>Ga0209211_10000017_pt1 | contig 399394 bp, 368 predicted proteins | sample RifGroA2_FD_183992 | JGI IMG/M metagenome (GOLD analysis project Ga0209211, IMG submission 183992) | Groundwater microbial communities from Rifle, Colorado, USA - Groundwater A2 (SPAdes) (version 2) | ecosystem: Environmental > Aquatic > Deep subsurface > Groundwater | place: Rifle, Colorado... | reverse complement strand
AAGCCACACAGCAGAACGCGGCATTGGTGGAAGAGATGGCGGCAGCCGCCAGCAGCCTGAAGAGCCAGGCCAGCGACCTGGTGCAGGTGGTGGCGGTGTTCAAGCTGGGCAACGAGCCCGCGAGTCACCATGCGGTAGCGCATCTGCCCCCAGCCCAGGTGCGGTCCAGCGCCCCCAAGCTTCCGGCATTCAAGGGGCCGGAGCGCCGGGGTGATGCCCAAGCGGCTGCCCCCGCCAAGCCCGCTGCCGCCAGAGCGCCTGCAGCCAAGCCCAAGGCGCAGCCTGCTGCTGCGGCCCATGCCCCCACCACCGTGGTGCCCAAGACCAGCACCAAGGTCACCCCGGCGGGTGGGGATGACGATTGGGAAACTTTTTAAGCCCGTGGCGGCGGGTCAGGTGGGGCGCTTGAACGGTGAGCGCTGGCCCAGGTCATCCAGGTAGTTGCCAACGCCTTGGCCCTCGCGCTCCAGAAAGCGGGCCACGGCGTCGGCAAAGGCCGGGTGCGCCAGCCAGTGCGTGCTGGTGGTTTTGACCGGCAAGAGTGCCCGGGCCATCTTGTGCTCGCCCTGGGCACCGCCTTCAAAGCGCTGGTAGCCGTTTGCGATGCACCAGGTCAGCGGCTGGTAGTAGCAGGCCTCGAAGTGCAGGCAGTCCACTGGCTCCAGCGCACCCCAGTAGCGGCCGTAAGCCACGCGGGTCGTTGTTTTAGTGCCATTTAGGCCTCCAGCCCCCGTGGAATATGCGCCAATAGCTATCAAACTGCTAGCAATCGAGCGGCCTTCACGCTCCGCCACAAACAGCAGCCAGTTCTCCGGCATGGTGCGGGCCATCCGCGCGAAGAAGTCACGGTTCAGGTAGGGCGGGTTGCCGTGTTCCAGGTAGGTGCGCTCGTAGCAGCGGTAGAAGAAATCCCAATCGGCCTCTGAAATCGCACGGCCCTGCGCATGGCGGAAATCCACGCCGGCCTCGGCCACCTTGCGCCGCTCCTGGCGTATTTTTTTGCGCTTGTCCTGCGCCAGGCTGGCGAGGAAAGCGTCGAAGTCTTTGAAGTGCGTGGTTTCACCGCCGGGAGGCAGCGATGGCACGCCATTGCCGAGCGCAGGGGCCTCATTTTTCCAGTGGAACTGCACGGTGTGGCGCAGCATCAAGCCGGCGTCATTGCTCGCCACGACATCGTCATCGCTGGCAAACAGCGTGTGCAGGGACGAAGCGCCCACTTCCTCGCACCAGTCCACCACGGCCCGCAGCAGCGCGGCCCGCGCGTGCGCATGGCGGGCCAGCAGACGCGCCCCCGGTACCGGCGTGAACGGCACGGCGATCACCGCCTTGGGGTAGTAGGGCACACCATGCTGCTGGTAGGCACTGGCCCAGGCCCAGTCAAACACGTATTCGCCGTAGGAGTGGTGCTTAAGGTAGACCATGCAGGCGGCCTGCAGCACGCCACCTGCGTGCAGGGTGATGCAGTGCGGCGTCCAGCCCGTGTCGGCGGTGGCGCTACCGCTTTCCTCCATCGCAGCCAGGTAGGCGTGGCGCATGAAGGGGCTGGGCTGGGCCTGCGCGGCCAGCAGGCCGTCCCAAGTGGCAGCGTCGACTTCCAGCACCGAGGCGTGGACCCCAATGACATAATTGACTTCACCCATGGAGCGCACCCTGCGCCATCGCGGCGCCCACTGCGCCGCCCCGAACAACTATTGGCTGGTTCATGACTCTTTCACTGTGCGTGGCACAACTCAATTTCATCGTTGGCGACCTGGACGGTAACGTCAAAAAAATCGTCGATGCAGCGAATGCCGCCTATGCCGACGGCGCGCGCCTGCTGCTGACCCCCGAACTCTCCATTTGCGGCTACGCGGCCGAAGACCTGTTTCTGCGCCCCGCCTTTATCGCCGCTTGCGATGATGCCGTGAAAGCCGTGGCCCAGCAGCTTGCCGGGTTAAAAGGCCTTTGCGTGGTGGTGGGCCACCCCACGGGCGGCGACAGTCGCACGCGCTCGGTGGCGGTTCAGCAGCGCTTGAATGCCGCCAGTGTGCTGCGCGAGGGCCAGGTGGTCGCCACCTATGCCAAGCGCGAGCTGCCCAACTACCAGGTGTTTGACGAACGCCGCTACTTCACACCCGGCAACGGCGTCTGCGTGTTCACGGCGGGTGAGGGGGCCGACGCCGTGAAGGTGGGACTGTTGATCTGCGAAGACGCCTGGTTTGAAGAACCCGCGCGTTTGGCGAAGGAGGCCGGGGCCGAGCTGCTGGCCGTCATCAACGCCTCGCCCTTCCATGTGGGCAAGGGTTATGAGCGCGAGGCCATGATGGCAAAGCGCTGCCAGGCCACGGGTCTGCCGCTGGTCTACGCCCACCTGGTGGGCGGGCAGGACGAGGTGGTGTTTGAGGGGCACTCGTTTGCGCTGAACGCCGATGGTGCGGTGGCCGGTCGTGCCCCCAGTTTCAAGGAAAATCTGTTCTCCGTCCGCGTGGATCGTGCGCCAGTAGCTATAAAAATAATAGCGTCCGTGGAGCCCGAACGTAGCCCCGAAGCCGATCTGTGGGACGCACTGGTGCTGGGCGTGCGCGACTACATCGGCAAAAACGGCTTCCCCGGGGCGCTGCTGGGCTTGTCCGGCGGCATCGACTCCGCCCTGGTGCTGGCGGTGGCGGTAGATGCGCTGGGTGCCGACAAGGTCCGCGCCGTGATGATGCCTTCGCCCTACACGGCCGACATCAGCTGGATCGACGCGCGCGACATGGCGGCCCGCATGGGGGTGCGCTACGACGAGATTTCCATCGTGCCCGAGTTCGAAGCCTTCAAGGCTTCGCTGGCGTCGCACTTTGTGGGCCGCGCCGAAGACACGACCGAAGAGAACATCCAGGCCCGTATCCGCGGCACGCTGCTCATGGCGCTGTCCAACAAATTCGGCAGCATTGTGCTGACCACGGGCAACAAGAGCGAGATGGCCACCGGCTACTGCACGCTGTATGGCGACATGGCTGGCGGCTTTGCCGTCATCAAGGACCTGGCCAAGACCACGGTGTTCAAGCTCTGTCGCTGGCGCAATCTGCACGACCCGTACGGCACGGGCACCAGCCCCATTCCCGAACGCATCATTACGCGCCCGCCCAGCGCTGAGCTGCGCCCCGACCAGAAGGACCAGGACAGCCTGCCGCCCTACGAGGTGCTGGATGGCATTCTGGAGCGCTACATGGAAAACGACGAGAGCATTGAATCCATCATCGCGGCCGGGTTTGCGCGGGCCGATGTGGAAAAGGTGACGCGCCTCATCAAGATCAACGAGTACAAACGCCGCCAGGCACCCGTGGGCATTCGCGTCACCCACCGCAGCTTTGGCAAGGATTGGCGTTATCCTATTACCAGTAAATTCCGGGCCTGAGCTGCACAGCCCGCCCGCTCATTCTTTCACCGAGACAAGACCATGAAACAAATCACCGCCGTTGTTAAACCTTTCAAACTCGAAGAAGTGCGTGAAGCCCTGGCCGATTGCGGTGTGACCGGCCTGACCGTGACCGAGGTGAAGGGTTTTGGTCGCCAGAAGGGCCACACTGAGCTCTACCGCGGCGCCGAGTACGTGGTGGACTTTCTGCCCAAGGTAAAGGTGGAAGTGGTCGTGAAGACCGAAGACGTGGACCGCTGCGTGGACGCCATCGTCAAGGCCGCACATACCGGCAAGATCGGCGACGGCAAGATTTTTGTCACCAGCGTGGAGCGCGTGATCCGCATCCGCACGGGAGAGCAGGACGAGTCCGCAGTCTAGCAAGGCCCCACGCCCCACCGCTGAGCGGGTCGCTGCCCCCAAGGGGGCGTGTTCAGCTTGGGGCGGCCCGGCGCTGAACGCGCTGTTTACAGAAAACGCTGGCCCAGCGCGGCCAGCCAGATGCCCGCACACACCAGCAGGCTGATCAACACGGCTGCGCTGCCCATGTCCTTGGCACGCTTGGACAGGTCGTGCCACTCGGGCCCCACGCGGTCGATGGCGGTTTCAATCGCGGTGTTGAGCAACTCCACCACCATCAGCAGCAGCACGCTACCTGCCAGCAGGGCAACCTCCACCCAGTTGCGACCCAGCCAGAAGGCCAGCGGCACCAGTACCAAGGCCGCGATGCACTCTTGGCGAAAGGCCGTCTCGCCCCAGCCGGCGCGCAGGCCCGCCAGCGAGTAGCCGAAGGCATGCCACACGCGGTTCAAGCCGGTGCGTTCTTTTTGGGGGTTCGCGGATACGTCCGCGCGTTGGACAGATGGGGGCATGGCGGGGGCCGCTTAGCGGCTCAGAGGCAGGGAGGTGACGAGGCGGGTGCCTGCAAAAGCGTCGTGCCAGAACTGGCCTTGGGGATGGAAGCGGCTCAGCAAAGCCCAGACCGCAATCCAGCCGAGCACGATCACGGAGATTTCAGGCACGCTCAGGTGGAAGGGGGCGACGGCAGCCAAGGGCGGCAGAAACCACAGCCAGCTCAACACGTAGCGCCCCAGGGCGCGCAACTGGGTGACGGCTTGCCCGTGGCGATCTACCAGGCGGATATTCCACGTTTTCATGGCCAACGTCTGGCCGTGTGCCCAGAACCAGACAAAGTAAATGCCAAAGATGATGAAGACGAAGGCTTGCAAGGCGTTGCGGTTGTCCAGGGCATGGCGGCTTTGGCTCAGGGTGCTGAATAAGTAGCCAGCTAAAAAGACCACGCCAAACAACAAAATACCTTCGTACAGCCAGCAGGCCAAGCGGCGGCGCAGGCTGGGGGCTTCCAAAGAGGGGATCAGTGAGGACGGGCTTGGCAAGGGTTCGGGGAACGGCATGCCTGCGATTGTAGAGAGAGGCCGCCTGGGCTCTCGGCTCAGCCCCCCGTTATTTGGGCTGCACCAAGGGCAACAGGGTGTTGGGGTCAATCGCCTGTTGTGCTGTGAACTTGGCGCGGTCTGTCTCAGGTGACAGGCGGGTCACGGGGACAGGCGTGAGTTTGTTGGCTGGCAGGGGTTTGGTGGAGATGGCTGCACCAGTGGGCTTGGTGGGGGTCTTTTTGGCCAGGCGCTTTTTCTCTTCGGGGCTGAGTGCCTGGTAGGCTTCCCAGTTGGAGGCCCGCTCTGCCGGGGTCACTTTTTTGGTTTCTGCAAAGTTCAGGCGCGCTATTTCCCGCGCGCGCGGCTTCAGCGCTGCCCACTCGGCCATGCGGCTGTGCATTTTTGCCTGCTCTGTGGGGGCCAGCTGGGGGTAGTTATGGGCCAGCGCAATCCATTTGCGTTTGTGGCCGTCATTGAGGGTGCTCCAGGTGGCTTCCAGGGGTTTGAGTGACTGGCGTTGTACGGCACTCAGGTCCTGCCAGCCCAGCGCCATCAGGGGCGTGCTCAGGGGTTTGGGGGGCACAGCCGTGGTCTGAGCGAGCAGCGGCAAGGGCGCGACGCTTGCGAAGAGGCACACGATCACCCCGCATGCCAGTGGCTTCAGGGGGAATGGGCGTGTGTCAATCGGGCGCATGGCAAGTCAATCGGGCTGGGGCGTGGTGTTACTCGGAACGGTTCAGTCGCAGGTACTGCGCGAAGCCGGGGTCCGTGAAGGCGTCGGGGGGCAGGTCGTCGGTGAGCAGCTCCACGTCCACATCGGCAATTTCCTGGGCTCGGAAGTCGTCTTGCACAAAATCGATGGTGACCAGGCCCGCAACCAGCGCCAACAAAGGCAACCAGGCGCCAAGCAAGCGCCACTTGCCACGCAAGCCGTCACCCATTTGCAGCGCAGCAGAAGACCCCGAGGTCACGACAGCCGATGCCAGCCGTACTTGGGCCTGGCGGCGCTTTTCCAGGGCCAGCATGCGGGCCGCCTTGAGGCGTTCGCTCACGTCATGGGGCAGTTGCTGGGACGCATCATGGAGGCGCGACGTGATGGCGCGGCCCAAGTCATCCTGGCTGGCGATACGGTGGTTGGCGTGGTGTCTGGCTGTCATAGTCGAATTCCCTTGGCCTTGAGGGCTGCGCCCAAGGCATGTACCGCCCGAGAGCAGTGTGTTTTAACACTTCCCTGGGAGCATCCCATGGCGGCGGCCGTCTCCGCAACGTCCATGTCCTCCCAGTAACGCATCAAAAAGGCTTCGCGTTGACGTGCGGGGAGTTCCAAAATCTCGGTTTCAATCGCCCGCAAGGTTTGTGCCCGTTCCAGCTGGCTCTCGGAACTTTCGTTTTGTTCCGGAACGCTCGCAGAATGCAGGGTTTCCAGCAGGTCGAAATCTCCATCTTCACTCGAAGACTCGAAGTCGCCCATGGTCGAAAACAGGGCGTTGTAGGTTTTTTGGCGACGGAACCAGTCCAGGGTGCAGTTCGACAGAATGCGCTGGAACAGCATGGGGAGCTCGTTGATGGGCTTGTGTCCGTAGTGTTCAGCCAGCTTCATCATGCTGTCTTGCACGATGTCCAGCGCCGCCTGCTCATTGCGCACGTGGTAGACCGAGCGTTTGAAGGCCCGCCCTTCGACGCTTTTCAGAAAATCGGACAGCTCTTGTTCGGTAGCCAAGCGGTAGGGGCCTTTGAGTACAGGTTTGCCGCTGCCAACAAGGCGAAGCGCGCCCGGATTATGGCATTCGCCGGTTGCGATTCCAGAAGGCTTTGGGGCAGGTGCCAAAGCAGTGCGATAATGGGCATGCAAATTAAAAGGCAAACGGGTCCTGGTCCGGCGCAATATTCGATGCGTCCATGGCTTGGATCTCAAGTTCCGACGCGACTCCACAAGAGTTTGTGAAGGGGCACCCAAGGTTTTTCGTTAGAGAAATTCACAAAGGTTCATCATGGAAATTACAAAAGCTGAAATCGCTTCGGCATCCTCTGCGTCCAAATCTTCTGTTGCCAGTCCCGTTGCGCCCGAACTGCGTGGTGCCGAGATCTTGGTCAAATCCCTGCAGGCCGAGAACGTCAAGTACATCTGGGGTTACCCAGGTGGCGCGGTTCTGCACATTTACGACGCGTTTTACAAACAAGACACTATCCAGCACGTATTGGTGCGCCATGAGCAGGCGGCGGTGCATGCTGCTGACGGTTATGCCCGTGCTACTGGCGATGTCGGCGTGGCCCTGGTCACCTCCGGTCCCGGTCTGACCAATGCCGTGACCGGCATTGCCACGGCCTATATGGACAGTATTCCGATGGTGATCATCAGTGGGCAAGTCCCCACGCACGCCATTGGCCTGGACGCGTTTCAGGAATGCGACACCGTGGGCATCACCCGCCCCATCGTGAAGCACAACTTCCTGGTCAAGGACGCCAAGGACATGGCCGAGGTCATGAAAAAGGCCTTCCACATTGCGCGCAGCGGCCGCCCCGGCCCGGTGGTGGTGGATATCCCCAAGGATGTGTCCTTCAAGAAGGTTCCTTACCACGGCTACCCCGAAACCGTGGAAATGCGTTCTTACAACCCGGTGCGCAAAGGCCACGGCGGTCAGATCCGCAAGGCCTTGCAACTGCTGCTGGCAGCCAAGCGCCCCTATATCTACACCGGCGGTGGCGTGTTGTTGAGCAATGCCTCCAACGAGTTGCGTACGCTGGTCGACATGCTGGGCTACCCCTGCACCAACACCCTGATGGGCCTGGGCGCCTACCCCGCCAGTTCTTCCCGGTTCCTGGGCATGCTGGGCATGCACGGCACGGTGGAAGCCAATAACGCGATGCAGCACTGCGATGTGTTGCTGGCCGTGGGTGCTCGCTTCGATGATCGCGTGATTGGCAATCCCAAGCACTTCGCGCAGAACGAACGCAAGATCATCCACATCGACATCGACCCATCCAGCATCTCCAAGCGTGTGAAAGTGGATATCCCGATCGTGGGCGACGTGAAAGACGTGCTCAGTGAAATGATCGCCATGATCCGTGAAGGCAGCGTCAAGCCCGATGCGAACGCCCTGGGCGCCTGGTGGGACACGATCGAAGGTTGGCGCAAACGCGACTGCATGAAGTACAGCCTGGGCAATGGCGATGTCATCAAGCCCCAATACGTGGTGGAAACACTGTGGAACATGACCAAGGACGCGGATACCTACATCACGTCCGACGTGGGCCAGCACCAGATGTGGGCGGCGCAGTACTACAAGTTTGACGAGCCACGCCGCTGGATCAACTCCGGCGGCCTGGGCACCATGGGCGTGGGCATTCCCTACGCCATGGGCATCAAGCTGGCCAAGCCCGACAGCGAAGTGTTTTGTATCACCGGCGAAGGCTCGGTGCAGATGAACATCCAGGAACTGTCGACCTGCCTGCAGTACAACACGCCCATCAAGATTTGCTCCTTGAACAACCGCTATCTGGGCATGGTGCGCCAGTGGCAAGAGGTGGAGTACGAAGGCCGTTACAGCCACAGCTACATGGATGCATTGCCCAATTTCGTCAAGCTGGCGGAGGCCTATGGCCACGTTGGCATGCTGATCGAAAAACCGGGTGATGTGGAGCCCGCGCTGCGCGAAGCCCGCAAGCTCAAGGACCGCACGGTCTTTATGGACTTCCGCACGGACCCCACGGAGAACGTGTTCCCCATGGTGCAGGCCGGCAAAGGCATCACCGAGATGCTGCTGGGTGCGGAGGATCTCTAAGGCGCTTTACAGCCGTTTGATGGCCTAGCCCGCATGGAATATGCGCGAGCAGCTATCATTTTTGAATGAATCTATTGTCTGCCAAGCTGTGTGGTTACCGCCACACGGGGAGGGCAACGAAAAGAGGAATCGGTATTTATGAAACACATCATTGCAGTTTTGCTGGAAAACGAGCCTGGCGCTCTGTCCCGTGTGGTGGGCCTGTTTTCGGCCCGCGGTTACAACATTGAGTCTTTGACCGTGGCACCCACGGAAGATCCAAGCCTGTCGCGCATGACCATCCAGACCACCGGTTCGGACGACGTGATTGAGCAAATCACCAAGCACCTGAACCGTTTGATTGAAGTCGTGAAGGTGGTGGACCTGACCGAGGGAGCCTACATCGAGCGCGAGCTCATGATGGTCAAGGTGCGTGCGGTCGGCAAGGAGCGCGAAGAGATGAAACGTATGGCGGACATCTTCCGTGGTCGCATCATTGATGTCACCGAGAAGAGTTACACGATTGAACTCACAGGCGACCAATCCAAGAACGATGCATTTCTCGAAGCCATCGAGCGTGCGGCGATTTTGGAGACCGTGCGTACGGGCTCCAGCGGCATCGGCCGTGGTGAGAGAATCCTGCGGGTTTGACAGTTCAGTCCGTGCGCGCGTTTCGACAGGCTCAACGCGAACGGACTTCAGAGTGGCGATATGCGGTGACCGTTCGCCCTGAGCCTGTCGAAGGGCACTTTCGCCAACAACCATTCGGAGAGAGAAATGAAAGTTTTTTACGACAAAGATTGTGATTTGAGCCTGATCAAGGGCAAGACCGTGGCCATCATCGGTTACGGCAGCCAAGGCCACGCACACGCCCAGAACCTGAACGACAGCGGCGTGAAGGTTGTGGTCGGTCTGCGCAAGGGCGGCGCTTCCTGGGACAAGGTTGGCAAGGCCGGCTTGAACGTGCTGGAAGTCAACGACGCGGTCAAGGCCGCTGACGTGGTCATGATCCTGCTGCCTGACGAAGACATCGCTTCCGTCTACAAGAACAACGTCGAACCCAACATCAAGCAAGGCGCTTCGCTGGCCTTCGCCCACGGCTTCAACGTGCATTACAACCAAGTCGTGCCCCGCGCTGACCTGGACGTGTGGATGGTTGCTCCCAAGGCCCCTGGCCACACCGTGCGCAACACCTACACCCAGGGTGGCGGCGTGCCCCACCTGGTGGCCGTGCACCAGGACAAGACCGGCAAGGCCCGTGACTTGGCTCTGAGCTACGCCATGGCCAACGGTGGCGGCAAGGCCGGCATCATTGAGACCAACTTCAAGGAAGAAACCGAGACCGACTTGTTCGGCGAGCAGGCCGTGTTGTGCGGTGGTGCGGTTGAGCTGATCAAGATGGGTTACGAAACCCTGGTGGAAGCTGGCTACGCCCCTGAAATGGCCTACTTTGAGTGCTTGCACGAGTTGAAGCTCATCGTCGACCTGATCTACGAAGGTGGCATCGGCAACATGAATTACTCGATCTCGAACAATGCCGAGTACGGCGAGTACGTGACCGGCCCTGAAGTGATCAATGCCGAGTCCCGCGTGGCCATGCGCAACGCCTTGAAGCGGATCCAGACCGGCGAATACGCGAAGATGTTCATTCTGGAAGGCCGCACTGGCTACCCCAGCATGACCGCGCGTCGTCGTCTGACTTCCGAGCACTCCATCGAAGTTGTGGGCGCCCAGCTGCGCGCCATGATGCCCTGGATTGCGAAGAACAAGCTGGTGGACCAGACTCGCAACTAATGTTTGCGTGAGATGTGAAAAGGCCACCTCGGTGGCCTTTTCCTTTTATGGGACTTGTGTTTTTTGCTTGCTTGGGCTGGCTTACACTGGCGTGTGTTGGTGGTGTTGGGCCTTCCTGGATCAATGGGATCAGGTGCGCCTTGCGCTGATCGAGGAGAAACTATGCATGACGGTTCTGATTTAAAAGACAACGGCACAGAGGGTGTTGTCATTCGCAAGCGGCGCAAGGGCATTTATGTACTGCCCAATTTGTTCACGCTGGCTGCTTTGTTTGGCGGGTTTTATGCCATTGTGATGGCGATGAACGACCGTTACGATTTGGCTGCCGTGGGCATTTTTTGCGCCATGGTGCTGGACAGTCTGGATGGCCGTGTGGCCCGCATGACCAACACGCAAAGTGCGTTTGGCGAACAGATGGACTCCTTGTCTGACATGGTGTCTTTTGGTGCCGCCCCCGCCCTGATTGCGTATGAGTGGGCCTTGCGTGGTTTGGGGCGCTGGGGCTGGTTTGCCGCATTTGTGTACTGCGCATGTGCAGCCTTGCGTTTGGCACGTTTCAACGTCAACACGACCGTGGTGGACAAGCGCTACTTTCAGGGGCTGCCTTCACCAGCGGCAGCAGCGCTGGTGGCTGGGTTTATTTGGCTGATGACCGAATCAGGCGTCAAGGGCACCGAAACCTTGTGGGGCATCTCCATTCCATGGCTGACCTTTGCTCTGGCGCTGTACGCAGGGCTCACCATGGTGACCAATGTGCCTTTCTATAGCTTCAAGGACGTCAGCATGAAGAAGAGCGTGCCTTTTGCGGTGATCGTGTTGATTGCCCTGGGCATTGCCGTCATCAACATTGATCCGCCCACCGTGATGTTTGGCGTGTTTGTGGTGTACGGACTGAGCGGCTATGTGGTCTACGCCGTGCGTCGGGCTCGTGGTGTGCGCACCAGCGTGATCAGCACTTCGACTGACGAACCCGAAGAGCGCGGCTTGCACATGTAATTGGAAGAACAAGGAGACTGGGTATGGCAGACAAACTGATCATTTTTGACACCACTTTGCGCGATGGAGAGCAGTCTCCCGGCGCCTCTATGACCCGTGATGAAAAGCTGCGTATTGCGCGCCAGCTGGAGCGTCTGAAGGTGGACGTGATCGAGGCCGGTTTTGCGGCCAGTTCGAACGGGGATTTTGAGGCGGTGCAGTTGATCGCGAACACCATCAAGGATTCGACCATCTGCTCCCTGTCGCGAGCCAATGACCGTGACATTTCCCGTGCTGCGGAAGCACTCAAAGGTGCCAACAGCGCGCGTATCCACACCTTCATTGCAACGTCACCCCTGCATATGGAGAAGAAGCTGCGCATGACACCCGACCAGGTGTTTGAGCAGGCCAAACAGTCAGTGCGTTTTGCCCGCAATTTGGTGGCGGACGTAGAGTTCAGTCCTGAGGACGGCTATCGCAGCGACGTGGACTTTTTGTGCCGCGTGTTGGAGGTTGTCATTGCCGAGGGCGCCACCACCATCAACGTACCCGACACCGTGGGCTACGCCATTCCCGAGCTGTATGGCAATTTCATCAAAACGCTGCGTGAACGCATTCCAAATTCTGACAAGGCTATTTGGTCAGTGCATTGCCATAACGATTTGGGCATGGCCGTGGCCAATTCGTTGGCTGGCGTGAAGATTGGCGGTGCGCGCCAGGTGGAGTGCACCATCAACGGCCTGGGGGAGCGTGCAGGCAATTGCAGCCTCGAGGAAATTGTGATGGCGGTGAAGACACGCCGCGACTACTTTGGCCTGGACCTGGGAATCGACGCGACACATATCCTTGCTGCCAGCCGCATGGTCAGCCAGACCACAGGGTTCGTCGTGCAACCCAACAAAGCGGTGGTGGGAGCGAATGCATTTGCCCATGCCTCTGGCATCCACCAGGATGGTGTGCTCAAGGCGCGCGACACCTACGAAATCATGCGCGCCGAGGATGTGGGCTGGACTGCCAACAAAATCGTGCTGGGCAAGCTCAGTGGTCGCAATGCCTTCAAGCAACGCCTGCAGGAGTTGGGAGTGCAGTTGGAGAGTGAGGCCGAAATCAATGCGGCTTTTGCCCGCTTCAAGGAGCTGGCAGATCGCAAGAGCGACATCTTTGACGAGGACATCCTCGCGCTGGTCAGTGACGATAGTGTGACCCCGGACAAGGAGCAGTACAGCTTTGTGTCCCTGTCGCAGCACAGCGAAACGGGCGAACGCCCGCATGCTGCGGTGGTGTTCACGGTGGCTGGCAAGGAGGTGAAGAGTGACTCGGACGGCAACGGCCCGGTCGATGCATCCCTGAAGGCCATTGAGGCCCATGTGCAGAGTGGGGCGGAGATGGTGCTGTACTCGGTGAATGCCATCAGCGGCTCCACGGAGAGCCAGGGAGAGGTGACCGTGCGTCTGCAAAACAGTGGCCGTGTTGTCAATGGCGTGGGTTCGGACCCAGACATCGTGGTGGCCTCGGCCAAGGCGTATTTGAGTGCCTTGAACAAGCTGCAAAGCAAGTCAGACCGGGTTGCGGCCCAAGGATGAAGGCCTGATTCAAAATATTCTTGAGGTTTGCCCTGCAAGTTGTTGATCTAACATAAGTTTTCTGTTTAAACTGTGTCCATAACTGTTGGGTGTGTAGGGAAATCCTGGTTTCCCTGCTTCTGGAAGGACTTATGTTGAAACGCGGACTTATGCAGCTTTGTGTCGGTGGCTTGGTGGCTGCTTGCATGTTTTTGCCCCAAGATGGGTCGGCCGCCCAGCGCAAAAAGACGAGTGCCAGCCAAACCGTTGCCAAAAAATCCTTGGCAAAAAAAGCAACAGTCAAAAAAACTGCACGTCCCAAGATCATTCGCAAAGTGGTAGCTGCAGCGCCGGCTCGTCCGTCCTACGGGCAGTTGGCTGGTTTGCATGGCATGCAGGACGAGCTGGATCTCCGGTCCAGCGTGGCGTTGGTGGTGGACCAGGACACCAACGAGGTCTTGTTCAGCAAGAACGAATCGGCCGTGTTGCCGATTGCCTCCATTACCAAGCTGATGACTGGTGTGTTGATCAGTGAAGCCCAGTTGCCCATGGATGAAGTGATCACCATCACGCAGGCAGACGTGGATATGGAGAAGGGCAGTTCCTCGCGGCTGCGCGTGGGCACTGAACTGAGCCGTGGAGAACTTCTGCATTTGGCGCTGATGGCGAGTGAGAACCGTGCCGCCCATGCCTTGGGTCGTACGTTTCCCGGTGGCTTGCAGCTGTTCGTCAACCAGATGAACATCAAAGCCAAATTGATGGGCATGCAAGACACCCGTTATGTAGAACCCACCGGCCTGTCCAGCAAAAACCAGTCCAGTGCCAAAGATTTGGCCACCCTGGTCAACTACGCCCACAGTGACCCGGTTTTGCGTGAACTCTCCACGTCCACCGGTTACCAGGTAGCGGTTGGCAACCGCACATTGCAGTACAACAACACCAACCGCTTGGTCAAAAATCCTTCGTGGGACATTGGTTTGCAAAAAACCGGTTACATCACCGAAGCGGGTCAGTGCCTGGTTATGCAGGCCAAGGTGGCTGGGCGCAAGCTCATCATGGTGTTTTTGGATTCGGCAGGCAAACTCAGCCGAATCGGTGATGCAGAGCGAGTGCGCAAGTGGGTGGAGTCCAACCATACCCCTGCGGTACGCGCGGCGCCCTTGGCGAGCCGCGAACACGCACGCCGGGGTTAAGCAAAGTCTTGCCGTTTGGGCGCCGACTTGGCGCCTAGCCTCACTTTTTGTGGCCGCGGTACCCCAGCGTTTCTGATATCTGGCGGGCTGTGTCCTGCAGTTTGGGCAGCCAGTCCTCTTCCAGGCGGCCGGATGGAGCGGAAATTGACAGGCCTGCAACCAGCTTGGCCTGGTCGTCATAAATGCCGGCTGCCATGCAACGCACACCCAACTCCAACTCCTCGTTGTCGCTGGCCTGGCCATATTGGCGTACCTTCGAGAGCTCGCGCTCCAGCGTGTCCAAATCGGTAATACTGTTTTTGGTGTGGCCTTGCAGGCCTGTACGCGTCGCGTAGGCACGTGTGCGCTGGGGGTCATCTGCAGCCAGAAACAGCTTGCCCACCGAGGTCAGGTGCAGTGGGGCCCGGCCACCGATGGCTCGTACCACCTGCATGCCTGAGCGTTCGCTGTAGGCGCGTTCGACATAAATGATTTCATCCCCTTGGCGCATGCTCAAATTCACCGGTTGCTGGGTCAATTTGTGCAACTCCCGCATGGGGATCAGGGCGGCATCACGGACATTCAAGCGTGCCTTGACCAAATTGCCCAACTCCAGCAAACGCATCCCAAGCCGGTAGCTGCCTGACTGTGGTCGGTCCACAAAGCGCCCAGCCACCAAGTCATTGAGAATTCGGTGCGTGGTCGATGGGTGCAAACCCGCCTTCTCGCTGATTTCCTTCAGGGGAATGGCGTCCTCGCGTGAGGCCAGCACATCAATCAGAGTGAACATCCGTTCAATCACTTGCACCGTGGGGGTATTGGGCGGGTCGAGGTCTTTTTTTGTCATAGTCGGTCAGTCACCCGATGTTAACCCCCTGCCGGCCCGGCGGAGACTGGCGTGTGGTGCCCGGCAGACGCATTGGTGCGTTCTGACTCACCCGGGCCGGGCAGCCATTGGCCGTTTTGCAGCAGCTCATAGGGGCGGAACAGCGATTTGTAACGCATCTTGTTGCTTTGCTCGATCCAGTAGCCCAAGTAGACGTAGGGCAAGCCCAGGCGCTTGGCCTGGGCCAACTGCCACAGTACGTTAAAAGTGCCGTAGCTGGCCTGAACATCGGGTGAGAAAAAGGTGTAGACCGCAGAGATGCCATCGTCCAGCACATCGAGGATGGACACCATCTTGAGTTCCCCTGGGGCCTCCGTCATGGAGGGCTCCCGAAACTCGACCAGGCGCGAGTTCACCCGACTTTGCAGCAAAAACTGGACATACTGATCCACGCTATCTTCATCCATGCCGCCGCCAGCATGGCGGCTGGTTTGGTAGCGCAAGTACAGCGCGTAGTGCTCTGCCACAAAACCCAGTTTCAAAACGCGAGCTTCCAGCCCGGCATGCTGCTTCCAGGCCCTGCGCTGGCTGCGTGTGGGGGTAAACCCCTCGGCCTTCACACGCAAGGGAGTGCACGCCTGGCAGCCGTCGCAATACGGGCGGTAGGTGAACATGCCACTGCGGCGGAAGCCCTTGGCGACCAACCCGGAGTACACCGTGTTGTCGATCAGATGGCTGGGGGTGGCAACCTGCGAGCGTGCCTGGCGCTCAGGCAGGTAGCTGCAGTCATACGGCGCCGTGGCATAAAACTGCAGGGCCTGGAGAGGGAGGTCGGTCAGGTCTGTCATGGAGGCAGGGCATCAGGCAGACAAAAGTTCATGCCAGTATAGAGGCCTGAATGCCCAGTCGGGGGCGCTGGCATCTCGGGTCTGGCGCACATGCTCCAAAAAATCGGCGCGTGGCATTTCACGGGCCCCCAGTGACGCGAGGTGTGGTGTATTTTGCTGGCAGTCCACCATCTGGATACCCGCATGCCTGCAAAACGCGATGAGTGCCGCCAGCGCAATTTTGGAAGCATCAGTCTGGCGCATGAACATGGATTCACCGAATACCGCTTGCCCCAGGTTGACGCAATACAGCCCTCCCACCAGGACGCCGTCGCACCAGGTTTCCACACTGTGCGCCATGCCCAGCGCGTGCAGTTGGCTGTAGGCGGCCACCATCTTGTCCACGATCCAGGTTCCGGCCTGTCCACGGCGTGACGATTCCGCGCAGGCACGGATCACCTGGCCGAAAGCCGTGTCCATGCGGACCTCACAGCCGGGGGTCCGCAAAAAAGTATGCAAGGTCTTGCGCAAGGAGCGGTGCAGGCGAAAGTCCTGCACGCGCAGCACCATGCGTGGGTCGGGGCTCCACCAAAGAATGGGTTGCCCGTCACTGAACCAGGGAAACACCGCCTGGCTGTAGGCTGCTTGCAGCGTAGCGGGAGAGAGATCGGCGCCTGCGGCCAGCAGGCCAGGCGCGTCGCTGCCCGGGCCCCACGCGGTGCGTGTATCGGGGAAGGGCATGCCAGGGTCTAACCAGGGCAGGGGAGGCGTACGGTGGAGCACGGTGCAGAAAATAGCAATTAATTGGGGCTTGGGCCGAAGCAGTGCAGCTTCACAGGTTAGAATACCAGCTGTCGGCGTGTAGCGCAGCCTGGTAGCGCACCTGCTTTGGGAGCAGGGGGTCCAAGGTTCGAATCCTTGTACGCCGACCACCATTCAAGAACAAAGGCCCCGTAGTGTTGTGACTGAGGGGCCTTTGTTTTTTCTGTCCGTAGCTCAGTTGGATAGAGCAACAGCCTTCTAAGCTGTGGGTCGGGGGTTCGATCCCCTCCGGACAGGCCATTCGGCGTTCGGCATTCATCCCACTCATGTCACTGGAACCATAACCGTGCCGCTTTGGCACGCTTATGCTTCCAATTCGGGGCGGCACGGATATGCTTCTTGAGCAGGGTTCAAACAAGTGCTCAATTCAGGCCTGAAAAGAGTAGTCAAGCGCTAGGAATTACGTAAGTAGCGCAGCTTCTGCCAATTGGTTTTTTCAAAACGGCACGCTTATGAGTAAAGCGGCACGGAATTGCTTCCACCTCTCCAAAAAAGCAAATTCACCATAACTTTCTCTCCAGTTGTGGCGGCGCAGGCACCCACTGGTAGCTTGAGCCTCGCAGACACTTTTGTTGGGATTAAATGCAATCGTCACTATTGCTGGAGTCTGGCGATCTTGGGCCGTCAGTTAATAGGCCGACGCATCCGATCGCCTTCGGCGTCGGCTGAGCAGCGGCGTTGAACGTTCGTTTGTTGAGTAGCATTCGCCCGCAACGGGCCCTGTGGCCGTTGGCAAATGACTACTTTCGGGTGACACATTTTTCGTCTGCTCTGCCGTTTGGGAATGAGGCTTTGGAAGTTCACCCGTTTGGGGGATATTGGAATCCATAGCGATCCCGGAAAATACGCAGCGCCCATGCCTGGCACCAACCAGCAACATCAGCCCCTAAGTTGTGAGTTGTGAAGCCATTTCATGTCGGCCGCGCGTATACAAGGTACTCTTGACTCCCAATTACTCCATGAAAATCGCCATGCCACGCCCATCCAGCATCGTCTTTGCAATAGCCTGTGCATTGACCACCATACTGCCGTCTACGTCTTTTGCACAGGACATGTTGTCGGCCAGCTTAAACACAGTTCGGATCACTGATCCAAAAAAGGGGTGGGGTCACGGCGTTCGTATAGATGCAAACCACATACTGACCGCCGCACATGTAGTGGACGAATCTGCCGAAGGCACCCAGTTCACATTACTTGACACCAGCGCGCGGGATGCCGGCTTGGCCATGGTTGAAAAAATAGGACATCGAAAGCTCGTTGATCTCGCCCTATTGCGGATTACAAAGGACGATTTCAATACGGAAGTATCCGCGCCTTTGAAAGTATGCAAGGACAATGTCAAGCCAGGCACGCCGCTTTTCGTGTTCTACGAAAACCGCGGACAGCATACACACGCGTCAGCTGATCAACCCCAATGGCACCTTGGGGTAGAGAGTGCAACAATGACTGAAGCGTTTTTCTCGCACGGCGTGTCCGGGGCAGCCGTATTTGATGTTGAAAAAAACTGTTTAGCCGGCATTGTGAGCCAACAACGTCTCACGAATTCGGATACGGCAGAGCAATGCCTTACTGACACGGTCAATAAGAAGCCCCTCTTGAAAGCCTGTAGTCTACTGATTGGAACCGTGTTTGTTCCTGCGCTCGACATAGGCACGTTCCTAGGACAGGAGCAATTCTGAGCAGTAATAGTGACACCTTGGTCAAAGCGGCATGTGAGCTTTTAGACAAGATCGAATCGCATGGTGCAGCGGCCGTTTGAATTCTGCGCACATTGTTGACGTTGCACGCCGACGCAGCAACTAACTCTGGTAAACACAAGAATATCCGCTGTTAGTGGTCAGCAATTCCTGGAACAGATGGTCAGGTCAACCTGAATACGCACATACGCCAATACGGCCTCAGATTCCGCGTCCAAACACACTTGCTTACGCGAAGTGGCCGTAGCATCATGTTCTGCCTTGACCCCAGCGCCCGGAGCCCGCGTCCTTTTCTGCACGGAGTCCGTCATGCCGCCTTCACTAGTGGCGCAATCTCTTTGTAAATCGTCTTTGCGTTGAGCTTTTCAGCTACCCGCAAATCGTAGGCGACTTGCAGGCTCAACCAGCCTTTGGCCTCGCTGCCGAAATAACGCTCAAGGCGCAGAGCAGTGTCCGCAGTCACGCCCCGGTTGCAGTCAACGATTTCACGCAGCCGCGAGTAGGGCACGTGCAGGGCCAGCGATAAGGCGCGAACACTAATGCCCATGGGCTTGATGTAGTCCTTCAGCAGGATTTCCCCTGGGTGGACAGGACGCATTCCATTCTTAAGCATGGTGGACTCCATTTCTTCTCGCGCTCAATGCGGGTCTTCAATCAACACGTCATACGTACCAGCATCACACCATTTGAAGGTGAGTCGCCACTTGTGATTGATATGCACATGCCATGCGCCGTTGTATTCTTTCAGGCCGTTGCTTGGTGGAACCTGCATGAAGTTCAAAGAGGGCCCAGCGTTTAGCTTAGCCAATTTGCGCTTCGCAGTGCTTTTTTAAGATGGAAAATTTAGGGGACTTGCCCGTTTCAAAAAATGACCGCCTGTCCGCGTGAGCATTCCAGTCTAAAACGCGACCCATTCCAATCCAAACCCGCCAAGCATTTCAATTCATACAAGACCAGGCGTTCTGATTCAAACTCGGCCAACTGCATATTTCGATTGATCAAACCGACCTTTTCGGAGATCGCTGGCCACCTTCTAAGTTACTTTTGACCAAGGATAGTTGCAGCAAAGGCGGGTTTGGGCCAGTAGCGGGCTTCGATGAATGTCTGCTTGTCGACGGCCGAATTCATCGGTTATGTCGAGGGCTCAGAAAATCCCCCGAATGGGGGATAGGCAGGCCGTGTCGTGATGTTCAGAATCGTGGGTAGAGCGCCCCACATTAAGAAAACTCATTCGGAGCATCAATGTCTTTTCCGTTTTCGATTCAATCCTCCATTCAATCTGAGCAGGGTGCCATATCTAGAACGGTCACGTTGCACAATGGCCTGACAGTCATACTTGGTCCAAATGGGTCTGGGAAGACGCACTTAATGCGGGGCATGAAGAGTGCGCTGATTCCACACTGCGCGGGCAAACGAGTTCGTTTTTTGTCGGCAGGGCGTGTTGGACTGTTCGAGCAATTCCGCTCCGACTATGACGGTCACAGGGGGGGGCAACCCTAATTACAAAAATGCGAACTACGGGTCCTTGGCAGACACAGATCGTCGGCACAATTACGAAACTTTGCAGGGTGACTTTCAGACGCTCGCGGTCCGGCCTGACATTCTGATCAAAATTCGGGAACGGCTGCGCAAGCTCTTTTCGAGAGACATTGCCATCTTGTGGGATGGAGGGAACTTAAAGATTGAGTTTGCAAGAACCAATGCCGAAACGCGCTCGTATTCGTCAGCCAGAGAAGCTTCAGGATTGCTTCATCTCGCCGGACTACTGGCGGCGCTATATGACGATGAGGTGGGCGCGGTTTTGATTGATGAGCCGGAGGTCTCGTTGCACCCTCAGATGCAGGCGTTTCTTTTAAAGGAAATGTTGGGTGTCGCGGGGATCCCTGAGGCCGGGTCGAACAAAAAGCTAGTTGTAATTGGTACACATTCGACGGAATTTCTGCGCATTGATTCGCCAAAGGACATTCCACGGTTAGTCTTCTGTTACGACCTCAATCTCGAACCTGTTCAAGTGCCCGCAGAAGCTGATGAGCTCAAAAGCGCGAAGCTGGCTGCCCTTGTTGCGAGGATGGGACAGGAGCACAAGCTCGCTTTTTTTGCCAAGTCTCCACTTTTGGTTGAGGGACCGTCTGACTCCATTGTCTGCGGGGGGCTTGCGAGCAAACTTGAAATCCATATTGAGGCTGGTGGCTCTCAGTTGCTTCCCGTTATTGGAAAGGGGCAATTCCCAGTAGTGGTGAAGCTCCTTCAAATGACTGGGAAGTCGCCATTGGTGCTGGCAGATGCAGACGGGATTGCCGACGGCATCGACCTTGCGAGTACGTTTCTAAGAAGTGATGATGCGAATACCCGCGCCGCAAAGGTAGGTGGTGGTAGTGCCATTGAGCTCTGCAGGTCAGTCCACAGTGCGTTTTGTGGGTTGGTTCAAAACAATTGGGCAGAAATTGCATCCCGTGCGGAGTGTCACCCCTACTGGACTTCGCGCGATACAACGGAGGCCGACTCAGGCAAAGCCAAGCGTCGTGCAGCATTTGCGACCTTATTCGTTGTACCTGACGCAGAGTTGGTAGGTCTAGATAGGGAGCGGAAGTGGGAGAAGATAAAGCAGAGGTTTGTGTTTCTCCTAAATTTATTGGAGTCGCAAGGTTGCTTTTTCCTTCGTCGAGGTTCGATTGAGTCTTACTTTGAGGGCTCGTCTACCCCTAGGCTAATTTCGGATAAGCCAGCTTCAGCGGCAGCCGAAGCCGCTAAGTTCATAAACACCCAAGATGATGTGCTTGAAAGTCGCTATGCAGATGTAATCCGATGCCTCCGCACTGCGGCGAAAACTCAACCTATTGTTGAAGCTGAGTCCCTGCAGGATGCTCTGCTGGCCGTAGCCGCGCCAGCTCTAGCTAGAGTCCAAAACGGTACTCAATCACTAAATCTCAATGCCATTGCAAAAAGCATGGTTGGTGACGTTTCGAAGATGTTTGACCTCACCGCGGTCAAAGGAAAGCTACACATTGCGTTGAAAAGTCAAATCTTGGAGGTGCCTGGGTTTCCCTTGGAGATTGCGAAAGATGATGACGTTGTCAAAGTTGTTTCTAAGGCTCTGAAATTGGAGAAATCGCATACTGCTGATAAAGAAGTGGGCGAGTCAGACGATGCAATAGCTTCATAGAGTCTTCATTCTTTTATGCCAACGCACAGGTTGCGCAACAGATAGTGAAGTTCGGAACCCAACTTCTGGTCACCCAAACTGAATGTCCGGTTTCCGGCGAGTAGATTGGGGCGACTGCAGCGATCACTTCGGGCCAGGAGCAGACGATGTCGAAAGTCCTCTTTGAGCACTTGTGAACAATTCATGCATCCTCGGTTCAGATTCTTGGTCAACTAACTATCTGCCGTGACGTCTGAGGTGCCAAGTTATTCTCCTTGGCCACCCGTCGCGATCTTCGCAATGTGTGCCAATGTGGTCTTGGTATATGTTTCAAGAAGCGCTCCCTCAGCCGCAACATGCGCCAATTCGAGCACGGAGTTTGACGCCTGCTCAACCGGGCAAGTAGGATGGTCGCGCGATATCGGTGCCAGCAAGATGGGGCCTTTTCGTAAGGCTCGCTGGACGTCTAGAACGGTGATTTCTTCTAGGCCTCTGGTCAGCTTCCAACCGCCCCCCCTTCCTCCTTCTGACTCAACAATCCCGTAAGTTCGGAGCGCGCCCAAGGTACGGCGTACGACAACAGGGTTCGTATCGAGCATTTGAGCGATCTTCTCTGACGTCTCCCTGCCGCCAAGCAAACCCATGTGCACCAACACATGGAGCATCCTGGCCAGACGCTCGTCCGTTTTCATTCATTTCTTTCTGTAACTATAATAGTTACACTATGAGTAAATCCTAATTCTCCACTCAACCAGCCGACCCGTAACTGAAGTCACCATGCAGCGCCGCCAGTTTCTACTCGCCTCGACAACGGCCTTGACCGCGTCCATTGCGAGGACAAAAGCATTTAGCAAGGAGATCCCCATGAATGAGAAAACCATCGCAACCCGAACCCTCAAAACCAGTATCCTTGATGCCGGATCAGGCCCTTTGGTGTTGATGTGCCATGGCTTCCCTGAGACCAAACATGCCTGGCGACATCAGATCGTAGCGCTTGCCAAAGCAGGCTACCGTGCCGTTGCACCTGACATGCGAGGATACGGGGGCACTGAGGCTCCTGAGCGAGCTGATCAATACAGCGTCATCCACACAGTTGGCGATATGGTGGCGTTGCTGGATGCCTTGGGTGAACGCACAGCAGTCATAGTGGGTCATGATTGGGGCGCGACCATCGCCTGGCAGGCAGCACTGATGCGCCCTGACCGGTTTCGAGCAGTCGCTGCGTTGAGCGTCCCAATGATGGGGCAACCACCCGTACCACCATCCAAGATATTTCCACAAAACGCGGAAGCGCTGTTTTACACCCTGTACTTTCAGGATCCAGCGGGGGCAGAGGCTGAGTTCAACCGCGACGTGAGGCTTACACTTGGGAAGCTGCTTCACGCAGCCAGTGGTGAAGCGGGACCGCGCAAGTCTGGTGATACTACGCCCAATCCGTTCGGAATGGTCAGCCGCAAAACCGGGTTGCTTCCCAGTCTACCGTCTCCAGATCGTCTTCCAGATTGGCTGCAACTCGAGGATTTTGAGCACCTTGTGACTGCATTTGAATCCCGTGGCTTCCGAAGTGCGTTGAACTACTACCGTAACCTGGATCGGAACTGGGAGCTTCAACAGGCGGCGGTAGGCCAAACAGTGAATGTTCCTGCGGTGTTCATGATCGGAGAGCGCGATACAGGTTTGAGTATTCCCGGCATGGACACGATCATTGCTGCCATGCCAAGCTTGGTGCCAGAACTTGACGGCTCGCATGTTATAGCTGAGGCAGGACACTGGCTGCAACAGGAGCGGCCATCAGAGGTCTCCCAGTTGCTTATGCAGTTTTTAGGGAAGCTTGAGAAGTCATAGCGATGGCATAGCCTTGGCGATAGGACAAATTTCCTAAGCTATTAACACGGTCATTTTGTATGAACTAGGCCGCCCTCAAACTCCCACTACGGCACAAATGGGCCAGTTGCAGTCGTCGGCGAATGACTACTACGCGGACGTTGCCTGCGTTTTGATTCCTATTGCGCCCTCTTGATATTCGATGCAGTAAAGACCGTCAGGACCAGATAGCCGCAACAATTCGTTGTGGGTCTCCGCAACTTCGATGATTTGATCTTGAATTGGCCCTATTCCAAGTACTTGGCCCTGGCTAGGGTAAGTCAGTGTGTAGTCCCTTGCCACGCGCTCCCAAGTGCCGACTGCATAAAGACCTCGGCCAGAGTGTGAGACCGTTAGCAGGAAAGTCCCGCTTGGGTCAAACCCAGCGGCGACCAATCCACCGACATGAAGGTATTTAAGCGTCATTAGAAGTGATAACTCAGAGTAAATCTATTTACGCTTTGGGTCGACAGGTGCAGTGGGCCAGTTGCGGGCTTCGACGAATGTCCGCTATCAGCCCCCCCGGAGAGAGATTGCCGCAGTTGGAAGCAAGAAGTCATCCCCCAACAATGTTCCGAAAATGGGGGGCACTTCAAGACTCAAACAACGCTACTTGAATTTCTCGTGGAGTGCAAGAAAACAGGTGTTCGCTTGGCTAGGAGGTTGCACAAAATGCTTCAAGGACGTAATTGACTATCTCTTGAAGTTCTTTTGCGTCGTGGGCGAGCACTACGGGATTTGGCAGATGACTGTCGTAAAAGCCGCGGCTGTAGCCCTTTTGCGTAGATAGCTGGTTGAATACATCTTTGCAACTGGAGAAGGCGGCCTCATCCAGTGCTATCCAATAGCCAACGCGGTAATGTGCGGCCTTATCGAAAGTGCTGACTTTGTCTGAAGTCGGCTGCTTTATTGCGGCCAACCAATAGCGAGGCGAAATGCCAGTACCTTGCAGCCCCTCAATATTTTTCAGTTCGGCGAAGGCATCCTCTGTTGCTGCAGCAATGATTACGTTGATGGAGAGTGGCATGCTCATGAGGCACCTTCATTTGAAGGTGTCATGAAAGTGACTAGTGGCGAATGGGAAATGTCCCTCGCCCTCAAAATTTCTGCCTCAAGACGTCGTTTTTCCGACAGGAGAGATTTGATTTTCTCCTCGACTATCAAACGGTCTTTCTTGAGAGCTCCAGATTCCTCGCGAGATTTTCCGAGGTTTTGAATTTCAGCCTCGATTGAAGCAATGCGCTCATAAGCCGGCTGGAGTCCACCTTCCACAGGTTGAATCGTTTCGGCATCTACCAAAGTTGCACAAAGTGCTGCAGCAATCAAAGCGATAAGACGTAGATACATGCGCGGGTTCGGAGTGAATTCGAGACAATTCTGTTTGTTTCCCTGGGATTTGGCTATCCCCCATTCAGGGGATTCGGCTGATGTCCGCTCCTCCCACTTAGTTTGGACGTCTACAGACTGATAGCAGACTTCTGATCGCTCCATTAAAACCAATGTTGTCGCATATCCGACAGGAATGCCGTTGTGATTGGATAGCCAGAATTCGAGCCAATAACTGAATCGATTCCACAGCTCGGGCACAGCGCAGTTGTTCCCAAATCGAGTTGTTGGTCTTCTGGCGCATCTAGCGGAAAGTCCACCCAGTCAGTTATGGTCACTGGAGCGAAGATGCTCAAGCAATAAAAACATCCACAGACGGAACTAGCCAACACCTCCATTCGATGGCTTGAGCAATGACTGTGTGCGGCAATGATGTCGTTCATAGACTGAAAGCGGTCAAAACACTCACCAGTTATGTGTAAGTAGTTCAGCGGGGATTGGGTCGCCCCAAGTACTCCATCCGTGCTCTGCCAACTTCTCAAACCATCTATCTCGTCGAGATGGTGGGAGCTTAGAGCCACAGAAAGGACAATGATTTATCTGCAGAACTTCGGCCGAAGGCTGACAAATCAATCCGTATTCGTCGAACACTGGCGACCAATAGATTCGCTTGTCAGTTGAACCCAGCAGAGGACTTTCTGCTGCCGGAAAGGACATGTTGCTTTGCTCCGACATGTCCGGGCAGCAATGATCTTTTACATGCGTAGGTTCATCAACTAAGACGAATGAAAATGTCATATTGCGGCTAGGTGAACTATGGATTGGGCAATGTTATCGACACTTGAAATGTCAGATTCTGCCGAGTATTGGAAGAAAACAATTCATAGCTTCCGGCGCATTCGGTGAAAGCCATGTCGGATGAGGAAAATACCCAGAGCAGACACCAAGCGGCAAAAAGCAACAGCAACGCAGCAAGTGAAAAGAAGCTTAGCCTGACAACGGATTTTCGGTGCATTTGTAATTTCATAAGGCTGCCTCGGGCTGGGGTCAGTCGTTTGCGAGTGTCGGCTTGCCTATGTCGATTTTTCTCAGTTTCAATTGGTTTGATAATTTATCTGTGCGCATTAAAATATATGCGCGTATTAAATTGTTCTATCTAGGATCGTATGTCTGAACAAAACCAGTATCGGACCGTGCGCCGCGGCGTCGACGACCGCAACGAAGTCAACGACGCTCAGGGCAACCATATCCAGCTCCAGTCGCACGACCTCAAGAACACGCGAGATCTGCGTACTCTGTTGCTGGACGCTGCCTACGAAATCCAGTCAAAGCCAGACTTCGCTGGAGCCCACGTCTATTTGCACAACTGCACGTTGGCTAGGAAGCGGGTGGAGGCGGAAGTTGAGCAGTTCAAGCGCATTGCACAGCCGCGCATCGCCAAGCGCATTTCTGTGTATGACATGCGGTCGCCAGCCGTACGCGAGACAGTGTCTGTCTTGCCCCAATCAGTTACTGCCTCGGATCTGTCCAGAAAGCCCACCACTGCCAGCCAAGAAGCGGTGATGGCCTACCTGCTGGAGCGTCATCTGCAATCCCTGCCCGGGGTCAGCATCAGCACCATTGCGGCCGAGACCCAAGCCAGTGTGCCCACCATCTACAAGGCGCTCAATACCTATGCGCACTGCCTGGAGAAAGATCCAGAAGACAAGACCTTGCGCCTGGCCAGGTTCGGACAGAAGGACTGGTTCCATTGGATCGAACGTACCAACCGTCTCTCCAGTGTCTACTTTGTTGATCGCTCAGGCGCTCCCCGCAGTAGCAGTCGCTTAGCCAAGGACCTCGCCCGATTGGGACGCGATGACCTCGCCATCGGTGGTCTTATGGGGGCCATGCACCACCTACCTGAGATCGATGCGACGGCTGCTCCGCAGCTCGACATCTTGCTCCACGGCTCTGCACGCAGCGATCTCTCCTTCATCGAACAGATCGACCCGGGCCTGGTGCGGACTAAGGATCACAGTGATTCTGCGTACGTTGTCGTGCACTTCATCGATAGACCGCAATCCCTCTTCAAGAGCCAAGGTGGCCAGAATTGGGGGGCTCTGCCCGATTGCATCGCCAACATGCACAAGGCAGGATTGGCCCATCAAGTCGATGATGCGTTGCGGCTGGTTCGGAAAGACAACCGGCATTGAAGATTGACGCGATGGCCGGCTGACGGTCTGAGCGGCCTTAGGGATGTGTCGAGTGGGTCAAACGTGACAATCGCGCATTTGCTGCAGGGCGGCAGCATGCTTTCGGAGATGCCCATTGTGGTCAGCACTTCCAAGCAGGCGTTTTACTAATAGTACTTTATCAAAGCCGCGTGAGTGCCTTTGTGTACCTCGGCCGCGAATCTGATTCTGCTAGTCCAGAATGGTCGAAAAAAGCGACCTTACCTGCTCATCAGTAAAGTCATGCCCGGGCGACTTCCATTTTGAAGTCTGGTAGCCCTCTGATTCTCTGGATTCCTCGTCCTCTAGCAGCTGTCGGCGCTTTGCACCTATCGCAGCGGTATGAGTTGCTCCAAGTTTTATGTCTACTTCATCGGTTAGTTTGCTAAGTTCGGAGTGAATTTCCTCTAACTCTTGCACAGAGGTAGCTTCGTCGACAGCTTCGTTAAACGAGTATTTCAGCCAATCGTCCATGGAGGCTTTGGTCGCACCGTAAGTTAGGTCAGGCCGGTCTCCATATTCATCCAAAGCATTGCTGAGCAATCGGATGTCGGTCAATCTCAGAATCGCGCCTTGCTCAGCAAGAAGGTCGGCAGCTTTTTCTGAGATCGCATCTACGTCCTGAATGCGTTCTCGTTTTGAATCCGACAACAGACTTAGATGTTCCAAAGCATGCCGAAAGTAGGTATCGTCCATCGCGTCCCCAGGTGTCGCACGCAGACGAGGTATTAGGTCCGAAACAAACTGCAACAACTCTTCATCGTTTTCGTCAAACGTAGAGGTCACGTGGATCGCGAGCGAAGCAACGCGAATGACAGCAACATCGCCACATGAGTAGGATCGATAAAGGGCTGCAAGCCACTCAGCTGCCTCTTTGTCTCCCTTTCCTAGCTGTACTTTGAGCGGGTGGTAGAAGGACCACGCGGCATCGATCTCTTTGAACGTCGAAAACCGACTTAGCAGCGACCAGAATAATCTGTCGTTCAGAATGACTTCTGTGAGGAAGTCTTTAATGCCTGGATTACTGAAACTGGCCCGACGGTTTGAAATCGCAATCATCGAACCTTCCACAGGCTTCAAAGCCCGACGAAAGCGCCCTGGCTCGATTGACTGCGAGGAGTGTGTTGAACTGCCGGCGCAGATCCTAGCGAATGAAGCCTCTAGGTCGTCTATCGACATCATGTAGTCACAGAAGAATAGTGCCTGCAGCAGGCGCTGACTGTCCGCGCTGAGGTGCTGTTCGTAGGGTGTTTCCCAAAGCACCGCAGGGTTGGCCAACACACTGCTCGCAACATCGCGAACAGGCTTTCCTTGAAGCGCAAGGTAACTTGCGCTTGTAATCAGCTCAATGATGCGCGGGCTGAAGTTTGGATGGTCAATGATTTTCAGATAGTACCCATCGCCAAGGAGCTCTTTCTTCTCCGACGTAGTGAGAGCCGAGAAGTAGATGTGGTTGAAGACAATTTGTGACCGAATATTTCTGGTGTAAGCGCCTACATTGAGCACCAGTTCGGCGGCATTTACCTCGGTAGATTTCAGCCTGTCTGACTCCTGTTGCGCTTGACTCAAGAGGTAGTCGCGGGTCGTCAAGATGAAGCGGAGGTCCCGCTGCTTTTGAACCCGTTCAAGAAACCGTAAAAGACTGCGATCCACGCTCCTGATGGAGTCCGTACTCAAGCTGACTTGACCTAGAAAGTCATCAAATACGACTAGCCGTTTGTCGCCCGAGCTGAAGACCTCCATGGCTTCTGTCAGATCTTCCACCACAAATACCTGCCAATCCTGCTCCAAATGCAGGCACATCAGCATTCGCATCAGTGTGGTTTTACCAACTCCTGGATGGCCGGAGATGATGAGCGCGCCTCGCAGTTTAAGGATGGCCTCTGCATCGGCCACGCTCTTGCTGTGAACGTATCGGGAAATGTTCCCTTTGACAACTTCTAACTCAGCATCCGTACGGTTGTAGATGCCGGCATGCACGATGCGCTCTAACGTTTGGGTGTTCGTAAGCCAGAGTTTCAAGTGCTGCCGCAGTACTTTGGGGTGTCGCGTAAGCAGGTTGTCTATGTCCTCACGCGAGATGATGTCCGCAGCCTGCAGCGGAACGCCTGGCATCACCTCGATCAGCTCGTTCTTCTGATTTGGACTTAAGGGGAGGGAGGTCGCGAATATGTAGCGCGTTGGTTTCAGCTTCTTGACCTTTGGCAACTCTTTTTTGGCTGCGGCGACTAGCTTGCGATGGCCGCTATCAAGGTAGTGCTTGACCTGAACGATGGTCGCATCAGTGCCTTGAGCAAATCGAAAGTCGATACCACTGTCCTTGCCCGGACCGAAGCTTTCCAGCAATATCCCGAACTCTTCCTGGAGCAAATCCCTTACGAGCAGTTCAAAATCCAGCGGGGACAGCAGCCTTAAGTCATGCATTTTTCTCCCCTCCTACTCACGCTGCGACCTGCTGAGCGGCAGGAGTTTCAGCGAACAAGCAGCGGAAGACCTCCTCCAGCTCAGAGACACGCCCTGCAGCCAGAGGCCCAGCCAGCGCGACTGCCTGCTCCCTAGTTGTAACGGCTGCGCAGGCTGCCAAGGCTCGATTGGGCTTGTTGCCACCCTGTGCGACATTTTCCGGGTAGTAGTCCTCGATAGCTCCTCGAGCAAGAACGCATATTCCCAGATCTCGCAGTGCGTCCAGAAGTGGGACAAGTGCTGCAGCCGCCTCTGCATCCTGGGTACAAATTTGCAGTCGCGTAGTGTCCTTTTCCCACGCGAAAAGGCTTTCAAGGAGTTCTATGGTCGCGACATCCACAGCCGCACCCTGCTGGACCTTCCGCAAAGCCTCTCTCGCAGCGACGTACTGAGCTCTCCAACTGTCCTTGACGACACGTTTCTTGATCTGGCGTGCGCTCGGTTCTGCCACGGTTCCCAAGGCTGCAATCCGAGCATCCAGCTTTTGGATTGCCGCGCTCTTGAGAACCGCCGCCGCTTCGGTAGCGCCAAGGTGCTGAAATCCATCAAAAAGCGCGTCTAGGTCAGCAACGATCTTGACTTCGATGCCGAAGCTCTCGAAGAACGTCCTGAACTTCTGGAAGTTTCCTTTCCCCGAAACCTTCACTAGGGCGATGTTCTTCTTCTCAAAGTCCCATGCGGCGTTGAGCATCTTCGCCACGTGCTTGCAGTACGCATCGTCTGACTCGCCTTCGAAAAGCACCACGCCTTGGCTGAAGAACGCAGCGTCGGCGTGCTCGAAACGAGCAAGCCGAAATGTTTCAGCGTCTGCCGCGTTGAGTTCGAAATTGACCGGGTAGAGAGTGGCGACTGGCTTGGGCAGAGCAGGCCGCTTCGCGACACGCACGAAGGAGGCAGTGACGCCCGGCTCGAAGAACATCGGCGAGTGTGTCGTCACCACAACCTGATGAGTGTGGGATATGCGAGCCAAGGTGCCGAAAAAGACTCGCTGAGAGCGAGGATGCAGATACAGCTCAGGTTCTTCAAAGAGAAACAGAAGCGGGCGTGTTGCTATCCCTTGTTCAACGAGCCCTTGCGTGGCCTGCTCCAGTCTTTTGACGTAGGCCTGCAGCAGTGCAAACGTCAACGAGCGCTTGATGCCATCACCTTTGTTGTCTATCAGATCGTAGGAGCCATCGTCGATGAATATCTGCGCGGTGTTGAGGATAGTCTTCAACTCGGGTGGTGGGATGTGCAGTTGAACCTTAACGTTCGGAAAGTTCTCTCCGAGAAGCTCCTCAACTTCGCCCTCGAGCTGCCTCACCTTTTCGTGTCGGTTGTCCACCTCCCCGTCAGCTTCCTTTACACGGTTGAAAAGGGCGTTGAGGTCTCGTAGAGATTGGTTGATGTTTTCGAGGTCGGCGGTCATGTCCTCAAGCAGCAGCCCGAGCAGGCGTCCGAACGACGTGGACTGAGTAGTTTTGAGGTCATCGTTCAGGTTCTTGACCGCTGGGATGTAGATGGGTTCCGGCAACAGGGGCGCTATCGACGGCGCTATGCCTGTCGGGAGGGGGGCGTACGACAGTGTAAATTGGTCATCTGCCAGAGCCTCAATCTGTGCATTGAGGAACGCCTTGGCCGCACCGATTGCCTTCAAGGGGTCTTGCTGCGCAGCCTTGAACTCAGGGTAGACGTCTGCAATCACCTGCTCGATAGCGCCTTGCCCTTTCTTTCCAGAAAAGGCGTCGTCGATCGCGTCGCTCTGATAACGGACATCGATTGGTATCCTCCGCAGGGTTGTGACAGCAACTTTCTCGCCGGGCGCGTACAGCACTCGCAGGCTGAAATTGCCATCAATCACCAGGGCAGCAATCTTCTGCTGCGCCTCTTCAGCCAATCTTGCAAGGTGGCCATCGTCCACGCCGGAGAATCGAAGCTCGAAGGTGACAGGAGCTGCTGGGTCGTAGAAGTGGGATGGCGGCAGCTGAGTTGGTCTGTTCAGTGCATAGACGATTGCCTGCATCACTGTGGATTTGCCTGCGTTGTTTTCGCCGACCAAGCAACTGAACTTGCTGGGCTCAAAGCTCTGGGACCATATGCCTTTGAAGTTGTTGATCGATATGCGCTCAAGCTTCATCTTCTCCCCCTGTCCTTTTTTCTATGTTTGTAGCATAGCAAAGGCAGGGTGACGCGCACTGGTTTAGCCGCGACCAGATGCGATGACCTTAGTGATGCGCTGCCCTCTTCGGCCGCTTACAGTGCGTTACTAGGCTATGCACCCCTCGTCCTTAGACAGCCTCGCTCCGCTCCAGCTCGTTCGCCGAGCCAGTAGTAGATGAGCATGTCACCATGCCTCGATGGCAAGCGGTCAAAATCGCTAGCTGAGCCTAGAACGCCAATGACTGCTTTTCACGACCAATAGCTGAACGGGGAGGAGCGGTCCAATTGCTGCATTCCGGCTGTCCATTGATCCCGTCTGGCGAGTCTGCGTTGTATGTCCGCTTGCGGGGAATGAATCCTAGTTGTCTAAAGGCGGCTTTGGGTCGACTTCGGATATCCAGAACGAGCAATCTCAGTTTATTGCCGACGTCTGAACTCCCAAGGCGCCACAGGTTCGACGTCCTTCCACAACCCCCGTTTGGCCTCACGCGCCTCATCCTCAGCCTCCGCATACTCCCGCTGATCCTCTTTGGATTGCTCACGCGCGTACTGCTTGTAGTGCCAGGCCATTCCGCGCTTGATCTGCTCTAGGTTGGCGTCGATTCCATTGACCCAGATCTTTCCCACCCGGCGGCCGTAGCGGTCCACCTTGTCGGTTTCCACATCTACGGTTTTAGCAAACACCAGGTCACTGAGGCTTTCCTTGGACCGTTGTCCAAACGCCTGATTCTTCTCGGGCGCATCAATGCCACTGAGGCGGATCTTGTGCTGCCGTTTCGCATCATCCAACACGGTGACGGTGTCCCCATACACCAGCAACAACGGTGATCAACGGCATCACTCTCAAGAAAATCCATGCCCGTCGTTTGCGCGAGATGTACCGCTCTGCAGGTTGGCCCTGTCTGGACGTAGTCGAGATCGAACTGTTGGCAGCGGGACTCTTGGAACGGTTGCAAGAAGACGGTGGTCACGAACGCCTGCGAGTTACCGATACCGGTATCCAGTTCCTTGCCGGTGCTGCCATGGCCAACCGTCAGTCCAAAGATGCCCATGAGGGATTGGTCGACAGGATTGCACAAGACATGCTCAAAGAGGGGCGCCTGGTTTGGACCAATCTCAGCCTACGAGCCAAAGTGACTTTGGAAGACCAGGAAGACGGTCATTGGAAATACTGCATGCCCGATGTCTTCTCCATTCGCAACAGTTCTGTGCAGAGCTACCTGGAACCGATCGTGCACGAAATCAAAGTAAGCCGGGCCGATCTGCTGGGTGACCTCAAGAGACCAGAAAAACGGGCTGCTTACCTGGAGTTGGGTGGACAGTGTTGGTATGTGCTGGGTCGAGACGCCAAAGACCGACCCATTGCACAACCGGAGGAAATTCCAGCGGAGTGTGGCGTCATCCAGTGGGAGCAAGACAAGCTAGAGATCGTGCGAGTGGCTCCAAAGCGTCAGTTCAATCATTTGCCGTTCGGGGTATGGATGGCATTGGCCAAAGCAACGCCGCTTCGTCATCATGAAGCTATTCATCCGTATCAGTCCAAGCTTGTTGACTGAAGAGTTGAGACATCATGTCAGATGGCTAGGGCCATGCACATTGGTTCAGCAATGTGCCAGGGGATGTCAATGAACGATGGGCCCGCTTATCTCAAAATACTGACGTAGAACCGTAGCACCAAGGAACTTGCCTTCAATGGCAAATTTTTGATGAACGCCGGAACCCATGCTGGCGCACCAAGCGAGAAGCGAGTTGACCAACGAATGACGGGCCGCAACCAGCCTGGTGTGGGGATGGGGCGTAAGTTGGGTTTGGGCATGAGGGCGCTATCGGAGCAGCTATTCCTGAAGTTTTTTGAGAACTTCACGCTTGCCCAACTTGAGGGCTGCTGCAATTTTTTGCAGCTGTGCCGCTCTGGGCTTGGATGTGCCGGCCTCCCATTTGTGAACTGACAGATACGAGACTTCTAGCAATGCTGCCAACTGCGCCTGGGTAATTCCCATCTTGGATCGAAAATTGGCAAGGCGTTGCGGGCTAAACCGAATACTGGGTGATGCAGCTGCCTCATCAGATTCAGAGGCAGATTTTCCCTTTGGACCCGAGCTCCGAGTGCTGGCCTTGAGCGCCGCTGCCAATGATTTGACTTGGCGCTTCAAGGCCGCAATTTCTGAACGATGCGCAGTTGTACTTTTGCGAATCGCAAGCAATTCTTCTTTTAGCTCTTTGCGGGCAACCCTGGCAATTTCAGACTTGAGAGAGGAAATCAATGTACTCATAGGACAGATAGTAGCCCGAAGGCTTGGCAACTGTGCACAAAAAAGCGGCAGTGGCTATTCACCACTGCCGCTTCGGTACTGAAGCAAGGCTTGTTACTTCTTCTTATTCACGACGGCCTTGAACGCGGCACCCGGTGTGAATTTGGGCAAAGTGGCAGCAGCGATTTTGAGCGGCTCACCTGTGCGGGGATTCTTGCCTTTTCGGGCGGCACGTTTGACCGCCTTGAAGGTTCCAAAGCCAATCAGTTGGACGTCTTCCTTCTTGGCGACTGTCTTGGTGATGATTTGGATGAGTGCATCGATGCTGCGGCCAGCGGCTGCTTTGGAAACTTCAGTTTCTTTGATCAAGGCTTCAATCAGTTCGGATTTGTTCAAATATTTCTCCTGAAAAAAAAGGGTGGTGCAAATTTTGGCACATCGGGAAGTCGCAATCACAGGTCCTTTACCGCGCTGGCAGAAGCAGATTCAGCTGAAGTGACAGAGGTCTAGTCAGATCAAGCGCAGTGCAAAAAATGATGGGATCACATGCCTTGTCCCCCATCATGAGCGCCGGTACTACTGAACACCCAGCGTGGGGTTTCTGACTAGGAGCGATAGCCAAGAGGCAAAGACAAGTCGCCCTTGAGGGGTTGGATTCACCCGTTTGGGGGATGGTGAACAAATACGGATTCCGTGAGAATGACTGACCCCCATGTTTCCGATCTGGGGGCATATTGATCAGTAGTGAAATAGGGGAAATCAACTTGGGATTGATTGAATTGTTGACGGGGAGTCTCTCCCAGAAGGACTTCGCGAAGAAGGCCACAAAGGTAATCAACAGCATTGCTCCTTCAAAGGTGCTCTTTGATGAAGCCCAGTTTGCACTTCGTGTCGGCGAGGAGCCGGAGTCGCACTGGATCTACCTCGGGAACTTCTATGCGGAGTACCTGCGTACCCCAAGACTAAAACGGGATCCGGCACTGCGGACCATGGTCTCCAACCAGATAACCCAGAAGCAAGCCTACGAAGACAACGCGCCAACCAAGGAAACGCTGTTGCCCGTGGTGCGAGATCGTGCACATTCGTGGATCAGCCAGATGCAGATCAAGAAGGCGATGCCCAGTGCCAGTATTGCGATGCAAGGCAAGCCCGTGGGTGAGGATCACATGTCGTTGCTGGTACTGGATAGCCCTACCGCCATGCGGTACGTGGGGGAGAAAGAACTGGCCGGCCTGGGTTTGAGCTTTGAAGCCGCGTATGAAGAGGCTATCCATAACCTGCGCGCCATCTCTCCCGACAAGTGGCTCAGTCTGGGTAACCACGCGTATGTGGGTCAATGGGGTGACACTTACGATTGCTCACGCCTCTTGCTGACGGATTTGATTCACCGTTTGGACATTTCTGGTCGGCCCATCGTCATCACGCCCTGTCGTGGAATTCTTTTGGTAGCCAGCGAGAACAATATCGAAGGACAGCAGATCATCATGCAGCTGGCGAATAGCGCCCTGGAAGACAACTCTCGCTGGACGTCTCCGGAGGTGCTGGTTCTGGACAATGAACGTTGGGAACCCTTTGAACTCACGGATCCGTTTTGCCTGAGTGTTCAGAAAGAGATGATCGTGAAGATGCGCAAGTCTGTCTACGATCAGCAAAAGGTCATCCTCGATGAAGCGCATAAGGCGGAGGGGAAAGACATCTTTGTGGCCACGTTCATGGCCTACAAAAAGTCTGAGGGATTCATGTCCATAGCCACTTGGTCCAAGGATGTGGACGCCTGGCTCCCTCAGACCGAGTTCATTGTCTTTGTGGATGCCAATGCGACGGTTCCATCCGCGATGATTCCGTGGGACCTGGCCATTCAACATGTGAGGAGCTTGATGACCCCGGTGCCGGGTGTCATACCTGCTAGGTTTGAGCTCAAGGGGTTTCCGGATGTGGAAATTTTGCATGCAATGACTGCGGCTACTGAGACGCATCAGTCCAACTGACATGCACTTGCGCTTGGGTCCACCGCCCGATTCCCTGTCCGATTCAGAACTTGCAACGGCCGAATGGCGGCGCGTTCCTCGACCGCCTCTCTGGGCTGTGCATGTTCTTTCCTTACCGGCAGGTGCACTTATGGCACTGCTCGTGTTCGTTGCATGGACACTTCTCACACCGCCTTTTGACCTGGTATTTGAGTCAGGGGACAAGGTGACCGTGGCCATCGCATCAGTCATTCTTCTGGGCCTGGTCTTGCAGATCAGCACATACCCGCGAATGGGCCTTTCAGAAGAATCAGTGTTCGGCCTTTGGCCCTCAAGGCTCACTCTTTATACCGCTCACGCATCGCAACTCACTAAGCGCCAATGCATCGCAACTTTATTGCTGCCATTCATTGTGTTGTCGATACTCCCGATTTTGTTTGTGGCCGTCTTCCGTACGAGTTCAGGCTGGTTGATCTTTGGTTCTTGTCTGGCAGCGGGTGTCTACGGGATCAACGTTTTTCTCGCACTCCCTGTGTTGCGGCTGCCTGAAAAATGCGTCATCGCGAGCCGTGGCTTCGAACCTTACTGGCGGCACTCGACCCAAAGCCGAATTCGATCAACCTAGACTCATGGCCGGATAGCAGACATTCAGAACTGGTCAGTTGGACTAGTACGATGAACAATCGAGATGTGGCGAAAACTACCACCGGCAATTCGCCAATCAGGCAACCACGGTGACTACCTTACTTAAACCAACTGGCCTCCACGAAAGCGGGGGCGATTCAATAGTCATGAAAATCAGATTTTTCAGGGTACTTATGCTCACGGTCCTAGTTACTGCGCTTACGGGGTGCATGGTATTTCGTGTAACGCAAAAAGACCACGACGAAGAAGTTAGCAACATGCGTCTTGCAGGAATACAGTTTAAGGTTGCAGTAGCCAAAGTAGAAGCAGTTGGTTTTAGTTGTAGAGGGTTGCAAGACCCCCCTCGAAATCGCCCAGGGAAACAACCAACATTAGAGGCTCTGTGCTTTAAGCGAACGCCAGAATTGTGGTGCCCGCAGGAACGCCGCATCAGCTTTGATGCCGAAGCTCAATCCGGCATAGTCACTAACGTCGAGACACTAATTATTGATAGGTCGTGTTGGTGAACGGCTCTACCAAAACGAAAGTAATAACGAAGCGCTTGTTGCCAACGGAATCCAGCTTAGTCCGAATCCACTGTCCCAAAGTAGTCGTGAATCCGCCCCCCGAAAGCAGACGTTGGGCAACGCACGCTACTGGCCCAAAGCGATTGTTGTCGCTAAGCATGAGCATTCGGGTGTTGCTATCAGTGCTTACTGGACACCTAAATGTCTAAATCAACCCAAAGCGCAGCATGGTCCGACGCCGCTTCATCCGCATTTCCAACTTCCTCAAAATGGGGCCACAGCGTTCCATTCACCCCGCCCCACATGCCTCTTCGTTCGACACCCGCCGCAGTAACCTTGCTGTAGAGGTTCGGGGACAACAGGATGTAGTCGAGTTTGGCAGAGGGACCGCAGTTGCCATGGGTTCCCGCCTTGCCGCCGCTGTCAAATTTTGGATGGCTTGAAATATCTCTGAGCGTGCTTCCTTGCCGCAATAGGGGATCCATCGGGCCATTACCAGGTATCTCATTCAGGTCACCCACCACAGCGACCAGACTGTCGCCCGCTTGGAGGTGGGCGTCATAGAGTTCGCGCACGCGCTGCGCCTGCCGCTTGCGCTTGGCATCGTTAGCAGCCTGGCTACCGTAGCCTTTGCTCTTGAAGTGATTGACCAAAACCCATAGGCGCTTTCCTTTGGACAGCTCAATTTCGTACTCGGCGCAGTCCCGGCTAAAGATTGCTCCTTTAGTGTCAGTGTCGTCCACATGGGATCGAATGGATAGGATGGGGTACTTGGACTTGGTCATCAAACCGACATCAATGCCGCGCTCGTCGTTGCCATCCACCAGCATCACATGGTCAAAGGGCCTGCCGCCAATATCCTTGATCACCTGCGCATTGAAGAGACGCAGGGTGGTCCGGTCTTCCGCCTCTATGACGGCCTGCACATCTGCCGCCATGGCGTGCAGCACCCGTGCCGTGTTGAGGGTTGCAGTTTCATTGACGGGTTCGGTCTTCAGTTCAACCCAGCCAATCCAGCTCTTGCGGCCTGAAGCAACAATTTCGGCATCCCCTACACGGGGACGTTTGATCAACTGCCCCCGTATCTTGCGCAATAGAAGCAAAGGACTGTCGTCGGTCTTGAGCAAACCGTTGTCAGTCAGCAGCTTGAGCATCTTCTTCTTGTCGGAGACGCTGTAGCTGGGTTTCTCAAACAGGGCGTTGAGCTCTTTCTGGGCCTCCAATGCGGGCTTGCCCTCCGCCCAGTTCTTGCCGTTCAGGGCCTTGGCCCGATCGAACATGTTCTCTACATTGAAGGTCGCTAGACGCATAGGAGGCTCCCTTGAGGTTGTGACAGCACATCACTCGTGCAGCTACGGGTTGCGTCGCTCTCTATTTTGAGAGCTGACTCAGCTTGCACAGTGCCCAATTATTTCCAGCCTCTGCACTTCTGTCCATCACGAGCCTTCTCATGGCACCTGCGGCGTACCAAAAGACAGAAGAAGTCATTGGAGTTTCTCAAAATCGACACGGCGTCGCAATAGAAGTGTTAAGTCATTGCAATGCAACACTTCGTTGGAGTTGCGTGATTCATCTCAATGAATGTGCGCCCGTCTTGGGCCACTTGCGGAAGTTGGCCAGTGAATGCTTTCTGGAAGACAATCGCTCCCAACTGTCGCACCGCGGGATACGCAGCCGCCTAGCTGAAGTTAGCTTGAAGCCAACGGAGGCGCCTAAGGCTGGTAAAGCACTTCACAATCAACGCCTGCTTCGCGCTTCTCGAGATGCCTACCTTTCATCATGGATAAATTCTTGCTGCAGCAACAGGTGCTGGAGCGGCTCGCTGAAGACCTGCTGCAAGCCGAACAGGCAGTGCGTGCGGCCCATGAAACGGCGACTCACGAAGAAAACATTGCCGAAAACAAATACGACACATTGGGACTCGAGGCCGCCTACCTGGCTACCGGCCAGGCTCGGCGCGCCGAAGGCATCCGCCAGGCGATGGCCAATTGGCGCCAATTTCGCCCGCGCCCCTACGACGCCAGCAAAGGTATACAGCTCGGTGCGCTGGTCTGCCTAGTCGATTCCGATGACAAGCAGCAACAGCTCTTTCTCGGGCCGGATGGGGGCAGCATGAAGTTGGTCAGCGGCGCTCAGCTCGTTCAGGTCATCAGCAGTGAAGCCCCTTTGGGCAGGGCCATGCTGGGTAAATGTGAGGGTGATGAGGTTTGGATACAGGTCGCTCCAATCCGACAGCAATTTGAGGTGCTGCGGGTTTATTAATCCGCAAGCAAGCCCACGCCAAATTGGCTGAGGTCAGCAGACGTGCCTGGAGGCTAGACTTCGGCTGTGGGCCAGGAGCAGTCATCGGCAATGAGACCCCAAAGCGGACGCTAAATTACTCAATTGGGGATAGTCTGAGGCTGAACTGGTAGGCTCAATTGGTGCAAACAATCTGCGGTATTTCACAGAATTTTTATAACTGCACATAAATACAGTGCATCACTTGCAAAGTCACGCTGCAAGCCAACTTTAGGGGAATCAGATGGCCAGAATATCGAGCACGCGCCAGTTTATCGAGCAGGTTTTGCTATTTACATTACGTTAGACCTCGAAAGAAGCATCCATGTATAGGCAAGCCGTCATCACATTCATCGACATCCTTGGCTTCAAGCACCTCATCACCACAGGCACGTTTGAAGAAGTGTCCAAGAAGCTCAAGACCATCCGACGCCTATCAGACGTTGATGACCAAGCAGATGGTGAAAGCTTCGAACCGAAGGTGATTCAGTTCTCTGACTCAATAATTCGAATCCGACCACTCGATTCGAAGGCAAATAAGGAATCTCGATACGGCTTGATGTTCTACGAAATGCTTGATCTTGTACACATGCAAGGTGAATTGATCAACCACGGCATTTGCGTACGTGGCGGAGTCTCAATCGGCGATGTGCACGTCGACGATCAAACACTCTTTGGCCCAGGCTTCGTAAGAGCCTATGAACTCGAATCCATTTACGCCAACTTTCCGAGAATCGTTGTTGACCCAGCTTTGATTCAGCAACTTCAGAAGGACAAGCGTTTAGCCTCCACGCACAACACATTGGCAGATGAATTCGCTTACATCAGCAAGAACATTCGAAGAGAGAGTGACGGGATCTATTTCATTGACTACCTGCGATCATTTCAGACTGAAATCGATGAACCTGAGAACATCCCTGTGTTCCTTCGAAATCACAAGGAACTGATTGTAAAAAATGTCGGGGGTGCTACACAACTAACCCCGGTTTCTGCCAAGTACCTTTGGATGGCTAGTTATCACAACTCTGTCATTCGCGAATTCAAGGAAGAATTCTGGAGGCAAGAAGAGCTTGAGATCACGCCGAAAGAGGTTCCTATGCTTCAGTCCGTCGAGGTCTAACCCTTCCATCGAGAGGATGCTTTCCGGCCTACGGCCTCCAAGCGCCTCTCATGTCAAACGTCAGGCGTCATTGCGATCTCAAGTGGTTCCATCCATCCTCTACAAATACACAACGCACGCGACGGCCGGTGCCATTATTGAGAGCGGTCGACTGCGCTGGTCTAGTCCAAACCTATTCAATGATCTCGCCGAGTTTCAGCGAATGCCGCGATTTGAACCATCGCTCACTGAGGCGACCAGTAAGTTGCCGACAATCCTTGTGGAAGCTGCCACCGGACAGAGGACACTAGACCACGATCGCCTGTCTCCTCAAACCCAGCTTCTTATACAACTTGTACAGATGCTGCTACAAGCCGGCATCACGGCGAGCGACATCATCGAGAGTCTCCAGAACGATCAGCCCGATGCGGACCAGAAGATGGATGAGATGCTACGAGCGCACATGGCAAGCCTTGATTTGGCACGAGCACGGGTTCTCTGCCTGACCTCCGATCCCGAGAACGAAGTCATGTGGGGGACCTATGCGGACAGCCATGCTGGATGCGCCCTAGGGTTCACGCATATCCCTGAACTTTCCACACCTTTGCAGGAGGCACGTCAAGTTCAGTACACCGAGCAGGCCCCGGTCGTCGGTTCGGGAATCGATTTTCTTTTGTACGGCGATACGTCCGAACTACGCGCTAGAACACACCAAGCGATCTGCTACACAAAGAAGGTGCCGTGGTCCTATGAGAAGGAGTGGCGAGTCGTGACTTGGCGGTGGGAGGAGCGTGATAGTGATGTGGGTCACTACAAGTTCTATCCAAAGGAACTTGTCTCGGTGACCTTCGGTGCTCGTGCATCGGCCGATGGCATCAGCCAAATTCGCCGCCTGCTCGGCGCCAACTATCCACACGTCACACTATTCCGCATCGTTCAGAAGGGGGAACATCTGCAGAGGATCAAGGATGACGCCTAACCTTCGCTCGAGGCGATTCCCACCGGCGCTCGCGCCTCACCTCAAACGTTGAACGTCCGCTTTTTCATTTCCCAAATTCCGCTTTGGGTCGATTGCTGCCGCCCCTACAAAGTCCTTGAGGTCCATGCTGGGCATTGTTTCTACTGGTAGGGGCTAGTATTTTCCGGTTGGATCTTTTTGACAGGATATCTTTAGATGTGCTCTCAAATTCATAGCCTCTGTCGAATATTCCATGAGGTCTAGGGCCTTAAACCCTTCACAGCCAGATCCCACGCCGCTGGTTCCCCAAACTCCTTCTTCAAATGCGCAATGAACAATTGCGCCTTGGTAGCGTGTGATCGGCCGGGCAGGCGCACGGCGTGGATGGCCGAGGGTGTGGGCACTGCAGGAGCTACCGCGTCGGGGAAAAGTTGCACCAGTTGGCCGGCGACCAGCATGTCGCAGACCAGCCAGCTGGCCAGGTGCACGATACCCAGGCCGTCCAGGGCGGCGCGTTGCAGGGCTTCGATGTCGTTGGTGCGCAGTGGGCCGCGCACGGCGAGGGGGCGGCCACCCTGCACACCGGCAAAGCTCCACATGCCCACGGGCGCAGGCGTGGTGGCCACGGTAAGGCAGCGGTGGTTCAGCAGGTCTGTCAGCGCTGCCGGGCGGCCGTGGCGGGCCAGGTAGTCGGGGCTGGCGCAGACCAGCCGGTGCATGGGGGCCAGGCGGGTAGCCACCAGGTCGCTGTCGGGCAGGGCGCCCACGCGCACGGCCACATCCACGCGTTGCGCGGCCAGGTCGATTTGCTGGTCGCTCAGGTGCAGCTCTAGCTCAATCTCCGGATATTGGCGCAGAAAGCGCGTGGCGGCGGGGGTGACATAACGCTGCCCAAACGCCGTGGGCGCGGTCACGGTCAGCAGGCCGCGCGGGTCGGCCTGGCCCTCGGCCAAGGCCTCCTTGGCGTCGTCCAGCTCGGCCACGATGCGGCGCGCGCTGATGGCAAATTGCTCGCCCGCATCGGTGAGCTGCAGCAGGCGTGAGCTGCGGCGCAAGAGCTTCACGCCCAGCTCGGCCTCCAGCGCGTCGATCTTGCGCGTGACGGAGGACACAGCCACTTCCTGCTTGCGGGCCACTTGCGAGAAATTGCCGGCCGCGGCGACGGCCAGAAAGGTGCGGAGTTCTTCAATCATGGGGTATGGGGTGGGTGAGCTTTGCAAATATCGGAAAGATTGTTTGCGATGAAGGTGATTGTTGCGATTAACGCAAATTTCCACAATACCTCCACCCCAACCCCAAGGCCCACGGGCCAGAAAGCGAAACCCCATGAAATCCCTCTCCAATACAGTCTCCCAACGTTTCTCCATCCGCCGCGCCGCCTGGATGGTCGCCACCCCGCTGGCACTGGCGGCCCAACTGGCCATGGCCGGTGGCGACATCGGCTTCACGGCCGACACGGTCTACCCCGAAGGCGTGGCCTGGTCGGCGCAGCAGCAGGCCTTTCTGGTCAGCTCGGTGCGCCACGGCACCATCGGCAAGGTCACCCTGCGCGGTGCGTATAGCGCCTTCATCACCGACAGTGCACTGGTCACTACCGCTGGACTGGCGCTGGACGCCAAGCGCAACCTGCTGTGGGTGGCCATTGGCGACTTGGGCGCGGCCACCCACAGCGGCCCGGCCACGCAGGGCAAGCTGGCCGCCGTGGCGGCCTACAACGCCAAGACCGGCCAGCGTGTGGCCTACCACGACCTGGGCAGCCTCTTTGCTGGTGCTCACTTTGCCAACGACCTGGCGCTGGATGCCCAGGGCAATGTGTATGTGACGGACAGCTTCTCCCCGGTCATCTACCGTGTGGACACGGCGGGCAAAGCCACGGTGTTTGCGCAGAGCGAGCTGTTCACCGGCGAGAACTTCAACCTCAACGGCATCGTGGCCCACCCGGACGGCTACCTGCTGGTCAACAAACACAACAGTGGCGAGCTGTTCCGCGTGAGCCTGAAAGACCCGACGCAGATCGCGCGCGTGCAACTGCCTGAAGTGCTGAAGGGCGCCGACGGCATGGTGCTGCGCACGCCGGGCCGCGTGACCCTGGTGCAGAACAGCGGTGCCGACCGCACGCTGGACCTGGTGTCCACCGATGGCTGGAAGACCGCCAGCATCGCCCGCACGCAAAAGAGCCTGCAGAGCTTTCCCACCACGGCCGCCCAGGTGGGCAAGGACGTGTACGTCATGAACTCCCGCCTGGACACGCTGCTGACCCCGGATGCGCCCAAGGTCAGCGACTTCACCCTGCAAAAGTACTAAGACTCAGCGACGAGGAGAAACCCCATGCTCAAGTTCTATTACCACCCGTCCCCCAACCCCGCCAAGGTGGCGTTGTTCCTGGAGGAGTCTGGCCTGCCCTACGAGATGGTGCCGGTGGACACTGCCCGGGGCGAGCAGCACAGCGCGGCCTACCGCGCCATCAACCCCAATGGCAAGACCCCGGCGTTGGTGGATGGTGACGCCACCGTCTTTGACAGCAATGCCATCCTGCTCTACCTGGCGGTGCGGCATGGCAAGTTTTTGCCGGAGAACCGGCCGGAGGTGCGCAGCCAGATGTACTCTTGGTTGATGTTCATCGCCACTGGCATAGGCCCCTTCTCGGGCCAGGCCGTGCACTTCCGCCACTTTGCGCCCGAGCCCAAGGACTACGCCCTGAACCGCTACGCCTTCGAGGCGCGCCGCCACTGGAAAATCATTGACGAGCACCTGGCCACGCGCACCTTCATGGTCAACGAGGAATACACCATCGTCGACATGGCGCTGTGGGGTTGGGTGCGCGCCTTCCCGTATGTGTTTGGCGACGCGGGCTGGGCAGACTACCCGCACGTGAAAAGCTTCTTTGACCGCATCAACGCCAGGCCGGCAGCGCAGCGTGCGGAGGCGCTGAAGGATCTGCATGCGTTCAAGACGGCGTACGACCAGGAGACGCTCGACGCGCTGTATCCGCAGAACGTGGCGGTGGAGTAGATAGAAACAAAAACAGCTCCTAAATTAGGAGCTGTTCGCGCAATATCCACGGGCTCTAGAGCCCGATTTGGCTATTTTTTCTGCTCTGCAGTAGCCTCCGTCCAGCCACCACCCAGCACCTTGTACAGGGTCACCAGGTTTTGCAATTGCAGCGCTTGCACTTGCACCACGGCTTGTTGGGCGGTGAAGAGCGAGCGTTGGGCGTCCAGCACGTCAAACGAGCTGGCCACGCCGTTCTGGAAGCGCAGGTCGGTCAGGCCCATGCGGGTCTTCTCGGCTTCCAGTTGGGCGGTTTGCGCTTGCAGCTGGTCGCCCAGCGTGGCGCGGCCGGCCAGGGCGTCGGCTACTTCCCTAAAGCCGGTCTGGATCGCTTTCTCGTACTGGGCCACGGCGATTTCCTTGTTCACCTTGGCGGCTTCCAGGTTGGCCTGGTTGCGGCCTGCGTCAAACAGCGGCATCAGCAACTGGGGCACAAAGCTCCAGGCGCTGGTGCCGTTGTTGAACAGCGTGTCCAGGTCGTTGCTGGCCACACCGGCGCTGGCGGTGAGCGTGATCCGCGGGAAGAAGGCCGCGCGTGCTGCGCCGATGTTGGCGTTCAGGGCCAGCAGGTTTTGCTCGGCCTGGCGCACATCGGGGCGGCGCACCAGCAGCTCAGACGGCACACCGGCGGGCAGGTCGGCCAACAGGCCTTGCTCGGCCATCGGCACACCGGCGGGCAGGTCGGCAGGCAGGGGTTGGCCCACCAGCAGCACCAGGGCGTTTTCGTCCTGGGCGCGCTGGCGCGTCAGCTGGGCCAGCGACACCTTGGCCGCCTCCAGCAGGCTTTGTGCGCTGCTCAGGTCCAGCTTGGAGGCCGCTTCATTGTCATACTTGAGCTGCATGAGGCGCAAAGACTCTTGCCGCGTCTTGAGTGTCTCGCGGGTGGCGCGCAGCAGCTCGTCGTCGGCCAGCAGGTTCAGGTAGGTGTTGGCCACCGACGCGATCAGGCTGATCTGCACCGTCTTGCGCGCTTCCTCGGTGCCCAGCAGCTGGGCCTGGGCGGCCTGGCTGAGGGCGCGCACGCGGCCAAAAAAGTCCAGCTCATACGCGGTGACGGAGAGGCCTGCGGTGTAGCTGCTGGTGATGGCGCCGCTGGCGGCCGGGCCACGGCTGCCGCTGATGCCGGCGTTCACCGTCGGCAACTGGTCGGCACGCGCTACCTGCAGCTTGGCGCGGGTTTGCTCGATGTTGAGCACGGCCACGCGCAGGTCGCGGTTGTTTTGCAGGGCCAGCTCAATCAGGCGCTTGAGGCGCGCATCCTTGAAGAAGGTCTGCCATTCAATGTCGGCCGCGGTGCGGGCGCTAGCGTCTGCCGCAGGGGCCTGGGCCGCAGCGGTGGGGAAGCTCTCGGCCACCGGCGCCGCAGGGCGGCTGAAGGTGGGGATGAAGCTGCAACCGGCCAGCCACAAGGCAGCAGACAGGGTGGCCAGGCGCAGGGCCGGGCGTGCAATAGAAGGCTTACTCATGGGTATCCACTCCGATCTGGTGTCCGTGTTCTGCGTCAAATTGGCGCTGGCGTTCGCTGCCCTTGAAGAGGCTGCGCACGACCACAAAAAAGATAGGCACAAAAAACACCGCGAGGGCCGTGCCCACCACCATGCCACCGATCACACCGGTGCCGATGGCGCGCTGGCTGGCCGAGCCTGCGCCGCTGGCAATGGCCAGGGGCAACACCCCCAGCATGAAAGCCATGGACGTCATCACGATGGGGCGGAAGCGCATGTGCGCTGCGGCCAGGGCCGACTCGATCACGCTCTTGCCCTGGGCCTGCAGGTCCTTGGCAAATTCAATGATCAGAATCGCGTTCTTGGCGGACAGACCAATGATGGTGATCAGGCCGACCTGGAAGTACACGTCGTTGGCATAACCGCGGAACAGGGTGGCCAGCACCACGCCCAACACGCCCAGTGGCACCACCAAAATTACCGACAGCGGGATGGACCAGCTCTCGTACAGCGCAGCCAGGCACAAGAACACGGCCAGGATAGCGAAGGCGTACAGGATGGTGGCTTGCGAGCCGGCCTGTTTTTCCTGGCGCGACTGGCCGGTCCACTCAAAGCCAAAGCCGGCGGGCAGCTGGGCTGCGAGTTTTTCCATCTCGTCCATAGCCTCACCGGTGCTGTAGCCAGCGGCTGCTGCACCGCCAATACGCACGGCGGGGTAGCCGTTGTAGCGCACGGTCTGCATGGCGCCCTTGATCCAGCGGGTGCTGGCAAAGGCGGACAGCGGCACTGCCTTGCCCTGGTTGTTGATGGCGTTGAACTTGAGGATGTCGTCGGGCTGCATACGCGCGGTGGCGTCGGCTTGCACCACCACCCGTTGCAGGCGGCCTGCGTTGGGGAAGTCGTTGATGTAGCTCGAACCCAGCGCCGTGGAGATGGTGCTGTTGATCGAATCAAAGCTCACGCCCAGGGCGCTGGCCTTGTCGCGGTCAATGTCGATCTGCAACTGCGGTGCGTCTTCCAGGCCGTCCGGGCGCACTTGCGTGAGCACCTTGCTTTTGCCTGCCATGCCCAGCAGCTGGTTGCGTGCGGCAATCAGCGCGTCGTGGCCCTTGCCGCCGCGGTCTTGCAGGCGGAAGGTGAAGCCCGAGGCCGAGCCCAGCTCGGGGATGGGGGGCGGGCTCAGCGGGAAGATGAACGCATCGCGGATGCCCATGAGCGCACCAAAGGCACGGCCTGCCAGCGCCTCGGCCGACTGGCCGGGGCCTGGGCGGTCGGCCCAGTCTTTCAGCGTCACAAAGCCCAGCGCCGCATTCTGGCCCTGGCCGGAGAAGCTGAAGCCCAACACCGCCACCATGCTCTGCACTTCAGGCTGCTTCAGGATAAAACCTTCGACCTGTTGCATCACATTGAGCGTGCGTTCTTGGGTGGCACCGGGAGGCAGCTGCACGTTCACGATGATGGAACCCTGGTCTTCGCCGGGCAAAAAGGACGTGGGCAAGCGCAGGTAGACCACGGCCACGGCGCCAATGATGGCGGCGTAGATCACCAGGTAGCGGCCAGCCTTCTTGAGCAGGCGCGTGACTACGCTCTCATAACCCTTGGCCGTGCTGTTGAAGCGGCGGTTGAACCAGCCAAAGAAACCGGTCTTGGCATGGGCGTGGCCGGCCTCCACGGGCTTGAGCAGCGTGGCGCACAGTGCGGGCGTGAGCGACAGGGCCAGGAAGGCCGAGAACGCGATGGAGCTCACCATCACTGCCGAGAACTGGCGGTAGATATTGCCCACCGAGCCGGCAAAGAACGCCAGCGGCACAAACACCGCAATCAGCACCACGGTCACGCCGACGATGGCGCCCGAGATCTGGCCCATGGCTTTGCGCGTGGCCTGCAGCGGTGGCAGACCTTCCTCGCTCATGATGCGTTCGACGTTCTCCACCACCACGATGGCGTCGTCCACCACGATACCAATCACCAGCACCATGCCGAACATGGTCAGCACGTTGATGGACATGCCCAAGGCCAGCAGGGTGGCAAAGGTGCCCAGCAGTGCCACCGGCACCACGATGGTCGGGATGATGGTGTAGCGCCAGTTCTGCAAGAACAGGAACATCACCAGGAACACCAGCACCACGGCTTCCACCAGAGTCTCGGCCACTTGCGAGATGGAGATTTGCACAAAGCGCGAGCTGTCGTAGGGGATGCTCCACTTCACACCAGCGGGGAAGTAGCTTTGCAGCTGCTCCATGCGTGCACGCACGGCCTTGGCCGCGGCCATGGCGTTGCCGCTGGGCGAGAGCTGCACGCCGATACCGACGGCAGGCTTGCCGTTCAGGCGCGCAGACGTTGCGTAGCCTTGGGCACCGAGTTCGATGCGTGCCACGTCTTTCAGGCGCACGGCGGAACCATCGGCGTTGGAGCGCAGGGCGATGTTGCCAAACTGCGCGACGCTGCCGAGCTGGCCGTTCACCACCACCGTGGCGGCAATGCTTTGGCCGGTGATGTTGGGCAGGTCACCAATGGCGCCGGAGGACACCTGCGCGTTCTGCGCGCGGATGGCGGCGTTTACTTCGGCGGCCGACAGGTTGAAGGACGCCAGCTTGGCCGGGTCTACCCACACGCGCATGGCACGCTCGGTACCAAACAGCTGGGCCTGGCCGATGCCGGGCAGGCGCTGCAGCTCGGGCACGATGTTGCGGGAGGCGTAGTCGCCCAGTGCAACGGTGTCCAGCTCGGGGCTGTCCGAGGACAGCATGGTGAACAGCAGGAAGTTGGAGCGCGACTTGTCCACGCGCACACCCTGCTGCGTCACCGCAGCGGGCAGGCGCGGGGTGGCGCGCGACAGGCGGTTTTGCACGTCCACCTGCGCCAGGTCGGCGTTGGTGCCGGTCTCAAAGGTCAGCGTGATGCTGCCGGAGCCGTCGGCTTGCGCTACCGACTCCATGTAGATCAGGCCGGGTGAGCCGTTCATTTCGCGCTCGATGACGGACAGCACGCTGTCCTCCAGCGTTTGCGCCGATGCGCCGGGGTAGGCCGCGTTGACGACGATGGAGGGCGGTGCCACCGGTGGGTACTGCGAGATGGGCAACTGCGTGATCGCCACGCCGCCCATCACCAGGATGAACAGCGAGATCACCCATGCAAAGATGGGGCGGTTGATAAAAAACTGGGCCATGGAAAAGTGCCTCGTGTGTGCTTATTTGCCTGCGGCCGATGCGGCAGCGGCGGGGGCGGATGCAGCGGCGCCGGGGGCACCGGCCGCGGCAGGCGCAGCGCCTGCCCAGGGCACGGGCTTCACGGGGGCGCCGGGCACCATCATTTTCTGGAAGCCATCGACGATGACCTGGTCGCCTTCTTTCAGGCCGTCCAGAATCACCCACTGGTTGTTCTGGGCGTTGCCGACCTTCACAGGGCGAGGGCCGGGCTTGCCGCCTTCACCCACCACCAGCACGCTGTCGCCCTGGTTGGTGCGGGTCACGGCCTGCTGGGGCAGCAGGACGGCGGAGGGCAGCTCGGCTTGCGACAGGCGCACACGCACGTATTGGCCGGGCAGCAGCAGGCCGTCGGTGTTGGGCACCTCGGCACGCAGCGTGATCTGGCCGCTGCTGGCGTCCACCGTCAGGTCGCTGAACAGCAGCTTGCCGGGTTTGGCCAGCTCGGTGCCGTCTTCCAGCACCACACGCACGGGCACCGAACCATCGCCCGATGCGCGCAGCTGCTTGGAGGCAATCGCCTTGCGCAGGCGCAGCACGTCGGTGCTGCTCTGGGTGAAGTTCACATACACGGTGCCGGTTTGCTGGATCACCGCCATCTGGGTGGCCTCGGTGGCACTGACCAGGGCGCCTTCGGTGACCAAAGACTGGCCAATGCGGCCGGAGATGGGTGCCGTGATGTTGGCGTAGTTGAGGTTGATGCGCGCGGTCTGCACGGCGGCTTTGGCGGTGGACAGGTCGGCTTCGGCCTGGCGCTGGGCGGTCACCAGGGTGGTGTATTCCTGCTTGCTGACGGCGTTGGCCTCCATCAGTGGCTTGTAGCGCTCCGCCTGGGCGGTGGTCTGGGCCACATTGGCCTGGGCCTTGGCCACGCTGGCTTCAGCGCTTTCCAGGCTGGCACGGTAGGGGGCAGAGTCGATCTGGTACAGCACCTGACCGGCCTTGACTTCGCTACCTTCGCGGAACAGGCGCTGCAACACCACACCGTTGACCCGGGCACGCACCTGCGCCACACGCACTGCGCTCACGCGGCCGGGCAGCTCGGACTGCAGGGCCACGGACTGCGCGGCCACGGTGACCACGCCGACTTCGGCCGGGGGCATGCCGCCGCCAGGGCCACCCGCAGCAGGGGCACCGTCTTTGGCACCACAAGCGACCAGGGCAACGGCCAACGGAATGGCCAGCATGGCCACGCGGCCGGTAGAGGTATAGGGCGAATGGCCCTGGGTCTGACGGAACAGCGACATACAGATTTCCCTTGTGACAAAGGTGGTTGGGGGAGGCAATCGGGGGAGGGCTTGCCGGCGGTTTGATCTAGGGCAAACCCTCGATAAAAACAGAACCATACCGCGGCAATGGGGGTTAGTATACATACATGCACGAATGTATGTTTGAAAAAAACTACAATTCCCACTCATTTTCATGAGGTCAAACCATGGCCCGCAAAACCAAAGAAGACGCCCTTGCCACCCGTGAATTGATACTGGACGCTGCGGAACGTGTGTTCCACCAGCGCGGGGTGTCGCGCACATCGCTGCAAGAAATCGCCAAGGACGCAGGGCTGACCCGCGGCGCCATTTACTGGCATTTTGAGAACAAGGGCGAGCTGTTCCACGCCATGATGGAGCGGGTGACCCTGCCCATGATGGCGCGCATGACGGAGATCACCCCGGCCGACGAAGAGCGCCCGCTGGACAAAATCCGGCGCAACACGATGGCGGCCCTCCAGCAGATCGCCCACAACCCGCAGGTGCGCCGCGTGTTCGAGATTGCCACCCAGAAGGTGGAGTACGTGGACGAACTGCTCAGCATGCGCGAGCGCCACATTGCCGGGCGCAATGACTGCATTGATGACATGCACCGCCTGATGCAACTGGCGTGCGACAAGGGCCATATGCGCCGGGAGATGGACGTTCGCCACGCCACGCTGGGCCTGTTCGCCCTGATTGGCGGGCTCAAATACAACTGGCTGCTGGACCCGCAAGCCTTCGACCTGGAGCAGGTGGGCATGGCCACACTGGATGCCTACCTGGCCGGTTTGGCTGTGCCCGGAGCGCTGTGACTGGCGTGAATTGCTCCTGTTTTGGTAGCTGCTTGCGCAGTATCCACGGGGGCTAGAGGCCTATTTGGCTATAAAACTGCTGCAGCACTGCGGCTGTGGTCGCATCGGCGGGCAAAAAGGTTTCCAGCGCCAGCTCCTGCAGCGTGATGTCCATGGGCGAACCAAAAATGGTCACCGTGCTGATGAAGTTGAGCTGGCCGTGTGCCGTGTCCAGCTGAAACGGCATCACCACGCCGCGGGTCTCGCCCTGCAGGTGGGCACGGTCCGGGCCGTGGCTGGCGTCATACCCCTGCAACTCTTCCAACAAGGCCTGTAGCGCGGTGTCGCCCGTGCTGTGGATTTGTTGGCGCAGGCGTTCAAACAGGTGGTGTTTCCACTGCCCCAGGTTGGCAATGCGTGGCGCCAGCCCCTCGGGGTGCAGGCTCAGGCGCAGCACATTCACCGGGGGTTGCAAAAGCGCAGGCGCAATGTCGGCCAGAAACACGGGCACCAGGCGGTTGGCGCTCACCATGTTCCAGTGCCGGTCCATCGCCAGCGCGGGGTTGGGCTCGTGGCAACGCAGGATCAGGTCCACCGCCGCACGCGCCTCGGCCATGTCGGGGTGGTCCAGCGGGCGTTCGCGGTACATGGCGGCGTAGCCGGCGCTGGTGAGCAATTGGTTGCGCTCGCGCAGCGGAACCTCCAGCCGTTCGGCCAGGCGCAGCACCATCTCGCGGCTGGGCACCGAGCGGTCGGTCTCCAGAAAACTCATGTGCCGGGTGGAGATATCGGCCTGCTGGGACAGCTCCTGCTGGCTCAGGCGGCGGTGCTGGCGCCAGTGCCGCAGGCGCTGGCCAAAGCTGGCAGGGGCAGAGGTGGGGGTGTGCATGGCGGCATCGTAGCGCTCCCCCATGCCTTTGCGGCGTGGTGCGCATGACCTCCGAGGTAATGGCTTTGCCGCGCGCTGCGCCGCACCATGCAGGCTCTTTTCACCTTTCAGGAGTTTCGGATGTCTGCTGTTGCTGCTTTTTCTTCTCCCCTGGGTATTCGCCGGGTGCTCTGGCTGGACGCTGTCACGGGCGCGGGTTCGGCGGCCCTGTCCTTGGGCCTACCGGGCTTGGTGTCCGCCATGCTGGGCGCTCCGGTGGCGCTGGTGCAGGGCTCCGCCTGGCTGGTGTTGGTGTTTGTGGCTTTCATCGGCTGGCTGCTGGCCCGGCCCGTGCTGCCCCTGCGTGGCCTGCGTTTGCTGGCCGGGTGCAATGCGGCCTGGGTGCTGGCCAGCGTGGGGCTGGTGCTGGCGGGTGGCTTGGGGCTGACGGTGCTGGGCGTGGCCTATGTGCTGGCCCAGGCGGCGCTGGTGGCGGTGCTGGCAGCGCTGCAATGGCTGGCCTCGCAGCCTTGAATTGCTATCTATTCAGGAGCTGCTCGCGCATACGCCACGGGGGCTAGAGGCCTTTTTTACTTAAAAAATCCCTTGATGGCGTTGCCCGCTTTCTCCAGTGCCGCACCCACGGAGTTCGCCAGCTTCTCAAAGTTCACCGCGATGGTCAGGCGCTTTTCCAGCGCGTTGGTGATCTCCAGGCCCAGCTCGCCGGGCGTGAGGCCGCCCTTGGCCTTGCCCAGGTCCCGCAGCTGGATATCGGGCAGGGCCACGGTGACCGTCTTGCCGTCCATGACGGCCGCGCTGGCCTGCGCCTTGGCCCCGCGGATGGTGAACTCCTGCACGATCAGCTTCTTGCCCGGCCCACTGCTGGTGGACGGGCCGAGGTAGGTGGTGATGTTTTTCTGGAGGGCGTCAAAGTTGGTCATCGCCTCGCCCTTCTCATAAATCACCTCGGGCGCCAGCACCACAATCTTTTTCACCAGCACCACGTCTTTGGTCAGTGAAGCCACGTCCACTTCCAGCTCGATGGTGTCGGCCTTCACCGCATACGGAGTCTTGAAGCCTGCCGGGTTGCCTACGATCAGGCCCTTGAGCGCGCCCTGTCCGTCGGCGGCCTTGAGTTTGACCGCCGCGACCTTGACCGTGGCCCCGGTCATCGCACTGCCATATTTGCCAATGGCTGCCTGCACCAGACCGTCCAGATTGCCGTGTAACCACAAGGCGCCACCGGCGATGAGCAGTACCAGGAAGGCGGCGAGGGCAAGCAGGGATTTTTTCATGGCGGGTCAGGACGGTGCAGTGGATGCGGACTTTGCCGCTATCGTAAAACGCGATGCACCGATTCCGTCTAGGTAGTTCCCGCGAGGTGCTTATTTGTTGGCCATCTTCATCGCGTACAGGCGTTTGTCCGCCACGGCCACCAGGGCCTCCTGGCTGGTTCCGTCTTCCGGAAAGGTGGCCAGCCCATAGCTGAAGGACAGCCGGTACTCCGCATCGCCCAGGCGCGTGGGTTTGGCGCGCAGCCTGGCTCGAATGCCGGCCACGGTTTTCTCCATCACCGGCATTTCGCTCTGGAAGTAGCAGGCAATGAACTCGTCGCCCCCCAGCCTGCCAATGACGTCCGAGTAACGGCAGGACGCACGCAGCTCATTGGCAATGGCCAGCAGCATCTGGTCACCCGCCAGGTGGCCCCGGGAGTCGTTGGTGGCCTTGAGGCCGTCCACATCAAACAGCGCCAGCACAAACGACTCCTGCTGGCGCTGGGCTCGGTCCAGCGACACCTTCAGCAGGTCCTCGAAGTAGCGACGGGTGAACAGGCCGGTGAGGGCGTCCACCTGGTAGCGTTTGATGTTGGTGGTGTAGCGCTCCCGGGCCAGCAGTCCGATCTCGATTTGGGTGCGGAACTGCTCGACGATCTCCACGTCCTGCGTGTTGTAGGTGCCGGAGACGGGGGAGTCGAGGTTCAGGATTCCGAACAACCGGCCCCCGATGAACAAGGGCGCGCTGATGACGGACTTGTACTCCCACTCCCCGGGTTTGAACACGGTTTCAATACTCCGGAAATCGTCGCTGGTGATCAGCCGGGTGCCGCGGATATCGCCACCGGTGACCTGGTACAAAAAACTGTCTTCCAGTTTCAGGTGGAACTTGTCGACAAACGCTTCGGTGAATCCGCGCGATGCGGCAAAAGTCAGGTAGCCGTCGTCTCCCAGAATCAGCACCGAGCCCGTGCTGGCCGTGTTGAACACACTGAAGAGGTAATTGAGGATGGTGCGGTAGATGAGCTCAATGTCTTCGTTGAGCAGAATCTCGCGGTTCACCTGCACGTTCATCTCGGCCAGCAGCTTCAAGCGCCGCGAAGATTCTTGAAGGGCCACATAACGCCGGTGCACCAGCACCAAGCCGGCATTCAGCAGCAGCAGGCTGAGCACCAGCACCCCGGCCAATGCCGCTCCGCGTGGGCCAAACCAGGCCAGCGACGCCAAGCTAGCGGCTACGACGCCCACTTGCGCCACCGCAAATAACCCAAATCCGACCCCAAGGGGGTGATATTTCCACCGCATGGGGCTCAGTATGTCATGCGGCAAGGGACTTTCAGTCGAGTCGTGTCACTAGGCCGCCTCCATCGAGATCCCCACGCCGCCCAGCACCGCATTGCCTGACAGCGGATCGCGCAGCTGGTCGTCCAGCAGGGCGTTGATGTTGGCGCCGGGGCGCTCGGCGGCCACGCGGAGCTGGGCGCCGGGCAGGTTGTGGCCCCAGCCGTGCGGCAGGCTCACCACGCCGGGCATCATCTGGTCGCTGATCTGCACCTGGGCCTGCACGCTGCGCGCTCCGTTGCGCAGCGTGGCCAGGGCACCGTCCTGCACGCCATGGCGTGCGGCGTCATCGGGGTGGACCAATGCGGTGCAGCGGAACGGACCTTTGGCCAGCGTGGGCAGGTTGTGCATCCAGCTGTTGTTGGTGCGCACATCGCGCCGGCCAATGATGACCAAATCGGGCGCTGGCCGGCGCAGATCCTGCGCAGCGCGCTGCAAATCTTGTAGCAACAGGGGGGGGGCCAGCTCCACCTTGCCGCTGGGCGTGCGCAGCATTTCGGGAATGCGGGGCTGCAGCTCGCCCAGGTCGATGCCACCGCTTTCGTTGGCCAGCATCACCTTGGCCAGGTTCAGCCCTTCCGGCTTCTGGCCGAACTGGTCTCCGTAAGGGCCGCTGCGCAGTGCCACATCCAGCGTGCGCTGCGGGCCGCGCAAGCCTTGGGTGGCTGCCACGATGGCTGCCGCGTGCGGGCCAAACATGCGCTGGGCGTCTTCTTCAAACTGGGCGTCATCCAGCGCATTGGCATCCGCCTGCGCGCCCATGCCCTTGGCGATGGCCGCGATCTTCAGCAGCGTTTGCCATTCGTCCGGCTGGCCCTCTGGCCGTGGCAGCACGGGCGGGCTGTAACGTGCATGGTTGCGCCACGACAGCTGGGGAAACGCCACGTCGTAGTGCATATCCTCCAGCGGCGAGAGCCCGGGCAGGATCACGTCCGCATGGCGCGTGGTTTCGTTCAGGTAAATGTCCAGGCTCACCATAAAGTCCAGTTGCTCCAGCGCGGCCGCCAGGCGCGGGCCGTTGGGGCTGGAGAGCACGGGATTGGTGGCCACGGTGATGAGGGCGCGGATTTGCCCTTCGCCCGGGGTTTCAATTTCTTCGGCCAGGCAGGTGATGGGCAGCTCGCCGTAGACCTCGGGCGCGCCGCTCACACGCGCGTGGTGGCGGCCGGTGCTCACACCCTTGCCCACACCGGGTTTGCCCGCGGTGTTGCTGGCAAACGCGGCCGACTTGGCAAACAGCATGCCGCCTTCCATGTCCAGATGGCCGGTGAGGGTGTTGAGCACGTCCACCAGCCAGCTGGCCAATGTGCCGTACTCCTGGGTGCAAGTGCCAATGCGGGCGTACACCGCGGCGCGTGGGGTGCGGGCCAACTGGCGCGCCAGCGTGCGGATGGTGTCGGCCCCCATGCCGCAACGCGTGGCCACGGCCTCGGGCGTGAAGGGCGCAATCGCCGCCTTGACCTCATCCGTGCCCTTGACCCACTCGGCCACCCGGCCCAGCGTCACCAGCCCTTCGGCAAACAGGGTGTGCACCATGGCTGCCAGCAAGAACACATCGGCGCCGGGGCGGATGAAGTGGTGCGCGTCCGCCATGGCGGCGGTCTCGGTACGGCGCGGGTCGATCACGACGAGCTGGCCACCGCGCGCTTGCAGTGCTTTGGCCTTGCCCTTGAAGTCGGGCACGGTCCACATGCTGCCATTGCTGGCCAGCGGGTTGGCGCCAATCACCAGCAGCAGCTCGGTGCGGCTGATGTCGGGCAGGGCGGTGGACAGCCAGTGGCCAAACATCAGCCCGCTGGCCAGCTGCTTGGGCATCTGGTCCAGCGTGGAGGCGGAAAACACATTTTTGGTGCCCAGTGCACGCGCCAGCTTGCCAAAGTAGGTGAGCAGGCCGATTTTGTGCGCCGACGGATTACCCACGGCCACGCTGGTGGCGTTGGGCCCGTGCGCCGCAATGAGAGGCGGCAGGCGCTTTTCGATCTCTGCAAAGGCTTCCTCCCAGGTGGCCTCCACAAACACGCCATTCCTTTTGATGCGCGGCGTGCGCAGGCGGTCGGGGTCTTCGTGCAGGTCTTTCAGGGCCACCGCCTTGGGGCAGATGTAGCCGCGGCTCAGCACGTCGGCCTCGTGCCCGCGGATGCTGACGACCTGCTGGTCGCGTACCTTGATCTCCAGGCCGCAGCAGGCCTCGCACAAGGGGCAAATACGGTGGTGGGTGGTTTCGGTCATGGTGTCTCTCTCGGGTCGCGTTTTTTGCACATTTACGCATGGCGCGCAGGGCTTGTCGATAACACAGGCGACATGCTGCGCTGATCCGCTTGGACGCGCGGACTTCCCGGAATCCATGCAGGGTTGAAGCGGCCGGTACTGCACGCACCCGGCAATCGCGCCACAATGGGCCCAGTGTGTTTGTCACCCCGTTACAGGAGAGTTCCATGCCCCACGCTTTTGCCTCCACCCTCAAGAACTTCAAGACCGCGTCTGGCAAGGCCGGCAAGTTCTACTCCCTGCCCGCGCTGGCCAAACAGTTCCCCAACGTGAACCGCCTGCCGGTGTCCATGCGCATCGTGCTGGAGAGCGTGCTGCGCAACTGCGATGGCAAAAAGGTGACGGCCGAGCACGTGGCCGAAGTCGCCAACTGGCGCCCCACTGGCCACCGCACTAACGAGATTCCATTTGTGGTGAGCCGCGTGGTGCTGCAGGACTTTACCGGTGTGCCACTCTTGGCCGACCTGGCTGCCATGCGCAGCGTGGCGGTGAAGCTGGGCAAGAACCCCAAGCGCATTGAACCGCTGGTGCCGGTCGACCTGGTGGTGGACCACTCGGTGATGGTGGACCACTATGGCAAGAAGAATTCGCTGGACCTGAACATGAAGCTGGAGTTCCAGCGCAACCGCGAGCGTTACGAGTTCATGAAGTGGGGCATGCAGGCGTTTGATACGTTCCGCGTAGTGCCACCCGGCTTTGGCATCGTGCACCAGGTGAACCTGGAATACCTGGCGCGCGGTGTGCACAAGACGGCCAAGGATGTCTATTACCCCGACACGCTGGTCGGCACCGACAGCCACACCACCATGATCAACGGCATTGGTGTGGTGGCCTGGGGCTGCGGCGGCATTGAGGCCGAGGCGGCCATGCTGGGCCAGCCGGTGTACTTTTTGACGCCCGATGTGGTGGGCTTTGAGCTGACCGGCCGCCTGCGCGAAGGCGTGACCGCCACCGACCTGGTGCTCACCGTGACCGAGATCCTGCGCCAGCACAAGGTGGTGGGCAAGTTTGTCGAGTTTTATGGCGAAGGCACTGCCTCGCTGGCACTGCCGGACCGCGCCACCATTGCCAATATGGCGCCCGAATACGGCGCCACCATGGGCTTTTTTCCGGTGGACGAAAAGACCATCGAGTACTTCACAGGCACCGGCCGTACCAAGGCCGAGATCGAGGCGTTTGCGGCCTACTTCAAGGCGCAGGGCCTGTTTGGTGTGCCCAAGACGGGGGACATCGATTACTCGCAAGTGGTGAAGCTGGACCTGGGCAAGGTGACGCCCAGCTTGGCCGGCCCCAAGCGCCCGCAAGACCGCATCGAGCTGGGCCAGGTGGCATCGCAGTTCAAATCGCTGTTCAGCAAGCCCAACAGTGAGAACGGCTTCAACCAGCCCGCCGACAAGCTGGACCGCCTGTACTCCGCCGGCCCTGCGGTGGTGGACGCCACTTACCCCGGCAAAGAGCCCTTGCCCCTGCTGGTGCAAAACGGTGACGTGTTGATTGCCGCCATCACCAGCTGCACCAACACCAGCAACCCCAGCGTGCTGCTGGCCGCCGGCCTGTTGGCCAAGAAGGCGGTGCAGGCCGGCCTCACGGTGCAACCCCACATCAAGACCAGCCTGGCGCCCGGTTCGCGCATCGTCACCGAGTACCTGACCGAGGCCGGCCTCTTGCCCTACCTCGAAAAACTGGGTTTTGCACTGGCCGGCTATGGCTGCACCACCTGTATCGGCAACGCGGGCGACCTGACGCCCGAGCTCAACGAGGTGATTACCAAGAACGACCTGGTCTGCGCCGCCGTGTTGTCCGGCAACCGCAATTTCGAGGCGCGCATCCACCCCAACCTCAAGGCCAACTTTCTCGCCAGCCCGCCGCTGGTCGTGGCCTATGCAATTGCCGGCACCGTCAACCGTGACCTGATGACCGAGCCGGTGGGCAAAGGCAAGGGTGGCAAGGACGTGTACCTGGGCGACATCTGGCCCAGCAGCGACGAGATCTACAAGCTGCTGAAGTTTGCGATGAAAGGTAAGGCCTTCCGCGAGAACTACGCCAAGGTCAAGACCGAACCCGGCAAGCTGTGGGACAAGGTCAAGGGCGTGTCCGGCCAGGCCTACAACTGGCCCACCAGCACCTACATCGCCGAGCCACCGTTTTTTGCCGATTTTGCTATGGATTCCATAGCTGCTCGCGCAGGTAATTCAGGCGCTGCAGGCATAAATGGCACTGAAACCGCCGTGCGGGGCGCCCGCATCATGGCGCTGTTTGGCGACTCCATCACCACCGACCACATTTCGCCCGCGGGCTCCATCAAGGAAAGCTCCCCCGCCGGCCAGTGGCTGCTGGCGCACGGTGTGCACAAGGCCGACTTCAACAGCTACGGCGCGCGCCGTGGCAACCACGACGTGATGATGCGCGGCACCTTTGCCAACGTGCGCATCAAGAACCTGATGATCCCGCCCGACGCCGCTGGTTCGCGCGAAGAGGGCGGCGTCACGATCTACCAGCACGACGGCCCCGACCTGGGCCACAAGATGGCCATCTTTGATGCCGCCATGCAGTACATGGCCGATGGTGTGCCCACGGTGATTTTTGCGGGCGAGGAATACGGCACCGGCTCCAGCCGCGACTGGGCGGCCAAGGGCACCCAGCTGCTGGGTATCAAGGCCGTGGTGGCCAAGAGTTTTGAGCGTATCCACCGCAGCAATCTGGTGGGCATGGGCGTGTTGCCGCTGCAGTTTAAGGGCACGGACTCCTGGCAGTCGCTGGGCCTCAAGGGCAACGAGGTGATTGATGTGATCCCCGATGCGAAGCTGACCCCGCAGAGCGACGCCACGCTGCGCATCACCCGCGCCGACGGCAGCACCCAGGAGCTGACGCTGACGCTGCGCGTGGACACACCGATCGAGGTGGACTACTACCGCGCCGGGGGCATCCTGCCCTTTGTGTTGCGCCAGTTGCTGGCCTGAAGGTCAGCCCGGCACCGCTACACGGTCAGGGTGGCAAAGTGCTGGACCAGCAGGTCCAGTGCATGGCGCACCTTGGCGGGCTGCTCGCCGCGGCGCACGGTGATGGCATAGGCGTCGTAGTCCGGCGGGCGCCAGTCGGGCAACACCGGCACCAGGCGGCCGTCCGCCAGGGCGCGGCGGTCGTCGTCACTCAGCACAATGCTGATGCCCCAGCCCGCCACACACAAAGAGTGCAGGGCGGTCACCTGCGTGGCCGATGCGCGCGAGGTGACCTGCACACGCGCCACTTGCCCGTCGCTGCTGTGCAGTTGCAACACCTCTTGCGCCGCCGTGTGGGGGCGCCCGCCCAGCCAGTCGTGCCGCGCCAGATCGTCGGGGTGCTGGGGCCAGCCGCGCGCGGCCAGGTAGGCGGGCGACGCACACAGCTGCGCCCGCAGCGTGCCCAGTTTGCGCGCCACCAGGCTGGAGTCCGGCAGGCTGGCCACCCGCACCGCAATGTCCACCCGCTCGCCAATCACGTCCACCAGCGCATCGTCCATCAGCAGGTGCAGGCTCAGCTTGGGAAAGTTGCGCAGCGGCGCCAGCGCGGCGGCCAGCACGCTGCCAAAACCAATGGGCGCCGCAATGCGCAGTTCGCCCTCGGGCTCGTCACGGTGGTGTTCCAGCGCCTGGTTGGCCGCGCGGGCCGCGGCCACCATGGCGGTGCAGCCTTCTACATACCGCGCCCCGGCTTCGGTGAGCGTGAGCTTGCGGGTCGATCGGTGCAGCAGCGCCAGACCCAACGCGTCTTCCAGCTGGCGCAGGTGCTGGCTTACGGCAGACGGCGTCATGCCCAGCTGGCGCGCCGCACCACTCAGGCTGCCCGCGGCCACCACCTCGGCAAACACGGCCATGCGTTTGAGCTGGTCCATGGGTTTCCTTTGATTCATTAGTTTTACTTCACAGTCAAAGCGAAATTTACCGGCTATTCAGGTTTTGGTGAAGTAATCAAACTAGAGGCTTCTGTTTCAACCCGTTTTCACAGGAGTTTTGTCATGAAAATCGCTCTGATTGGCGCCACCGGTTTTGTCGGCACCCCCGTATTGGCCGAATTGTTGAGCCGTGGCCACCAGGTCACCGTGCTGGCCCGCAACCCCGGCAAACTGGCCGCCCAGCCCGGCCTGACCGTGGTGCAAGCCGATGCGCTGGACGCCGCCCAGGTGGCCCAAGCCGCCGCCGGCCATGACGCCGTGGTCAGCGCCTACAACCCCGGCTGGACCGAGCCCAAGATTGCCGAAATCTTCCTCCAGGCCACCCACGCGATCTTTGCTGGCGTCAAGCAATCCGGCGTGAAACGCTTTTTGATGGTGGGCGGTGCCGGCAGCCTGTTTGTGGCGCCCGGCGTGCAGCTGGTGGACACGCCCGAGTTCCCCGCCGAATACAAAGTGGCCGCCGGCGCCGCGCGTGATGCGCTGACGCTGATCCAGAAGGAAACCACGCTGGACTGGACCTTCCTGTCCCCCGCCATGCTGCTGAACCCCGGCGTGCGCACCGGCCAGTACCGCGTGGGTGCCGATGCCCCCCTGTGGGCCGAAGGCGGCGCGCCCGGCAGCATCTCGGTAGAAGACATGGCCGTGGCGATCGTCGATGAGATCGAGAAGCCACAGCACATCCAGAAGCGCTTTACCGTGGCGAACTAAAGGCCAGAGTCCCCACGCTCCGCCGCTGTGCGAGGCGCTACCCCTGAGGGGCCCAGCCGCCTTGGGGCGGCCCGGGGCGTGGTGCTATTTAGTGCGCGTGCCCATGGTGGTCATGGTCCCCGCCATGTGCCGCCCCAGCCAGCTCTCCCCGCGCCTGCCGCCACACCTGCCAGCCGCCTTGCAACGCCAGCGCGGCCATGCCCACGGCTACCAGCAGGTCGGGCCAGCCGCTGCCGGTGCCCAGCACGCCCAGGGCGGCCAGCATCACGGCGATGTTGCCAATGGCGTCGTTGCGGGAGCACAGCCAGACGCTGCGCATATTGGCGTCACCTTCCCGAAATGCATACAGCATCCAGGCCACGGCAATGTTGGCGGCCAGGGCCAGAAAACCCACCACCCCCATGGTGGTGGCATCGGGCACGCTGCCTTGCCACAGGCTCCACACCGCGCGGCCCAGCACCAACAGGCCAAAGCCCATCATGCTGACCGACTTGAGCAGCGCGGCGCGTGCGCGCCAGGCCAGGGCGGCGGACAGCACCGCCAGCGAGACGCCGTAGTTCAGCGCGTCGCCGGCAAAATCAATCGCATCGGCCAGCAGCGACAGCGAGCCCGAGCGCCAACCGGCCAGCAACTCCACGCCAAACATGGCCGCGTTGATGAGCAGCGCCGTCCACAGAATGCGGCGGTAGCGTGCGGGGTTTTGCAGGGTGTGGGCGGCTGGGGTGTCGTGTTCGCAGCAGTGTTGGCTCATGGTGTTTTCCTGTTGATGCTTGCATTGGAAACCCTAAAGCCGCTACAGAGTCAACACCCCTGTTGCGCGGCGGGTTTCAGTTGCTGCGTCGGCGTTCCAGCTGGGCCAGCTCGTAGTAGCGTGTTTTGGCTTCAAACATGGCCTGGTCTGCCGCGTGGATGGTGGGCTCGACTTCAGCCGCACTGCTGCAGCACGCAATGCCAATGGCCAGGCTGAGCTTTTGCCCGGGGTAGAACTGGTTGTTCAGGTCCAGCATGGATTCGATGCGCTCCTTGAGCCCGTTGGCCGCACGTTCATCGCTACCCGGCATCAGCGCCACAAACTCGTCGCCACCAATACGCGCCATGCACAGCGGCTGCTGGTCGCCAGCGGCCTTGGCCAGCACCTCGCCCGCGCGGCGCAGCAGGGCGTCGCCGGCCGCGTGGCCCTGGGTGTCGTTCACCGCCTTCAGGCCGTTCAGGTCCATGGCCACAATGGCCAGCGGCCACGGCCCCTTGCGCGAGATGCGGTTGAGTTCTTCCACATAGAAGGCGCGGTTGCGCAGGCGGGTGAGCGCATCGTGTTTGCCTAGGTATTCCAGGTAGGCCTCGGCCTTCTTGCGCGCGGTGATGTCCACCAGCGATACCAGCACCATGTCCCAGTCGGCCTCGTGGCCGGGCATCACGGCAAACTGCATGTGGATGTTGATGAGCTCGCCGCTCAGCGAGTAGTTCACCACCTCGCGGGTTTGCATGGTCTTGTTGTTCCACAGGTCCAGCAGCTGGTCGGCAAAGGAGTCGTGCATTTCGCCCTTGAACACCAGGTCCAGCTTGCCCAGCAGGTCGGCGCGGTCGGTGGCGGCGAACATGTCCAGCGTGTGCTGGTTCACCTCCAGCACGCGGATGCGCTCCATGCAGCGACCCACAAAGTCGGGGTGCACACTCAGGAACACCCGAAAGTCCTGCACCCCTGAGTGGCGCACTTCGTCCATCAGCTGCTTCACTCCGCTGAAGTCCTCCACCCACAGCGATACGGGCGAGAGATTGAACAGGTTGCGCGCGTGCTGCTCGCTGCGCTCCAGCAGCTGGCGTGCCTGGGTGTGGGTCGTAATGTCTTGCAGCGAGACCATCACGCGGTTCCAGCGGTCCTCGTGGCCTTGCAGAATGCGCACATGGATCTGCACATCCATGCGCCGCCCGTCCAGCGCGTAGTTGACGCTCTGGCTGGAAAACTCCAGTGCGCCATTCCACATCTGGCACAGCTCGCCCACGATGCGCTCGAACATGTCACCCCGAAACACCTCGGGCAGGCGGCTGATCAGCTCGTTCTGGCTGCTGGCGCCAAACAGGCGCAGGGTTTGCTGGTTGACCTGCAGCACCTGGTAACACTGCGAGCACTGGGCCGCCCGCGCCGGGTCGGCGCGCAAATGGGCCTCCAGGTCGGTCACGCCTTGGGCGCGCCACTGGTCAAACAGATCTTTAAGGGCGCTGTAGTCCTCCAGCCACAGGGAGATGGGGGCGGAGTCAAACAGCAGTTCAAAGTCGGTGGCAGAGGTCATGGTCCGGGACAGAAAGAAGACGTCACAAGCAGTGTAGCTGCGCAAGGTCAATGTCGGGCCCTGCGCAGGGCATGGACAATGGCCCCATGGACAAAGCAATGGTGGTTGTGGGCGGGGGTATTGGCGGGCTGGCCAGCGCGCTGGCGGCTGCGCGCGCGGGCCTGCCAGTGCGGCTGCTGGAGCAGGCGCATGCCTTTGGCGAGGTGGGCGCTGGCATCCAGTTGGGGCCCAATGTGGTGCGCGTTTTGCAGGGCTGGGGCTTGGGTGATGCGCTGGCCCGCGTGGCGGCCTTCCCGGCACAGTTGGAAGTGCGCAACGCCTTGAGTGCCGAAACCCTGGGCGTGTTGCCGCTGGGCGAGCGGGCTGTGGCCCGCTATGGTGCGCCCTATGCCACGGTGGCCCGTGCCGACTTGCACGCATTGCTGCTGCAGGCCGTGCAAGCCCACCCGGTGGCGCTGCAGCTGGCAACCACGCTGGCCCGGGTGCAGCAAGATGCCGACGCCGTGCACCTGCAAACGGCAGCGGGGGACAGCCTGACAACACCTTTGCTGGTGGGTGCGGACGGCCTCTGGAGCCGGGTGCGGCAAACCCTGATGCCGCATGCGCAGCCGCGCTCCACGGGGCACCTGGCCTTCCGGGCCATGGTCCGCCAAGACAGCTTGCCTGCCCCGCTGCGCAGCCAGGTGGTCACCGCTTGGCTGGGCCCGAAATTCCATGCGGTGCAGTACCCGGTGCGCGGTGGTGAATGGCTCAATGTGGTGGCCATTGTGCAGGGCCATGTGGAGGGTGACCCGCAGTCCTGGGACCACAGTGCCAATGCGACCGAACTGCGTGCACGCCTGGCCAATGCGCAGGCGCCGCTGCTGGACCTGATCTACGCGCTTGACGACTGGCGCCTGTGGCCGTTGTACGACCGCCCGCCCATGGCCAGTGCCGCGGAGCAGGCACAGGGCCGCATTGCGCTGCTGGGCGATGCCGCCCACCCCATGCGGCCCTACCTGGCGCAGGGGGCTGGCATGGCGATTGAGGACGCGCAGCAGCTGGTGGCTTCGCTGTTGGCCCAGCCCGCCCATGTGCCCGCTGCGCTGGCGCATTACGCCCAGACCCGCTGGCAGCGCAATGCACGCGTGCAGGCGCGCGCCATCCGCAATGGCCAGATTTTTCACTTGCGGGGCCCGGCACGGCAGGGGCGCGACGCATCGCTGCGCCTGCTGGGAGCACGCCTGCTGGATGTGCCCTGGTTGTACGGCTACGGAGCTTGATTTGCTATCGATCTAATAGCTGCTTGCGCAATAACCACAAGGGCTAGAGCACTAAAAGGCTTGTATTTCAGCGCAACAGGCTGGCCCCTTGCCAGTGGCCCGTTCTGCACAGCTCGCGCACCAGCGCCAGCGTCACGCCTTCCACCGCCTTCGACGCGGCCGACCCAGGGATATGGCCCGAGGCACACAGGGCCAGCGTGCGCGTGAGTGGCGGGCTGCTCACCTTGGTGGCGTGCAGCAGGCCTGTGGTGATTTCGTGTTCAAACGGCATCAGCGGCAGCAGCGTGCGCCCCAGCCCGGCCAACAGGGTGGTGCGCAGGATGCTGATGGAGCTGATGTCGGCCTCCACCTGCGGCGGGGCCAGGCCGGCACGCGCGGCCGCGTTGTGAATCGTGGGGCGTACGCCGTGCGGGCTGGCCGGCAGGGTCAGCGGCAGGGCCAGCGCCTGCTTGAGGCTGATGCTGGCCCGGCGCTTCTTGCCGTCCTGCGCGGGTTCGATCAAATACAGCTGCTCGCGGAGCAGTGGTGTGGCAGCAAACTCGGACAGTTGCCCGTCGTCAAACAGCACGGCCAGCTGAATCTGGCCGGTGCGCAACTGCTTGCTGAGGTTGCCGGTCAGCTCCTCGGTCAGCTCCAGCTGCACCTGGGGCAACTGCTGGCGCACCGCCCGCAGCAGCGGCAGGGCCAGTGCGTTGGATACGCTGTGCGGAATGCCAAACACCACCTTGCCACTGGGCGCCACACTGTCGCTGCGCGCGCTGGCCATGGCCTCGTCCGCCTGGCGCAAGATGGACACTGCGTGCGGATGGAAGCGGCTTCCCGCCTCAGTCAGCTCCACGCCGCGGCGTGAGCGGTGGAACAGGGGCGCCCCCAGCTCGTCCTCCAGTTGGGCCACCTGGTGGCTCAGCGCCGACTGGGCAATAAACACGCGCTGCGCCGCCTTGGAAAACGAGCCGCTGTCGGCAATGGCAAGAAAGTAGCGAAGTTGGCGCAGTTCCATGGGGCGTATGCAGAGTAGGCCACCATCGTAGCCTATCCATCTGGATTCAAGATGAATGCATATGAAATGTATATTGGACAGATGGATGGCTGCACCGTCTAATCGCTTCACCCACTCTGCTGCCTTGCACTCTTTGGCTACCCGCCAGAGAGCCAGCCGGACCCGGCGCTGCAGGCAGCAGGGGCACCCCGTACCCGGGGTGTCGTTGGTGGGTTGCAGGCCGGCGCGTCTCAGCCCTTGAGCTGCGGCACCGCCGCCTCGATGTCATCCAGCAACCGCGGCCACAGGCGTTCGCCAATTTGCCGGCGGAAGGGGCCAAAGTGGCCAATGTGTGGCACGCCCAGGTCGGCCGGTGTTACATGGCGCAGCTCGGCCACCCCGGGCGCAGCGGCAAAGGCCTGCTGCAACGCTTCCACCACACGGCGTGGGCCAAACACCTTGTCGTCGCTGATGGCCCACAGGTGCGCGGTACCGGTCCAGCGGTGGGCCGTCACCTCCACCGTTGGGTCACTGGTGAAGTAGCCCGGCATCAGGCCCCAGCGGCTCCAGTCACGCGCGGCAGCAGCCGGCAGGTCTTCGCCCCCGCCAATGGCCCAGCCCGGCAGGCCGCCCAACAGGCGCACGCACAGTGGCAGCCAGAAGCCGAAGAAGAACAGGGCGCCCATGCGCTGGTGCCAGCGCGGCCACAGGCGCCAGAACGGCAACTGCGCCGCCACGCCAATGGCTGCGTCCAGGTCTTCCACGCCCTGGCATTGCGCCAGTGCATGACCGCCCAATGAATGGCCTACCCACAGCGTGGCCAGCGGCGCACCGGCGCCAGCCCGCGCACGGTGCTGCACGGCCGCCAGCGCGGCCTGCAGGTCTTGCTGCATCCAGTCGCGCATGCTGATGGTGTGGGCTGGCTGCGCGGCCAGGCGCGACTCGCCAATGCCCCGGTAGTCCAGTGTGATCACGGCGTAGCCGCGCGTGCTGAGCCAGCGTGCAAAGGCCCGGTAGTAGTGGCGCGGCACGGCGGTGGCCGGCGCCATCAGGGCCACGGCGCGTGCGTGCGGGTGCGGCTCAAACACCGTGGCCCAGAGTTGGGTGCCGTCCTGCGCGGTCAGGCACAGGTCCAGTTCTGCATGGCCCTGGCCTGGGGGGCCTTCAAACGCCTGGGTCAGGTGGTGCATGGCGGGCGTCATGTTGGCCCGGGGCAGCCAGCGTGACGCAATGTCTTGGGTGTTGGTGGAGTTCATGGCGCCATCGTCCGTGGTTTGCGGGTGCTTGACTAGACGACGCACTGCATGCACTCTGTCAACGTTATGGAACCAAAGAAACCCCAACACCCCACCGTTCAACCGGGCCAGGCGCTGGACGCCGACGCACTGGAGCTGTTTGCCCGTGTCGCCCGCGCCGGCAGTTTTTCATTGGCAGCACAGCAGGTGGGGCAGACGCGGGCCGCGGTGAGCCGGCGCATTGCATCCATGGAGCAACGCACCGGGCAAACGCTGTTCTTGCGCACCACCCGTTCGCTGGCATTGACAGCGACCGGCCGCCGCCTGCTGCCCCACGCCATGGCGGTGCTGGATGCTGCGGCCCAGGCCCGTGGCACGCTCACCTCGGTGCGGGCCGGCCTGGCCGGTAGCCTGCGCATCACGTCCCTGCCCAGTTTTGGCACCACCGTCTTGCCGTCCTTGTTGCTCAAGTTTCGCGAACTGCACCCCGAGGTGAACTATGACCTGCTGCTGTCGGACCGGCGGGTCGACCTGCTGCGTGAGGGAGTCGACATCGCGTTTCGGGTCACGAGCAAACCACCGCCGGATTGGGTGGCCCGGCCTTATTTGCATTTTTATGTCGGGGCCTGGTGTGCGCCGGGGCAGTGGGAGCCACTGCAGCACCCGGACCAACTAACCCCGATGCCGCTGCTTCTGCTCGGCCCGGTTTCCAACAACCCCGAGATGCACTGGGTGCGACGCGACGGCAGCGCCTCCGCCATCTGCCCGCGTGCGCCCGCGGCGGTGCAGAGTGACGACCTGACCGTGCTGGTGCGCCTGGCCGAAGGTGGCATGGGGGTGGTGCTGGCCCCCAGCTACTGCGTGCAAGACGCTGTTGCCGCGGGTCGGCTGGTGGAGCTGCTGCCCGGCTGGAACCTGAACATCCGGCAAGGCAATGCCGTGCAACTGCTGACCCTGCCGCGCCCGCAGCTGGGGGCGGTGGCACGGGCGTTTGCCAAGTTTGTGCAGGACAGTGCAGAGCAGCAGGGCTGAATAGTGCTATCAAAAGAGAAGCTGCTCGCGCAATAACTACCTGGGTTGGAGGCCGTTTTCGTTTGAAAATCCCAAGGTTAGGCGCCGTTGGGCGGCATCGCCGACCCAGACTGCAGGCGCGCCATGGTGTCCATAAGCTCGTGCAGGATGGCAGCCACGCACTTTTACGTTAGGCTCGTGCCATGGCTAAAGCACTTGTCAGTCTTTACGTGATCGCCGTCCTTGCATTGCTGGCGACTGCCGTCGCCATTTGGCGCCTGCAGTGCGAGAGCTTTGGGTGCATGGGCGTAGGGGTCGCCTGGTTTGCTTGGGCAATCGCGTTCTGTGTTGTCTTTGTCCTGGGGCTGTTCGCCCGCAACAAGGCGACTTTGGTGGCAGCTTTCGCGCCAGTCTGCAACGCTGCTTGGTGGCTCCAGCTGCTGCTGGGCGTGGCCCTTGTCGCGGCCTGGGTGGTCAAGAGGGTGATGTAGCGGTGTGCCGCGATTTGTTCAGCAATTTGGGTTACAGCCATTTTTCTTGAGAGTTTTGGCGCGACGCGTTAGCGATTAATTTGTGTCATGCCGCGGTCGCATCGTCGTCCGTCGGGATCTTCACGGCTGGCGGCACATACCCTTTGGGCACCTGGATGTAGGCGGTGAGTTGCATGCCGTTGAAGCGTTCGTAGTCCATGATTTTGTCAATCAGGCGTTGGTCCAGCACGTGTTTGGCCGATAGCATGAGCAGTCCATTGGGAGTGATCAGGTCGCGCGCGAGCACCATGCCGGGTGTCAGCGCAGAGGAGAGCGCTGCCATCTCGTCATAGGGCGATTTCTGCAGTTCCGGTTTGGGGGTCGTGGGCCAGATGGTTTCCTTGAATGCCTCCACCACGCGCGGGTCATAGCGTTTGCCACTGCCATGGACGATGATGATCTTGGACTCGCCAGGGGTCAGGCATCGCTGGGTCAGGGTGCCAATCTGCATGTTGTCGTAGTCGCTCGCCAGGATCAGGATGCGCGCCCCCAGGGGGATGTCCTCCCCCGCCAGGTGGGTCGGAAAGCCGGAGCCGTCGAAGCGCTCGAACTGGGCGCCAATGTATTCGGCCGATTTCTGCAAGTCTTGCAGTGGCATGAGCAACTGCTCTGCGTGCAGCGAGTGCTTGCGGTAGGCGTCCAGCTGCTCCGGCGTCATCATCGCCACGGGGGTGCCAAGCAGCTCGTCCGGAAACCCGACCTTGCCGATCTCATGGAGCAGGCCGGCGACAAACACCTCCTGCACCTGCTTGCTGTCCAACTCCAGCTTCTGTGCGATCTTGCGGCACAGGTCGGCCACGCGGCGGGAGTGGCCTGCCAGGTTGCCGCCACGCATTTCGATCAGCGTGGAGAACACCTTGATGGAGGTGATGAAGTTGTCCTTGAGCCTATCGTTGGCAACCTTGAGTTCTGTCGTGCGTTCGGAGACCTTGGTCTCCAGCGAGGCATTGAGCGCCTGCAGCGCTTCGTTCTGCTGTTGGGTCAGCATTTCCAGCCGGGCTTTCTCCAACACCAGCGCCTGTCGCTCCAGGGCCTGGCGCACGATGAGGCAGATGTCGGTGTCGTCCCAGGGCTTGGTGATGTAGCGGTAAATTTCGCCGCGGTTGATGGCACCTATGGTGGAGCTGATGTCGGCGTAGCCGGTGAGCAGCAGGCGCACGGTGTCGGGCCAGCGCTGTTTGGCCTGCTCCAGGAACTGGGCGCCATCCATTTCGGGCATGCGCATGTCCGAGATGACGAGGTCAACCTTCTGCGTGGCCAGCACCTCCAGCCCGGCCTTTCCTCCCTCTGCAATGTGGACCTTGTAGCCCTGCCCGCGGAACAGGCGCCGCAGGGCAGAGAGGATGTTGGGCTCGTCGTCCACGCACAGAATGCTGAACGCGGAAGTGCTGTCGCTGCTGCTGGGGGCGGGCGTGTCAAGGCTCATAAGGGGGCGTCGGATTCAGGAGGTTGGGGTTGCAGCAGAGGCAGTGTCACGCGGAAAGTGGTGCCTTTGCCCATTTCGGTTTGAACATCAATGCTGCCGTTGTGTTTTTGCACGATGCCGTACGACAGCGACAGGCCCAGGCCGGTGCCCTTGCCGATGGGCTTGGTGGTGTAGAAGGGATCAAAAATCCGGGGCAGTACCTCCTTGGGAATGCCACTGCCCGTGTCGCTTACCTCAAACCAGACCTTGTCTTCCTGCTGGCCCGAGCGCAGGGTGATGACGCCGCGCTCCGGTCCCATGGCATGGGCGGCATTCACGATCAGGTTCAGCACCACCTGGTTGATCTGCGAGGGCATGCATTGCACGTCGGGAATGGAGCCCAGTTCGCGCACCACATCGGCTTTGTATTTCACCTCGTTGTTGACCACGTTCAGCGTGGTTTCAATCCCGTGGTTCAGGTTGGCAAACTGCCAGTCCAGGGTCTTGTCCACATGCGAGAAGTCTTTGAGGTCCTGCACAATTTCGCGTACCCGCACAATGCCTTCGCGCGACTCCTTCATGAGGGTCGGGATGTCCTCTTGCAGAAAGTCCAGTTCGATGCTGTCGCGTGCTTGCTTCAGTTCGGTCTGCATGGCCTTGTCGCTGGTTTTCTGCTCCCATTCGGCATACACCTCCAGCATGTGGAACAGGTCTGCGAGGTATTTTTCCAGTGTGCCGAAGTTGGAGAAGATGTAGCCAATCGGGTTGTTGATCTCATGCGCCACACCGGCCGCCAGCTGCCCGATGGAGGCCAGCTTTTCGGACTGGATCAGGTGCTCATGGGCTTCGGTCAGTTTGGCGTTGAGGGCATTGAGCTCGTTGTTGCGGTTCAACAGCGTTTGCTCAGCCGCTTCGCGCTGGGCCACGTCATCGCGCAATGTCTGGTTCACCTCGGCCAGCTGCGCTGTACGTTGTTCCACCACCAGCTCGATTTCGGTTTGTGCCTTCAGCAAGGCGGCTTCGGCAATCTTGCGCTCCGAGATGTCTTGCAGAGTCTCAATCGCACCGATCAGGTTGCCGTGCTCGTTGCGCAGCGGTGCCGCCGTGAAAAACAGCCAGCGCCCGCCTTGCCCCAGCGTGGGAAAGAAGCCCTCGGCCTCGTAGGCGTCCGGAATCAGCAAAGAGGCACGGTATTTGTTCTGGTACAGGTCGTCGATGATTTCCTTCATGGCGCCGTCCACGATCAGGTCCGCCATGACCGGACGGTCGTAGCCGTAGAAGACCTGGCCCAGCCCGACTTTGCCGATGTAGTCCTGCGCGGCAATGCCCAGGGTGGTGGCACAGGCCTTGTTCATGTGGGTGACCACATGGTCGGCATTGATGATGAAGGTGGCCACCGGGCTGCCTTCAAAAAAAACTGTCTGGTCAATGCTTCCAAAGCCCAGTCCGGTTGGCAAGGTGGTGCTGTGGGCGTCCATGTGTTGTTTTCCTCAAGAGTCCAGCACGCTGCTGGCCGCTTCGAACTGCTCCAGCACCCTGCGCATCACGCCCTGCAGGGCTTCATCGCTCAACGCCAGTGTGCGCCAGACGACGGTGGGAATGGGCGGCACGGCTTCGCCCGGGTCCTGCGCCAGGTCCAGTGCATGTGCCATGGCGTCAGCGGCCAGCACAATGATCGGTAGCAGGCTGGTGTCTCCTGACCTGACGGCATGGTGGCAAGCCACCGCTTGTTGCACTTCCTCTGGCAACTTCCAGTGCCGGGTCAGTGCTTCCCCGATCGTCGAATGGTTGGTCCCAAGCGTGCGCTGCTCTGCTATCAGAACGCTGCAATCCTGCTGCGCGCGGTAGGCCATGGCTTGCTGGTATTCGGCGGGCTGGTAGGTGGCCAGCGCCAACCGACCCACGTCGTGCAGCAGGCCCGCCACGTAGGCGATGTCCGCAGCCCCACCCGTGGCCTGGGCCAACTCGGCGGCGCACAGTGCGGTGGCAATCGAGTGGCGCCAAAGGGATGTCACATCAAATCCGCCCTGCTTTGTGCCCGGCAGTCCGTCGATGAAGGCGGATGCTGTGGCCAGGCGGTGGATGGTTTTGCTGCCCAGCACCGCCACCGCCTCGCGCACAGTCTTGCTGCGAAAGCTGGTCCCGTAAAACGAAGAGTTCGCCAACTTGAGTGTGCGTGCCGACAGCGCCTGGTCCTGGCTGATTTTTTGGGCCAGTCGGGTGTTGCCGACTTCTTCGTGTCCCAAGCTTTGCAGCAGGTCCAACACCACGGCCGATAGCGAGGGCAGGCTGTGGATGACGGGCAGCAAATCGGGGCTGGTGGGCGAAGTCATGCTTGTGCGCGCTTGAGCAGGCCTTGCAATAGGGTCTTGAGCACCTGGGCCCCCGGGTCCTGCGCCACATGCCGGAACAGGTAATCCAGCCGCTCCTGGCTGGGCCAGGGCAGCGGGGGGCTGGTGTGCTCTGCGGGGGTATTCACGGTGTCTCCTGCAGGTCAGTAAAAGTGATGAGCTTGCCCCTGGACGGTGAGCGCATGCCCATGTGGTTCCACGAGACGGACATGGAGCGTTCGCTCAGTACGACGGGGTGGGGCACATGCTCCGGCGTATTGGTGGTGGCCGCATGCACCTCGGGCAGACACTGTGACAACGCTTCGCCCAGCAGCATGCCACGGTCATGCAGCAGCGCATCAGCCCCCTCGTTGACAAAGGCAATCAAGCCATCGTCGCCCACCCCAATCACGGGCAGCGGGATGCACTCCAGGGCCTCTCGCACAATGGACAAGGTGGTCTCGTCGCGCAGCACCTGGTCGCGCGTGGTCTCCAGCACCGCGTTGAGCTGCATATTGGCGGACACCAGTTCCTGGTTGGTGGTGCGGATCTTGATACCCAACTGCTGGTTTTCTTCCTGCAGCTCCTTGTATTCGAACGCTTTGCGGATATGGTCGCGCAGTTGCTCGTCTTCCCAGGGTTTGGTCAGAAAGCGGTAGATGGAGCCTTCGTTGATGGCGTCGGTGACAGATTGCAACTCCGTGTAGCCCGACAGCACGATGCGGACGGTGTCCGGGTGGCTGGCCTTGGCGGCCCGCAAGAACTCCACCCCGGTCATGCCGGGCATGCGCTGGTCAGAAATGATCACATCCACCTTCTGGGTGGCCAAAATGTCCAGGCCCTCCTGGCCACTGCTGGCGGTGAGGATGTTGTGCCCGTCGCGGCGGAACAGGCGCTTGAGCGAGGCCAGCACATTGGCTTCATCGTCCACCAGGAGCAGGGTGCGCTGCGGCTTTCTGAACCGCAGCAACTCGCTGGGCAGTTGCAGCGGTTGGGCGAACAGCGTTTCCATGGTCTGGGCCGGTACCGAGCGCGAAAAGAAGTAGCCCTGTATTTCGTCACACACATTGGTGCGCATGATTTCACACTGGCTCTCGGTCTCCACCCCCTCGGCAATCACCTTCAAGCCCAGGCCATGGGCCATGGACACGATCACGCGAACAATCACGATATCCGTGCGGTTGTTGGTGATGTCGCGCACAAAGGACTGGTCGATCTTCACCTTGTCAAACGGAAAGCGCTTGAGGTAGCTCAGCGAGGAGTAGCCGGTGCCGAAATCGTCCAGCGACAGGCGCAGCCCCATGGCCTTGAGCTCCTTGAGCAGCGCTTCACTGTGCTGCACATTCTCCATCAAGGCGCTTTCGGTGATTTCCAGGTAGATCTGTGACGGATCAATCTGGAAGTCGTCCAGCGCGCGCTTCACCTGCAGCAACAAGTCGCTGTCCTGAAATTGCAGGGGCGACACGTTGACCGCCACATGGGGCACCACGATGCCTTTGCGTTGCCAGTTCTGGATGTCCTCGCAGGCTTTGCGCAGTACCCATTCGCCAATTCCGACGATCAGCCCCGACTCCTCGGCCAGCGGTATGAAGTTGGCCGGCGGGATCCGGCCCAACTCGGGGTGGGTCCAGCGCAGCAGGGCCTCCATGCCGCTGATCTGGCCCGTCTGCAGGTCGGCCAGGGGCTGGTATTCCAAGCTCAGTTGGTTCAGCGCAATGGCGCTGCGCAAGGCCTTGGAGAGATGGTCATGCGCCATCACTTGCTGGTAAATGCTTTCGTTGTAAAACTGGAAACTACCCCGGCCATTGGCCTGCGCGCGGTGCATGGCAATTTCGATGGCATTGAGCAGTGCAGGGCAGTCCGTACCGTTCTCGGGGTAGTTGGCAATGCCGATGGTGGCGCTCAGGGTCAGTGTTTGCCCATTCACCTCATAAGGTTGGCCCAGTTTCCAGAGCAGGCTGGTGGCCAGGTGTGCTGCGCCTTCGTCGTGTGTGCCAGGCAGCACCAGTACAAATTCCTTGCCACCCATGCGGGCCAGCGTGTCCTGTTCGCGCACCGATTGCTGCAACCGCTGTGCCACCTGCTGCAGTACCTGGTCGGCGGCGGCGTAGCCCAGTGTGTCGTTGATGGTCTTGAAGTGGTCTATGCCCACCATCATCATGGCCAGCGGCTGTTCGGCACGCTGCACCATGCTGATGGCGTGTGCGGTTCTGTCTTGCAGCAAGAAGCGGTTGGGCAGGCCGGTGAGCGGGTCGAAGTGGGAGAGCCAGTTGATCTTCTCCTGGTTGGCCTTTTGCTCGGAGATATCGCTGAAGGTTCCCACAAAGTTGCAGACCTCGCCCCCTGCCTCGCGCACCACGCTGATCTTGAGCCACTGGGGATATTCCACCCCATTTTTACGTCGACTCCAGATTTCGCCCTGCCAGGTGCCCTGAGTCCTGACCGCGTCGGTAATGGCTTGGTGAAAATCGTCGCCATGTCGCAGCGACGCCAGTACCCGCGGCTTTTGCCCAAGCACCTCCGCCTGCGTATAGCCCGAGATATCGGTGAAGGCCTGGTTCACCAGCACCACACGGCCTTTGGCATTGGCCACCATGATGCCTTCCAGCCCTTGGGCGAAGACTTGCTCGGCCAGTTTCAGCATGGACTGCTGGGCCTTGCGCTCGGTGATGTCCAGGTGGGCCACCACCGCCCCTGCGCCCTCGGTGCCCAGGGGCGTTACGCTCATGCTGAACCAGCGCTCCTGGGTTGGGCTGTTGCACGGGTATTCCATGAAGAAGCTGGGCACACGCCCCTGCAGCACTGCCCGGATGCCGTCGCGGGCTTTCTGGCCGTTATCCGTTGCATCGGTTCGTGGCAGGTGGCGGGCCTCCAGATAATTGTCGCCGGGCCCTCCGCGCAGTGTGATGCCCTCCGGCGCACGGTTCTCCGTACAGAAACGCTGCCAGGGTGCATTCACCGCCAGGATGGTTCCCAGCGTGTCCAGCACCGCAATCTGGGCCACCACCGAATCCAGAATGGCCAGGCTGAAAGCCTGGCTGCGGCGCAACGCTTCCTCGGCCAGCTTGCGTTCTGTGATGTCGAGGCGCACACCCATGAGCCGCAGCGGTTTCCCATCAGAGTCCCGCTCCAGCACCCGGCCAATCACATGCACCCAGCGGTAGTTGCCATCGGCATGCAGAAGGCGGCCTTCGTACTGGTAGTTGTCCGAGGCCTTGTCCAGCGCGGCGCGGATCTGCGCCTCAATACCCGCGCGGTCCTCTGTGTGCACTCTGGACAGCCACAGGGCCCGGTCTCCCGGGCCTTCCTCGGGGGCATAACCCAGCATGGTGTAGTAGGTGGGCGACGCATACCAGATGTCGTGTTCGATGTCCCAATCCCACACTCCCACCGAGGCCGCGTCGGTGGACAGTTCAAAGCGGCGCGCCATGGTCTGCAGCCGTGCGGCGCTGTTGACGGTTTGCTTCCACGTCTGGCTGAGGAAATAACACAGGACCAGCACGGCGGCGGAGGCAGCGGTCCAGATCGTTGCAGCAATCCAGGCCAAACGCTCCCACGGCGCCAGCAGCAGCGGGTGCGAAATGCCAACCACCGCTACCAACTGGGGGTACTCGCGCAGTTGCCGGTAAGAAAACATGCGCGTCACCTGGTCGATCGGGCTGACACTCTGGAAATTGCCATAGGTACTGGCTGGCAGCAACGACTTGAAGAGCGGCCTGTCCCCCAAACTAACCCCCATCGCGGTAGCGTCAAATGGCGTGCGCATCATCAGCACACCCTCTTTGCTGAGGAGGGTGATCGAACCCTGGTCCCCGAGGTCGATACGCTCCCACAGCTTGTTCAGGTACTGCGGGTTGAGCCCCATGACCATCACGCCAGTGAGCGTTCCATTGGTGCTGCGCAGGGGCCGCACTGCATTCAAATGCCATTTGCCAGACACCCGCCCCTGCACCGGGGGGGCCAGGTAGAACCCCGTGTCTGCGCTGTGGCGGTAGCGCTGAAAATAGGCACGGTCCGCCAAGTCGATGCCGATGGCGTTGCCGCCCGATTCGTACTGCACCTGGCCGTTGGCATCCAGCACCACCAACTCGGACACAAAAGGGATCTGGTCCCGGCTTTCGCGCAGGGCAATACCGGCGGTGCGTTGCGTCAGGAGACCCCTGGTTTGCAGGTCCACCAGTTTGCTGGCGGCCAGTTGCAAGCTGATGTCTACCGCTTGCAGAGAGCGTGTGGTTTGCTCCTCAATACCCAGCGCAAAAGACTCTGTCAGCTTGGCGCCGGCCTCCAGCGTCTGGGTGCGCAGGTGCAAAAGCACAAGTACCAGTCCAATCCCCGAAAACACAATGGCCACCCACGCCACCCACATGATTTTGAGTTTGACGGGGCCACGTCTCTGTGATGAATCGGAGAGTGTGCGGCGCGGGGCGCTAGGGTAGAGATGGATCATGTGCCGCTGGTTAAGCCATGGTCCACAGTCTAGGGGTATTACCTGCAAAAACCAAGGACACAAGGGTGCGATTCGTCTACGGGGTTTTACTAGCTATCTTCGTGTGATTTAACTCTGGGTTGCTATAAATATAGTAGCTGTAAGCGCAATAAATGCGGGGGCTAGAGGCCAATTCTTCTTAGATTTCCCAGAGGGCCTGCATGGTGCTCTCGAACGCCCGGGCGATGCGGTCCTGCTCCACATGGCGGCCTGCATGCACCAGCTTGTGGCCTGCCACGTACACCTCGCTGAGGGCCGACGTGTTGGTCGCAAACACCAGCGCGTCCAGCCGGTGAGTGGCGGGCACGCCCAGCAAGCCCGGTGTTTGCACATCCAGCACCAGCGCATCGGCACGTGCGCCGCGCGTCAGTCCCCATACGCGCTGGCCCGCTGCGGGGCCACCGGCGTGCAGTGCCGCGTCGAACAGGCGCGCGGCCGTGGCCGGTTGCTGCGTGGGGGCGGCGGCCACATTGCGCTGCTGCAGGCGCAGGCGCTGGCCGTATTCCAGCCAGCGCAGTTCTTCGGCCCATTGGCGGTTCACATGGCTGTCCGAGCCCACGGCCATGGGCACGCCTGCGGCCAGCCAGGCGGGCAGGTCGGCAAAACCATCACCCAGGTTGCCCTCGGTGCTGGGGCAGATGACGATGCCCGCGCCACTGCGCGCCACGGTGTCGATCTCGGCTTGTTCGGTGTGGGTGGCGTGCACCAGCTGCCAGCGGGCGTCCATGGGCCAGCGCTGGCCCAGCCAGGCGATGGGGCGCTGGCCGGTGGCGGCCAGGCAGTCGCGCACCTCCTGCATTTGCTCGGCCACGTGGATGTGGATGGGCATATCCGCATCGCCCACCTGGGCGAGCAGCGCGTCGATGGAGTCGGCCGAGGCTGCGCGCAGCGAGTGGATGGCCACGCCCGCATTCACCCGCGGGCGGCCGCTGGTTTGCACCGTGGTCTGCAGTCGGGCAATCACGTCGGGTGTGCCGGCAAAGCGGCGCTGGTCTGGCCGCAGCGTGGGCTGGGCAAAGCCGGCGCGCTCGTACAGCACGGGCAGCATGGTCAGGCCCAGGCCAGCGTCAGCGGCCGCGTCGGCCACGGCCCAGGCCATGGTGGCCTCGTCGGCATAGGGCTGGCCGTCGGGCTGGTGGTGCAGGTAGTGGAACTCGCACACCTGGGTGTAGCCGCCCTGCAGCAGCTCCACGTACAACTGCGCCGCCACGGCGCGTAGCTGCGCGGGTGTGATGCGCAGCGCCACGCCGTACATGCGGTCGCGCCAGGACCAGAAGTCGTCTGCTGCCGACTCGCGCCGCTCGGCCAGACCGGCAAACGCGCGCTGGAAGGCATGGCTGTGCGCGTTCACCAAGCCCGGCAGCACGGGGCCCGGCAGCACGGTGGCGTGGGTGGGCGGGGTAGGGACGTTGGGCGTGATGTCGGCCCAGTGGCCTTGCGTATCCACGGCCAGGCACACGTTGTGTTCCCAGTGGCCATTCAGCCAAGCCTGCGGCGCCCATAAAAGTTGTTCGCTCATGCGGGCCTCCAGCTCACCAGGGTTTGCACCAGCGCCCGCAGCACCGGCAGCACGGCTGCTGCACGCGCAGGGTCTATGGCGTAGGGCGGCTCCTCGGCCATGTAGCAGCGCCAGCACATCTCCAACTGCACGGCATGGATGTCTTGGTCCGGGCGGCCGTAGTGGCGCGTGATGTGGCCACCCTTGAAGCGGCCGTCCACCACCTGGCTGAAGTGGCTTTGGTTTTGCAATACTTTCGATAGCTGCTCGCGCAATGCGGGCGCGGCGCTGCTGCCATTTACCGTGCCCAGGTTCAGGTCGGGCAACTGGCCGTCAAACAGCCAGGGCAGCACCGAGCGGATGCTGTGCGCGTCAAACAGCACAGCGTGGCCATGCACGCTGCGCAGGCGCTGTAGTTCGGCGTTCAATGCATCGTGGTAGGGGCGCCAGTAGGTGTCCACCCGGCCCGCAATCTCGGCCTCGCTGGGCGCCTGGCCTTCACGGTACAGCGGCTCGCCGCTGAAAAAGTGTGTGGGGCACAGCTCGGTGTTGTTCACGCCGGGGTACATGGGCGCGTTCTCGGGCGGGCGGTTCAGGTCCACCACGTAGCGGGCGTAGCGCGGCACTATGGTGCCGGCGCCCATGGCGCGCACAAAGGCATACAGCGGCTCCAGGTGCCAGTCGGTGTCTTCGGTGGCCAGCGCGCGCGGCACCAGGCGGGCCTGCAGGTCGGGTGGTATCTCGGTGCCCACATGCGGAAAGCTCACCAGCAGCGGCGTGCTGCCGGGCGTGAGGGTGAAAACGGGGTGTGTCATCACGTGCGCTCCAGTCCGCCCACCACGGTGCGGCGGCAAGGGTTGTGGCCAAACCAGTAGGCCAACTCGTTGGGGTGTTCCAGGTCCCACACGCAGAAGTCGGCGCGCTGGCCGACTGCCAGCGTGCCGCGGTCGTGCAGGCCCAGGGCCCGTGCGCCGTGCACGGTGGCGCCGCGCAATGCTTCTTCGGGCGTCAGGCGGAACAGCGTGCAGGCCATGTTGAGCATGAGCAGCAGCGACAGGCCGGGCGAGGTGCCAGGGTTGTGGTCGGTGGCAATGGCCATGGGCACACCGTGGGCGCGCAGGGCGGCTATGGGCGGCAACTGCGTGTCGCGCAGAAAGTAATAGGCGCCGGGCAACAGCACGGCTACGGTGCCCGCGGCTTGCATGGCGCGGATGCCGGACTCGCTCAGGTGCTCCAGGTGGTCGCACGACAGTGCACCAAACTCGGCGGCCAGTGCGGCACCGCCCTGGTCGCTCAACTGCTCGGCATGCAGCTTGACTGGCAGGCCCAGCGCGCGTGCGGCTTCAAACACGCGCCGCGTTTGGGCAGGGGTGAAGCCAATGTTTTCGCAAAACGCATCCACGGCATCCACCAAGCCCTCGGCCTGCAGCGCGGGCATCCAGGCGCAGACGGCGTCCACATAGTCGTCGGTGCGGCCCGCAAACTCGGGTGGCACGGCGTGTGCACCCAGGTAGGTGGTGCGCACTGTCAGCGGCAGCGTCTGGCCCAGCGTGCGGGCCACGCGCAGGCAGCGGGCCTCGTCCACTTCGCTCAGGCCGTAGCCCGATTTGATTTCCACCGTGGTCACGCCCTCAGCCATCAGGCTTTGTGCGCGGCGCGTGGCACTGGCCAGCAGCTCCTCGTCGCTCGCGGCGCGTGTGGCGGCCACGGTGGAGCGGATGCCGCCGCCGGCGCGGGCAATGGCTTCGTAGCTGGCGCCCTGCAGCCGCTGCTCAAACTCGGCCGCGCGCTGGCCGCCATAGACCAGGTGCGTGTGGCAGTCCACCAGGCCCGGTGTGAGCAGGGCGCCGCCCAGGTTGTATTCGTCTTCCACCTGCTTCATCTGCGTGGCCGGCAGGGCCGATGCTTCGCCCACCCACACAATCCGGTCGCCTTGTGTGAGCAGCGCGCCGTCCTCCATCCACCCCCATGGTGTGCTGCCGTGCAGGGTGGCCAGGTTGGCGTTGCGCCAGAGGGTGAGGGCGGTCATGCGTGGCCTCCGATGGTGGTGCTGGATGGGGAGAAACCCAGCCAATAAGCGCACAGGGTGTGGGTGCTGTCGTCCGCCACAAACTGCCAGGTGGCGCTGCGCGGCGCGGCATGCCACAGCAGCGTGTGGGCGGCCAGGTGCAGCGTTTGTGTGCCATCGCTCCACAGCCCGGCCTGGCAGGTGTAGAGCCCGCACTCGCCCAGCGTGGCAGACCAGCGTTGGCCCGGCCGCACCACCTGCATATGGCCCTTGCCCTGGCGCACCATCAGGTTCAGGTCTTGCGTGGGGCCGTCCAGCAGGCGGCATGGCGGGGCCTCGGCGCCGTCAAAACACAAGGGCGCGTCGCCCGCGTGCAAGGGTTGTTCGCAGCCGAGCTGCAGTGCCACGCCCGCCCCCTGCAACACCGCAAACCAGCGCTGCACACCGGGGAAGGCGGAGAAGGGCCCGTCCGCGTCAATGTCGGCGCGGCTGATGCGCAGCTGCCAGTGCGGCCCGGCAGGCCAGGCCAGCAGCTCGCGCGTCTGCCCGCCGCCATTGCGCCAGGGCTGGGGCGCGCAGTCGTGTGCGTGGACGAGGTGCGGCTTCATGGCTTGAACTGCCCGTGGATCTGGTAGCGCGCGCCGGGGTGCACCAGGCGCGCCAGGGTGATGGGCACATCACGGTTCATGGTGCGGCGCACGACGATCAGGCAAGGGTCTGCGGGCGTGATGCCCAACAGCTCGGCCTCGTGGGTGCTGGGCGGGCCGGCCTCGATGGAGTACTGCGCCTCCCACAGCGGGGCCACGGCCAGCAGGTAGTGCGTGGGTGTGGTCTGGGTGAAGTCCACGCCCAAATAGTCGGGTGCGCAGGCCGGGTTCACATAACGGTCTTCGCATTGCAGGGGCACGCCGTTTTCGTAATGCACGATGAGCGTGTGGTACACCGGCGCCCCCAGCGGCAAGCCCAGCTGCTGGGCCAGGCCATCGGCCGTGGGCTCCGCGCGCGACAGCACCACACGCGCCTGGTGCTGGTGGCCACGCGCCAAGATGTCTTCGTGCAAATCGGTGATGGTGAGGGTGGACGACACACGCGCCAGGTGTGCGGCAAAGGTGCCCACACCTTGTACGCGGGTCACCAGACCTTCGGCCTGCAGCTCGCGGATGGCGCGGCCCACCGTCATGCGGCTGACCTGGAACTGCGCCACCAGCTCCGATTCGGATGGCATTTGCGCACCCGGCGTCCAGCGGCCGTCCGCCAGGCCTTGCTTGAGGAACTCTTTGACACGGGTATAGGGTGCTTGGGCCATGGGACAAATTCTAGTTGCATAGACATGTCTAGACAAGTAGACTCCGCCGCATTCTTTGTTGTTTGTGAGAGAAACCCCATGCCCACCTCCAAGACACCCGCCCAAGCCCACCCCGTGCGCGCACCGCGTGGCACCGCGTTGCATTGCAAGAACTGGCTGATCGAAGCCGCCTACCGCATGCTGCAAAACAACCTGGACCCCGAAGTGGCCGAGAACCCCGACGCCCTGGTGGTGTATGGCGGCATTGGCAAGGCCGCACGCAACTGGGACTGCTACGAGGCGATTCTGGAAAGCCTGCGCCACTTGAACGAAGACGAAACCCTGCTGGTGCAAAGCGGCAAGCCCGTCGGTGTGTTCCGCAGCCATACCGATGCCCCGCGTGTGCTGATTGCCAACTCCAACCTAGTGCCCAAGTGGGCGACCTGGGAACACTTCCACGAACTCGATAAAAAGGGCCTGATGATGTACGGCCAGATGACGGCCGGCAGCTGGATCTACATCGGCAGCCAGGGCATCGTGCAAGGCACTTACGAGACCTTTGTGGAAGCCGGCAAGCAGCACTACGGTGGCAGCCTGGCGGGCCGCTGGATCTTGACCGCGGGCTTGGGCGGCATGGGCGGCGCGCAGCCGCTGGCCGCCAGTTTTGCGGGTGCATCGTCGCTCAATATCGAGTGCCAGCAAAGCCGCATCGACTTCCGCCTGAAGACCCGCTATGTGGACGAGCAGGCCACCGATCTGGACGACGCACTGGCGCGCCTGGCTAAGTACACGGCGGAGAAGAAAGCCGTGTCCATCGCGCTGCTGGGCAACGCGGCCGACATCCTGCCCGAGCTGGTGAAGCGGGTGAAAGCTGGTGCTACTGGCGGTGTGCGCCCCGACATCGTGACCGACCAGACCTCGGCCCACGACCTGGTCAACGGCTACCTGCCCAGTGGCTGGACCGTGGCGCAGTGGCGCGCCGCACAGGCGGACGACACGCAACACGCCGCGCTGCGCCTGGCCGCCGCCAAGAGCTGCGCCGTGCATGTGCAGGCCATGCTGGACTTTCAGGCCATGGGCATTCCCACCGTGGACTATGGCAACAACATCCGCCAGGTGGCGCTGGACCAGGGCGTGCACAACGCATTCGACTTCCCCGGCTTTGTGCCCGCCTATGTGCGTCCGCTGTTCTGCCGCGGCAAGGGCCCGTTCCGCTGGGTGGCGCTGAGCGGCGACCCCGAGGACATCCGCAAGACCGACGCGAAGATGAAGGAGCTGTTCCCCGAAGACACGGCCCTGCACCGCTGGCTGGATATGGCGGGTGAGCGCATCGCCTTCCAGGGCCTGCCCGCACGCATTTGCTGGATTGGCCTGGGCGAGCGCCACCGCGCGGGCCTGGCCTTCAACGAGATGGTGAAGAACGGCGAACTCAAAGCCCCCATCGTCATCGGCCGCGACCACCTGGACAGTGGCAGCGTGGCTTCTCCCAACCGCGAGACCGAAAGCATGCAGGACGGATCGGACGCCGTGAGCGACTGGCCCTTGCTCAACGCGCTGCTCAACACTGCCGGTGGCGCCACCTGGGTCAGCCTGCACCACGGCGGCGGCGTGGGCATGGGCTACAGCCAGCACAGCGGTGTGGTCATCGTGGCCGATGGCACCGATGCCGCCGCCAAGCGCCTGGAGCGCGTGTTGTGGAACGACCCCGGCACCGGCGTGATGCGCCATGCCGATGCAGGCTACGCGATCGCAAAACAATGCGCCCAAGAGCAGGGCATGAACCTGCCCATGATTTCGAAATAGAAAGCACCCCTGAATCGCCTTCGGCGCTACCCCTCAAGGGGGCGACACCAGCAGCCTGGCAAAGCCAGTTCTGCGGTGTCCCTGATACAAACCTATTCTCCGGACACATTTATGACGCAACTAATCCTCAACCCCGGCAAGATCTCGCTCGATGAGCTGGGCCTGATCCACGCGGGCGTGTGCCAGCTCAGCCTGCCCGAGTCCGCCCGCGTGGCCATGCGCGCATCACACGCGCTGGTCAAGGCCGCGGCCGATGGCGATGCGCCTGTGTATGGCGTGAACACCGGTTTTGGCAAGCTGGCCAACAAGCGCATCGACAAAGACCAGCTGGCCACCCTGCAACGCAACCTGATCCGCAGCCACAGCGTGGGCGTGGGCGAGCCGCTGGCCGCGCCCATCATGCGGCTGATGATGGCCACCAAGGCCGCCAGCCTGGCGCGCGGCTACTCCGGTTGCCGCGAACTGGTGGTGGACACGCTCTTGGCCGTGCACAACGCGGGCCTGGTGCCTTTTGTGCCCGCGCAAGGTTCGGTGGGTGCATCGGGCGACCTGGCGCCGCTCTCGCACATGACGCTGGCGCTGATGGGCGAGGGCGACATGCTGGTGGACGGTGTGCGCGTGCCCGCGCTGCAAGCGCTGCAGAAAGCTGGCATTGCCCCGCTGGAGCTGGAGGCCAAGGAAGGCCTAGCCCTCATCAACGGCACGCAGACTTCCACCGCGCTGGCGCTGCACGGTCTGCTGGCTTTTGAGCCGGTGCTGGAAGCTGCGCTGCTGATTGGCGCGCTGACGCTGGACGCCGCGCGCGGAAGCGACGGCCCGTTTGACCCGCGCATCCACGCCGTGCGCGGCCAGCCCGGCCAGATCGACGTGGCCCAGTACTACCGCGAGCTGCTGGTAGGCAGCCAGATCCGCAAGTCGCACGAGGAGGGCGACGACCGCGTGCAAGACCCGTACTGCCTGCGCTGCCAGCCGCAGGTGGTGGGCGCCTGCCTGGACCAGCTGCGCCACGCGGCGCGCGTGTTGTTGATTGAAGCGAATGCCGTCACCGACAACCCGCTGGTCTTCCCCGACGATGGCGCGATGATTTCCGGCGGCAACTTCCACGCCGAGCCGGTAGCCCTGGCCGCGGATGGCATGGCCCTGGCCATTGCCGAAGTGGGTGCCATTGCCGAGCGCCGCATCGCCATGCTGATCGACAGCGGCGTGTCGCGCCTGCCGCCTTTCCTCACCGCCGATGCCGGCCTGAACAGCGGCTTCATGATTGCGCATGTCACCGCCGCCGCATTGGCGTCCGAAAACAAATCCATGGCCCACCCCGCCAGCGTGGACAGCCTGCCCACCAGCGCCAACCAGGAGGACCATGTCTCCATGGCCACCTTCGCCGCGCGCCGCCTGCAGGGCATGATCCACAACACCGCGCACATCCTTGGCATCGAGCTGTTGGCCGCCGCACAGGGCATTGAGTTTTTGCGCCCGCTGACCAGCTCACCCGTGCTGGAAGCCGTGCACGCGCTGCTGCGCAAAGACGTGCCCGCCCACCATGTGGACCGATACCTGGCGCCCGACATTGCGCACGCCACCCAGCTGGTGCAAAGCGGCGCGGTGGCCAAGTTGCTGAAACCGCTGGGCGGCTTGCCCAAGCTCTGGATTCCTGCTTAGGGGATTTTTTTGGGCGGTGATTCCCGCCCGGATTCAGCTGGCGGCAGCTATGGTTTAACTGGATCTTTAGTCCAAGCCCAGTGCTCGGCTGGCAAGGTTTAGAAATACTTCACGCTCTGCGGGTGAGAGTGGTGCCAGGATGTCCGCCTGCAATGCGTCCACCACAGGACGACATGCAGCCAACAATTGCTCCCCTTGCGGTGTCAGACGGAGCCGCCTTGCGCGGCGGTCCTGGGTGCAAACTACGCGCTGCACGAGCTCTTTACGTTCCAAGCGGTCTATGACTCCCCCAATGGTGGCCCGGTCGAAGCTGATCGTTGTGGCCAAGCTGGCTTGGTCGATGTCGGGTTGCTGGGCAATGGCGTTAAGCGCGGCAAACTGCACAGAAGTCAGGTCAAAGCCCGCAGCCTGTGTCTGTGCCTGGAAGACCTGCACCGACTGCTGATGCAGCCGCCGGATCAGGTGCCCGGCAACTTTGCTTACGTCCATCTTTACCTCCTTTTTTCCCAATGCTATCTCCTGCATTCGGTGCGCCATGAATCGGGCTTGACAATTTTAGTATGCATTAATACTATATGCATACATATTAATTTCTTGACCAAAATCAACGACTTACAGGAGACACCATGCAGTACCACATGAACGGATTCAAACCAGGCGATCCCGACGTTTTCACGGCGGCTCCGGGGCGCCGGCGCGCTGGAGATCCACTCCCCGAAACGGTGGATGTGTTGATTGCCGGCTCCGGGCCTGCAGGTCTGTGTCTGGCTGCCCAACTGGCCCAAGTACCGCAGATCCACACCATGCTGGTAGAACCCAAGCTCGGGCGCATGGAGAAGGGTCAGGCTGACGGTATCAGCGTGCGCTCCATGGAGATGTTTCAGGCTTTTGGTTTCGCTGAAAAGGTCATGCGCGAGTCCGTATGGATTAACGAAACCACATTTTGGGCAGCCGGAGCTGACAAATCGCTCGACCGCGTCGCCCGCGTGCAGGACGTACCCGACGGCATCTCTGAAATGCCTCATGTGCTGCTCAACCAAGCGCGGGTGCACGACATGTTTTTGGATGTCATGCGCAACGCACCCACCCGGCTGGAGCCGGACTACGGGATGAAGGTGCTAGACCTTGTGATCGACACTGACGCTACCGAGTACCCCATTACCGTGACGCTGGAGCACACCAACCCAGAGCGCGCTGGGCAAACTTCCAAGGTTCGAGCCAACTATGTGATCGGATGCGATGGCGCGCGCTCCAGCGTTCGTAAGGCCATCGGTGGCGCATTGCACGGCGACGCAGCGCACCATGCGTGGGGTGTGATGGACCTGTTAGCCACCACCGACTTTCCGGACTGGCGCATGAAATCTTTCGTGCGTTCGCAAGATGCGGGCATCCTGATGGTGCTGCCGCGCGAGGGCGGGCATCTGGTTCGGCTTTACGTGGAGCTGGATGCCTTGGGGGAAGAGGAGCGTGTCGCTGACCGTGGTATGGGTGCTGAAGACATCATCGCAAAAGCGCAGCGTATCTTCCACCCCTTCCAGCTGGAAGTGAAAGACGTCGTCTGGTGGTCAATTTACGAGATTGGGCACCGTCTGACTGACAAGTTTGACGATGTTCCCGCCGACCAGGTGGTTGCTTGCGCGCCCCGTGTGATGTTGGCAGGAGACGCCTGTCACACCCACAGCCCCAAAGCGGGCCAAGGCATGAATGTGTCTATGGGCGATACCTTTAATTTGGGCTGGAAGTTGGTCTCCGTTTTGACGGGGCGCGCCGATCCGGCCTTACTACACAGTTACTCTGGGGAGCGCCGCGCCGCCGCGCAAGGTCTGGTGGAGTTCGATCACAAATGGGCGCGTGTAGTTGGCTCTAAAGCGCCGGACGACGCAACAGATGGTTTACCGCGCGTAGCACGTGAATTTGTCAATAATCTGCCTTTCACCTGCGGCCTAACCATCCAATACGAATCCAGTGCCTTGACTGGCCTTCCCACATACCAGCACCTCGCCCAAGGTTTTGATATCGGCAAGCGATTCCATTCTGCCCCCGTAGTCCGTCTGGCCGATGCCAAACCCATGCACCTGGGCCATTGCATCGATGCTGACGCACGCTTTCGACTGTTTATTTTTGCCCCCGTCAACGACGCCGGCGCGCACGATGGTGCTGTTGCCGCACTGTGCGAATGGCTCCAGCGCGATCCGGTATCGCCGGTTTGCCGCCACACTGCAGTGGGCGAAAACGTGGATGCCGTGATCGACGTGCGCGCAGTGTTCCAGCAAGGATTTCGCGCACTGGATTACACAGCAATGCCTGAGTTGTTGCGTCCAAACGTTGGGCATTTCGGCCTGTGCGACTATGAAAAAGTCTTTTGTGCGAGCGTGGTGCAAGGCGAAAACATCTTTGCAATGCGTGGCATTGACAGAGCGAAGGGATGCACAGTTATTGTTCGCCCTGACCAGCATGTCGGCCACATCCTCCCCATCGAGGCCCGGGAAGAGCTCACTGCTTATTTCGCCGGTATTCTGAAAGTGCGTGGCTGAGAAGTCCGAGCATTCTTTTCGGAAAATCCACGCCAAAGCAAAGTTGGAAAAGGCCTTCACATGACAAACCGTGCCTACCTTTCTATCAATGGCCTGACCCCTACTGAGCGTCTGCCGCAGTGGCAACAAATGGTCAGCAAGCACTTGGGACAGAACCTTGATACCGAGTTAGAACATGACCCCGGACGGTGGGCGCCCGAGGGGAGTTTGCCATTTACGGGGAGCCTGGAGTACGGCGCATTGGGTAGTGCTCACCTATGCCGCATGGTCGCGGCGCCGCACCGGTTTATCCGGCCTGCGAGTCGCCCGGCAGGCGCACTTTCCAGCCCACTGATGCTGGTCATGCAGCAAAAAGCGATTTCATTTTTTGAACAAAGTGGGCGCTCCGGAAAACTGGAGCCGGGCGATTGGTGCGTGCTCGACACAGGCCGTCCTTTTGCCCTTCACAACCCTTCCGGTTGCGATCACATCATCCTTGCTCTTCCCAAGCCCTCAGACCCGTCGCTGATTGAATTGATCGATAGGGGCGCTGCCCAAAGTTGCGATGGTCGGGTCGGAAGTTCCAGACTCGTTCACACCCTGCTGTTAGAGGCGTTCCGCCAATTCGATCGCTTGCCCCCGCACGCGTCCAGAACCTTGGGTGACGCCATTTCAAGTCTGACTTGGGACGCCCTGCAGGAGTTTTCTGAGAGGCAGACCAAAGATACGTACCGCGAAACACACCTCATGCGGATCAAAAAATACATTGATCACCATTTGGACGATATAGATCTGAACCCCGCATCTATTGCACAGGGGTGTGGTTGTTCCGTAAGAAGCATTCACCGCGCGTTTTCAGATGAGCCTTTGGGGTCAGCGATGGACTACGTCTGGCACCGCCGCGTGGCTGAGTGTTCCAGTGCGCTAAAGAACCCCAAAAATGAGCGACAGTCCATCACCGAAATCGCCATGTCCTGGGGCTTCTCAAGCTCGTCACATTTCAGCAGGGTGTTCAAGAAGAACTTGGGAGTCTCTCCCAAGTTGTATCGCTCTCAGTAATCGCGCTTAGTCAGCAATCCAGTTGCCATGGAAGCCGAGTGGAACATGATGATCCAGTTTGACTCGCGCTGTGGGTTCGCCCTCAAAGTCCTGGGCATCATGAATCACCATTTCGCTGGCGTTGCGCATCGGGTCCCACCACACCACCATGATCCAGCCTTCATCCTCTGCGACTGCGCCCGGCTTGGCGACGAAGATCGGCTCCCCCGGAATCATGTCGTAGCCCTTTGACAGATGCTGAAAGCTGCTGACGCCCGTTTGGTAGTCATGCTTAATGATGGAGTTAAAGCCGCGGGTCTGTGGGCCTGGCGCATGAATGCCGGCCATATAGCCGTAGCGCTGCGGCTTGCCCATCACAGCCTCGTTCGGGCGGACAAACTCAGCGTTGAAATCTCCGATCCGAGTCGTGGTGACTTTGCCCGACGAGAGATCCACCACGATGCGATGCAGCTCTGGACCCGAAAACGGGGAGGGTGCGTCAATCAGCGGGAATGGGTAGAAGTCTTCGACACGTCCCGTAAATCCGGGCTGGACTGTGCGGGTCGCTGAAGCGTCAATGATGATCTTGTCAGCCGCCTCATGGGCGTTCAAGAAGTGCCCAAGGGTGAGATACAGATCGCTCTCAAGCCAGCGGCTTTCGCCGGTCTGGCGATGGACCAGCAGCACGCGCGTAGTGGCTTCGTTGTCAAAGCTCAATGCACTTTTGCCCATGGGCACCAGGTGTGGTGCAAATGGTTGGATGCGAATAGGGCCGAACACAAACACGTAGTAATGCTCGGTAAAGATAAAGTCATGAATCCATGGCTTGATGGGTAGCGCTACATGTTGGCGTGATAGCACCCGCCCTTGCATATCAGTCGCAAAGCAATCCAACGTTTGGGCCTCGTTGTCGTGGGCATAAAACAGCATTTCACCGGCGTGGTGGTCTGTGTGGGGGTGGGCAGTCAGCATGGTCTCAAACGTACCGCCAAAGTCAAACTTGCCACGGGTCTCCAGGGTGTGCGGGTCCAAGTCCCAATAGAAGGAATCCACCTCATGCATGGTCAGCACTCTGCCAGCCAGAGAAATCACATTGATGCCCGCCACCGATTTGATGAGCGGAGCGCCTTCCGGCAGGGGATGCTGTGGTAGATCAGAGTGGCCGCTGATGCCGTTGTACAGAGAGCATCCTGCTGCCCGCTCAACTTTCAGACCATCTGTTTCCACCAAGCGGTTGCAATAGCTGGCCCGTCCGTCTTTCAGGCGGAAGGCGTGCACCATACCGTCTCCGTCAAACCAATGGAAGTGGTCTACATCGTTGGGGCGAAAGTGTTGGTTGGACCCGGTACGGTACAGCGCACCGTTCAGCTCGGGCGGGATGGTGCCTACAACATGCAAATCTGAAACCACATACTCATTGAGCAATGGTTCATAAGGGCCTTGTAGAAAGGGATTTTGGGTAGACCACATGGCGTTATTTATGGGTTGAAGTGATGGATGGGTAAGAGAACTGAATTCCGTTCTGCGTGCGCTAGAACGGGTAGTGGCGCTGTGTGGTTTGCAAAGTCACCCAACGCAACTCGGTAAACGCATCGATACCCGACTGGCCGCCAAAATGGCCGATGCCGCTGTTTTTGACACCGCCAAAGTGCATCTGGGGCTCGTCGTGCAAAGTGGGGCCGTTGATATGGCATATGCCGGATTCAATGCATTGCCCGACGCGCAAAGCGCGGGCTGTGTCGCGTCCGAAAACCGCCGCTGAAAGGCCGTACTCGTTATCGTTGGCGCAGCTGACGGCCTCTTCCACACCGTTGACGCGCACGATGGCTTTGACCGGGCCAAAAGACTCTTCGCTATAAATTCGCATAGCGGCGGTTACGTGGTCCAACAGGGTCGGCGCCATCAGTGTGGTCGATGCCTTGCCGCCGCACAAAAGCTTTGCACCTTTTCCCAAGGCATCGTCAATCAGTGCATTGCAGCGCACCACAGTGGCCATGTCCACGACGGAAGCAATCGGAGAACCCTCCGGGCTTGCCTTTAGTTCACGAGCCTTGCTGGTGAGCCGTTCGCAAAATTCATCTGCCACAGTCGTATCTACCACGATACGCTCGGTGGACATGCAAATCTGACCCGAATGCATGAATGCGCCGAACGCGGCTGCGTCCACCGCCTGTTCGATATCCGCGTCATCCAATACCACAAATGGTGCTTTTCCGCCCAGCTCCAGCAGGGCAGGTTTGAGATGCTGAGCGCACATCAAGCTGATGAGCTTTCCGACCCTGGTGGAGCCGGTGAAGTTGACCCGCCGGACCGCTTTGTGTGCAACCATCGTTTCCACCACGGCACTGGCGTCCTCCGGAGCGTGGATGATGAAGTTCACTACGCCCGCCGGAAAGCCAGCTTGCTCAAACGCATCGACGATGAAGCGGTGGCTCGCTGGGCAAAGCTCAGACCCCTTCAGGATTACCGTGTTGCCGCAAGCCAATGGGGTTGCAATAGCCCGAACGCCCAAGATGGCTGGTGCATTCCAGGGTGCCATGCCCAGCACCACGCCTGCGGGTTGTCGCAACGCCATAGCCAAGTTGCCCGGCAGGTCCGACGGAATCACCTGCCCCGTAACCTGAGTGGTGATAGCTGCTGCCTCACGCAGAATGCCGACTGCTGTTGATACATTAAAGCCCGCCCAAAGCGCACTTGCACCAGTCTCATTCACCATGCATTGGGTAAAGCCCACCCTTGACGCCTCAAGTGCATCCGCTGCTTTGTTCAGGAGTTCACGCCGCTCACTGGGTCCGGTGGCCGACCATCGCGCAAACGCGCGGCTTGCAGCGTCGGCGGCATTCTGGGCATCTTGTGTCGACGCACATACGCCGGTCGATACGAGCTGTCCGGAGACAGGGTTGCGGCGCTCAAAAGTGCGCTTGTCTTGTGCGGCGACGTTCTCACCGTTGATGAGGAGGTGGGTAATAGTCATTTCAGGTCTTTCAAAGGACTGCGCAGCAGCACGGCAAAGATCAAGCCGAGCACCAGGCAGCAGAGGGTGAAGGGAAGGATGACGGTGATGCCAAGCGCCTTGGCCAATCCACCGGCAAGGGCCGGCGCCATGGCGCCACCCACGATTTCGCCGATACCGACAATGAAGCCGGTAGCCGTGGAGATGTGCTGTGCAGGCACGTTGTCTGCCGTGACCGAATGCACCATGGCAATGCCTCCGGAAAAAAAGAACGTAGCCACAAACATCAACAACGACAGTCGCAACGGATCGGCACCTGTTTGCATGAATAGCCAGGTCGGCACCATAGCCAGAGTCAGGCATGCCACCATCAGCTTTTTTCTGCCCCAGCGGTCTGAGAGGGTGGGCAGCACCAGCATGCCCGCCGCGCCACCCACGCCCATCATCGACATCACCAAGCCCATGTGTTTGAGCTCCAGGTGGAGAAAGTCGGTCAGGTAGCTTGGCATCAAGGCGCCAAAAACCACAACCGGTGCCAGCCAAAAACTGAAACCTGCGCTGCATAGTGCAACGTTGGGGTAGGCCAGAACTTTTCGAATAGGCATTTGTACTTTGCCAACCTCGCTCCTGCCGGGCTTGATGTGTTCAGCGTCTGCCAGGTTCCTAAAAATGAGCCATGCACACAGCAAGCCTGGTAGCGCCGTGACAGCAAAGACCCAGCGCCACGAAGGTAGCTCTTGCAACAGGTAGATGGCGAGTACTGGTGCCACCGCGCTGCCAACCAGGGGGGCCATCAGCTGATGAATGCCCGTGTTTCTGCCCACGCGCTTGACTGGGCTTGTCTCCACCACAGTGGCAATGCTGACGGGTACAAATGCGCCCTCAAAAATTCCCATGAATGCACGAATCAATAACAGACTACCCAAGCCCATTGCCAAACCGGTTGCCCCGCACAGCACTGAAAAAACCAGCACTGCGGTCACCAGAATGCCGCGTCGCCCGAGCCGGTCTGAAAGGCGACCGAACACCATGGAAGAAATCCCCCATGTCAAAGCGACTGCCGCTGAAATAAGCCCGATATCCTGGTAGTCGAGCCCCAGCTCTCTGGCCATGACCGGAAACAGGGGATACATGATGAATCGGTCCAGATTCACCAACGCGAAGCCGAATGCCATGAGCGCAAGGGTTTGCCATTCACGGGGTGAAGAGGCAGCTTGCCCCCCTAAAGGGGTTGCCAAAGTGTGTTGTTGCATGATGATTTTTGTGAGGGTTTGCGGGCAACTATGGCTACCCGCCGTAGCGCAAGCCGTTGAGGCAGCCTAGAAGGAGAAAACCGTGCGTACTTGCAAGTTCAAGTTCGAAGCCGCGCGGTTGCGGGCCATGCTCTCGGTGTACGCGTTGAACCACAGGGCTTGCTTTGGGTTGATCCGCCACATCATTCCGGGTCCGATGCCCAGCACACGTTCTTTCGTGTCTGCCAGCTCCACACCGTTGGCGCGGTTGTTGGAGAGTTGTTCAAAGTAGTAGCCATTGATGCCCAGGCTCACATCGGGTGTGATGGCGTAGGAGGCTGCAAAGTTGATCCAGGCGGCATCCCCTGCTTGCGTGTTAGTGACGGCTTGGCCATTGATCTGTTGTGCTCGACTGGCGGCAGGTGATTCGTTTTTGAAGTTGTAGAGGTAGTGGGCGCGCCAGCTCATCTCCCAACGCGGTGCGGGGAAAAGCGTTGCAGCCCAATAAGGGTTAAAGGATGCGTACCCAGAGCCCTGGTTGATATCGACGTCCTTCTTGTACTCACCGGTAGGAAGGATCAAAGATGCCGCAAAGCGCTGCACAAACAGGCGCCCACCATCTGCGTTGGTTGCCGGCTCCGATTGCAGCGAGGCATCTAGCGAAATGTCACCCAACCCGGTACCACCGCTTTTCAGGGACGGGCCCTGGCCGAAGTGGGTGTCTAGTGTCACCACCGGAACGATCACCATCAAAGCGGGCCGCCATCCTCCCATCGTTTGTGTGAATGCATAAGAGAGTTGATTGACCATGACATCGCTTTGGATGCTGGGGTCTTTGAATATGGCACTCGCGTTGCCATTTGCGTCCGCCATCTTCTTGGCATCCGAATGGCGAAGTGTGGTTTGCCAGGCCCAGCCCGGGCCACCCGAAAAACCATCGTAAAAGCTCGTCACACCCAGGTTCAGCCCTCCGGGCTGGGTGACTGACGGTGTTTGGGCGAATGCATATCCTGCAAGCAGCGGCAGGAGGCAAACGCCACAGTAGCCCGGAACACGACCCAATGCAAAAGTTGAATTCATTATGTTTTGTCTCCATCAGCTGCCAACACCCTGCGAAGGTGTGGTGAAGGCAGATGGAGTGAAGCGTAAAAGCAGAGCAGCGAATAGACTTGTCTGCAAATGCCATACATGACTGAATGTGCCGTGGCGCAGTAGTGGCAAACCCCTATCCTGGCTTTTTGCGGCGGGCCGCCATGTAGCCTACCTAGGCCACCGGGGCGAGATGCCTATCGAGCGCTTTCCCAACTGACCTCCTCATTTTTTTAAAAGGACCCCACATGAACACCACCTCCCCCGTCGCATTGGTCACCGGTGCCGGCACCGGCATTGGGCGGGCCGTGGCCCTGGCGCTGCTGCAAGCGGGCTACCGCGTGGTATTGACCGGGCGGCGGGCCGAGCCGCTGAATGCAGTGGCCCAGGCCAGCGGCACCGACCGTGCCCACCCGGTGTGTGCAGACGTGAGCCAGCCCGAATCGGTGGACCAGCTGTTTGCCACCATCCAGGACAAGTTTGGCCGGCTGGACCTGCTGTTTAACAACGCAGGTGTGGGCGCGCCCAAGGTCAACATCGAAGACATCACGTTTGCGCAATGGCAAACCGTGGTGGACGCCAACCTCACGGGCTCCTTCTTGTGCGCACAAGGCGCCATCCGCCTCATGAAGAGCCAGACGCCCCAAGGCGGGCGCATCATCAACAACGGCTCCATCTCCGCGCACGCGCCGCGCCCCCACTCTGCCCCCTACACCGCCACCAAACACGCCATCACCGGCCTGACCAAATCCATCTCGCTGGACTGCCGCAAGTACAACATCGCCTGCGGCCAGATCGACATTGGCAACGCGCTCACCGAGCTGTCGGCCCGCATGGCCACCGGCGTGCTGCAGGCCCATGGCGAGGTGGCCGTGGAACCCATGATGGACGTGCAGGAAGTGGCCGACGCCGTGCTGCACATGGCCCGGCTGCCGCTGTCCACCAACGTGCAGTTCATGACCATCATGGCCACCAACATGCCGTTTGTGGGGCGTGGCTAAGGTCGCTCACACTGCGGCGGCGTCCACCTCACCTTTGGCGTAGCGCCCCGGCGGAACGCCTACATGGCGTGTGAAGGCAACGCCAAAGGCGCTGACGGAGCTGTAGCCCACGCGCGCTGCAATCTCGGCGATGGCGAGTTCGCGCTGTCGCAGCAGCTGTTGGGCCAGGGCCATGCGCCAGGTCTGCAGGTAGTCCATGGGCGTGACACCGACCGTGCGGCTGAAGCGATCGAAGAAGGCCGAGCGCGACATGGCGGCTTCGCGTGCCAGCTGTGCCATGTTCCAGGGCGCTGCGGGCTGCGCATGCATGCTGCGCAGCGCCAGGGCGAGTTTGGGGTCTGACAGGCCGCGCACCAGGCCTGGTGATGCCGCCGTGCTGGCGCTGGACCGGAAGGCTTCTATCAACAGCACCTCCAGCAGGCGGGCCATCACGATGTCGCGTGCGGGCCGCTCGGTGCGGGTTTCGTCGCCCAGCAGTTGCACCAGGGTGGACAGGCGCGGTTCGCTGCGCACGTGCACCCACTGGGGCAGCAGCGGCACCAGCAAGGCGGCGTCTGGCGAACCCAGCACGCAGTTGCCCACCAGCATGCGCACGTCCACCGTGCCCTCGGGGTCGCCCACGCGCGCACCGCCTGGCATGGCGGTGATGGGCGTGGTCACCACTTCGCCCGCGCGGGGCGGCAGCCGGTCCAGGCTGGAGGTCGCAAAACTGCGCGCCGCGGGGATCAGGGCAAAGTCGCCTGCGTTCAGGGTGATGGTGTCGCTGTGTGCCGGGCCGTCCACCGTGAGCTGGCAGCTGCCCTCCAGCACCACAAAGTAAAACGGCCGGCCCATCTCGGTGCGGCGCACGGCCCAGGGCGCCGAGGCCACCACCACTTTGGAGAACGGTGCCCCCGGCTGCAGCAAGGACACGACTTCTGCCAGCGGATCAACCATATTGGATCATCTCAACAAATAAACGGACATTTAAGCATAGTCAGTCCGGTTTACGGCACGTATCGTACGCAGCTCTTACCCCAAGGAGTTGTTGATGTCTGCCATTTCCACTGTTCTCATTACCGGTTGTTCGTCGGGCTTTGGCCTGGAGACGGCCCGTTTTTTTCTCGACAAAGGCTGGCGCGTGGTGGCCACCATGCGCACCCCGCGCGAAGGCCTGTTGCCCCCCTCCGACCGGCTGCGCCTGCTGGCGCTGGACGTGACCGATGCCGACAGCATCCGGCGTTGTGTGGAGGCGGCCGGCCCCATCGACGCCCTGGTCAACAACGCCGGTGTAGGCTTGCTGGCGCCGCTGGAAGGCATGGCGCTGCCCAGCGTGCGCGAGGTTTTCGAGACCAACACCTTCGGCACCATGGCGATGACGCAGGCCGTGCTGCCGCAGTTCCGGCAACGGCGCGCGGGGGTGGTGGTCAACGTCACCTCCAGCGTCACGCTCAAGCCGCTGCCGCTGCTGTCGGTCTATACCGCCAGCAAGGCGGCGGTGAATGCGTTCACCGAATCGCTGGCGCTGGAGTTGGAGCCCTTTCACGTGCGCGCCCGGCTCGTGTTGCCCGGGCGTGCGCCCAGCACCCGTTTTGGCGACAACGCCCGCCCACGCATGGCAGGCAGTACCCATGAGGCCTACGCCGACTTCACACAACGCGTGTTCGCCGCTGTGCGCGACACCGCCACACCGGTGACCTATGCGCAGGATGTGGTCGAGGCTGTGTGGCGCGCCGTGACCGACCCGGCCGCGCCCATGCGCATCCCCGCGGGTGCCGACGCGGTGGCCTTGGCGCAGGCCTGATTGCTATCAAAACAGAAGCTGCTCGCGCATATTCCACCTGGGCTGGAGGCCTATTTGGCTTGTTTTTGCGCGCGGAGCGTCCAGGCCTGGAAGACGAAGCCGGCGAGGAAGATGACGACCCAGGCCAGCAGCGTGCCCTGCACCAATGGGTGCTCCGGCCCGCTGGCCAGGGGTTGCCCGGCGGGCAGGCGGGTCAGCGTCTCGTTGATGCCCGGCACCAGCGTCAGGAAGAAGCTGAACGACAGGCCAAAGGTCGCCAGGTAGGGCCGCGCCCAGCCCAAAAAGGACAGGCGCGGAATCAGCAGGCTGCCAGACACCGCCAGCAGCGCCAAGATGCCCAGGGCGTGCCCGGGGTTGAAGCCGTCGGTGCTGGACAGGCCGAACGCGGTGAGCACCGCAAGCAGCAGCCCACCCAGGTAGACCTTGCCGGACCGCGTGGCCGGTTGGATGCTGCGGTACTTGGCAAAGCTGTAGACACCGGCCACCACGGGCACTAGGCTGATGGCGGTGTGGACGATGCCCAGGACGGAAAGAGGGTTTGGCATGGCGAGGCTTCCTATCTATTAGTTGGTAGATTGATGGGGTAAAAAAACGGGGGAGCGACGAACTGCGAAATGCTCAGGGAGACGTCAGCCGGAGCAGCAGCGGCTGAACGATGCGGGGGAACATGTCCGGCTCACCAAACGCGCGGGCCGAGAGCATCGCGCCGTGCACGGTGGCCATGAAGGTTCTGGCCTCTTCTTCGGGCGTGGCCTGCAGGAAGAACACTTTTTGCGCCGCGCCGCGGGTCAGCACCCCTGTGAGCCAGGCGCTCAATTCGGAAAAATGGCCACGTACTTCGTCTGCCACCTCGGCAGGGATGGCCGGCAGCTCCGCCGCCAGCATGGCGCAGATGCAAAAGGGCAGACTGCCATCCCGGATACAGGCCGACCAGTAATCCGTGTAGGCCTGCAGCTGCGCCACAGGGGCGGGCACCTGCCGCTCCAGCGCAGCCACCCCGGTGCGGATCTCTGCGCGGTAGCGCACCAGCACCACACGCACCAGCTCCGCCTTGCTGGCAAAGTGGTGGTGGATGCTGGGCTTGCTAATGGCCACGGCAGCCGACACATCGGCATAGCTAAACCCGTTGTACCCCCCAGCCGCCAATAGCGACCGCGCGCAGGCAACGATTTCGGCGGCTTTGGGGGAGAGTTCGGTGTCCATGACGCGCAGTCTACCAACTAGTAGGTTTGTGCGTCAAGCACTTTCTGAGAAACGCCACCCGCAGGCGCCTTTGTGGTGGCGAATGCGTGTTGCAGATGCGCACGCAGCCGCACGATGTCGCCCTCAATATCGGGCTGCTTCATCACATCGAAGCACGAGAAGGAGGGCACGATGTCCATCCCACAGAACTTGTAGTTGGCGGTGTTGGTGATGAGCACATCGTCGACTGTTCTGCCCTCAAACAGCTCCTGGCGGGCGTCTCCGAATGCTTCAGCCGGGGCGTTCCAGGTCAGGGACATCATGTACTGCCTGCCCTGCAGCAGGCCGCCAGAGCCATACTGCTTGCTCGGATCTTCGCGGGTGCGGCCGTCGCTGGCCAGGAACACGCCTTGCATCAGGCTGGCCGTAAACACCTCGTCGACATACTTCTTGTAGATCCATGGCATGCCGAACCAGTACACCGGTGATTGCAGGATGACGACGTCGGCCCAGAGGTGGTGCTGGACCTCAGCGTTCACGTCATAGCCTTGCTCGATGTGGGTGTGCCGCACCTCGAAGCCGAGCAGCCCCATTTCGTCTGCCAGCACGCCGGCCATGGTGGTGTTCAGTCCACCGGCCGCCATGCCTGCATAGCGCTGGTGGGCGTGGATGATCAATGCTTTTTTCACAATTTTTCCTTGAAGTCGCCTCACCACGAGGCGTTGATAGGGTTGGGTGCTGGTGACTGTAGGTAGATCGACTTCAAAGAAAAACCCCTGAATGCTCACTACCTTGTGAAGCTAAACTTCACAATATGAAGCTCAATCAACTCGATGGACTGGTGGCGTTCTGGAAGGTGGCCGAACATCGCGGCTTCTCTGCGGCGGCGGCCGTGCTGGAGGTGTCCCCGTCCGCACTCAGCCAGGCGATTCGGCAGCTGGAAGGCCGACTGGGCGTGCGCCTGCTGAACCGCACCACGCGCAGCATCAGCCTGACCGAAGCGGGCGAAGCCTATTTGCTGAAAATCGCGCCCGCGCTGGGCGATGTGCTCAACGCAGGCGAAGAACTCAATGCTCTCCAGGGGCGGCCATCGGGCGTGTTGCGCATCAGTGCGGCGCGCGTCTCGATTGCCATGGTGCTGCAGCCGCTGTTGGCCGGCTTCATGAAAACCTACCCCGATGTGCACATCGAATTGTCCAGCGATGAAGGGTATGTGGACATTGTGGAGCGCGGCTTTGATGCCGGTATCCGTTTGGGCGAGAGTGTGCAGAAGGACATGGTCGCCATCCCGCTGGGCGGCCCTGTGGCGGCGGCTGTCGTCGGCTCGCCCGCGTATTTCAAGCAGCACCCGGTGCCGCGTCACCCCTCCGATTTGGCGGAGCACAACTGCGTGCGGTTTCGGTTTTCGGGGAGTGGGAGCATCCACAAATGGGAATTCACGGTGGATGGCAGTACCGTGGAGCATGAGATTGGCGGGCGCCTCACCATCAGCGACTCCTTGTTTGCGCTGGATGCCGCGCTGGATGGCCTGGGGCTGGCCTACATCTTTGAGCAACTTGCGCTTCCCCACATTCGCACCAAGAAGCTGACACGCGTACTCAGCGAGTTCTCGCCCACCTTTCCCGGCTTCTACCTGTACTACCCCAGCAGACGCCAGCAGCCCGCCAAGCTGAAAGCATTGGTGGAGTACGCGTTAAAGCACTTTGGGCGCGCGTGACGGCGCTGCAAGCTACAGCGCGTTGACCGAAGGCAGCAAGCCTGCCAGATGCTTGCGCCCCAGCGGCGTCACCTCCAGCGCGCGTTCCCCTTCATGGCGGCGCAGCCAGCCGTGTTGCAGGCAGTGCGCCAGCAGCGCCTTGGGCAGCTTGCCGGCCATGTGGTCGCGTCGTTCGGACCAGTCCAGGCAGCGGTAGGCCAGGCGGGCGGATGCGGAGGAGGTGTCCATGCCATCCACCACAAAGCCCATCGCGTCCAGCCCGGCCTTGCCTTGGGCGGTGAGCAGGTAGCCATCGCCCGCGGGGCTGAGCCATTCTTTGGACAAGAGCTGAGAAAACAGCTCCACGCCCAGTTGCCCCGCCAGGTGCCCGTAGCAGCAGCGGGCAAAGCGCAGCCGCTGGCGCGTGGGGTTGGCCCAGGCGGCGGTGTGGGTGCGGCGCTCGGCCATCAGCGCCAGCGCTTCCAGCGCGTGGGCCACTTCGTCGTCGGCCAGCTTGTAGTAGCGGTACCGACCGCGCTGCTCACACACCAGCAGCTCTGCCGCCATCAGCTTGCCCAGGTGCCCGCTGGCCGTGGCGGGCGACACGGACGCAGCCCGCGCCAACTCGCCCGCGCTGGCATAGTCGCCCGCCAGCAAGTAGCTCAGCATGCGCGCCCGCGTGGCGTCGGCAATCACCGCGGCCACGCTGGCCAGCCGGGGTTCAAACGGGGCGGGGGAGGGAGATGTCATGCGGCTTCAATATAGCCCGTGGGCGCCTGCAGATAGCTGGCGGGCACCGGCTGGGGAAAGGTGCGCTCTTCCTTCAGGATAAATCGCTCGCGCTGCGCAAACGCAAAGTTCGCCTGCGCCTCGTCGTCGGCACTCAGGCGCTGGCGGTAGGCCTCATACGCCGCCAGGCTAGGGAAGGAGATCAGCCCCCACGCCTCGTAGTTGCTGCCCTCGTGCGGCACAAAGTAGCCCAGCAAATGCCCGCCCAGGCGGGGAATGATGCGGGCCCAGTTTTCAGCATAGGCCGTGAACTGGTCTTTCTTGAACGGGTCGATTTCGTAGCGGATGAAGCAGGTGATGGGCATGGGGACTTCTCTTGTGGTGATGAGAGAAGTCTGGAGGAGGAATTCTAGGAATGCTTTGGTGAATAGCGAAATGTGTAGCGACTCAACGTAGCTATAGCGTCGTTAGTTCTTGGCACCTGAGTCCTAAAATGCCTTAGACAATCGGGAGTAAAAATTATGTCTACGCACGAAGTGGCAACGGGAGGATTGCTAGGGCCAATTCCCCTAGCTGAGGTTGATGAGGTTCTTTATCACTATTGTTCTACATCCACGTTTCAGCAGATCATTTCGAACGGGACAATTTGGCTCTCGGCGCTTACTCTTTCCAATGATTCTCTTGAGGGAAAGCTAGTTTCTGCGGTCATCAAAAGGTTAGCTGAATCCGACAAGATTGACGCTCAGAAGATTTCCTCGCTGTTGACGCGTGTTGATTTTCTAGAAGAACTATTTGAAGGACTCGGTCTATGCTTATCTAAAGAAGGCGATCTTCTAAGTCAGTGGCGTGGCTACGCTGATGACGCCAATGGCTTTTCGATAGGTTTTTCAGCCAAGTATTTGGACTGGCTTGGCAGTTTCAACTTTTTCCAACATAGGGCCGGTTTCCAACGCTTTAACGTTCTCTACGAGGAGGATGAACATGAGCGAAAGCTGAGACCTCCGTTTGAGGAAATGAAAGCGAGCTTAAGTGCTGCTGGCTTGAATCAATTGAACAAGCTCGCAGAACTACTCCGCGGCCCAAAGAGTGACGAAGATATCGCCAAAGAAAAAGCAGCAGAAGACCGACTTAGCCAATTGATTCTCTCCCTGGTTGATAAGTGGTTCTTGTTGAAAACGAATGCGTTCAGGGAGGAGCGAGAGGTTCGACTTTTAAGCTATTTAGTTCACGGTCACGATAGTGAGGACGTCAAGTATCGCGCTACTAGGAACAGCATCATTGCCTATAGAGAGTTTTCGTTGTTAGAGAAGGAGCGGATGCCAATTTCACGAGTCATACTTGGACCCAAACAGAAGACACCTTTGCGTGAAGTTGAGCATTTCCTGAGAATTTCTGGGTTTGAAAACGTTAAGGTAGAGAGATCTAAGGCCACCTATCGGTAGGCCTTACTTCATAGGGCATGCGTTTACTTCAAAACATCTAAGCCCGATGCGCATCAAACCCCGCCATCGCCCCATCCGCCACGGCTAGCGTCACATTCCCTGCAGCCCGTGCGGCATCACCACACGCAAACACATTCGGCGCGCTGGTGGCCTTGCCTTCGTCCACCTTTATGAACTGGCCCATGGGGCCGTTTTCTAGCACTGCCCAATTGTTCGTGGCGAGTTACTGCGTGCCACCTTCGCGTTGGCACACCATTTCAACTAATTGCTTCAAGAGTACTTTGGGCTCATTGGCGTTGCTCACCAGTGGAACTGCCCATGCGCCTCCCGACAACTCAAAGTGCCTTTTCCAATCCGGCAACGCAAGCAGCTCTGCCAAGGTGTAGTTCACGGAGTAACCCATCTCCGCGTGCCCGCCTCCAATAGATTCCCCAATGGCGAAAGGCTTCTCGTGGAATGGATAGAGGTAGACGCAATAGACGTGATGGCTGGGGTGCTTATCCGAAGGAGCTTGGTTCTGATAGCCCAAACGAAGGTTTTCAAACTGCAGAGACTCTGGGGGCAAGGGGACAGACTTTTCGTACAGGTAGTCAGCACCCAATATGCGACTTCCAGGCCAGTGAATCCGCTTTTCTGTGTAGACCAGATTCTTGAGTTTGTGTGGGTACGCCAGCTCCTGCCAGTCGAATTCTTCCCGTGCAATAGACGCTTTGAAGAGCCGGTGTCCGTCTTCAAATTCAATCACGAGCTCCCATTTCTCGTTGGGCAAGACAAAGCAAATACGGTGAGTCGTCTGCTGCTTTTCAAGGGCAACGGGAGTACTCCGAGGCATTGAGCCGTTCAGACGTTTGAGAAGTTTGGAAAACATCGGACAGATTGTGAACCTGTCATTCGCCCAGTGGCTTCACGAGAACATGGAAGTCCGATGTGCCCCAAACCCCGCCATCGCCCCATCCGCCACGGCTAGCGTCACATTCCCCGCCGCCCGCGCGGCATCCCCACACGCAAACACATTGGGCACGCTGGTGGCCTTGAAGTCATCCACCTTGATAAACAAACCCATGGGGCCGTCTTCCAGTACGCAGCCGAGTTGCTCGGCCACGGGGCTGGTCAGCAGCGTGCGCGGCTGGGTGAACAGGCCGTTCAAGCTCACAGTGCGGCCGTCTTGCAGCACCACATCGGCATGGCCGTCTATGCGTTCAATCAACACCGGCTCCACCTGCGTGCCACGGCGGGCGATGCCGGCCAGGTCGTCGGCACTGGGTGTGTAGCTGCCGTTCAAAAATAGGGTGGGGCTGCCCCAGTCCGGCAGCATCAGTGCGTGGTGTAGCGCCAGAGGTGACGCGGCGATGATGCCGATGGGGCCGGCGTTCATCTCGTAGCCATGGCAATACGGGCAGTGGAAGATGCTGCGGCCCCAGCGTTCGGCCAGGCCGGGTACGGGTGGCAGCTCGTCGCGCACGCCGGTGGCCAGGATGAGGCGGTGCGCGCTGATGGCCTCGCTGCCCACGCGAAACTCCAGCCGCCCGTCGCTGGCCACACGGGCCTCGTCTGCGGTGCCGTGTATCCATTCCACGTTGGAGTAGTTCATCAGCTGCTCGCGGGCGTCGGCGGCTATCTCGGCCGGGGCGCGGCCGTCTTGCGTCAAGAAGCCGTGCGATGTTTCGCCCGCTGCGTCCACAAAGCGGTTGCGCCGCTGGCCAGCGTCCACCACCAGCACCTGGCGGCGCGCGCGGGCCAGTTGCAGGGCAGCCGACAGGCCGGCGTAGCTGCCGCCGATGACGGCAAAGGCTATGTGCTTCACGATGTGTGTTCCTTCAGATGGTGGTGGCCTGCATGGCCCGCAGCTCTGTGCTGTGCCATGCGGCGGTGAAAGTCGGCCGACAACGTGGCCAGGGTGACGGTGCCAAAGCGTTTGAGCAGCAGGGCCTGGGCCTCTTGCGCGGCGCCGGCCAGGGCATCGTTCACGGCCTGGGCCACCAGGCAGGTGGGCCGGTCTTCGCGAAAGCCCAGCGACACCAGCGGCGGCGCGCCCAGCGCTTGGTACACGTCGCCCAGAGTGATGCGGTCCATGTCACACGACAGCACCCAGCCGCCGCCGTGGCCCTTGGCCGACACCACAAACCCGGCCTCGCGCAGGCCACCCATCAGGCGGCGCAGCACCACGGGGTTGGTCTGCATGGCGGCGGCCAGGGCCTCCGAGGTGGCGGGGCCTTCACCCTCGGCCATGTGCAGCAGCACGTGCAATACGTCAGACAGTTGGCTGTTTTGTTTCATGTAACTAATATAGTTACTTGAAATAAACCTTGCCTGATTCAGGGGTTCTGCAACCAGCCCGGCGATACCAAAACGCAGCACAAGGTCTCTGCCCCGGCGCTACCATGCGCCATGGCCACCAGCGAATCCACGACCAAACGTTACCTGCCCTGGGTGGTCGCCACGGCGCTGTTCATGGAGCAGCTGGACTCCACCATCGTCAACACCGGCATCCCGTCCATGGCTGCCAGCCTGGGCGTGACGCCGCTGAGCCTGAAGGCGGTGGTGAGCAGCTACATCCTGGCGCTGGCGGTCAGCATTCCCATCAGCGGCTGGCTGGCCGAGCGTTATGGCAGCCGCCGCATCTTCATGTTTGCTGTGGCTTTGTTCACGGTGTCGTCGGTGCTGTGTGGGCTGGCGGTCAACTCCACCATGCTGATTGCCGCGCGCGTTCCGCAGGGCATTGCGGCGGCCATGATGATGCCGGTGGGCCGCATGGTCATCGTGCGCACCTTCTCCAAGGGCGAGCTGCTGCAGGCGATGAACTTCGTCATCATCCCCGCGCTGCTGGGGCCGCTGTTGGGCCCCACGGTGGGCGGGCTCATCGTGCACTGGGCGTCGTGGCGCGAGATCTTTTTTGTAAACGTGCCGGTGGGTCTGGCCGCGCTGTGGTTTGCCAGCAAGCACATGCCCAATTACCAAAACGAAACGCCGCGCCCGCTGGATGTGCGTGGCCTGATCCTGTTTGCCAGCGGCGCCGGTTTGCTGTCGTGGCTGCTGGAGGTGTTTGGCGAAATCAGCCTGTCCAATGAGATGGTGGCCACGCTGGTGGCCGTGTCCCTGGGTCTGCTGGCCGCCTATGGCTGGCACGCCAAACGCGTGCCGTACCCGCTGCTGCGCCTGTCGCTGTTTTCCACGCGCACCTTTCGAGTGGGTGTGCTGGGCGGCTTTGTCACGCGGCTGGGCGTGGGCGGCATGCCGTTTTTGCTGCCGTTGCTGTATCAGCTGGGCATGGGGCTGCCGGTGTGGCAGTCGGGCTTGCTGATGATGCCGGCCGCCCTGGCCGCCATGGCGATGAAGGCGCTGGCTGCGCCCATGCTCAGGCGCCTTGGCTACCGGCGCGTGCTCATCGTCAACACGCTGCTGGTGGCCTGCGCCATTGCCAGCTACGCGCTGGTGGATGCGAGCACGCCGCTGTGGGCCATCGTGGGCCTGGGGCTGGCCCTGGGTTTGTTCAATTCGCTGCAGTTCTCCAGCATGAATTCCATGGCCTATGCCGACATCAACGCCGAAGACACCGCCATGGCCAGCACCCTGGCCAGCACCTTGCAGCAAATGTCCATGAGCTTCGGGCTGGCCTTTGGCTCGTTGATCACGGCGTATTTTCTGGAGGGCCTGCCGCAGTCGGACCGGCTGGCCGTGACGGCCTCGCTGCACCACGCCTTCATCGCCCTGGCGGTGCTGACCGTGGTGTCGTCCGCTGCCTTCTGGACCCTGCGGCCGGAAGATGGTGAGAGCGTCAGCAAGGGGAGTGCGGCGCCGTCTTGAGGGGCGCTAACATGGTGGCACCCCAGTGCACCCACCACGGAGCTTGCCATGTCCCTCGCGATGCTGAAAACCCTGTTTGCCCAGAAGACCTGGGCCCATGCCGAGCTGGGCGAGCTGCACTTTGCCGCGGCCGAGACGGACCTGTGGTTTGAGTCCTACCTGGCGGGCTTGAACGAAGCCACATTGGCAGAGAGCCTGCGCTTTCAATTCACCGATGGTGACGCCGCGCGACTTGCTGACCAAATTTCTCCACCAGCGCGAACCTGCCAGACGGCAGGGCTGATGGTCCTCTTTCCCTGATAGACGAGCTGATGTATGACAAGCAACACACCTTATGTTTCCAATAGCGCCACCTCCGAAGCCCAAGCCTGGGATGCACTGAAAGAACTGGGCGACGCCGCATTGGCACAAGGCGGCTTGCAGGCCGTGCTGCAGATGTTTGTGGGCACGCTCACCGGTGCCGAAGAAGTGGCCCGCGTGAGCGAGGAGGCCGGCCACCCCGACACCATGACGCCTGAGGTGATTGCCCAATGGGTCTACACCGACTACGCGCCCGGCATGCTGCAGGTGCTGGCGCAGGGCGCGGCAGAGTAGGGCGCGCACAGCCATGCCCCACTACACCTTGCCCTCCACCACCGTGCAAGACTACGTGCGCCAGGGCGCCGTGGTGCTGCGTGGTGTGCTCAGCCCCGCCGAGGTGGCGCAACTGGCGCGCGGCATCGAGCACAACCTGGCCCACCTGAGCCCGCTGGCCATGGTGGCCAGCCAGGCCGATGACCCGGGCAAGTTTGTCGAAGACTTTTGCACCTGGCAGCACAACGCGGACTATGCGGACGTGATGCAGCACAGCGCCTTGCCCCGCGTGGCCGCACAGCTGATGCAGAGCGACACCGTGCGCATCTACCACGACCACCTGCTGGTCAAAGAGCCCGGCACGCGCCAACCCACGCCCTGGCACCAGGACCAGCCCTACTACAACGTGGCGGGGCGGCAAAACGTGAGCTTCTGGATACCTGTAGACCCGGTGCCGCTGGAGAGCACGCTGCGCTTTGTGGCCGGCTCGCATGCCGGCACCTGGTACATGCCACGCACCTTCCGCGACCAGCAGGCCAAGTGGTTTCCCGAAGGCGCGCTGGCGGAGCTGCCGCAGATCGACGCGCACCCGGACCAGTTTGAACAACTGGGCTGGGCCCTGCAGCCGGGCGATGCGGTGGCCTTTCATATGCTCACACTGCACGCCAGCAGCGGCGTGGGGCCGGGCACGCGGCGGCGCGTGTTCTCCGCCCGCTACCTGGGCGACGACGCGCGCCATGCGGTGCGCAGCTGGCGCACCTCGCCGCCCTTTGCCGGCCTGGCAGACCGCCTGCCCGATGGTGCGGTGATGGACGACGCGCTGTTCCCCTTGCTGAACTGGCGCTAAACCGCATGGAGCTGCTGCCGCATTTGCGCTTGCTGCGCGCCCTGGCGGCCGTGGCGCAGGCGGGCAGCAGCCAGCGGGCGGCCACGCTGCTGCATGTGGCGCAGTCCTCCATCGTTCGCGCGGTGCAGCAGCTCGAAGCTGCGCTGGCCAGCCCCTTGTTTGAGCGTGTGGGACGTGGCATGTTGCCCATGGTGCGTGGCCGCCAGCTGGCGCTGCGCGCCACGCGGGCTTTGCAATTGCTGGCCGATGCGGACCGGCACCGCACACGCAGTGCCGCCACGGCCTGGACCGGTAGCCCACTGGCGCTGGGTGTGGCCGCGCGCCACCTGCAGGTGCTGCAGGCGTTGGTGGACACCGGCAGCGAAGGGCGTGCCGCGCAGCATCTGGGTGTGAGCCAGCCCGCCGTGCACCAAAGCCTGCAGCAGCTGGAGCACATGGTGGCGGCGCCGCTGTTCATCCGTTCACGCAGCGGGCTGCGGCTGGACGACGCGGGCGAAGGCCTGCTGCTGGCCAGCCGCCTGGCGCAAGCCGAGCTGCGCCAAGCGGTAGACGAATGGCCCGAACCCGGTGCAGCCCTGCAGGGGCGGCTGGTGGTGGGCACGCTGCCGTTTTCCACCACCATGCTGCTGGCGCCTGCGGTGGAGCAGCTGCTGGCGCAGCAAGCCCATGTGCAGCTGGTGCTGATTGACGGCACCTTTGATGCGCTGGTAGCGCAGCTGCGCCATGCGGAGCTGGATTGCATCGTGGGTGCGCTGCGCAGTACGCCGCCCGCGGCCGACCTGAGCCAGGAGGTGTTGTTTGAAGACCGCCTGGCAGTGGTGGCACGTGCGGGCCATCCGCTCGCGCAGCGCCGCCGCCTGGGCTGGCCCGCTCTGCGCACGGCACAGTGGGTCATGCCCATGCCCAACACCCCGGCCGAAAAGGCATTTGCACAGATGCTGCAGGCCGCAGGCCTGCCCGCACCGGCCGGGCAGGTGCGCGCCAACAGCGCGCTGATGATGCAGGCCATGCTGCAAGACAGTGACCGCCTGGCCCTGATGTCGCCCCGCCAGGTGGCCCGCGAAATTGCGGCCGGCCTGCTGGTGGAGCTGCCCTTGCCAGTGCAGCACGCGCAGCGGCAGATTGGCGCCATGTGGCGCACCGGCTACCTGCCCACACCGGCGGCGGCACAGTGGCAGGGCATCTTGCGACAGGTGGGCGCGGCGCTTGGGGCTGGCGCCTAGGCATAAGCAGATTGCATAGGTCAGCAGGCCTTTGCATTGGACGCTGCTGGCGAGGAATTGCACACTGGCGCCGGACACTAAAAAACCGGAGACAAGCCCATGGACAAACGCAATTTCATCCGCACCGCCGCGGTCACCGCACTGGCGGCCAGCTTGGGGCTGGCCTGGGCGCAAGACGCCACCTTCAAGATCGGCCTGCTGCTGCCGCTGACCGGGCCGTTTGCCTCCACCGGCAAGCAGCTGGAGAGTGCGGCGCGGCTCTACATCGCCCAGAACGGCGACACCGTGGGCGGCAAAAAAGTGCAGCTGATTGTGAAAGACGACACCGGCGTGGCCGACGTGAGCAAGCGCCTGGCGCAGGAGCTGGTGGTGAACGACAAGGTGAATGTGCTGGCTGGCTTTGGCCTCACGCCGCTGGCCATGGCCAGTGCCACCATTGCCACCCAGTCCAAAACGCCTCTGGTGGTGATGGCCGCGGCCACCTCCAGCATTACCGAGGCCTCACCCTACATCGTGCGCACCAGCTTTACCGTGCCGCAGGTGGTGACCATCCTGGCGGACTGGGCCATCAAGAACAACATCCGCAAGGTGGTGACGCTGGTGACCGACTACGCGCCGGGCGTGGACTCCGAGACCTGGTTCAACCAGCGCTTTGTGGCGCAGGGCGGGGTGGTGGTGGAGTCGCTGCGGGTGCCGCTGCGCAGCCCGGACTTCGCGCCGTTTTTGCAGAAGGTGCGTGACGCCAAGCCCGATGCGCTGTTCACCTTTGTGCCGGCCGGTGTGGGCACGGCGCTGATGAAGCAGTTTGCCGAGCGCGGCATGGACAAGGCCGGCATCCGCGTGATTGCCGAAGGCAGCGTGACGGACGATGACATTCTGGACGGCATGGGCGAGGTGGCCATGGGTGTGGTGACAGCGCACCACTACTCGGCCGCGCACAACTCGGCGCTCAACAAAAAGTTTGTCGAAGCCTTTGGCAAGGCCAACAGCGGCCTGCGCCCCAACTTCATGGCGGTAGGCGCTTATGACGGCATGCGTGTGATTTACGAGGCGGCCAAGGCCACGCAAGGCGGCAGCGGTGATGCGCTGCTGCAGGCCATGAAAGGCCAGAGCTTTGAGAGCCCGCGCGGCCCGGTCAGCATCGACCCGCAAACACGTGACGTGGTGCACAACATCTATGTGCGCAAGGTCGAGAAGGTGGGTGGCCAGCTGTGGAACACAGAGGTGCAGACCTTCACCGCCGTGAAAGACCCGGCCAAGGTGGGCAAGTGAGCATGGGCGTGCAAACCCTGGTGTTATTGCCCGGCCTGATGTGCGACGCCGGTGTGTGGGAGCCGCTCTACGCACACCTGCCCGCAGGCGCCACACCGTGGGTGGCCGACTACGGCATGGCCAACAGCCTGCAGGCCATGGCGAAGGGGGTGCTGCAGAACGCACCAGCGGATCGCTTCGCGCTGGCCGGCCATTCCATGGGGGGGCGTGTGGCCATGGAGCTGCTGCGCCAGGCACCGCAGCGCGTGACGCAGGTGGCCCTGATGGATACCGGCTACCTGCCACGCGCGGCGGGAGAGGCCGGTACCCAAGAGGCGGCCAAACGCCACGCCCTGCTGGAGGTGGCGCGCACCCAGGGCGTGCGTGCCATGGCCCAGACCTGGGTGCAGGGCATGGTGCACCCGGACCGGCTGCAGGACGCAGCGCTGATGGAAGCCGTGGTGGCCATGTTTGCGCGCAAGAGCGCCGATGTGTTTGCCGCACAGATCGAGGCCCTGCTGGCGCGGCCTGATGCGTCGGACGTGCTGCGTGCGCTGACGGTGCCCACGCTGCTGCAGTGTGGCGCGCAAGACAGCTGGTCGCCCCCCGCACAGCACGCAGACATGCAGGTGCTGGCGCCGCACGCGGTGCTGGACGTGATTGGCCACGCGGGCCACATGGCCCCGATGGAGCGGCCCGTGGGTGTGGCCGCCAGCCTGGCGCGATGGCTGGCGCTGTCGGCATGAGCACGCTGGAAACCCTGGCCGCCGAAGCCGCATGCCGCGCCCTGGTGCTGCGGGGCGCCGATGCGGTGGACGGTGGAGATGCGCAAGGCTTTGCCGCATCGTTTGCGCCCGATGGCACGCTGGTACGGCCCGACGGCAGCGTGCTGCAGGGCCGCGCTGCCATCGCCCAAGCCTATGCCGCACGCGACCCCGACCGCCTGACCCAGCACCTGGTGTGCAACCAGCAGGTGACGGTGGATCTGCAGGCCGGCACGGCGCAGGCCCGTAGCAAAGTGCTGCTCTGGACCGGCCGCCACAGCAGCCCCTCTACCCCGCAGGGCCGCCTGGCGGACGCGATCAGCCAAGTGGGCGAGTTTGTGGACCAACTGGAGCACACCCCCGAGGGCTGGCGCATCCGCAGCCGCCGGGCGCAGTTCATTTTGTACCGTGGCGGGGCGTCGTAGTTGCTATTGATTTAGTAGCTGCTCGCGAATATTCCACGGGGGCTGAGAGGGTATTTTGCATGCAATAGCCTTGCAGGCGCCCGCACCCGGCATCACCCCAACGACAGGGCGATGATGCTTCAGAACTCCGTGATAACGGTGACGCCCGCGACCTCGAACTTGTCCATGCTCATCAGCGCGGCTATGGACTGTTGCAGGTTGATCTTTTTGCCAACCAATTTTTCGGGGGCGAGCTTGCCGGTGCGCACCATGTCCAGCATGGCGCCGTAGCGGTGGGCCTGCATGCCGTGGCTGCCCAGAATCTCCAGCTCATGGGCGATGACCTTGGCCATGGGGATGGCCGGCGTGCTGTTCTCGGCCAGCATCAGGCCCACCTGCACGTGCTTGCCACGCCGGCGCAGGTTGCTGATGGAGTTGAAGCAGGTGGTGGGGTGGCCCAGCGCGTCCAGCGACACATGCGCGCCGCCTTGGGTGATCTCCATCACCGCTTCCACCACGTTGGCCACCTGGGTGGCGTTGACGGTGGCTACCGCACCCATGGCACGCGCCATGGCAAGTTTGTCTTCCGAGATGTCGATGGCCACCACATTGGCGCCCACCGCATGGGCAATCATGATGGCCGACAGGCCCACGCCGCCGCAGCCGTGCACGGCCACCCATTGGCCGGCCGAGGTTTTGCCCTGGTCCACCACCGCGCGGAAGGAGGTGACGAAGCGGCAGCCCAGGCTGGCGGCGGTGGCAAAGTCCAGCGTCTCGGGGAGGGCCACGAGGTTCAGGTCCGCCTTGTGGATGGACACGTACTGTGCGAACGAGCCCCAGTGCGTGAAGCCGGGCTGAAACTGCTTTTCGCAGACCTGCTGGTTGCCGGAGTGGCACTCCGGGCAGCTGCCGCAGCCGCCCACAAAGGGCACGGTGACGCGGTCGCCCACCTTCCAGCGGGTCACGTCTTTGCCCACGGCTTCCACCGTGCCCGCCAGCTCGTGGCCGGGCACGTGGGGCAGCACGATGTCGGTGTCATGCCCGACCCAACCATGCCAGTCGCTGCGGCAGACGCCGGTGGCCTGCACCTTCACGACCACGCCATGCGTCTCGGGCGTCGGGTCCGGCACGGTTTGCAGCTGGGGTGGTGCAGAGAAGGCTTCGTAGACAACGGCTTGCATGTGGGGTCCTTGTGGGGGTTGGCGTGAACGGAAGAAACGAAAAATTATGGGCGCAACCGGCTGGAATTACTTTTCCTTGTTTGCTATGGTTGGGGCTTATTTGACGGTGAACATTTCACCAAATGCAAGAAGTAGAAAGAATCCCCTCCAGTGAGTGACTTTGACAAAACAGATGCCGCCATCCTGGATTGCCTGCAGCGCGATGGGCGACTCTCCAACGCCAAGCTGGCCGAGCAACTTGCGCTCAGCGAAACGCCGTGCTGGCGGCGGGTGAAACGGCTGGAAGAGCAGGGCGTGATCGAGGGGTACCAGGTCATGCTCAACCGCCGCAAACTGGACCTGGGGGTGATGGCGTTTGTGCAGCTGTCATTCACCCAGCACACCACCGAGGCGACCGCCGCGTTTGAACGCATCATCCAGGCCAGCCCGAACGTGCTGGCCTGCCACAACACCACGGGCGATGCCGACTTCTTGTTGCAGGTGGTGGCACGGGACCTGGACGACTACAGCCGCTTTGTGGAAGAGGTGCTGCGCAAGCTGCCCTTTGTATCCAGCATCCGCTCCAACCTGTCTCTGCGGGAAATGAAGGCCTCGAACCGCTTGCCGGTGACAGACATCTTGTCGGTGTGATGTACGCCGGTCTTCCGTTGTCAATCTATTTGCTATCAAATGAATAGCTGCTAGCGCATACGCCACGAGCGCTAGCAGCCATTTTTGCTTGAAATCGCCTACAGCACCGTGCGCAGCGTCCAGATTTCGGGGAATAGCACCACGTCCAGCATCTTGCGCAGGTAGCTCACACCGCCGGTGCCGCCGGTGCCACGCTTGAAGCCGATGACGCGCTCCACGGTGGTGACGTGGCGGAAGCGCCAGAGGCGGAAGGCGTCTTCCAGGTCGGTCAACTCTTCGGCCAGTTGGTACAGGTCCCAGTGGGCCTTGGGATCGCGGTAGACCTGCAACCAAGCGGCTTCCACTTCGGGGCTGGCGGCGTAGGGCTGGGTCCAGTCGCGTGCCAGGTGGCTGGCGGGCACGGCAATGCCGCGGCGTGCCATCAGCTTCAGGGCCTCGTCATACAAAGAAGGTGCTTCATACGCGGCTTGCACCAGTGCCAGCCGCTCGGGCGCGTGGGCGTGGGGCTTGAGCATGGCGGCGTTTTTGTTGCCCAGCGAGAACTCAATACAGCGGTACTGAAAGCTCTGGAAGCCGCTGCTCTGGCCCAGATAGGGGCGCATGGCGGTGTATTCGGGCGGCGTCATGGTGGCCAGCACGTCCCAGGCGTGCACCAACTGCTCCATGATTTTGCTCACACGCGCCAGCATCTTGAAGGCGGGCGGCAGGTCGTCCTGCGCGATGTGGCGCATGGCAGCTGTCAGCTCGTGCAGCATGAGTTTCATCCACAACTCGCTGGTCTGGTGCTGGATGATGAAGAGCAGCTCGTCATGCGTGGGCGATAGCGTGTGCTGCGCCGACAGGATGGTGTCGATCTGCAGGTAGTCGCCATAGCTCATGGTGTTGCTGAAGTCGAGCTGGGCCTTTTCGTCGGCCACTATTTTTTCGGTAGAGGTCATAGTCAGCTTTGTCTTTCGGTATAGCTTGTTCTTTCGATCGCCGGGACGGGAGGCGGGGTATGGGCCATGGCCTCATCAGACCCTGCGGGTCAGCAAATCGGCCATAACCCATACCCCGCCTCCCGTCCCGGCTCCGGGGTTTGCAATACAAGGACTGCAGGTCTTTCAAATGTTCTTGCTGCTTACGCCCAAGGCGGGTAGGCGGTGCAGGTTGGGGCCGATTTGCTGCTCCGAAGGAGCTGATGAGGCTCCGGCCTGTACCGCCTGCCCGCCGTGCGAGCGCCCAAAAAACAGGTGTCAGGTCACCGCATGCTTCCGGTTGAACTCCGCCTTCTGCCATTCACCCGTCTCCAGCACCTGGCGCAGATGCTCCACCGCATTCCACACATCTTCAAAGCCGATGTACAGCGGCGTGAAGCCGAAGCGCAGGATGTCCTTGTGGATGCCGCCATCGCCTGCGCGGTAGTCGCCAATCACGCCGCGCGCAATCAGCGCCTGCACGATCGCAAAGGCGCCGGAGCCCAGGTCACCGCCTGCCGTGTGTTCGCGCGTCAGGCACACCTGCGAGCCGCGCTGGGCGTGGTCGCGTGGGGTGGCCAAGCCCAGGCCATAGCCCTGGCAGCGTTCTTCCACCAGCTGGATGAACAGGTCGGTCAGCGCCAGCGACTTGGAGCGCAGCGCCACCATGCCGCCCAGCTTCTCGGCCGCCTCAAAGCCTTCCAGGCCGCAGCCCAGTAGCGACATGCTGACGATGGGCTGGGTGCCGCACAGGTAGCGGGTGATGCCTGGGGCGGGCTGGTAGTCGGGCGTGAAGGCAAAGGGGGCTGCGTGGCCCCACCAGCCGGCCAGGGGCTGCCAGAAGCGGTCGGCATGCTGGGGGTGCACCCACACAAAGGCCGGCGCGCCGGGGCCACCGTTGAGGTATTTGTAGCCGCAGCCTACCGAGAAGTCGGCGCTGGACGCCTTGAGCGTGACCGGCACGGCGCCTGCGCTGTGGGCCAGGTCCCAGATCATCAGGGCACCGGCTGCGTGGGCGGCGGCGGTCACGGCGGGCATGTCGTGCATGGCGCCGGTGCGGTAGTTCACGTGGGTGAGCATGAGCACGGCCACGTCGGCAGTCAGTGCTGCGGCAATCTCTTCGGGCTCCACCAGTTTCAGGGTGTAGCCGCGCTCCTTGCACAGGCCTTCGGCGATGTAGAGGTCGGTGGGGAAGTTGCTGCGCTCGCTGACGATGAGCTTGCGCTCGGGCGCGTCTTGCGCGGCGATGGACAGCGCGGCGGACAGCACCTTGAACAGGTTGATGGAGGTGCTGTCAGTCGCCACCACTTCATCGGCATCGGCACCAATCAGCGGGGCAATGCGGTTGCCCAGGCGCTGGGGCAGGCTGAACCAGCCGGCGGTGTTCCAGGAGCGGATCAGGCCCTGGCCCCATTCCTGGGTGACGACTTCGGCCGCACGGGCGGCGGCGGTTTTGGGCATCACACCCAGCGAGTTGCCGTCGAGGTAGATCACCCCTTCGGGGATGTCAAACAGATCGCGCAGCGTGCGCAGCGGCTCAGTGGCATCCAGCGTCTGGCAGTGTTGGAGGGTAAGGGAAGTGCTCATTTCAGTCCTCAAATTCATAAAGCGGCGCAAAGGTAACACTTGGTTTCAAAGCGTGGTGTCGGTTATTCCCAACAGGTCCACAATCTCACTTTTTACGCAGAAATACAGGAGTCGTTATGCGCAGTTCATTCCCATCCCCCCGCTCTCTGGGCCGCACCGCTGCGGTATGGCTCGCAGGGGCCCTTCTGGTGACCGCCGCCCAAGCAGCCAAGCCGGAGTGGGCCGGCAAAGGCAAGGGCAAACATGGTGAGGACGAGCATCGGCAGGAGCAGGGCACCTCGGTCGAAATCCGTGTGGGTGGCTACTTTGGTGACGACCAGCGCCGTGCCGCGCAGGACTACTACGGCGCCCAACAGGCCAAGGGCAAATGCCCGCCAGGCTTGGCCAAAAAGAACAATGGATGCCAGCCACCCGGTCAGGCCAAGAAGTGGTCGCGCGGCCAGCCACTGCCAAGGGATGTGGTCTTCTACCCGCTGCCGCGGGACATCTCGGTGCGTATCGGCCTGCCACCCGCAGGTTACAAATATGTGCGGGTGGCGAACGACATCTTGTTGATCGCTATCGGCACCAGCATGGTGGTGGACGCGATTGAAGACCTGATGCGCTGAGGACGCTCAGGGCCTCAGAGCTTGCCCAGCAGCAGGTACTCCATGAGTGCCTTCTGCACGTGCATGCGGTTTTCTGCCTCGTCCCAGACCACGCTTTGTGGGCCGTCAATGACTTCGGCCTCCACTTCTTCTCCGCGGTGGGCGGGCAGGCAGTGCATGAACAAGGCGTTGGGTGCGGCCACGGCCATCATCTTGCGGTCCACACACCAAGCGGCAAAGGCCTTGCGGCGCACTTCGTTCTCGGCCTCGTAGCCCATGCTGGTCCATACATCAGTGGTGATGAGGTCGGCGCCACGGCAGGCTTCCAGTGGGTCGCTATAAGTTTTGTAGCTGCCTGCGCCCATTCCGCCGGCGCTGGCAGCCAATTTCTCATTCACTTCGTAACCGCTGGGGGTGCTCACACGCAGGTGAAAACCCAGGATGGCGGCAGCCTGCAGCCAGGTGTTGGCCATGTTGTTGCCATCGCCCACCCAGGTCACGGTCTTGCCTTCGATAGGGCCGCGGTGTTCGATGTAGGTGAAGATGTCGGCCAAAATTTGGCAGGGGTGGAACTCGTTGGTCAGGCCGTTGATGACGGGCACGCGCGAGTTGGCGGCAAAGGCCTCCAGCTTGGTCTGCTCGTAGGTGCGGATCATCACGATGTCCGTCATGCGGCTGATGACCTTGGCACTGTCCTCGATCGGCTCGGAGCGGCCCAACTGGCTGTCGCCCGTGGTCAGGTGCACCACGCTGCCGCCGAGCTGGTACATGCCGGCCTCAAAGCTCACACGCGTGCGTGTGGAGGCTTTCTCGAAAATCATGGCCAGCGTGCGGTCCACCAGCGGGTGGTGGCGCTCAAAACGCTTGAACTTGGCTTTGATGAAGGCGGTGCGCTCCAGCAGGTAGCGGTATTCCTCGGTCGTGAAGTCATCAAACTGCAGATAGTGCCGCACGGGCGGCGCGCCCTGGGGCAGGGTGCTGGGGACTACGGGGTTCATGCAGCCTCCTTCAGCAGGGCCGAGATCAGCGGGGCCAGGATGGCAACGATCTGGTCGGCTTCGGCCGTGGTCAATATCAGGGATGGCACCAGGCGGACCACGGTGTCGGCGGTCACGCTGATCAGCAGGCCAGCGTCTACCGCGCGCTGCACCAGGGCGCCGCAGGGTTTGGCCAGATCAATGCCCAGCATCAGGCCTTGGCCGCGCACTTCTTTCACGCCGCCGTTGGCAATCTCGGCCTGCAGGGCTTTCTCCAGACTGGCCTTGAGGTGCTTGCCCACCTTCTCTGCGTTGGCCAGCAGGCCTTCGGCTTCCATGATGCGGATGGTCTCGACGCCGGCGCGCATGGCCAGCGGGTTGCCGCCAAAGGTGGAACCGTGGTTGCCGGGTTGGAAGATCGTGGCGGCCTTGGGGCCCACCACGACGGCCCCGACGGGCACGCCGGAGCCCAGGCCTTTGGCCAGGGGCATCACATCCGGCTGAATACCGGCCCATTGGTGGGCAAACCACTTGCCGGTACGGCCCATGCCGCACTGCACTTCGTCAATCATCAAGAGCCAGTCGCGCTGGTTGCACAGGGCACGCACGTCGCGCAGGTAGTCCATGTGCATGGGGTTCACGCCGCCTTCGCCCTGGATGGCTTCAAAGAACACGGCCACTACATTGGGGTTGCCTTCGGTGGCCTTTTTCAGTGCCTCGATGTTGTTCACCGGTACGCGAATGAACCCTTCCACCAGGGGGCCAAAGCCGGCCTGCACCTTGGGGTTGCCGGTGGCGCTCAGGGTGGCAATGGAGCGGCCGTGGAAGGCCTTCTCGTACACCACGACTTCGGGGCGCTCAATGCCTTTGTCGTGGCCAAATTTGCGTGCCAGCTTCAGGGCGGCTTCGTTGGCTTCCAGGCCCGTAGAGCAGAAGAACACACTGCGCATGCCGGAACGCTCGACCAGCAGCTTGGCCAGCTCTTCCTGCAGGGGGATGTGGTAGTAGTTGGAGGTGTGGATCAGCTTGGTGACCTGGTCTTGCAGCGCGGCGACCAACTGGGGGTGGTTGTGGCCCACGGTGTTGACGGCAATACCGCCCAATGCATCCAGGTACTCGCGGCCATTGACGTCCCACACGCGGCAGCCTTGACCATGGCTCAGGGCGATGGGCAGTCGGCCATAGGTGTTCATCACGTGGGGTGAAGACGGCGTGGTGGCAGGCGTGGCGGCGGTCATGCAATAACTCCGGGGTTGGCTACAAAACAAGGCGGCCCAACATGAACAAAGGCAGGTTGGGCCGTTGAAGCCTGATTTTAGGCGCATGGCCGATGCCAGTTTGGTGACAAATACACATCACAGTGATGCACGCTGGCATAGCTGCTTTGTCATCTGCAAGACAGCGGAGCGGGTAGAATTCTTGTGCGGCGCAGCACGTCACAGGGCTATCGCGATTCACCGCTGCTTTTACTCTCAATCCGATGGCTTCCACACCTTCCAAAGAACTCTACATCCTGGGACTGACCTTGCAAGGCAAGACGTTTCGCCCCAGCGACTGGGCAGAGCGACTGGCCGGGGTGATGAGCCAGTTTCGACCCGGCGGCCCGCAGCCGGGCAGCCATTTGGGCTATTCCCCATGGTGTGTGCCCACCTCGATTGGGCAGGTGAAGTGCGTGATCATCCACGCTGACCTGCGCGACTACGATGTGATGGCGTGGGACTTTTGCCTGAACTTTGCGCGTGACAACGAGTTGCAGGTCAGCGAAACCCGTCCCGAAGTGCCGCCAGCCCGGCCTGCCAAGTCCGAATAGCCGATGGGAAGACAGAAACAAAAAAGCCGTTCAGATGAACGGCTTTTTTGCTTTTGCTGACAGCGCACCCACTACAAACGGCGAATCCTGACCAGCAGGATTCGTGCGATTGCCTAACGAGTTAGGCGGCGAGTGCCAAGGCTTTCACCTTGGTAGCCAAACGGCTCTTGTCGCGGGCTGCTTTGTTCTTGTGGAAGATGCCCTTGTCGGCCACGGTGTCCACCACGGCTTGCATCTTGGCAAACAGTTCACCGGCCTTGGTCTTGTCACCAGCCAGAACTGCTTTTTCCACGTTCTTCACCGCAGTGCGGTATTTGGAGCGCAGGGATGTGTTCGCTGCGTTGATTTTGACGTCCTGGCGGACGCGTTTACGGCCCGACGCCAGGCGCGGGTTCTTTTTCTTGGGTTTTCCAGATGCCATGATTTAAATTCCTTGTGTCTGCGGATGTTGTCAGCAAAGCCAAGGATTATACATCGGCATCGGATTTCACCCCTCCAGGCGATTTCGCCCGTTCTGTTTGGCCTGGTAGAGGCGTTTGTCAGCAGAGCTGAGCATGCTGTTGAGGTCCGGGGCCGCCTCGCCACACATGCCGATGCTGATGGCGATGGTAATCCCCTTGGGTGCTACCGTGGTGGCCTCGGTGGGCAGGCGTTTGCGGAAGGAGTCCAGCTGTTGCCGCACCAGGTCGGCGTCGGTGCCCGTGAAAAAAATGGCGAACTCCTCGCCCCCGATACGGGCAATCAGGTCATCCGGGAAATGCCGCTGCAGGCACTCGCTCACGTGCTGGATCACTTGATCACCATAGGCATGGCCGTAGGTGTCGTTGATGGTTTTGAAGTGGTCGATGTCGATCATGGCCGCCACCCGGGTCTGGCCCTGCTGGAGTGCGCTGCGGTGGCGTTGCTGGCCGTGCTCAAAGAAGTAGCGCCGGTTGTACAGGCCCGTCAGGTAGTCGCGGTTGGCCAGGTTGTGCAGGCTTTCCATGAGGTCCAGCATTTCCAGGTTCTGGTTGACGCGGCAGGTCATTTCTTCAAACGAGTAGGGTTTGGAAATGAAGTCGTTGGCACCATGCTTGAGGAATTGCGCCGAGATGTCGGCCCGGTTTTCGCCCGAAATCCCAATGATGGCCAAGCGCTCCTTGCCCAGCATGCGCCTAGCCTCCAACACGAACTCAAAGCCGTCGACCAGCGGCATGTTGTAGTCCACCAGCACCAACTGGATGTCGGGTTGTTGTTGCAACAGGGTCAGGGCTTCCCGGCCATTGTGGGCGACCTGAATTTGCAGGCCCTGCATGCCCAGCATGCGTTTGATGATCTCCAGCGAAGAGGGGGAATCGTCAGCGACCAGCACCTTGACGCTGCTGTTGCGGTGCAGGCGCCCGACCCACTGCACCACGTAGTCGTAGGACAGCACGCCTTTCTTCAGTACATAGTCCACGATGTGGCCCTGCGCCATCATGTGGCGAATGTTGTCGGTGATGGTGCCTGTCAAGGCGATCGCGGGAATGTGGTGTTCGCCGACCAGATCAATCACCTCGCCATACGGCGCGTCGGGCAGGTTGACATCGCAGACGGCGGCAAAAATCTCGGTGCCCCGTGCGCTCAGCAGGCTACGAGCCTCAGCCAAATTGGCGGCAACCAAGGTTTCGCAGCCCCATGTGTGCTGCAACATGGAAGCCAGCATCTCCGAGAGGGCGCGCTGGTCCTCGACGATCAACACGGGGCGGGGTGTCGACTTGCTGGTGCCAGCCAGCAGAGGGCGCTTGGTTTGTCTGAACGTAGAGGCCATGGTGGATTTCCAGGGTGCGCCTGAGGGGTATCGCCAGATTGAAGCACATCCGTGGCCAGTATTTCAAGGTAGGCACCGCTACACTCGCCGTGTGAGCTTGATCAAATCTGTATCTACCGTGTCCCTCTGGACACTGGCCTCCCGTATTACCGGCTTGGCCCGGGAACTGCTGGTGGCTGCCGCGTTTGGCGCCAGTGCCATGACCGATGCCTTCAATGTGGCATTCCGCATTCCCAATCTGTTTCGCCGCCTGTTTGCCGAGGGGGCTTTTAGCCAGGCCTTTGTGCCGGTGCTGGCGGCCAACAAGGCGCAGCATGGCGAGGCATCCACGAAGTTGCTGGTGGACCGTGTGGCCAGCTTGCTGGTGCTGGCGCTGCTGCTGACCTGTGTGTTGGGTGTGGTGCTGGCACCGGTGTTGGTGTGGGCGATGGCCAGTGGGTTGCAGCAAAACGCCGCCGGGTACGGCGCCGCGGTGCAGATGACCCGGTTCATGTTTCCCTACATCGGCTTCATGTCGCTGGTGGCCCTGTCCTCTGGCATTTTGAACACCTGGAAGCGGTTTGCCGTGCCGGCGGCCACCCCGGTGCTGCTGAATATGTCCATGATCACCGCCGCGTGGCTGGGCGTACCCTGGCTGGCTGCGCGGGGCATCGAGCCCATTTATGCCATGGCGGGCGGGGTGATGCTGGGTGGTGTGCTGCAACTGGCGGTGCAAATCCCAGCCCTGGCGCGCTTGGGCATGCTGCCGCGCCTGCGACTCATGGGGCCGGCGCTGCGCGAGGCCTGGACCGATCCCGAGACCCGCCGCATTGGCAAACTCATGCTGCCCGCTCTGCTGGGCGTCAGCGTGGCGCAGATTTCCTTGCTGATCAACACCCAAATAGCCTCGCACCTGCCCACCGGCAGCGTGAGCTGGCTGACCTATGCAGACCGGCTCATGGAGTTCCCCACCGCCATGCTGGGGGTGGCGCTGGGCGTGGTGCTGATGCCGCAACTGGCGGGCGCCAAGGCGACCGGCGATGCGGACAAATACTCGGCCCTGCTGGACTGGGGGCTGCGCATTGTGGTGCTGTTGTCGGTTCCCTGCGCCATTGGGCTGTTGGCGTTTGCCAAGCCGCTGGTCGCGGTGCTTTACCACTACGGCGCCTTCACGGCCAACGATGTGCAGCAGACGACGCTGGCCCTGATGGGCTGGGGCGTGGGGCTGGTCGGGATTGTGGCCATCAAGGTGCTGGCCCCGGGGTACTACGCCAGCCAGGACATCAAGACCCCGGTGCGCATTGCGGTGGTGGTGCTGGTGGTGACCCAGTTGCTCAATATTGGCCTGGTGCCGATGTTCAAACACGCGGGCTTGTCGCTGTCGATTGGTTTGGGCGCCATGATCAATGCCCTGTGGCTGCTGATTGGTCTGCTGCGACGCGGCAGCTACCGGCCGCAGGCGGGCTGGGGGCGTTTTGTGCTGCAAGTGCTGGCGGCCAGTGCGCTGTTGGTGATCTACCTGCTGTGGGCGGCTGGCCTGGTGGACTGGGTGGCGTTGCGCAGCCACAGCCTGCTGCGCATCGGTTGGTTGACCCTGCTCTTGGGCGGTGCCATGCTGGTGTACTTGGGCGCGGCGTGGGCCGCTGGCCTGAACCTGCGGCAGATGCTGCGCCGCTAGACGGAGACCTTGCCATGGCCCTGCAGTTCGCCATTCCGACCCCGCTGGACTATTTCGGCGCCCTGGTGCGCAGCGATGGCGACTTTGCCTTGTTTGAAGCCGCGGTCACCCTGGCGCAGGATGAGTACCCGGAGACCGATGTGCAAACGGTGCTGGGCGAAGTGGACCAGCTCTTGGCCCGAGTAAAACGCCGCCTGGCAGCCGATGCGCCGCCGATCCAGCGCCTGCGCATGCTGAACCGCTTTTTCTACGACGACCTTGGCTTTGGCGGCAACCTCAATAACTACTACGACCCGGACAACAGCTTTCCCAGCGTGCTTTTGCGCACCCGTCGCGGTATTCCCATCTCCCTGGCCGTGGTCTGGATGGAGCTGGCCCAGGGCCTGGGGCTGGAGGTGTATGGCGTAGGTTTCCCGGGGCATTTCCTGGTCAAGGTCATGCTGCCCATCGGTCAGGCCGTGATTGAGCCCCTGACCGGACGCTCGTTGAGCCGCGAAGAACTGTCCGAGATGCTGGAGCCCTACCGCAAACGAAGCGGGCTGGTGGATGCCTTCGAGGCGCCGCTGGGCTTGTACCTGCAGTCGGCCACGCCCCGCGAGATCCTGGCGCGCATGCTGCGCAACCTCAAGGAAATCTACAAATCACAAGAGGATTGGCCACGTTTACTGGCGGTGCAGGAACGTCTGGTGGTCCTGTTGCCAGAGTCCTGGTCGGAGTACCGCGACCGCGGCCTGGTGCATGCCTCGCTGGGCCACCAAGCCGAGGCCTTGGCCGACTTGGAGTGTTACCTGGTGCACGCCGAAAACGTGGTGGATGTGGATGCCGTGGCCGAGCGAGTGAGTCTGATACGGCGGCAGATGCGGCTCTCTTAGCCGCGTGCCGCGCTTAGTGGCGCAGCAAGAACTGTGGCACTACGCCGCCCTGACCCGGCAGGGTACGGTTCAAGTCGACCCCTACCACGGCATCAGATTCGGTTTTAATGCCCGGGGCAAACACACTCAGGCGACTGCCATGCACCAAAGACTCCTGTGCCGGCATCAGGCTGGCGGCCCGGGAGGCATGCACGGTGCCGGGCTGGGCTGCGGGTTGGCTGGCCGTTGCAGGACGCGCGACCACCGCCGGTTGCAGGCGCGCAATGGGACGCAGCCATTGAAGAATGGGTTCCCACTGGGCCAGGTCGGCTTGCTGGGCTGCACCCGCGGTGTCGAAGAGGGTGATGCCCGTTTCAAGTCCGCGCACATAGCCCTGGGTTTCACGCAGCACACCCAGAAAATTCAGCTTGAGGTCGTCGGCCCATTGGCGCAGCGTCTCGGCGCCCTTGGTGCGTGCGTCCAGCCGCATGCCCACCACACCCAGCTGGCACCGCCCCGAGGCGACGCGGGGCAGGGCGGACAATTCCGCCAGGCAGGCGGCGGCAGATTCACGGTCGAACAGGGAGTTGCACACCGGCACCACCACCGCGTCTGCCGACATGACCACGCGGGCCAACTCAAACCCTTGCATGCCGCCCGGGGTGTCCAGCACCACGTGGGTCACGCCAGGGGGCGCTTTTAATACGTTTTTCTGGTCCAGGGCCCAAGGGGAGATGGCTGGCAGGGACGCCGAGCGGCGTTTGAGCCAGGCCTTGGTGCTTTGCTGGCGGTCCACATCACCGAGCATGACGGCCACCCCCTCCTGCGCCAGCCATGCGGCCAAGTGCGTAGCCAAGGTGCTTTTCCCACTTCCGCCCTTGCGGTTGACGATTGCGATAACCGGCATGCTGCTCCGTGTGGTAACCAAGGAAGCGCAAAGTTTGGAGCAAAAAGTGCCAAAAGTCCAGATGGTTACTGCGTGGGCAGCTATAAATTTACTAGCAAAAGCGCTAGGGACGAGGGCTGGGTGATGGCTGGAAGAGCAGCAGGGCCAGCGTCAAGGCCGCAAAACCGGCACCCGCCACGAAGGGCGCCGGCGCACCCAGGCGATCCCACAGCAAACCGGCCAGTGTGCTGGCCGCCAGCAGGACCAGGCCGCTGGCAACGTTGAGCAGGCCAAAAGCGGTGCCCCGCAACTCGGCCGGCGCGGTATTGGCGACCAGTGCAGACATCAGTCCCTGGGCCATGGCCATATGCAGGCCCCACAGCAGCACACCGGCCCAGAGGCCCAGCCCGCCCCGTGCCAGCAGGGCATGCGCGCCCATCAGCACCAGCAGGCTGGCGCCCAGCAGCAGTCGCGGATTGATGCGGTCGGACCACTGGCCAAAGGGGTAGGCCAGCCCGGCATACACCAGGTTCATGGCGATGAGCACCAGGGGCGTCCAGGCCAGTGGCAGGCCATCATGCTGTGCCCGCAGTACCAGGAAGGCTTCGCTGAAGCGGGCCAGGGTCAGGCCTGCGCCCACCGCGACCAACCACCAATATGGGGCCTGGAGCTGCCGCAGGTTGGCCCGGGTAAGCGGGTTTTGCAGGCGCTTGCGGTCCGCGACGGCGGGTTCGGGCACGCCGAAGTACAGCAGGAACACGGCCAGCACCGCGGGCAGGGTGGCCGCCCAGAACACTGCGCGGTAGTCGTTGGCCCACAGCACCATGAGGCCCATGGCCAGCAGGGGGCCCACAAAAGCGCCGACGGTATCCAGCGCCTGGCGCAGCCCATAGGCCGCACCGCGCAGGGTTTCGGGGGTGACATCCGCGATCAGTGCGTCCCGCGGCGCGTCACGCATGCCTTTGCCGGAACGGTCCATGAGGCGGGCAGATGCGATCAGTGTGACGCTGCCCGCGGCCGCCAGCAGCGGTTTGGCGGCGGCCGACAGGCCGTAACCCAGCAGTACCAGCGGTTTTCTGCGCCCCAGGTAGTCACTGAGGCCGCCTGAGAAGGCCTTGAGCAGCATGGTTGTGGCGCCGGCGGCGCCTTCGATCATGCCAATCACCGACGCGCTGACCGCCAGTTGGGTGACCAGGAACACTGGCAGGAGCCCGCTGACCATTTCGCTGGAAATGTCGGTCAGCATGCTGACCAAGCCCAGCATCCACACACTGGCGTGGAGCCGGGTGGACGGGGCAGGATCTGGCAAGGCCTGGGTCAGGCCACGACGACGGCGGCGCTGTTCCCGATGGGGGCAATGCTGCCAATGGTGTAGACCGACTCGCCTGCGGCGCGCAGGGTGGCGGCCGTCGCTTCGGCGTTTGCCGCGTCCACCACCACCACCATGCCAATGCCGTTATTGAAGGTGCGGTTCATTTCGATGTCGTCAATGCCGGCCGTGGCTTGCAGCCAGGCAAACAGCTCGGATTGGGGCCAACTGCCCTTGACCAGGTGCGCGGCCGTGCCTTCGGGCAGCACGCGGGGAATGTTCTCCAGCAAGCCGCCACCGGTGATGTGGGCCAGGGCCTTGATGGGGTGGACGGCCAGCGCGGCCAGCACGTTTTTCACGTACAGGCGCGTGGGTTCCATGATGGCTTGCTTGAAGGGCTTGCCGTCCAGCGTGGCGGGCACGTTGCCGGCGGCTTCGGCGCGGTCAATGCACTTGCGCACCAGGCTGAAGCCGTTGGAGTGCACGCCATGGCTGGCCAGGCCCAGCACCACGTCGCCCGGTTTCACGTCGGCGCCGGTCAAAATCTTTGACTTTTCCACCGCGCCGACGGCAAAGCCGGCCAGGTCGTATTCGCCGGCCGGGTACATGCCGGGCATTTCGGCCGTTTCGCCGCCGATCAGGGCGCAGCCGGAGAGCTCGCAGCCCTTGGCAATGCCACCCACGACCGCCGCTGCGGTGTCCACATCCAGCTTGCCGCAGGCAAAGTAGTCCAGGAAGAACAGAGGCTCGGCACCCTGCACCAGCACGTCGTTGACGCTCATGGCCACCAGGTCAATGCCCACGGTGTCGTGCATATTCCATTCAAACGCCAGCTTGAGCTTGGTGCCCACGCCGTCGGTGCCGCTCACCAGCACGGGTTCCTTGTAGCGCTTGGGCACTTCAAACAGGGCGCCGAAACCGCCAATGCCGGCCAGTACGCCCTCGCGCATGGTCTTTTTGGCCAGGGGTTTGATGCGTTCAACCAGCGCGTCGCCGGCCACGATGTCAACACCGGCGTCTTTGTAGGAAAGGGGAGTGGGGGAAGCAGATTGGGTCATGGGAGGTGGCTTTGGGGCAGAGCAGAGGCAGACCCCGATAGAATTTGCCCAGATTTTACGGGTTTGCTCCCGCCATTTTTTGTATGCAATTCACCCCCACCCAAAAAAGATTCACCGCCTGGCTGCTGATTGCGGGCCTGGTGGTGCTCGCGCTGTGGCTGTTGGCCCCGGTGCTGGCGCCCTTTGTGGTGGCGGCGGTGCTGGCTTATGCACTCACGCCGGTGGTGGATTGGCTGGACGATGTGGGGCGAGGCCGTATCCCGCGGCTGGTGGCGGTGGTGCTGGTGGAGTTGCTGTTTGTGGTGGCCCTGTTGGGCGTGCTGCTGCTGATCGTGCCGATATTGGCCAAAGAGCTGCCCCTGATGCGCGAACAGCTGCCGGTGCTGCTGGACAGCCTGAACACCTCGCTCAAGCCCTGGCTGGCGCAGTGGGGCCTTCACTTCTCGCTGGACGTGGCCAGCATCAAGGGCTTTGTGATGAAGTACCTCAATGCCAATGTGGAAGACGCGCTCGGCTCGGTGCTGGCCTCGGTCAAGTTGGGTGGCAGCGTGGCCTTTGCCATCATTGGCAACGCCATCCTGATCCCCGTGGCCTTGTTTTACCTGCTGATGGACTGGGACCGTTTCGTCCGCCAGGTACGTGATTTGGTGCCGCCCCGCCTGCGCGAGGGGGTGGACGGGTTTTTGCACGAGGCCGATGAAGTGCTGGGGCAGTACCTGCGCGGCCAACTGCTGGTCATGCTGATTCTGGCGATTGCCTACAGCGTGGGGCTGGCCTTGTTTGGCCTGGACCTGGCCCTGCCGATTGGGGTGTTCACCGGTTTGGCCATTGCCGTGCCTTATCTGGGCTTTGGCGTGGGGCTGGTGCTGGCCACGTTTGCCGGTTTGTTGGAGTTTTCCGGCGGCGGCCTGGTGTACCCCTTGGCCATGGTGGCCGTGGTCTACGGCCTGGGTCAGTTGGTAGAGAGCCTGTACCTCACGCCACGCCTGGTGGGGGAGCGTATTGGCCTGCATCCGCTGGCCGTGATTTTTGCCTTGCTCGCCTTCGGCCAGCTGTTTGGTTTTGTGGGCGTGCTTATCGCCTTGCCCGCCAGTGCGGTGCTGTTGGTGGCGGTGCGGCGTTTGCGCACCGGGTACCTGTCGAGCCGCTTGTATCTGGGATGAACACTTGGTAATGCAACAGATCGCGCTGGACATCGGTTTGTCCGCCGGGCCAACCGTGGCCAACTTTTTTGCCGGCCCCAACGAAGCGGCGCTCAAGCACCTGGAGCTGTGGATTGGTGCCAAAAGCAGTGCGCAGGTCCGCTCGCCTGTGCCCACCTACTTCTGGGGCCCCGAGGGCAGTGGCAAAAGCCATTTGCTCAAGGCTGCGCGCGAGGCGCTGCGCGAGCAGGGCGCACGCGTGGGCTGGATGGATGCCAATGTGCTGGAGCCGGCCGAGTTTGACGAAACCTGGGTGGCCGTGCTGATGGACGATGTGCACCTGTACACGGCGGAGCAGCAGCACATGGCCTTCAATTGGTTTGTGAACGCCCAGACCCACCAGCGCCCGGTGCTGGCCGCCGGTGAGTTGGCGCCCATCGAACTGAAGCTGCGCGACGATTTGCGCACCCGTCTGGGCTGGGGCCACATTTATGGCTTGCAGTTGCTGAGCGAACCCGAGCGCCGTGCCGTGCTGCGCCAGGCGGCCGATGCGCGTGGCGTATTTTTGAGCGACGAGGTCATGGATTTCATGCTCAAGCGCTTCAGCCGCGACCTGGGCAGCCTCATGGAGCTGCTGGAGCTGATGGACGGCTACGCCCTGCAAACCCAGCGCGCCATCACGATTCCCATGATCAAAGCCATGCTGGACAACCAATGACTCTCCAAACGACGCGCGTGGAGGCAAGACGCCTCGCTTTATTTGACCTGGACCACACCCTGATTCCCCTGGACTCGGACCATGCCTGGGGCGAGTTCACCACCGCCATGGGGTGGACCGACGCGACCGAATTCAAGCGCCAGAACGATGCGTTTTACGAGCACTACAAAGCCGGTACCCTGGATGTGCCGGCCTATGTGCGTTTTGCCACTGCCGCCATCGTGCGCGAGGGTGCTAGCAAATCAATAGCAGCTCACGCAGATTTCATGAGGGCTGTGATCCAAAAAGGCATCAAACCTCAGGCCCTGGAGCTGGTGCAGGCGCACCAGCGTGCGGGCGACACGGTGATCGTGGTGACCGCCACCAACGCCTTTGTCACCCGCCCCATTGCCAAGGCCTTTGGGGTGGACGAACTGATTGCTGTGGAACTGGCGATCGACACCGCGCCCGGCGGCACGGGCTGGTACACCGGCGAGATTGCTGGCACCCCGTCTTTCCGCGAAGGCAAGGTAAGCCGTGTGACCCAGTGGCTGGCCGACCATGGGCTGGACTGGAGCCAGGTGCACACCACCTTCTATTCCGACTCCATCAACGACCTGCCCTTGCTGGAAAAGGCCACCGTCCCGGTGGCCACCAACCCCGATGCGCGCCTGCGCGCCCTGGCCCAAGAGCGCGGATGGCGCATACTTGAGCTCTTTCCCTGACCCGCGGCCCTGACCGCTTGGAACCTTCTCTTGATCAAGAAATTCATCGACAAATTGCTGGGCAAGAGCCCGTCCGCCGCGGCCAAGAAGCCCCAGTTCGGCAAACGGGTGGAAGTACCTGTGTCTGTGCACGGCATCGACCCCAAGCTGGTGGACGAACGCGCCATCCACGTCGTGCGCACCCTGCAGCAAGCCGGGTTTGAGGCCTATGTGGTGGGTGGCGCGGTGCGCGACCTGCTGGTCGGCCTGCGCCCCAAAGACTTTGACGTGGCCACCAACGCCACGCCCGAGCAGGTCAAGGGCCTGTTCCGCCGCGCCTTCATCATCGGCCGGCGTTTCCGCATCGTGCACGTGGTCTACGGCCGCGGCCGTGAGCACGAGGTGATTGAAGTCTCCACCTTCCGCGCCTACCTGGACAACGCTGCGGCCGAACAGGTGGCAGGCAACGAACGCACCAGCAAGAACGAGCTGGCCGGCATGAAACACGCCGTGGACAGCACCGGTCGCGTGCTGCGCGACAACGTTTGGGGCCCGCAGGAAGAAGACGCGGTGCGCCGCGACTTCACCATCAACGCGATGTACTACGACCCCGAGACACAAATCGTGGTCGATTACCACAATGGCCTGAAAGACGCCAAGAGCCGCACGCTGCGCATGATTGGCGATGCCGCCACGCGTTACCGCGAAGACCCGGTGCGCATCATCCGCGCCATCCGCTTCTCCGCCAAGCTCAGTCCGCTGGGCTTCAAGCTGGAGGCCAAAACGTCCGGCCCGCTGATCAAGAGCCAGAGCCTGTTGAACGATGTGCCGCAGAGCCGCTTGTTTGATGAAATGCTCAAGCTGCTGCAGACCGGCCACGCCTTGGCCTCGGTGGAGCAACTCAAGTTTTTGGGCATGTCCCGTGGCATCTACCCCTTGCTGGATGTGGTGGTGGAGCGTGCCGAGCAGCCCTTTGTGGCCGCCGCCCTGAAGGACACCGACCGCCGCGTGGGCGAGGGCAAACCTGTGGCCCCCAGCTTCTTGCTGGCCTGTGTGTTGTGGGCGGACGTGCGTGATGGCTGGGACCAACGCGTCAAGAGCGGCCAGCACAGCCATCCGGCGCTGCAGGACGCGATCGAGGACGTGTTCAACGCCCGCATCGGTGATGTGTCGGGTCGCGGCAAGCTGGCTGGCGACATGCGCGAAATCTGGCTCATGCAGCCCCGCTTTGACAAACGCGTGGGCAGCACCCCCTTTGGCATGGTGGACCAACCGCGCTTCCGTGCCGGCTTTGACTTCATGCGCCTGCGCGCCGATGCCGGTGAGATTGATGAAGTGCTGGCTGACTGGTGGCAGGAGTTCAGCATGGCCAGCGACGATGTGCGCCAGGACATGGTGGACCAGGTGCGTACCGAACAACAGCAACAGCGCAAGCAGGCCCCGCGTGTGCACCGCGCTCCCGCCAAGGCCGCTCCGGCTGCGCCTGCCATTTCTGATGCGGCCGACGGTGCCGAGGCCGAATTCCCCTCTAATGGCAATGACGCTCCACGCAAACGCCGTCGCCGCCGTCGCTCCGGTGCCGCGAAGGGCGAGGGTGGCACATCCGGCGGCAGCGCCGAATAATCCCACGCGCCACCATGCGTGCGCCGGTACTGGCCTACATCGGCCTGGGGGCCAACCTCGGCGCACCAGTGGCCGCCCTGCAGAACGCGCTGGCTGCCCTGGCCGCGCTGCCACAGTGCACGTTGCTGCGCCACTCCGCCTTGTACGGCAGCACCCCGGTGGACTCCAGCGGCCCGGACTACGTGAATGCCGTGGCCGAACTCTCCACTACGCTCACCGCCCCGGCCCTGCTGCAGGCCCTGCAGCAACTGGAGCAGGGGGCTGGGCGCGAGCGCCCCTACCGCAACGCCCCCCGCACCCTGGACCTGGACCTGCTGCTTTTTGGGGGCGCCACCATCCACAGCCCCACCCTCACCGTGCCCCACCCCCGCATGCGCGAACGCGCCTTTGTGCTGCTGCCGCTGGCCGAACTCCTGCCCGCGCACTTCAATGCTGCTGATTTGGCGGCAGTGCAAGGCCAAAGTATTTGGCGCATGGCAGGGTAAATCCCGTCCTTTCAGCCGCTTTCCACGCGCTCCTGCATGGTTAAATTACAGAATAATTAAAGGAGATTGGAATGTGCTTTGACCGACTTCGCCTGGCCACCAAGCTGTGGGCTGCGATGGGGCTGATGGTGGTGCTGTTGGCCATCATCATTGCGTTCACCGCCCTGCAATCCCGCAAGTCCCGCGAAGCCTATGGCGCGGTCAATGCGGCCATGCTGGTGCAAATCAAGACGGCCAACCAATGGGCCGCCCTGGTGGACGTGAACACCACCCGCGCCTATGCGGTGGTGGTGTCGGTGGACCCCGGCGTGGCCAATGCCTTCAAGGACGAGATTGCCCAGAGCAATGTCAAGATTGAAGAGCTGCAAAAAGCCATTGAGGCAGCCGATCCGACGGAGGCCGACAAAGCCCAGCTCGCCAAAATCACCGATCTGCGCAAGAAGCTGCAGGATCTGACCAGCCAGACAGCGCTGCTCAAGGTCACCAAACCTGGTGAAATGCCCGCCTTTGTGGAGACCCAGTACCGCCCAGCGGTGAAGGCCCTGCAGGACGCACACCAGCAGTTTGTGGTGATGCAGGACGCTGCCAACGAAGCCCTGCGCGAGGGCTTTGAGGCCGAGGGGCGCAAACTGATTCTGATGTCTGCCGGTGGCCTGGTGGTGCTGATTGGTGGCATTCTGGTGGGTGCTGGGTTCCTGATCCGCTCCATCAAGCAGCCGCTGCTGCAGGCCAACGACCTGGCTGCGCGTATTGCCGAGGGCGACCTGAGCGGCCATGTGGACGAAAGCCGGGCTGACGAGTTTGGGGACCTGATGCGCTCGCTGGCAGCCATGAACCGCTCACTGGGCCTGATGGTGTCGCAGGTGCGCCAAAGTACCGACAGCATTGCCACCGCCAGCACCGAGATTGCCACCGGCAACAACGACCTGGCCCAGCGCACCGAACAAACCTCCAGCAACCTGGCCTCCACCGCATCCAGCATGGACAGCCTGACCCATGCGGTGCGCATGAGTTCGGACAATGCCCACCAAGCTGCCACGCTGGCCGCCAGTGCCTCTAGCGTGGCCCAGCGCGGCGGTGAGGTGGTGACCCAGGTGGTCAGCACCATGCAGGAAATTGACGCCAGCAGCAAGAAGATCAGCGACATCATCAGCGTGATCGATGGCATCGCCTTCCAGACCAACATCCTGGCCCTGAACGCAGCGGTAGAAGCCGCGCGTGCGGGTGAGCAGGGCCGTGGTTTTGCGGTGGTGGCGAGTGAAGTGCGCTCCCTGGCGGGCCGCAGCGCCGAAGCGGCCAAGGAGATCAAGGGCCTGATCGGCACCTCGGTGGACAAGGTCGAGTCGGGCACCAAGCTGGTGACGGCGGCCGGTGCCACCATGCAGGAGATCGTGCAAAGTGTGCGCCGCGTGGTGGACGTGATTGGCGAAATCACCGCGGCCTCCAGCGAGCAAAGCGCGGGTATTGCCGAGGTCAACCAGTCGGTGGGCAATCTCGATCAGATGACGCAGCAGAACGCTGCGCTGGTGGAGGAAAGTGCCGCAGCGGCGGAAAGCCTGCGCGACCAGGCAGCCCAGTTGGCACAGGCCGTGGCGGTGTTCAAGGTGGCGCCGCAGTTGGCACACCCCGGGACGCAAGGCGCACCTTTGCTGCTGCACTAGACAGCAGCATTCGCCCACAAAAAAGCGCTGCCTGGCAGCGCTTTTTTTATTGCGGTGGGCCAGTGCCCCGGTGATCAGGCCACTTCGGCGATCAGCTCAATCTCCACACACGCACCCATGGGGATTTGCGCCACGCCAAAGGCACTGCGCGCATGCGCGCCCACTTGCGGGCCAAACACTTCGCCCAGCAGCTCGCTGCAGCCATTGGTGACCAAATGTTGTTCGGTGAAGTCGCCGGTGGAGTTGACCAGGGACATGACCTTGACGATGCGCTTCACTTTGTTCAGGTCGCCCACGGCGGCGTGCAGGGTGCCCATCAGGTCGATGGCGATGGCGCGTGCGGCAGCCTTGCCTTCTTCGGTGCTGGTGTTTTTGCCGAGTTGGCCGACCCAGGGTTTGCCGTCTTTCTTGGCGATGTGGCCGCTGAGGAAGACCAGGTTGCCGGTCTGCACAAAGGGCACATAGGCCGCTGCAGGCACGGCCACGGGCGGCAGGGTGATGTTCAGGGCGGTGAGTTTGTCGTAAATGCTCATATCGGTTCCTTTGAATAAAAAGTGCCGTTAGCGCCCATGGGTAGTGCGCGAACAGCTATTTAATTGATAGCGCCCTGGCTTTGGCTCTGGCCTCCGCCCTGGGATTGGCTTTGGCTCTGGGACGCCGCAATGGCGGGCGCAGAGTCGGTATTGTCGCCGCGGATGTCTTCCACCGTCACACCCACGGTCAGCGTGTGACTGGCCCCGCCGTGGATCACGCCGCGCAGGGGCGACACATCGCCAAAGTCGCGCCCGGTGGCCACGGTCACGTAGTCCACACCGGGGGCAAACCAGCCCCAGCGGTTGTTGGTCGGGTCCAGGTCCACCCAGCGCTGGCCCTCGGGCAGGTCGCCCACGTAGACGCTGACCCAGGCGTGTGAGGCATCACTGCCGATGAGCTTGACCTCGCCCGGCGCGGGCCGGGTCAGCAGGTAGCCGCTCACGTAGCGCGCGGGCAAGCCCATGCTGCGCAGGCAGGCCAGCATGATGTGGGCAAAGTCCTGGCACACGCCCTTGCGCTGTTCCAGCGCCTGCAGGGCAGGGGTGTTGATCTGGGTGCTTTCGCTCTCGTAGGTGAAGTCGGCGTGGATGCGCTCCATCAGGTCCACCGCCACATCCAGCACGCTGGCGTTGGCCCCAAAACTGGGCCGTGCATAACCCGCAAACTCCTGGCGGCGTGGCACAAAGGGCGAGGCGAAGACGAATTCGGACGCCGCCTCAAATGGCGTGTGGGCCTGGTAGCGCAGCCGGTCGCGCAGTTGCTCCCACGCTTGCTCGCTGGTCGGTCGGGCGTGGGCGCTGGTGGACACGATGCTCATGGCCTGCACCTCCAGCACCGTATGTGGCACCTGCAGCGAGAAGAAGCAGCGCGTGTTGCCATACACGTCCAGCGTGTTGCGCTGTTGCGCCGGCTGCGGGCTGATGGTGAGGGCGTGGCTCAGCAGGTGTTGCCCGGCATGCTGCAGCGGCTGCAGGTAGGCCACGTGCTGTGCAGTTTCGACCGCCGGCTGGTAGTCGTACCGTGTGTGGTGGGTGATTTGCAGCAGCATCAGGTGCCCACGCTGTGTTTGGTGTGGCCCGAGTGGGTGAAGTAGGTGGTGCTGATGTCCTCGGACACGGTGAACGCACACTCGCTCAAGGCGTCCAGCAGATTGCGCAGGGCCGGTGCGCTGGGTTCGCCCTGGGGCGTGTCACACAGCTGGGCCAGGTCCCAGGTATCGGGGTTGGGCACCTGCAGCGACATGGTGCTCAGTTCACCTGCCGGGCTCAGGGCCAGTTTGGCCAGGCGTCCGCGCAGCGTGTGGGCCACCCAGCCCAGAGAACGCGGGTTGTCGCGGTCCAGCACCAGCAGGTCGGTCAGCGCGGCAATGTCGCGGCTTTGCTGGTACTGGGCATGGAAGGTGATGGTGCTGTCGAACAGCGCGAGTAGGGCCTCGAAGCCGCCGTTGCTGTCCACCGCACCGGTTTCAAAACTGCGCGCCAGGGCGTTGGCCAAAAAATGCAGTCGCTCCACGTGGCGGCCAATGCTGAGCAGGCGCCAGCCGTCGTCGCGCGTCATGCGGTCGGTCTGCGCGCCGGTGATGGCGGCCAGCTGGTCGCTCAGGTCGCCCAGCACGCGCAGCGCCTGGGCTGGGGTGTAGTCGCCCTGGGCGCTCAGGCGGGCGCACTGGGCAAACAGGGTTTCTTCGGCCCGCACGATGGTGTTCCAGTGCTCTTGCGAGAGGCGCTCGCGCACCGTGGCCGCCGCCATCTTGAGCGCGCGCACATTGAAGCCCACGCTGGTGGCACCTTCGGCCGAGGCCAGGCTGGCGACCAGCGCGCGCTCAAACACGCGGCGCGCCTGCATGGGGGATGGTGTGCCCGGCAGCACCAGGGTGTTGGCCACTGCCATCTGGCTTAGCCACTGCAGCAGCGGGGCGGAACTTTGTTCTTCGCCGCCCAGGCAGTCCAAGGTGAGTGCCGCCAGACGCACGGAGTTCTCGGAACGCTCGGTGTAGCGGCCCAGCCAGTACAGGTTCTCAGCGGCGCGGCTGGTGACCAGACGCTTGCGCTGCGCCAGCACGGCGGGCGTGAGTGCCGTGGGCAGCAGGGTGGTGGTGTCCACCTCGCCCTCGGTCAGCGCCCACACATCGGCACTGCTGCCGCCGCGCTGCATGCTGGCAATGTCGGCCGTGGTGCCGGCCACGCGGGCCAAGCCTCCGGGCAACACGCGCCAGTGCGGGCGGCCAGTGGCATCCAACCCGTCAGAGACGGCAAACACCCGCAGCAACACGGAGCGCGCCACCATGGTGCCGCGCTGGCCGGGGCCGGCGCTGTGCCAGGTGGGTATTTGTGAGAGCGGCATGTAAGCCTGCACCGTGTGGTCTTCGCTCTGGCGCATGATGCGGCCGGCCCAGGCGTCCAGCGCGGTCTGGCCCAGGGTGTTGCCAATGACGGACTCGAAACTGGTGTGGATGCTGGAGCCGGGGTAGGTCGGCTTGATGGTGTGCTCGCGCAGGCGGGCCAGTGCGTCTTCCATGGCGCTGCGCTCGCCGCACCACCAGGTCGGCAGCGCGGGCAGGCTCAGCTCTTCGCCCAGCGCATGGCGCGCCAGCGCAGGCAAAAAGCCCAGCAGCGCGGGCGATTCCAGAAACGCCGAGCCCGGCGCATTGGCCACCAGGACATTCCCGGCGCGGATGGCTTGCAAGAGGCCGGGCACACCCAGGGTGGAGTCGGGGCGCAGCTCCAGCGGGTCCAGGTACTGGTCGTCCACCCGCTTGAGCAGGCCGTGCACCGGCACCAGGCCACGCAGGGTTTTGAGGAACAGGCGCTCGTCGCGCACGATCAGGTCGCTGCCTTCCACCAGGCTCAGGCCCAGGTAGCGGGCCAGGTAGGCGTGTTCGAAATAGGTTTCGTTGTAGGGGCCGGGCGTCAGCAGGGCAATGTGGGCATCGGCACCGGCCGGGCTGTGGGCCTTGAGGCTGTCCATCAGCGCGCGGTAGGTGCTGGCCAGGCGCTGCACCTTGAGTGCCTGGAAGGCCTGTGGAAACTGGCGCGACACGGCCAGCCGGTTCTCCAGCAGGTAGCCCAGGCCGCTGGGGGCCTGGCAACGCTGGCCTACCACCCACCAGTTGCCATCGGGGCCGCGGGCCAGGTCAAAGGCGGTGACATGCAGGTGGCGCCCGCCCACGGGCCGCACGCCGGCCATGGCACGCAGGTAACCCGGGTGGCCGTGCACCAAGGCCGGGGGCAGCAGGCCCTGGGCCAGGTAGGTTTGCGGGCCATACACATCGGCCATCACGGCCTCCAGCAGGCGCATGCGCTGCTGTACGCCGGCTTCGATGTGCTGCCAGCTGGGGGCATCGACCACCAGCGGGAACAGGTCCAGCGACCAGGGGCGCTGCGGGCCCTCGGCATCGGCGTACACGTTGTAGGTCACGCCGTTGTCGCGGATCTGGCGTTGCAGGCTGGCGGTGCGGGCGTCCAGCTCGGCGCTGGTGCGGGCCTCCATATTGGCAAAGAATTGGCCCCAAACGCCCGTGAAATCTGCGCGAGCAGCTATGAAATTGCTAGCGTTTTCAGTGCCGGAGCCGTTTGGGCTGCCGGCTTTGGGGGACACGGTGGCGCGCAGCTCGTCAAAATGCCCGGCAGCGGCCATGCACAGGCGGGCCCGGGGCAGCACATCGGCGTCGGTGGCGGGGCGGTTCACGGCAAGGGGATCAAGAGAGGAATTCACTGGCCTGAGTATGCCAGCGCAGGGGCCGCGGCTATGGGCGTACGGAGACGCCGGCTAGCGCGCAAACAGCTGGCCCAGGTCCTTGAACGCCTTGAACTCCAGTGCATTGCCACACGGGTCCAGCAAGAACATGGTGGCCTGCTCGCCTACCTGGCCCTGGAAGCGGATGCCCGGCTCCAGCACAAAGGCGGTGTTGCGGCTTTGCAGGCGCTCGGCCAGCGCGTGCCAGGTGTCCCATTCCAGCACCACGCCAAAGTGCGGCACCGGCACATGGTGGCTGTCCACCTCGTTGGTGTGGGCGTGGGTTTGCGAGTCGTTTTTGGGCGCCAGGTGGATCACCAGCTGGTGGCCGAAGAAATTGAAGTCCACCCACTGCGCGCTGCTGCGGCCCTCGGCGCAGCCAAACACCTCGCCATAAAACTGGCGGGCCAAGGCCAGGTCATAGACAGGAATGGCAAGGTGAAAGGGCTGGAGCGACATGGCAAGTTCCTTGGTGGCAATGGCAGTGGTGGATGCTAACTCAGCGTCAGCCCAGCGGCAGGGCGTCCAGGGTGGCGTAGCTGTTCTTGAGCCAGGTCTTCACCCGCTGGCGCTCCAGCATGCCCAGCGCATCGTCACCGTCCTTGCGGTGAATGGCGGCCCAGAAGCTGGCGTTTTGCCGGTCGATCTTGCGCATGCTGGCCTCGTGCAGCTGCGCCAGGCTGATCACATGGCCGCCCAGGGCCATGGCCTTCTTCAGCGCTGTGGAATCCTCCAGTTGAGAAAAGTCGCTACCCCGGCCCTGGTTCTTCACCACGATGTAGTTGGGCCCGGCGCCGTAGGTGGCCACCAGACGGTCCAGCAGGTCCACCGAGTCTTTGCCCGCATCGGCCACGTGCCAGAAGTTCACCGTCACGCCCAGGCTGGCCATCAGCGAGACCAGGTCCGAGTCTTTGACCCAGCGCGCCAGCGGCGCAGCGGTCTGGGCGGCCAGATCCACGATCACATTGGGTGGCAGGCCCACCACAGGCTCTTCTTCAAACACCCCGGCAATCAGGTCCAGGCCTTCATACGTGTCCACCACCACCGGGGCTGCGTAGTCGGCATAAAAGCGGGTGAACGATGTGTGCGAACGGTCGGTGTCAAAGCCGGTGAAGGCACGCCCCTTGTCGATGAAGTACTGCGCCAGCACACGGGCCACGACCGATTTGCCGACTCCGCCTTTTTCGCCGCCAATGAAGTTGATAGAAGACATGGATTTCCTTAGGTGAGGCCCAGAGTATGCAATTTGTATGCAAGCCCAAAGGCAGGGCCGTGGCTCGGCCCGGTGGCGACAGCCCCGCTGGAGTGTAGTTTTATGAATTTAAATAATAAAAAAGTTTATTTTTATATGGCAAAGATATACTGCAGCCCGGTGTTTCACCGGCATTTCGCTTCCCCCGCGCTGCAGCGCCACTTGATGGCCCCGCACGCTTCTCTAGAAAGGCTCTGACATGAGCAGCAAAATTTACGTGGGCAACTTGCCCTACTCCGTTACCAACGAAAGCCTGCAAAGCAATTTCGGCGAGTTTGGTGACGTGACCTCCGCCAAGGTCATGATGGACCGCGACACCGGCCGCTCCAAAGGCTTTGGCTTTGTGGAAATGGCATCCCCCGAAATGGCCCAAGCCGCCATCAATGGCCTGAACGGCCAATCGGTGGATGGTCGCTCCATCGTCGTGAACCTGGCCCGCCCCATGGAACCCCGTGGCGCCTCTGACGGCTACCGCGGCGGACGCAGCAGCTACTAAGCCGCACGCGCTCACCAAATAAAAAGGCCCCTTGATTGGGGCCTTTTTTTGTCCAAATTTTCTTATTTGGTCGGTGTCTCGCTGCTGGGCACCACGGGCTTCTTCTTGGTGAACTTCAGCGCCGCCTCCGCCAACTTTTGCTTGCGCTCCTGATTCAGCCGCTCCAGCTCGTGGTGCGTGCTCTTCTTCATGTTGGGATCTTTGCCAAATACGCCTGCCATAGTGATGTTTCCTTTGGGGGCAGTCTAACTGGCTTTGCGCGTGCGAGTACTTGAAGGAGGCGGGGCAGTGCTACGTTCTGTTAATTGGGCAGAGGCGGTTTAAGACTGGAAGCCGACTTTCGTTGTGCTCTGAAGCAGTCGTTACTTAATGCCGATCTGTGACCGAGCCGGCACTGCGCCGACTCTCGAACCACAAGAATCGTACCCGCCGGCTCGATCCACTGCATCGGCGGGTTATGCGACCGGCCGGTTCGCCGGAATTATTTCGCAGAAACCGTGAAGGTGACGTAAACGACACGATCATTATTAAATAGTAGGTAAAGTTCGGATATTCGGCCGAATTTGTAGCGAAGTTGCAATCCCTCGTAGCCACCCGACTGCCACTTGCTACGCTCACCACCATCGCCAAGCTCTTCGACGATCTGCTTTTCGGTCCTGCCCTGAAATTGACTCACCCAGTTCTCCAAATCGGATTGCGCAGAAATGACTGGTGCCGACCGGGTCGCGGGGCCAGTCTTATCAGTAGCAGGAGTCGCGCAGGCCGACACGAGTGTCAGCGTGAGGAGGATGAGAACGCTTGGTCTAATCACAGGTTTTTCCTTATCGAGTACTTTTGATCGGTCGCATAACGTTCCAGCTAAGCGGGCCAGCCAGCGTAGCTGGCGCAGGTCCGCTTGAGCGCAGGGTTAAACAGCATTTTCTCGCCGCTCCTCGGCGGTGACTCGCTGGACTGAATACGGCTCGATTTGCGCCGGCCAGAAGCCCCACGGGCCGAACCCGCCGCGCCCAAGCGAACCAACGGGCGGAAGCGATAGGTAGCTGCTTAAGATGCCGTGGATGCGGACACGCTTGCCAACCCAACGATTGAGCGCATCACGATTCGGCTGAAGGCTGCCATTGCCAAACCCTACCCAAACGCCAGCCTGGTACTGATGCTCACCGTCTTTCGGTCCGGAGATGCGCTCGGTCTTCGGATAGTGGAGCAATTCGAAGCCTTCGGCGTGAGCCTCCAAGACGCCTTCGAGCTCAAGCGGCTGCTCGTCGGGCGCTCCCAGATCAGCAAGCACTTCATTTACAGAGCGATGGGCTGTCATGCTGTTTAACGTTGGCCGTGAATGGGCCGCAACGGCGCACTCAACAATGAAGAATGGCGACCATGGTGGCCGCCGCTGTGGGTCCATTCGACGAACCCGTTAGCCTGCAACATGAGCTGTCGTTTCAGGGTATTCGCCTTTACTCCAATGGCGCTGAAGCACCTGCGCTGCACGGCTCGTTATACGGCGTTCTTCGTCTCCGGGCATTGCGTCTAAAAGAGTCAGCTTTCCACTTTGCTTGGAAATACTCAGCTTACCCGTTGCACTTCCAGCAGCTTCGTTGCGCGAGTCTGAAAGGGCGCGATATTTGGCGCAGGAGAACGAATACGTCGCGTGCAATTGATCCTCCTCAGACTTCCGAAGATTGATGCACATCCAGTCGAGATACTCGCCTTGCGGCTCTGAACTACTGCGGTCTTCCATGCGGGCTAACGTAATTTATACCGCAAAGCACTGCGGTATAACGTGGGAGTGTGGTTTATAAAAAATGGCATTTTTCCATATCCAGTCTGCTTGAGCTGCTCTCATAAAAATAGCGACAAACACCGCAGTCTTCACTCTCGATTTTGACGACTCAGTTGGACTCTGAATATCCCCCATTCGGGTGAAATTCTGAAGGTCGGCTTCCGCCGCTCACCGGAGGCGCCTGCAGACTGATTGCGGGCCCCCCCGACTGTCAGCTATGGGCAACCGGATTCCCACCGTCGCCCATCACGCTTACTGCCTGTAGGCTGCAAACAACTGAGAAATGGCAGTCGCGTAGTTGGCTGACCGACCGACAAATCAACATTAATGGCGTGTGCAAGTAACGCATTGATGTGTGCACTTTCAATGGTTGACATTTCAATACTCCTTCAATAGTTGTTCAAGATTGATTTCTCTGTAAATTGACTCGTGCTTTGGAGGCCAACAAGAAGTTGTTCCGTCCAAGCCAAGACCATGCCGCATCAAAAAGCCGCCTTTGGTATGGAACGCCAGTTTTGAGATAAAGGTCTTCCCGGAATCCCTATCAAAGTACTCCTCTCGCTGAAGGCGAATGGGTATGAAATAGCCATCTAGCTCAACAGTTGGAATTTCACGATGCGTTGCCCGCCTAACCTTCTCCCAATCCGGACTCAATGTCGCCACCGCTTCTCGCTCGCACAGCCGATTGAACTGCCAGCGGCCGATCAACTCGTCAGCAATCGGTGCAACCAGCAACAAAGGGAACAGCAACCAACTTGCTGCCGTGGTGTGCTTTGACATCCCCAACCAGCGGGGTATTTTTGCGCTGAGCATGATGGCCGCAATCAGCCACAGACCAAATCCAATAAAGAAGAGAATTCCAATCATGCTGCGAACTCCCAGTTTGTATTACTCACCGCATTTTTTTGGGAGCATTGAATAGCGGTTGTTGTTTGCGGAAAAGACGATAGCAGCTATGAATTGCACAGTGGAAGTGGGATGTACAAGGATGTCCGCTTTCGCTGCATTGTGAACGTCCGAGCAAGACCTGAACATCCCCCATTTGGGTGAGCCCGTGCAATGTCTCCTTCCGCCGCAAAGCGGCCGTGATGCACAGTAGCCCGGCTCTCGTCAGAGAACCAACGACCTACCGACAGAGCTGGGGGAATGGCCCCCCGCCGATTTCTGGGCGTTTGACAGTATGAGGCGAGGGCCGCTCCCCCAACTCTGCGCCCACACCTCAAACCGCCCCAAGAGTGATATCAATTCAATAGCTTCTCGCGCATATTCCAAAAGGGCTGGAGCCCTATTTGGCTTTAAAACGCCTAGCTCCTCCGCAGATCCCGCGTAAACGGAAACTCTTTGCTGCCCGCCACGTTGATGGTGGCCGGTGGCACCACCAGCTTGCCCGGCGTGTGGCCCATGGCGGCGAAGCGGGAGAGGCGGCGGCTTTCGGCTTCGTAGCCGTTGACCGGGAAGGTTTCGTAGTTGAGCCCGCCGGGGTGGGTGACAAAGTACTGGCAGCCGCCCAAGGAGCGCTTCATCCAGGTGTCCACAATGTCAAACGTGAGCGGCGCATGCATGCCAATAGTGGGGTGCAGGCTGCTGGGTGGGTTCCAAGCCTTGTAACGCACGGCAGCGACAAACTCGCCCACGGTGCCCGTACTCTGCATGGGCAGGGCTTGGCCGTTGCAGGTGACCACATAGCGGCTTTCGTTCATGCCGGTCACGCGCACCTCGATGCGCTCCAGGCTCGAATCGACATAACGCGCCGTGCCGCCGGCCGAGCTTTCTTCGCCCATCACATGCCAGGGCTCCAGCGCGTTGCGCAGCGTCAGCTCCACACCGGCGGCCTTGACCGCGCCGATCAGCGGGAAGCGGAACTCGTAGTGCGGCGCAAACCAGCTGGTGTCAAACGCATAGCCCGCCATGGTCATGTCGGCCATCACATCATCAAAGTCCATCTTGATGAAGGTGGGCAGCATGTAACGGTCGTGCAGCTCGGTGCCCCAGCGGGTCACCGGCGCCTTGTACGGCGTCTTCCAGAAGCGGGCCACCAGCGCGCGCAGCAAGAGCTGTTGCACGCTGCTCATGTGCGGGTGCGGCGGCATTTCAAACGCGCGCAGTTCCAGCAGGCCCAGGCGACCCGTGGCCGAGTCGGGCGAGTACATCTTGTCGATGGAAAACTCGCTGCGGTGGGTGTTGCCGGTCACGTCGATCAGGATGTTGCGCAGCGTGCGGTCTACCAGCCAGGGCGGCATGCTCTGGCCATACAGCTCGCGGTTTTTGTAGATCTGCTCGATGGCGATTTCCAGCTCGTAGAGTTGGTCGTTGCGGGCCTCGTCCACACGCGGGGCCTGGCTGGTGGGGCCCACAAACATGCCGCTGAACAGGTAGCTCAAAGACGGGTGGTTGTGCCAGTAGAGCAGCAGGCTGGCCAGCAGCTCGGGCTTGCGCAAAAACGGGCTGTCGGCCGGTGTGGCGCCGCCCATCACAAAGTGGTTGCCGCCACCGGTGCCGGTGTGGCGGCCATCGGTCATGAACTTCTCGGCCGACAGGCGCGACTCGAATGCCGCGTTGTACAAAAACTCGGTGTTGGTGACCAGCTCTTTCCAGTTGGTGACCGGGTGGATGTTCACCTCGATGACGCCGGGGTCAGGGGTGACTTGCAAGAGCTTGAGGCGCGGGTCGCGTGGGGGGGGGTAGCCCTCCAGCACGATCTGCATCTTCAGTTCGGTGGCGGTGGCTTCGATGGCGGCCAGCAGGTCCAGATAGTCTTCCAGGCGCTCCAGCGGCGGCATGAAGATGTACATCACGCCGGACTTGGTGCCCACGGCCTCGGCCTTGGGGCCGCTGGCGCGGCGCGGGTCGCGCACTTCCACACACAGCGCGGTGCGGGTGATCCAGTGGGCAGATTCGAAACGGCTGGGGGCCTCGGCGTAGCGGGCGGGCTCGGGCTGGCGCGCGCTTTGGGCGGCCGTGGCGTCACCCGTGGGAACGCGGCCCTTGGCGGTTTGCATGGTGCGGCGGGCCTCCGCCGTGGCCAGGTTGCCGGCCAGGTAGGGCAGGCCGCTGGGCGACACGCTGCCGCTGGGGGTGGTGGCTGTGCCGGGCGCGCCACTTGCACCGGGGGCATACCGCGCAGCAAAACTGGTGTGGGGCGGCAGCTGGCCGCGCGCCACCGTGGGGTCGCGCTCCACCAGGTAGGGGAAGTCGCCCTCGCTGACCCAGGGCAGCGAGTCCAGCGGCAGGCGCAGGCCCATGGGCGAGTCACCGGGCATGAGGTACATGCGCTCGTCGCGGAAGAACCAGGGGCCGGTGGTCCACTCCGGGCCACCCAGGCCGGGGTTGCCGCTGGCGCCCACCTTCAGCGGCAGCACATAGCCCACCACGGAGTCCAGTTTTTGGGTGAAGACGCGGCGCAGGCGGGCTCGCTCCATCTCGTCGTCGAGCTTGGCGTTGAACGGGTCCACGTTGACCGGCAGGCGGCGTTCGCGCCACAGGTAGTACCAGGTGTCTTCGTACCCGGCCTGCACGTATTTGTCGGTCAGGCCCAGCTTGCCGGCCAGGGTGCGGATGAAGTAGCCCGCGTCTTCGGCCGAGTAGTGGGTGGGCGTGCGTTCGTCGGTGAACAGGGCGGGGTTGCCCCAGACCTTTTGCTTGTCGGCGCGCCAGTAGATGTTGAGTGCCCAGCGCGGCAGTTGCTCGCCGGGGTACCACTTGCCCTGGCCAAAGTGCAGAAAGCCGCCCTGGCCGTATTCGTCGCGCAGCTTGTGCACCAGCTCGGTGGCGAAGCCACGTTTGGTGGGGCCCAGGGCGTCGGTGTTCCACTCGGGCGCGTCGCGGTCGTTCACGGCCACAAAGGTGGGCTCGCCGCCCATGGTCAGGCGCACATCACCGGCCAGCAGGTCGGCGTCCACCTGGTCACCCAGATTCATGACGGCGGTCCACTGCTCGGGGGTGTAGGGCTTGGTGACGCGCGGCGATTCGTAGATGCGGGTGACCTGCATGTGGTGGCTGAATTCCACTTCGCTTTCGTCCACGCCGCCTTCAATAGGCGCCGCGCCGCTGGGTTGCGGGGTGCAGGCCAGGGGAATGTGGCCCTCACCGGCCAGCAGGCCGCTGGTGGCGTCCAGGCCAATCCAGCCGGCGCCGGGCAAATACACCTCGCACCAGGCGTGCAGGTCGGTGAAGTCGACTTCGGTGCCGCTGGGGCCGTCCAGCGATTTCACATCGGGGGCAAGCTGGATCAGGTAGCCCGAGACAAAGCGCGCAGCCAGGCCGCAGTTGCGCAGCAGTTGCACCAGCAGCCAGGCGGAGTCGCGACAGGAGCCGGAGCCCAGTGCCAGCGTTTCCTCCGGCGTTTGCACGCCGGGTTCCATGCGGATGGTGTAGTCCACCGACTTGTGCACCAGGGTGTTGAGGTCGACCAGGAACAGCACGCTGCGCCGCTTGGTGCGGTCGATCTTGTCGAGGTAGGCCTGCAGCAGCGGGGTCACCGGGTCTGCGGCCAGGTAGGGGGCAAGTTCCTGCTTGAGCTCGGGGGCGTAGGTGAAGGGGAACTCTTCGGCCTCGGGCTCCAAAAAGAAGTCGAACGGGTTGTAGACCGCCATCTCCACCACCAGGTCGACGGTGACCTTGAACTGGGTGGTCTTGTCAGGGAAGACCAGGCGGGCCTGGTAGTTGGCAAACGGGTCTTGCTGCCAGTTGATGAAGTGGGTGCTGGGCTCGACCTTGAGGGAGTAAGACACCACTTTGCTGCGGCAGTGGGGGGCGGGGCGCAGCCGGATGACCTGGGGACCGAGATTGACCAGACGGTCGTAGGTGTAATGGGTGACGTGGTTCAGCGCTGCGTGAATGGACATAGCCGGTCTCTCGGTAATCTCGCACTGGGTGCGGGTGCAGCGGTTGCCACACCAGCCCCATACTAACAATCGGGTTTGACGCAGGGCTTGAAGCAAGTCCCGCGCCATGCCCGGATGCCCGGTGGGCGCGGGTTAGCATGGGGCCATGTTCTCTGCCGCCCACCGCACCAGCGCGTGGCCCCGCACGGTGTTTGCGGCGCTGCTGGGTTGGGTGTTGGGGGCGGCATTGCAGCTGCAGCAGGCGACGCTGGGTTCGCTCTGGTTTTATATGCCTTTTATGCTGCTAGCCCCCGTCTTGTATGCGCAAGCAGCTCCTGAAAAGATAGCAAAAATCACCCGCAAACCCACCCCCTTGGGGCTGGTGTCGGCGCTGGTGCTGCTGGCCGGCATGGCGTTGGGCTGGGGCAGTACCGGGGCGCGGGCGGTGGTGTTTGCCAGCACGGCGCTGGCCCCCGCCCTGGAGGGGCGTGACCTGCGCGTGACCGGTGTGGTGGAGGGCCTGCCGCAGACCAGCGAAGCCGGGCTGCGTTTCACGCTGCGGGTGGAGCAGGCACTGCTGGAGGGGCTGGAGGTCACCGTGCCCGCGCGTATGGCCGTGGCCTGGTACGCCACGGGTTATGCGTTGGGGGGCGAGCAGACGGGCCTGCAGCGCGTGCCCGCCCCGTTGTCCGCAGGCGAGCGCTGGCAATTCACCCTGCGCGCGCGGGCACCCCATGGCAGCATGAACCCGCACGGGTTTGACTACGAGCTGTGGCTGTGGGGGCAGGGTGTGCAGGCCAGCGCCTATGTGCGCGCCGGGCCCAAAGATCCCGAACCGCTGCGCCTGGGCCAGACCGGCTGGGCCCCGGTGGCTCTGGCGCGCCAGGCGCTGCGCGACCATATGGTGGCCACGGTGCAAGACCGGCGTGCCGCCGGCCTGCTGGCCGCGCTGGTCGTGGGCGACCAGGCCGCCGTGGAGCGCAGCGACTGGGATGTGTTTCGTGCCACAGGGGTGGCCCACCTCATCAGCATCTCGGGCCTGCACATCACCATGTTTGCCTGGGGCGCGGCTTGGCTCTGCGGTGCGGCGTGGCGGCGCTCGCGGCGCCTGTGTCTGGCCTTGCCCGCGTCATCGGCAGCATTGCTGGGCGGGCTGGGGCTGGCCTGTGCTTATGCGGTACTGGCGGGCTGGGGTGTGCCCGCGCAGCGCACCTGCCTGATGCTGGCCACCATCGCCGTGCTGCGCCTGGCCGGTGCCCGCTGGCCCTGGCCGCTGGTGTGGATGCTGGCCTGCGCCGTGGTGGTGGCACTGGACCCGTGGGCGCTGTTGCAGCCGGGTTTCTGGCTCAGTTTTGTGGCGGTGGGGGTGCTGTTTGCTGCAGATTCAGGAGCTGCTCGCGCAGATTCCATGGGGGCTGGAGGCCTAATGCAGGGCCAATCTTCCGCCGGGCAGCCCCAAGGCTCTGAACCGCTTGGCGGTCAGCCCCGACAGGGAAGATTAGCCCCTTTGGGGGGCAGCGCACTACGCGCAGCGAGAAGCGTGGGGGCCATGTTCCGGGAGCAGTGGGTCATTACATTCGCCTTGGCGCCGCTGAGTTTGCTGCTGTTTGGCCAGCTCTCCGTTGTGGGCCTGGTGGCGAATCTGCTGGCCATTCCCTGGGTGACTTTGTTGCTCACGCCACTGGCGCTGCTGGGTGTGGTGTTGCCCGCGGTGTGGGGGCTGGCCGCGCAGGCGACCGATCTGCTGTGGTGGTGGTTGAGCATGCTGGCTGCCTGGCCTTGGGCCACCGTCAGTGGGCCATTGCCTCCCCTGGGGTGGGGTTTGTTGGCCGTGGCGGGCGGGCTGTTGTGTGCGCTGCCGCTGCCCTGGCATCTGCGCGCCCTGGGGCTGCCGCTGCTGGCACCTTTGCTGCTGTGGCACCCGGCCGTACCCGCCGCCGGAGAATTTGAGCTGTTGGCGGCTGACGTGGGACAGGGGAATGCGGTGCTGGTGCGCACCGCGCGCCACGCTTTGCTGTTTGACGCCGGCCCGCGCTACAGCCTGGAGAGTGATGCCGGCCACCGGGTGCTGGTGCCGCTGCTCAAAGCCTTGGACATCCGGCTGGACACCGTGGTGCTGAGCCACCGCGACTCCGACCACGTGGGGGGCGCGGCGGCCGTGCTGGCCATGCAGCCGCAGGCGGCCTTGCTGAGTTCCGTTGAGTCCGAGCACCCGCTGCAGCAACTGCGCACGGTGCAACGCTGCGAGGCGGGCCAGCGCTGGCTGTGGGATGGTGTGTCCTTTGAGGTCTTGCACCCGCAGGCGGCGGACTACGCGGTGCCCGCCAAGCCGAATGCCCTGTCGTGCGTGCTGCGCATTGGCACAGGTGCCCACAGTGCGCTGCTGGTGGGCGACATAGAGGCCGCGCAGGAGGCGCGCCTGGTGCAAACCTGGCAGGGCAAGGATCATCTGCGTGCGGCGGTGCTGCTGGTGCCGCACCACGGCAGCAAGACATCGAGCACGCCCGAGTTTCTGCAGGCCGTGGCGCCGCAGTGGGCGCTGGTGCAGGCGGGGTACCGCAACCGCTTTGGCCACCCGGCGCCGCCGGTGCTGGCGCGCTACACCGGGGCTGGCATCAATTTGGTGTCATCGCCCCAATGTGGTGCCATGCGCTGGCGCTCGGAGCAGCCCCAAAATGTGGCGTGCACACGGGAGGATGATCGCCGGTATTGGCACCATCTTGTGCCATAGTGGTGCACGCGCAAGTGAACGTGGCGGTGGCCCGAAGCTTGCATACGGTGCGATCAGAGAGGTCTTTTATGCGGAAATTCGACGAGATGTACACCCAGCTTCCCTACGAGTTTTTCACTCAGGGCAAGCAGATACGAGACCACTACAAAATTTACGACGAATGGCTGGCGCGCCAACCCGGCGACATGATGGCCAAACGCCGTGAAGAAGCGGAGATGATTTTCCGTCGCGTGGGCATCACCTTTGCCGTCTACGGCGAGAAGGACGAAGACGGCTCGGGCACCGAGCGCCTGATTCCGTTTGACCTGATTCCGCGCATCATCCCGGCCCACGAGTGGACCAGCATGGAGAAGGGCCTGACGCAGCGCGTCACCGCGCTCAACCGCTTCATCCACGACATCTACCACGACCAAGAGATTCTGAAAGCCGGCATCGTGCCGCGCGAGCAGATCGAGGGCAACGCCCAGTACCGTCCCGAGATGGTGGGCGTGGATGTGCCCAACGGCATCTACTCGCAAATCTCCGGCATCGACATCGTGCGCGCACCGGACGCCAAGGGCAATGGCGAGTACTACGTGCTGGAAGACAACCTGCGGGTGCCCAGCGGCGTGAGCTACATGCTGGAAGACCGCAAGATGATGATGCGGCTGTTCCCCGACCTGTTCAGCGCGCACCGCGTGGCGCCCATTGCGCACTACCCCGACTTGTTGCTGGAAACCCTGCGCGCCAGCAGCCCGGCCACCACGGCCGAGCCCACGGTGGTGGTGCTCACGCCCGGCATGTACAACAGCGCCTACTTCGAGCACGCCTTCCTGGCGCAGCAAATGGGCGTGGAGCTGGTCGAAGGGCAAGACCTGTTTGTGAAGGACAACTTCGTCTACATGCGCACCACACGCGGCCCGCGCCGGGTGGACGTGATCTACCGCCGCGTGGACGATGACTTTTTGGACCCCACGGTGTTCCGCCCCACGTCCACGCTGGGCTGTGCGGGCCTGCTGGGCGCCTACAAGGCGGGCAATGTGACCATCTGCAACGCGGTGGGCACCGGCATTGCGGATGACAAGTCCATCTACCCCTATGTGCCCAAGATGATCGAGTTCTACCTGGGCGAAAAGCCCATTTTGAACAACGTGCCCACCTACATGTGCCGCAACAAGGACGACCTGGCCTACACGCTGGCGAACCTGAAAGACCTGGTGGTGAAAGAGGTGCACGGTGCGGGTGGCTACGGCATGCTGGTGGGGCCCGCCGCCACCAAGGCCGAGATCGAAGACTTCCGCAAGGCGGTGGAGGCCAATCCGAGTGGCTACATCGCACAACCGACACTGAGTTTGTCCAGCTGCCCCACCTTTGTGGAGAGCGGCATTGCGCCGCGCCACATTGATCTGCGACCCTACGTGCTCTCAGGCAAGACGGTGCAGATGGTGCCCGGCGGGCTGACACGCGTGGCCTTGAAAGAGGGCTCGTTGGTGGTCAACTCCTCGCAAGGCGGGGGCACCAAAGACACCTGGATTCTGGAAGACGATGCGTCGGCTGCTGCTGCCACCACGCAGACCCAAAGCCAAACCCCAAAACAATAAGCGAACTGCGGAGGTACCACCCTATGTTGTCAAGAACCGCCGACCACCTGTTCTGGATGTCCCGCTACACCGAGCGGGCCGAGAACACCGCGCGCATGCTGGACGTGAACTACCAGACTTCGCTGTTGCCGCAGAGCCAAGCGGTGGCCCAAGTGGGCTGGCAAGGCCTGCTGTCCATCAGCGAACTGCTCTATACCTACCAAGAGAAATACGGCGACATCCAGGCCCGCGAGGTGATGGACTTCATGGTCAAGGACGAGAGCAATCCGTCTTCCATCATGTCCTGTCTGAGTGCCGCGCGTGAAAACGCGCGTGCGGTGCGCGGCGCCTTGACGACCGAGGTGTGGGAAACACAGAACACCACCTGGCTCGAAGTCAAACGCATGATCAAGACGGGCGAATTTGAAAAAGACCCGGCCCAGTTTTTTGAGTGGGTGAAGTTCCGCTCGCACCTGTCGCGTGGTGTGACCGTGGGCACCATGCTCATGGACGAGGCGCTGTTCTTCATGCGCATGGGGACGTTCCTGGAGCGGGCCGATAACACGGCGCGTCTGGTGGATGTGAAGTTCCACGCGGTGCAGAGCGACTTTTTTGGCGCCGCCAGCGAGAAGGACCAAGAGTACGACTTCTACCACTGGAGCGCGATCCTGCGCAGCGTCTCCGGCTTCGAGGTCTACCGCAAGGTCTACCGTGACGTGATCAAACCCGAGCGCGTGGCCGAGCTGCTGATTTTGAAGCCCGACATGCCGCGCTCGCTGCATGCCAGTCTCAACGAAGTGGTCAACAACCTGCGCCTGGTGGCCAGCGACCCCGGCAGCGAAACCCTGCGCCGCGCCGGCAAGCTGCGCGCCGAGCTGCAGTTTGGCCGTATCGACGAAATCCTGGCCACCGGCCTGCATGCCTACCTCACGCAGTTTTTGGACCGTGTGAACGACCTGGGCGCCCACATCAGCCGCGAGTACCTGGTGCCGGTAACCTGACGCGCTGCAGGCAGGGTAAACGCGGCCCCCCAACCAGCCCGGATTGCGCCTCACAGGGGCTGGTTTTCCGCATAATGTCTTCAACAAGGAGACAGCATGCGCGTAGCTGATATCGACCGGGAAATTGAAACCGCCAAGGCGGCGGGCACCCTGCGGGACATCGTGATCCAGCCTTGTCCGGCCTTGCTGACGGACCTGCGGGTGGAGTTCAACCGCGAAGATCCGGAGCCCGCCACCATTGCCAAAATTGCCTCGCGCGATGTGGCCATGGCGGCCGCGCTGATCCGGGTGGCCAACAGCCCCATTTATGCCCGCTCCCGCAGCGCCTCCACGGTGGCCGAGGCCGTGGCCCTGCTGGGTATTGCCCAGACCGTGTCCATCCTCACCGGCTTTTTGCTGCGCGAGACCATCACCGCCAAATCGCCGCTGCTGGAGCATTTTTGGGAAACCTCGACCCGCCGCGCCTACGCCATGGGTTACATCGCGCGCCAGATGTACGGCATCAACGCCGACATTGCCCACACCTGTGGCCTGTTTTGCCATGTGGGCCTGCCCATCATGCTGCAGGGCTTGCCGGGGTACGAGGCCACCTTGGCGCAGGCCATGCAAGACCAGCAACGCACTTTCACCCAGGTGGAGAACGATGCCCACCGGACCGACCACGCGGTGGTGGGGGCCATTGTGGCCAAGACCTGGCGCTTGCCACCGATCGTCGCCATCGCCGTGCGCCTGCACCACGACTTCACCGTGCTGCGGGACGACCACATCCCTGCCGAGGTGCGCACGCTGGTCGCCATGTCCCTGCTGGCCGAACATTTGGTGGCTCTGCACGAAGGGCAAACCGAGCATGTGGAATGGGACCAGTACGGTGCGGCCTGCCTGGCCCACTTGCATGTGAGCGAGGTGGAAATCGAACACTGGCTGGACGCGCTGCAGGCCCAGTTTGAAGGACCTGCGGGCTTTTGAACCCGGCTCCGGCCGCTACTGCGGCGCGATTTGGGCGTCCAGGCCCATGGCGCGCACTTTGTCGGCCACCCGTTCAGCCTCTGCCTCGGTCTCGAAAGGGCCCACCCGTACCCGGGTGCGGGTGCCCTGGCTGGTTCTGACCGTTTGGGTGCTGGCGGGCAGGTCGGCGTCCGTCAATTGGGTGAGGGCGTTGCGGGCATTGTTTTCTTGGGCAAACAGGCCCACATTCACCACATAACGCAGTGCCTGTGCTGCGGGTGCGCTGGCTGCCGCCGTGGCGGTGTTTGCCGCGCCAGCCCTGGCGGTGGCGGACTCTGCGGCCACCGGCCTGGAAAGAATGATGATCTTGCCCGGCGCCGAGCTGCTGGCGCGCGAGGCGACTGCGACTGCGGCGGGCGCAGGCGGCGTGGCGGTGGCTCGGGGGGCGGCAGACGCAGCGGCCCGAGGTGCCGAGGCGGCTTCCACCCGTGCGGGGGCGGTCACGCTGGCCGAGGCTTGCGTTAGCGGGGTAGGCGGAACCGCGGAGGCTGTGCCCAGGGGGGCAGGGGCTGGTGCCGAGGCCGTGGCTTCCGGTGTGGGGGCTGGTGGTACCGACACATCAATGGTGCGCCCCACTGCAATGTTGCGGGCATCGGCTGCCGTGGGGGTGGGGGCCGGCGCGGGTGCCCAGCCTTCAAATTGCACCCAGGCGTAGGCCAGCAGGGCCAGCACCAATGCGTTGGCGACCATCTGGGCGATCAGGCTTTGGCGGGTGGGCGCCTTGCGGCTCAGGAAGGTGCAGGCCTCGGCCACGGTGTGGGTGGCCTTGAGTGCCGCGGCCATGCGCTTGCGTGTGGCCGCATGCAAGACGGCATTGCCGCCCAAACCTGGCAGCAAGACCGACAGCAACACCAGTGCGCCCACCAGGGCCCACTGCGTGGTGTCCGAAAACTGGAACACCAGGCGCCCGATGCCAAAAATGCCCAGTGCCAAGCTCACCAGCACCCCGGCATACACCAGCGCGGCGTGCCAGAGCTGGCGAAAGGCCAGCCAGTTGAGGGTGTAGAGCGCAGCCGCACCGTTCCAGCTCAGGCCTGGGCGGTCGGCCGCTTCAAAACGTGCAAACAGCGGCAGGTAATAGGCACTGTTGACATCGCCCACCGCCGCACGGTACAGCGCGGTCGTGGAGTGTTCGTCCGTGTTGTCCAGGGCGGTGTCGGCGGGTGTAGGCATGGTTTATTTTGGCACGCCGGGTGGGGCGGGCAAAGCGGCGGCCACCTCTTGCCCCAGCTCGATCACCGCCAGCGCGTAGTAGCTGCTCCAGTTGTAGCGGGTGATGGCGTAGAAGTTGTCGGTGCCGGCGATGTACAGCGGTGCGTCGGCACCGTTTTGCAGTTCCACCAGCGCCAGCTTGCCCGTGTGTGCGGCCGCTGCCGTGTCCAGCAGCACGCCTTTGTCTTGCATGGCCTGTGCGCTGAAGGTGGGCAGGATGTCCGGCGCCAGCAGAGTGGCACGGTCCAGCCGGGCCAGGTCGAACTGCACCGGGTAGTGCGTGGGCTGGCCGGGCTGCCACTTGAAGGTGACGAAGTAATTGGCCACCGAGCCAATCACATCGGCCGCACTGTGGAACAGGTCGACACGGCTGTCGCCATCAAAGTCCACCGCGTACTTGGCCCAGCTCGACGGCATGAACTGTGGCAGGCCCATGGCACCGGCGTAGCTGCCCTTGAGGGCCAGCGGGTCGGTGTTGGTGCGGGCGGTGAGGCTGAGAAAAGCCTCCAGCTCGGAGAGGAAAAACTTGGCACGATCCGCTGCACGCGGGTGGGCGGCAGGAAAGTCAAAGGCCAGGGTGCTGAGCGCGTCGATGACCCGGTAGTTGCCCGTCTGCTGGCCGTAGATGGTTTCCACCCCGATGATGCCCACGATGATTTGCGCGGGCACGCCGGTTTCGCGTTCGGCACGTTCCAGGGTGGCGCGGTTGTCCTGCCAGAACTGCACGCCGGCCTTGATGCGGATGGGGTCGATAAAACGACTGCGGTAGACGGCCCAGTTCTTGGGGGTTCCCACCGTGGGCGGTGTGCTGGCGCGCTGGATGGCCGGCACCAGCCGGGCCTGGCCGATGGCCTGGCGCACCCAGGCCGGGTCCAGGTTGCGGCGCTGGGCCAGATCGTCGGCCACTTGCATGATCTCGGGGCGGGTGGCGTACAGCGGGCCGGTGGTGGCCACCTGGGCGGCGGCGGGTGCTTTGGGCCGGTGGGCCGGTTTGCCTGCAGATTTATGGCGTTTTTGGGTGCTAGCTCCCGCGGATATTGCGCAAGCAGCTATCAAAAGCGTAGCAATTAGGCGAATTGAAAAAGTCACAAGGTCCAATGTTCAGGTCAGGCGCGTGGGCCAGGGCAGTTGCCTGCATTCTCGCTGCAATGCAGCCAGGCTGGCGGGGGCTTGCGGCGCGTAGCGCCAGGCCTCCAGCCGCAGCAGCCAGGCGGCAATGGTGGTGGTGTCCGTTCGATCCGCGCCGTGGGCCTGCAGCCGTGCGGCCAGTTGGCGCGGGGTGTCTTGCGTGCCTACGGTCCACCCGGCTTGGCGCAGCCGGGCCTGGGCGCGGTGCAGCAGGCGCAGCCACGGGTCTTGGTGGTAACGCTCCCACAGCGTCCACACCGCGCCCATACTGCTGGCCAACACGACCAGGGCGATCAGCACATAGCTCAGGTCTTCCCAGCTGGGCGCGTCGAAGCCCAGATTGCGCAGCAGGTCCATTTGCTTGGACTGGCTGTAGTTCAGCACCCACTGGTTCCAGCGGTTGTTGGCCGCTTCCCACATGGCCCGCAGGTTGATGGCAAAGCCGGGGCTCACAGTGTTGAGTGCCTGGGTGAATACGTTTTGTGGCGGTTGCAGGCGGGTGAAGGTTCCGGTGCGCCCCGGTGCCACGGCCGAGGTGGGGTCCACCCGCACCCAGCCCTGGCCCGCGACCCAGACTTCGGCCCAGGCGTGGGCGTCGCTCTGGCGCACGGTCCAGAAGCCATCCACACTGTTGACCTGTCCGCCCTGGTAGCCAGTGACCACGCGGGCCGGCACGTCCAGCGCACGCATCAGCAGCACGAAGCTGGACGCAATGTGTTCACAAAATCCGGCTTTGCGGTCGAACCAGAACTCGTCCGCCGTGTGGGTGCCGTAGACGCCGGGCTCCAGCGTGTACTCGTAGCCACCAGTGCGCAGGCGTTGCATCACGGCGTCTACCAGCTGGGGCGTAGTGGCGCGTGCCAGTTCGGGGCTGCGGCGCATGTCGGCGGCCAATTGCAGGGTGCGCGGGTTGAAGCCGCTGGGCAGGTCCACATAGTCTTGCAGGCCCACGGCCAAGCGTGTGGGGCCGTGGCGGAACTGCGGGTAACTGGTGGCGCGGTAACGCACCAGGTCGGCCATGGGCTGGTCGGCCAGCCACTGCAGGTCACTTGCCATGGTGGGGGTGTAGCCCACGATCTCGGGTTTGGTGGGCGTGGCATCCAGCACCAGCAGCCAGGGGCGGTTGTTGGCGGCCAGCGTGACTTGGTAATTCACGGGTGGACCTTGCACCTGCACATCGGCCGCCAGCTGGTAGCGGCTGGGGAAGGTGGAGCGCAATGCGCGCCACTCACGCCCGTCAAAGCTGGAGAACACCGGGCCGCGGAAATACAGCTCGCCTTGCGCAGGCGGCGGTCCGTCAAAACGAATGCGCATGGCAATGCTGTCGTCCAGCGCCAGGCTGGCGATGGTGCCCACCTGCATCTGGCCCGAGAGGCCGCTGCGCCCGCTCATGGCGTCACCCGGCAGGCCCCACAGTGGCGCTATGCGCGGAAACAGCATGAACAACACCGCCATGATGGGGGCGCCCAGCAGTGCCATCCAACCTGCGGTTTTGGCAGCCTGCAGCAGTGGCGGGCGGCCCACCGGCATGTGGCTGTTGACCAGTGCGGTGAGCAGACCCAGCAGCGCCACCAGCATGGCCGCTGCGGTGAGCAGGCTTTGCGAGAAAAAGAAGTTGCTGAGCATGGTGAAGAAGCCCAGGAAGAAGATCACAAAGGCGTCGCGCCGGGCGCGCATCTCCAGCGTCTTCAGCGTCAGCAACACCACGATGAGCGTGACACCCGCATCGCGCCCTAGCAGGGTTTTGTAGCTCCACCAGGTGGCGGCGCTGGCCAGGGCCAGCAGGCCCAGCAACCACCAGCGCGCGGGCAGGGACTGGCCTTGCACTGCGATGTGTCCGCGCCACAGCAGCACCACGCCGGCCATGGCACTGCACCACAGCGGCAGGCGCTCCACCTGCGGCAGGATCACCCAGGCAATCACCGCCAGCAAAAACAGGGTGTCGCGCGCTTCGCGGGGCAGGTGGGTGAGGCGTTGCAGCATGGAACTCAATGGGGGGTGTTCAGGCCAAGGCCAGCGCCTGCAGGCAGTTCTTCTGGTGGGCGGGGCCGCTGTCGGGTGCGATCTGCTGGCTGCCCAGGCGCAGGCCATAACGCATGCCTTGTTTCTCGGCCAGCAGCACCCAGGCGCACAGGCGCGAGAGGGCGTGCTCGCGCGAGGCGCCCGCACCCTGGCCGGCGTGGGCCAGGTCTAACCACAGCTCAAAGCGCTGCGACTGCTGGGCGTCGCGGCTCACCAGTTCGTCGGCCTTGGCGACTTTTTTCCAGACCACCAGCTTGAGCGGGTCGCCACGCCGGTAGGCACGCACGCCGTCAAATTCGCCGGTGTGTTGTTTGTGGCTATTGGCCGCGCCACCAGCCTTCGGTTCGCCCGGAGGCAGGGGCGGCGGGTGGGCCTCGGGGGCCGGGTAGACCAGCACCTGCGCGGCCGGGCGCCACACCGTCCACACGCGGAAGGTGCCCAGCGGGAAACGGGTCTCAGCCGTCAGCGCCGGCAGGCGGTGCAGGCCGCGCTGGGTGGGGGTGAAGGCCACCTGCACCTTGGCACTGCCCTGGGCCGGCACATCGGTCCAGCTCCAATGCTGGGTGCCCAGCACGGCCAGGCCAATGCCGTAGCGCACGCGTCGGCTGTCGCTTTGCAGTTGTATGCCAATTGGCACGCTAGCCCCCATGAACTGTGCGTCAGGCGCTATCAAATGCATAGTGAGTCCGCGCAGGGTGCCATGGCACACATGCATGCCAATGACGGCGCTGCCGGTCAGCAAAAAGGTCAGCACATAGCCCAGGTTGAGCTGGTAGTTGATGCTGGCCACCAGCAGCACCAAGAGCGTGAGGCCCAGCATGAGGCCGGGGCGTGTGGGCAGGATGTAGACGTTGCGCTGCGTCAGCGTGGTGCTGTCCTTGAGCGGCAGGCGCGACTCGAACCAGGCGCGGAACCTGCGGCGCAACATGGTGAGGGGGTTCCACACCAGGGCACCCGTGGAGCCGGCTGTGCCGGGCCACAGGGTGCGCCCCCCTGGGGGGGAGGCGCCGGAGGCGCTTCGGGGGGGCGTCATCAGGGGAGAGGAACGGCTTGCAGCATGGCTTGCACTTGCTCCACCGCGCCACGGCCCGAATCTCCCACGGGAATCAGGCGGTGGGCAATGGTCTGTGGCAGCACCGCCTGCACATCGTCGGGCGCTACATAGTCGCGTCCGCTGAGCAGGGCCTGGGCTTTGGCGGCGCGCACTACGGCAATGCCGGCGCGTGGCGACAGGCCCTGCAAAAACCACTGGCCCGAGCGGGTGGCGGCAATCAGGTCCTGCACATAGTCCAGCAAAGGGCCTGCGGCATGCACGGCCAGCACAGTGGCTTGCAATTGGGCCAGCTCGCCGTCGGCCAGCAGGCTGGGCAACTCGTCGACCATGGCGCGCCGGTCGGCACCGGCCAGCAGCGCGCGCTCGGAAGCCCGATCGGGGTAGCCCAGCGAGATGCGCATCAAAAAGCGGTCCAGTTGTGATTCGGGCAGCGCGTAGGTGCCTAACTGGTCCAGCGGGTTTTGGGTGGCAATCACAAAGAAGGGCTGGGGCAGGGGGCGGGTTTCGCCTTCCACGGTGACCTGCTTTTCCTCCATGGCTTCCAGCAGCGCACTTTGCGTCTTGGGGCTGGCGCGGTTGATCTCGTCGGCCAACAGTACCTGCGCAAAGATGGGGCCGGGGTGGAACACAAAGGCCTCTTTGGCGCGCTCGTAAATTGACACGCCTGACAGGTCGCTGGGCATCAGGTCCGAGGTGAACTGCACGCGCGAAAACTGCAGGCCAAAACTGCGTGCCAGCGCGTGCGCCAGCGTGGTTTTGCCCACGCCCGGGACATCGTCAATCAACAGGTGGCCACCGGCCAGAAGGCAGGCGACGCAGTCCTGGATTTGCGCGGGTTTTCCCACAATCACCATGTTAAGCTGGGCCAGCAATGATTTAAGCTTGTGTTGTGCGTCCATGGCACGACGTTACCCGAAAATCCTGAATGACGAGCGCACTGGCAAACAAGACCGGATACTTTTCGCACCGCGATTGCCGCAAGCATGAGATGGGCGAGGGCCACCCCGAATGCCCCCAAAGACTGGATGCCATTGACGACCGCCTGCTGCTGAGCGGCGTGGCCGATGCGCTGGACTCGCGCGAAGCTCCCCAGGCCTCCATCACCGACCTTGAACTGGCCCATGGCCGCATGTATGTGGCCTCGTTGCGCGGCCTGACCGACAGCTTGCGCGAAGAGATGGCCGCCGGTGGCCCCACCCATGCGCAGATGGACCCCGATACCAGCCTCAATGTGCACACCTGGGATGCCGCCTTGCGCGCCGCCGGTGCTGCCGTGGCCGCCACCGATGCCGTGATGGCCGGTGAACTGGCCAATGCCTTTTGCGCCACCCGGCCGCCCGGCCACCATGCCTGCAAAGACAAGGCCATGGGCTTTTGTTTCATCAACAACGTGGCGGTAGCCGCGCGCCATGCGCTGGAGCGGCATGGCCTTAAACGTGTAGCCATCGTCGACTTTGATGTGCACCACGGCAATGGCACCGAAAACATCGTGACCGGTGACCAGCGCATTCTGATGGTGAGCTTTTTTCAGCACCCGTTTTACCCTGAGGGCGGCTCGCGCTCGCACGCCAGCAACCTAGTGAATGTGCCGGTGCCGGCCTACACCAAAGGGGCCGCGGTGCGCGAGCTGGTCGCTCAGCACTGGTTGCCGCGGCTGGAGGCCTACCGTCCCGAGATGGTATTTATCAGCGCGGGTTTTGATGCCCACCGCGACGATGAGATGGCCCAGATGGGTCTGGTAGAAAATGATTACGCGTGGATCACGGCGCAGATCAAGGCGGTGGCTGATCGCCATGCGCAGGGGCGCATCGTCTCCTGCCTGGAAGGCGGCTACCACCTGGAGGCCCTGGCCCGCAGCGTAGAGGCGCATGTGCGCGTACTGGCAGATTTGCAATGAACTCTCTGAAAAACCTTCCTGCTCCCAAACCCATTGATGATTTCGAAGCCTGGTTGAGCACCTTCACGCAGCCCACGGTGCTGCTGGAGCTCTTGGCGCTGGCGCTCAGCGTGGCAATGGCCTGGGGGCTGGTGGCGGCGCTGCGCCGTACCCTGGGCATGCACGAGGAGCGGTCCATTTGGTTTGGCAAGCGGGTGGTGGACGGTGTGCTCTTTCCGTTGGCCTTGCTGTGCCTGGGCTATGTGTCGCTGGAGCTGTTGGGCAATTTTGTGCCGGTGGCGGTGTTGCGTATTGCCATTCCGGTGCTGATGTCTCTGGTCGTGATCCGTGTGGGCGTCAAGGTGCTGCAGGCCACGTTTGCCGAGTCGCGCTGGGTCAAGCCGCTGGAGCAAACCATTTCCTGGGTCGCCTGGCTGGCCATGGTGCTGTGGGTCAGTGGCTTGCTGCCGGTCATCCTGAACGAGTTGGACCTCATCACCTGGAAGGTAGGGGGCACCACGTTATCGGTGCGTACGCTGATTGAGGGTCTGATTACCGCAGGCGCTGTGCTGATCATCACCCTGTGGATATCGGCCGGTATTGAAGCGCGCTTGTTGCGTTCCGCCACGGGTGGGGAGTTGTCGCTGCGCAAGGCAGTGAGCAACGCGGCGCGTGCGCTGCTGATGTTTGTCGGCCTGATGCTGGCACTGTCTGCTGTGGGCATCGACCTGACTGCCTTGTCGGTGTTGGGCGGTGCCGTCGGCGTGGGTATCGGTTTTGGCTTGCAGAAGTTGGCGGCCAACTATGTGAGCGGGTTTGTGATCCTGGCCGAGCGCAGCATGCGCATTGGCGATGTCGTGCGGGTGGACAACTTCGAAGGCACGATCACCGAGATCAACGCGCGTTACACCGTGGTGCGTTCCCAGACCGGGCGCGAGTCCATCGTGCCCAACGAGATGCTGATCACCCAGCGCGTGGAAAACATGTCGCTGGCCGACAGCCGGGTGAACCAGGTCATCAACATTGCGGTGGGCTACGAGAGCGATGTGGAGCAGGTCATGGCCTTGCTGCTGCAGGCCGCGCTGAGCCAGCCGCGCGTGTTGCGGGAGCCGGCGCCCGCCATCAGCCTGGCCAATTTTGGCGCTGACGGGCTGGAGTTCACGGTGGGCTACTGGATCAATGACCTGGAGAACGGCCAGGGCAATCTGCGTTCCGACATCAACCTGGCCATCTTGCGCGCCCTGCGTACGCATGGCATCGACATTCCCTACCCGCAACGGGTAGTGCATACACGCACAGCACCGTGAATTTGATGAGTTGCCTCTAAGTTAAGTCACCAAAGCGCCAAATGGCGAGGCTGGCGCCGCTATAATCGAAAAAAAGCACGATCGTTCTATTTTGTGATGGGGATGGCAGAGCGCAAGCGATAGTCAGGGGCAACTCGCCGTCCCGCATAGAATCGACCAATTGACGTGCACGTCAACTAAAACTGAGCATTTTTTAACCATCTGGAGTGGCAGCAATGAAAGTCCTGGTACCCGTCAAACGTGTGGTGGACTACAACGTGAAGGTCCGAGTGAAGTCGGATGGCACGGGTGTAGACATCGCCAACGTCAAGATGAGCATGAACCCCTTTGACGAAATTGCGGTGGAAGAAGCCGTGCGTTTGAAGGAAAAAGGCGTGGTCACCGAGGTGATCGCCGTGTCCTGCGGTGTGGCCCAGTGCCAGGAAACCTTGCGTACCGCCATGGCCATCGGCGCCGACCGCGGCATCCTGGTGGAAACCACCGAAGAACTGCAGCCCCTGGCCGTGGCCAAGCTGCTCAAGGCCCTGGTGGACAAAGAGCAGCCCGGCCTGGTGATTTTGGGCAAACAAGCCATTGACGATGATTGCAACCAGACCGGCCAGATGCTAGCGGCCCTGGCCGATTTGCCCCAAGCCACCTTCGCCTCCAAGGTGGAAGTGGTGGACGGCAAGGCCCATGTGACGCGTGAAGTGGACGGTGGCCTGGAAACCCTGGCCGTGACCCTGCCCGCCATCATCACCACGGACCTGCGTTTGAACGAACCCCGCTACGTGACCTTGCCCAACATCATGAAGGCCAAGAAGAAGCAGCTCGACACCTTCAAGCCCGAAGACCTCGGCGTGAACGTGGCCCCGCGCATCAAGACTTTGAGCGTGGCCGAACCCGCCAAGCGCAGCGCGGGTATCAAGGTGCCCGATGTCGCCACGCTGGTGGACAAACTGAAGAACGTTGCAAAGGTAATCTGACCATGACCGCACTCGTAATCGCCGAACACGACAACGCCTCCATCAAGGGCGCCACCCTGAACACCGTCACTGCAGCGGCCCAAGCCGGTGGTGACGTGCATGTGCTGGTGGCTGGCAGCAATGCCGCCGCTGCCGCTGCCGCCGCTGCGCAAATTGCCGGTGTGTCCAAGGTCATCCATGCCGACAGCGCCGATCTGGCTCACGGCCTGGCCGAAAACGTGGCAGCCCAGGTGCTGGCCATCGCTGGCAACTACAGCCACATCGTGTTCCCTGCCACCGCATCGGGCAAGAACATCGCCCCCCGTGTGGCTGCCAAGCTGGACGTAGGCCAGGTGTCCGACATCACCAAGGTCCTCAGCGCCGACACGTTTGAGCGCCCCATCTACGCTGGCAACGCCATTGCCACCGTGCAGGCCACCGATGCCGTGAAAGTGCTGACCGTGCGCACCACCGGTTTTGACCCTGCTGCCGCGACCGGTGGTTCCGCCGCAGTGGAAACCATGGCCGCCGCTGCTGCCAGTGCTGGTGTGGCCTTTGTGGGTTCCGAGATCGCCAAGAACGACCGCCCCGAGCTGACCGCTGCCAAGATCATCGTGTCGGGTGGCCGCGCGTTGGGTTCCAGCGAAAAATTCATGGAAGTCATGACGCCCTTGGCCGACAAGCTGGGTGCCGCCTTGGGTGCTTCGCGCGCTGCGGTGGATGCGGGCTACGCCCCCAACGATTGGCAAGTGGGCCAGACCGGCAAGATCGTCGCGCCCCAGCTGTATGTGGCCTGCGGTATCAGCGGTGCCATCCAGCACTTGGCCGGCATGAAGGACAGCAAGGTCATCGTGGCGATCAACAAGGACCCCGAAGCACCGATCTTCAGCGTGGCCGACTTTGGCCTGGAAGCCGACCTGTTTGTGGCGGTGCCCGAACTGATTGCGGCGCTCTGATGTCCGTGTGAAAAAGGGCATCGCGTGCGATGCCCTTTTTTTTGGCCTGCAGGCCTGCGTAACCCGCTTGTAACTAGAATTTTTGGAGACTCCCATGAGCTACGTCGCCCCCGTCAAGGACATGCTGTTCAACATCCAGCACCTGGCCAATATTGAACAGATCGCGCAACTCCCCGGTTTTGAAGATGCGGGCCTGGACACTGCCCAAGCGGTGTTGGAAGAGTCTGCCAAGTTCACCGAAGGCGTGCTCGCTCCGCTGAATTGGGAAGGTGACAAGAACCCGTCGAGCTGGAAAGACGGCGTGGTCACGGCCACCCCGGGCTTCAAGGAAGCCTTCAAGCAATTCACCGACGGCGGCTGGCAAGGCCTGCAGCACCCCACCGACTTCGGTGGCCAGGGCCTGCCCAAGACGATTGGCGCCGCCTGCGGGGAAATGGTCAACAGCGCCAACATGAGCTTTGCGCTGTGCCCGTTGCTGTCTGACGGTGCGATTGAGGCATTGCTGACCGCGGGCTCTGACGAACTCAAGGCGACATATCTCGAAAACCTGGTCAGCGGCAAATGGACCGGCACCATGAACCTGACCGAGCCACAAGCTGGCAGCGATCTGGCTGCGGTGCGCAGCCGCGCCGAGCCGCAGGCCGATGGCAGCTACAAGGTGTTCGGCACCAAGATTTTCATCACCTGGGGTGAGCACGATATGGCCGAGAACATCGTCCATCTGGTGTTGGCCCGCGTGACCGGCGCGCCCGAAGGCGTGAAGGGCATCAGCCTGTTTGTGGTGCCGAAGTTCATGGTGAACAAGGACGGAAGCCTGGGTGCGCGCAACGATGTGCACTGTGTCTCCATCGAACACAAGATGGGCATCAAGGCCAGCCCGACCGCCGTGCTGCAGTACGGCGACCATGGTGGCGCCATTGGCTACCTGGTGGGCCAGGAAAACCGCGGTCTGGAGTACATGTTCATCATGATGAACGCCGCGCGCTACGGCGTGGGTGTGCAGGGCATTGCGATTGCCGAGCGCGCCTACCAAAAGGCCGTGCAGTTCTCCAAAGACCGCGTGCAAAGCCGCCCGGTGGATGGCTCCATGCCTGCCGCTGCACCCATCATTCACCACCCCGATGTGCGCCGCATGCTGATGACCATGCGCGCCTACACCGAAGGCTGCCGTGCCCTGGCCAGCGTAGGCGCCAGCGCCTACGACGCGGCCCACCACCACCCCGATGCGGATACGCGCAAGCAGAACCAGGCCTTCTATGAGTACCTGGTGCCGCTGATCAAGGGCTACAGCACCGAGATGAGTCTGGAAGTCACATCCCTGGGCGTGCAGGTGCATGGTGGCATGGGTTTCATCGAAGAAACCGGTGCGGCCCAGTACTACCGCGACGCCAAGATTCTGACCATCTACGAAGGCACGACCGCCATCCAGGCCAATGACCTGGTGGGCCGCAAGACAGCGCGTGATGGTGGCCAAACTGCCAAGGGTATTGCCGCGCAGATCGAGAAGACCGAAGCCGAACTGGCTGCCAGCGGCTCGGCCCACGCATTGGCTGTGGCCCAGCGCCTGAAGGCCGCACGCCTGGCATTCATCGACGTGGTGGACTTTGTGGCCGGCAACACCAAAACCAGCCCCAACGCCGTGTTTGCGGGCAGCGTTCCCTACCTGATGCTGGCCGGCAACCTGATGGCAGGCTGGCAACTGGCCCGATCGCTGCTGGTGGCCGAGCAACAGATTGCTGCCGGTACCGATGTGCCTTTCATGCAAGCCAAGATCACCACCGCGCGCTTTTATGCCGACCACCTGCTGAGCAAGGCCGGCGGCCTGCGCGACAGCATTGTGGAAGGTGCTGACAGCGTGACGGCGTTGTCACTGGACGCGTTCTGAGCGGAGTTCGCGCTTTATTTGCTACTGAATTGCTAGCTGCTCGCGCAGTATCCACGGGGGCTAGCGCCTGATTTCATATAAAAATTGACCCGAGGAGACTCCATGTCCAGACTGCCTGCACCGCTAGACCGCTTGCCTTTCCCCGTGATCGGCTCGCCGCTGTTCATCATCAGCAACCCCAAGCTGGTGATCGCCCAGTGCATTGCCGGTGTGGTGGGTTCCATGCCTGCGCTGAACGCCCGCCCGGCCGAGCTGCTGGAAGACTGGCTCAAGGAAATTACCGAAACGCTGGCTGCGTATAACGCCGCCCACCCCGACAAGCCTGCTGCGCCCTTTGCCATCAACCAGATCGTGCACAAGAGCAACGACCGGCTGGAGCACGACATGGCGCTGTGCGTGAAGTACAAGGTGCCCATCATCATCACGTCCTTGGGCGCGCGCGAAGAGATCAACGCCGCGGCCCACAGCTACGGTGGCGTGGTGCTGCACGACATCATCAACAACAAGCATGCACACAAGGCGATCGAGAAGGGCGCGGACGGTCTGATCGCCGTGGCTGCAGGGGCTGGTGGCCATGCGGGCGTGAAGAGCCCGTTCGCACTGATCCAGGAAATCCGCCAGTGGTTTGACGGTCCGGTCGCACTCAGCGGCTCCATTTCCACTGGCGCCGCTGTGCTGTCGGCCCAGGCCATGGGGGCGGACTTTGCCTACATCGGCTCGGCCTTCATCGCCACCGAAGAGGCACGCGCTGCCCAGGAGTACAAGGACGCCATCGTGGCGAATGACTCCGATGAGATCGTCTACAGCAACCTGTTCACCGGCGTGCACGGCAACTACCTGGCACCCAGCATCCGAGCTGCGGGCCTGGATCCGGCCAACCTGCCCGAGAGCGACCCCAGCAAGATGAACTTTGGCGGTGCATCGGCCAAGGCCTGGAAGGACATCTGGGGCTGCGGCCAGGGCATTGGCGCCGTGACCAAAGTGCAGCCGGCGGGCGAGTATGTGGCCCAACTCAAACGGGAGTACGCCGCTGCCAAGGCCGAACTGCTGGCCCGCAACTACGCGTAAATTGCAAGGGGTTTAAGCCTGTAGCGCCCGCGCCATCTGCGCGAGGCGCTATTTTTTTGAGAGCGCCTGTTGCGCCTCAGGCTTGCAGGCGCAACCCGTCGTCGTTGTCGGCCATGAGCCGGTTCAGCGCACGCTCCACAATGGGTGCCTGCTCCAGCAGTTGCAGGTGGCCCAGGCGCAACATGTTGGCCACTTCGCGTTCGGAGCGCACAAAGGCGTCAAAGCCTTCCCGGTTGGTGAATAAAAAGCGTGTGCGCATGGGGCTGACCCAGCTCAGGCGGCAGCGGTGTGGCGCGGTGCCGGGCTCGGCCACTTCAAACCAGACGCCGCGCGTCAACAGCTGGGCGCTCGCATCGAAATCGTCCATAGCCGAGGGATCCTGCACCGTGAGCTGCGTGGCACGTCGCTGGTCCAGGGCTTCCATGGCGGCGTCGCCCGCGCTTTCTTCCAGTGCTGCGCTTTGGGTATCGATGGGGGGCGGCGCCTTCATGCGGATGGCCAGCATGTGGGTGCCGATCAGGCGGCGCGTGAAGGTGGCGCGCGGATCACCGTACCACTCCATAGCGTCCAGCTCTACGTTCAGCGTACGCACCAGTTCGGGCAATACCGCGACCAGCGCCTTGCGGTCTTCCGGGGTGGTCTTGGGCTGGGTGCTCCAAATCAATTGGTCCATGGTCTGCAGGGCGGCATTCCAGCGGCCGGGCTCGTCGTCTTCCCGCATCCACGCCGCAGCAATGACCTGGCGCCACTGGGTTGTCAGAAACGGCTTGAGGAAGGGCACCAGCGGCAGCTTGTCGGGCAGGGCGCTGATGCGGGCATGCACGATCTCGTCGGCATGGGCCAGCGCGGCGTTCAGGGCCTCCTGGTCGCGCTCCTGATTGGCGACAGGTTCGATCTGTTGCTGCGCCTGCTGTTCGCTCTCGAACAGGAATTCGGTGAATTCGGCCAGTAGCAGGCTGAACAGGGTGAGGTCGTCTTCAAACTCGTGCAGCACACGCTGCACCGTGTGTTCGATGCGCCGGTAGAGCGGGTCTTCTTCGCCCTTTTCCGGTGTCCACGCCACGGAGGATGAGGCCAGTGTGTCCACCAGCTTGCGTGCCGGGTGCTCGCTGCTCAGGAAGAAGTCGCGGTCCATCATGGCGGCGCGCAGCACCGGGATCTGCAGGCGGCCAATCACCACCTTCATTTGCATGGGAATGGCCTGGTCGGCAAACACGTAGTCAAACACCTCGGCCAGTGCGTCCACCGTGCCACGGTCCAGCTCGGGGGCTTGGCGGATGGCGTCCTGCTCGCGGATCTGGCGCAACACGTTCTGGTGGCCGTGCGGGCTGTCTTGCGGCTGCAAGAACTGAAACCGTGAGGCGTTGGGCCCGGCGTCTGCCTGCATTTGCCCCAGGTAATTGAGCAGGGCAGGGTCGGCCGGCGCCCTATGGCCTGCGGGCTGCAGGGCGTAGCCGCGGTCGCTGCTCTCCGCGTCGCCGTCGTCGTGCCGGGCGGTGCCTGCAGTCGGGTTGGGGGCGCCAGAACTTGTGGCACCCGTGGGGCCCGGTCCGGCCCCTACACCTAGGCGCTGCAAAAAAGCCTTGACCTGGGTGGCGATGTGCTGACCCGCGGGCGCAAGGCCGCTCCAGGCGCTGCGAGCGGGCTCTGCATCTGGGGCGGGTGTTGCGTGTGGTGTGAGCGGGGCCGGTGCGGATTGCAGGGGGGCCTGGCTGCTCTGGCCCGCATCACCCAAAGGGGCTGCACCGGACAGCGGTGCGTAGGCCGAGGACACCGATTTGCGGATGCGGTGTACGGCGTGGGCCTGGATGCCGGCTTGGGTGAGTGTCGCGCTCAGGTCGGTGTAGAGCGGTGCCAGGTCGATGGTGTGACCTGGCTCCAGCGCTTGCAGCAGGTGTTCGGTGGCCTGGGGTTCAAATTCGCCCTTGTCCCAGGCCCGCATGAAGGCCCCCAGCAGCACTACGGGACGGAAGGGATTGGACGAGAGGGACGGGGACTCGTTGCCAAACAGGGTGCCCAGCTTTTGCGTGAGAGGGGTGAGGCTGTTTTCGTAACGGGTGTTGAACTGTTGGGCCACGCGGTCCAGCAGAAGGATGCGGTGGACCTCGTCCACGTCGATCAGGCTCAGCGTCATGCCGTCCAGTGCGTGGTCGTTGGCCGGGGCGGGTTTGGCGCCCAGTTTTTCCATTTCGGGCCAAACGGTCTGGATGTCTTCCTGCAAACTTTGCTGCAGGGCATCGCGGTACAGGCGCTTGAATTTATCGGCTTGGCGGTCCAGCAGCACGGCTGCGGTGCGCAGGTTTTGGGATTGCAACAGTGGCAGCTTGCCGTCGGCCAAGTCCAGGAGGTGGGCCCGGATTTGTTTGAGCTGGGCGTCTTCGCGGTCTTCAAAATAGCCTAGCGTTTTCCCCATCATCGCGCGCACCAGCCGCAGCGCTTGCGCGCGCGACTCCGGGGTGCTATTGCTGGTGGAAAAGGGCTGAAATGCGCTCATGTACCGCTGAAAGGTGCCGCCGCCCCGTGAGGCTGGCGGCCCCTTCGTCCATCGACTGAATTTGTGATGCGGAATGATCGCATGGACCGTGGGCCATCCCTAGCCCTTGACAGGACCGGGTGCCCAGATTTACCCACTTGATACACAGTTTCTCGTAACGAGTTGTAAATTTCCCTCAAGGGGGTGGAAAAATCACTGTGGCCTGCCCAGGTGCCCACGCGGGTTGTTTGTCCATGGTGCTCAGGTAGCTTGTGGATTGCTCGAACTGCACCAGCCAGGCTTGCAATGCGGGCCAGTCCTGCTGGGCAAACCACAGCGCATCAGTGTGCGAAAACTGGCGCACAAAGGGGGCCAAGGCAGCATCGGCCAAACCAAAGTGCGGGCCCGAGAGAAAGGCTTGTGCCACCAATGTCGCGTTGAGGGTTTGCAAAAACACGGCACCTGCAGCCCGGTGGGCCCGTCCGTCGGGCAGGGCGTAGCGGTGGGGGTATTTGTAACGGTCCAGCGCGTGTTTGAAAGGACCGTCGTTTTCGGCAATCCAGGCGTGCGTGCGCTCCCACTGGGTCTCGGTGCGGGGCAGCCAGTGTTCCGGATCACGGGCCTGCAAGGCCCAGCGCATGATGTCCAGGCTTTGGTCGATGACCGTGCCATCAACCAGCACCAGGACCGGTACCGTGCCTTTGGGGGATGCCAGCAGCAGTTCTGCCGGTTTGTGGGCCAACACCACCTCGCGCAGCTCACAGGGTTGCTGGCTCACTGCCACCGCCATGCGGGCCCGCATGGCGTAGGGGCAACGCCGGAACGAATACAGCACCGGCAGTGGCATGCGGACCTCAGCCGGTCACTGGCTTGGGCAGCACGGCGCCTATGTGCACCTGCTGGCGCGTTTTGGCCAACTCCCACTGGCGTTGGCGTTCGCGGGCACTGGCTTTCTGGGTGTCGCTGGTGGTGGCGTGGCAGCGCGGGCAGCTGACGCCGGCCTCAAACAGGGGCGATGCGGTGGCGCCATCTTCCAGCGGCTGGCGGCAGGCCCGGCACAAGCCGTGCTGGCCGGGCACCAGGCCGTGCCCCACGGACACGCGCTCATCAAAGACAAAGCACTCACCTTGCCACAAACTCTTTGCCGGGGGGACGGTTTCCAGATACTTGAGGATGCCGCCTTCGAGGTGGTAGACCTCGTCGTAGCCCTGTGCCCGCATGTAGGCGGTGGATTTTTCGCAGCGGATGCCGCCGGTGCAAAACATCGCGACTTTCGGTTTTTTGCCATCTTGAGGACGTAGCCGCTCGGATTGCTGCACCCATCCGGGCAGTTCGGCAAACGTCTTGATGTGGGGATTGATGGCACCGCTGAAGGTGCCAATGTCCACCTCGTAGTCGTTGCGGGTGTCCACCACCACCACCTCGGGATCGGAGATCAGCGCATTCCAGTCTTCGGGTTTGACGTAGGTGCCCGCCATCTGCGTGGGGCTGATGCCATCCACCTGCATGGTGACGATTTCCTTCTTGAGGCGTACTTTCATGCGGTAGAACGGCGCCTTGCTGGCAAACGATTCCTTGTGCTGCAAATCGGCCAGCAGCGGGTCAGCCCGCAAGTAGGCGAGGACGGCATGTACATCGTCGGGCGCCCCGGCGATGGTGCTGTTGATACCCTCACGGGCCAGCAAAATCAGGCCCTTGACCTTGTGCGCCTCGCACAATGCCAGCAGCGCTGGCTTGCGCTCGGCGTAGTCGGGCAGGTCGACAAATTTGTAAAACGCAGCGGTCAGGTAGCGGGTGGGAGACATCGTGCAATTGTGCCTTGGGGCAGGGCGGTGTGTGGGCTTCAGCAGGGCCAGGTAGAGCCATGCTCAGGCACGAGCGCGCGCCAGTGCAGTTCGTGTTCGATGCGTCCGCGCAAAGTGTCTGCAGCTTCCATGTCGCCATGCACCACATAGACCTGGTCTGGCCGACTCGGGCTGCTACGCAGCCAGTCCAGCAGCTGGTTGGCATCGGCGTGGGCCGAAGCCGATTCCAGCTGCACGATTTCGGCGTGCACCTCCACCTCGCGGCCATGGATGCGCACGCTGTGGGCACCGCTGGCCAGCGTGGCGCCGCGCGTGCCGGGCGATTGGTAGCCCGTGAGGATGACCATGTTGCGGTGGTTGCCCGCGTGGTGGGCCAAGTGGTGCAACACCCGACCTCCGGTGGCCATGCCACTGGCCGACAGAATCACCATGGGGCCGTGGCGTGCGGCCAGCGCTTTGGACTCGTCGGTGCTGTTGACCATGGTGGCCGCATGGGTCATGGCATGCACCGCGTCGCGGCTCAGGCGGTGCTCTCCGGGATGCTGTTCAAACAGATGGGTGGTGTGCACCGCCATGGGGCTGTCCAGAAATACCGGCAGCCCGTGGGGCAAGGTGCCTTGGGCCTTGAGCTGGGCAATGGCATGCAGCAGGGCCTGTGCGCGACCGACCGCAAAGACGGGTACCACAGCCACACCCCCGCGCGCCGCCAGGCGCTGTAGCGCAGGCCCCAGTTCGGCCAGCAGATTGTCCTGGGGGTGGGTGCGGTCTCCGTAGGTGGATTCGATCAGCACCGTGTCCGCCTGCGGTGCGGGGGCCGGTGGATTCATCAGGGAGTCATCGGGTCGGCCCAGATCACCCGAGAACAGAATGCGGCGGCCCGCTACCTCCAGCAGGATGCTGGAGGCGCCCAGGATATGGCCGGCAGGCTGGAAGGTGGCGCGCCAGTTGGGAAGCGGCTGGAACGTACTTCCGTGGTGTACGGTCTTGATCAGTGGCAGGCAGTCCAACGCATCCTGACGGGTGTAGAGCGGCAGCGCGGGCGAGTGTTTGGAGAAGCCATGGCGGTTGGCAAAGGCGGCATCTTCTTCCTGGATATGGCCGCTATCGGGCAGCAGCACCCGGCACAAATCACGCGTGCCGGTTGAGGCGTAAATTGGCCCGCGGTAGCCTTCTTTGGCCAGCAGCGGCAGGTAGCCACTGTGGTCCAGGTGGGCATGGGTAAGCAATACCGCATCCACTTGGTCGGGGACGATGGGCAAGGGCGCCCAGTTGCGCAGGCGCAGCGGCTTGTAGCCCTGGAATAGGCCGCAGTCCACCAGCAGGCACTGGTCGCCGTGCCGTACCAGGTATTTGGAGCCGGTGACCGTGCCCGCTGCGCCGAGAAAGGTGATGGAAACGCCCATGGAGTCCTCCAGAAAAAAAGCCGCTGGGTCGTTTATAGACCGAGCGGCTTGCAGAAGGGACGGAGATGTCCCGATTTTCTTGACCTGTATCAGCTAAAGAAGCTCTTCAAGCGATCGGTCCAGCTGTCACCCGAGGGTGAGTGTTTGCTGCCGCCTTTCTTGAAGGACTCGTCCAGCTCCTTGAGCAACTTTCGCTGGTGCTCGCTGAGTTTGACCGGGGTTTCCACCGCAATGTGGCAGTACAGGTCGCCGGGGTAGCTGGAGCGCACGCCCTTGATGCCTTTGCCGCGCAGGCGGAACTGTTTGCCGGTCTGGGTGCCTTCGGGAATGTCGATGGCAGCTTTGCCGGCCAGCGTGGGCACATCAATTTCACCGCCCAGCGAGGCTGTGACGATGCTGATGGGCACCGAGCAATGCAGGTCGTCACCATCGCGCTCAAAGATGTCGTGTTTCTTCAGGCGAATCTCGATGTACAGGTCGCCAGGGGGACCACCATTGGTGCCCGGTTCACCATTGCCCGCGCTGCGGATGCGCATGCCACCGTCGATACCTGCGGGGATTTTGACTTCCAGCGTCTTCTGGCGTTTGATCTTGCCCTGGCCGCTGCAGGCAGTGCAGGGTTCGGGGATGACCTTGCCATTGCCGCGGCAGGTGGGGCAGTTTTGCTGCACGCTGAAGAAGCCCTGGCGCATTTGCACGGTGCCAGCGCCATTGCAGGTGCCGCAGGTTTTGACCTGGGTGCCGGGCTTGGCACCACTGCCTTTGCAGGTGTCGCAGCTGTCCCAGCTGGGAATTCGGATTTGCGCATCTTTGCCGCGGGCGGCTTCTTCCAGTGTCACTTCCATGGCGTAGCTCAGGTCGCTGCCACGGTAGACCTGGCGACCTCCGCGCGCACCGCCGCCACGCTGCTGGCCGAACATGTCGCCGAAAATGTCGCCAAAGGCCTCGGCAAACCCGCCGTAGCCTTCGCCGCCCCCACCGCCACCGCGGTTGGGATCCACGCCGGCGTGGCCGTACTGGTCGTAGGCGGCGCGTTTCTGCGCGTCCGACAGCATCTCGTAGGCTTCTTTGCCTTCCTTGAACTTCTCTTCGGCGGCCTTGGCCGCATCACCCTGGTTGCGGTCAGGGTGGTGCTTCATCGCCAGCTTGCGATAGGCCTTTTTGATCTCTTCTTCCGAAGCGGTTTTGGAAACGCCCAGAATTTCGTAATAGTCTCGTTTGGCCATGTGTGTCTCTGTGCCCGTTTACAACAGAAAAGCCGCGTTGAACCCCAACTGGCGTTCAACGCGGCATCTTTCAGCTGCGCGTGTCAGCGCAATCAGCCTTTTTTGACTTCCTTGACTTCGGCGTCCACGACGTTGTCGTCGTCTGCAGGCTTGGAGGCCTGTGCGCCTTGGTCCGCAGCGGGCTGCTCGCCACCTTCGGCAGCCTGCTTGGCTTGCATGTCGGCGTACATCTTTTCGCCCAGTTTCTGGCTGGCCGCCATCAGCGCGTCGCTCTTGGCCTTGATCGCGTCCTTGTCGTCGCCCTTGAGGGTGTCTTCCAGGTCCTTGATGGCGGCTTCGATCACACTCTTTTCAGCGGCTTCGAGCTTGTCGCCATATTCGGTCAGGCTCTTCTTGACGCTGTGGACATTGGCATCGGCTTCGTTTTTGGCCTGCACCAGTTCCAGTTTCTTCTTGTCGTCGGCGGCATTCAGCTCGGCGTCTTTCACCATTTGCTGGATTTCGTCTTCCGACAGACCCGAGTTGGCCTTGATGGTGATCTTGTTTTCCTTGCCGGTGCCCTTGTCCTTGGCACCCACGTGCAAGATGCCGTTGGCGTCGATGTCAAACGACACTTCGATCTGTGGCGTGCCACGGGCTGCGGGCGGGATGCCTTCGAGGTTGAACTCACCCAGCATCTTGTTCACGGCGGCGATTTCGCGCTCGCCCTGGAACACCTTGATCGTCACGGCCGGCTGGTTGTCTTCTGCGGTCGAGAAGGTCTGCGCGAACTTGGTCGGGATGGTGGTGTTCTTGGTGATCATCTTGGTCATCACACCGCCCAGGGTTTCAATGCCCAGGGACAAGGGTGTCACGTCCAGCAGCAGCACGTCCTTGCGATCGCCGCTCAAAACCTGGCCCTGAATGGCGGCGCCCACGGCCACAGCTTCGTCAGGGTTCACGTCCTTGCGGGGTTCCTTGCCGAACAGTTCCTTGACCTTTTCTTGCACCTTGGGCATGCGGGTCATGCCGCCGACCAGGATCACGTCATGGATCTCGGAGGCCGATACGCCTGCGTCTTTCAGCGCGGTGCGGATCGGGGCGATGGTGCGCTCGATCAGTTCTTCCACCAGGGCTTCCAGCTTGGCGCGGGTGAGCTTGATGTTCAGGTGCTTGGGGCCGGATGCATCCGCCGTGATGTAGGGCAGGTTGATGTCGGTCTGCGAGCTGCTGGAGAGTTCGATCTTGGCCTTTTCAGCGGCTTCTTTCAGACGTTGCAGGGCCAGCACGTCCTTGGACAGGTCGACGCCTTGCTCTTTCTTGAACTCGGAGATGATGAAGTCGATCACGCGCTGGTCGAAGTCTTCACCGCCCAGGAAGGTGTCGCCGTTGGTCGACAGCACTTCAAATTGTTTCTCGCCATCGACGTCAGCGATTTCAATGATGGACACGTCAAATGTGCCGCCACCCAAGTCGTACACGGCGATCTTGCGGTCGCCCTTTTCATTCTTGTCCATACCGAATGCCAGTGCAGCAGCGGTAGGTTCGTTGATGATGCGCTTGACGTCCAGACCAGCAATACGGCCAGCGTCCTTGGTGGCTTGGCGCTGTGCGTCATTGAAGTAGGCGGGCACGGTGATCACTGCCTCGGTCACTTCTTCGCCCAGGTAGTCTTCCGCCGTTTTCTTCATCTTGCGCAGAATGTCGGCGCTGACCTGCTGGGGAGCCATGCGGTTGCCACGCACTTCCACCCAGGCGTCGCCGTTATCGGCTGCAGCGATGGTGTAGGGCATCAGGTCGATGTCCTTCTGCACTTCTTTCTCGGAGAACTTGCGTCCGATCAGGCGTTTGACCGCGTACAGGGTGTTCTTGGGGTTGGTCACCGACTGGCGCTTGGCGGATGCACCCACCAGCACTTCGCCGTCTTCCTGGTACGCAATGATGGAGGGCGTGGTACGAGCACCTTCCGCGTTTTCGATCACTTTGGCCGTGTTGCCTTCCATGATGGCGACGCAGCTGTTGGTGGTACCCAAGTCAATGCCGATGATTCTTCCCATGATTTACTCCTGCTAACTTAAAAATTCAGATGTGGATAAGGTGTGGGCTACTGTCTGGCTTTCAAGAGCCCACATTCCTTAAAGTGGTATTTTTTAGGGTGCTTGCTTTATTTCGCAGCGGCCACGGTCACCAGTGCCGGGCGCAGCACGCGGTCGGCGATCGAATAGCCTTTTTGCAGTACGCTGACCACGGTGTTGGCTTCCTGGTCTGCAGGTACCACGCTGATCGCCTGGTGCTGGTGTGGGTCAAACTTGGTGCCCGCAGCGGGTGCAATGGCAATCACCTTGTTGCGCTCCAGCGCAGCCACCAACTGGCGCAGGGTGGCTTGGGCGCCTTCGCGGATTTGCTCGGGCGTGGCGTCCTTGATCACCAGTCCGGCTTCCAGGCTGTCCGCCACGGGCAGCAAGCTTTCGGCGAACGACTCGACGGCAAACTTGCGGGCTTTGGAGATTTCGTCTTCGGCGCGGCGGCGGGCGTTTTCGGCCTCGGCCTTGGCGCGCAGGAATTGGTCGGCCAGCTCGCTGCTCTTGGCTTGCAAGGTGGCCAGTTCGGCTTGCGCCTGGGTCAGGGCATCCGCCTCGTTGGCGGCCTGGGCTGCAACCATCTCCTCGGTGCTCTGGTAGTTGGCGGCCGTGGGGTTGGGGGTAGGGGAGGAGGAAGTGTCAGACATGCGTTTGGATCGAAGTTAGGCGGGTTTGCGCCCCAGTTGGTGTCCCGGGGCGCAGTTTCAAGGGGCTTTAGCCCGATACGCCGAGCAATTCCACATCAAACTTGAGTGTGGCATTGGGCGGAATCACACCACCGGCGCCGCGGGCGCCGTAGCCCAGTGCGGCGGGGATGATCAGGGTGCGGGCACCGCCCACTTTCATACCGGCTACGCCTTCGTCCCAGCCGCGGATCACCATACCGGCGCCCAAGCTGAACACAAAGGGGTCATTGCGGTCTTTGCTGGAGTCGAACTTGGCGCCCTGGACGCCGTCGTTGTAGAGCCAACCGGTGTAATGCACGGTCACGCTCTGGCCTTTGGTGGCCACAGCACCGGTGCCTTCGGTGGTGTCTTCAAATTGCAGGCCGCTGGCGGTGGTTTGCATGGGGAGTTCCTTGTTTGCTATAAAAAGAGTAGCTGCTGGCGCACATGGGACGTGCGCTGGAGGGCAGAAAAGCCCTAAATTATGCCGCAGACGAAAAAAAGACAGGCCAAGCCTGTCTGGTGGGTACTTGCCGTCGGCTTCTGCCGACCCGGTTTACTTGGCCTTTTTGGCCAGGCTGGTGGACCACTTGACGGCAAACGCCTGCAGGTCGCCCAGGCGTTTGAGCAGGTCGGCGCCGGCGGCGGTGACTACATAGCCGTCACTGCCGTGCGTCAGCAGGCCGGCTTCGCGCAATTCCTTGATCCGGGTGTTCAGGGTGTTGGGGGTGATACCGCCCACGCTGTCCTGCAGCAGGCGGAAGGTTTGTGCATGGCCGTCGCGCAAGGCCCACAAAACGCGAATCGCATACCGGGATTCCAGCAATCCCAACAGTTGTCCCACTGCGATCGATTCTTTTGCACTCATTACCTTGCCCTTTGTCTGTACCGTAACAGATTGCGCCCGTGGGGCCGCAACCGCTGAAATGAGCGGAAACTATAGCGCAGATTTTCGGCTGCTACAAGTTTCATAGCTGGTGACGCATGTTTTTCGGGCAATCCCTCCTAAAAACGCCACTATTGTTGTGCCGTCCGGGCAGTCTTGCAGCCCTTGCCAGTGCGCAGGGGAGGTGCTAACGTTCTTGGCAAGACCCCCTCTGGGGTGAGCATCTTGCGGAGACCGTCATGAATTTCAATTTCGAACAAGTCCACAACTATTACGAACGCCTGGTGTTCGAGGAGGTGGTACGCCGGGCCCAGGCGTTTCCCGATTTCAGCAACGACATGCTGGCCGATGTGGCGTGCGTGGCGCTGAACCGCCTGCCCGCGCGCTATGTACGCCACGATGTGGACATGATGTTCTACCTGACGGAGCAGGAGCGCCATGCCATTGAGCTCTCGCTCGAAGAAGTGTTGCAGTTCGCCTTTGGTTTTGTACAGGAACGCGCTCCCAAGTCCCCCCGCTAGGCCCTAAAAGCTGGCCAGTACCTTCTCCATCAGGGTGGGGGAGATGGCTGGTAGCGGACCAAACCATGCTTCAAACGCCGGGCGTGCCTGGTTGAGTAGCATGCCCAGACCGTTGACGGTGGCGTTCCCCCGGGCTTTGGCTGCCACCAGCAACGGCGTTTCCAAGGGAACATAAACGATGTCCGACACCAGCGCGGTGGCGGGTAGTACGTCCAGTCGCAAATCCAGTGCCTCTTGACCGTGCATTCCCTGGTTGGTGGTGTTCACCAGCAGGGCAACGCCTTCCAGCGCTGCATGGCGTTCTGCCCAGGGTACTGCACGCACCCGTGGGCCAAACTCCTGGGCCATGTCCATCGCCTTGGCATCACTGCGGTTGCTCAGGCGAATTTCGCTAGCCCCTTCGTCCAGCAGTCCCGCCATAACGGCGCGCGCCGCGCCACCGGCACCCACTACGCAGGCAGGGCCCGCATCGGCGCGCCAGCCGGGTTGCGCATCGCGCAGACTCTGGATAAAGCCATAGGCGTCAGTGTTGCGGCCGGTGAGCGCTCCGTCTGCCCCGACGACGATGGTGTTGGCCGCACCAATGCGCTGCGCCAGCGGTTCCAGATGGTCTACGATGGCCATGGCGGCCACCTTGTGCGGGATCGTCAGGTTGCAACCGGCAAAGCCCAGCACGGGCAGGGCACGCAGGGCCTGTTCAATCTTCTCGGGTTGCACCGGCAGCAGCACGTAGGCGCCGCGCAGGCCGTGCTCGGCAATCCAGTGGTTGTGCAGGAGGGGCGAGCGGGAGTGGGCGACGGGCCATCCCATCACACCGGCGAGTCGGTACGCTTGTTCGTTGGCCATGGGAGCAATACAGATTTATCTACTATCAAAAAAATAGCGCCCCGCGCACATTCCATGTGGGCTGGGGCGCTAAATGGCTTGCAAAAGCCGGATGGCTTTACAGCGTGTCGGTGAAGCTGCGCAGCTTGTCCGAGCGGCTGGGGTGCTTGAGCTTGCGCAGCGCCTTGGCTTCGATTTGGCGGATGCGTTCGCGGGTCACGTCGAACTGCTTGCCCACCTCCTCCAGCGTGTGGTCAGAGGTCATTTCGATACCGAAGCGCATGCGCAGCACCTTGGCTTCGCGCGGCGTCAAGCTGTCGAGGATGTCCTTGACCACATCACGCAAGCCGGCTTGCATGGCGGCTTCCATGGGCGCGGTGTTGGCGCTGTCCTCGATGAAGTCGCCCAAGTGGCTGTCGTCATCGTCACCGATCGGCGTTTCCATGGAGATCGGCTCTTTGGCGATCTTCATGATCTTGCGGATCTTGTCTTCCGGAATTTCCATCTTTGCGGCCAATACCGAGGCATCGGGCTCAAAGCCAAACTCCTGCAGGTGCTGACGGCTGATGCGGTTCATCTTGTTGATGGTTTCGATCATGTGCACCGGAATCCGGATGGTGCGTGCCTGGTCCGCGATGGAGCGCGTGATGGCCTGGCGGATCCACCAAGTGGCGTAGGTCGAGAACTTGTAGCCGCGGCGGTATTCAAACTTGTCCACTGCCTTCATCAGGCCGATGTTGCCTTCCTGGATCAGGTCCAGGAACTGCAGGCCGCGGTTGGTGTACTTCTTTGCAATGGAGATCACGAGGCGCAAGTTGGCCTCGATCATTTCCTTCTTGGCTGCACGCGACGAGTACTCGCCTTCGTTCATGCGCTTGTTGATGTCTTTCAGCTGGTCCAAGGGCACCACCACCTGGGCTTGCAGATCCATCAGCTTTTGCTGCAGGTCTTGCACCGGCGGAATGTTGCGGCCCATGACGGCTGCCCAGGGCTTGCCAGAGGCGGCCTGCTTCTCGATCCACTTGAGGTTCAGCAAGTTGGAAGCCACCTTGTTGCCCGCTTTGTCGCGACCGCTGAAATCGGCAATGAAGTGTTCTTGCGGGTAGCCGCACTTGTCCACAATGATGCGACGCAGCTCGCGTTCCTTCTTGCGCACATCGTCGACCTGGCTGCGCACCATGTCGCACAGCTTTTCAATCGCCTTGGCGGTGAAACGGATGGTCATGAGCTCTTCGCTCAGGGCCGTTTGCGCCTTTACGTAGGCGGGAGTGCCGTAGCCTTCCTTGTCGTATACCTTGTGCACCTTCTCAAAGAGCTCGCGCATCTTGTCGAAGCGCTCCAGCGCTTGCTTCTTCAACTCTTCGAGCTTCTTGGTCAGTGCCTTGGAGCCGCCCTTGCCGTCGTCATCGTCGGCTTCGTCGAATTCGTCGAAGTCTTCTTCGGCCACATAGTCGTCGGCTTCGTTGGGGTTGGAGAAGCCGTCCACGATAGTGGTGATGACGACCTTGCCTTCGCGGATGTCTTCACCCAGGCGCAGGATTTCCGCGATGGTGGCGGGGGAGGCGGAGATCGCTTCCATCATCGCCATCAGGCCGCCTTCGATGCGCTTGGCAATTTCAATTTCGCCTTCGCGTGTCAGCAGCTCAACCGTGCCCATTTCGCGCATGTACATGCGCACGGGGTCGGTGGTGCGGCCGAATTCGCTGTCCACCGTAGACAGGGCAGCTTCCGCTTCCTCTTCGGCTTCTTCCACCGTGGCTGCGGTGGACACGTTGTTGTTCAGCAGCAGGGTCTCTGCGTCCGGCGTTTGCTCGTACACCGCCACGCCCATGTCGTTCAACATGGAGATCACCACTTCCAGCGTTTCCGCATCGACCAGCTTGTCGGGCAAGTGGTCGGAGATTTCGCCGTGGGTCAGGTAGCCGCGGGTCTTGCCCAGTGTGATCAGGGCCTTGAGGCGCGCGCGGCGCTTGGCCATGTCTTCTTCGGAGAGGACGGTTTCATCCAGGCCGAATTCCTTCATCAAGGCGCGTTCTTTTGCCTTGCTGATCTTCATGCGCAGAGGCTTGACCTTTTCCCCCGGTGCGGCGGCGACTTCGGGCTCTCCGGCCAAATCGGCTTCGATGTCCGACATGTCCATGTCATCACCACTGGACTCGGTGGCAGCCTTGGGTTTGCGGCCGCGCTTGGCGCCAGTGGTGGCCTTGGCTGGGGCGCTGGATTCTGCCGCTGCGGCCTTGGCTGGACGGCCAGCTTTTTTCTTGGCGGGCGTATCTGCGGCGGCCAGGAGCGCGTCGGCAGCCTCTTTTAACTGGGCGGCTTTGGATTTTGGTGCGGGCACGGAGGAGGCTTTCTTATCGGTCTTCGGGGCGGACTTGCTGGCGGACTGGACAGGCTTGGCAGATTTTGAAGCGGGCATGCAAAAACCTCAGGTCAACAAAAAAACAGGCAAACAGATCAGGCGCCAGCTACGTCACGCGGTGGGCGAAGTAGGTGGCAAGACGGGGCGGTAATACCCCTGTGGCAAGATGGGAGGGCGATCATTTGGGGTGCAGTCCTTGCGGTGAGGTGGCCGGTTGTGACTTGGTGTCAACGTGTGGCCTAGCCCGGAGGTGCTGCTGTCGCTCTTGCCGAAATAATCCAGCATTATAGTTGTTAAATGTATTTATTCAATGGTGTTCTGCTTCTGGCTACCCTGCTCGCGGGCGGCCCATGGGCTTCTGCACAGCCCCAGGCGCCCACTTTGCAGGCGCTGACGGAGTCGCTCCCCCCGCTGAACTACGAACACGAGGGCAAGATCACCGGTTTTGCCAGCGAGTTGCTGGACCTGATGGCTGCCGAGGCTGGCATCCCCCTGCAAAAGCAGCTGCTTCCCTGGGTACGGGCCTATGACCGCGCCACCAAACCCGGTGACACGGTGTTGTACTCATTGGTGCGTACGCCGGAGCGGGAGTCCCTGTTCCGATGGGTGGGGCCCATCGGGCCGCGGCGCATCCTGTTCTACAAATGGGCAGACCGCAGCGACATCCAGCTCAAGTCGCTGGACGATGCCCGGGCCTACCGCATCGGTACCACGCTGGAGTCGGCAGCGACCAAAAACCTCATCAAGCAGGGCTTTGTGCCCATGCCCATGGACGGCGCCGTCTCGGGGCTGGAGCAGGGCGTGAACGACGAGCAGAACATGCGCAAGTTCATCGCCAAGCGTTTTGACCTGCTGGTGTCGCTGGACTGGGCCGCTGCCTACAACGCCAAAAATGTCGGCATTGACCCCGCGGACCTGGTGCCCGCGCTGGTGCTGGATGACAGCCTCAATTACTGGTACGGACTGAACCTGTCGGTAGACCCGGACGTCGCCAAGCGTCTGAATGCGGCCTTGCAGAAGCTGCGCAACGACGGACGCTACACCCAGTTGCGGCAAAAGTACCTGCTCAAGGCCGCCAAATAGCCCCACGGCTGCTGGTGCGCTGGCGGCGTTTAGCCTGCGGCCGCCGCGTTGGGCTGCACGGCCAGCTCCAGTTGCTTGCGGCGCAGTTGCAGCTCCCGGTAGCGCTGCAGGGCGCTGGTGTCATGGCTGGCGGCGGCAATGGCCTCGGTTTCCAGCTCTTTGATGCGGTCAATCAGCATGCGGTTGAGCAGGTCACGCAGCTCGGGGCCCGATTCCGCCAGCGGCTCGCTAGCCAGTGTGGGGCCCGCCATGAGGCGCAGCGCCAAGTCCTCGGCCTGGTGGCCCACGATGGCATCGCGCAGAGTGCCGCGCGACACCGGCCCGTGTTCGTGCAATTGGCCCTCCAGCCAGATGAACAGATCGCCGTGTGGCGAGGGCAGCTCGCACAGCAGGCCGTGGTCTTCGCTGGTCAACACCTCCCACAGTTCGCTGTGGCTTAGCAAAATGCGCGCGGCGTGGTCGGCGCGGCTGTCCAGTTTGGCGCGCGGGCCACTGGGGCGGGGCTCGCGGGCGCCAAAGCGGCTGCCGCCTTTGCCTTCCCACTTTCCCTCCCATTTGCCGCTGCGTGGCGTCCAGCCGTCCTTTTTCCAGTCGGTTTTCTTCTTCCACTCTTCCTGCGGAATCCAGGGCTCGGCCGGCTCTTCGTAGGCAAAGTGGCCGTCATCCGGCGCACCGTCGTACTGCGGGGGCGGTGCACTCTTGCGGCGCTGGGGCTCGGCGGCCGGTTTTCCGGTAGCGCTGCTGGCCCACAGTGCGCCCAGTTCGGCGCTGTTGAGTTGTACCAAGTGCGCGATTTCGGCCAGCAGCTGCAGCTTGAGTGCGCCGTCGGGCAACTGCGTCCACAGTGGCTTGGCGTTGCTGGACATATGGGCGCGGCCTTCGGCGGTCGTGAGGTCGCAACCCTCTTGGGCCGCCTCCACCAGAAACCGGCTCAGCGGCGTGGCCTTGGACACGTAGTCGGCAAACGCCTCATTGCCATGGGCGCGGATGAAGCTGTCGGGGTCGTGCTCAGCGGGCAGGAACAGAAACTTGATGCTGCGCACATCGGTGGCAAAGGGCAGGGCGCCGTCCAGCGCCTTGCGTGCGGCGCGGCGCCCTGCGGCGTCACCGTCAAAGCTGAAGACCACCGCATCGGTGAAGCGGAACAGCTTTTGCACATGCTCGTTGGTACAGGCCGTGCCCAGCGTGGCCACCGCGTTGGGAAAACCCAGCTGCGCCAGCGCCACCACGTCCATATACCCTTCGGTGACCAGCACGTAGCCAAACTCGCGCAGTGAGCTGCGGGCCTCGAACAGGCCATAGAGCTCGCGGCCCTTGCTGAAAACCGGGGTTTCCGGTGAATTGAGGTACTTGGGCTTTTCGTCGCCCAGCACGCGGCCGCCAAAACCAATGCACTCACCTTTGATGTTGCGGATGGGGAACATCACGCGGTCGCGGAAGCGGTCGTAGCGCTTTTCTTCACCACCGTTTTCGGCCTCGTGCAGGATGACCAGGCCGCTTTCCACCAGCAGCGGGTCGTCGTACTGCGGGAAGATGCTGGCCAGGCTGCGCCAGCCCTCGGGGGCGTAGCCCAGGCCAAACTGCTTGGCGATCTCGCCCGAGAGGCCGCGACCCTTCAGGTAATCAATAGCGCGCGGCGACTCCTTCAGTCCACGCTTGTAGGCGTCGCCGGCTTTCTCCAGCACGCTGGTCAGGGTGTTTTGTTTTTGGCGCTGCTCCTGGGCGCGGGCGCGGTCTTGCGGGCTGCCTTCTTCTTCCGGGATCACCATGCCGTACTGGCCGGCCAGGTCCTTCACCGCTTCAATAAAAGTCATACCGGCGTGGTCCATCAGAAAGCTGATGGCGTTGCCGTTTTTGCCGCAGCCAAAGCAGTGGTAGAACTGTTTGGCGGGGCTGACCGAGAACGAGGGCGATTTCTCGCCATGGAAGGGGCACAGGCCCATGAAATTGGCGCCGCCCTTTTTGAGCTGCACATAACGCCCCACGATCTCCACCACGTCCGTGCGCGCAAGCAGTTCCTGGATGAAGGTTTGGGGGATGGCCATGGGGTGATTGTAGGAACGTGGCCCCCACGTTCCGCCGCTACGCGGGTCGTTGCCCCCTAAAGAGGCTAATTGCCTAGCGGCGCTGGCCGCCAAGCGGTCCAGAACCGCTGGGGGCGGCCCGGCGCGGAATCGCAGGCTCGGTTCTGAATTTGCTATGGTTTATATAGCTGCTTGCGCAATATCTGTGGGGGCTAGGTGCCAATTTGGCTTGTAAAAATCAATCCCCCAGCACCACACCCTCACGCCGCGGATCGGCACCACCGAAATAACCGCCCGGCGTGCGCTGGATGGCTTGCAGCCCGCTAGGCATGGGAATTTCCACCACCGTGTGGCCACGTGCCTGTAGGGCATTGAGGGTGGCGGCATCAAAGCGCTTCTCCTCCAGCAGCGTGGGCCCGTTCAGCGAGGCGAAGTTGGGCAGGTCAATCGCCTGCTGGGTGCTCAGGCCCCAGTGCAGCACGCCGTACAGCGTCTTGGCCGTGAAGTGGATGATGAGCGCGCCGCCCGGGCTGCCACCGCTCATGACCAGTTGCCCGGTAGCCTTGTTGAACACCAGCGTGGGCGACATGCTGGAGCGTGGCCGCTTACCCGGCTCCACTCGGTTCGCTACGGGTCGGCCGTCGGTGCCTGTGGGGCTGAAGCTGAAGTCGGTGAGCTGGTTGTTCAGCAAAAAGCCACCGGCCAGGCCCACGCCGCGGTTCACCATCTGGCGCGAACCCCAGGCGTCTTCAATGGTGGTGGTCATGGCCAGTGCGTTGCCATAGGCGTCCACCACCGAGATGTGCGAAGTGCCGTACTCCAGTTGGTGGGGCATGGGCGCATAGGCCACGGGTGTGGCGCCCGGGTTGCCGGGTGGGGCCGTTTGCATGCTTTTGCCAGCTGGTCCCGTGTCGATGGCCTGAGCGCGGCGGGCCAGGTAGGCCGGATCCAGCAGGCTCAGCCAACTGCCCGCAGGCGCCTGCACAAAGGCCGGGTCGGCCACAAACTGTGCGCGGTCGGCAAAGGCGAGACGCGAGGCCTCGGTGTACAGGTGCAACCAGTCGGCGGTGGGCTGGCCTTGGGCCAGGGGCAGGCGGTCGGCCGGGGTGTTGTCCAGCAACCTGAGGATTTGGCCGATGGCAATGGCGCCCGAGCTGGGCGGTGGCATGCCGCAGATGCGGTAGTCCCGGGCAGCGGCGTTCACGGCGTAGTCAAAACACAGCGGCTCGCGCACCAGCGGCTGGTAGCCAGCCAGGTCTTGGGTATTCAAGGTGCCGGGGTTGCTGGGGTGGCCTTGCACCTTGCGGGCGATAGCCTGGGCCACCTCGCCTTGCAGCAAAGCCGCAGGCCCCTCGTTGGCGATGCGTTGCAGCACCGCAGCCAGCTCCGGGTTGCGCAGCACGTGGCCGGCAGGCCAGGGCTTGCCAGCCGTGTCGTAAAAATAGGCGGCGGCCACCGGGTCTTTCTTCAAGTGTGGCTCGCTGGCCAGCAGCGTGGCCATGCGCGGGCTGATGGCAAAGCCTTGCGTGGCCAGTGTGATGGCCGGGGTGAAGAGCTGGGCCCAGGGCAGGCGCCCGTGCTGCTGGTGAGCCCGGGCCAACATGGCCACCGCACCCGGCACGCCAACAGAACGACCGCCCACCACCGCATCTGCAAACTTGAGGGCTTGGCCACTGTCGTCCAGAAACAGCCTCGGTGTGGCACCGGCGGGGGCGGTCTCGCGGCCGTCAAAGGCCTGCGTTGTCTGGCCATCGAAGTGCAGCAGAAATGCGCCGCCACCAATGCCACTGCTTTGTGGCTCCACCAGGGCCAGCACCATTTGCACTGCAATGGCCGCGTCCACCGCGCTGCCACCGGCGCGCAGCACTTGATGGCCGGCGTCAGTTGCCAGCGGGTTGGCGGCGGCCACGGCGTAGCTGCGGGTGGCCCAGCCGGGTTTGGCAGTGCTGCCACTGGCGCCTTCGGGCTGTACGGGCACTGCGTACTGCCAGGCCGTGGGTGCGCTGGTGCAGCCCGCCAGGGCGGCAACCAGAAGAGCAAGGCCGACACGGGTGTTTGGGCGTGCGCGCAACATAGCGCTTACTTGGCCTTGGGCACCCGGCCCAGCAGATAAAACTCGGGGTTGGGCATCATGCTGGTGACATTGGCCATGCGGTTACTCAGGCCAAAAAACGCGGTGATACCGGTAATGTCCCAGATGTCCTCGTCATCAAAGCCGTGGGCGTGCAGCGCCGCAAAGTCGGCGTCTTCCACGGTGTGGCTCTCCAGGCAGACCTTCATCGCAAAGTCCAGCATGGCGCGTTGGCGGGGTGTGATGTCGGCCTTGCGGTAGTTCACTGCCACCTGGTCGGCCACCAGCGGTTTCTTCTCATAGATGCGCAAAATCGCGCCGTGCGCCACCACGCAATAGAGGCAGTGGTTGGCCGCGCTGGTGGTGGTGATGATCATCTCGCGCTCGCCCTTGGTGAGGCTGCTGTCCTCACGCAGCATCAGGGCATCGTGGTAGGCAAAGAAGGCGCGCCATTCGGCCGGGCGGCGGGCAAAGGCCAGAAACACGTTGGGCACAAATCCCGACTTCTCCTGTACCTCCAAAATCTTGGCGCGGATGTCCTCTGGCAGGGTGTTCAGATCGGGCAAGGGGTAACGCGTGCTGGCCATGGGGTGTCTCCTGTTTTTGTAAAAGCTATTGCGGCAATGTGATTAATCGAATGTACATATGGGGTGCACATTCCTACCATTCATCCTACTGCGAACCCCCTTCCACCACCGGAGCACACACCATGGCACAACTTCAAAAAACTCTGGGCCTCTCTATCTGGAGCAGTGGCCTCGTCGTCACCCTGGCCAACTTGGCGCAATGGCATGGCGGCTAACATCCAGGGCATCGCCACCTTGCCCTGATGGAGCCTCGCATGCCCCTGGACCCCAACCGCTTGCCCCCTTCGAACCAAGCTGAAGCCTTCGACAAAGGCCTGGCCATGCGCACGCAGGTGATGGGCGAGGCCTTTGTGGAGGCAGCCTTTGCCAACGCCACACCATTCACCGCCCCCATCCAAGAGCACATCACACGTGCCGCCTGGGGCGACGTGTGGCAGCGCCCGGGGCTGGATCTGAAAACCCGCAGCCTCATCACCGTGGCCATGCTCACGGCGCTGGGCAAACAGAACGAACTCAAGGGACACGTGCGCGGCGCGCTCAATAATGGCGCTACGGCGGCAGAGATTCAAGAGGTGCTGCTGCACGCCGCGGTGTACTGCGGCGTGCCCGCATCGGTGGAAGCGTTTCGCACTGCCAACGAGGTCGTGGGCGGGCAGGTCTGAGACCGCCCCCGGCAGCAGCCGGGGCTGCAGGGCGTTCATCGGCATCTCTGGGGTGGGAATGGCCCAGCGGCAAAGGCCGGGTACGAAAGTCACAGCATTGCCTGCCCCCAGGGTTTAGCAATGCGCCCATGTATGTCTTCGGCAGATGTCGACCCAAAGCGGAAATCGACAAGCTCAGACTCGTTGCTCGATAGGAGACATTTAGGACTGGCATGCCAAGCAGGTACGATGGACAGCCGATATGCGGCGTTACCAGTCTTTGGTGAAAGTCAGCTTACGGGTAGTCAGTCTGTGTGCCAGTAAGTGGGCAATCGTAGACTTCAAGTTTGCCGCGGAAGCTGCCGTTCGAGGTGATCTTTCGGTTTGAACGGAGCCTAGCCAAACTGAGCTAAGCTAGCCGTCGACTTTGTCGTTTTCACCATACCTGTACATCTATCTAGTTTCTTTTCGCAGGCGACTGATTCTCATGATGAATTCCAAAATTTCGGTGCCACGTAATCTGACTGGCTCCCGTGTTATCCCGCAAATCTGCGGGATATATCAATAGTTAGGCCTCGAATGCGGCATCTACTGAAGCTCAAATTGACAATCTATGCGCTGCTGGGACTGACCGTCCACGCCGCTTCGGCAGACAGCTCGCACTTTGTCTGCGTTATTACGAAAAAGCAGCACTATCGCGCTGACGACCCTACGTTGATCGACGGGCCAAACGGCACTCTGCCGGGTAGGCCTGGAACTCAGTTCACGGTAAACCGGATAACAGGCGAAATCGCTGGCTTTAACAGTCATCTTGGCACCTTCTCGAAGCCGGTCTTCATGGAAACAGCCAGCAGAGACAAGATCTTCTTTGTCTACTATGCGGAAGCCATTGACGGTATCGTCCCGGTCCTGAGCGTCAACATTTTTCCGAACGTTTCGGCCACCAAGAAGCCATTGACAGTTCTGCTTGGTCGGCTAGTTTTCGAGGGTGAATGCGAATGATTAAATGGCCCAACCTCGCATTCGTGTGGGACGGCTTTGCCGCCCAACATCTTGTACGTTGACCTGCCATTTAATTCCCACTTCGAAGTGGTGGAAAAGCCAGCAATTAGCCCATGACTGCAGCTCACTAAGATGAACAACTTGCCACGAAGCAACCCCTAGAACGTGGATGCCAATGTCCGTTCTGGCGCTGGCCGGGTAACAATGGCTAGGACAGCATTCAGTCTGCAGGCGCCTCTGCTCTGGGGTGGAAGCAGACCTTTAAAAATCACCCGTTTAGGGGATATTTTGAAGCTGACAAATCGGTATAAATCTGAACCGAAACACCTCTAAAACCCGAGCGGCACTGCAACTTGGGAGGCAATGGTCTGTAAAAGGACTGAGCCAGTGCTATTCATCAGCCAAAAATTTGGACAAGAGTGGCTGCAGCGCATCAATCAGAGGTTCTGGTGATGCAACCATTCCATTTGTAGACCAACAAGCCTGAAATTCAGAAATTTCAAGTCCGACGAGTTCGTTCTTTGCTAAAACTGTCGCTGCTTGCTGCAAATCGGCCACCGTCAGACCACCAGGTACTAGATATTCTGTTGGCACAGTGCCGGGCTCCAGAACATCGCAGTCAATGTGCACATACACCGGTCTGTCCCCGATGGCCTCAGCTAGTCGCTGGGCCAAATCGCTGCCTGCTTTCACCAGCATTAGTTGTTTGCTATCAATCAGTAATTGTTCACCAGCATCAATGTCACGCGCCCCGACCAGTACGACGTTGTGGAGCTTCAAACCTCCGGGTAAACCGGTATGCCAAAGACCGGCGGCGCCAGTCAGCACTAGACCGCCGAGATAACCAGATTCCGAGGTGCTTGGCAGGTTGCTGTCCGCATGTGCGTCAAACCACACAACGACCGCATCCGGACGATATCGCGACACCACGGGTAGCGTGCCCAAGGATGCGGCGCACCGTCCCAGTGTTGTTACAGGAATTTCACCGCGCTCGAAAGTCTGCGCCAGTGAAGACGATAGCGCAGTCAGTCCGGGGCGTGCAGCTTCCAGCTCAATATCCCATTTGGCAGACAACGGTGGCGCGGGAGTCCCCAGCGTATTTGGCGTCAATCCAATTCGCAGCGCCAAAGCCTCTCCTAAATGCTTTGAACCAAGCATGCCCAATGGGTTGCGGTCACCCACCCGCCCCAAGAACATGGTCAGAGATGCCGGTTTACTTGGATGCCTTTTTGCATGAATGTTGGAATTTTGCATATCTATTTTCAATGGTCGCGCAGGTATTATGCAAAGCAATATGCACGACCATTCGTCCCAAACTGCAAATACAACAAGAAGTTCTGCCATTCAATTGCATTACTTTCCCAGTGCCGCCAGCATGGCGCCGCATATTCTTTTGGAGGAGTTGGAAATCCCGTTCGAGTTGATAAAAATTGACAAAGACGGCGGCGGCCTTGATTCTGAAGCGTACCGCGCACTCAACCCTAACGGACTTATTCCGGTGCTGGTGGAAGGCGATCTGGTGTTGTACGAGACTGCTGCGATCTGCTTGCATCTGGCCGACACTCACCCAGATGCGGGATTGATGCCCAGAATGGGAAGCGTAGAGCGTGCACATGCATATAAGTGGCTCAGTTGGTTTTCGACTACTTTGCAGCAAGCGCTAATCGTGTACTTTTACCCAGAGCGCTGGGCCGATTCCGTTCATGCCATTGAGCAGATCAAATCACATGCACAGCAGCGTGTTCTGTTCTTGTTGGAACAAATTGAAATGCACCTTGCTACAACAGCGGCACCTTGGATGTTGGGCACGACGTTCAGCGTACTAGACGTGTACGGGATGATGCTGTGTCGTTGGACCCGCAATTTTGAAGGACGCAAGGCAAGGGATTTTTCGCACATTGGTCCATGGTTAGCGCGCGTTCTGGCTCGTCCGGCAGTACAGCGAGCATTTGACAAAGAGGAGTTGCCGCTGCCTTGGGTGTAGAAACTGCCAATGGCCACCTCAGCCTGATGCTTGTGACAACTTCCAATTTGGGGCTTGATTTGAATCGACCCGGTTCAAATTGACATTTTGAAACATTGTCGAGACCAGAAAGCAGTCACTCACCAACGCCGGCAACTGGCCCATTGCGTCACTTAAATGTGAGTACGCATGTCTGGCTTTCAGCTGCAAGCAGCGACTCAACCTGTGTCGCTGCCGAAGGTTCTAGTCCGGGGTAGTCAAAAGCGAGATAGTCAATCACAGCATCATGCTCCCATGGACCGAGTGAAGCCTTGTACTCCGCATATCGGTCTTGTATCTCACGCCACGTTGGGAAGCTCTCCTTCGAAAGGAGCATTTCCGTTTCTGTGTAAATGATGTGAAGTTCCATGCCTCGAACGTGATGGTGCAACCGATTGGTTGTAGTCCGAATCTACCACCCGATAGTAGACGTTGGGCAACGCCGGCTCCTGGCCCACTGCCGAATTTCAACAAATGACACCGCCTCAGTGGCCAGCCCTGCCGACCTGATCAACCCAGCTCACACCTGCTCAGTTCGTACCTTGGTGTCGGTTTGTAATGCATGGCACACACCGCTGGCGCTGGCGTGGGCGGACATGAGCAGCTGTGCCCAGTCTGCCTGTTCGGCCTGCCACACGCCCAGGCCGCGCTCGTAGGCCTCGGGCATCGAGGCTAACAGGCTGGCCACCCGCTGTGGCGCACGTTTGGCCATGGCCAGGGCGACCAGGCAGCCAGCGGGCACTTGCTCCGGGCCGGCATCACGTGCAATGCCTTTGGCCAGGGTGCCCAGGCTGCCAATCAGCAGGCCCACATCGCAACCCAGCGCCACCCAGGCGTCGCGCTGGGTGTGCCAGGGAGCTGCGGGCACAGCCAGATCCAGGCGCTGGGCGACATCACGCACCACATCGGCCCCGTGTTCTGGGCTTTGCGCCAGCGTGCCACCCAGTTGCACTGCCAGCGCATCCGTCGCGCTATGCGCCAGCCGTTGCAGCCCCCGCAACAGGGGGGCAGCTGCATCTGAGGCGCCCAGCGTCTGCAGGATGTGCGCGCAGCGTTGCACATCGCCGCGCAGCCGCTCCAGCACATCGCGCGTGATGAGCACCGTGGCCGTGTCCACCAAGTCTTGTTTGGTGCAGGCAAAGTGCACATAGGGCACCGCCTCGGGGTTGAACAGGCCTACCGTTTCCTTGAGGCTTTTGACCAGGGGTATGGCCAGGCTGCCCGCACGGCCGCTGTCGCGCACGATGCGGGGCGCATCAAACAGGTCGACCTTGCAGGTGCCAACGATAGACTGTGCGGCCGAGGCCGGAATCATGCCGCAATGGGCCTGCGCTTGGGCCAGCGCGGATTCCACGCGCAGCATGGCCGCCACAAAGCGCTGGGCGCCAAAGGCATCCAGCACCTCGGGCGGGTGCAAGAAGTCGTCAAACACACTGCTCATGGCATTCAGCGCACGGCTTGTTTCAGGCGCAGCTGGTTGGGCAGGGGCACGGAACGGCGCAGCACGTCTTCACCCAGCCACAGCGCAGCACGGCGTGCGCGTGCGGCCACGGTCTCCAGCGGCATCTGCTGGTAGTCGTCGTTGAACACTTCAAAGCTGTAGTCGCCGCGGTAGCCCAGCTGGTGCAGCTTGAGTACCAGCTCGGCCAGGGCCTCGCTGTGCACGCCTTCGCCGGGGAACACGCGGAAGGTGCGTGCTGTGGTGATGCGCTCTTCCACGGTCTTGATTTCGTTCCACATGAAATCGGCCAGCTGCACCAGGAAGATCTTGCTGGGGTCCAGAATCTCCAGATCCTCCAGCGGCGTCTTGGTGGCGAACATATGGAAGGAGTCAAAGCCCAGGCCCAGGTTGGGCATGTCGGCCTGCATGATGAGGTCCCAGGCCTGCGGAAACTCGTTGATGGTGCGGCCCCAGGACAGCGCCTCAAACGCGATCTTGATGTTCATGGGGATGGCCAGCATCGCCAGCTTGCGCAGGTCTTTGACCAAGGCGTCGGTGTCGCCGGTGGCGTGGGTGGACGTGCTGGAGCAGGCCAGCATGACACGGCAGTCCAGTGCGGCGCACATCTCCATCATGCTCTTGGCGATGTCCATCTTGTACGCGTGCAGGTGGCCACTCAGGCCCTCAAAGTCGCGCAGCACCTGAAAACCGGTGACGCGCAGGCCGCTGTCTTTCACTTCCTGCACGGCGGCTTGCCAGCCATCGGGGTGGCCCACCAGATCACGCGCCAGCAGCATCACCTGGGTGAAGCCGGCGGCCTTCATGGCGGAGAGCTTGGCCTTGAGTGGACCCGCCAGCGAGATGGTGTCCATCCCGAAGTCGTCAAATTTGCCTTCGAATTGGCTCATGGTGGTCTAGCTCCGCACGTGGTGAACCAGCTCGAACATGGCGTTGCCCATGGTGGGGCGGGTGAGCGCGCCCTTGTCGTCCTGCGTCGGGTCTTTGGACGGCACAAAGTCCACGCCGCGCGCGCGCAGTGCGGCGACGGTGGCTTTCACATCGGGGGTGCCCAGGCCCACGCGCTGGAAACATTCATCGTCCTCCACATCCAGCACGCCGGGTTCGGGCTCGATGAGCTGCAGATAGAAGGTCTTGCAGGGGCTTTGCAGAATACGCCCCTTGGGCAAGATGCCAAAGCGGGTTTCGGGCTCCAGCGCAGTAAAGCCAAACAGGGCACCATAAAACTCGGTCCAGTCGTCCACGCGGTCGTTGCCGATGTACTGCACCACCCCAAAGAAGTGCAGGCCGGTGATGGCGGGCGGGTTTTTTTCTACCGCGGGCACGGGGGTGAAGTCCACGTCGTAGATGGAGAACTCGCGGTGGCGGTCGACAAAGTAGATGCGGCTGTTGCCCACGCCATGCACGGCCGGGATGTGCAGCTCCATCACCTCTACCTGCACCGGCACGGCCCAGGCACCACGCTCCAGCGCGCGGCGGTAGGCGGCGGTGGCGTCCTGCACGCGCAAGGCGATGGCGGCAATCACCGGTTTCTCGGTCAGCGCCGCGCCGCGGCCGTGGGCGTTGACGATGACGTTGATGTCGCCCTGGCGGTACAACAGCACCTCGCGCGAGCGATGGCGCGCAATCGGGCGAAAACCCATGGCCTCCAGCACCTGACCCAGGGCCTGTGGCTTGGAGGTGGTGTACTCGATGAATTCGATGCCTTCCAGCCCCAGGGGGTTGGGGCCTTCGTCGATGTGTTCGCGGTCAGCGCCGCTGGGGCGTGTGGAGGTGTCGGCCATAAAGTCTCCCGTGGACAAAAAAAATTAAACAGTGGTCGCAGCCGTGGTGTGCGCGCCACCCAAAAACAAGCGCTCGATGTTGGGGTCTGCCAGCAATTCCGATGCCGGCTTTTGCAGCACCAGGCGGCCCGACTCCAACGCAATGGCTTCGTCCGAAATCTTCAGCGCGCTCTTCACGTTCTGCTCCACCATGAGCACCGTCGTTCCCTGGTCGGCCAGTTTGCGCAAGAGTTTGAACACATCGGCCACCACCATGGGCGAGAGGCCGATGGAGGGCTCGTCGATCAGGATGACCTTGGGGCGCAGCAGCAGTGCGCGGCCAATCTCCAGCTGCTTTTGCTCGCCACCCGACAAGGCTGATGCCGCCGAGTGCAGGCGCTCCTTCACGCGCGGAAAGAACTCCAGCACCTCGGGAATGCGCTCGTGGGTGGTCTTCATGCCCAGCGTAATGCCGCCCAGCTCCAGGTTCTCCCACACGCTGAGTTGGCCAAACAGGTTGCGCCCCTGCGGCACAAAGGCAATGCCCTGGGCCAGCAGCGCCTTCTGGCTGGCGCCGGCCACGCTCACGCCGTCCAGCAATATGTCGCCCTGGCGTGGTTTGAGCAGGCCAAACAAAGTTTTGAGCACCGTGGACTTGCCCGCGCCATTGGGGCCCAGCAGCAGGGTGATGGTGCCACGCTTGGCTTTGAACGACAGGTTGTTCAGGATCATGAAATCCTTGTAGCCCGCCACCACGTCCTTGAATTCAATGCAGGTGTCTGTGGTCATGCTTCAGCTCCCGAGGTAGGCGTCCAGCACCTGTTTGTTGCTGCGGATTTCTTCCGGTGTACCGATGGCCAGCACCTGGCCTTCCACCATCACCATGATGCGGTGGCACAGGTCCATCACAAAGTCCATGTTGTGCTCGATGACGACGAAGGAGCTCTTCTTGCCGAACTTCGGGTTGCGGTTGAGCTCCTTCAGCAAAGTGCTGATGCCACCCACCAGACTGGGGTTCACACCTGCGCAGGGTTCGTCCAGCAACACCAGGTCGGGCTCGCTCATGAAGGCCATGGCAATGTCCACCAGCTTTTGCTGGCCATAGCTCAGCTCGCCAGCCTTTTTGTCGGCCACATGGCGGATGCGGAACTGGTCGATCAGCGCATCGGCCTTGGCGCCCAGGCCCGAATCGCTGGGGGCAAACATGCGGCTCAGCATGCTGCCTTGGTGTTCCTGCGCGGCCACGATGAGGTTGTCGCGCACGGTCATCTTGCCAAACACCTGCAGGGTTTGGAAGGTGCGGCCCACACCCAGGCGGTTGAGCTCCAGTGGACCGGCGTGGGTCACGTCTTTGCCCTTGAGTTCGATTTTTCCGGCGTCCGGCGTGATCTGGCCCAGCATGCTGTTGAACAGCGTGGTCTTGCCCGAGCCGTTGGGCCCGATCACGCCGAAGATTTCTCCGGGCATGACTTCGAAGGACACACCGCCTACCGCCTGGATGGCGCCATAGGCCTTTTTGATATTGCTGACTTTGAGGACAGGCTGGCTCATCACTTGGCTCCCTGTTGTTGGGCGGCGGCCGCGCGTGCGGCGCTGGCTTCGCGCGCCTGGCGCTTGGCCTTGATGCGGTCGGGAATGCTCAGCAGTCCATCGGGCAGCCAGATCATCAACAGCACCACGGCAGCGCCAAAGACAAACAGGTACCAGGCCTGCGCAAAGCGCAACCACTCCGGCAGGATCACGCCCACCGCGGAGCCCAGCAGCGGACCCAAAAAGTAACCCGGGCCACCGACGACGACCATCAGGTACATCATGATGGACGCACCCACGGTGAAGGGTGCGGGCTCGATGAACTGCACCAGCGAGGCAAACAGCGCACCGGCAATGCCCGCATACACCGCACCAATCGCAAAGCTCAGCAAGGTGTAGCTGCGGGTGTTGATGCCCAGGCTCTCGGCACGGATCGGGTTGTCGCGCAGCGCGGTAAACGCCTTGCCCCAGGGGCTGCGCAGCAGGCCCCACTGCAGCGCGCCCAGCAGCAGCGCCGTGGCCAGCACAAAGTAGTAGTAGGCGAGGTTGCCTTCGAGCGAGAAGCCCAACAGGCTGGGGCGGGCAATGTTGTTGATGCCGAAGGTGCCCCCGGTCAGCCACTCTTCATTGCGCATGACCAGCCACACCGCGGTGTTGAAGCCCAGGGTGGCAAAGGCCAGGTAAATGGTCTGCACCCGCAGCGCCGGAAATCCCAGCGCAATGCCGACAAAAAAGCAGATGAATGCGGCGGCTGGCAGGCCCAGCCAGAAGCTGATGCCGGCTTTCATCAGGATGGCCACGGTGTAGGCCCCGATACCGAAGAAGGCCGCATGGCCCAGGGACTTTTGCCCGGCGTAACCCACGGTGAGGTTCAGGCCCATGGTGGCGATGACAAACACCAGCCAGTAGGACAGCAGGTAGATGCCGTAATTCTTGAGAAAAGGCGGTGCAGACAGCAGCAGTACTGCGCAAGCAGCTATCAAAATGAGAGTGATTTTTTTCATGGTGGTGTCCAGCGGTACTCAGACTTTGCGCTCCACTTTTTTGCCCAGCAGGCCTTGCGGCTTGAACAAAATCACGACCATGAAGATCACCAGCGCGACTGCGTCCTTGTAGGCCGGGGAGATATAGGCCGCGGCCAGGTTCTCGCACACGCCCACAATCAGCCCGCCCAAGAGCGCTCCGCGCGAGTTGTTGAAGCCGCCGATGATGGCCGCGAAGAAGGCCTTGTTGCCCAGCGACTCGCCCATGTCGAACTTGGCCAGATACGTGGGCGTGACCAGGAGGGCTGCTGCCACCGCCAGCACGGCGTTGATGGCAAAGGCGTAGAAGATCATGCGCGGCACGTTGATGCCCAGCACCGAGGCGCTCTCGGTGTTTTGCGCCACGGCCTGCATGGCGCGGCCGGTCACGGTTTTGGTCATGAAGGCCTGGGTGGCAAACACCAGCACCAGCGCAATGCTGAAGGTGCCCACATCGGCCAGGGTGATGGTCACGCCGGCGATGTTGAACAGCTTGTCGGCAAACAGGCTGGGGAAGGGGTGGGCCTCGGCGCTGTAACCGGCGCGCAAGCCGTTGCGCATGGCAATCGACAGGCCGATGGTGGCCACGACGATGGGCATCATGCCGTACTTGAACAGCGGGTCCACCAGACCGCGCTTGAACACCCAACCCAGCAGAAACACCGCCAGCACCACGGACATGGAAAAGCTCACTGCCATGGGTGCGCCCAGGCTCAAAAAGCCCAGCATCATGAAAGCCGGCAGCATTACAAACTCGCCCTGGGCGAAGTTGATGGTGCCGCTGGCCTGCCACAGCAAGGTAAAACCCAGCGCGGCCAGGCCGTAGATGGCCCCGGTGGCCATGCCACTGAAGAGCAGTTGGAGGAAGTCGGTCATGGGAGGTCCCGCGGTGTGACGTGGAAAACGCAGGCCCGGCAGCGGTGCATGGCGGCCGGGCCGGGCAGGTTTACTTCTTGGCAGGCGCCGCTGGCTTGGCCGCAGGGGCTGCAGCGGGCTTGTTCACCGCAATCGGGTTGAGCGGGGGTAGGGTGGCCACCACCACTTGCTGGCCGTTCTTCACCTCCACCAGAAAGCTCTCGCGGTCCAGGTCACCGTTTTGGTCAAAGGCCACGTTCATCAGGATGCCGGGCTCCTTGTCGGTGGTCACCACCAGGCTGTGCAGCGCGTTGGCCACGGCCTTGCGGTCCAGCTTGCCCACCTTTTCGATGGCGGCCTTGAGCACGTAGACGCCGGAGTAACCCTTCATGCCGTTGTGGTCGGACACGTATTTGTAGTCACGCTCGAACTTGGCGCGGAAGGCGCGGATCGCGGGTAGGGGGGCGTCTACCGTCAGGCCCACGTGGGCCACGGCGCCGTTGGCGGCTTCGCCGGCCAGCTCAATCACCTTTTGGCCGGTGAGGGTCGTTTCTCCAATGACGGGTTTGTTCCAGCCCTGCTTGCGCAGCTCGCGCAGCATGCGGGCAGACTCTTCTTCGTTGGAGTAGACGAACACGCCGTCGGCGCCGCTTTGCTTGGCCTTGAGCACGGCGGCAGAAAAGTCCACCTGGCCCGAGTCGGTGGAGATCTCGGCCACCACCTTGGTGGACGACTTGTCCAGCGCCTTCTTGATCATGTCCAGGCCGCCCTTGCCGAAGTCGTTGTTCACGTAGACCACGGCCAAGGTCTTGAGCTTGGCGGTGTCGCTGATGTAGCGGCCCACCTTGGGCATGGCAGTGGCCTGGGTGAAGCTGGTGCGGAAGATGTAGGGGTTGCCCTGCAGGGTGATGCTGGCCGCCTCACCGCCCGTGAAGTTGGGGATTTCGGCTTTGCGGCTTTCCGCCATGGACACCATGATGGAGCCCGAGAACACGGGGCCGAAGATGGCAAACACCTCGTCGTCCACGGCCTTCTGGGTCAGGCCCTTGGCCACGCCAGGGTTGGACTGGGTGTCGGAGGTGATGGTCTGGATCTTCTTGCCCAAGATGCCGCCTGCGGCGTTGATTTCCTTCACGGCCAGTTCCACGCCGTTCTTGAAGTTGGTGCCGGCGGTGGCGCCACCACCGGAGAGCTCCACAATGTTGGCGATCTTGATGGTTTCTTGGGCAAAAGTGGCTGTAGAGCACACCAATGCTGCGCAAGCAGCTATCAATTTGAGAGTGTTTCGTTTTTGCATGTCGTTGTCTCCTCGTTTGAATCAATAAAAGGCCAGGGTGAAGGGGCGGGGTGAACAGGTCAGAGCAGCGCGGGGATCAGCCGGTGTGGCTCGCGCCCGCGGATCTCGCTGCGCAGCGTGTGGGGGTAGATCTGCTCGCGCAGAAAGGTGGCATCGTCGCGCACCAGCTGGGCAGCCTGGTGCAGGCCAAAAAACTCCAGATACGGCACGGTTTGCTGGATCAGCATCTCAAACCCGGGTTGTGCCTGCAGGCCACGGGCCCGCGCTGCGCGCACCCAGCGGCTGGGCTGGTGCTTCATCACAATGTCCATCACAGCCGCATGGGGCTCCATGCGCTGCACGTCGCAGGGCAGAGCATCGTCGGGGTGCAAGCCCAGCGGGCTGGCATTGATCACCAGGTCAAACCCGGCAGGGTCGTTGGTGGTTACGGCCGCAACCGGCGCAGGGGTAGCGGCGGCAATGCGCCTGGCCAACGCCAGGGCTTTGCCGGGTGCAGGGTCATAGAGGCAGACCTGGGCGGCTGCATGAGGCGCAGCGCTGGCCAGTTCCGTGGCGATGGCCGCGGCGGCCCCTCCGGCGCCCAGCACCAGCACGCGCCGACCGCTGTAGGCCATGCCAAAGTAATCCAGCGCGGCGCGCAGGCCCTGGCCGTCAAACAGCTCACCTTCCAAATGTCCGTCCGCATGGCGGCGCACAGCATTCACTGCGCCGGCCATGTGGGCGCTGGGGCTGCTGCGGTGCATCGCGTCGGCCAGCGCACTCTTGTGGGGAATGGTGGCACACAGGCCCCGCACGTTGGGAGCCAGGAACGCAGACTTCACAAACGCCAGCAGGTGTAGGGGGGCAATTTCCACGGGCACCATCACGGCGTTCAGCCCTGCGCGGGCAAACACGGCATTGAACAGGGCTGGCGCCTGCACCTGGGCCACCGGGTAGCCGACGATCAGGTAAACGTCAGTGGTGCCTGAAAGCGTGGGGAAGGCGGCGGAGTGCATGGTTTGTTCGTTTGTCGATCAATATCGCGATTTCGCAGCGAACTTTAGCCAAGCATCTCGCGTATCAAAAGGATAATCTCGTAAATATGTTCGATCATCGAACGTATTTGTACGATGATCGATCGTAATGCGGGTTATTACTAGGCCTTTCGCCATTCCTTGCCGCCAGAATTTGCCCATGCCACGCACTGCCACCCCACCTGCCGCCCAGACCGAACCTGAAACACCGGGGCTGGACAAAAAAGACTGGATCGCGGGTCTGGAAAAAGGGCTGTCCATCATTGAGACCTTTGACGACGCCCACCCCCGCATGACCGCCAGCCAGGCCGGTGAGCGCTGTGGCATGACACGCACCGCTGCGCGGCGTTACCTGCTGACCCTGCAATACCTCGGTTATGTGGCCACCGACGGCAAGTTGTTCTGGCTGACGCCCCGCGTGCTGCGGCTGGGCCAGTCCTACCTGGAATCGGCACGGCTGCCGCGCATCGTGCAGCCGTTTTTGCAACGCGTGACGGCGGGCACGCAGGAGATTGCCTACGTGTGTGTGATGGACGGCGATGACATTGTGTATATCGCCCGCAACGGCACCAACCGCAGCATGAATACGGGCTACGTGCTGGGTGCACGGGTGCCCGCGCAGGTGACGGCGGCGGGCATGCTGCTGCTGTCCATGCGCGAGCCGGAGTGGCTGGAGCGTTGGCTCACCACCCGGGACCTGCGCGCCTATACCTCGCACACCATTGCCAGCAAAGACCGCTTGCGCGTAGAGTTGGCGCGCATCCGCCAGCAGGGCTGGGCCATCTCGGAGCAACAGCTGGAGCTGAACCACCGCGGTGTGGCGGTGCCGCTGATGGACCGGCACAGTGTGCTGGTGGGGGCGCTGAATGTGACCATGCCCATGGGAAATGAGTCCACCGACGACGCCGTGGCCCGCGTACTGCCTGTGTTGCAGGAAACCGCGCGCGCCATGCGCAATCTGATTTGAAGCAAGGAGACCAACGAATGAGCAAAGGCTATTGGGTGGCACGTGTGGATGTGACCGACACGGAGCAGTACAAAACCTATATCACCGCCAATGCGGTGGCATTTGCCAAATACGGGGCGCGTTTTCTGGTGCGCTCGGGGGCGTTTGAGGCCGTGGAGGGCACGGCACGCAGCCGCAATGTGGTGATTGAGTTTCCCAGTTACCAAGCGGCGCAGAATTGCTGGAATTCGGCCGAGTACCAGGCGGCGCGTGATTGCCGGGTGGGTGCGGCTACGGCGGATGTGATTGTGATTGAGGGGTACGACGGACCTCAGCCGGGCTGATTCTTTTTTGGGCCTGGGCCGTTTTTTTAACACCCACTCCCCCCCCAGCCAAGGAGCAAGGGGCCACCCAGCCTCACCCCACCAACACCTTTCCCGCAGTCCCCTGCACACATTGGCTCAGCCGCGCCAGTTCCGGCAGGGGCAGCTTGGCTACTTGCCAGTACAGCGGGATGTCCAGGGGGCGGTCTGGTAGCAGCTCCACCAGGCGGCCCGTGGCCAGGTGTTCCTGCACCAGCGCCAACGGATTCATGCCCCAACCAATGCCTGCCAGTGCCACGTCGATAAACGCCTGCGACGAAGGTAGGCGGTGGGCGGGCAGCACCATGTCCTTGCGGGTCAGGCGGCGCACCCATTGCTCCTGCAGGCGGTCGTTGCGGTCAAACACCAGGCTGGGCGCGTGGGCCAGGGTGTCGGCACTCACGCCTGTGGGAAACCACCGCTGCATAAAGGCGGGGGACGCGGTGGCGCAATAACGCAGGGTGCCTAGTTTGCGGCTGCGGCAGCCCTGCACTGCCTTGGCCAGCGAGGTGACGGCGGCCAGCACCTGGCCGCGGCGCAGCCACTCGCTGGTCTTGTCCTGGTCGTCCAGCGTCACGTCCAACAGGGTGGCACTGTCGGAGCAAAACGCCTGCATGGCGTGCACAAACCAGGTGGCCATGCTGTCGGCATTGATGGCGATTCGGATGGTGGCTACGGGTGTGGTCACCATGTCATGGCGCAGGGCTGGCATGGTGCGGTGCAGCTCGCTCTCCAGCAGTGCCACCGTGTCGGCATGGCGGCACAGGTGCACACCGGCTTCGGTGGGGGTGCAGGGCTGGCCGCGCACCACCAGTACCGTGCCCACCCGCTCTTCGGCCAGGCGGATACGCTGGGACACGGCAGAGGGGGTGAGGTGCAGCGCACGTGCCGCGCGCTCGAAGCTGCCTTCGCGTACAACGGCAGCCACGGTGGCCAGCAAAGCAGTATCAAGCATGGGTCTTTGGTTAAGCGTTACTGTTTCTACATTAGCAGATTTCAGTAGCTAAAGCACTGTTTGGTGTGGATACTCTGGGCATGTTTTCTTCATTCAGTCCTCCTGTTTTTCTGACCGGCTTCACGCTCAGCCTGTCCCTCATCATGGCCATTGGGGCGCAAAACATGCATGTGTTGCGCCAGGGGCTGCGGCGTGAGCATGTGGCTGCCGTGGTGGCCGTGTGTGCGCTGTTGGACATTGCCTTGATGGCCGTGGGCGTCAGTGGGCTGGCAGCCTCCCTGGGGCAGTACCCGCGGGTGTTGGACGCCCTGGGGCTCGTGGGGGCGCTGGTGTTGGCCGTGTATGGCGCGCAGGCCCTGCGCCGGGCGGTGCGGCCCGGTACCCTGCAAGCCACAGCCAGCGGCGTTGCGGTGCCAGTGGGTCGCATGGTGGCGCAGACCTTGTCCCTGAGCTTGCTCAACCCCCATGTGTACCTGGATACGGTGGTACTGGTGGGGGCCGTGGGGGCGCAGCAGCCTGTGGGGACGCACGGTGCCTTCTTGCTGGGGGCGGGGGGCGGGAGCGTGCTGTGGTTTGTGGCGCTGGGCTTTGGTGCCCGCATGCTCACCCCCTTGTTTGCCAAGCCCCTGGCTTGGCGCCTGCTGGACCTGCTGGTGGCGGGCATGATGTGGAGCATTGCCGCCGGGCTGCTGGTGCGCAGCCTGCATCTGTGATGTCTCAGCCGCCGGCCATGAGCTTGTGTACGAGGTCGGCGGTGGTGGAGGCCTTGTACTTGCGCATGAGCCGGGCACGGTAGATCTCCACCGTGCGGTGGCTGATCTCCAGCGTTTTTCCAATGTGTTTGGAGGTCAGGCCCTGCATCAGGTGGGCCGCCACCTCGCGCTCGCGTGGCGTGAGTTCTGCTTTCACCGGGCGGCGTGCGCTCAGGTCCTCAAAACTCCAAATGCCGGCTTCGTGCGGCGCATCGCGGTTCAACGCACGTCCGGTGACGTGGCACCAAAAAGTCTCGCCCTTGAAGCGGCCGTCCAGCCGTTTCATGATGCGGTCGTCGGCATAGGTGCCACTGCGGTTGAGGATGGGGCTGATGCGGGCGCCGGTGCGTTCGTATTCATCGGCGCTGGGGTAGAGCACCTGGAACGACTGTCCGATGAGTTGGGTCCGGTCAGCCCCGAACATCTCGCATAAGCGTTGGTTGCAGTCCACCATGGTGCGGTTGCGTGACAAAGCCAGGCCCACAGGAGCCAGATCGAAAGCGAGTCGGTAGTCGAAGTCCATAGGGTTGGGCTTTACGGGGAACTACGTAGGGTCATACGTAGTATCGTACGGCAGTCGCTTCTTTTTATGGAGACCCTGCTGTGAACAAAATCTACCCTAGTGCTGCCAAGGCACTTGAAGGCATCGTGAAAGACGGCCAGCTGCTGGCCGTGGGCGGCTTTGGCCTGTGTGGCATTCCCGAGGCGCTGATTGATGCGCTGAAAGACAGTGGCGCCAAGAACTTGACCGCCATTTCCAACAATGCCGGTGTAGACGGTTTCGGCCTGGGCAAGCTTTTGGAGACACGCCAGATCAAGAAGATGATTTCTTCCTATGTGGGCGAGAACAAGGAGTTTGAGCGCCAGTACCTGGCGAGCGAACTGGAACTGGAATTCACCCCCCAAGGCACGCTGGCCGAGAAGCTGCGCGCTGGTGGTGCCGGCATTCCGGCTTTTTTCACCAAGACTGGTGTGGGCACCATCGTGGCCGAGGGAAAAGAGCTGCGCGAATTTGACGGGGAGACCTATGTGATGGAGCGCGCCCTGGTGCCCGACGTGGCACTGGTGAAGGCACACCGGGCCGACAAGTCCGGCAACCTGCAGTTCCGCTTTACCGCGCGTAACTTCAACCCTGCGGTGGCCATGGCCGGCAAGATCACTGTGGTGGAGGTGGAAGAGATTGTGGAGACCGGCGAGATTGCACCCGACCAGGTGCACCTGCCCGGCATTTATGTGCACCGCATCGTGCTGAACGCCACACCGGAAAAACGCATCGAAAAACGAACCATCACTGAAAAGGGAGGGGTGTAACCATGGCCTGGAACCAAGACCAAATGGCGGCCCGCGCGGCCCACGAGCTGGAAGACGGCTTTTATGTGAACCTGGGCATTGGCATTCCCACGCTGGTGGCCAACCACGTGCCCGCGGACAAGGAAGTGTGGCTGCAGAGCGAGAACGGCATGCTGGGCATTGGCCCATTCCCTACCGAAGACGAGGTAGACGCCGACCTGATCAACGCGGGCAAGCAGACGGTGACAACCATCAAGGGCAGCAGCATTTTTGGCAGCCACGAGAGTTTTGCCATGATCCGCGGCGGCAAGATCAACCTGTCCATCCTGGGGGCCATGCAGGTCAGCGCCAAGGGCGACCTGGCCAACTGGATGATTCCCGGCAAGATGGTCAAAGGCATGGGCGGCGCCATGGACCTGGTGGCGGGCGTGAAGCGCGTGATCGTGCTTATGGAGCATGTGGCCAAGAAGAAGGACGGCTCCACCGACCTGAAGATCTTGCCCCAGTGCACCTTGCCGCTGACGGGCGTGGGCGTGGTGGACCGCATCATCACCGATCTGGCCGTGATGGACGTGACGCCCGAAGGCCTCAAGGTGGTGGAGCTGGCGCCCGGTGTGACACGTGAGGAGCTGCAGGAGAAAACAGGGGTTCCCCTGCTCTGAGCAGCGCCTGACAGCGGGTAAGATACTTTCGCCATTTCAAACCCGGGGAAAACATGTCCAGAGCTCTCAAATTCCTGATGTTCATTTACTTCGTGGTGTTCTTCACCACGGGGGCCTTTATGGTGCTGATCGTCAACGCAGATGAGAGCTCGCAGCCCTGGATCACCTTGCTGGTGCGCAACCACAGCATCGTGTATGCATGGCATCTGGTGTGCTGGATGATTTTGGGCATGTTCACCAACTACTACTGGGACCTGTTCAACATGGGCAAGGGCATCGAGTCCATGCAACCGCTGCGCATTGTGCTGCCATTGCTGGTATCGCCTTTTGTGTTCATGCCCACCTACAACCTGTGGCTGGCCTCCAGCTCGCAAAGCTATATGCTGTTTGCGGTGATTGCCATCCAGAGTGGGTTCTTCTGGCAGGCCTTGTTGGCCAAAGTGGCTCCTCTGGACAAGCCGGCCAGCATTCCCTGGTCGGTGAACAACGGTGCCAACCGCACCAACCGTATGGCGGCAACGTCCAATGGTCCGGAACTGGGCTGATTGGAGTTTGAGCAAATAAAAAAATCGGGGCCCAGGCCCCGATTTTTTATGGCCGCTTGCCAGCCCCGGTCTCAATGCGCAGCCGCTGCCGCGTCGGCCGCTGCGCCACCTCCGGCGCCGGCACGTTGGGGGCGTGACAGCCACACTAGCGGAATTAGCGCCACAAAAATCAGAGCCGAGGCGTAAAACACATCGTTGGCGGCCAGCGTGGCGGCTTGCTGGTCGATCATCCGGTTGATCTGGCTGAGGGCTTGTTCCGTGCTCAGCCCTGATGCGTTCAGGCCGGCCAGTGCGCTGTTGGAGGCAGTGCTGCCGCGGTTGACCAACTCTGTCAGCTGGGCATGGTGCAGGGTGGTACGGTCCTGCCACAGGGTGACGGAGATCGAAGTTCCGAAAGAACCAAATAGCACCCGGCAGAAGCTGCTCAGGCCCGAGGCCGAGGCAATCTTCTCGCCCGGCAGTCCACCCAGAATGATGCTGGTCAGCGGGATGAAGAACAGCGCCAGCGCAATGCCCTGGATCAGCGTGGGGATCATCATGGTGTTGAAATCCGACAGCGTGCTGAAATGCGAGCGCATCCAAAGCACCAGGGCAAACACCAAAAAGGCAATGGTCGCAAGTCGGCGGGTGTCGAACTTGGTGATGTTCTTGCCAATCACCGGGGACAGGATGATGGCAAAGATCCCCACGGGGGCCATCAGCATGCCCGCCTGCGTGGCGGTGTAACCCATGAAGCTCTGGAGCCATAGCGGCAGCAGCACGATGTTGCCCATGAACAGGCCGTAGGCGATCGACATGGCCACGGTGCCGGTCAGGAAGTTGCGCACCTTGAACAGCTTGAGGTCCACCACCGGATGCTTGTCCGTCAGCTCCCACGCGATCAGAAAGGCAAAGGCCACCACGGACAGTACCGTCAGGGCAATGATTTCGTTGGAGTGAAACCAGTCCAGCTCTTTGCCTCGGTCCAGCATCATCTGGATGGCAGTCACTGCAATCACCAGCAGGGCCAGGCCTACGGTGTCAATGGGCAGTTTGCGGGTGGGCGTTTCGCGTTTGTGGAAGATGCTCCAGGTGATGAAACCTGCGACCAGGCCGATAGGCACGTTGATGAAGAAGATCCATCCCCAGTGGGCGTTGTCAGTGATCCAGCCGCCCAGCAATGGGCCCATCACCGGTGCGACCAGCGTGGTCATGGCCCAGAGCGCCATGGCCAATCCGGCCAGGGCCGGCGGGTAGCTGGAGAGCAGCAGCGTCTGGGCCAGCGGCATCATGGGGCCGGCCACAAAGCCTTGCAGCGCGCGCGCACCGATCAGAAAGGGCATGTTGGGGGCAATGCCACACAGCCAGCTGGACAGCACAAACAGCAGCACGCTGGTGATGAACAGACGCACTTGGCCGAAGCGTTGCGACAGCCAGCCGGTCAGGGGAAGGGCAATGGCGTTGGCCACACCGAAGCTGGTGATGACCCAGGTGCCCTGGTTGGAGCTGACACCGAGATCGCCGGCAATGGCCGGCAGGGACACGTTGGCAATCGACGAGTCCAGCACGTTCATGAAGGTGGCGGCGGACAGGGCAATCGTGCCCCACAGGCGCGCCGAACCCTGCAAGGGCGCGGGCGCAACGTAGGCGGCAGGGGTGCTCATGGGGTTTACACGCCGGTACCGGGTTTGGCCGCCGCATGGACATTGGCTTTGACGCCCCGGCCCAGGTTGGAGGCAATGACCTTGCGCACCTCCGCGTTGGCCTGTTGGTCCAGCACGGTGTACACATCGGTCTGTGTGACAGAGGCGGTGCGCGGGGCATCGGCCAGCGACTTGCCGCTCTGGTCGGTCACGTCCACCGTGGCTTCCATGGACAGTCCCACGCGCAGCGGGTTTTGGGCCAATTGCTCGGCGTCCAGCGTCACACGCACCGGCACACGTTGCACCACCTTGATCCAGTTGCCCGTGGCGTTTTGTGCGGGCAGCAGCGAGAACGCTGCGCCGGTACCGACGCCCAGGCCGGCCACCGTGCCCTTGTATTCCATCTTCTTGCCATAAAGGTCGGCGGTGAGTGTGACGGGCTGGCCGATGCGGATGTTGCGCAGTTGCACTTCCTTGAAGTTGGCATCCACCCACACCTGGTTCAGCGGGATGATGGACATCAGCGGAGCACCCGCGGCCACGCGCTGGCCGAGTTGCACTGTGCGTTTGGCCACATAGCCATCGACGGGGGCCGGCAGTTCGGCGCGGTGCAGGGCCAAAAAGGCTTCACGCACCTTGGCCGATGCGGCCACCACGCTAGGGTGGCCTTCCACACTGGTGCCGTCGGTTAGCGTCTGGTTGCTGGAGAGCTGTTCGCGCGCGGCCGCCACGCCAGCCTGGGCCGCGGCCAGGGCGTTCTGGGCGGTGCTGAGCTGCGACTTGGCGTGGTTGAGTTCCTCCTTGGACACCGCACCGTTGCCGGCCAGAGCCTGGCGACGGTTCAGGTCGTCGGTGGCACGGGCAATCTCGGTCTGGGCCTTGGCAATGTCGGATTCGCGCAGGGTTACCTGGGCCGAGAGGCTGCCATTGTTGGCGTACAGCGTGCGCACCTGGCGCACGGCTTGGGCCAGGTTGGCTTCGGCCTGGTCGAGGGCAACCCTGGCGTCGGCCGGGTCCAGCTTCACCAGCGCCTGACCGGCTTTCACGAAGTCGGTGTCGTCGGCCATGATGGCGGTGACGGTGCCACCGACCTGGGGGGTGATCTGGATGACGTTGCCCTGCACATAAGCGTTGTCGGTTTCTTCGGAGTGGCGCGCGCCGTAGTACTCAAAGCCCCCGTAGACCAGGCCCAGCAGGACGACGATGGAGAGGGCGGTCAGGGCTTTTTTGCGTGCGGGGTTGCCGGCAGGGGTAGCGACGGAGGTGGAAGGTGTGCTCATGGTGCTGTCTTTCAATCAGGTTCGGTCGGTGTCTGAGGGGCTTAGTGGGCGGCGGTGTTGCCGGCCTGCGCGGTGCTGATGTCTGTCTCGTTGAAGCCACCACCCAGCGCGCGGATGAGTTGGATTTGCGTGTCCACACTGCGGGCCGCCAGGTCCACGCCCAATTTGCGCTGGGTCAGGACGGCGGTTTCTGCGGTGAGCACGTTGAGGTAGTTGCCCAAGCCGGCCTCAAAGCGTTGCACGGCAATGGCGTAGGCCGATTCGGCAGACTGTTGCGCCGCTTTCTGCTCCCGCTGCTGGCGGGAGATGGCTTGGGTGGAGGCGAGCTGGTCGGCCACGTCCCGCACCGCGTCGACGACGGCGGCGTTGTAGGTCTCGATAGCGGCGTCCAGGTCGGCGGTCTTGCCCTTGAGGTTGGCGCGCAAGCGGCCACCTTCAAACAGGGGCAGGCGAATGGCCGGGCCCACGCCCCATTGCGCGCTGCTGCTTTGCACCAGCTTGTCAAAACCGATGCTCGAAAACCCGGCGAAGGCGGTCAGGTTGATGTTGGGGTAGAACAGGGTCTTGGCGTTGTCCACGTCGCGGGTGGCCGCTTCCACACGCCAACGGGCAGCCACCACATCGGCGCGGCGGCCCAGCAGGTCCAGCGGCACGGTTTGCACTTTGGTCTGCGCATTTGCTATGGAATTGATAGCTGCTTGCGCAGGTTTTAAAAGCGCTAGCGGGCTGTTTTGTTGTGAAGTCAAGGCGCTGAGCGTGTTGAGCAACAAGGCTTCCTGCTCTCTGAGGACCTCGATCTGGAAGCGGGCATCCGGCAAACCACTCTCGCTTTGCTGGAGTTCAAGCTGGGTATCAAGGCCGGCTTGCAGGCGGTCCTGTACCAACTGCTTGGTTTGTTCGCGTTGGGTCAGGGTGCGCTGTGCGACTTCAAGTTGGGCTTGTACCCGCATCCATTGAAAGTAGCTGCGCGCCACATTGCTGGCCAGCAGCATGCGGGCAGCCTGGGCATCGGCCTGGGCGGCACGGCTTTGGCCGATGGCCGCATCGAGCGCTGCACGGTTCTTGCCGAACAGGTCCAGTTCCCAATTGCCGGAGGCTTGCAGGGTGGCAATGTCGCGCTCGCTGCCTGCAATCGGGGCGGGCACCAGGCCGTTGCGGGTGTAGAGCTGGCGGGTGGCATCCAGGCTGGCATTCAGTTGGGGGGCGCCTGCAGCGTCCGCGTTGTCGATGGACGCCATCACGCGCTGCACGCGGGCCTGGGCCACGCGCAGGCTGGGGTTGTTGGCCAAGGCCTTGTCCACCAGTTGGTTCAGTTGTTCATCGCCGTAGACTTTCCACCATTGGCTGTTCAGGGCGACGCTGTCGGCCGGAATGGCTTGGGTGGACAGGCCGGCTTGCTGGGCTGCAACGGGCTTGGCCTGGGAAAAGATGCCGGAAAAATTGGCGCAGGCGCTCAGTGAGGCGAGTGCAGCCGCACTCAGGGCAAAGCGGCTCCAGCGCAGTGCCCGGGATGAGGCGGTGGTGGAATTAAACATGGGGCGTTTCGGTTTCTGTGTCGGGGATCGCGGGGGCGGCCTGGCTGGCAGCCTTGATGCGTTGGGCGTTGTCAAGAATGCGGCTCAGAAAGCCTTGGAGTGCTTCAAACTCTGCGCGACTAAAGCCCTCAAGATGGGCGTTTTGTACGTCGCTCAAGATGCGCGGGATATCGCCTGCAGCGGTCTTGCCAGCCGCGGTGAGTTCGAGGTTGACGACGCGGCGGTCTTGTTCGGAGCGCACCCGTTGGCACAGGCCTTTGGCCTCCATGCGGTCGAGCAGGCGGGTGGTCGCGCCGTTGTCGATCTCGCAGGCGCGGGCGAGTTCGGCCACTGTAGAGGCCTTCTTGGTGTAGAGCTTGAAGAGCGGAATCCACTGCGCATTGGTGAGCTCGGTGTGGGCGAGTTCCCGGTCAACGGCCTGGGCCACGTGATTGAGGATGCTGCGCATCAAGTACCCCACGCTGGCCTCCGGCTGGTAGTTGTCGGGGCTGTAAAACGGAGTCGTTGGTTTGGACATGGCGCAAATATTAATTGCCTAAGCAAATATTGTCAAGGCTGATATTGCATAGGCTGTTATTGTTTCGGCAAAGGCTTGGACGCAAAAAAGCCCGCCGAAGCGGGCTGATGTGGGGTGCTGTGTGGCTTTATTTCAGGATGTCGCCCAAGCAGAGGTACTTCACCTCGATGTAGTCGTCCATGCCGAAGTGCGAGCCTTCGCGGCCCAAGCCGGATTGCTTGACCCCGCCGAAGGGCACGTGTTCGGTGGCCAGAATGCCCACGTTCACGCCCACCATGCCGTACTCCAGCGCTTCGCCCACGCGGTAGATGCGGCCGATGTCGCGGCTGTAGAAGTAGCTGGCCAGGCCGAACTCGGTGGCGTTGGCCGCGTCAATGGCTTCCTGCTCGGTGGTGAACTTGAACACTGGCGCGAAGGGGCCAAAGGTCTCTTCACGGGCGCACAGCATGTCGGCGGTGGCGCCGGACACCACGGTGGGCTCGAAGAACTGGCCTTGCAGGGCGTTGCCGCCGGTTTCCACCTTGCCGCCTTTGGCCACGGCGTCGGCCACATGGCGCTTCACCTTGGCCACAGCGGCGTCCTCGATCAGCGGGCCCTGCAGCACGCCGTCTTCAAAGCCGTTGCCCACCTTCATGGCTTTCACCCGGGCAGCGAACTTGGCCACGAACTGGTCGTACACACCGGCCTGCACGTAGAAGCGGTTGGCGCAGACGCAGGTCTGGCCGGCGTTGCGGTATTTGCTGGCCAAGGCGCCTTCCACGGCGGAGTCCACATCGGCGTCGTCGAACACGATGAAGGGGGCATTGCCGCCCAACTCCAGCGACAGTTTTTTGACCGTGGGCGCGCTTTGCGCCATCAGGATGCGGCCGACTTCAGTGGAACCGGTGAAGCTCAGGTGGCGCACCACATCGCTGGCGCAGATGACCTTGCCCACGGCAATGGATTGGTCGCTGTCGGCGGTGATCATGTTGAGCACACCGGCCGGGATGCCGGCGCGGATGGCCAGTTCGGCGGCTGCCAAAGCAGTCAGGGGTGTGAGTTCCGCGGGTTTGATGATGACCGGGCAACCGGCTGCCAAGGCAGGCGCCACCTTGCGGGTGATCATGGCCAGCGGGAAGTTCCAAGGCGTGATGGCCGCGCACACGCCAATGGGCTGTTTGATCACCATCAGACGGCGGTTGTTGTCGAACTGGGGCAGGGTCTCGCCGTTGACGCGCTTGGCTTCTTCGGCAAACCACTCCACAAAGCTGGCGCCATAGGCAATCTCGCCCTTGGCTTCGGCAAAGGGTTTGCCTTGCTCGGCGGTCATGATGCGGGCCAGGTCTTCCTGGTTGGCCATGAGCAAGTCAAACCACTTGCGCAGGATGATGCTGCGCTCCTTGGCGGTTTTGCCTTTCCAGGCAGGCCAGGCGGCGTTGGCGGCGGCAATGGCGGCGTCGGTCTCTTTGGGTCCGAGGTTGGCCACATCGGCCAGGTGCTGGCCGTTGGACGGATCGGTCACCGCAAAGCGGCTGGCGCCTTTGACCCATTGGCCGTTGATCAGGGCGTCGGTCTTGAGCAGGCTGGGGTCTTTGAGCAGGGAAAGCGGCGATGTGGACATGGTGTCTCCTCGATATTTAAACAAAACTGGCTGCTGGCGCCCATGGAATATGCGCAAGCAGCTATGAAAAACGTAGCAATTACGGCTGCGGCATCTGCACTCAGCGCACCGGCACTCCGGGCAGCACACACAGCATCTCGTACAACAGGTTGGCCCCCAGCAGGGCGGTGTTGCCCGTGGTGTCGTAGGGCGGTGATACCTCCACCAAGTCTGCCCCAACGATAGTAAGCCCACGGCAACCCCGGATGATTTCAAGCGCCTGTGGCACGGTCAGCCCGCCGATCTCCGGCGTTCCGGTGCCGCCGGCGTAGGCCGGGTCGATACCGTCAATGTCAAAGCTCAGGTAGCACGGAGTGTTGCCCACGCGCTGGCGCACTTGCTCCATCACCGGTGCCAACGACTGGTGCCACACCTCGTGGGCAGGCACCAGCGTAAAGCCCTGGCGGCGCGGCCAGTCGAAGTCGTCGGCCGCATAACCGGTGCCGCGCAATCCGATTTGGGTGACCTTGTTGCAGTCCAGTAGGCCTTCTTCCACCGCGCGGCGGAACGGTGTGCCATGCGCGATACGCTCGCCGAACATGTCTTCATTCACGTCCGCATGCGCATCCACATGCACCATCGCCACCGGGCCGTGCTTGGCGGCCATGGCCCGCAAAATAGGCAATGCAATGGTGTGGTCACCGCCCAGGGTGAGCGGTATGCAGCCATGGCCCAGCACATCGGCGTAGTAGGCGGTGATGATGTCTACCGACTTGAGCAAAGAGTAAGTGTTGATGGGCACATCGCCCAGATCCGCCACCTGCAGGACATCAAATGGAGCGGCGCCGGTGGCCATGTTGTAGGGGCGCAGCAGACAGGACTCGGCACGGATCTGGCGCGGGCCGAAGCGCGCACCCGGGCGGTGGCTGGTGCCTATGTCCAGTGGTACACCGATGAAGGCGGCATCCAACCCTTGGGCGGATGTGGCGACCGGCAGGCGCATCATGCTGGCGATGCCGCCGAAGCGCGGCATGGCATTGCCGGAGAGCGGTTGGTTCAAATCCATAGGGACAGGGTTCAGGGTCAGGCTTTGCGGCCGCGCAGCCACTCCAGCACCAGCAACATGGTGGTGGTGAACAGGATCAGCAAGGTGGCCACGGCCGCAATCGTGGGCGAGATGTTTTCGCGGATACCGGTAAACATCTGGCGCGGCAGGGTAGTTTGCTCCGCACCCGCGAGGAACAGGGTGACCACCACTTCGTCAAACGAGGTGGCAAAGGCGAACAGTGCGCCGGAAATCACGCCCGGGGCAATCACCGGCAGGGTAACGCGCATGAAGGTGTTGAACGGTGTTTCGCCCAGGCTCAGCGAGGCACGCACCAGGTTGTGGTTGAAGTTGGCCAGTGTGGCCAGCACGGTGGTCAGCACAAAGGGCGCACCCATGGCCGCGTGCACTGCAATCAGGCCCACATAGCTGTCGCTCAGGCCCAAGGGGGCGAAGTACAGGTAGGTCGCCACGCCGATCACGATCACCGGGACGACCATGGGGGCGATCAGGAAGGCCATCAACAAGCCCTTGAAACGGAACTCGGTGCGGGTCAGACCCACAGCGGCCAAGGTACCCAGTACGGTGGCAATCACAGTGGCGGCAGGCGCCACGATGAAGCTGTTGCGCATGGCGTTGGACCACTCGGGCGCGGTGAACAGGTGGCTGTACCACTTGGTAGACCAGCCTGGGATGGGGTAGGTCAAGAATGAGCTGCTGGAAAACGACAGCGGAATGATGGCCAGGATGGGCGCCAGCAAGTAGCCCAGCACCAGCACACACACAATGCGCAGCAGCCACCAACCGGCCTTGTCGGCCAGCGTGAAATAGAGGGGGAATTCAGGCAGTTTGAACATGGGTGTCTTTCTTATGCCAAGGCCAAGTCGGATTTGCCGATGCGGCGGTACACGGCATACAACACCAGGGTGGTGGCGAGCAGCAAGGCACCCAAGGCGCAGGCCATGCCCCAGTTGACTTCGACGTTGGTATAGCGGGCGATGTAGTAGCTCAGCATCTGGTCATCCGCGCCACCCAGCAGGGCCGGCGTGATGTAGTAACCAATGGCCAGAATGAACACCAGCAGCGCACCGGCACCCACACCAGGGAAGGTTTGCGGCACGTAGACCCGCACGAAGGCGGCCAGCGGAGCACTGCCCAGCGATACGGCAGCGCGCACATAGGTGGGCGGCACGCTCTTCATCACGCTGTACAGCGGCAGGATCATGAACGGCAGCAGGATGTGCACCATGGAAATGATCACGCCGGTGCGGTTGAACAGCAGCGCCAGTGGCTCGCTGATCACACCGATGCCCAGCAGCGCACCGTTGACCAGACCTTCTGATTGCAGCAACACGATCCACGCCGCCACCCGCACCAGGATGGAGGTCCAGAAAGGTACCAGCACCAGAATCATCAGCACGTTGGCTTTGCGCTCCGGCAAGGTGGAGAGCCAGTAGGCCAGTGGATAAGCCAGCACCAGGCACAGCAGGGTGACGATAAAGCTGATCTGGAAGGTGCGCACCAGAATGCCACCGTAGGCGCGCTGGTCTTCGGGCATGCGTTCGATATGGCCGTTGGCGTCGCGTTTCAGGTCCACCGAGGCCAGCAGGTAGTCGGGTGTCCAGCGGGCGCCGTTTTTGGCAATGGCCTGCCAGAACTCAGGCTCGGCCCAGCGGGCGTCTTTGTCCAGCAACTGCTGGCGGACGGATGCAGCATCCCCTTCGATGGGCAAGGCCTTGTAGGCACCCATGATCAGCGAGCGGGCGCCGGGGGCTTCGGTATTCAGGCGGCGCGCCAAGGCGCCTGCATCTGCCGTGTCCGGCAGGTGCGATAAATCTTGAACCAAGGCGGCATAGGCGGCGGCTTGGGGTTGGGACGTGCGGTCCCAGCCGGCCAAGGCTTCTACCGTAGTGGGCAGGGCCTTGGCGACTTCGGGGTTTTCCACCGCGCGCATCAACAGAGCGGCAATGGGAACCAGCAGGGTCAGGAGCAAAAACACCAGCAAGGGCAGTGTCAGGCTGAAAGCCCGCCATTTGCGGCGGGACTCCGCACGGGAGAGTGCCGCACGGAGATCGCCCGGGGGCTGGATGGCACTGGCTTGCATGGACATGGGTTCAGGCTCCTGACGGTCTACGGATTACTGGGTGGCCCAGGCAGCAAAACGCTTTTCCAGAGCTTCGCCCTGGTCAGCCCAGAAGGTGGTGTTGAACTGCAAGGCTTCCTTGGCGTTCTTCTCGGAAGTCGGCAGGTCACCCAACACCTTGGCGCTGAGCTTGGACAAAGCCTTCTTGTTGGTCGGGCCGTAAGCGATGTTTTGGGCGTAGACGGCTTGGTTCTCAGGCTTCATGGCGAAGTTCAGGAACTTGTAGGCAGCGTCTTTCTTGGCAGTGCCTTTGGGGATGACCCAATAGTCCAGGTCATAAATGCCACCGGGCCAGTAAATCTGCAGGTTGCGGCCTTCGCGGTTGGCAGCATCAATGCGGCCGTTGTACACGGTGGACAAGACCACATCGCCAGCCACCAGGAACTGGGGCGCTTGGGCGCCGGCTTCCCACCATTGGATGTTGGGCTTGAGGGCGGTCAGTTTTTTGAAGGCGCGCTCTGCGCCGTCTTTGGTGGCCAGCACCTTGTAGACGTCAGCAGGCTTCACACCATCGGCCAGCAAGGCGAATTCGAGGTTGTAGCGGGCGCCTTTGCGCATGCCGCGCTTGCCGGGGATCTTGGTGGTGTCGAAGAAGTCAGCCCAGCTGGTAGGGGCTTTCTTGAGCTTGTCGCCGTTATAGGCCATCACGGTGGACCAGACAAAAATGCCCACGCCACATTCGGTCACAGCAGAGGGCAGCAGGTCGGCCTTGGGGGCGATTTTGCTGTAGTCGAGTTTTTCGAACAGGCCTTCGTCGCAGCCGCGGGCCACGTCGGGGGATTCCACTTCCACCAAGTCCCAAGTCACGTTCTTGGTTTCCACCATGGCCTTGATTTTGGCTTGTTCACCGTTGTATTCCACTGCAGTGACCTTGATGCCATCTTTGGCAACTGGCTCGTAGTACGCGGCCTTTTGGGCGTTGGCGTTAGCACCACCGAAGTTCACCACGGTAATGGCGTCTTGGGCATGGACATTCATCGCGAAGCAGGCAGCAACAGATGCCAATGCGATCAGGCTTTTTTTCATGGAGCAATTTCCTTTGGAGGTTGAGGAAGGGACAGGGAGAAAAACTTCAGAGCGCGTAGAGGCGCGTAAACGGAGTCGGGAACTCGAGGTGCACCGTGCTGCCCATGGCGGGCGGTGTAAGGGCGCATGCGTGGGTGAGCGGCAGCTTCACGGTGGCTTGTGCTTGACCGGTACCCAGTTCGCATTGCAAGCGCACGTGGTCGCCGTAGTACACGATGCCGGCCACCTGTGCTGCCACCGTATTGAGAGCGGCCGGAGCTTGCACGTGCAGTGCAATCCGCTCGGGCCGCACACAGGCTTCCACTGCGGCGCCTGTAGCTGCATTGTTGACATTGATGCCCGGCAGCGTCTGGCCTTGGCCGAGAACGATGCAAGGAGCGTCTGCAGTACCACCCAAGGTGCCGCGTAGCACCGTGCTGTCGCCTACAAAGCCGGCCACAAAGCGGTTGCTGGGAGTTTCGTACAGGCTCTGGGCATCGGCCAGCTGCTGGATCACGCCTTCGTTGAACACCGCCACCCGGTCGCTCATGGTCAGGGCTTCACCCTGGTCATGAGTCACATACACAAAGGTCACACCCAGCTGGCGGTGCAGCTCTTTGAGTTCCAGCTGCATGTGTTCGCGCAACTGCTTGTCCAGCGCGCCCAAGGGCTCGTCCATCAGCACCAGTTGGGGCTCGAACACCAGCGCCCGTGCCAAAGCCACGCGCTGCTGTTGACCGCCCGAGAGGCGGGCGGGCAGGCGCTCGCCCATGCCGGTCAGGCGCACCATGTCCAGTGCCTTTTGCACCCGCTTGGTTTGCTCGTCTTTGGGTACTTTGCGCACGGTGAGCGGATAAGCCACGTTCTGTGCCACGGTCATGTGGGGGAACAGCGCGTAGTTTTGGAACACCATGCCGAAGTTGCGCTTGTGCGGCGGGGTGCGGGTGATCTGCTTGCCGTCGAGCAGGATGTCGCCTGCTGTGGGGGACTCGAACCCGGCCAGCATCATCAGGGTGGTGGTCTTGCCGGAGCCCGAGGGTCCGAGCAGGCTGAGGAATTCACCGCGCTGGATATCGAGGTTCAGCTCCCGCACCACCAGCTGCTCGCCGTCGTACGTTTTTTGTACGCCGCTAAAGCGCACCAAGGGTTCAGTAGAGGACATGTGTTTTTTGAGGAGCAGATTCAAAAGAGGCGATCAGGCCATGGCAGCAAAGCTGTCGGCCAGAATGGCCAGACCTTCTTCGAGCAGGGCGTCCGGCGCGGTCAGGGGCACCAGGATGCGGATGACGTTGCCGTAGGTGCCGCAGGACAGCAGGATCAGCCCGCGGCGTGCAGCCTCTGTGACCACCTTCTTGGTCAATACGGCGTCAGGGCGGTGTACATCGCCACCTTCAAACAACTCGATGGCGACCATGGCGCCCAAGCCGCGCACGTCGCCGATAGCGGGCACCTTGGTGGCAATCGCCTTGAGCTTCTCCACCAGGAAGGTGCCCATGTCTTTGCTGCGCTGCAGGAGTTTTTCTTCTTCAAAGGCCTTGATCACCGCCAGTGCAGCGGCGCAAGCCACGGGGCTGCCGGCATAGGTGCCGCCCAAACCACCTGCGGCTGGCGCGTCAATCACGTCAGCACGGCCGACCACACCGGAGAGTGGGAAGCCACCGGCCAGGGACTTGGCGGTGGTAATCAAATCAGGAGCCACAGGCCATTGCTCGCAGGCAAACCAGGTACCGGTGCGGCCCGCGCCGGTTTGCACTTCGTCGGCAATCAACAAAATGCCGTACTTGTCGGCCATTGCCTTGAGGCCGGAGATGAACTCGGGAGGGGCCACGTAGAAACCGCCTTCGCCCTGCACCGGTTCCACAATGAAGGCAGCGACCCGTTCCGGTTCCACATCGTTCTTGAAAATCAGTTCCACCGAGTGCAGGGCATCTGCCACGCTTACACCATGCAGTTCATTGGGGAACAGGGCGTGGAACACTTCGCCGGGGAAGGGGCCGAAGCCCAGCTTGTAGGGCGCCACTTTGCCGGTGAGGCCCAGTGTGAAATTGGTACGACCGTGGTAGCCACCGGTGAAGGCGATCACGCCGGGGCGCTTGGTGTAAGCGCGGGCGATCTTGATGGCGTTTTCCACGGCTTCGGCGCCGGTGGTCAGCAGCAGGCTCTTTTTGGCAAAGTTGCCGGGCGCCATTTCGTTCAAGCGCTCGCACACTTCCACATAAGGCTCATACGCCACTACCTGGAAACAGGTATGGGTATAGAGGTCGAGCTGGGCTTTGACCGCTTCGATCACCTGGGGGTGCAGGTGGCCGGTGTTGAGCACGGCAATGCCGCCAGCAAAGTCGATGAAGCGGCGGCCTTCGACATCCCAAAACTCGGAGTTCTTCGCGTTTTTGATAAAAATTTCATGGGCCTGACCGACTCCGCGAGCGACGGCTGATTGGCGGCGGGCATACAGGGCTGCGTTGTGAAGTTTGCGATCGGCTTGCATAAAGAGGTCCGGTGTTGTTGAACAGGTGGCGGAACTATAGAAACGGTTTGCACAATCCACCATGTACAGTGATATGAAAGTTTCGAGACACTGTGCAGGTCTAGAATCCTGTACAGGGTTTCCCTAGTTTGGTGCGCAAGCCGCATGGTCAGTTCGTCGTTTTGTCCCCCGATGCTCACACTCAGTACGGAAATTTCAACACCTTTGGTCAGCCAGATCGTGGACGGGTTGCGCGGCCTGATTGCAGGGCAAGTGCTCAAGCCCGGTAGCAAACTGCCATCTATCCGAGCATTTGCTGCGTCCCACAATGTGAGTGTGTTTACAGTGGTGGAGGCCTACGATCGCTTGGTCGCGCAAGGCTGGCTGGTGTCCCGCGCGCATGCTGGTTTTTTTGTCAAACGCCGTGACGATTTAGCCGGCATGGCTGGTGGAGCTATCCTGTTGCCACCAGAGACGCCCCGTTTTGATGCGCGTTGGTATCTCAAGCAGATATTCGAGAACCGAAATTTGCCACTCAAGCCAGGGTGTGGGTGGTTGCCGCATGATTGGTTGTTTGGTGACGCGGTGCGCCGCAGCATGCGCCAGCTCTCCACGGATGGGCCTGAACTTGACGGCTATGGTCTTCCGTATGGACATATGGCCCTGCGCATGATCATTGCAGAGTCGTTGGGAGAGCAGCACATTTCTGTTGAGGCCAGCCAGGTGCTGATGACCCATGGCTCCAGCCAGGCGTTGGATCTGGTCGCCCGTTGCCTGCTCAAGCCTGGCGACACGGTGCTGGTGGACGACCCCGGTTACCCCAACTTGATGTACATGCTGCGCTTTTTGGGTGTGCAACTGTTAGGGGTGCCGCGCACGCCCACGGGCTACGACTTGCCTGCGCTGGAGGCCCTGCTGCAGACCCACCAGCCCAAAGCATTTTTCACGCAACCTCGCTTGCAGAGTCCTTCCTGCTCCGTCGCTTCCACCGCACAGCTCCATCGTCTGCTGCAGTTGGCAGATCAGCATGACTTTGTGCTGGTGGAAAACGATATTTATGCGGACATGGATGTCTCCGTACGTGCCACGCTGGCAAGTCTGGATCAGTTGCGGCGCGTGATCTATGTGGGTAGTTATTCCAAAACCATTTCTCCAAATTTGCGTGTAGGCTACCTTTTGGCCCGCGCGGATCTATTGGCGAATTTCGTGCAACTGAAGATGATTGCCGGCCTCACCTCGTCTGAGATTGCTGAGCGCGTGACCTTTGGTGTCATCACAGACGGGCGCTGGCGCAAGCACTTGAAGTCCTTGCGAGACCGGTTGGGCGATGCCCAACGCAAGGTCGGAAGGCGGCTCGACAGTCTGGGCTTTGAGCTCTTTCATGAGCCTGAAGCTGGCATGTACTTGTGGGCCCGCCACCCTGATTTACCCGACAGCGCGGAGCTCTCCCATGCGGGAACCGGGGAGGGCATCATGTTGGGGCCCGGGCAGTTGTTCTTGGTAGACCCTCGCACGACGGGCTGGTTGCGTTTCAACGTGGCCTTTTGCGAGGACGAGCGTTTGTGGCGCTTTCTGGAACAGCGTATCGAGATGGCCCAGCGCGTCGCGCAGGACTGAGCGCTCAGAGCAACCCGCGCTTAGCCAAGTTGCGCATCAGGTGCGAAGCGCCGAAAGTCCAGGGTGGGCAGTGGTCGGTGTGCTGCATGCGGTTGCGCAGCGTGCCGAGCTTGGCGCTGGTGATGGTCACCACATCGCCCAGCTTGTGGGTGAAGCCGCTGCCAGGGGCGTCGCGGTCTTGCACGGGGGCGAACAGCGTGCCCAAAAACAGCATGGCGCCATCGGGGTACTGGTGATGGGGGCCCATGAGCTGGCCGGCCAGTGCCAGCGGGTCGCGGCTGATGCGGGCCATGGAGGAGTAGCCGTCCATCACAAACCCGTCTTCACCTTCCACCCGCAAGCTCAGCTCCGCTTGGCGCACGTCGTCGATGCTGAAGCTGGCATCAAACAGGCGAATGAAGGGGCCAATGGCGGCCGAGGCATTGTTGTCCTTGGCCTTGCCCAGCAAGAGTGCAGAGCGGCCTTCCACATCGCGCAGGTTCACGTCATTGCCCAGGGTGGCGCCCACCACCTGGCCACGTGAATTGATGGCCAGTACCACTTCGGGCTCGGGGTTGTTCCAGTGCGATGCCGGGTGCAGACCGGCGTCGGCGCCACTGCCCACCGCCGCCAGCACCGGAGCCTTGGTAAAGATTTCTGCGTCCGGCCCAATGCCCACCTCCAGGTACTGGCTCCACACACCTTGCGTAATCAGCACCTGTTTCAGTGCCATGGCCTGTTCGGAACCAGGCGTCAGCTTGGAGAGGTCGTCGCCAATCAGTGCCTGAATTTCGGTGCGGATGGCGGCCGCTGCAGCCGGGTTGCCGCGCGCCTTTTCCTCAATGACCCGTTCCAGCATGGAGGTGGCGAAAGTTACACCGGCTGCCTTGATGGCCTGCAGGTCACACGGCGCCAGCAACCAGGGGCGGTCTTGTTTGCCTGGGTAGGCGCTGCTGTTGGCCAGCAACTCTTCAAGGGTACAAAGCACGTCGCCCTTGGCGGCACGCAGGGCCGCGGCGGGGTCGGGGGCTTCGCAGACATCGCGCACGGTGGGGTAGCTGGCGCTGATGTCTACCACCATGCCGTCGCGCAGTGCCACCACACTGGGGCCTTGCGCATCAGGTCGCCAGATGCGACCCACCAGCGCACCGTGGGTGCCATCGTGGGGGAGGGTGTTGTCAGGGGTGAGTTGCATGGTGGGGTTATCCGGTTACATAGCCCATGGTCTGGGGCAGCCAAAGCACGATTTGGGGGAAGCAGGTGATCGCCAGCAGCAGGCACAGCAGCATCACCAAAAAGGGCCAGCCTTCTTTCATCATCTCGCCAATCGGGATACCAGTGAGCGCCTTGGTGACGAAGAGCAGCATGCCAAAGGGCGGGTGGATCAGGCCAATCATCATGTTGAGCACCACCAGCACACCAAAGTGCACCAGGTCCACGCCCAGCAACTTGGCCGCAGGCAAGAGCATGGGCACAAACACCAGCAGCAGTACCGACACATCCAGAAAGCATCCCAGCACCAGGAACATGACGTTCACCAGCAGCAGGAACTGGATTTTGGTGAGGTGCATGCTGTCCACCCACATCGCCATGCTTTGCGGCACACCTTCGGCGGTGAAGGCGTAGTTCAGCATGAATGAGCCGGCCAGAATGATGGTGATGACCGCACTGCCACGGGTGGATTCCAGCACCACGCCCCAGAAGCTGCGCCACGTGAGTGCCCGGAAGAAGACGGTCGACAAAATCAGTGCGTGCAAGGCTGCAACCGCCGCTGCCTCGGTGGGGGTGAAGGCGCCCGAGTAAATGCCACCGAGCAAGACGATGGGCATGGACAGGGGCAGCGCGCCGCGGAAGATCAGGCCGGCCCATTCCGAGCGTGGTACAGGCTCGTCGCGTGGCATATTGCGTTTGACCGCAATGATGTGCACCACGCCCATCATGAGCCCCGCCATCAGGAGGCCGGGAACTACGCCGCCCAGGAACAGTGCGCCCACCGATGCGCCTGACACCAGCGCGTAAATCACCATGGGAATGCTGGGCGGAATGATGGGGCCCAGCGTGGCGCTGGCCACCACCACGGCGCCGGCAAAGCCACGGGTGTATTCGGGCTTCTTCAGCATCTGGCGGATGGTGACCAGACCGGGGCCTGCCGCATCGGCAATCGCGCTGCCACTCATGCCCGAGAAAATCACGCTGACCAGAATGTCCACCTGTGCGAGGCCGCCACGCATGCGGCCCACCAGAATGCGGCAGAAGTCAAAAATGCGCTCACTCACAGTGCCGGCATTCATGATGTTGGCGGCAAAGACGAACAGCGGCACGGCCAGCAGCACATAGCTGTTGTACAGGCCATTGCCCACCTGTTCGGCCACCAGGCCAATGTCTTGGCCTTTGACCAGCAGGTAGGCCACACCGGACACCAGCATGGAAAAACCGATCGGCATACGCAGCAGCAGGCCTGCCACCATCACGGCAACAAGAATCCAGATTCCAGAGGTCATAGTCGTAGTTCCGCTTCCAGGCCAATGCCACGCACGGCGTTCCAGATGGCCCAGGCGCTGCGGATGACCAAGGCGATCAGCAGCAGCACAAACGGCAAGAAAATCCACATGAATGGCAGACCCAACACGGGCGAGCCTTCGCGGGCCATGAAGCGCACGTAGTCCCAACTGGCGGGTATGGCGACCAGGGCCAGGCCACCGATCATCAGGTTGCCGACGATGCGCATGGCTTGGCGGGTGCGGGTGTTGACGCTGTTCCACACCAGATCAAACACCACATGTTCCCGCTCGGGTACCACGGCGGCGGCGGCCCACAGGATCACCCACACATACAAAATCACGGCCGCCTCATCGGTCCATGGCAGCGGCTTGTTGAAGCCAAACCGCGCCACGATCTGGATGATGAAGACGACAAACAGGGTCAGAAAAAGGCCGCCGCCCAAAAGGTTGGCGGCCTGTTGCAATCGACGCAGCATGTTGTGTGCGTCTTACTTGGTCGCGTTGATGCGGTCCAGCATTCCCTTGGGCCAGACCTTGGCGTAGTCGGATGCCTGGTAGGTGGTCTGTACCGATTTGCGGAATGCGTCTACATCGGGGGTGATGACCTGCAGGCCTTCTTTCTTGAAGAACTCGACCAGCTGGCCTTCTTCCTTGATGCGGTTTTCGTTGTTGTAGGCCGCAGCGGCCTGCGCGGCGGCTGTCACCTTCTGCTTTTGTGCGGCAGTGAGTGCGTTGAAGCTCTTGTTGGAGATGGCAATGAAGATGCCATCCACCAGGTGGCTGGTCAACACGATTTGCTTGGTCACCTCGTAGAACTTGGCGGCGCGCACGGAGGGCAGGGGGTTGTCCTGGCCGTCGATGGTGCCGGTCTTCAGGCCCATATAGACCTCGCCAAAGGCCAGCGGGGTTGCGGTCGCGCCCAGGGCTTCACCCAGGAACAGCCACTCCTTGGAGCCGGGCATGCGCAGCTTCACGCCTTTCAGGTCGGCCGGGGTCTTGACCGGTTTGGCCTCACGCATGTTGACCTGGCGGGTGCCCAGGTACACGGTGGCCAGGGGTGTGACTTCCATCTTTTCGGACACCAGCTTGAACAGCTCGGCGCCGATGGGGCCATTGAAAATCTTTTGCTGCTGATCGGGGTCACGCACCACGTAGCCTGCCGTGAAGATGGAGAACTCTGGCACCAGCTTGGCAATGTCAAATGCCGAGATGCTGGACAGCTCCAGGTTGCCACGCGCCATGGCGGCGGGCTCCGTCCCTTGTTTGAACAGCGTGGCGTTCAGGTTGATCTGCACATCAAATTCGCCGGGCGCCGTTTTTTCCAGCTGCTCCTTGAACACAGTCCACATCTTGGCGTGCCAGTCGTCCGGCACCGCTGGGGTGGAAATGCGCAACACCGTTTTGGATTGCGCCATGGCGGGCAGGGCGCTGGCGCCCAGGGCGGCAGCGGCACCCAGCAGGGTGCGGCGGTTCAGGTGGGAAATGGTCATGGTTGTGTCTCCTTTAGTTATTGCAATATCAACTCACAGGTGGCTCAAAGCGCTACCGATGGCACGATAACCGCTGCGCACGGTTTCCAGCTCGGTGTTATCCAAGGGGCTCAGCGGCGCGCGCATGGTGAGCCACGCATCATCGCCGGTTTGTTCTGCCAGCATGGCCTTGTACACCCCCACAAAGGGCATGCCAGGCTTGATGGAGAGCAGCTTGAGCAGGTCCAGAATCAGCTGGGCATCCGCGGGCGCCACTTTATCCGGTGCGCTCATCACACGCTTCATCAGGCGCGGTGCAATATTGGCCAGCCCGTTGATGGAGCCGGAGCCGCCTTCACACATCACAGGGGCCACATCGGGCTCGGCACCCACCAGGATGGCCAGTTGCGGGAAAGCACGCGCCAGCGCCAGCGAGTGTGCGCGGTCGCCGCTGCTGTCCTTCACGCCCACCACCTGGCCGGGGTGTCGGCGCACCAGTTCGGCGATGGCGGCGTGGGAGAAACCAAAGGAGCTCATGGCAGGGAAGTGGTAGAGCAGCAGCTTCAAGCCATCGTCACCAATGCCGCGCACCACCTGCGACACGGCCTCGATGATGCCCGCGTCGCGCGGCTGGTTGAAGAAGAAGGGGGGCATCAGCATCTGCCGGTGCACACCCAAGCGGCTGGCGTGCTGGCCCAGTTCAATCGCTTCGCCCAAGGCCAGCGCCGTGGTGGTGACGATGATCTGGTCGGCGCGAATGCCTGCGCCCAACAGGGATTCGAGCAAGCCCTTGCGCTCCGCCATGGTGAAGGCCGGGCCCTCGCCGGTGGTGCCAAACAGGGTCACGCCGTCGCAGCCTGCGGCCAGCATGCGCTGGGCATGGGCCAGGGCGCGGGGGGTATCGAGTGCGCCGGTGGCGGTAACGGGTAGCAAGAGGGCAGGCCAGAGGCCGTGGACATCGGGGTTCAAACGTTTCTCCTTGGGGGGTGGGGGGTGTTCCATTCGCTGCGCACTTGATCCAGCGGTGCATTCATCACGCGGCTGCGTGCACTGCTGATGTGGTCTTCGAGCAGCTCCACGGCCAGTGCGGCGTTGCGCTGGCGCAGGGCTTCAATAAATCGCAGGTGCTCCTGCATCGCCGGTATCAGGCGGCTGGGTGTGATCACGCTGTGCTCCAGCTTGATCAGGCGCACACGCAGGCTGTTCACGCGGTACTGCTCGGAAATGATGTCGTTGCCCAGCGCATCGACCATGCGGTCGTGCAGGCCCCAGTCCACGGCCTGGGCATCGTCCAGCAGGGCCACGTCATTCAGAGCATCGGGAGCTTCGGCGCGCTGCAGGATGTCGCGGTGGCTGGCCTCGATGGCGGCCAGCTCGGTCTCGCTGGCGCTGCGCACAAAGTTCAGCACGGCCTCACGCTCAATCATGGAGCGCACCTGGAAGGCATTGCGGATCAGTTTCAGGTCCACATGCGCCACCTGCAGGCCGCGCTGGGGCACGGTTTTTACCAGCCCGGCTGCCTCCAGGCGCGGAATCATCTCGCGCACCGCGCCCAAGGGCATGTCCAGCAGTGCCATCAGCTCGCGTTGCGAGATGAATTGCCCGGCGCGGATGCCGCCCGTAAAAATTTGTTGCGTGAACCCTTGGTAGGCCCGCGCACGCTGGCTGGTGGTGTCGTCGGGGGCGGTGGCTGCAGCCTGTGTCATGACTAACATGTTAGTTAAATTTCAACACGTGCATCATGGTGTTTACCCTTGCTTGGGGCCTTGCGGGGCGCGGGCGGGCGATCGGCGCGGGGCGGCGATAATAGAAGGCTCTATTGACCCCACGCGCGAAGAAAACCTGACATGACCCAGCCCGTAATGAGTGTTGCCGACATTCGCAAAACCTTCCTCGACTTCTTTGCCTCCAAGGGCCACACCGTGGTGGCGTCCAGCCCGCTGGTGCCGGGCAACGACCCCACGCTGATGTTCACCAACTCCGGCATGGTGCAGTTCAAGGACGTGTTTCTGGGTACCGACAAGCGCTCGTATGTGCGCGCTGCGTCCGTACAGGCCTGCCTGCGTGCTGGCGGCAAACACAACGATCTGGAAAACGTGGGTTACACCGCCCGCCACCACACCTTCTTCGAGATGCTGGGCAACTGGAGCTTTGGCGACTACTTCAAGAAGGAGAGCCTGAACTGGGCTTGGGAGTTGTTGACCACGGTTTACAAGTTGCCCGCAGAAAAGCTGTATGCCACGGTGTACCTTGAGGACGACGAGGCCTATGCCATCTGGGAAGATATCTTTGTCAAGTCCGGCTGGACGCCTGAGCGCGTCAAGCAAGAGGGGCGCATCATCCGCATTGGCGACAACAAGGGCGGCCGCTACAAGAGCGACAACTTCTGGATGATGGCCGACACCGGCCCCTGCGGCCCCTGCAGCGAGATCTTCTACGACCACGGCGCCCACATCCCCGGCGGCCCTCCCGGCAGCCCGGACGAAGATGGCGACCGTTTCATCGAGATCTGGAACAACGTGTTCATGCAGTTCAACATGGACGAAACCGGCGCCGTCACTCCCTTGCCCGCACCCTGCGTGGACACCGGCATGGGCCTGGAGCGCCTGGCGGCCATCCTGCAGCACGTGCACAGCAACTACGAGATCGACCTGTTCGATGCGCTCATCAAGGCGGCGTCGCGCGAGACGGGTTGTACCGACCTGGGCAACAAGAGCTTGCGCGTGATTGCCGACCACATCCGCGCCACCGCTTTCCTGGTGAGTGACGGTGTCATCCCCAGCAACGAAGGCCGCGGCTACGTGCAGCGCCGCATCGTGCGCCGCGCCATCCGTCACGGCTACAAGCTGGGCCAGAAGACCCCGTTCTTCCACAAGCTGGTCAAGGACCTGGTGCAGGTCATGGGCGCGGCCTACCCCAACATGGCGTCGCAAGAAGCCCGCATCACCGAAGTGCTGCGTGTGGAAGAAGAACGCTTCTTCGAAACGCTGGCCACTGGCATGCAGATCCTGGACGAGGCTTTGGCTGGCGGCGTGAAAGTGCTGCCTGGTGATGTGGCCTTCAAGCTGCACGACACCTACGGGTTCCCGCTCGACCTGTCGGCCGACGTATGCCGCGAAAACGGGGTCGAAGTGGACAGCGCTGGCTTCACCGCCGCCATGGAAGCGCAAAAGGCTAAGGGCCGCGCCGCCGGCAAATTCAAGATGGACAAGGCGCTGGAGTACACCGGCGCAGGCAACACCTTCGTGGGCTACGAGCACTTGACCCAAGCTGCAAAAATCGTAGCGCTCTACGCAGACGGTACGCCGGTTAGCGAGCTAAAAGCCGGTCAAGACGGCGTGCTGGTGCTGGATACCACGCCGTTCTACTCCGAAAGCGGCGGCCAGGTTGGTGACGAAGGCGCGGTGTTTTCGGACGCCGGCCTGTTTGAGGTGGGCGACACCCAAAAAATCAAGGCCGACGTGTTCGGCCACCACGGCACGCTGAAGACCGGCAGCCTCAAGGTAGGCGATAGCGTCACCGCGCATGTGGACGCCGCCAAGCGCGCCGCCACCGTGCGCAACCACAGCGCCACCCACCTGATGCACAAAGCCCTGCGCGAAGTGCTGGGTGAGCATGTGCAGCAAAAGGGCAGCCTGGTGAATGCCGAGCGCACCCGTTTTGACTTTGCGCACAACGCCCCCGTGACCGATGCGCAGATTCGCCAGATCGAAACCATCGTTAACGCCGAGGTGCTGGCCAACGCCGCTGCCCAAGCGCGTGTCATGGACATCGAGTCGGCCCAGAAGACTGGCGCCATGATGTTGTTCGGCGAGAAATATGGCGAGACCGTGCGCGTGCTCGACATCGGCTCCAGCCGCGAACTCTGCGGCGGCACCCACGTGCAGCGCACCGGTGACATTGGCCTGTTCAAGGTGGTGGGCGAGAGCGGTGTGGCCGCAGGCGTGCGCCGTGTGGAGGCCGTGACCGGCGCCAACGCACTGGCCTACCTGCAAGACCTGGAAGACACCGTGGGCGCAGCCGCCGCCACGCTCAAGGCGCCCGTGGCGGAGCTGGGCGGTCGCCTGGGCCAGGTGCTGGACCAGATGAAGGCGCTGGAAAAAGAAGTGGCCGCCTTGAAGGGCAAGCTGGCGTCTGCCCAGGGCGACGAACTGGTTGGCAGCGCGTTGGACGTGAATGGCGTGAAGGTGCTGGCCGCCAAGCTGGACGGTGCCGATGCCAAGACCCTGCGCGACACCATGGACAAGCTCAAGGACAAGCTCAAGACCGCCGTCATCGTGCTGGGCGCGGTGGATGGCGACAAGGTGCAAATCGCCGCGGGTGTGACCAACGACACCACGGGCAAGGTCAAGGCCGGTGAGCTGGCCAACTTTGTAGCCGCGCAAGTGGGTGGCAAGGGCGGCGGCAAGGCCGACATGGCCATGGCCGGTGGTACCGAGCCCGCCAAGCTGGCAGGCGCGCTGGCCAGTGTGCAGGCCTGGGTGACTGCCAAGCTGTGACCGGGTGCCTGTTGCTATCAAAAGGGGAGCTGCTCGCGCATATTGCATGCGGGCTAGGGCCATATTTGATGCATAAATGCCAATGAGGCGCCGACAGGTGCTGGGCCTGCTGGGCGCAGCCAGTCTCGTGTCGGCGGCAGTGCCCGCTACGGCCAATTCCGGCTACGACGTGCAGCCCTGGGGGCCCAAACAGGCGGCGCCCGTGGGCGACCTGGTGGATCTGGAAGGGCAACACTGGAGTCTGCCTGCCCTGCGGGGCCGTGTGGTGCTGCTCAATTTCTGGGCCGGCTGGTGTGAGCCGTGCCGCGCCGAGATGCCCGCGCTGCAAACCCTGGCCGCCCGGGAGTCCGAGCGCATGGTGGTGCTGGCCATCAACCTGAAGGAGTCGTTCGACGCGATTGCCCGCTTTGTCCAAAGCACGGGCCTGGTGTTGCCCGTGGTGCGCGATGTGCAGGGCGATATCGCCAAAGCCTGGGGCATCCGCATTTACCCCTCCACGGTGCTGATCGACACCGAAGGCCTGGTGCGCGGGGTGGTGCGCGGTGCGCTGGACTGGGCCGGACCCGAGGGTGACCGCCTCTGGCAGCCCCTGTTGCCGCCTCAGCGCGCGCGCAAGCGCTGAGCCAAGGCCACTACGTCTGGCGCCTGCACAGGGCGGGCGTCTGCGGTACTGCTGGACTGGATGAGCCGGCGCAGCGTCTCCAGGTGGGGCATCACGGTGCCAAAAAACCGGGGCTGCTCGCCCTGAGCAATCAGGATGGTGGGAAAGTTCTCCACCTCGATCGGGTCTACCAGGTCGGCCTCGTCCTCAATGTCCACCCACACAAAATGCGCGCCCGGAAACTCGGCCTGTAGCTGGGCAAACAGCGGCTGGTACTCGGTGCAGGTGCCGCACCATTGGGCGCACAGGCAGGCCACCAGCAGGCTGGGGAGGGCAGTATCGGGCAGTACGGAGGCGTGGGGCATATCGGTCGCGCTAATGACTCAAATCAATATCGATATAACAAGTCGCGGGGGTATGGAGTTTTACAATATAGGGTTTCGCCCTAGCCGAAAGTGGCCGCGGGCATTTCCCACTGACTGAACCTCACCCAAGGCCCCCATGAGTGCATTTCTGGAAGAAACAGTTTTAAGCGTACACCACTGGACAGACCGTTTGTTCAGCTTCACCACCACTCGGGACCCGGCCCTGCGTTTTTCCAACGGTCACTTCACCATGATTGGCCTGCGCCAGGAGAATGGCAAGCCGCTGCTGCGCGCCTATTCCATCGTCAGTGCCAACTACGAAGAGCACCTGGAGTTCCTGAGCATCAAGGTGCAAGACGGCCCGCTGACCTCCAAGCTGCAGCACATCCAGGTAGGCGACAAGATTGTGGTGGGCCGCAAGCCCACCGGCACCCTGCTGATCGACTACCTCTTGCCCGGCAAGAACCTGTATTTGTTGGGCAGCGGCACCGGCTTGGCACCGTTCTTGAGTGTGGCGCGCGACCCCGAGACCTACGAGAAGTTTGAAAAAGTCATCGTGGTGCACGGCGTGCGTGAGGTCAAAGAACTGGCGTACTACGACTACTTCAAGAACGAGTTGCCCAAGCACGAGTTCCTGGGCGAAATGGTCACGAACCAGATGCTGTACTACCCCACGGTGACCCGCGAGGCCTTCGAGCACCAAGGCCGTATCACCACGCTGATCGAGTCCAACAAGCTGCCCGCCGACCTGGGCCTGCCCCCGCTGGACCCGGCGACGGACCGCATCATGATCTGCGGCAGCCCCGGCCTGAACAAAGACATGCGCGAAATCCTGGACGCCAAAGGCTTCAAGGAAGGCAACACCACCACCCCAGGCGACTACGTGGTGGAACGCGCCTTCGTGGAGCAGTAATGCTGGAAGGCCTGGTCGCCGGAACATTGGTGGGCCTGGCCGAGACCCGGCAGGGCAAAAACGGCAGCACGTTCGCACTGGCCAAAGTCAAAGCCACTGCGGGCGATGGCGAGAGCCTGATCGTGAACGTGATTGCCTTTGCAGCAGAGGCCAGCGCCGCACTGATGGCGCTGGATGATGGCGATGCGGTGGCACTGGCCGGCGCCTTGACGCCCAAGGTGTGGACCGACAAACAAGGTAACACCCGCCCCGCGCTGGACATGGTGGCCACCCAGGTGCTAACGGCCTACCACGCAGCGCGCAAGCAGCAGGTGCTGGGTGGCGCTGGTGATACGCCCCTCAGTCCTTGAGTTTCACCCCTAGCGCCAGCAGTTTTTTGGCATATGAATCCCGGCGCTTGGCCGCCTTGGCCGCCGTCTCCACCGCCGCCTGAATCGCCTTGGGCCCCTTGCTGGCCACCACTTTGATCAAGCCGAACTTGTGCGCAGCCTCCGCTTCTGCCCTGCGGTAAGTGGCGATGAGATCGGCGTGGGCGGGGGATGGGTTCACTTTGGTCTCGTATTTTTTAAAGTGCTATTTTCTGCGGTTTCTTGTGGCGCGATGGCGCAAGCTTTGCGCCGTGCTATTTGGGCGAAAGTTCCATAATTTTGTCGGTACCCCGTGAAGCCTCTCCGCTGCGCAGAGCAAATAGCTGTTGGAACCAATGCAAGGCATCGTCGACGTAGGTAAATACGACAGGAACTACCAGCAGGCTCAGCACGGTGGACGTTAGCAGGCCACCGATCACCACGATGGCCATGGGCTGGCGAAAGCTTGGCTCTGCGCCCAGACCCAGGGCGTTGGGCAGCATGCCGGCACCCATGGCAATCGTGGTCATGACGATGGGCCTTGCGCGCTTGTGGCAGGCGTCCATCAGGGCGTCCAGGCGGGTCATGCCGCGGTCACGGCGCGCCATGATGGCGTATTCCACCAGCAGGATGGAGTTCTTTGTCACGATACCCATCAGCATCAGCACGCCGATGATGGCAGGCATGGAAAACGCCTGGTTGCACACCCACAGAGCGACCAGCGCCCCGCCCAGCCCCAGCGGCAGCGCCGAGAGTATGGTGGCCGGCTGCAGGAAATCGTGAAAGAGCAGGACCAGCACCGCATAGATGCAGAAAATCCCCACGGCCATGGCGAGGCCAAAACTTTGGAACAACTCACCAGTCCGTTGGGCCTCGCCTGCCTCAATCTGCCGCACACCCGATGGCAGGGTCTTGAGCGATGACAGCTGCGCCGCCTCGTTCTGCACATCGCCGAAGGCCCGGCCAGCCAGCTCCACGCTCAGCGTGACATTGCGAGAGCGGTCCAGTCGGTCGATTTGCGAGGGCCCACTGCCCATGGTGATATCGGCCACGGACGCCAGGCTGACAGCGCCCTGGCCGCCCTGCACGCGCAGTTGGCCGATGGCGTCGATGTTGTTGCGGATGGCCGGATCCATGCGCACGCGTATCGCCACCTGCCTTTCGGGCAGGTTCAGCTTGGGCAAAGCCGTGGCGTAGTCCCCGTAGGTGGCCATGCGCACTACGTCGCCAATGGCTTCGGTCGTGACACCCAACGCAGCCGCACGTTCGTAGTTGGGCCGCACCTGGACCTCGGGCCGCTGGATGGCCGATGAGGACGACACGTTGCCTATGCCGCTCAGGGTACGCAACTGTGCTTCGACCTGCTCCGCAGTGCGCGTTAGTGTGCTGGCATCGTCGCCAGCCAGCGTGATGGTCAGCGTCTCGCCGCTGCCGCCGGCACCTACCGCCACGCGGGTGCCGGGCAATGCGCGCAGCGCGTCACGTATGTGCGACTCAATGGCCGACTGCTTGAACTTCCGGTCACCGCGCGGCACCAGGTCCACGATCAGGGTGGAACTCGCAACGTCGACGGTGGCGCTTGCGCTCATGCCGCCACCCGTGCTGGCCGTGCCCGCTGCCGTAAACACGCTGGCCACGCCTGGGATGCCTGTCACCAGCTGCGACGCCCTCTGGCTCATGGCCGAGGTTTCGTCCAGCGTGCTGCCGGGCGGCAGGGTCAGTGTGACGCGGGTCTGTGCCTTGTCCTGGGCCGGAATGAAACCGGTCGGCAAGAAGGGAATCAGAAGCAGCGCACCGACAAAAAATACACCCGTGATGGCAACCGTGGTTTTGCGCCGCGACAGCGCGCTGCGTGCCCAGCGCAAGTAGCGCGTCATGAAGGGGCCGTCCAGACTGGCGTCGTGCGCGCCTGGTTTTTTGGGCTTGAGCAGGTAGGCCGCCATCATGGGCGTGATCAGGCGGGCGACCAGCAGCGAAGCCAACACAGCCACCGAGGCCACGATGCCGAACTGGCGAAAGATCAGGCCGGGTATGCCACCCATGAAAGCCGTGGGCAGGAACACTGCCACCAACGTGAAGGTGGTCGCAATCACGGCCAGGCCAATCTCGTCGGCCGCTTCCATCGCCGCCTGGAAAGGCGTCTTGCCCATGTGCAGGTGGCGCTCGATATTTTCGATTTCCACGATGGCATCGTCTACCAGCATGCCCACCACCAGCGAGAGCGACAGCAGGGTGATCGTGTTCAACGAATAGCCCAACAGGTACATCGCGCCAAAGGTCGGAATGATGGACAGCGGCAACGCAGTCGCCGCGATCAGGGTGGCGCGCCCATCGCGCAAAAACCACCATACCACCAGGATGGCCAGCACGGCGCCTTCCAGCAGCAGGTGCATGGAGCCTTCGTAGTTATCCTGGATGGGGGTGACGCCATTGCTGGCTTCGGCGATGCGGACGTCGGTGTGCAGTGCTGCGAAGCGTTGCACCGCCTCGCGTACGTCGTCAGCCACCTGCACGTCGGAGAAGCCCTTAGACCGGGTGATCTGAAAGCCAATGACGGGCTTGCCATCCCGGAATGCCAGGGTGGAGCGCTCGGCGGCAGAGTCGCTGATGCGCGCAATTTGGTCCAGCCGCACATAGCGTCCGTCGGCCAGCGACACCGTGATGGCCGCAACTTCCGCCGGGGTGCCGACGGTGGCGATGGTGCGGGTGGACTGTCGCTGCCCGCCCACGCGTGCCTCGCCACCCGATGACTCAGACTGGATGGCTTTGAGTCGCGACGAAACCGCCGAGGGCGTCACGCCCAGGCCGGCCATCAGGGTCGGGTCCAGGTCCACATGCACTTCGCGGTCAATGCCACCCACACGTGCCACTGTGCCCACACCCTGCACGGCGCGCATGGCTTTCGCAATGTCGTTGTCGACAAACCATGAAAGGTCTTTTTCGTCGCGCTGGGCGGACTCGGCCGTGAAGGTCAGGATGGCCGAACCGGAGGTCGTCAGCTTCGACACATTGGGTGCGCTCATGCTGGCCGGCAGTTCAGCGCGCGCGCTGTCCACCGCGTTGCGCACTTCGCTGAGCGCCTGCTCGCTGTTTTTGTCCAGCTTGAAGCTCACGGCAATACTGACCGCACCCTGGGTGATGGTGGTGGTGACATGGTCCAGCAGCGTCAGAGAAGCGAGCTTGTCCTCGATCTTGCGGGCGACCTCGGTCTCCAGTTGCGCTGGCGCGGCGCCTTCCAGGCTGGCCGACACGTTGATGGTCGGCAGGTCCATGTCGGGGAAGTCCTGAATTTGCAGGCGCTGCAGGCCGATCAGCCCGAGCACCGTCAGCAACAGAAAGACCAGGACGGCGGGGACCGGGTTTCGTATCGACCAGGATGAGATGTTCATTGGCCCACCCCCACTGTTGCGCTTGGGCCTGAAACCACGGTGACCTGCATGCCGTCCGACAGGAAGGCGCCTCCCTTGGCGACCACCCGTGTCGCGGCGTCAAGGCCGGAGACCACTTCCACCCGGGCGCCCTGACGGCGGCCGCTGGTCACCGGCTGGCTGCTGACCTTGTTGTCGGCGCCGACGGTGTAGACGTAGGAGCGTCCGTCGCGCATCACCAGCGCCGACTCGGGTAGCGTCAGGGCTGTTTGCTGTTGCAGGGCAATCGTGCCTTCGGCAAATACGCCGGCCCTCACGTCGCTTCTGGCGCTTGCAGCGTCCAGGCTCACATAGGCAATACCGCGGCCGGTGGTGGTGCTCAGTGTGGGCGACACGAGGCGGACCTTGCCGGCCACCAACTGGCTACCAGGCAACTGCACCTGGGCCGTTTGCCCCGCGCGAACCTGCGTCAACTGGCGCGCGTCGAGTTCGGCGCGCCATTCGATGCGGCCTTGGCGGATCAGGCGCATGAGTTCCGTTCCGACAGAGGCGACGTTGCCCACCACACCGGATCTGGACGACACCACGCCAGCATCGGGCGCAGTGACCTGCGTCTGTGAGAGCTTCAGGTTGGCACTTTGCAGGTCGGCCTGAGCGGACGCCAGTGATGCACGTGCCGTTGCCTCGTTGGCCTGGTATTCGTCCAGCTTCTGCGGCGCCAATGCACCCGCCACGTCAACCCCCTGGGCGCGCTTGAGGTTGCCGGCGGCCTGCTGCAGGCTGGCCTGTGCTTGCGCAACCAGCGCCTGCTGCTTGGCAAGTTCCGCGCGCACCGTAGCGTCGGCCAGGCGAGCCAGCAACTGGCCCCGGACCACGCGGTCGCCCACACTCACCAGCAATGCATCGACACGCAAGCCACCGGTCTCTGGGCTCACAACGATCTCTTCCCAGGGGGCCACGGCGCCGCTGGCACGCAACTCCTGCGGCCATTCGCTAGATTGGGGTGTTGTGAGCTCCACCGTGAGTGCGGAGGCTGTTGTGGCTGGCGTTGCGGCGGTGCCCGCGGGTTTGAACAGAACCACGGCAAGGCCGAGGGCCACGATGCAGGCTGCGGCAATGGAAAGTCGTTGATGGTTTTTTGTCATGGTGGGTGGTCCTCAAGGAGCGAGACTGGCAGGTGGTGTGGCGGGTGTGTCGGCGTCCCAGCCGCCGCCCAGTGCCTTGTACAGGGCAACCCATTGAACGACGTTGTCGCGCTGAAGTCCGATCAGCTCGATCTGTGCACTCAAGGCCTGACGGCGGGCCTCTTCAAAAGCGAGCAGGCTGGTGGCGCCAGCGCGGCGCTCCGCCTCGGCACCGGCCAGGTAACGGCGGTACTCCCGGGCGGCGCTGTCAGCCTGGATGGCGCGCTGGCTGGAGTTGTCGAGCTGCACCAGCGTTTTTTCCACTTCGGTCACGGCGTTGCGCACGGTATCGCGCCATTGCGCGTAGGCAATTTCGTAGCTGGCGCGTGCACTGTCCACCGCAGCCAGGCGGGCGCCACCATCCAGCAAGGGCAGCGACAGCGAAGGGCCGAAGGACCAGGTGCTCGCAGAGCTTCCATCGCCGGTAGAAAAACCGATGGAGCCGGCCAGGCGCAGGCTGGGGTAACGGTTGGCTTCGGCCACACCGATGGCGGCACTGGCGGCAGCCAAGTCGCGTTCGCGCGAGGTCACGTCGGGCCGCTGGCGCACGACTTCAGCGGGCACTGCTTTCACCGTCAGCGTGGTTGCAACTGGGAGGGCAGTGCTGCCGCCCAACAACTGGCGCAAAGCAGCGTCCTGCAGGCCCGTCAGGTTGCCGAGCGACTTCACCAGCAGTTCGCACTGCGAGCGCTGCTGCAGCAGCGTGGATGTCGTGCTGGCCTGCGCTGCCCGGGCCAGGGCTGCGTCATTGCCTGCACTCAGGCCGGCGCGCACCAGCGACTCGGTGGCCTTGGCGGTTTCGGTGGTGGAGTTGAGTTCCTGCGCATACGTGTCAACCAGTTGGCCGCAGGCCCGGTACTGCACATAGGTGGTTGCCACCTCGGCGGCGAGCGAAATGCGGGCATCGTGCCAATCGTTGCTGCGCGCCTGTATCTGGGCGTCACCTGCTTCCACATTGCGTCGGACCTTGCCAAACAGATCGAGTTCCCAGGAGGCATCCATGCTGGCGGCACGTGTGGTGCTGGCCGCGGCGCCAATCTGACCTGCACGGCTGGCCGAGGCATTGGCGCTGAGGGACGGCACACCGCCGGAACGCGACGAGGCAAGCGTGGCGCGTGCCAGCGCAATGTTTGCCCAAGCAACGGCCAGCGTGGGGCTATCGGCTTCGGCGGCTTGCTGCAGCGTCAGCAGCACAGGATCGTTGAACTGCTGCCACCAGTCCCCAAGCTTCTGCAGGCTACCGCCGTGCGGCATGGGCGCAGCCCATTGGGACGGCACCGCTTCTGCGGGCGCACGGTAATCCGGCCCCACCGTGGCGCAGCCGGCGAGCAGGGCCACCGCTGCAGCGGCCATTGCTATGCCCATTGCGCGGCGAGCGTTGATTGAAATTCTGGGCATGGAGATGGAAGTAGAAGGGGAGATGGAAAGGGATTTGCAGTCAGTGCCTTGATGGTAGGAAGACAGGCTGTCCCCAGCGCCATCGAAGTGTTAAGTTAGGTTAAATCCGGCTTGCCGTTAACCCGCAGATACCCTGAGGGTGGATACTTGCGCTTGATGATCAACGTACTACTGGTGGACGACGATATAGAGCTGATGGCCATGCTGTCGCAGTACCTCATGCGCGAGGGCTTTGGCGTGGCGACGGTGCAGGATGGCCAGGCGGCCGTGCGCGAGGCCATGACCGGACGCCATGACATCGTGGTGCTGGATGTCATGATGCCTCGCATGTCCGGCATGGAAGCCTTGCGGCGCATTCGCGGCAGCACACAAGTGCCAATCCTGATGCTGACGGCCCGTGGCGACAATGTGGACCGCATCGTCGGGCTGGACATGGGGGCCGACGACTATGTGTCCAAGCCCTGCACACCGGCAGAACTCGTGGCACGGTTGCGCGCCATTTTGCGGCGCAGCGAGCGCCGGGAAAAAGGGGCCGCAGCACAACCGCAAGGACCCATCGGGGCCGGGCACCTGGTTCTGACGCCGGACAACCGCAGTGCCGCCTGGCACGGCAAGGCGTTGGAACTGACAGGCACGCAATATTCGCTGCTGGAAGTCCTGGCCAGGCATGCCGGCACACTGGTGAGCAAGGAAGAAATTTCTCTGCAGGCTTTCGGCAAACCGTTGACGCCCTTTGACCGCCGTATCGATGTCCACATCAGCAGCATTCGCCACAAGCTTGGCGCACGGCCGGACGGGCAACCGTGGATACAAAGTGTGCGTGGCAAGGGTTATCAGTTGCTGGGGCCCTGAACATGCCGCAAAAGCCCTTCAGGTTCGGTATCTTCTGGAAATTGTTGCTGGTCTTGTGGCTCAGCATGGTGCTGTCTGTGCTGGCCGCCATCGTCTACCTGCGCTGGTCGATGGGCCCCATGGCGGTACCGCCGCCGGAACTGATGACCCTGGGGTTCGTTCCATTGGTGCCCTTGGTGACGGGCTCACTGGCCATGCTGGTTGTGGGGGCAGCCGTCGCCTGGTATCTGGCCGGACCTATAGGGCACATGCGCCAGGGTCTGCGGCGCGCAGCGCTGGGGCGCTTTGACACGCGCGTGCTACCCCTGCTGGGCGGCCGCCGCGACGAACTCGCCGAACTGGCGGAAGACTTTGACCGCATGGCCGCCCAGCTGCAGCAGCTGACCACCGCGCGCCAGCAGTTGCTGCATGACGTATCGCACGAGCTGCGCTCTCCGCTGGCCCGCATGCAGGCCGCTATCGGACTGTCGCGCCAGGACCCTGCGCAGGCTACTGCACTGCTGGAGCGCATCGAACGGGAAAGCGACCGTTTGGATACCTTGATTGAACAGCTCCTGACCTTGCACCGGCTGGAGGCTGCGGCAGAAAGCTGGCCCTTGGAAACCCTGGACCTTTTTGACCTGCTACGCGCCGTGGCGGACGACGCCGACTTCGAAGCCCGTGCGCAGTTACGTCAGGTGCAATTCCATGCGGAAGGAAGCTTTGTTTCAAAGGTGCATGGCGAGCTGTTGTACCGGGCCTTTGAAAACGTGGTCCGCAATGCGGTGAAATACACCGCGCCCGGCACCGGCGTTGACATCGTGGCGCAGGTTGTTGCCGGCGGAGATCGACTCGTGGTCACGGTGTCGGACCGCGGGCCGGGCGTGCCAGAAGAGTCGCGGGAGCGAATGTTTGAGCCGTTTGTCCGGCTCGAAGGGGCTGAGTCGGTTCGAGGCGCGGGCCTGGGCCTGGCCATCGCCCAGCGCGCGGTTGAAATGACAGGCGGGTGCATTGCGGCCTCAGGCAGGCCGGGAGGTGGCCTGACCATGGCGATTCACATCCCCAAAGCGCCAACCACTGCCCTCGCGCCCTGATCTCTGACTGCGGGGTGGCACTGCACCATGAATCCTTTGGGTCGATTCCAGCCTTGGGTCAATTCCGCAAACCCAAGCCCCTCACCCCACCACCCGTGTCCCCAGCTTATAAGCCGGCACCCCCGCCAGCATGCGTTTGCCATAACTCGTCTGCGTCAGGCGCTTGTCGTAACAAATGACCTGGGCACGGTCTTCTTCGGTGCGGATGGCGCGGCCGGTCCATTGCAGCAGCTTTACCCCTGTGGCGGGGATTACCAGTTCGTTGAACGGGTCGCGGCCCACGCTGCGCAGCCATTCGGCGCGGGCCTCGTCCACGGGGTCGCTGGGCGGGGCGAAGGGCAGCTTGGCGATGAACACGGTCTCACACAGCGCACCGGGCAGGTCCAGCCCTTCGCCAAAGCTTTGCAGGCCAAACAGCACGGACGGCAAGCCACTCTCCACGCGCTCGGCGTGGGCGGCCAGCAGGCGGGTGCGGGACTGCGTGCCTTGCACCAGCACCATGTCCATCAAATGGCCGGGCAGGGCCTCGGTGGCGGCGCGCATCTGCGCGCGGCTGGTGAACAAGACTAGGGCGCCGCGTTTCACTTGTTCAATGTCGTCCATCAGCGCACGCACCATCTCGGCGGTGTAGGCGTCGGCGTGTTTGGGGTCAGCCTGGGTGTGCACCACGGTCAGGCTGCCCTGGGCGCTGTAGTTGAAAGGGCTGGCCACTTCCAGCGCGGTCACGTAATCTTTGTTGGACAGGCCCGCTTCCTTGAGGAAGTAATCAAAGCTGCCACAGCTGGTGAGCGACGCGCTGGTGACGATAGCGCCGCGCACCTGACTCCACAAAAACTGGCGCAGCAGGTCGCCCGGCACGATGGGGCAAGCGTGGGCTGTCATCGTCAGGTAGCCGTTTTCGCTCTCGGCCTGCAGCCATTTGGCCAGCGGCTGCTCGCCATGCTCCAGCAGCAGCTGTGCGGTACTCACCAGGCTACCCAGGCGCGGTGCCAGGCCGCCCAGCTGCGCATAGAGCTGGGCGCACAACACGGCCTGGCTGGGGTCATCTTTGGCGATGGCTTTCACGTCCACGCCCAAGGCTTCCAGCGCCTTGGACAGGCCATTGGCCTGCGCGTGGATTTGCGTGACCGGGTCGTGCAGCGCATCGGGCAGTACGCCATTGGCAAAGCGCAGCGTGCCGTCATTGCCTTCGCCACGTGCGTTCTGGCCGGTGTGGGCCCACACCAGGTCCATGGCCATGCGCGCCAGCGTGGTGAGCGCACCCTTGAGTTGGCTGGTTACGGTTTGCACGTCTTCGCCCACATGCAGGGCCAGCTTGCCGGCCACCTCGTTCATGGCCTTGGGTAGCTTGTCCAGCCAGCGCAGGTTGCTCAGGTCCATGGCGTTGGAGAACTGGTCCAAGGCCACCGCTGGCAGGTGGTGGCCTTCGTCAAACACCACCAGGCAGTTGTCCAGGTCGGGCAGGGTCTTCATGCCCAGGCTGGCCAGCACCAGGTCGTGGTTGGCCACGATGACATTGGCCTCGGCCAGCTTGGTGCGCGCGTTGTAGTAGCTGCACTCCTTGTAGCGCGGGCAGTGGCGCGCGGTACAGGTGTGGCGCTCGGCGGCCACCGCCGACCAGTCGCGCGGGTCCGGCGTATCGGGCAGGGTGTCGCGGTCGCCATCCCAGCTCACCACGGCCAGCTTGTGCGCCATGCTCTCGTAGAGCGACTGGCGGCGTTCTTCGATGGCCTCTTGCGACAACGCGCTCACTTTGGGCTGCGGCAGGTCGTCGTCAAACATGTCGTCCTCAGCCGCACCGCTGCCCACCAGGCGCTCCAGCTTGACCTTGCAGACGTAGCGCCCGCGGCCCTTGGCCAGTGCGTAGGCAAAGGGCTGGTCCATGCTGCGCGCCAGGGCGGGCAGGTCCTTGGTCATCAGCTGCTCTTGCAGGGCCACGGTGGCGGTGCTGATGATGACGCGGGTCTTGCGCTCCAGCGCCATGGCGATGGCGGTGCTGGCATAGGCCGCGCTCTTGCCCACGCCAGTGCCGGCCTGGATGACCGCAATGGCCTTGGTGGGGGCCGGGTGCTCGCCGATGTCGGCCTGCGCCAGCGTGGCGGCCACGGTCTCGGCCATCTGGTGCTGGCCGGGGCGGCGGCGAAAGCCGGACGTGCTGCCCACCACTTGCTCAAAGGCGTGCAGGGCGTGCTGGGCCAGGGCGGCGCTGGCGGGCGGCAGGGAGGAAAAGTCAGACAACGGGAAGGACCTTCAGCGCGGGGGAGGGCTGAATATACAGGCAGCAGGGATAATCGGGTCTGCGCCACCCGGGGTACTTTCTGTTACGCCGTACGCGCCGCCTTTTCATCCACCCGGAGATCTCTGTATGACCCCCGTTACTTCTTCTGCCCCCGTGGCCTCCGCTGCGGCTTCGCGCCGTAAATTTATGGCCAATTCGGCTGTAGCCCTTGTAGGTACTGCGCTACCTGCTATCAATTTTGCACAATCGGCCAGCACGGCCGAGCGCCAGTTCAGCCCCAAGCCCGGCGTGTGGCGCACCTTTGAAGTGACCACCCGCGTGGACATTGCCAAGCCCCAGGGAGCCACGCGCCTGTGGTTGCCGATTCCTTCCGTCAACAGCGACTGGCAGAAATCGCTGGAAAGCAGCTACCAAACCAATGGCACGGCGCGTCTGGAAGACGACAACACCTATGGCGCACGCATGGTGTTTGTGGAGTTTGCCGCCGACCAGGCCAAGCCTTTTGTGGAGCTGACCAGCCGCATCCAGACGCAAAACCGCGCCCAGGACTGGACGCAAAAGTCTGTCCCGGCCGAAGACGCCGCCAGCCTCAAGTACTGGACCCAACCGACCAGCCTGCTGCCCACCGACGGCATCGTGCGCACCACGGCGCTGGAAGCCACCCGCGGCGCCAAGACCGATGTGGAGAAGGCCCAAAAGCTGTTCGACTGGATCGTGTCCAACACCTACCGCGAGCCCACCGTGCGCGGCTGTGGTGAAGGCGACATCAAGACCATGCTGGAAACCAACAACCTGGGCGGCAAGTGCGCCGACCTGAACGCGCTGTTTGTGGGCCTGTGCCGCGCTGTGGGCATTCCGGCGCGCGACGTGTACGGCCTGCGTGTGGCGCCAAGCGCCTTTGGCTACCGCGAGCTGGGTGGCAACTCTGCCAGCCTCAAGGGCGCGCAGCACTGCCGTGCCGAGGTCTACCTCAAAGGCCATGGGTGGGTGGGCATGGACCCGGCCGACGTGGCCAAGGTGATGCGCCAAGAAACCCCCGCGTGGATCAAGTCCGCCAGCAATCCGCTGGTGGCCCCGGTGAACAAGGGCCTGTTTGGCGGCTGGGAGGGCAACTGGATGGCCTACAACGTGGCGCACGATGTGACCCTGCCGCAATCCACCGGCCCCAAGCTGGGCTTCTTCATGTACCCCGCGGCCGAGACGGCGGCAGGTCGCCTGGACTCGTACGCGCCGGACGACTTCAAGTACCAGATCAGCGCACGCGAAATCACCGCGTAACATCCGCACTGCCTATGCCCCATCCCCATGCCCTGATTGATTTTGCAGACCCCCAGCAGCCCGGTGCAACAGCTTTGCCACTGGCCTTTGGGGAGCCCGATCAGGTGCTGGTGGCGCATGCCGTGGATGAGGTGGCTGCTGTGCTGGCGCAGGTGGATGCGCTGAGCCGCCAGGGGCACTGGTGTGTGGGGTATGTGCGCTACGAGGCGGCACCAGCGTTTGACGCCGCGCTGCAGGTGCACGCAGCCGATGGGCCCTTGGTCTGGTTTGGGGTGCATGCGCAGCCCTTGCCAGAGGTTGCCAGCGAAACCCTCCCCGAGCCTACTGTCGCCTGGAATGCCGCCGTGGCGCGCCCGGTGTTTGACCTGAACATGGCCGACATCCACCGCGCGATTGCGGCTGGCGAGCTGTACCAGGTCAACTACACCGCGCCACTGCAGGCGCAGTTTGCGGGCAGCGCGCTGGCTTACTTTCAGGCGCTTCGCCGTGCCCAGCCGCGTGCCTACAGCGCGTTCATTGATGCGGGGGGGGAGCAGGTGCTGTCGGTCTCGCCTGAGCTGTTTTTTGACTGGAACGGCGAGCGTATCCTCAGCCGCCCCATGAAGGGCACGGCTGCCCGCGGCGCCACCCCGGCAGACGACGCTGCCAACGCCACGCAGCTGCGCAACACCCCCAAAGAGCGGGCCGAGAACGTGATGATCGTGGATCTGATCCGCAACGACCTGTCACGCATTGCGCAGCCGCACAGTGTGAAAGTGCCGCGCCTGTTCCACCTGGAGGCACTGCCCACGGTGTGGCAAATGACCTCGGACGTGGAAGCGACCACGCGCCCCGGCACCACGCTGCTGGACGTGTTCACCGCGCTGTTCCCGTGCGGCTCCATCACCGGCGCGCCCAAGGTGCAGGCCATGCGCATGATCAAAACCCTGGAGCCCGAAGCGCGTGGTGTGTACTGCGGTGCGGTGGGTGTGGTGCGGCCCGGTGGCCACGCCACCTTCAATGTGGCGATCCGCACCGTCACCGTGCAGGGCGACAAGGCGCGCTGCGGCATTGGCAGCGGCATTACCTTTGACGCGCAGGCCGACGGCGAGTGGGCCGAGTGGCGCAGCAAGCGCATGTTTCTGGAGCGCGCCAGCCAGCCCTTTGAACTGCTGGAAACGCTGGCGCTGCACGATGGCGTGTTGCCCCATGTGGACATGCACCTGGACCGCATGGCCACGGCGGCGCAGCACTTCGGCACGCCGTGGGACCGGGCGCGTGCGCTGCAGGCACTGCACGCGCTGGCGGCTACGCACCCGCAGGGCCGCTACCGCGTGCGCCTGCTGCTACCGGCGAGCGGGCATTTCCAGGCCCAGGCCTTTGCCTTGGCCGCCACGCCGCAGCCCGTGTGCTTGCAGCTCGCGCATGCGCCCTTGGCCGATGCACATGGCGAGTTTGTGCGGTTCAAGACCACACGCCGCGCACACTACGATGCTTTCACGCCCACCGATCCCGGCGTGTTTGACACCGTGCTGTTCAATGCCGAGGGTGAAGTGACCGAGTGCACCCGCGGCAACCTCGCCGTGCTGCTGGACGGCCGCTGGGTCACGCCGCCGCTGTCTTGTGGCCTATTGCCCGGCATTGGCCGCGCGGTGCACCTGCAAAGCGGCCGCCTGACGGAGGCGGTTGTGCGGGTGCAAGACCTGCCACGTGCGCAGGGCCTGGCGTTTATCAACAGTTTGCGAGGGTGGCTGGATGCGCGCTTGGTCTGACTGCTGGAAGGTGATGGCGCTGGTGCTGCTGTTCGCCCCATGCGCCTGGGCGCAAAAAACACCCGAAGCGCCCGCTCTCTCGGTGCCCCGTATTGCGGGGCGGCTCACCGCAGCCGAGGTGGGGCTGGTCATCAACACTGCCGACCCCTATTCGGTGGAGGTGGGCGAGTACTACGCAGCCCGGCGCGGCATAGCGCCCGAGCACATCGTGCGGGTGGCGCTGCCCGTGCGCAACAGCCTCAATGTGCTGGAATTTGGCGCGCTCTACAGCCAGGTGCGTGACCAGATGCCACCCCAGGTGCAGGCCTTGGCGCTGGCCTGGACGCAGCCGTTTGCGGTGGAGTGCAACTCCATCACCTCGGCCCTGAGCCTGGGGTTTGAGCCCGAGGCCTGCCGCAAAACCTGCGCACCCAGCCGGGCCTCGCCGTACTTCAATACACGCACGCACAAGCCCTTCACCGAGCTGGGCATCCGCCCGTCCATGCTGCTGGCCTCGCGCTCGGTGGCCAGCGCCAAGGCGCTGATTGACCGGGGTGTGGCGGCCGATGACAAATTGGGCAAGCTGGGGGCACCCTCGGCCATTGCGGTGTTTGTGAACACGCAGGACCGGGCGCGCAATGTGCGGGCCGCCCTGTTTCCGCCCGCGGGGCGCATGGGGCAAAGCGGTGTGGCCGTGGTGCGGCGCGAGCAGGCCGACCCTGAGCCCTTGCGCCGCGTGGTGCTCTACCAGACCGGCCTGACCCGGCAACACCCGATTGATACGCGGCAGTGGCTGCCCGGTGCGCTGGCCGACCACCTCACCTCCACCGGCGGGCAACTGATGGATGGCAACGGCCAGATGAGCGTGCTGGAGTGGCTGGAGGCGGGCGCCACCGCCAGCTACGGCACGGTGAGCGAGCCCTGCAACCACCTGCAAAAGTTTCCGCATCCCCAGGTCCTCTTGCTGCACTACCTGCAGGGAGCCACTGCGCTGGAGGCTTACTGGAAAAGTGTGGCCTGGCCGGGGCAGGGTGTGTTTGTGGGCGAGCCGCTGGCCGCTCCGTTTGTGGTGCGCTAGGCGCGCACCTTGGCCATGCTGTCCAGCCCCTCCCGCTCGCTCACCGATTTGATGCGCGCTCCGGCGTCTGCTGCACCCGTGGTTTGCGCCGTGTTGGTGCTGAACGTGATGGTGTTTGTGGCCATGTTGCTGGCCGGTGCAGGCTGGTGGCATGCGGCGCAAGGTGTGCCGCTGGCCTGGGGGGCCAACTTTGGCCCGGCCACGCAAGACGGCCAGTGGTGGCGCCTGGGCACGGCCATGTTTGTGCACTTTGGGGTGATGCACCTGGCGCTGAACATGTGGGCGCTGTGGGACGTGGGCCGCCTCATGGAGGGCCTGCTGGGCCGCTGGCGTTTTGCCGCGCTGTACCTGGGCAGCGGGGTGCTGGGCAATGCCGTGTCGCTGGTGGTACAGGGCAACCAGGCGGTGTCGGGCGGGGCCTCGGGGGCGGTGTTCAGCCTGTATGGCGCCTTGCTGGTGTTTTTGTGGCGTGAGCGGCGGCAGGTCGACCGGTCGGAGTTTCGCTGGCTGTTTGGTGGCGCGCTCTTTTTTACCGCGCTGATGCTGGGCTTGGGGCTGGTACTGCCCGGCATTGACAACGCCGCACATGCCGGCGGCCTGCTGGCGGGGGGCTTGTTGGGCAGCTTGTTGGCGCGCCCGTGGACACCGCAGAGCCCGCCAGTGCGCGGCTGGCGGCGTGCCTGTGCTGCGGGTCTGGCACTGCTGGTGGTGGTGCTGTGGCGCACTTTGCCGGCACCGCCCTACCTGATGGGCGAAGAACTCAAGGCGCGGGCTGGCATTGCCCGGTTTCTGCAAGACGACCAGCGCATCAGCCAGCGCTGGGGCAGCCTGGTGCAGGGCGGCCCAGACACCGGGCTGAGTTTTGAGCAACTGGCTGGCCGTGTGGACGAAGTGGCCGATGGGTACGAGCGCAGTTTTGACCACCTGGTGGCCGCCACCCCGGCGGGCCAGGCCCCCTCGGCGGCAACCCTGGAGGCCTTGCAAGCCTATGCGGTGCAGCGCGCCGAGGCGGCGCGCACCTTGTCCGAGGGCCTGCGCCGTGGGGATCCCCAGGCCCTGGCGCAGGCGCTGCGGCCCGCCTCGGCGCCAGTGCCAGCGCCATAGGCTGCCCGGGGCCGCGTTTTTGCTACTGAATTAGGAGCTGCTTGCGCAGTATCCACGGCCTCTACAGGCATTCTTCTTATAAATCTTGGAGCGTCAGCAGCTGGCGCTGGCTGGCAAAGCTGCGGCCCTTGCCCGTGACCGGGTCGGTGAACGCAATGTGCTGCGCCAGCAGTTGCAGGGGGCGGCTGTAGTCGGTGGCGTCTTCGGGCGTGAGGGTGGGGTAGATGCCGTCAAACAACAGCGGCAGGCCCAGCGCGGCCATGTGCACACGCAGTTGGTGGCGCTGGCCGGTGAGTGGGCGCAGCTGGTAGCGCGCCCAGGCGCCGTGGGTCTCCAGCACGTCGATGTCGGTGATGGCATTGACCGGCCCGGGCACCTCGGCCTGTTGCATGAAGTGTGCGCCTTCGCCAATACGGCTTTCGCGGTGCACAGGCCAGGGCAGGGCGGGGTTGCTGGGGGCAATGCATTGGTAGGTTTTGTCCACCACGCGGTCGCGAAACAGCGCCTGGTAGGCATTGCGTGTGGCCGGGTTCACCGAAAACAGCACCAGGCCCGCCGTGTCGCGGTCGATGCGGTGGATGGGGGAGAGGGCCTCGAGCCCCAGCTGCGCCTTGAGCCGCACCAGCACAGTCTCTTGCACGTATTTGCCCGAGGGAATCACGGGCAGAAAGTGGGGCTTGTCCGCCACCAGCAGGTGCTCGTCCTGCCACAGCACCGTGGCCTCGAAGGGAATGCGTGGCTCGGTGGGCACGCTGCGGTAGTAGTACAGGCGCCGGCCCGGCCTCGGCACATCGTGGGCGCGGGCCGTGTGGCCCTCGGCATCCACCACCTCGCCAGCATCCAGCCGGGTGTGCCAGTCTGCAGCGGTGACGGAGGGGAAGCGCTGCTGCAAAAAATCAACCAGCGTGGGCCAGGGCCCGGCGGGCAGCACCACGCAGCTGGGGCTTACGCCGTTGCGCGCGGGCGGGGCGTTGGGCCGGTGGCGGGCCATGCCAGCGGGCCTAGATGCGTTCGAACACCACGTCCCACACGCCATGGCCCAGCTTGATGCCGCGGTTCTCAAACTTGGTGAGCGGGCGGTAGTGGGGTTTGGGTGCGTAGCCAGCCAGTTCGGGGTGGTCGGGCAGGGCGCGGTTCTTGAGCTTGGGCTCGGCGCTCAGCACTTCCAGAATTTGCTCGGCATAGGGCTGCCAGTCCGTGGCGGCGTGCAGGTAGCCGCCCACCTTCAGGCGCGCGGCCAGCTTGGCCACCAGCGGGCTTTGGATCAGGCGGCGCTTGTTGTGTTTGGTTTTGTGCCAGGGGTCGGGGAAGAAGATGTGCACGCCATCCAGGCTGCCCAGTGGCAGCATGTGGTCAATCACCTCCACCGCGTCGTGGTTGCAGATGCGGATGTTGGGGATGTTGTGTTCGCCAATGCGCTTGAGCAGCGCGCCCACACCGGCCTCATGCACCTCGCAGCACAAAAAGTTGGTGCCCGGCAGCGTCAGCGCAATTTGCGCCGTGGCCTCGCCCATGCCAAAACCAATTTCCAGCACCACCGGGCGCTGCACGTTGGTTGGGGCATCGTTTTGGCCGCCAGCCCCCGCTGCACCTGCGAAAGCAGCTTCGAAATTGATAGCGCCTGGCTGGTAGGGCAGCAGGAATTTGGGCCCCAACTCCTCCCGCGCCTTGATCTGCCCGCTGCCCATGCGGCCCGCGCGCTTCACAAAACTCTTGACGGTGCGCATGAAGGGCTTGGCGCCTTCATCGGCAGGGTTCTCGGGCGGGGTGGTGTCGGGTGTGGAGGTGGTCATGGTCAGCAGTCGCGGCAAAAAGGCCGGGCCTGCATTGTATGCAGGGGCGATGGGCAGGCGGTTTTGTGGGGCGGGAAGGGCGGGGTTTGGGCCAGCTGCAGTCACCGGCGAATGGCAGCTATCTGGAACCCAGAATTTCAAGGAAGGCGTATCCCAACTGGCGTTTGACCACCCGAAACGGGTGTTCAGCACACGCGGAGACTGTCCGGTGCGTCCCCGCGTCGTCTGTCTTTCTCGGCATTGTGTTGCGCGGCGCAACTATGTGGTTGTATTATGCAACTTTTAGAGAATGCGTTGACCGTGAATACTGATCTGTCCGTCATTGAAGGAATACGTGCCGTGTCCCGCGCGATGGTTCGTGAACTGGGATTCATGGGTGAAGATTTCGCCGGAACCAATCTTTCGCCATCCGCTGTACATGCGTTGATCGAGATTGAGAAAGGTGGTGTCACAGCGCGGGACCTCGGCGCGCTCCTTCGCCTGGAAAAATCAAGCGTCAGTCGAATGTTGCGCAAGTTGGTGGAATCCGGCGACGTGCAAGAGGCGGCGGGAGAAAGCGACACTCGCGTCAAGGTGCTGTCCCTGACCGCAGTCGGTGAAAAGCGGGTTGCGGCTATCCACGCATTTGCCCACGCGAAGGTGGTCGATGCGCTTGGTCGCCTGAAACCGGGCCAAGAGCGGACTGTGCTGGAAGGTATGCGCCTGTACACCCAAGCACTCGCCCCTACGGCTGACAGCGCCTATCCCGCTCCGGGTGTGGAACTTGTGCGCGGCTACACACCGGGCCTGATCGCACGCATCACGGAAATGCACGCGCTTTACTACGCGCGTGAGTGGGGCCTTGGCCAGGGTTTCGAGTCGGTTGTAGCAAAGGGCCTGGCGGATTTTTGTTATCGACTGGAGAACCCACAGAACGCCCTCTGGACGGCACGGCAAGACGGCGTAATCCTCGGATCGGTCGCCATTGACGGCGAGGACATTGGTGCGAATACCGCGCACCTGCGCTGGTTCATTCTGGATGATGTGGGGCGTGGCAGCGGGGCAGGGAAAAAGCTGCTGGACGCTGCGATGGCGTTCGTGGACGAGAGAGGTTTTGCCGAAACCCATCTATGGACGTTCTCGGGATTGGACGCGGCGCGTCATCTTTATGAATCGAGGGGTTTTGTGCTGGCAGAGGAATGGCTCGGTTCGCAATGGGGCAAGGAAGTCTTGGAGCAGCGCTTTGTACGACGCCGTCCATGACCAAGGCTCCTTTGCACATCGACCTTCGATGGCTTGTGAATCCCTGTGCACAGCCGCGGCCTGAATCCCAATGTCTTTGAATGACCGCTCAGTGACAACGCCAACTCCGGAGATAGCCCCCACATGACATACCGCTGGTCTGAATCCACCGACGCCCTGGACTGGGACGAACTTGCTGCGCTCTACCGTGCTGCGCCCTTGGGCAACAAGACGCCACAGGGGCTCAAGGTGGCGTTTGGCAACAGCATGTTTTGCTGTTTTGTGTACGACGGCGGTGCGCTCGTTGGCGCAGGGCGTGTGCTGGCAGATGGTGTGGACTGCGCCTACCTGTGTGATGTGGCTTTGCTGCCCAGCCACCAGGGCACGGGGCTGGGGCAGCAGCTCGTGGCGCGGCTGGTGGAATTGTCGCGTGGGCACGGCAAAATCATTTTGTATGCCGTGCCGGGCAAGGAGCCGTTCTACCGCAAGTTCGGCTTTCGCCGCATGCGCACGGCCATGGCGATTTTTCAGGACCCCGAGGCTGCGGCCGCACGGGGTTATACCGACGAAACCTAGAGGACTTCCAAATGTACAAACTGCATTGCTTCGCCCAGTCGGGCAATAGTTTCAAGGTGGCTTTTTTGCTGCGCGCCCTGAACCAGCCCTATGAACCGGTGTTTCTGGATTTCATGAACGGCGCTTCGCGCGACCCAGCCTGGCGCGAGTCCACCAACCCCATGGGAGAGGCCCCGATCCTGGAAGACGGTGCACGCCGCATCACGCAGTCTGGTGCCATCCTGACCTACCTGGCCGAGAAGCACGGGGCCTTTGGCGGCAATACACCCGAGGAGAAACTGGAAGTGCTGCGCTGGCTGCTGTTTGACAACCACAAGTTCACCAGTTATTTCGCAAGTTATCGCTTCAGCAAATCGTTCGGCCCGGTGGCCCCCGAGCCGGCCGTGATGGCGTGGCTCAAGGGGCGGCTGGAAGCGGCCTTCGACATCGCCAACAAGCATCTGGCCCACACGCCTTTTATGGTGGGCAGCGCGCCCACCATTGCCGATTTCTCGATGTGCGGCTATGCGTTTTACCCTGAGGAAGAAAACGGCCTGGACCTGCACACCCGCTACCCCCATGTGGGTGCGTGGGCGCAGCGCATGAAGGCGCTGCCCGGTTGGGCGGCCCCTTACGACCTGATGCCTGGTGAGCGCATTACGCCCAAGTGGTGAGGCGGCTGCGCAACCAGTGCGCAGTCCAGCGCGCAAGCGCCTCGGCAACAGCGCCTGTTTGCGGTGGCAGGCCCAGGGTGTGCACGGCGCGGTTCAGCGTGTCCAGCGGGTGTGAGGTGTCCAGCGCCTGTGCGCCGTTTTGCTTGCTGAGCTTTTCGCCGTTGGGGCCCAGCACCAGCGGGGTGTGCAGGTAGTGGGGGGTGGGCAGGCCCAGGGCGCGCTGCAGGCCGATTTGCCGCGCGGTGTTGTCGGCCAGGTCTTCGCCGCGCACCACATGGCTAATGCCTTGCGCCGCGTCGTCCACCACCACGGCCAGCTGGTAGGCCCACAGTCCATCGGCCCGCTTGAGCACAAAGTCGCCCACCGCCTGCGCCACGTCCTGACTTTGCGGGCCCAGGCGGCGATCCGTCCAGTGCAGTGTTGTGCTTTCTGGCGCTATGGTTTCAGGAGCTGTTGGCGCAGCATCTATGCGGGCTATAGGCCAATTTGACTTAAAAATGGCAGTGTCGGTGCGCAGGCGCCAGGCGCGGCCGGGCTTGCCGTGCAGGCCGCCGCGCTCGGGCCTGCAGGTGCCGGGGTAGACCAGTTCGCCATGGCGTGGCTTGCCGTCGCCCCGTGCGGCCAGTGCCTGTTCAATGTCTTTGCGCGAGCAGGCGCAGGGGTACGCCAGTTCAGCGCTCACCAGTTGATCCAGCGCCTGCTGGTAGCGCGCGCCGCGCTGGCTTTGCCACTCGGGCGGCGCATCGGGGTGCAGGCCGCAGGCGGCCAGCTGTTGCAGGATGGTGTGGTCGGCACCAGGCACACAGCGGGGCGTGTCCACATCTTCGATGCGCACCAGCCACTGCCCGCCGTGGGCGCGTGCGTCCAGCCAACTGGCCAGCGCAGCCACCAGCGAGCCCGCATGCAGCGGGCCCGTGGGGGAGGGGGCAAAGCGACCTCTGTACATGGGGATAAAAAAATGGCGTGAGCGCCGCCGGGCCGCCCCGAGGCGCGAAGGCCCCCTTGGGGGGGGCAGCGACCCGCGCAGCGGCGGAGCGTGGGGGCTAGATTGCCAGTGCCAGCTCCAAACCGGACACAAACGCGTCTTCCACGCGGTGGCCCAGGCACCAGTCGCCACACACACCCAAGCCGGCCTTGGCGTCCAGCAGGTGGCTGTGGCCCAGGGGCTGTTCGGTCTTGGCGTACATCCAGCGGTGCACATCGGCGTGGGCCGGTTCGGCGCGGATGCCGGTGATCTCGGCGAAGGCCTTGATCAGCTTGGCCTGCACGCGGGCCGGGTTGTCGTTCAGGTGCTCTTGCGACCACGCCGCGCTGGCCTGCACGGTCCAGCGCTCCACGCGGCCGCGGCCGGGTTTGCTGGATTCACGCGTGAGCCAGGCAATGCGGTGGTGGGTGCTGCGTGCGGCGTTCCACTGCGGGCCCAGCGTGGTGAGGCCGGGTTGCACGGCTTGGGGGAATGCCAGCATCAGCGTCCAGCACGGGGCCACCGACACCTTGGCCGTCTTTTTGGCCAGCGCGTCGCCCTTGGGGGTGGTGGCCAGCAGGGCCTGGGCTTGCGGGTGCGGGATGGCCAGCACCACGGTATCAAAGCCGCTGTAGACGTGGCTGCTGTCGTCGGCACCGGTGGTGTGCAATTCCCATTGTTGTTTGTTCAGGGCATCGGGGGCGATGCGCATGACCCGGGTGTTGAGCTCCACACGACCGGCGTCTGCCAGCGGTTGGGCCCAGGCGCGCACCAGGGCGTTCATGCCGGGCGATGGCACCCAGTGCGGCTCGCGTGCGGGCAGGCCGGCAGCGGCCACGCGGCCATGCGAGTCGAGCACGCGCACGGTGTTGGCGCTCCAGGGGCGGCACAGGCCGGCCGTGGTTTGCAGGGCCAGCGCAAAACGTTCGTCGCGCACCGTGAAGTACTGCGCGCCGTGGTCAAAGGTGCCAAAGTCGCTGTCGCGTGTGGACATGCGACCGCCCAGCCCTCGGCTTTTTTCAAACACCGTCACCCGGTGGCCCGCCTGCACCAGCGTGCGTGCGCAGGTGATGGCGGCCATGCCGGCGCCCACGATGGCGATGTTTTTGGGTTGGGTCATGGGCGCAATCTCCAATAGTTGTAGTGGTCTCTTTATACACGCTGGCCGGGCCCTGCGGGCTTACGCGCTGCGGTGTTCTTCGAGCAGCGCGTTGCGCGTGGCCGGGCTTTCCAGCTGGCTCAGCCACCATTGCAGGGCGCGGCCTTGCTGGGTGGTTTTGCTCAGGCGCCAGGCGTAGTGCAGGGGCACCTGGCGCTGGGCGCGTTCGGTGCGCTTGACGACCAGGCGGCCGGTATCGATGTAGCTGTCGGCCATGCAGCGTGGCAGGTTGCCGCCGCCCAGGCCACGCAGTTGCGCGTCCAGCTTGGCCTGCATGGTGGGCACGGTGAACACGTCTTGCCCGCTCAGCAGGCCAAAGGTTTGGCCCGCACCGCGGCTGATGGAGTCGGCCACGGCCACGGCACGGTGTTTCTGGATCACCTCGTCGCTGAGCGGTTCCGGTGCGTTGGCCAGCGGGTGGTGCGGCGCCACGGCATAGACAAAGGTGATGTGGCCCAGTGGCTTGCTGTGCACACCGGCCGTGCGCGCCGAGTCCGGGCCCACACCAATGGCCAGGTCGGCCTGGCCGCGGGTCAGGGCTTCGAGCGTGCCCGACAGGGTTTCTTCACGCAGGCGGATGCGCGTGGGGGGCGACTGGCTGAAAAAACTCTCGCACAGCTCCATCATGGTGGGCTTGGAAATGACGGTGTCGATGGCGATGGTGAGCTGCGGCTCCCAGCCCGTGGCCACACGTTTGACGCGATTCGCCACCGCGTCAATTTCTTCCAGCAGGCGCGCGCCTTCGCGCAGCAGCTCGGCCCCGGCCTCGGTGAGTTTGGCCTGGCGGGAGCTGCGGTCGTACAGCAGCACGTCCAGCGCGTCTTCGATTTGCCGCACGCGGTAGGTCAGCGCGCTGGGCACCATGCCCATTTCACGCGCCGCGGCGGCAAAACTGCCCGCCACCGCAATGGTCTGCAGCATGGAGAGTGCGTCGGGCGTCAAAAAGTCGCGGGCGTTTTGCATGAAGCGGGCGTTTAAGTTGAATTGGTTTGAATGATGCCATCAAACAGCATGGATGGAAAAGGCCTTGTCGGAGCCTAAAGTTCAACCCATCAACAAGACACATCCAGAAAGGACATCGCTATGTTGACCTTACGCAAATCCCAGGACCGCGGCCATGCCGACCATGGCTGGCTCAAGTCGTTCCACAGCTTTTCGTTCGCCGGTTATTACGACCCTGCCCACATGGGCTGGGGCAATCTGCGCGTCATCAACGAAGACCGCATTGCCCCCGGCACCGGCTTTGGCACCCACGGCCACCGCGACATGGAAATCATCAGCTACGTGATGTCGGGCAACCTGGCGCACAAGGACAGCATGGGCAACATCAAGGGCATTCCGCCCGGTGATGTGCAGCGCATGAGCGCGGGCAGCGGCGTGCAGCACAGCGAGTTCAACCACGCCCAGGGCGAGACCACACACTTCTTCCAGATCTGGATTGAACCCAATGTGCGCGGCATTCCGCCCAGCTATGAGCAGAAGAGTTTTGATTCTGCCGGGAAGCAAGGACGGCTGCAGCTGGTAGCCTCCCCCGACGGCGCTGAGGACAGTGTGTTGATCCACGCCGATGCCAAACTCTACAGCGGCCTGTTTGACGGCGAACAAGCCGCCGAACTGACCCTGGACCCCACCCGCAAGGCCTATGTGCAGGTACTGCGCGGCGGGGTGGATGTGAATGGCACCGCACTCAGCACCGGCGATGCCGCGCTGCTGGAGGGCGAAAGCCGCCTCACCCTGGCCCAGGGCAGCGGCGCCGAGGTGCTGGTGTTTGACCTGCAAGCCTGATTTTTAGTTTTTTAACCAACGAAGGAGATCCCCATGTTTGACAAATTCCAAAATCCCCTGGCCCTAGTGGCCCGCGTTCTGCTGGCAGCCCTGTTTGTGCCCGCCGGCATCAGCAAGATTGCCGGTTTTGCCGGTACCGTGGGCTACATCGGCTCGGTCGGCCTGCCGCTGCCTATCGTCGGCGCGGTGCTGGCGATCGTGGCCGAGGCGGGCGGCGGCATCGCGCTGTTGCTGGGCTTCCAGACCCGCATTGCAGCGCTGGTGCTGGCGGCGTTCACGGTGGTTGCCGGGGTGTTCTTCCACGCTTTCTGGGCCGCCGCCCCAGAGGCCGCACAAATGCAGCAAATCATGTTCATGAAGAACATCGCCATCGCCGGTGGTTTGCTCATGCTGACCGCTTTTGGCCCCGGTGCCCTGAGCCTGGACGCCAAACGCGCTAACTGATCTCCCTTGGACCCGCTGGTGGCGGGTCTTTTTGTTCGCCTTAACCTTCACCTTTTTCAAGGAGCTTTGACATGGCAAAAGTAGCAGTGGTATTCCATTCCGGTTACGGTCACACCCAGCGCATGGCGCAGTCGGTGGCGCAGGGCGCGGGTGCGGACCTGATCACCATCGACGCCGAAGGCAATGTGCCCGAAGCGGCCTGGGACACTTTGGCCGCGGCTGACGCGATCATCTTCGGCTCGCCCACCTACATGGGCAGCGTGAGCTGGCAGTTCAAGAAGTTTGCCGACGCTTCCAGCAAGCCCTGGTATGTGCAGGCCTGGAAAGACAAGGTGTTTGGTGGCTTCACCAACAGCGCCAACGTGGACGGCGACAAGCACTCCACCTTGCATTACTTCATGACCCTGGCCATGCAGCACGGCGGCTTGTGGGCCGGCACGGGCATGGCCTACAACAACCACAAGGGTTCGCAACGCGCCGATGTGAATTACATGGCGTCCAACGCCGGCCCCATTGCCCAGACCCCGGGCGACGCCAGCGCCGACGAGATGAACGCCGGTGACCTGGAAACCGCACGCAAGTACGGCGAGCGTATTGCCGCACTGGCGGGCAAGCGCGCCTGAGCGGGCGACGGCTCCCAGTAAAACCCAGGCAGTGTGCTGCGGCACCTGCCTGGGTTTTTTTTGCATCCGGCTTGCTAAGATGGCGCCGGCACTTTTGCCGACAACCCGAGGTCTATGCTTTTATGCAACACCGTCGTGCTATCTCTTTGCTAGCTGCTTGCGCAATATCCATGGGCGCTGCAGCCCCTTTTTATGCCCAAGCGCAGACCGACGTATCGGCCTTTAGCGCCCTGTCCACCATGCCTGTGGCCTCGGTGGTGGGGGCCAGTGCAGGGGCGGTGGTGGCGGTGCCGGTGGCCTTGTCCACGGCCGGTGCGGTGTTGGTGGTCAAGGGGGTGGAAGCCTCGGCCAAGGGCACGGTGTATTTGCTGGAGCGGGTGTCTGACGGCGCACGTGTCAGCGTGGAGGCGTCGGGCAAGGCGGCCAGCGGTGTGTCCACCGCCGTCGGTACCGTGGTGACCGTGAGTGTGATTGGTGCCGGTGTGGTGTTGTCGGTGGCGGGCACCGTGATTGCGTTTATTCCCAATGAAATTGGCAAGGCGCTGCTGCACAACGAGCGCGTGAGCCGATGAATCGCCAGGGTTTTGGCGCGGCTGCTGCAGCCCTGCTGTGCTTGGCGCTGCTGGCCCCGGCGCATGCCGGACGCCCTTGCAACGAGCCCCAGGCCCTGAAGGCCGAAACGCTGGAGCGCGCAATGGGCTTGGCCCTCAGCACGCTGAACACGCTGGATGCCAGTGGCGCCAAGGTGGTGGTGATGGCGCGCGCCGGTCAAGACCTCAGCAAATACGGCATCCGTTATTCGCATCTGGGCTTTGTCTACCAGCAGCCCGACGGGCAGGGCGGCCAGGTGTGGCGCGTGTTGCACAAGCTCAACCAGTGCGGCACGGCCGAATCCGCCATCTACCGCCAGGGTCTGGGCGACTTTTTCATGGATGACCTGTGGCGCTACGAGGCGGCCTGGCTGGTGCCTACCGAGGCGGTGCAAAAGCGTCTGCTGGCCTTGTTGTTGGACGAAAAACAGGTCCTGCAGTTGCACCACAAGCCCTACAACATGGTGAGCTACCCGTGGGCGCAGAAATACCAGCAATCCAACCAGTGGGCGATTGAAACATTGGCTCTGGCGGTGACCGCGGACAGCAAGGCCCCGGTGCTGGACCGGCCCCAGGCCCAGGCCTGGCTCAAGCAGCAGGACTACCAACCCAGCACGCTGACCATCACGGCGCTGACACGCCTGGGCGCGCGCATGACCAAGGCCAACGTGGCGTTTGACGACCACCCCGATGTGAAGCGGTATGCGGACAAGATCGAGACCGTGACGGTGGATTCGGTGTTTGACTGGATGCCCCGGGCCGGGCTGGTGGACAAGCCGCTGGTGACCCAGCGCTAGCGGCTTCAGGAGGCCGAAGGTTCGGCCTGCAGACCCACGGTGTGCAGGTCGGCGCCCAGGGCGCGGCGCTCGTCAAACACAAAACAGCCGCCGTGGTAGTGGCTGCCATCGGTTTCCTCAAAGTACTTGAGGATGCCGCCTTCGAGCTGGTAGACGTGCTCCAGCCCCTCTTCACGCATCAGGATGGCGGCTTTTTCGCAGCGGATGCCGCCAGTGCAAAAGCTCACCACGGTTTTGTCTTTCAGGTCGTCCAGGTGGCTGCGCAGCGCATCGGGAAACTCGGTGAACTTGGTGATGCGCCAGTCAATGGCGCCGTCGAACGTGCCTTCGTCCACCTCAAAGTCATTGCGGGTGTCCAGCGTCACCACCGGCCGGCCGTTGTCGTCAAAGCCCTGGTCCAGCCAGCGCTTGACGGTGGCAGGCGCCACGGCGGGGGCGCGGCCATCGGCGGGTTTGATGGTGGGGTGGTTCATGCGGATGATTTCACCCTTGACCTTGACCAGCATCTTCTTGAAGGGCTGCGTGTCAGACCAGCTCTCTTTGGGCGCGATGTCGGCAAAGCGGGGATCGGTGTGCAACTGGGTCACAAAGCCGCGCACATCATCGGCCGGGCCGGCCAGGAACATGTTGATGCCCTCTTCGGCCAGCAGGATGGTGCCTTTGAGCTGGCGGTCCAGTGCGCGTTGCAGCAGCAGCTCGCGCAGCGCAGGCGCATCGCTGATGGGGACAAATTTGTAGGTGGAGATGTTCAGGATGGTGTTCACCCCCTGATTTTAAGATTGTCAGGCGCGGCCCAATTGCTGCAGCAGCCACAGGCGTGCGCCCTCGGGGTCGACAAACACCCGGGCGTCTACCACGCCGTCCAGCAGGGTCTCAAAACGGGGTGTGAGCAAGCTGGCGCCTTCCACCGTGGGGGCAATCACAAACGCAACGGCCCGCAGGCGTGAGTCAGCCGGGCGAGACGCGTAGTCCTGGCGGGCACTGGTGTACAGCGCTTCGCTGTAGACCAGGGTGTCATGCAAGATGTTGCAGATGGCCCAGGGGCCGGCCGCATTCAGGGCCGGGGCATATTGCCGCATTTGTTGGGCGGTCTGGCTGCGCATTTCGGCATTCCAGTCGCCGCGCATGTGGACCGTCAGGATGGCGTCGGACAGTTCTACCAGGGCAGTACCGTGCGGTCGAAAGGCGGATGTCGCCATGTTTCTTGCTCCAAATCGGGTCGAGGCGGGTGTTCCCGCTTATTTTGCCTCCTGCGGCCCGATTGTGGCGCAAGGCCTGCCCCGGAGACCGGCTTGCTGCGGTGGCAAAACTACAATCAAGCCATGTTTGTACACCTGCGCCTGCACACCGAATTTTCCGTGGTGGATTCCACCAACCGCATTGACGAGGTGGTCAAGGCCGCAGCCAAGGATGGCCAGCCGGCCATGGCCATTACTGACCTGAACAACCTGTTCGGCGCCATCAAGTTTTACAAGGAAGGCCGGGGCAAAGGCGTCAAGCCGCTGATTGGGGCCGAAGTCATCATCGAAGGCCTGGGCGGCGACCCCGCTGCACTGTCGCGCATCATTGTGCTGGTGCAGAACAAGCAGGGTTACCTGAACATCTCGGAGCTGATTGCGCGCGCGTTTACGCAAAACGTGGTGAAGAACCAGGCCGTGGTCAAGATGGCCTGGTTGAAAGAACTCAATGAGGGCCTGATCTGCCTGGCCGGTGCGCAGGCCGGCCCGGTGGGCCAGGCGCTGGTGCAGGGTGACACGGCCCGCGCCTACGAGGCCGCCATGCAACTGGCCGGTGTGTTCCCGCACCGCTTTTACCTGGAGGTGCAGCGTGCAGGCCGCACCGATGACGAGGCCCACGTGGTGGCCACGGTGCAGCTGGCCGCCCGCATGATGCTGCCGGTGGTGGCCACACACCCGATCCAGTTCACCGAGCCCGACGACTTTGAGGCGCACGAGGCGCGTGTGTGTATTGCCGATGGCGAGATCCTGAGCAACCCCAAACGGGTGCGCCGCTTCACACGCGAACAGTATTTCAAGAGCGCGGCGCAGATGGAGGCGCTGTTTGCCGACATCCCCTCGGCCATTGCCAACACGCTGGAGATTGCCAAACGCTGCAGCCTGACGCTGGTGCTGGGCAAGCCGCAGCTACCGGTGTTCCCCACGCCAGAGGTCAATGGCCAGCGCATGTCGCCAGAGGAGTATTTCCGCTACGCGTCCTTTGAAGGGCTGAAGGAGCGCATGTTGCACCTCTACCCCAAGGCGGACGCACGCGAGGCGCAGATGCCGCGGTATGTGGAGCGCCTGGAGTTCGAGCTGGCCACTATTTTGAAGATGGGGTTTCCGGGTTACTTTCTGATCGTGGGCGACTTCATCAACTGGGCCAAGAACAACGGCTGCCCGGTGGGGCCGGGCCGGGGCTCGGGTGCCGGCAGTTTGGTGGCGTATGCGCTCAAGATCACCGACCTGGACCCGCTGCAATACAACCTGCTGTTCGAGCGCTTTTTGAACCCCGAGCGGGTGTCCATGCCCGACTTCGACATCGACTTTTGCCAGACCAACCGCAACCTGGTGATCGACTATGTGAAGGACAAATACGGCAAAGACGCCGTGAGCCAGATTGCCACCTTCGGCACCATGGCCGCACGTGGCGTGGTGCGCGACGTGGGACGGGTGCTGGACATGAGCTACACCTTTTGCGATGGCATCAGCAAGCTCATTCCCAACAAGCCGGGCACCAACGTCACGCTGCAGCTGCCGCCCGCGGATGGCAAGAAGAACGACAAGTACGTCTACGCCACCGAGGCGGAGCCGATTCTGGCCGAGCGCGAAGAGAAAGAAGAAGACGTCAAGACCCTGCTGGAGCTGGCCCGCAAGTTGGAGGGCATGACCCGCAACATCGGCATGCACGCCGGGGGCGTGCTGATTGCCCCCGGCAAGCTGACCGATTTTTGCCCGCTCTACCAGCAGCCCGGCAGCGAGTCGGCCGTGAGCCAGTACGACAAGGACGACGTGGAGGCGATTGGCCTGGTGAAGTTCGACTTCTTGGGCTTGGCCACACTCACCATCCTGGAGATCGCGCGCGAGTTCATCATGAAGCGCCACCCCGGCCAGGAAAACTTTGCCTACGAGAACCTGCCGCTCAACGATGCCAAGGTCTACCGCCTGTTCTCCGAGGGCAAGACCGAGGCCGTGTTCCAGTTTGAAAGTGTGGGCATGCAGCGCATGCTGGTGGATGCCAAGCCCAGCCGCCTGGAAGACCTGATTGCGCTGAACGCGCTGTACCGACCGGGCCCCATGGACCTGATCCCCAGCTTTGTGGCGCGCAAACACGGCAAAGAGGTGATTGAGTACCCGCACCCGCTGGTGGCCGAGATGCTGTCCGAGACCTACGGCATCATGGTCTACCAGGAGCAGGTGATGCAGACCGCCCAGATTTTGGGTGGCTACTCGCTGGGCGGCGCCGACATGCTGCGCCGCGCCATGGGCAAGAAGAAGGCCGAGGAGATGGCCGAGCACCGTGCCATCTTCCGCGCCGGTGCGGCCAAGAACGACATCAGCGAGGAAAAGGCCGACGAGGTTTTTGACTTGATGGAGAAGTTTGCAGGCTACGGCTTCAACAAGTCGCACGCCGCTGCTTACTCGCTCTTGGCCTACCACACGGCCTGGATCAAGGTGCACTACGCGGCCGAGTTCTTCTGCGCCAACATGACGGTGGAAATGGACGACACCGACAAGTTGAAGGTGCTGTTCGAGGATGCCGAAAAGATGGGGTTGAGCTTTGAGCCGCCCAACATCAACCGCGGTGTGTACCGCTTTGAGCCCATCTCGAACAAGGAAATCCGCTACGGCCTGGGCGCCATCAAGGGCACGGGTGAGCAGGCCATCCAGGCCATCGTGGCCGCGCGTGAAGGCCGTGGCCCCACCGAAGAGGCGGGCCCCTTCAAGAGCCTGTTTGACTTTGCCCGCCGTGTCGACCGCAGCCGCCTGAACAAGCGTTGCGTGGAAGCGCTCATCAAGGCCGGTGCCTTCGACTCCATCCACCTGAACCGTGCTTCCCTGGTGGAAAGCATGGACCGCGCGTTCGACTTTGCGGCCGCCAGTGCCGCCAATGCCAACCAGCACGGCCTGTTTGACATGGGTGGCGAGGACACGCATGGGTCCAGCACGCAAGAGCCCGATCTGGTGGAGGTGTTGCCCTGGGGCGTGCGCGAGCAGCTGACGCAAGAGAAGTCTGCGGTCGGCTTTTACCTCTCGGGCCACCTGTTTGACGAGATGGCGCTGGAAGTGCGCCGCTTTGCCAAACGCCCGATTGAAGAGGTGCTGGAGACCCGCGACCCCCAGGTGCTGGCCGGCATCATCAGCGGCTTCAAGGTCATCAACGGCAACCGCGGCAAGGTGGGCATCTTCACGCTGGACGACAAGTCCGCCGCCATCGAGACCACCGCCGATGAAACCCTGCTCACCACCTACAGCGAGCTGCTGCGGGACGACACCCTGGTGATTGTGAGTGGCCGCCTGCAACAGGGGCGCAATGGTTTTGCGGCGCGTTTTGTCCTGCAGCAGGTGTGGAGCCTGGAGCAGGCGCGTTGCCGCTTTGGCAAGTTTCTGCGGGTGGCGGTGCAGCTCGACGGGCAGCAGCGTGCGCCGGATTTACACGCCCTGGTGCGCGAGTTTCCGGCGGTGCGCGAGATGTCGGAGCAGGGCGAGCTGGTGCGTGGCCTGCCAGTGCGTCTGCAGCTGCAGTGCCTGACGCCCACTGGCGAGGTGGACGGTGCTGCCGTGGACCTGCATCTGGACGAGCGTGCCAAGTTCTTCCCCAGCGATGCGGCCCTGGCCAGCTGGCGTGCCCAGGCCTACCAGGGCAAAGCTGCCATCGTCTACGATTTATAAGCCTTTTTGGCCTCTAGCCCTCGTGGGTATTGCGCGAGCAGCTATTAAAATAATAGCGCTCTGCGAGGTCTTATGGGCCCAGCAGCGTTTGCGGCGACAGCACGATCACCAGCGGTGACCAGACCTTGCCGTTGTCCAGGGGCAGCTTCTCGGTCTTGTCGATGGCGTTGAGGGCCGCGTTGTCCCAGGCGTTGTTGCCGCTGCGCTTGCTGATGCGGCGGCTCAGGATGTCGCCGCTGGGGCTCAGCGAGACTTCAATTTCGGTGACGGGGTTGCCCGAAATGATGTCGGTGTAGGTGACATTGGGTTTGATACGCGCTGCCACCCGCCCAAAGTAGCTGGCACCGGGGCCTGCGCTTTTGGCCGCAGTGCCCGTGCCGCCTGAGCCTGTGGTTTCGCCGCCGGCCAGCGCGGCCATGCGTTTGAGCTGGTCGTCGCGGTTCTTTTGCGCCGCCAGTTCCGCGGCCTTGGCGGCTTTTTGCTTGGCCAGTGCCTCGGCTTTGGTCTTGTCGGTTTTCTCCGCTTTGGCTAGCTTCTCTGCTTTTTCGCGTGCGGCTTTGGCTTCCTGTTCCTTGCGCAGCTTCTCTGCGGCCAGCTTGTCGGCGGCTTGTTTCTCGCGTTGCAGTTTGTCTTGCTGCGCTTTGCGCTCCTGCTCCAGCTTGGCCTGTTGCAGTTCTTTCTCTTTCTGCAACTTGGCTTTTTCTTTTTCCTTGGCCAAGGCGATGTCTGCGGCCTTGGGCGCGTCTACCACGGGCGGTGCCGGTGGTGGCGCGGGGCGGGCGGGCAATGGGGGCTCTGGCTCGGGCTGTGGTGCTTCGGGTTCTGGCTCAGGGGCTAATGGCGCGGCTTCTTGCGGTACGCTGGCCCAGAGTTCTGCTTCCACGGCTACCGGGGGCGTCTCCCGCTTCCAGGCCACGCCGATGGCCAGCACGGCCACCAGCGCCAGGTGGGCCACCAAGGCCAGCAACACGGCGCGTACCAAACCCGGTGTGGCGGGTGGCGCAAATTCCAGGTGGTGGCGGGTGGCGCTCATGGGCGGTCAGTTGGCCAGTTGCACCGACAGGCCCACGCGCTGGATGCCCGCGCGTTGCAGCGTGTCCATGACCTGGACCACACTTTCGTATTTCACGGCCTTGTCGGCACTGATGACTACGGCCGAGTTGGGGGCGGCGCCATCCTTGGTGGCCTGTGCATTGCCCTGCGCACGTTTGACGGCGGCAGCCACGTCCTTCAGGACGATGGACGTTGTCTGCTCTTTCACCTTCATCTCCAGCTTGTCGTCTTTGCCGATGACGATCTGGATGATCTGGTCGGGTTGGCGCGACGCCTTGCCCACGCTGGGCAGGTCGATCATGCTGGGGGTGATCAGCGGGGCGGTGACCATGAAGATGATCAGCAGCACCAGCATCACGTCGATGAAAGGCACCATGTTGATCTCGTTGATGGTGCGGCGGCCTCGGCCGCGTCCGGCTACTGCGGGCATGGGGGTGTTCCTGGCGGTGGCTTAGCGGGTAGCCGGGGCAGAGGCCTGTGCGCTCACGTTGCGCTGCAGGATGTTGGAGAACTCTTCGATGAAGGTCTCTTGCTGGATGGCAATGCGGTCCAGGTCCCGCGCGAAGCGGTTGTAGGCCACCACGGCGGGGATGGCGGCAAACAGGCCAATGGCGGTGGCCACCAGCGCCTCGGCAATGCCGGGGGCCACTGTGGACAGGGTGACCTGCTGCAGCGAGGCCAGGCCCGTGAAGGCGTGCATGATGCCCCACACGGTGCCAAACAGGCCTACGTAAGGCGACACCGAGCCTACCGAGGCCAGAAAGGAGAGGTTGCTTTCCACCACGTCCATCTCACGCTGGAAGCTCGCACGCATGGCGCGGCGGGCGCCGTCCATCAGTGTGCCCACGTCGGCCACGCGGCGCTCACGCAGCTTTTGAAACTCGCGCATGCCGCTGGCAAAAATGCGTTCCATGGGGCCGCACTGTTGCGCATTTTTGCTGGCTGCGCTGAACAGGTCGTTGAGGCTGGAGCCCGACCAGAACTCGCGCTCGAAGGCCTCGTTTTGGGCCTTCACACGGTTCAGCGAAAACAGCTTGCGGAAGATGGCAGCCCAGCTGGCAATGGACACCAGCATCAGCAACAACATGACGGCCTGCACCACGATGCTGGCGTTGAGGACCAAATGGAGGATGGAGAGGTCTTGGTTCATCAGGATGGTTCAGGTGGTCAGGTGGAGAGCATCGCACGCAAGCGTGCAATCGCTGTTTCCAATTGTTTCATGGAGCTGGCGGTGGAGAAACGCACAAACTGGGCGGTTTGCGCGGTGCCAAAGTCCCGCCCTGGGGTGATGGCCACGTGAGCGCGGTTCATCACCTCGAAGGCGAAGTCCCAGCTGTCCTTGATGCCCAGCTTTGTGCAAAGTTCCGAGCAATCGGCCCAGGCGTAAAACGCGCCATCGGGCATCACCGGCACGGTCAGCCCCAGGGCATTGAGCGCGGGGATGAAGTAGTCACGCCGGGCTTTGAACTCGGCACGACGCTGTTCGTACAGCGCAATGCTGGCGTCTTCAAAACAGGCCAGCGCCGCGTGCTGTGCAATGGTGCTGGGGCAGATGAACAGGTTTTGCGCCAGTCGCTCCACCACGGGCACCAGCACCTCTGGCACCACCATCCAGCCCAGGCGCCAGCCGGTCATGTTGAAGTACTTGCTGAAGCTGTTGATGCTGATGAGGGCGTCGTCCAGCGCCAAGGCGGTTTGGCCAAACTGGGCGTCATGGCTGAGCGCCAGGTAAATCTCGTCCACCAGCGTGATGCCGCCACGTGCCTGCACCACCTGGTGGATACGGCGCAGTTCGTCAGGGTGGATGGAGGTCCCCGTGGGGTTGCTGGGAGAGGCCAGCAGCACGCCGCGCGTGCGCGGGCCCCAGGCTGCTTCGACCTTGGCGGCACTGAGCTGGAAGCGCTCAGCGGCCGTGGTGGGGACCAGCACCGCCTTGCCCTCAGCCGCACTCACAAAGTGGCGGTTGCAGGGGTAGCTGGGGTCGGGCATCAAAATTTCGTCGCCCGACTCGATCAGGGCCATGCAAGCCAGGTGCAGCGCCGCCGACGCACCGGCGGTCACCACAATGCGGCTGGCCGGCACCTGCACGCCAAAGCGGCTGGCATACCAGGCGCTGATGCGCTCGCGCAGCTGCGGCAGGCCCAAGGCGGGGGTGTACTGGGAGTGGCCGTTGCGTACCGCGCGCTCGGCTGCCTCTTGCACCAGCGGTGGGGCCGTGAAGTCGGGCTCGCCGATGTTCAGAAACACCATGGGCGCGTCGGTGTGCGCCACCTGGGCCCCCAGGGCGGAAGCAGCCTTGGCTACCTCCATCACATAAAACGGTTCGATGTTTTGTGCGCGGGAAGAAATCTGCATGGGCTTGCGGACGTCAGGCCTTGCGGGGTTTCTTGGCCTTGTCGGCTTCCACCTCGGCGGCGCGCAGGCTGGGCGCCACGCCGTTGAGCACGCCGTTCACGTACTTGTGGCCATCGGTACCGCCAAACTCCTTGGCCAGCTCCACACACTCGTTGAGCACCACGCGCCAGGGCACATCCAGGCAGTGCTGAAACTCATACACACCGATCCACATCACGGCGTGTTCCACGGGCGAAATCTCGCTCCAGGGGCGGTCCAGCAGCGGAGCGATCAGCGCATCGATGGCTTCGCCTTGCGCCACACAGCCGTGCAGCAAGGCGTCAAAGTGGGCTGCGTCCGCCTTGTTGAATCCCGCCAGGTCGCGCGTGAACGGGTCGATGTCGTCCACGGCATTGCGGCCCACCAGGCTTTGGTAGAGGCCTTGCAGGGCAAACTCGCGGGCCCGCGTGCGGTTGGATTTTCCGGCGGCCTTGCGGGCACCCGTGGCTGTGAGCCCGGTGCGGGACTGGCGGGGCGGGCGCTTGGTGGCAGAGGAAGGGGTGTCGCTCATCAAATACTTTCCAGAAGGTTGGCCATTTCGACGGCTACACGGGCCGCATCGCGGCCTTTTTCGTCCTGGCGGGCAATCGCCTGGGGCATGTCTTCGGTGGTCAGGATGGCATTGGCGATGGGCAACTGGTAGTCCAGCGCCACGCGCGTGACAGCGGAGCCGGACTCGTTGGCCACGAGTTCGAAATGGTAGGTCTCGCCGCGGATGATGCAGCCCAGGGCCACCAGCGCGTCGTACTTGCCTTTTTCGGCCATGGCCTGCAGGGCCACGGGCACCTCCAGCGCGCCGGGCACGGTCACGTGGTCAATGTCTTTGTCGGCCACGCCCAGGGCGAGCAGTTCGGATTTGCAGGCGGCGGCCAGCGCGTCGGTCACGCTGGCGTTGAAGCGCGCCTGCACGATGCCGATGGAGAGTTTTTTGCCGTTCAAGCGGTCTTCGGTGGTGGTGCCTTTGTCTGCGCCAAACATAGTCAGAGTCCTTTCAAGTTGCGGACAGCGCTGAAGATCTGTCCCGCAAGGTTATGTGGTTGTTTACTTGCAGATGTACCCGGTGATTTCCAGGCCATAGCCGGTCACGCTGGGCATGCGGCGCGGGCTGCCCATCAGTTGCACCTTGTGCACGCCACATTGCAGCAGGATCTGGGCGCCGATGCCGTAGGTACGCAGGTCGATGCGGCCGCGCTCGGGCGCTTGCGATGCACGGGCGGTACCTTCAAACTGGGCCAGCAGCTGTTCGCCGGTTTCGCCGCAGTTCAGCAGTACCAGCACGCCTTTGCCCTCTTTGGCAATGTGGGCCAGCGCGGTGTCCAGGCTCCAGCTGTGCATGGAGCGGTTGATTTCCAGCGCGTCCAGCACCGACAGCGGTTCGTGCACACGGGCCGGCACCACGGTGTCGGCGGTCCAGCTGCCCTTGACCAGCGCCAGGTGCACGCCCTGGCCGGTGGTGTCGCGGAAGGCGTGGGCACTGAACTCGCCGTAAGCCGTTTGCATGGGGCGCACGCCCAGCTTTTCGATCAGCGATTCGTTGCGGCTGCGGTGTTCGATCAGGTCGGCAATGGTGCCGATTTTCAGTCCGTGCTCGGCGGCAAACAGCTGCAAGTCGGGCAGGCGGGCCATGGTGCCGTCGTCCTTCATGATCTCGCAGATCACGGCAGCGGGCGTGCAGCCGGCCATGGCGGACAGGTCGCAACCGGCTTCGGTGTGGCCAGCGCGCATGAGCACGCCGCCGTCGACTGCTTGCAAGGGGAAGATGTGGCCGGGTTGCACCAGGTCGTTGGCCACGGCGTTTTTGGCGACGGCGGCCTGCACCGTGCGGGCGCGGTCAGCGGCGGAGATGCCGGTGGTCACGCCTTCGGCGGCTTCAATGGATACGGTGAACGCGGTGCTGTGTTTGGTGCCATTGCGCGTGGCCATGGGGGGCAGCTTGAGCAACTCGCAGCGTTCGCGGGTCAGGGTCAGACAGATCAGGCCGCGGCCAAATTTGGCCATGAAGTTGATGGCCTCGGGGGTGACGTGGTCGGCCGCCAGGACCAGATCGCCTTCGTTTTCACGGTCTTCCTCGTCCACCAGGATGACCATGCGGCCTGCGCGCATGTCGGCGACGATGTCTTCAACCGGGGAAATGGGGACGGGGGAGAAGGCGGTCATGCGCAAGGTACTTTCAAAAGAGCGGTCCAACAAGGCCGTGCCGATGGCAGGCGTACCTCTCGATTATCGCCGCAAACCCCAAGCCAAGACCCTGCAGAGGGTTTCAGCGCCGGGCCGCCCCACGCGGCTTTGAACCGCCTGGCGCTCAGCCCCGCAAAGGAAACGCGCCCCTGGGGTAGCGCCCCGCGCAGCGGTGGAGCGGGGGGCTTAGTCCACCGATGCGCTCCAGCGGTCACCCCAGCCTTTGTCCAGCGCACGGCGGTCCCGCTTGGTGGGGCGGCCGTGTTCGATGGTGTGGGCCGGTTCGGCGGCCAGGCGCTTGTGTTCGGCCATGTTGGCTCGTTTGGCAATGCTCTCGGGCGTCTCTTCGTACAGCTGTTGCGCCACAGAGGCTGGGCCGCGCTGGTCACTGACCCCTTTGACGACCACGGTGCGTGGCACTTTGGCTTGCCAGATGGTCAACACATCCCCCACCCGGATGTCCTTGGAGGGTTTGATGTCGTGTTGCGCCATCTGCACGTGGCCCTTGTTCACCTCGTCGGTGGCCAGGGAGCGGGTTTTGAAAAAGCGCGCGGCCCAAAGCCATTTGTCGATGCGAGTGCTGTCCATGCGGTTTCAGGTGGGCGAAGTGTGGAGGGGCAATCGTACACAGGCATCCAGACCCACGCACAGGCCCTGTTCGTACAGGTTGGTGAGGGTGATGTTGCCGCCCAGCGCCTTGACCATTTCGCGCGTGATGGTCAGGCCCAGGCCGGAGCCCGAGTGGGCGTGGCCCGCAGCAAAGGGCTGGAACAGGCGCAGGCGCAGTTCGTCGGAAATGCCGGGGCCGCTGTCCTCAATGTGAAGCTCGGCCATGCCATCCTGCGGCAGCAGGCGTACGCTGAGGCGGCCACCCCGCGGGCTCAGGCGGATGGCGTTGTGCAGCAGGTTGCGCGCCATTTCCCGCAACATCCATTCGTGGGCATGTACCAGGCTGGCTTCGGTGCGGATGTCAAAGTCCAGGTCTTTTTCGGCAATCAGGGCCGACACGTCCAGGGCCACCGCACGCAGCGGCTCGGCCCAATCCATCGTAGAAAAATCCTGCTGCTGCTTGACCTGCTCCACCTTGGCCAGCGAGAGCATCTGGTTGGCCAACTGGGTGGCACGGTCCACCGTGGTCTGGATCTCTTGCAAGGCTTCCGTGGGCGGCACGTCTCCGCGCAGCGCGGATTGCACCTGCACCTTGAGCACGGCCAGCGGCGTGCGCAGCTGGTGGGCCGCGTCACGCACAAAACGTTTTTGGTGGTCCAGCAGGTGCTGCAGGCGCTGCATGACCTGGTTGGTGGCCTCGGTCAGCGGGCGTATTTCCAGTGGCAGGTGGGCTGCGTTGAGTGGCGTCAGGTCGTCCTCGGGGCGCTGTTGCAGCTCGCTGCTCATGCGGCGCACCGGGCGCGTGACACGCTGCACCACCACCAGCACCACGGCGGTGATCACGGTGATCAGGATCGCCTGGCGCTGCAGCGTGTCGATCAGGATCTGCCGGGCCAGCGTGCGGCGCAGCTCCAGCGTTTCGGCCACTTGCACCATGGCCATGGTGCGTTCGCGCCGTGTGGCCACGGGCTGCAGCAGCACGGCCACGCGCACCGGGTCGCCCCGGAAGCTGTCGTCGTAAAAGTCCACCAGGGCGGCGTAGGGCCCTTGGTTGGGCAGGGTACCGCGCCAGGCCGGCAGGTCTTCGGCGCCGTCCACCCACTGACCACTGGCATCGGAGATGCGGTAGCTCATGCGGCTGCGGTTGTCGGCTTCAAAGGCCTCCAGCGCCGAGTAGGGCACTTGCGCGCGCAGCCGCGCCTGCGGGCCGTCGCCTTCAATGTCCAGCAACTCGCCAATCGCCTTGGCCGAAGCCAGCAGTGTGCGGTCGTAGGCGGTGTTGACCGCGCCCAGCGCCTGGCGGTACAGGCTGACGGTGTCCACCACCACAAACAGCACGATGGGCAGCAGGATGCCCAGCAGCAGGCTGCGCCGCAACGACAAGGGGGCGTGGTGGCTGGGCGTCATGTCAGCCTTCGGCCTTGAGCAAATAGCCCAGGCCGCGCAGGGTGACCAGGGCCACGCCAGTGGCGGACAGCTTTTTGCGCAGGCGGTACACCACCACCTCAATGGCTTCAAACTGCACGTCCGCCTCGCCCGGAAACACCACTTCAAACAGGCGCTCCTTGCTCACCGCGTGGCCCGGCCGGGCCATCAGGGCTGCCACCAGAGCCAGCTCGCGCGGGCTCAGGTCCATGATCTGTTGACGGTGGTAGAGCGCACCGCTGCTTTTGTCCAGCCGCAAAGCGCCCAGTTGCAGGTCCGGGCTGGCGCCGGGGCTGCTGCTGCCGTGGCGGCGGTAGAGGGCGCGCACCCGGGCTTCCAGCTCGTCCAGGTCAAAGGGCTTGGGCAGGTAGTCGTCGGCGCCGGCGTTCAGCCCCAGCACCTTGTCGCCCACGGTGCCGCGGGCGGTGAGGATCAGCACCGGCGTGCCCAGGCCTTCGGCCCGCGCCGCTTTCAGGATGTCCAGGCCGTCGACCCCCGGCAGGCTCAAGTCCAGCACCACCACATCGGGTTCGGCGCTGCGCCAGTGGTCCAGCGCCAGGCGGCCATCGCTGCAGACATCCACCCGCATTTGCGCACGCACCAGGCTGCGTTGCAAGGTGGTATGCAGGGCGGGGTCGTCTTCGATGAGCAACAAGTGCATGGGGTTTTCCCTAGGCGTTTGGACAGCCGTTTGACAGGCTGGGCTCGCATCATAGGGCCTGCATTCAACACTAGGAGACATCCCATGCGTCGCGATACCTTTCTGAAGTCCATGGCCGTTTTGGCTGCAGCGGGTGCTTTGCCCCTGTCGGCCCGTGCCGCTGCCAACCTGAAGATGATGATCCCCGCCAACCCCGGTGGCGGCTGGGACGGCACAGGCCGCGCCTTGGGCAAAGCCCTGATTGATGCCAAAGCGGCAGACACCGTGCAGTACGAAAACAAGGGCGGTGCCGCCGGCGTGATCGGCCTGGCCCAGTTTGTCAACGCCGCCAAGGGTGACCCCAATGCCATGTTGATCACCGGCGCCGTGATGGTGGGCGGCATCATCACCGGCAAGCCCGCCGTGTCCCTGGACAAGGCCACGCCCATTGCACGTATCACTAGCGAATACAACGTGTTCGTGGTGCCTGCCGACTCCCCCCTCAAGACCATGAAAGATGTGGTCGCCCAGATGCAGAAAGACCCCGGCAGCGTGAAGTGGGGCGGCGGTTCGCGTGGTTCCACAGAGCACATCTGTGCCTCCATGCTGGCCACCAAGGTCAACGTGGACCCCAAGAAGGTGAACTACGTGGCCTTCCGTGGCGGCGGCGAAGCCACCGCAGCCATTTTGGGTGGCAACGTCACCGTGGGTGGCAGCGGCTACAGCGAGTTTGCCGAGTACATCACCGCGGGCAAGATGCGCGCGATTGGCGTGACATCCGAAAAACGCTTGCCCGGCATTCCCAGCATCCCGACGATGAAGGAGCAGGGCTTTGATGTAGTGCTGGGCAACTGGCGTGCTGTCTACGGTGCCCCCGGCATCACGGCCGAACAGCGCGCTGCGTTGACCGAGATGGTGGTCAAGGCCACCAAGTCCAAATCCTGGGCCGAGGCCTTGGAAAAGAACGGCTGGACTCCCGCCGTGCTGACCGGCAAGGCGTTTGATGACTTTGTGGACAACGAGTTCTCCAGCCTGCGCGGTGTGATGCACCTGGCCGGCATGTTGTGATGCGTGCGGTGATCAAAGTGCGCCAGCAAACGGCGCTGGCTCTGGGGGTGCTCTTGATTGCACTCGGGCTGGCTGCCGGGGCCTGGGTTATCCCCTCCGAGGCAGGGTACGCGGGCGTGGGCCCGGATTTCTTGCCTTGGGTCGTATCCTTGGCGTTGTTGCTGTGCGGCGGCTTTCTGTTGTGGGAGTCCCGCACCGGTGGCTTTCGGGACCTGGACGCTGACGAAGACGAATCGCTACCTTACTGGCTAGGTTTTGTCTGGATGTCGGCAGGCCTGCTGGTTAATGGCGCCTTGATCACCACCATCGGCTTTATCTTCAGCTGCACCTTGTGTTTTGTGCTCGCCTCCCGCGGCGTGCGCATGTCGCAGGGGCAGCCTGCCGGGGGCGCACGCTCTTGGCTGCTGGACGCGGTGGTGGGAGTTCTCATTTCCGCACCGGTGTACTGGATGTTTACCAAGTTTCTGGCTATCAGCTTGCCAGGTTTGACGCAAAGCGGGTGGCTGTGATGGATATCTGGAACCAACTCCTTCAGGGTTTTATGACGGCGGGTACGCCCGTCAATTTGTTGTGGGCCTTTGTGGGCTGCGCGCTGGGTACCGCGGTGGGCGTGTTGCCCGGCATTGGCCCGGCCACTGCCGTGGCCATGTTGCTGCCCATCACCACCCAGGTGGAAGCCACGGCCTCCATGATCTTTTTTGCTGGCATTTATTACGGCGCGATGTACGGTGGCTCCACCACCTCCATCCTGCTCAACACCCCCGGTGAAACCTCCAGCATGGTTACTGCCATGGAGGGCAACAAGATGGCCAAAAGCGGGCGCGCGGGCGCTGCACTGGCCTCGGCTGCCATCGGCTCCTTTGTGGCTGGCACCATTGCCACCATCGTTGTCACGCTGTTTGCGCCGCTGGTGGCCGAATACGCGGTCAAGCTGGGCCCGCCCGAATACTTTTGCCTGATGCTGCTTGCCTTCACCACGGTGAGCGCAGTGCTGGGCCAGAGCACGTTGCGCGGGCTGACGGCTTTGTTCATCGGTCTGGCGATTGGCCTGATTGGCATGGACCAGATCACTGGCCAGGCACGCTACACCGGGAACATGCCTGAGCTGCTGGACGGTGTGGAAATCGTGTTGGTGGCGGTGGGCCTGTTTGCGGTGGCCGAGGCGCTGCATGCCGTGCTGTTTGAAGGCAAGGTGGTGGAGACCGAAAACAAGATGAGTCGCGTCACCATGACGGCCTCGGACTGGAAACGCTCCATCCCCGCGTGGATCCGCGGCAGCGCAATTGGTGCGCCGTTTGGCTGCATCCCCGCCGGTGGTACCGAGATCCCGACCTTCCTGAGTTACGCCACCGAGAAAAAACTTGCCAAACCCGAGCACCGGGCCGAGTTCGGCACCAAGGGCGCCATTGAAGGTGTGGCTGGTCCCGAGGCCGCCAACAATGCCACTGTGACCACGGCGTTGATCCCGCTGCTGACACTGGGTATTCCGGTGTCCAACACCACCGCGGTGTTGCTGGGCGCGTTCCAGAACTACGGCATCCAGCCCGGCCCGCAGCTGTTCAGCAGCTCGTCGGCCCTGGTGTGGGCGCTGATCGCTTCGCTCTACATTGGCAACATCATGCTGCTGGTGCTGAACCTGCCCATGGTGGGCCTGTGGGTCAAGCTGCTCAAGGTGCCCAAGGCCCAGCTCTACGCCGGCATCCTGATTTTTGCCACCGTGGGCACCTATGGCATGCGTCAAAGCGCGTTTGACCTGTTCCTGCTTTATGCCGTGGGCGTGCTGGGTCTCGTGATGCGCCGTTTCAACTTCCCCACCGCACCGGTGATTGTGGGCATGATCCTGGGCCCTCTGGCCGAGGCCCAGCTGCGCAACGCCATGTCGATTGGTGAGGGCAGTGCCATGGTGTTCCTGCAGCGCCCCATGTCGGTGACGCTGCTGGTGGTGGTGGCTGCGGTGCTGGTCCTGCCACGGGTCTTCAAGCGAATTTCCCGCAAAAACATCGAAGCGATTGGGTAAGCCGGATTTGGCATGAAATAGGCCTCTAGCCCGCGTGGATATTGCGCGAACAGCTCCTGAATTCATAGCAATTCAGGAGCTGTTCCTGCGTTAACATTGCCGCATGCCCATCTCTGACTCCCTGCCGCGCGACGCCCAGAGCATCCTGGAACTGGCAGCGCGCTCCATGTTTGCGCTGTTCTCCAGTGCGAGCGAAGGCATGATGCTGGTGGACCGCCAGGCCCGCGTGGTGTGGATCAACGAGCAGTACAAACGCTTTTTGCCGGCCCTGGGTTTTGAGCGTGAAGAAGACTTTGTGGGCCACCCCGTTTCCATGGTGGTGCACAACACGCAGATGCACCAGGTGCTGGAGACCGGCAAGCCCATCCTCATTGACCTGCTGACCAACCGCGCGGGCACCTTTGTGGTCAGCCGCATTCCGCTGCGCGACGCGGCGGGGCAGGTCATCGGTGCCTTGGGCATTGTGTTGTTTGACCATGCCGAAACCACGCTGCAGCCGCTGATCGACAAGTTCTCGCTGCTGCAGCGCGACCTGGACGACGCCCGGCGCGAGCTGGCCACCCAGCGTCTGCAGGCCCCGGGCCAGCGCCAGTCCAAATACACCTTTGCCAGTTTTGTGGGGCTGAGTCCGGCGGCGGTGGAGGTCAAGCGCCATGCGCGCCGTGCCGCGCTCTCCAGCAGCCCGGTGCTGCTGCTGGGCGAAACCGGCACCGGCAAGGAGCTGCTGGCCCATGCCATCCACGCTGCGTCCAGCCGGGCGCGCGGCCCTTTCATCAGCGTCAACATTGCGGCCGTGCCCGAAACCTTGCTGGAGGCCGAGTTTTTTGGCTATGCGCCCGGCGCCTTCACCGGGGCCGACCGCAAGGGCCGCGACGGCAAATTCCGCCTGGCCGATGGCGGCACGCTGTTTTTGGACGAGATTGGCGACATGCCGCAGGCCCTGCAAAGCAAGCTGCTGCGCGCGCTGCAAGAGGGCGAGATCGAGCCGCTGGGCTCCAACAAGCTGCTGCCTGTGAACGTACGTGTGATTGCCGCCACTTCGCGCGACCTGGCGGGCCTGGTGCGTGCGGGTACCTTCCGCGAAGATTTGTTCTACCGCCTGAATGTGCTGCCGATCCGTGTGCCGCCGCTGCGCGAGCGGCGGGCGGATATTGCGGCGCTGCTGGAGGTGCTGGGCGAAGACGTGGCGCTGCGTAGCGGCCTGCCGCCGCCTGAACTCACGCCCGAGGCACTGGCCTTGCTGGAAGCCCAGCCCTGGCCCGGCAATATCCGTGAGTTGCGCAATGTGCTGGAGCAGGCGGTGATGCGCAGCGAAACTGCCCGTGTGGAGGCCCATGTGTTTGCAGCGGTGCTGACTGAGTCCGGCGTGCAGCCTTTGCAGGCCGCATTGCGCATCCCCCCGGGCCCTGAGCCGGCTGCCAGCGTGCCGCCCGTGGTGCGACCTTTATCCGAGCAAATCGCTGCGCTGGAGGCACAGGCCATACGCGACGCTATGTTGGCCCTTGGCGGCAACAAAGTGGCGGTGGCCAAGGCCTTGGGCATCTCGCGTGCCACGCTGTACGCACGTTTAGAACTGTCTGAATATTAGGCATGTGACTAAATTTCAGACGATAAAATGTCTGAATATCGGGCATTTTGTGGCGATTTATTGGTGTTGTTGTGATTTTTTTGAATGAAATCAATCACTTGCGTTTTGGCACGTTATGTGCAAATTGAACAATATCAAGCTACAACAACAGGAGACAGACATGCACCACCCCCGCTGGGCCGCCCGTGCCACGCTCATCGCAGCCAGCCTGTGCGCCGGCCTGATTTCTGGTGCTGCCTTTGCGCAGTCCAAAGAAATCAAGATCGCCCACATCTACAGCAAGACCGGTCCGCTGGAAGCTTATGGCAAGCAAACCCAGACCGGTTTCATGATGGGCCTGGACTACGCCACCGGCGGCACCATGACGGTTGCTGGCAAAAAGATTGTCGTGATTGAAAAAGACGACCAGGGCAAACCGGACCAGGGCAAGAGCCTGCTGGCCGCTGCGTATGGCGACGACAAGGTGGACCTGGCCGTGGGCCCCACCGCATCGCCCGTGGCGCTGGCCATGCTGCCCGTGGCCGAGGAATACAAAAAGATTCTGCTGGTCGAGCCCGCCGTGGCCGACTCCATCACCGGTGACAAGTGGAACAAGTACATCTTCCGCACTGGCCGCAACAGCAGCCAGGACGCGATTGCCAACGCCGTGGCGCTGGACAAGGCTGGTGTGACCATTGCCACCATGGCGCAGGACAGCGCCTTTGGCCGCGACGGCGTGAAGGCCTTCAAGGAAGCCATCAAGAAGGCCAAGCTGGTCCACGAGGAATACCTGCCGCCCGCCACCACCGACTTCACGGCCGGTGGCCAGCGCCTGATCGACAAACTCAAGGACCAGCCCGGCCGCAAGGTGATCTTCATCATCTGGGCCGGTGGCAACCCCTTCAAGATCGCGGACATGGACCTCAAGCGCCACGGCATCGAGATTGCCACGGGCGGCAACATCCTGCCAGCCATGGTGGCCTACAAGCAGTTCCCCGGTATGGAGGGCGCCGCTTATTACTACTTTGGCATGCCCAAGAACCCGGTGAACGAAGCCATGGTGTCGCGCCACTACAGCCAGTTCAAGGCTCCGCCCGACTTCTTCACCGCCGGTGGTTTCTCGGCCGCCATGGCCGTGGTCACCGCGCTGAAAGCCAGCAATGGCGACACCAGTGCCAATACGCTGATCAAGACCATGGAAGGCATGAGTTTTGACACGCCCAAGGGCAAGATGACCTTCCGCAAGGAAGACCACCAAGCCATGCAAAGCATGTATCACTTCAAGATCAAGGTGGACCCGGCCTTTGCCTGGGGTGTGCCCGAGCTGATCCGCGAGATCAAGGCCGAAGAAATGACCGTTCCGGTTCGTAACCAGCGTTGATGTTCCGGCGGCACCGTTGCGGTGCCGCCTCTCTTCACCCCGACCAGCGGGGACCCTATGCTTGAAACCAAAGACCTCACGATCCGCTTTGGCGGCCACGTGGCGGTGAATGCTGTCAGCTGCAATTTCCTGCCTGGCACCTTGACCGCCATCGTCGGCCCCAATGGCGCGGGCAAGACCACGTACTTCAACCTGATCTCGGGCCAGCTGCAGGCCACGCAGGGCAGGGTGTATCTCAATGGGGTCAACCTGTCGTCCCTGAGCCCCTCGGCACGCACGCGGGCCGGGCTGGGGCGGGCGTTTCAACTCACCAACCTGTTCCCCAACCTCAGCGTACTGGAGAACGTGCGCCTGGCGGTGCAAGCGACGCAGGAAGGCAAACACCTGCGTGGCCTGAACCTCTGGAGCATCTGGAGCGACCACCGTGCCTTGACCGAGCGTGCATTGGAGATATTGCAAAACGTGGCCCTGCGCGACAAACAGGATGCCACCGTGGCCAGCCTGCCGCATGGTGACCAGCGCAAGCTCGAAGTGGCACTGCTGATGGCGCTGGACCCCGATGTCTACATGTTCGATGAACCCACGGCCGGCATGAGTGCCGATGAGGCGCCTGTGATCCTCAATCTGATCCGTGCACTCAAGCAAGACCCGACCAAAATCATTTTGCTGGTAGAGCACAAGATGGACGTGGTGCGCGAACTGGCGGACCGCATCATCGTGCTGCACAACGGCACACTGGTGGCCGATGGCGACCCGGCGGACGTCATTGCCTCGCCCGTGGTGCAACAGGCTTACCTGGGCGTTGCGCCTGCCGACAAGGAGGCCGCATGAGCGCCGCCGCCAATAATTTGCTCACCCTCGAAGGCGTGCACACCCATATCGGCGCGTACCACATCCTGCACGGGGTCGACCTGCAGGTGCCGCGCGGCCAGCTCACCATGCTGCTGGGTCGCAACGGCGCGGGCAAAACCACCACGCTGCGCACCATCATGGGCCTGTGGCATGCGAGCCAGGGCCGTGTGGTGTTTGACGGCAAAGACATCACCGCCACCGAGACTCCGCAGATTGCGAGCCTGGACATTGCCTATGTGCCCGAAAACATGGGCATCTTTGCCGACCTGACGGTGCAGGAGAACATGCTGCTGGCCGCGCGCAAAGCCAAGCGTGCGCAGCACATCGATGGCGAGCGCCTGAAGTGGATCTTCTCGCTGTTCCCCGCGGTAGAGAAATTCTGGAACCACCCCGCGGGCAAGCTCTCGGGCGGGCAAAAGCAGATGCTGGCCGTGGCGCGTGCGATTGTGGAACCGCGCAAGCTGCTCATCGTGGACGAGCCCAGCAAGGGCCTGGCGCCCGCCATCATCAACAACATGATCGACGCGTTTGCCCAGCTCAAGCAGACCGGCACCACCATCTTGCTGGTGGAACAGAACATCAGCTTCGCCAAACGCCTGGGCGACCAGGTGGCCGTGATGGACGATGGCCGCGTAGTGCACGCGGGCGCCATGCAGGCCCTGGCCGAAGACGAAGCGCTGCAGCGCACGCTGCTGGGGTTGTCACTATGAAAAAGTTGGATTTCGACTGGAAGCCGTTGGCCCTGGTGCCATTGCTGGCCGTGCTGGCCCTGCCCCTGGTGGGCTCGCCCAGCACCTGGCTCACGCTGACCGTGGCCGGGCTGGCCATGGGCATGATCGTTTTCATCATCGCCTCGGGCCTCACGCTGGTGTTCGGCCTCATGGACGTGCTGAACTTTGGCCATGGCGTGTTCATTGCGCTGGGCGCCTTTGTGGCCACCACGGTAATGGGGTCCATGGGAGACTGGACCGGCTCCACGGAGCTGTGGCGCAACCTGGTGGCGGTGTTCCCGGCCATGCTGGTAGCCATGGCGGTAGCCGGTGCGCTGGGCCTGGCGTTTGAGCGTTTCATCGTGCGGCCCGTGTATGGCCAGCACCTGAAGCAAATCCTCATCACCATGGGCGGCATGATCATTGGTGAAGAACTCATCAAGGTGGTCTGGGGCCCCGCGCAGATTCCGCTGCCGCTGCCGGAAGGCATGCGCGGTGCGGTGCTGCTGGGCGATGCGGCCATCGAGAAATACCGCCTCATGGCCGTGGTGGTGGGGCTGGTGGTGTTTGCCGCGCTGGCCTGGGTGCTGGGCCGGACCAAGATCGGTCTGCTGATCCGCGCGGGTGTGCAGGACCGTGAGATGGTGGAGAGCCTGGGCTACCGCATCAAGCGCCTCTTCATTGGCGTGTTTGTGGTGGGCAGCGCGCTGGCCGGCCTTGGCGGCGTGATGTGGGGCCTCTACCAGCAGACCGTGACACCGCAAATGGGCGCGCAGGTTAATGTGTTGATCTTCATCGTCATCATCATCGGCGGCCTGGGTTCCACTGGCGGGGCGCTGATCGGTGCCTTGCTGGTGGGTCTGATGGCCAACTACACCGGTTTTCTGGTCCCCAAAGTGGCGCTGTTTTCCAACATCGCGCTCATGGTGGCCATCCTCCTGTGGCGCCCACAAGGCGTCTACCCCGTGGCAAACCGCTGAAGGAAACACCATGCTCACTCGCATTCTTTCCAACGACCTGCCACGCAGCCGCTGGCTTGCCTTGATCCTGACCGTGCTGGTGCTCGCACTGGCGCTCACACCGTTTATCTTCCCCGGCGTCAAGGCGCTCAACGTGGCGGCCAAGGTGCTGGTCTTTATCGTGTTGGTGGCCAGCTTTGACCTGCTGCTGGGTTACACCGGCATCGTGAGCTTTGCGCACACCATGTTCTTTGGCATCGGGGCCTACGGCATTGCCATTGCCACCACACGCCTGGGCGCCACCTGGAGTGCGCTGGGCGTGGGCGTAGGGGGGGCGCTGGTCGTATCGCTGTTGCTGGCTTGGCTCATCGGCCTGTTTTCGCTGCGTGTGCGTGCCATTTTCTTCGCCATGATCACGCTGGCGGTAGCCTCGGCTTTCCTCACCTTGGCTTCGCAGCTGCATGAATTCACCGGCGGCGAAGATGGCCTGACCTTCAAGGTGCCGGCGGTGCTGTCGCCCAGCTTTGAGTTCAGCGAAACCCCGTTCCTGGGCGCCTCGCTCGATGGCCGCTTGCTGTGCTTTTACCTGCTGTTCGCAGTGGCCACAGTGCTGTTCCTCGCGCTGCTGCGCATCGTGAATTCCCCGTTTGGCCGCGTGCTGCAGGCCATCCGCGAAAACGAGTTCCGCGCCGAAGCGATTGGTTACCGCGTGGTGGTGTACCGCACCATCTCCAGCATCCTCTCGGCAGTGTTTGCCACGTTGGCCGGTGCCATGCTGGCGCTCTGGCTGCGCTACAACGGGCCGGACACCTCGCTGTCGTTTGAAATCATGATGGATGTGTTGCTCATCGTGGTGATCGGCGGCATGGGCACGCTGTATGGCTCCATCGTCGGCGCAGTCCTCTTTCTGGTGGCGCAAAGTTATCTGCAGGACCTGCTGCGCGTGGGCAGCGAGGCGGCAGCCAGCTTGCCGTGGTTGTCCGCACTGCTGTCGCCTGACCGCTGGTTGCTCTGGCTGGGCGTGCTGTTTGTGCTGTCGGTCTATTACTTTCCGACCGGCGTGGTGGGGCGCTTGCGGGCCGCCAGCCTGGGGAGCAAGGCATGAACACCGCAACACCCACCTCCCACTACCTGCGCTGCGCGGGTTACGAAGTGCACTACACCGAGTGGGGCGCAGCCGATGCCCCGGTGGTGATCGCTTGGCACGGCCTCGCGCGCACGGGCCGCGACATGGACGAGCTGGCCCAACACCTGAGTCCACGATACCGCGTCATCTGCCCCGACACCCCGGGACGCGGCCTGAGCCAGTGGAGCCGCAAGCCGGCCGAGGAGTACTGCCTGCGGTTTTACGCCCGCCTGGCCGCGGATCTGTTGGACGCGCTGAAGATTGAGCGTGTACATTGGGTGGGCACCTCCATGGGCGGGGCCATTGGCACGGTGTGCGCCAGCGGGCTGTTTGAGCCGCAGCTGCAAGGCCGCATCCAGAGCCTCACGCTCAACGACAACGCACCCGAGTTGGCCCGTGCAGCACTGGACCGCATCCGTGCCTACGCGGGCAAGCCACCGGCGTTTGACACCGTGCTGGAGCTGGAAGCTTTCTTCCGGCAGGTCTACCAACCCTACGGCTGGTTGAGCGATGCGCAGTGGCGCCGCCTGACCGAAACCTCCACGCGCCGCCTGCCCGATGGCCGCGTGACGCCGCACTACGACCCGGCCATGGTGCAGCAGTTCACCGCGCACCCGGACGACTACCGCATCTGGGAGCACTACGACCGGATTCAGGTACCCGTGCTGTGCCTGCGCGGCGCGGAGTCCGATCTGGTGCTGCGCGAAACCGTGCAGGCCATGGCCACGCGGGGGCCTGGTGCTGCCGGGCGCTTGCAACTGGTGGAGGTGGCGGGCTGCGGCCATGCGCCAGCGCTGAATGTGCCGGCGCAGCTCACGCTGGTGTCCGATTTCATCGATGCGGCGCAGGCCGCAGCAGTCGGAATCTAAGCAAAATAGGGCGATAGCCCGCGTGGATATTGCGCGAACAGCTCCTGAAATAGGAGCGCTTTGGCTTAGCCCCCGACCGCCAGTACCACGGCCGCATCGTCAAACACCGCCACCGCGGCCTGGCCCACCTTGAGTTGCAGGCCTGGTGCGGCAAAACCCACCATCTGCAGGCCACAGGCCAGCGTCAGGACAATTTCATCCCCCGCCGTGGAGCGCGCCAGCCGCGCGACCGTGCCATGCAACCGGTTCACAGTGGCCACACCCGTGGCCGGTGCGGTCACCACGGTCACCGCCGTGGCCTTGGCCAAGGCCAATACCTCGCCGCCCACCGCCAGGCCCAGTAGCTCCGTACTTTCGCGGGTAACACGCGAGACCACCGTGCTGCCATCGCTCAGGCCCAGGCGCACCTGCATGGCGCGCCCGGCGCGCTGCAGTGCCAGCACCTGGCAGGGCAACTGGTTGCGCATGCTGGTGCGCAGGCCCAAGCCCGCCAGGCGCGGCGCCACGCCGTCCGCCGGGGCATGGCGCAGGGCCACCTGGGCCAACGCCTGGCGGCGCAGGGCGGCCAGGGTGTCGGCGGCTTCCAGCAGCTGCAGGCCGGTGGCTGTGAGCTGCGCGCCACCGCCACCGCTACCGCCCACGGTGCGCTCCACCAGTGGGGCGCCGGCCAGGTTGGTCAGCGTGTCGATGGCCTGCCAGGCGGCCTTGTAACTCACATCCGCGCCGCGCGCGGCTTCAGAAATGGAGCCGACTTGGCCGATACGGCGCAAGATGTCCAGCCGCTTGTCTGCCGCCTCGTGGCCCAGTGCGCCAGCGAGTCCAGCGCCGGTCAAAGAAGGGGGAGATGTCATGTGGGCTATGCTACGCTATCCTTTTTTGGAATAACGATGTTTCCATGAACTTCCGGCAAAAAATTCTGCATGGGGCCCGTGTGCTGGCCCTGCTGGCCCCATTCGCCAGCGGCGCCCTGCATGCCGAAGAAGTGATCGTGGCGGTGGCTGCGAACTTCAGCGCGCCAGTGCAAAAAATTGCCGCAGCTTTTGCCACCACAACCGGCCATAAGGCTACGGTGGTGGTGGGCTCCACGGGCAAGTTGTATGCGCAGATCAAGAACGGCGCGCCGTTCCAGGTCTTGTTGTCTGCCGACGACGAAGCCCCCACGCGCCTGGGCAAAGAAGGCTCCGCCGTGGCCGCCTCGCAGTTCACCTATGCCACGGGCCGCCTGGTACTCTGGAGCCGCCAAGCCGGAGTGGTGGACGACAAAGGCGAGGTGCTGCGCGGCGGGCGTTTTGATCACCTGGCCCTGGCTGACCCCAAACTGGCTCCCTACGGCGCGGCTGCAGTGGAGGTGATGACCAAGCTGGGCCTCGCGGCCAGCCTGCAACCGAAGCTGGTGCAGGGCGAAAGCATTGGGCAGGCTTACCAGTTTGCGGTTACCGGTAACGCCGCGCTGGGTTTTGTGGCGCTGTCGCAGGTGATGGTGGACGGCAAGATCGCCCAAGGCTCGGCCTGGGTGGTGCCTGCCGCCATGCACAGCCCCTTGCGGCAGGATGCCATCGTGCTGAACACAGGCAAAGACAAGGCTGCTGCTACGGCTTTCATGGCCTTTTTGCGCAGCGACGCCGCCAAGGCCGTGATCCGCAGCTTTGGCTACGAAGTCTGAGTTCACAAGCCCCCATGCCCCTCAGTCCCGACGACCTTGGCGCCATCTGGCTCACATTGCGTTTGGCCAGCGTGACGACGCTGCTGCTCCTGGTGCTGGCCACGCCGCTGGCCTGGTGGTTGGCGCACACCGCTTCGCGCTGGCGCGGGCCGGTGGGTGCCGTGGTGGCGCTGCCACTGGTGCTGCCGCCCACGGTGCTGGGCTTTTATTTGCTGGTGAGCCTGGGGCCACAAGGGCCCTTGGGCCAGCTCACCCAAGCGCTGGGCTGGGGGCTGTTGCCCTTTACCTTTGCCGGGCTGGTGCTGGGCTCTGTGGTGTATTCGCTGCCGTTTGCGGTGCAGCCTTTGCAGCACGCGTTTGAGTCCATGGGCCGCCGCCCCATGGAGGTGGCGGCCACTTTGCGAGCCAGCCCGCTGGATGCATTCCTGACCGTGGCCGTGCCGCTGGCGCGCCCGGGTTTTGTCACCGCAGCGGTGCTGAGTTTTGCGCACACGGTGGGTGAGTTTGGGGTGGTGCTGATGCTGGGCGGCAATATCCCGGGGAAAACCCGCGTCGTCTCCACGCAAATCTACGGCCATGTGGAGGCCCTGCAGTACACCCAGGCGCACTGGCTCTCTGGCGGCATGGTGGCGTTTTCATTTGTGGTGCTGCTGGGGCTGGGTTGGCTCAACCCGCGTGGCAGCAGGCTGCGCCCATGAGTACGGGCAGTCACTATATCCGTCTGCGCCTGCCGCGCCCCAGCTTCACGCTGGATGTGGATCTGGCCTTGCCCGCGCGTGGCATCACCGTGTTGTTTGGTGCTTCGGGTTCGGGCAAGACCACCGTGCTGCGCTGTGTGGCCGGGCTGGAGCAGGCGGCGCAAGCCCATATCCGCATCCACGGCCAGCTGTGGCAAGACGACACGAGCGGCATTGCGCTGCCCGCCTGGCGCCGCCCGGTGGGTTATGTGTTCCAGGAGGCCAGCCTGTTGGCGCACCTGGATGTGCGCGGCAACCTGGCCTACGCCCAAAAGCGTGCGGCCAAAGCCACGGGTGCCCGCCAGGCCCTGCTGGCACTGGACACCGCGATTGATTTGCTGGGCCTGGCGCCGCTACTCACGCGCGCCACTGCCGATTTGTCCGGCGGAGAGCGCCAACGGGTGGCGATTGCCCGCGCGCTGGCCACCCAGCCCGAGCTGCTGCTGCTGGATGAACCCCTCGCCGCGCTGGACCCGGCACGCAGGCAAGAGGTGCTGCCCTGGCTGGAGCGGCTGCGCGACGAGCTGCACATCCCCATGCTCTACGTCACACACTCGGTGGACGAGGTGGTGCGCCTGGCCGATACCCTAGTGGTGTTGGCGCAGGGGCGGGTGCAGGCCAGCGGCCCGGCAGCGCAGGTGCTGTCCCAGGTGGCCGTGCCGCTGCGCCTGGGCGACGAAGCCTCGACCCTGCTGCATGCCCAGGTGGCCGAGCAGGATGCCCGCTGGCACCTGGCCCGGCTGGCGTTTGCCGGGGGCAGCCTGTGGCTGGCGGACGCCGGGCTGGCCGTAGGCACGGCGGTGCGTTTGCGTGTGCTGGCGCGCGATGTGAGCCTTGCCACCCAAGAGCCTGCGCACACCAGCATCCAGAACGTGCTGCCCTGCACCGTGCTGGCCATTGCTGACGACAGCCACCCCGCCCAGGCCTTGGTGCAGTTGGGTTGCGGCCCGGACCGCCTGCTGGCGCGGGTGACCCGGCGCTCCGTGCACACACTGGGCTTGGCGGTGGGGCAGCCGGTGTGGGCCCAAGTCAAGGCGTTGGCCCTGGCCAACTAATTAAGTAAGAAAAATTTATTAAAAAACGAACGCAAATTCACCCGTTTGGGGGAGTGACAGCGGCGGTGGATGGGACTACGCTGGGACCTATCTTTTTGATGCACTGCAGCACCATTTCCTCCACTTCCTATGCCCGTTTGCGCGCCACCCGACTCCTCGGTGCCTGTGATGCAGGTGCTGCACCAGGCCCAGCTGGCGCTCAAGCACGGCGATGTGACGCACAGCCTGGTGCTGGCCAAGGCTGCGCTGGCGCGGGCCCAGTCGGCGCACGACCTGCCGACTGAGGCACGGGCTTTGCTGGCCTTGTCGCAGGCGGACCGCATGGTGTCGCGCTTTCGGCGGGCGCAAGAAACCGCCCAGCGTGCGGCCACCCTGTTCCAGATGTGCGAAGACACCCGTGGCGAAGCCGAAGCGCTGGCCACCCTGTCGCACACCCTCAGTGTGATGGGCCACAGCGAAGAGGGCGTGGAGGCTGCGCTGCTGGGGCTCAAGCTCAATGCCGATGCGCCGGCACTCTCCCAGGCGCTCTCTTACAACTACCTGGGCGTGGCCTACGCCCATGGTGGCAGTTTTGACCGGGCCGATGCCGCCTACCGCACAGCCATTGGGCTGCTGGAGGACAGCGGCCACTGGATGGAGGCCTACCTGCCGCGCGTGAACCAGCGTGCCATGGAGGTGAGCCGCTGCTTTTTTGACCGCTACTACCAGGGCCACCTCTCCGGACTGGAGCGCCTGGCCGACCTGCGCCACACCAGTGCGCGCTCGGCCCAGGTGGCCCCCAATTTGCTGGTGTTTCAGGGGGCCTACCTCAAGACGCAGGCGATGCTGGGTTTGGGTGATGGTTTTGAAGCCTGCTGGCTGGGTGACCTGGCGGTGGCCCAAAGCCATGCCGACTTCGCCCAGGCCGCCGAAACCCGGGGCGACCCCAACCCCTCGGTCACCTTGATGGAGCTGTGGCTGCGTGCCGAAATTGCCTGGGCCGCGCAAGACTGGCCCTTGGCCGAGTACCACTGCCACCGCATGATGCAGCTGGCCATGTCCATCGACCACGAACACATGGTTGGCATTTCTTATCTGCTGCTGGCCCAGATTCTCACGGCACAGGGCAAAGAGCGCGCCTCGCAAGCCCAGCTGCGCGCACTCAAGCAGCGTGAAACCGATCTGCGCCATGCCGCCTTGCAGCAGCGCGAGGAGCGCATCGAGTGGCAGTTGCAAGCCCGTGCCAGCCGTGCCACCGCCCGCCGCCTGGCCCAGCACGCCCAGCAACTGGAGCAACTGGCCATGGAAGACGCGCTCACCGGCCTGTTCAACCGACGCTACCTGGAGCGCAGGGTGCCCGAACTGCTGCGCAAGGGCGTCGACCGGGGCCTGTCACCGGCCATGGCCTTTGTGGATGTGGATTACTTCAAGCGCATTAACGACCAGTACTCCCACCAGGTGGGCGACGCCGTGCTGCAGGAGCTGGGCCATATTCTGCGCAGCTTTGTGCGCGAAGGCGATGTACCCGTGCGCTTGGGCGGCGATGAGTTTGTGGTGGCCTTTGCGCATGTCGACGAGGCAGCCGCCCACGGGCTGGCCCAGCGCATCCAGGATGCCGTGGAAACCCACCCCTGGGCCCGCCTGCGCCCCGGGTTGTGTGTGAGTGTGAGTGTGGGCGTGGCCGGTGCCCAGAGCGGTGACAGCCTGCAGAGCTGGCTGCACCGCTGCGACCTGGGCATGTACGTCGAGAAAGACACCAGGCATAAAATCCTGGGTTAGCCCCCACCGCTGCTGCGCCAGCAGCTCCTGATTTGATCGCGTTTCAGCTCTTGGCGCCCGCCATCAGTGCGGCAAAGCCTACAAACACCCCACCCGTCAGCCGGTTAAACGCGCGCATCACACTGGCCCGCTGCAGGTAGCGCGCCAATTGCTTGCCGCTGGCGGCGTACACAAAGTACCAGCCCACCTCCACCACCGCAAAGGTGCCCAGCAAAATGCCAAACTGCGGCAACTGGGGCAGCGCCGGGTTCAGGAACTGGGGAAAGAAGGCCGCCGCAAACAAAATCGCCTTGGGGTTGCTGGCGGCCACCAGCGCACCCTGGCGGTACAGTGCCCAACTGCTCAGCGCAGCGCCCAGGTTGCCGCCCTGGGCCGAAGCATCGGCCGGGTCGCTCTCTTGCACCGGGCTGCGCCACACCTGCACGCCTAGGTAGGCCAGGTAGGCCGCACCGGCCAGGCGCAGCGCGTCGAACACCGCGGGAAACGCCTGCAGCAGCGCACCCAGCCCGGCGGCCGACAGGCTCAGCATCAGCATCAGCGAGGTCATGCAACCCGCCATGCTGGTCACCGCGCCACGCAGGCCCTGGCGCGCACCGGTGCTCATCACCAGCAGCATATTGGGGCCCGGCGTGGCCGACACCACAAACGTCATCATCACAAACAGCCACCAGGTATGCAGGCTCATGGGTTCAATCCTTGGGTTGAGTGGTTTAGTAATGGGGCGGCAAATCGTCGCGCAGATTGCGCGCGGTGGCCGGTTCGCTGGCTTGCTGGCGCAGGTGCGTCAGCTCCCGTACCAGCAGGTCAATTTGCTCCTGCTGGCGAACAATGATTTTGTCGAGCTGGTCCAGCGCATCTTCGGCAAAGCTGGCCTTGATCTCCAGCTCGGTGAGGCGCTGCTCGGTACGTTCAGTGGTATCCATAGAACCCTATTGGACACCATGCGGGGCCTGTTTTTAGCCGGCGCTCTGCGCCGCGGCCAGCGCCAGTGGCAAATACTGGGCCAGCTTCTTGTTCTTGATGTCGTCCAGCGACATGAGCTTGAGGTGCCTGCGCCCCTTGCCAGATCCTTCCAGGTGGCCATGTGCATCGTCAATGCGCGCTCCATGGCTGAACTCCACCGACACATGTTCCTTGTACGCAAACACACCGCAGAACGGCACCCCGGACGCAAACAGAATCCCGCCGTACTTCACTTCTTCCGCGATGGGCTTGAAGCTCTTGTTGACCAAGGCGCGCACCGCTTCTACGACGGCGTAACGTTCTTCGCTTACGAGGCGGATGTCTTTTAGCAGGGTTGGGACGGATTTCGTCGGCATGGCGGTATAGAGGGGGCATTCAGACTGAAAGTAGACGTTAGGCCATGAGGAAAATTATTCATGGGGCATCTTCATTTGAAGACGTCATGAAAGTGACTAGCGGCGAATGGGCAATGTCCTTCGCCCACAAAATTTCTGCCTCGAGACGTCGCTTTTCTGACTGGAGAGATTTGATTTTCTCTTCGGGTATCAAACGGACTTCCTTGAGCGCCCCCGATTTACCGTGAGTTTTTTCGAGCATTTGAATCTCAGCCTCGATTGATGCAATACGCTCATAAACCGGTTGGAGTCCAGCTTCCATAGGTTGAATCGTTGTTGCATCTACCAAAGTTGCGCAAAGTGCTGCAGCAATCAAAGCGATAAGACGTAGATACATGCGCGGGTTCGGAGTGTGAAATCGAGGTAATTCTGATTGCTTCCCTGCTATTTGGCTATCCCCCGTTCAGGTGATTCTGCGGATGACTGCTTCCGCCGATTGACTGAGGCGCCTGCAGACTGATTGAAGTCGGTCAAATCGAACTCTTGCGCGAGCTACTGCATCTTTTCAGCCAGCATTTTGGCGTAAGCAGGATTCGGGACAATCCCCAAACCTACCGCTAGATTTAACAACCTCTTAGCCTCGTTGAAATCACCTAAATAGAACTTGATAACTGACCAGTTTTCTGGGGTTTGCGGAAATTTCGGATCGAGCTCGTAAGCCTGCCCAAATAAAGCATCCGCTATCGAATATTCAATGAGGCCATTCTCTTCATTTGAAATAAGGTAGCCGGCAAACATTCCATGTGCAGAGGCTAATTCATTGATGATCTTGGAATTTTTCGGATCAAACCCATTCGCCATTTCTAGAAAGCGAATCGATTCTTTTAAATTGACTCGCGTATCTCCCTCTCCTCGAATGGCACGTTGACCCATGATGAGTCCAAATCCAAAATATGCGCCTGCATTGTTCCGGTCAAACATCCAAGACTGATTGAATCGTTTTATCGCTGTATCTAAGTCACCTTGGTTGTAGTACCGCCACCCAAGGCGCTCCACTTGCTTGCTGGTGATTTCATTGCTTTCGATTTCTGGAGTGTGCCGACCTCCATACATCGGAAGTTCGTTCATGGGGCGCTCGGCCACAGCCGCAGTTGACGCTATTAGAAAGGCAATGTGAAGAAGAAATTTCATCGTTCTGAAAAGTAGGAAGCTTCCCAAACCAGTTAGGGGTTACTTGTGATCAATCGTTCAGGTTTAAATTTCACCCGCCCATGAGCGGCTAGCTGAGCGCTTCTGATTCTGACTGCGAAGTGAAGGTTTAAATATCCCCCATTCGGGTGAACTTCTGAATGTCGGCTTCCGTCGCTCACCAGAGGCGCCTGCAGACTGAAAGCGGCCGGTCGCGGAAATTGACGAACAGGCAAATATGGGCCCGAAGCGGGTATTGCCAATCTACCCACAAACCATCTATCAACCCATGTGAGTCCTTGTATGCGATGAAGTTGTTCAACCGAGTGTGGTCAACTTCAAAAGAGACTCCATGTCCGCGTCACATATTGAATACTTATTCAGCGCTAGCAAACGATTCTTGAAATGCAAGATACTTTTCCTCCGTTAAAACAATTTTCCAAATAATTAGAAATTTCTTTCCATGCTTGCCCATGTTTTTCACATAGAAAGGGAAAAGCATACTTGCGAAATACGAAAGCAAAAGCACCATTGCAAAACAATAGACACAAATAATAGATAGCATCACCAACAGCACCGCAGCTCGAATTTGAAAATCGCTGCATTGATGAAAGTATTTGCACCATTGAAAAAGAGCAAGAAATAGCGGGAAAACAAATAAACTAAACCACAATAATTTCACAGCCAGTCGAGTCGTAAGCATTAACTACCTTTCCAAACTAGAAATCCATACGCTCATGTTCGCGGAATGCATCCTACTGCCGCGTAGCTGAGGCGCCTGCAGACTGATTGCGGGCATTCAATTTCTACATAACGGCGCGCGGATAAACCGCCGAAAAGCAGAGAAAGATTCTCTAGATGCAAAGAAGGCAATTGCAATGAGGGCTAAGCCGCTAAGGCTAAACAGAATCGCCATAAGCCAAATTTGGAAAATAAGCATTACTCCAGCAAATGCAAGTAGTAATACTCCAACGACAGTGATGCCCTGTCTGTCTTTGGCTTGGTCTCCAAATTGGCTATGCATTGCTTGGATAACGATTAGCAGCGTGCCTTCGTATGAAGGTAATGAGCCGTCGCGCGTACAGACAATAGCAACACGGACGGAATTGCACAATAAAACAAGACTATCCAGACATAGCTAAAAAAGGCGTTGGCAACACTAAAGCTGTTCTGATGAGTTGGGTCCAGTGCAAATGTAGCAATTGCAAATAGCGGGGCAACAACTACAGACACAGCAACGCCCCTTATCGCACCTTGAAGGGTGGTCGAAATCAAAGCGGCAGGAATAAGGCAAAGCAAAGCCAAAAATGCGGGCGCATCTATGGGGCTTGGCAGTAGTGCAGTCCAGTCCGGAAGCCGTACTGTCTTCGAGAAGTTAAAAATATCGGGCCAAATCACAATGACCGAAGACAAAAGCAACAGGCTTGCGACCATTGATATTCGATTGCGATTCATGAGAGGGCTAATTGATGACGGCATGAGTGATTTTCACCACATGGAGGCACTATGGGTATCCCCCATTCGGGTGAATTTCTGAAGGTCGGCTTCCGCCGCTTTGCTGCCTTCTGAATTGAACTCAGTCCCTACGCAAACCCACCCGCTCACCCGCAGAGCTGGGGCTAGGGGCCTCCGCCGATTTCTGGGCGTTTGACAGTATGAGGCGGGGGGCCCTAGCCCCAGCTCTGCCCACCCACGCTGTGGCCAGCAAGGCAAATACGCTATCAATTTGGTAGCTGCTCGCGCATATTCCACGAGGGCTAGAGGCCAAAAATACTACTATTTAGCCCACCAGCAACCCCAAACCAAGCAGCCTACTGCTTCGCCCCCAGTGCCACCGCCGCCGCACGCGATGTCTGCAGTTCGGCCGCATCTGGGGCTTCCAACGTAGGCCAGCCTTGCAGATGCTTTTGTGCCAGATTGCACAGGGCGGTGATCCATTCCGGGTCGTCGTTGAGGCAGGGGATGTAGTGGAACTCTTTGCCGCCGGCGTGCAAGAACGCCTCGCGGCCTTCCATGTTGATTTCTTCCAGCGTCTCCAGGCAATCGCTGGTGAAGCCGGGGCAGATCACGTCCACACGTTTTACTCCCGCCTTGCCCATGGCAATGAGGCTGGGTTCAGTGTAGGGCTCCAGCCATTTGGCGCGGCCCAGGCGGGACTGGAAGGTGACCTGGTACTGGTCTTTGTTCAGGCCCAGCGCCTTACCCAACAGGCGTGCGGTCTTGAAGCACTCGCAGTGGTACATGTCCCCCAGGTGCAGCGTGCGTTCGGGCACGCCGTGGAAGCTCATCACCAGTTTGTCGGGGCGGCCGTTCGCCTTCCAGTAGCGCTGCACGCTGGCGGCCAGGGCGCTGATATAGCCCGCGTCGTCGTGGTAGCGGTTGATGAAGCGCAGCTCGGGGATGGCGCGGGTCTTGGCGGTCCATGCATATACCGCGTCGCACACACTGGCGGTGGTGGTGCCGCTGTACTGCGGGTAGGCGGGAAGCACCAGCACGCGGGTCACGCCTTCGGCCTTCATGGCGTCCAGCTGCGAGGCGATGGAGGTGCTGCCGTAGCGCATGGCCCAGCGTACTTTGACCTGGTGGTTGCGCTGGCCCAGCCAGCCTTGCAGCAGCTTGGCCTGCTTTTCGGTCCACACCTTGAGCGGGGAGCCCTCGGGCGTCCACACGCTGGCGTATTTGGCGGCCGACTTGGCAGGGCGCGTGCGCAGGATGATGCCGTGCAGGATCAGCAGCCACAGCAGGCGTGGGATTTCGACCACACGCGGGTCGCCCAAAAATTCTGCCAGGTAGCGGCGCACGGCGGGGGCGGTGGGTTCGTCGGGCGTGCCCAGGTTGCACAGCAGCACGGCGGTGCGGGGCACCTGGCCGTGGGTGAACGGGGGCTCGGGCTGGAAGGGGGATTGGAAAAGCATGCGGTATTCTCCCGCACCTATGCTGCAACTCTCCACCATCAAGGCCATTACCCTGGACCTGGACGACACCTTGTGGCCCATCTGGCCGTGTATCGAGCGGGCTGAAAAAGTGTTGCATGCCTGGTTGCTGCAATACGCACCAGCCACCGCCACCCTGTATGCCGACCCACACGCCCGGCGTACCCTGCGCGAAGACACCGAGCGGCAATGGGCTGCCCAGGCACACGACCTGAGCGTGTTGCGCCGCGAGTCGATTCGCCTGGCGCTGCAGCGCGCGGGCGATGACACCGACCTGGCCGACCCGGCCTTCGACGTGTTTTTTGCCGAGCGCATGCGCGTGGAGCTGTTTAACGACGCACTGGAAACGCTGGACTGGATGGCGCAGCGCTGGCCGCTGTACGCGGTGTCCAACGGCAATGCCGATGTGAACCAGGTGGGGCTGGGGGCCTACTTCACGGGCGCCGTGAGTGCGCGCGATGCGGGGGTGGGCAAGCCGGATCCGAAGATATTTTTGACCGCGGCGCAGGCCTTGCAGGTGGCACCCCAGCAGATCTTGCACGTGGGGGATGACGCCGCGCTGGATGTGCTGGGCGCGCTGGATGTGGGCATGCAGGCGGTGTGGGTGAACCGCGCCGAGCACCTGTGGAGCCACGCGCAGCACCCGCATGCCACGGTGGCCAGCCTGACCGAGCTGCGCGACCTGCTCAGCGCGGGCTGAAACCCGGCCTGCGCCAGGCCGTCAGGGCGCTGGTTGGAAGCGCAGGCTGCTCTTGGTGTGCGCCCGCACATCGTCCTCGCGCAGGTGCTGCGGCACATAAGCACCGGCGATGTACTGCTGGGCCTGGTCGGCATAGTGCGTGTCAAACAGCACACCGCTTTGGCCCACCGGGTTGATGCCCACGGCGCGGCTGGCATCGGCAAAGTCGATCACCCGGCGCGTGGACGGCCCATAGCTCACTGCCCAGGGCGCAGGGCCCACGGGGTTGGACAGGTTGTTGGGCGTCTCGCGCCCACCCGGGGCCGGGAAGGGGCCCACATTGAACAGCAGGTGCAGCGGCTTTTGCCGGCCCAGCGGGTGGCCGTGGGTGACGGTGTGGGTCACACCCCAACGCCAGTCCAGCAGGCTGGTGCCGTAGAGGCCCTGCAGGTGCTTGAGCGTGTTGGCCCAGGCGATGCGCACGGTCTCAAAATGGCTCTCTGGCGCCTTGGTGTTTTTGTTGTCCCACCAGGGGGATTGGGGATCGGCCATCAGCAAGGGAAGGGCGGCATCCAGCGCGCGGGTGTTCAGCAGGTTCTTGAACTGCACCTCGCCCAGCTCGTCCTCCATCGCGGCTTTGGCCAGCTCGTACAGCATCTGGCTGAACAGTGTGGCGGCAATGCTGTCGGTGCTGTAGTTGCCGTCCCATTTCTCCAGCGGTTCCATGAAGGCTTTTTCGTTGGGGTCTGTTACCACCGCATGCATCACGGGCAGCAGGTTTTGCAGGACGCGGTGGCCATAGCCGTTGCGGGTGTCCAGTTGCAGCGTTTGTGCGGCTTGGGTGTCCCACAGGGTTTGGGGGTTGGAGAGCACTGCGTCCAGGCGGCGGGCGCGGTCGGGCAGGTTGTAGTAGCCGGGCACAGGCACGCCGCTGCTGGGCTGGGGCTGGTGGTTGGCCGACATGATGTAACCACGCGCGGGGTTTTCTTCCTGGGGGTTGAACACGAAAGCGTAGAAGCCCGGTTTCTCGGCCTCGCCCTTGGCCGCGTCCAGGATGAAGGTGGGGTTCACCCCCAGCGGGCGTTGCGGCAGCTTGGCCGAGGCCCACCAGCCGATGTCGCCCTTGGCATTGGCCCACACCACGTTCAGGCCGGGCGCGTGGATCTTGCTGGCGGCCTCGCGCGCCTTGTCGCGGGTGTCGGCGCGGTTGAGTTCGTAGAAGGCCTGCAATGCCGGGTTTTCGGTTTCCAGAAAGGTCCACCACATGGCAATCGGGGTGTCGCCCAGGCTGTCCTTGAAGGCGTCGTTGATGATGGGGCCGTGCGGCGAGCCGCGCAGGGCCAGTTGCACCGGCGCAGCGCCCTTGACCGAGATGGTCTCCGACCGGGTGCTGAGGTTCACCCACTGGCCGTTGTGCCATACCTGCTGCGGATTGGCGGGGTTGGTCTTTTCGGCGATCAAGTCCATGTCGTCGTTCTGGAACATGGTCAGGCTCCAGCCAAAGTCCATGTTGTGGCCCAGCAGCGCAAAGGGGCTCAGGGCCTGGAAGTGGCCGTAGAGCTCGAAGTCGGGCGCGCTCAGGTGGGCTTCGTACCAGACGCTGGGGGTGGAAAAGCCAATGTGCGGATCGCCAGCCAGCAGGGGCTTGCCACTGGCCGTGCGCTTGCCCGAGATGGCCCAGGCATTGCTGCCCTCAAACAGGGGCACACCGGCCAGGTCCATCGCGTCCTGGCTGATGGCGGCGATGCGGTTCAGGCTGTTCCAGTCGCGGCTGGTGAGCTGTGCCAAGGGGGTGACCACGCCTTCGGGGTGCCAGTTGATGTCAAACGCGCGCAGGTAGTCGGCGCCGAGTTTGTCGCGGATAAAGGTCATGGCCGGTTCGGTGCGAAACGCCGCGGCAAAGCTGTAGGCCAGGTAGCCCGACACCGCCAAGGTGTCCTCGGGGGTGAAGGGCTGGTGGGGAATGCCCAGAATGTCGAACTCGATGGGCGCGCGGTGCGTGTCCTGGTACTGGTTGATGCCGTCCAGGTAGGCCAACAGGGCCTGGTTGGCCGGGGTGGTCATGTCCATCTTGGCCGCGGTGGCCTTGGCGTGTGCGCGTATGCCCAGGGTGCGGAACAGGGTGTCCACCTCCACCAGCTTGGGGCCCAAAATGTCGGCCAGCTCGCCCTTGGCCAGGCGGCGCACCATTTCCATCTGGAACAAGCGGTGCTGGGCATGCACATAGCCCAGCGCGCGGTAGAGGTCGGCCTGGTTCTCGGCGCGGATGTGGGGCACGCCCCGTTCGTCAAACTGCACCTGCACCGGGGCGCCGAGCTTCTGGATGGCCAGTGTGCCGCTGCGCACGGGCTGCTTTTGGTACAGGTACCAGCCGCCCAAGGCCAACGCGGCAAGCAGGAGCAAGGCGATCAGGCCGCCAACAATTTTCAGGACAAGCTTCATGGCGGCTATGGTGCCACCAAAACTGCCCGCCACGCCTTAAAAAATCCAGGGATTGCGGGTGCGCACGCGGGCACCCAGGCTGCGCAGCATTTGCGTCATCCCCAAGTGGGCGCGGTCAAAGTGCGGCAGGTCCGGGGGCACGGCACGCAGGTAGTGCGTGGCGGTGCGCCGTGCGGCTGCATCGGGCTGGGGCGGCGGTGGCAGTTGGCCAAAGTCGTACACCGCGCTCTGCAGCGGCAGGCATTGCCAGTCCTGCCAGCCCGCCAGCGCGGGTAGCAGCTCGGTTTCAAAGCGCGGGAGGTCCAGCGCCGGGTCAATCAGCCCCAGCGTCAGGTAGGCGTTGCGCAGTGCAGCCGTGTCTTTGGGGCGGCGCAGTGCGGCCTTCCAGACTATGGCGGCCTGCTCACAAAACAGCGGCGACAGCGTGCGCGTACAACCGAAGTCCAACAGGCCCAGCCGGCCCTCGTCCATGAACAGGTAGTTGCCCGCATGCGGGTCGGCCTGCAGCCGCTGCAGGCCCCAGGCGCACTGCATGAAGGTGTCAAACAGCAGCTGGCCGTAGTGGTCGCGCTGGGCTTGGCTGGGCTGGGTGGCCAGCCACTCGGCCAGGTGCAAGCCGTGCAGGCGCTGCATGGTCAGCAGGCGCGGCGTAGTGCGGTCCATGTACGGCTGGGGCAGCACCAGCTGCGGATGTTGCAGGTGCCGGGCAAACCACTGCAGCTGGCCAGCCTCGTGCAGATAGTCCAGCTCCTGCGTCAGCGTCTGGGCGATGTTGTCCATCACACGGGCCTGGATGTCGGCGTTGGGCAGTGCCTCGGGCCCCAGGCTGATGCCCTTGAGCAGCAGGCGCAGCAGGGCCAGGTCGCTCTGGATGGTGGCGGCCATACCGGGGTATTGCAGCTTCACGGCCACGGCCTCACCGCTGTGCAGCGTGGCGGCATGCACCTGGCCCAGGCTGGCGGCGGCAAAGGCCTGCAGGTCGAAGTCGGCAAACAGCGCCTCGGGGCTGTCGCCCAGCTCCTGGCGCAGCAGCTTGAGCACCAATGCGCGGTTCAGTGGGGTGACTTGGTAGTGGGCCCGGGCCAGCTGTTGGCGCACGCCTTCGGGCAGCAGGCCCAACTCCATGCTCAGTAGTTGCGAAGCTTTGAGCGCCGTGCCTTTGAGCTGGTTGAGCGCGGTGAAGGCGATGCGGCCCATCTTGGCCTCGTGCTCCACACGCGCAGTTTCCTTGTCAGTCGCACTGGTGCCGCGTTGTACCAGCCGCGTGGCCGAGCGTGCCAGCTGTGTGGCCCCGGCCTGTGCTGCGGCCGCGCCCACAATGGCGCCGCGCGCGAGCTTACTGGTGCGCGGTGCGTGCGGCATGCAGGGACTGGCTGAGCATTTTGGGGACGATGAGCCGGTGCACCGGTCCCACGATGGCCATGTAGGCGCGGCCCAGCGCGTTGTGGTTGTGCACTACGGTGCTGACCGACACCAGGGGCTGGCCGTCTTGCTGGTGCTTAAAGACCGATAGCTCTACACGCAAGTGCTTGTCGTCATCGAAGAGGATGACCTCGGGCGCAGACAGGTAGTCCACGCTGAAGATGCCCGCACGGTCGCCCACGGAGTAGCTGGCGGCGGGCTTGGCGTCTTGTGCCTGCATCTTCACCTCCAGGCCACCCAGGTGTTTGAGCCCCACCAGCCGCACGGCCTGGTTGCGCACCGACATCAGAAAGCTCATCCAGCCCGGGCTGTAGCCCATCACGGCCAGGTAGGTTTCCATGGCGCTGCTGCCGGGCTGTGGGTCAGCAAAGGTGTAGCAGTCGGCAAAGTCGGCACCTGCGGTGCGCAGGGCAATCTGGCTGTGTGCGGGCAGCGGGGTTTCGGTGATGGTGGCGGCGTTCATGGGGTCTTGGGAGTTTGTAATGTTTGGCGGGCGCGTTGCATCAGGTCCAGCCAGCCGCCGCCGGGTTGCAGCAGGCGCGCAAGCTGGCTGCGCAGCAAAAAGCCACCCAGCTCCAGCAGGCGGTCCACCAAGCCGCTGCGCAGGGCCAGGGTCAGCACGCCCAGGCTCAGGTCGGTCATGCGGGTGGTGTCGGCAAAACCGTCCGACGTGTCGCGCAGCCAGAAGCCCAGCACCGCGTAGACATAGTCCGCCATCAGGCTGGAGAGGCTGCCCTGAAAGCCGCAGGGCGGTATCTCGCCGCTGGCCTGCGTGGCTTCCAGCATCTCGGCAAACGCGGCCTGCAGCAGCGCCTTGCCGGGCAGGGTTCCGCTCAGCATCGCCAGGGGTGCTTTGTTGAGCAGTTGGTGCGCCAGGGCTACAAACTCGCGGTCGGGCAGCAGGGTTTCCAGCAGGTGGTCCACCAGCAGCTGCATGCGTTCTTGCAGCACAAATTTGTCCAGTCCTTTGGTCTTGCGCATGGCCGCCAGGGCGTCTTCCACGGCCTGTTCAAAGTAGGCCAGCACCAGTTTTTCCTTGCTGGGGAAGTACTTGTAGATGGTGGCATCGCCCATGTCGGCGGCGCGGGCGATCTGCTTCATGGTGGTGCCGTCAAACCCGTGCTGGGTCATCAGGTCCACCGCTGTGCGGATCAGCAGGCGGTGGCTTTGGGCTTGTTGGGCTTTGGTGGTGCGCATGGGGGAGTGTGGGCGTTTAGAGGGTGCCGTCCCAGCGGGCATCGGCGCGCAGGGCAGAGTAGGTCCAGATGCCACCGGCCAGGTCGGCCAGGCCAAACAGGATGATCATGGGGTTGCCCAGCCCGGCGAGGGCAAAGGCCGTGAACGCCACGAAGACGATAAAGCGTGTGTAGACGGACGCGACGAGGAAGGGCTTGAACTCATGGCTGGCGGCCACCCAGGCGTACACGCCGATCATGAAGGCCACCAGCCCCACCACGCGAATCCACACGTCGGGCGTGGGCGGTATCTGCAGCAGGGACAGCAGCAGGTTGGGCACGGTGATGAGCACGGCACCGGCCAAAAACAGGTAGACGGCGAAAACTTTGGCGCTGAAGGCGGAGCTGGACATGGAGGCTTCCTTTTTAGAGCGAGAGCCAACCGTAGCCAGTGGCAATGAGCAGGGGCCCGGTAGGCAGTGCGGCCCAGAACGGGGACTTGGGAAAGGCCGCGGCACCCAGCACACCGGTGAACAGCAGATAGCCGCCCACGATCTTCAGCAGTGCCAAGTCTCCCGTGGCCACTGCATGCAAGGCTGCGTGGCCGGCCAGCACCAGCAGCGGACCCAAGATCAGGAACCAGAAGGCGGTGCGACGTTCTTCCGTCGCACCGAACTGGCCGATGAAGCCACCGGCCCACGCCGCCCGCAGCGGGGCGTGGTACTTGCGCAGGCCATAGGCGATGTGCCCCAGACCGAGGAGGACCAAGAACCAAGCGGCAGTATGTGCCATGCAATGCCTTTATGAAAACTAGCTTTTCATAAATGTAGCATTAATGAGTATTTAAGGATAGTTGGTTTTATAAAGGTCTGCGATGGCCACGCCACTGCGCACCGCGCCCTCCAGCGTGGCGGGGTAGGGGCCGTCCACATAGTCGCCACAGGCCCACAGGCCGGGCGCGATGGCCTGGCGGGGGCGCACCAGTCCCGGCGTGCAGGCGAAGGTGGCGCGTTTTTCCACCACGGTTTGCAGCGGCGTGAGCGCCAAGCCCAGCTGCGCCTGCGCTTGGGCCAGCACTTGGGTTTGCAGGGTGTCGCGGTCGCCCTCGCTGGCGCTGACCACAAAGGCCAGCAAGCCCTGCGGGCCACCGAGCTGGCCGCGGTCGAATACAAACTGGGCCGGGTAGGCGCTGTCGCTGCGCAGCGCCAGCATGGGCTGGGTCAGGCGCGCGTTGGGCGCGTGGGTGTAGACGGTGGCAATGGCTTCAAACTGCAAGGCCTGCGCCGTAGCGGCCCAGGCCTGCATCGCGTTTGCTATGGTTTCAGGAGCTGCTTGCGCAGACTCCATAAGGGTTACGGCCGCATTGGATGATGAAGTCGCCCACAGCACGGCATCAAAGGGCTGGCCGTTCACCCGCCAACCGTTGCCTGTGGCTTGGGGGCTGATCTGCTCCACGCGCGTGCCCAGCTGCACCACGCCGCCCTGCGCCTGCAGCCAGTCGGCCGCTGCCTGCGGGAACAGCGTGGCCAGGTCGGCGCGCGGCAAAAGCAGGTTGGAACTGCCGCGCCCGCCAAACAGGGAGTCGCGCAGCACGGTCAGAAACACCTGGCCGCTGGCGCGTGCGGCCGGCGTGTTGAGGGCCGATACACACAGCGGGTCGATCATGGTGGCCAGCACGGTGGGCGTGAGCGTGCGGCACAGGTCGGCCACACTGGTCTGCGGCGCGCAGGCAAAGCCGCCCAGCTGCCAGCCAGTGGCGGCGCGCAGCAGGCTTCCTTTGTCGGCCCAGGTCCAGCCCTTGGCGCGCGCAATGCCGGCCAGCGCATCCAGCGGGCTGGGCCAGTCGGGCAGGGCCAAGCCGTCGCCGTCGGGGAACAGGAGCGTGAGCGGCAGGCGCAGCAGTGTTTGCTGCGGGTCCACACCCACGGTGCGCATGAGTTTCAGGGTTTCGCTGTAGGCGCCAATCAGGATGTGCTGGCCGTTGTCCAGCACCACGGGGGTGCCGTCTGGCAAAGTGCCATTTAAGGCTCTAGCCCGCCCCCCGACTGCGCGGGCTGCTTCGAAAACGGTAGCGTGGTGGCCGGCTTGGGTTGCCGTTACGGCAGCCGCCATGCCGGCCCAGCCGGCGCCGACGATGGCTACGTGCATAGGCCAGCCGAAGCAGGTTTGGCCGCCGGGCCGCCCCAAGGCCAAACGCAGCCCCCTTGGGGGGCAGGGAGCCACACGCAGTAGGCGACCGTAGGGGCCATGTTCATAGACGGCCGAGGGCTTGCACCTTCCACGCCAGCCAGAGCTTGCGCAGCGGCGTGAGTGCGATGCGCTGGTGCAGCACCTGGAAGTTGTCGGCCTCGATCTCGCGTAGCAGGGCGCGGTAGATGCTGGCCATCATCAGGCCGGGCTTTTGCGTGCGGCGGTCGGCGGCGGGGAGCAAGGCCAGGGCTTCGTCATACAGGCCCTGCGCGCGGGCGGCCTGAAATTTCATGAGCGCGGTGAAGCGGTCCGAATACGTGCGTTTCAGGATTTCATGCGCCTTCACATCAAACTGCTGCAGCTCGTTGACGGGCAGGTAGATGCGCCCGCGCATGGCGTCTTCGCCCACGTCGCGGATGATGTTGGTGAGCTGCAGGGCTTGGCCCAGCTTGTGGGCGTAGGCGGTGGTGTGCGGGTCGGTCTGGCCGAAGATGCGCGCCGCCACCTCGCCCACCACGCCGGCCACCAGGTGGCAGTAGCGCTGCAGGCCGGGGTAGTCCAGGTAGCGGGTTTGCTCCAGGTCCATCTGGCAGCCCTCGATCACGCCCAGCAGGTGGCGCGCCTCGATGCCGTAGACCGTGGTGTGCGGCATCAGCGCCTTCATCACCGGGTGGCTGGGTTGGCCGGCAAAGGCCTTGCCGACCTCGGTTTGCCACCAGGCCAGTTTGGTCGCAGCCACACCGGCGTCCACCATCTCATCCACCACGTCATCCACCTCGCGGCAAAACGCATAAAACGCGGTGATGGCGGCGCGCCGCGGTGCGGGCAGAAACAGGAAGGCGTAATAGAAGCTGCTGCCGCTGGCGGCGGCTTTGTCCTGGACGTATTGCTCTGGGGTCATGGCGGGGATTGTTACATCCCGCGGCCGCTTATTTGAATTCAGCGGGCTTGAAGAAGTACTCGTCCGGAATGGCCTGGAAGGCCTCGGTCAGCAGTGGGGTGTCCAGGGTGATGGTGTCGCGCTGAGAGAGCTTGGCTCGCAGCAGAGCGCGGCGCACCGAGGGGTCGGCGTTGAGCAGCTTCTGGAAGGAGCCGTCGGCAAAGGCGCGCTTGAGGCCCAGCAGAATGCTGGCGTGCAGCTCGGTCTGGTCCGGCCGCACATAGAACAGGCGGGCAAAGCGATACACCAGCAGCGTGTGGGCGTCCACCACCATCGAGGGCGCGAAGTCGCCGTACTGTTCAGAGAAGCCGTACACCTCGTTCAGGCCCAGGGGCAAAAAGTCGAAGCGCCTAGCCTCTAGCATGGGAAACAGCGATTCCAGCGTGGGCCCGGTGACGACCGCGATGCCGGCGGCCTGCATGATGGCGTTGTTGGACCAGCCAATGCCCTGGCCGGCACGGAAGCGTTGCAGGTGTGTGAGGCTGTGGACTCTGGCGAATTCCTCCTCCAGGCTGTGGTGGATCAGGCTGATGCGGTAGCCCAGCAGGCCGCGGTCGATGGGGAAGTAGACGGCGCTGAAGGTTTTTTCAAATTCAGCGCCCGAGCCAAAGTCGCACACGCTGACCTCGCCCCGGCGCAGCAGGGCGCGGGCACGCTCGTCGTTCACCGCCATGGGGTGCAGGCTCAGGCTGTAGGGCTTGCCGGACTTGGCCAACGCCAGTTCCAGCATGCGGTAGCCCAGGTTGTCCGCACCGTTGCCATTGAGGTTGGGGTAGACCACGGCACTGCCTTGGGCGCGGCCCGTGGGCAGGACGCCCAGCGCCACGCCAGCTCCGGCAAGGCGGAGCAGGCTGCGGCGGTTCCAACGGGGCTCTTTTTTTATTGCGTCTGGCGCAGGCAAAGGCATGGCGCCCATTGGAGCACGCTTACATGCGCGCAGCGCGCCACAGCAGTAGGGGAAAGTCCCAAGCCCGCAGCACCGGGCGCTGCGAGAGGGTGGTGTAGTGCAGCGCGGCGATCTTGTCCAGAATGCGCAGCCCGCCTTGCACCACCAGGCGCAGCTCCCAGCCCGCACGGCCTGGCAGGCGGTGTACCAGTTGCGAGCCTTTTAGCATGCTAGCCCTTGCTGCATCTGCGCAAGCAGCTATTAATTTGGTAGCGTTTTCGGTCTGGCGCTGGGCCAGGATGTCGGATTGGGGGACCCCAAACCGGGTGCGGGCGGCGTGGCTCAGGTAGTAGCGGCCGCGCGGAATGTCCACACTCAGGTCTTGCCAGAAGTTGATGAGCTGCAGCGCGGTGCAGATCGCGTCACTCTCGGCCAACGCCTGCGCGCTGTGCACGCCATACAGGTGCAACAGCAGGCGGCCCACGGGGTTGGCGGAGCGGCGGCAGTAGTCCCACAGCTCGGCGTCGTCGGCGTAGCCCGCGCCGTCGCGGGTTTTCTCGATGTCTTGCACGAAGGCGTCCAGCAGGTCGTGCAGCAGCTGCACCGGCAACCGGTGCGTGGCGATTGCAGCCTGCAGGGGGCCAAATACCTGGGGCCAGCCGGCAAATGCCGTGCCACCGTCGGCGGCCTGCTGCAGGGCCTGGCGGTAGGCCTGCAGGCTGGCCAGGCGCTGGGCTGGGGTGGCGTCGCCTTCGTCGGCGATGTCGTCCGCGGTGCGGGCAAAGTGGTAGATGGCGGCAATGGGTGCGCGCAGGTGGGCCGGGCACAGCCAGGAGGCTACGGGGAAGTTTTCGTAATGCGTGATGGGGGCGGCTGCGGTGGGCGCAGCGGGCAGGGGGCTTGGCATGGGCGCCATTGTGCCTTTCGGCCTATTTGCTGGGCCGCGCCTTGACAAAAAACAGTGCGTACCCTAAATTACTAACCATTCGGTCATTAGTGGTGCTGGGCGACGTGTCTGGCACCGTTTGTTTTTCTTTATTGCCTCCCCACCACCATGTCCACCAGAACTTTTTACACCGCAGGCGCTGTGCTCGCTGCCGCGCTGCTTGCCACCGCCTGCTCCAAGCCCGCCCCCTCCGAGGAGCCGGTGCGCGCGGTCAAGGTCAGCACGGTGGGCGCGTCCAGCATCCAGTCCGGCTCCGAGTTTTCAGGCGAGGTGCGGCCCCGCATTGAGTCGCGCCTGGGCTTTCGCGTGGCGGGCAAACTGGTGCGCCGCCCCGTGGAACTCGGGCAAATGGTGAAAGCCGGTCAGGTGCTGGCCCAGTTGGACCCGCAGGACTACAAACTGGCCACTGAAGCTGCCCGCGCCCAGGTAGCCGCTGCTGCCACCAACCGCGACCTGGCTGCTGCCGACTTCAAGCGCTTCAAGGAGCTGCGCGACCAGAACTTCATCAGCGGTGCCGAACTGGAGCGCCGCGAAGCTACCCTCAAAGCCGCCCAGGCCCAGCTGGACCAGGCGCAGGCCCAACTCAACAGCCAGGGCAACCAGGCGTCTTACACCACCCTGGTGGCCGACATGGCGGGCGTGGTGACCGCCATCAACGCCGAACCCGGCCAGGTGGTGAGCGCCGGCACGCCGGTGGTGCAGATTGCCCAGGATGGTCCGCGCGACGTGGTGTTCTCGGTGCCCGAAGACAAGGTGGTCATGATCAAGGCGGGCTCTGCTGTGGATGTGAAGGTGTGGGCCAGCAAGACCACCGTAAAAGGCGTGGTGCGCGAAGTGGCGGCCAGTGCCGACCCGGTGACGCGCACCTTTGTGGTGAAGGTGGCGCTGGATGCCAAGGATTCCCTGGCGCTGGGTACCACGGTGTCGGTGGTGCCGCAGGCGTTTGACCGCAGCGGCGTGCAAGTCATCAAGCTGCCCACCAGCGCGCTGGTGCAGAGCGGCAAGTCCACCGCCGTGTGGGTGCTGGACAGTGCCAGCATGACCGTGAAGCTGCAACCCATCACCGTGGCCACGGCCGATGGCAACGAGGCCGTGGTGGCCGATGGTTTGCAGCCCGGCATGCAGGTGGTGATTGCGGGTGTGCATGTGCTGTCGCCCGGCCAAAAGGTCTCCATTTACAAGGAAAAAATGCCTCTAGCCCCCGTGGGTGCTGCGCAAGCAGCTCCTGAAATCGTAGCGCCTGCGGTGGCCAAGGCCACCAGCGACACGGCTGCGAAGTGAGGCTGGCATGAACCTCGACGAACCCAAAGCCGGTTTTAACCTGTCCAAGTGGGCCCTGGACCACGCGGCGCTCACGCGCTACCTGATGATCGTGCTGCTCTTGCTGGGCGTGGCGTCCTACTTCCAGCTGGGGCAGGACGAAGACCCGCCGTTCACTTTCCGCGCCATGGTGGTGCGCACCTACTGGCCCGGCGCCACGGCGCAGCAGGTGGCTGAGCAGGTCACCGACAAGATCGAGCGCACCCTGCAAGAGGTGCCTTACGCCGACAAGATTCGCAGCTATTCCAAGCCCGGCGAGTCGCAGATCATTTTCCAGATCAAGGACTCCAGCAAACCGTCGGATGTGCCCAATGTCTGGTACAGCGTGCGCAAAAAGGTGGGTGATATCCGCGGCACCTTGCCCGGTGGCGTGGTCGGCCCGTTTTTTAACGATGACTTTGGCGACGTGTATGGCGTGATCTACGCGCTGGAGGCCGATGGCTTCAACTACGCCGAACTCAAGACCTTTGCCGACGACGTGCGCCAGCGCCTGCTGCGCGTGCCCGATGTGGCCAAGGTGGAGTTGTTTGGTGCGCAGGACGAGAAGCTGTACATCGAAATTTCGCAAAAACGCCTGGCCCAGTTGGGGCTGGACCTGAACCAGGTGCTGGCGCAACTGGGCCAGCAAAACGCAGTGGAATCCGCCGGTGCAGTGCAAACCCCGCTGGACGTGGTGCAGGTGCGCGTGGGCGGCCAGTTCAACCGGGTGGAAGAGCTGCAGGCGATGCCAATCCGCGGCGCCTCGGGCAACCAGTTGCAGCTCAAGGACATTGCGACCATCGCCAAAGGGTATGTGGACCCGCCGGCGGTGAAGGTGCACCACCAGGGCAAGGAAGTGATTGCGCTGGGCGTTTCCATGACCAAGGGCGGCGACATCATTGCGCTGGGCCATTCGCTGGAATCGGTGTTCAAGGGCATCGAGAAGGATTTGCCGGCCGGTATCAAGCTGGTGCAGCTGCAGGACCAGCCCAAGTCGGTCACCTCTTCGGTGAGCGAGTTTGTGAAGGTGCTGATCGAGGCCGTGGTGATTGTGCTGGCGGTGAGTTTTATTGCGCTGGGCCTGCACAAGCGCCCCGGCAAGAACCCTCTGTGGAAGCGCTGGATTCTGGACATCCGCCCCGGCCTTGTGGTGGGTATCACCATCCCGCTGGTGCTGGCGGTGACATTCCTCGGTATGTATTACTGGGGTATTGGCCTGCACAAAATTTCGCTGGGCTCGCTCATCATTGCGCTGGGCTTGCTGGTGGACGACGCCATCATTGCGGTGGAAATGATGGTGCGCAAGATGGAGGAGGGCTACGACAAGGTGCGCGCCGCCACCTTCGCCTACGAAGTTACCGCCATGCCCATGCTGACGGGCACCTTGATTACCGCGGTGGGCTTTTTGCCCATTGGCCTGGCCAAGTCCACCACCGGTGAATACACCTTTGCCATTTTTGCGGTGACGGTGCTGGCGCTGATCCTGAGCTGGTTTGTGTCGGTGTACTTTGTGCCTTACCTGGGCACGCTGCTGCTCAAGGAGCACAAGCACCATGCGGGCGAGGAGTCGGTCCACGCCGAGCACTTTGACACGCCGTTCTACAACATCTTCCGCAAAACGGTGAACTGGTGTGTGCAGCACCGCTGGATGACCATTGGTGCCACCATTTTGGTGTTCGCCTTGGGCATCGTCGGCATGGGCAAGGTGCAGCAGCAGTTCTTCCCGGACTCCAGCCGCCCCGAGGTGCTGGTGGATATCTGGTTCCCCGAGGGCACGTCCTTCGCGGCCAACCAGGAAGTCACCCAGCGTGTGGAGCAGCGCCTGATGCAGGAAGAGGGCGTCAACACCGTGAGCACCTGGATCGGCTCTGGCGTGCCGCGTTTCTATTTGCCGCTGGACCAGGTGTTCCCCCAGTCCAACGTGTCGCAGTTCATCGTCATCCCCAAAGACCTGAAGGTGCGTGAAACCCTGCGCGTGAAGCTGCCTGCGCTGCTGGCGAGCGAGTTCCCCGAGGTGCGTGGCCGCGTCAAGCTGCTGCCCAACGGCCCGCCTGTGCCGTACCCCGTGCAGTTCCGCGTCGTCGGCCCCGACCCGATTGCGCTGCGCGAGCGCGCTGATGAGGTGAAGGCCGTGGTGCGCACCAGCCCCAATATGCGCGGTGTGAACGACAACTGGAACGAGTCGGTCAAGGTGCTGCGTCTGGAAGTGGACCAGGCCAAGGCCCGCGCACTGGGCGTGACCAGCCAGTCCATCGCCCAAGCGTCCAAAACCGTGTTGGCTGGCACCACCGTGGGCCAGTACCGCGAAGGTGACAAGCTGATCGACATTGTGCTGCGCCAGCCGCTGGACGAGCGCAACGCCATTACCGACATTGCCAACGCCTACCTGCCCACGGCCAGTGGCAAGTCCATTCCGCTCACGCAGATCGCCAAACCGGTGTTCACCTGGGAGCCCGGTGTGATGTGGCGCGAGAACCGCGACTACGCCATCACGGTGCAGGGCGACATTGTGGAAGGCCTGCAGGGCGCCACCGTGACCGCTGAGCTGATGCCCCAGCTCAAGGTGCTGGAGGCCAAGTGGCAGAAGGCGGACATGCAGGGTTACCGCATCGAGGTGGCGGGGGCCGTGGAGGAAAGCTCCAAGGGCTCCGCGTCCATCGTGGCGGGAGTTCCCGTCATGCTGTTCCTGACCTTTACGCTGCTGATGCTGCAGCTACAAAGCTTCAGCCGCGCGCTGCTGGTGTTCATCACCGGGCCGCTGGGCATTGCCGGTGTGGCGGGGGCGCTGATCCTGCTAGGCCGTCCATTTGGTTTTGTGGCGCTGCTGGGTGTGATCGCCCTGATGGGCATGATCCAGCGCAATTCGGTGATCCTGATCGACCAGATCGAACAGGACCGCGCCAATGGCATCCCGGCCTGGGATGCGATTGTGGAGTCCGCCGTGCGGCGTCTGCGCCCCATCGTGCTGACGGCTGCCGCTGCGGTGTTGGCCATGATTCCGCTGTCGCGCTCGGTGTTCTGGGGGCCCATGGCCGTGGCCATCATGGGTGGGCTGATCGTGGCGACCGTGCTGACGCTGCTGGCCTTGCCCGCTATGTACGCCGCATGGTTTCGGGTCAAGAAGGAGCCTTCCGCAGCGACTTGAGGAGAGTCGGTCTTTCCGCAGGTTAAAATAGCGGGCTGACCGATTTCAAATGGGTGGTCCAGGCCTTGTGGGTATGTCCCGCAAGTGCATCAGGCCTCCCATTTCTGTTTTTTGCGCGGGTGGCGAAATTGGTAGACGCACCAGGTTTAGGTCCTGACGCTGGCAACAGTGTGGGGGTTCGAGTCCCCCCCCGCGCACCAACCTTTAACAGGCACCTTTGACCGGTGCCGCAGGTGAAAGTCCTGCCAAAACCACAATTAGGAGTTAGCCATGGCCGTTACTGTAGAAACTCTGGAAAAGCTGGAGCGCAAGATCACGTTGACACTGCCTGTGGGCGTGATCCAGACTGAAGTGGACAGCCGTCTGCGCAAGCTGGCCCGTACCGTGAAGATGGACGGCTTCCGTCCCGGCAAAGTGCCCATGAATGTGGTGACACAGCGCTACGGTTACTCCGTGCACTACGAAGTGATGAACGACAAAGTGGGCGAGGCTTTCGCCACTGCCGCCAACGAAGCCAAGCTGCGCGTGGCGGGTCAGCCCAAAATCACCGAGAGCGAAACCGCTGCTGAAGGCCAAATGGCATTCGATGCCATTTTCGAAGTGTTCCCCGAAGTCAAGATCGGTGACCTGGCTACCGCCGAAGTCGAAAAGCTGGCTGCTGACGTGACCGACGAAGCCATCGACAAGACCATCGAGATTCTGCGCAAGCAGCGCCGTACCTTTGCCCAGCGCGCCCAAGGCACTGCTGCGCAAGACACTGACCGTGTCACTGTGGACTTCGAAGGCAAGATCGACGGTGAACCCTTTGCCGGTGGCAAGGCCGACGACTTCCAGTTCATCCTGGGCGACGGCCAGATGCTGAAAGAATTTGAAGACGCAACACGTGGCATGAAGACTGGCGAAAGCAAGACTTTCCCCTTGGCTTTCCCCGCTGATTACCATGGCAAGGATGTGGCCGGCAAGACTGCTGATTTCATGGTTACCCTGAAGAAGCTGGAAGCTGCCAATTTGCCCGCCGTGGACGGTGAGCTGGCCAAGTCCCTCGGTATTGCCGAAGGCACTGTGGAAGCGCTGCGTGCAGACATCCGCAAGAACCTGGAGCGCGAAGTCAAGTTCCGTTTGCTGGCCCGCAACAAGCAAGCGGCCATGGACGCCTTGGTGTCCAAAGCTGAGCTGGACTTGCCCAAGTCGAGCGTGCAGGCAGAACTGGATCGCATGGTCGAAAACGCCCGTGCGGATCTGAAGCAACGCGGCATTAAAGATGCTGACAAGGCACCGATTCCTGACGACATCTTCCGCCCCCAAGCTGAGCGCCGCGTGCGCCTGGGCCTGGTAGTGGCTGAGCTGGTGCGTGCCAATGACCTAGCTGCCAAGCCTGAGCAGATCAAGGCCCACGTGGACGAGTTGGCTGCGAGCTACGAAAAGCCTGCTGATGTGGTGCGTTGGTACTTTGGTGACAACCGCCGTATGGCTGAAGTGGAAGCGATCGTGATTGAGAACAACGTGACCGATTTCGTGTTGGCCAAGGCCAAAGTCACTGCCAAGGCGGTGTCCTTTGACGAACTGATGGCGCAAAACTGATCGGCCATGCGATTGGCGTGCCTGGCGCGCTAAATTGAAAATGGGGCTTGCGCAGGACTTGCAGTCCGGCGGTCAAGCCCCATTTGCATGGCGGGTTCGGTTTTTTCGGTACAGTTACACCATTCAATTTGGAGAGCTTATGAACGTGAAATATGGAATGTCCGGCGCAATGGAAACGCAGGCTTTGGGCATGGTTCCCATGGTCATCGAGCAGTCAGGCCGCGGCGAGCGCTCCTACGACATTTATTCACGCCTGCTCAAAGAGCGCGTGATTTTCCTGGTCGGTCCGGTCAATGACCAGACCGCCAACCTGGTGGTCGCGCAGTTGCTGTTCCTGGAAAGCGAAAATCCTGACAAGGACATCTCGTTCTACATCAACTCTCCTGGTGGCTCGGTCAGCGCCGGCATGGCGATTTTCGACACCATGAACTTCATCAAGCCTGATGTCTCCACCTTGTGCACCGGCATGGCCGCCAGCATGGGCGCGTTCCTGCTGGCTGCTGGAGCCAAGGGCAAGCGTTTCTCGCTGCCCAACTCCAAGGTCATGATTCACCAGCCTTTGGGTGGCACGCAAGGCCAGGCCACGGAGATCGAGATCCACGCTCGCGAAATCCTCAAGACCCGCGAGCAGCTCAACAAGATCTTGGCTGAGCGTACGGGTCAGCCGCTGGAAAAGATCGAGCGTGATACTGAGCGCGATTACTACCTGTCTGCCGATGAAGCCAAAGAATACGGCTTGGTGGACCAAGTGATCACCAAGCGCCCCTGATAGTGCGGCTTTAGCCCCCTCCGACGGTGTCTTTCTGCTCGAAAGGCACCGTTTTTATTTGGTTATCATTGCTTAACTTAGCGAAAAAGGCAGACTTCACATGGCCGAGAAAAAAGGCGCAACCGGCGAAAAAACCTTGTACTGCTCTTTTTGCGGCAAGAGCCAGCATGAGGTGAAAAAGCTGATCGCCGGCCCGTCGGTGTTTGTGTGCGATGAGTGCATTGAACTCTGTAACGAGATCATTCGCGACGAGCTCCCCGCCACCACCGAAGGCAAGGATGCGCGCAGCGATCTGCCCACCCCTGCCGACATCAAGGCCAATCTGGACAATTACGTGATCGGCCAGGAGCCCGCCAAGCGCACACTGGCGGTTGCGGTGTACAACCATTACAAGCGTCTCAAGCACAAGGAAAAAGCCAAGAAGGACGACGTCGAGCTGGCCAAGAGCAATATCTTGCTGATTGGTCCCACCGGCTCTGGCAAGACCCTGCTGGCCCAAACGCTGGCGCGCATGCTCGATGTGCCGTTTGTGATGGCAGATGCCACCACGCTAACCGAAGCGGGTTATGTGGGCGAAGATGTGGAGAACATCGTTCTCAAGTTGCTGCAAAGCTGCAACTACGATGTGGAGCGGGCCCAGCGCGGCATTGTTTACATCGACGAAATTGACAAAATTTCGCGCAAGTCGGACAACCCCTCCATCACGCGTGATGTGTCGGGCGAAGGCGTGCAGCAGGCTTTGCTAAAGCTCATTGAAGGCACCATGGCCAGCGTGCCGCCCCAGGGGGGGCGCAAGCATCCCAACCAGGACTTTGTGCAGATCGACACCACGAACATCCTGTTTATCTGCGGTGGCGCCTTTGCGGGCCTGGAGAAGGTCATTGAGCGTCGCACCGAGTCTTCGGGTATCGGCTTTGGAGCCGCCGTCAAGAGCAAGCAGCAGCGCGCCTTGACCGAGGTCTTCAAGGAAGTGGAGCCAGAGGATTTGATCAAGTTCGGTTTGATTCCCGAATTGGTCGGTCGCATGCCCGTGGTCGCGACTCTGGCCGAGCTGACCGAAGATGCGTTGGTGCAAATCTTGACCGAACCCAAGAATGCCTTGGTCAAGCAATACGCCAAGCTTTTGGCCATGGAAGGCGCTGAGCTGGAAATCCGCCCCGCTGGCCTCAAGGCGATTGCCAAGCGTGCTTTGGCACGCAAGACCGGCGCACGTGGGTTGCGCTCCATTTTGGAACAGTCCCTGATTGACACCATGTACGAGTTGCCCAATGCGGGCAACGTGGAAAAAGTGGTGGTGGATGAGTCCACCATCGAAGAGAACCAGCCTCCCTTGCTGGTGTACCGCGAGTCGGCCAAGAAGGCGTAATGCATTTCCGCCCAAGGGTCCAATTAACAGGGCTTTTGGGTGAGTACACCTGAAATCGCAGGCCATGCTGCCAACCATAATGGCAGTGCGCTTGAATTTCAGGCAACTCGGTCCATATTCAACAGGTAACGAAAAGGTTCCCCATGTCTGGCCACACACCCCTGCCTGCTACCCCCATTGATTTGCCACTGTTGCCGCTGCGTGACGTGGTTGTTTTTCCCCACATGGTGATCCCGCTGTTTGTGGGGCGCCCCAAGAGCATCAAGGCGCTGGAAGCCGCGATGGAAGCCGATCGTCGCATCATGCTTGTCGCCCAGAAGGCTGCGGCCAAAGATGATCCTGTCGTGTCGGACATGTTCGATGTGGGCTGCGTGTCCACCATCCTGCAAATGCTGAAGCTGCCGGATGGTACGGTGAAGGTGTTGGTGGAAGGCCATCAGCGCGCCACCGTGAACGAAATTGTTGAGGGTGAGCAGCACTTCTCCGCCAACGTCACCCCCATCGAAGCCGCTGACGAAAACACGGATGACGCCCGCAAGGCCGCCAGCGAAGTGGAGGCTCTGCGCCGTGCGGTGATGCAGCAGTTTGACCAGTACGTCAAGCTGAACAAGAAGATTCCGCCCGAGATCCTGACCTCCATCTCCAGCATTGACGATGCCGGCCGTCTGGCCGATACGATTGCCGCGCATTTGCCCCTGAAGTTGGACAGCAAGCAGACCGTGCTGAGCCTGCCGCTGGTCAAAGACCGTCTGGAAAACTTGTTCGAGCAAATCGAGCGCGAAGTCGACATCCTGAATGTGGACAAGAAAATTCGTGGTCGCGTGAAGCGCCAGATGGAGAAGAACCAGCGCGATTTCTATTTGAATGAGCAAGTCAAGGCTATCCAGAAGGAGTTGGGCGAGGGCGAGGATGGCGCTGACATCGAGGAGATCGAGAAGAAGATCAAGGCAGCCAAGATGCCCAAGGAGGCCTTGAAGAAGGCCGAGGCTGAACTGAAGAAGCTGAAGTTGATGTCGCCCATGTCGGCCGAGGCCACCGTGGTGCGCAACTACATCGAGGTGCTGACGGGTCTGCCCTGGACCACCAAAACCAAGATCAAGCACAACCTGGTGAATGCCGAGAATGTGCTGAACGAAGACCACTACGGCCTGGACAAAGTCAAGGACCGCATCCTGGAATACCTTGCAGTGCAACAACGCGTGGACAAGGTCAAGGCGCCCATCCTGTGCCTGGTAGGCCCTCCTGGCGTGGGTAAGACGTCTCTGGGTCAATCCATTGCCAAAGCCACCGGCCGCAAGTACGTGCGCATGGCCCTGGGTGGCATGCGGGACGAGGCCGAGATCCGTGGCCACCGCCGTACCTACATCGGTGCCATGCCTGGCAAAGTGTTGCAAAGCCTGTCCAAGGTTGGTACCCGCAATCCGCTTTTCCTGCTGGATGAAATCGACAAACTGGGCACGGACTTTCGAGGTGACCCCAGCAGCGCGCTGCTGGAGGTGCTGGACCCCGAGCAGAACAACAAGTTTGGCGACCACTATGTCGAGGTCGATTACGACCTCAGCGATGTGATGTTTGTGGCGACATCCAATTCGATGAACATTCCTCCGGCCCTGTTGGACCGCATGGAAGTGATCCGTCTGTCGGGATATACCGAAGACGAGAAGACCAATATCGCCATCACTTACCTGCTGCCCAAGCAGATGAAGAACAATGGTGTGAAGACGGCGGAGCTGGCAGTGTCGGAAGACGCGGTACGCGATATCGTGCGCTATTACACGCGGGAAGCCGGTGTGCGTTCGCTGGAGCGTGAACTCTCCAAGATTTGCCGTAAGGTGGTCAAGGGCTTGTTGCTCAAAAAGCTGACGCCTCAGGTGCTGGTGACGGTGGACAACTTGAACGATTTCCTAGGCGTGCGCAAGTACACCTACGGCCGTGCTGAAGAGCAGAACCAGGTCGGCCAAGTGGTTGGTCTTGCCTGGACGGAAGTCGGTGGTGATTTGCTGACCATTGAAGCCGCTTTGACGCCCGGCAAAGGTGTGATCACGCGTACTGGTTCGCTGGGCGATGTGATGAAAGAGTCGGTTGAGGCTGCCCGTACCGTGGTGCGTAGCCGTTCACGTCGTTTGGGCATCAAGGATGAAGTGTTCGAGAAGAAGGACATCCACATCCACGTGCCCGATGGTGCAACTCCCAAAGATGGGCCCAGCGCAGGTGCTGCGATGGCGACTGCGTTTGTGTCGGCTTTGACCGGAATTCCAGTGCGTGGGGACGTGGCGATGACCGGCGAAATCACCTTGCGGGGCGAGATCACCGAAATCGGCGGACTCAAGGAAAAGCTGCTGGCCGCGCTACGTGGTGGCATCAAGACAGTGTTGATTCCTGAGCAGAACGCCAAGGACCTGCAGGACATTCCTGAGAACGTGAAGAACGGTCTCGAGATTGTGCCGGTGCGTTGGATAGACCAGGTGTTGGAGCTGGCGCTGGAAAGCCATCCCATTCCCCTGACGGACGAAGAGGTGCTGCCCGCGACGGCTGTGGCTGCCATTGCGCCTGCCGTGCAATTGGATGATTCCGTCAAACACTAAGTGCTGACATTTTTTGAGTCGTAGTGGACTTAGGCTAAGAAAGTAGGCTATAATTTGAGGCTTGAAACGCGGGAATAGCTCAGTTGGTAGAGCGATACCTTGCCAAGGTATAGGTCGAGAGTTCGAGCCTCTTTTCCCGCTCCAATTTCGTACTGGAGTGTCGTTTCTAGTGCAGTGTCAGTTTATGCGGGAATAGCTCAGTTGGTAGAGCGATACCTTGCCAAGGTATAGGTCGAGAGTTCGAGCCTCTTTTCCCGCTCCAATTCAAAAAATGGAAGTCTTGACTTCCATTTTTTTATTCAAAGTGGCGCGGTAGCAAAGCGGTTATGCCCCGGATTGCAAATCCGGTTAGTCCGGTTCGACTCCGGACCGCGCCTCCAGATTTTTCTGGTCACAAACGCCTCGTCGGCCTCGGTTGGCGGGGCGTTTTTGTTTGACAATAGACCCACGTGCCTGAGTGGTGAAATAGGTAGACACATCGGACTTAAAATCCGCCGCTTCGTGAATAACGGGCGTACCGGTTCGATTCCGGTCTCAGGCACCAACCACTACTGCTATGTCGAACTACAACGCCCCTTTTGAAATCCATGTCCATGGTCAGGTGATGCTGCGTGCAGACGTGACCTTCGCCCAGTTGCAAGATGCGTTGAAGCCGATGTGGAAATACGCTGGCGCCAAGTCGCTGACGGACGGCGCCAAAAGCAGCTACGAGGATGAACCGGGCATCCAGCTTGATGCGCATGACCATGTGCTGCAGATGTGCTGGACCGTGGCCGGGGATGAAGACTTCCGCCAGACACTGGACGAAGTTTGTATGAACCTCAATGAGTTGGCCGATGCGGGGGCCGCGATTGAGGTCACTTTCTATGACTCCGAGTTCGACGAGGATGAGCCGTCTTCCAGTGCCGCGTCACGGGACGATTTCGTGGTCCTGTTCGTCGGCCCTAACCCGGCCTCCATCATGCAAGTCCAGCGCGATCTGTTGGTGCAGGATGTCATCAACCTGATGGAGCGCCACTTTGATGGCTCTGAGTTGGGCGGTGTGGTAGCGGAAGTCGACAAGCTGTTTACCCAGCGCTTTGATGCGCTCGTCAGCTCGTTGGAGATTGGCAAGCCCCCACGGGGATCGGGGGGCGGTTTTGGCGGTGGCCACGGCAGCGGACGCAAGCCACGGCATTTGCACTGACCCCTTTTTTTGCGTGTTTGGGCACGCTGGCACGTATACTGAATTCACCGTTGGCCATGTAGCCTGAGATCCCTAGATTTCCGTGTCGTTGCGCGTTTCCAAAAAGACATCCATGCTTAAAAAAATTAGCGTTCAGCAATTGACAGTTGGCATGCACCTCAAGGAGTTTTGTGGTTCGTGGATGGAGCATCCGTTCTGGCGCACTGGCTTCGTCATCACGGACCCCAAGGACATCACCACGATCTTGGCCAGCAGTATCAAAGAAGTCTGGATTGATAGCAGCAAGGGCCTGGATGTGGCCGATGGGCAGTTTGTGGTCACCGAATCTGAGTCGGAAGAACTGGTGGAAGAGGAGTTGCGCCAAGCGGTGTCAGCCCAGCGCGAAGTAGCACCGGTTTCGATGAGCGTTGAATTGCAACGTGCTGCCAAGATTTGCTACCAATCCAAACAGGCCGTCATGTCCATGTTCCAGGAGGCCCGCATGGGCAACACTGTGGATGCGGGCAGTGCCAAGCAGATGGTGGAAGAAATCACGGACTCGGTGACGCGCAACCCGGGTGCTTTGATCAGTTTGGCCCGACTCAAGACGGCAGACGACTACACCTATATGCATTCTGTCGCCGTGTGCGCCATGATGGTGGCGCTGGCCAAGCAACTGGGCTTGGACGATGACCAAACCCGTCTGGCTGGCTTGGCCGGCCTTATGCATGATTTGGGCAAGGCAGCCATGCCCATGGACGTGCTGAACAAACCGGGCAAGTTGACTGATGCCGAGTTCGCGATCATCAAAACCCACCCCCAAGAAGGTTTCCGGCTGCTCAAGACGGGTAAGGATGTGGACCCGGTGGTGCTGGATGTGTGCCTGCACCACCACGAAAAAACCGATGGCTCTGGCTACCCGGAGGGTTTGAAGGCTGACCAGATCAGTCTGTTCGCCAAGATGGGGGCGGTTTGCGATGTGTACGACGCTATTACCTCCAACCGCCCTTATAAAACTGGCTGGGACCCGGCCGAATCGTTGCGCAAGATGGCCGAATGGGCCAATGGACATTTCGACGGCAAAGTCTTTCAAGCCTTTGTCAAAAGTCTGGGGATTTACCCGATTGGATCACTGGTGCGACTGAGTTCGGGGCGCTTGGGCGTGGTGGTGGAGCAGACAACAAAGTCGCTGACGACGCCCTGTGTGAAGGTGTTTTTTTCCACCAAATCCAATATGCGGATCGTCCCCGAGATGGTGGATTTGTCCAAGCCCAGCGTGAACGACAAAATCGCCAGCCGCGAAGATCCGGCCAAATGGCGCTTTACCGATTTGAACGAGTTATGGTCCGGCTTGCCCAATGCGCCTTGGTAAGGATGCGGATTTTGAATGAAATAGGTCGCTAGCCCTCGTGAATGCTGCGTGAGTAGCTATCAAAAAAAGAGCAAGTGTTCGGGCACTTGCTCTTTTTTTGTTTTAGCAGCCTCGGGTGATGGGCATCTCAACCGGTTTGGGATTGAGTGCGTATTTTCCCAGTTCCAGTTTGGCAATGGCGTTGCGGTGCACCTCATCCGGGCCGTCAGCAAAGCGCAGCGTGCGGGCTTGGGCGTAGCTGTAGGCCAAGGGAAAGTCGTCGCACATGCCGCCGCCACCGTGTACTTGTATTGCCCAGTCGATGACTTCGCAGGCCATGCTGGGAGCCACGACCTTGATCATCGCAATTTCATTTCTGGCAAATTTATTGCCACCCATGTCCATCATCCAGGCCGCCTTGAGCGTAAGCAGGCGCGCCATGTCGATTTTGCAGCGGGCTTCGGCAATGCGTTCTTGTGTCACCGTCTGTGCAGCAATCGGTTTGCCAAATGCAATACGGCTGGAGGCGCGTTTGCACATCAGCGCCAGCGCACGCTCGGCCAGGCCGATCATGCGCATGCAGTGGTGGATGCGCCCGGGGCCGAGGCGACCCTGGGCAATCTCGAAGCCGCGACCTTCGCCCAACAGGATGTTGGAAGCCGGCACGCGCACGTTTTCAAACAGCATCTCCATGTGGCCATGGGGTGCGTCGTCGTAGCCAAACACATTGAGCGGGCGCACTAAGGTGATGCCTTGGGTGTCGGCCGGCACCAATACCATACTTTGCTGGGAATGGCGAGGCGCCTCGGGATCGGTCTTGCCCATGGTGATGTAGACGGAGCAGCGTGGGTCACCGGCACCGGAAATCCACCACTTGCGGCCGTTGATCACATACTCATCACCTTGGCGCTCAATACGCGTTTCGATGTTGGTCGCATCGCTGGACGCCACATCCGGTTCAGTCATGGCAAAAGCCGAGCGGATCTTGCCCTCCAGCAGGGGCTTGAGCCAGCGCGCCTTGTTCTCGTCCGAGCCATAACGGGCGATGGTTTCCATATTGCCGGTGTCGGGGGCCGAGCAGTTGAACACTTCGCTGGACCACAGGACGTGGCCCATGATCTCGGCCAATGGGGCGTATTCCTGGTTCGTCAAACCTGCGCCGTGGTAGCCCGACGCCTCGGCGCTGTCCACCGGCAAGAACAGGTTCCACAGCCCTGCAGCTTGGGCCTTGGGTTTGAGGTTTTCGATGGTTTGCAGCGGGGTCCAGCGCTTGCCGGCCGCGGTGTTGGCCTCGATCTCTGCGTGATACGCGCCCTCGGAGGGGTAGATGTGTTCGTCCATGAACTTGAGCAGGCGGGTCTGCAAGTCTTTGGTCTTGGGGGAGTAGTCAAAATCCATGGAGTCTCCGGGGGGGTAGATGTGTGTGTGGTGTAGAAAGCTTCAGGCCTGGCGGGCAAACTTCCATGCCATCTGGGCCAGTGGGCGGGCACCTGCAGCGGAGCTCACGGCCTGTGCGCTGGAGGCCGTGCCAGCCTCTACGCGCTTGGCAATACCTTGCAAGATGGCCGCGATGCGGAACATGTTGTAGGCCATATAGAAGTTCCAGTCCGCCTTGAGCTGCGCGGGCTCGGCCAGGCCAGTGCGGTCGCAGTACATGCGGATGTAGTCGTCTTCGCTGGGGATGCCCAGCGCAGCAAAGTCCAACCCGCCAATGCCGCGGAAGGCGCCGGGCGGAATGTGCCAGGCCATGCAGTGGTAGCTGAAGTCGGCCAGTGGGTGCCCCAGCGTAGATAGCTCCCAGTCCAGCACGGCACGTACCTTGGCCTCGCTGCTGTCAAACATCAGGTTGTCCAGGCGGTAGTCACCGTGCACGATGCTGACCATGCTGTCATCGCGTGCCATGGCGGGAATGTTCTTGGGTAGCCATTCCATGAGCTGGTCCATCTCGGGGATGGGCTGTGTGATGGAGGCCACGTACTGTTTGCTCCAGCGACCAATCTGCCGCTCGAAGTAATTGCCGGGCTTGCCATAACCCGCCAGTCCGCGTTCCGCAAACTTGACCGTGTGCAGGGCGGAGATCACGCGGTTCATCTCGTTGTAGATGGCGCCACGTTGTTCGGTCGTCATGCCGGGCAGGGACTGGTCCCACAACACGCGGCCCTGCATGAACTCCATCACGTAGAACGCACGTCCGATGACGGATTCGTCTTCACACAGACAGTGCATCTGCGGCACCGGCACATCGGTGCCATGCAGGCCCTGCATCACCGCAAACTCGCGCTCCACTGCATGGGCCGATGGCAGCAGCTTGGCTACCGGGCCGGGCTTGGCGCGCATCACATAACTTTTGCCGGGTGTGTTGAGCTTGTAGGTGGGGTTGGATTGGCCGCCCTTGAACATCTCCACTTCCAATGGTCCGGCATAGCCTGGCAGGTGGCCTTGCAGCCAGCTGTCCAGGGCTGCCACGTCAAATACGTGTTGGCCGGAGACGGAACGGGTGCCGATAAAGTGGTCAAAGTCGCTCATGCAGATGGCGTCGTGTAAAGGTCGAAAACTAGTTGTCCGCGTCAATGATGCGCATGAGCGCGGCGCGATCGCGTATCACCAGGCCGCCGGGTTCGATGCGAATGGCATCCTCGCGCTCCATGGCCTTGAGCTCCTGATTCACGCGCTGGCGCGACGCACCCAGTAGCTGCGCCAGTTCTTCCTGTGCCAGTTGCAGGCCAATACGCACCTCGCTGCCATCGCTGAGCGAGGGCACACCGTAGCTGCGTACCAGGTGTAGCAGTTGCTTGGCCAGGCGCGCGCGCAGGGGCAGGGTATTCAGGTCTTCCACCAAGCCGTAGAGCTGGCGAATGCGCCGTGCGTGCAGGCGCAGCATGGCTTCGTACAGCTCCACATGGTTGGCCAGGATTTTGCGGAAATCCGCCTTGGCCACGCAGAGGATGGTGGTGTCCCCGTGCGCATAGGCGTCGTGGGTGCGACGGTCCCCATCGAAGATCGCCACATCGCCAAACCAGATGCCCGGCTCCACATAGGTCAGCGTGATCTGCTTGCCCGAGATCGAGGTGGAGCTCACGCGCACCGCACCCTTGGCGCAGGCAATCCATTCTTCGGGCGGCTCGCCGCGCGCTGCAATCAGCTCGCCGTCTTTGTAACGTTTGACGTAGGCGCATCGAAGAATGTCGTGTTTGAGAGAAGGCGAGAGGGATGAAAACCAGCGCCCCGCGTTGATTGCAGTGCGTTCATCAATGGTAAGAATGGGGTCGTCCATGGCCTGTCTTTTGGGTGACTTGCTGAAGGGAAATCTCGCCCACATTGTCACCCCCGGGACCTCGCTGGGTGCATGCGGGTGTCGCCAGTGCGTCTGGTGCCGGTACTACTCTTCTTCGTGCAGCAGGCTCAGGCCAATGGCGCCGCGCCGCCGCAGCCATGGGCTGGGGCGGTAGCGTGGGTCGCCGTAGACGGTTTGCATGTTGAACAACACTTCCAGCACATTGGTGGGGCCACACAAATTGCCCAGTGCCAAGGGGCCCATGGGATAACCCAAGCCCAGTGTTACTGCGGTCTCCAGATCCCTGGGGCTGCAAATGCCTTGTTGACACATATCCGCCGCAATGTTGACGATGTTGGCCACCACGCGCTGGGTCACAAAGCCGCCGCTGTCGCGCACCACACTCACGGCTTTGCCATCGCGCGCAAACAGCGCATGGGCAGCATCGCGCATGTCGGTGCGCGTGGCCGGGTTGGTTGCCAGCACGCGGCGCTTGGTGCCTGCATCGTCCAGCAGCATGTCGATGCCCACCGTGCGCGCCGGGTCCAGCCGCTCCACCACGGCCACGGTGGTGATGTCAAAGCCCAATGGCGCCACCAGCGTCAGCGCCAGTGGGGAAGGGGATTGCCCGGTCTCGATCTTTGCGCCCAGGTTCTTCAACAGCATCAGCAGTTCCATGCGCCGGGATGCACGGGGCGACAACCACACGGGGGGCATCTCGTCGACCACGGGCACGGGCGGTTCGGCGGGCAGCGTGGCGTGGTCGTCGGCGTATTGGTAGAACCCTTCGCCAGCCTTGCGCCCGGTCAGGCCCCCGGCCAGGCGCTGGGCGGTGATCACGCTGGGACGGTAGCGCGGCTCCTCGTAGTACTGCTGGTAGATGGATTCCATCACCGGGTGCGACACATCCAGCCCCGTCAGGTCCATCAACTCAAATGGCCCCAGCTTGAAGCCGACCTGGTCGCGCAAGATGCGGTCGATGGTGGCGAAGTCCGCTACACCTTCCGACACGATCCGCAGGGCCTCGGTGCCATAGCCACGCCCAGCATGGTTGACGATGAAGCCTGGTGTGTCTTGTGCCAGTACCGGTGTGTGGCCCAGATCCTTCGCGTATTGCTGCAAGGCCTGCACCACTGCGTGCGCAGTCTTGAGGCCCGGGATCACCTCCACCACTTTCATCAGTGGCACCGGGTTGAAGAAGTGAAATCCGGCCAACTGCGCCGGACGTTGCAGACCCGCTCCCAGTGCAGTAATGGACAGGGACGAGGTGTTGCTGGCCAATATGGCGGTAGGGGGTAGGCAGGATTCCAGGGTTTGTAGCAGTAGGGTTTTGACATCCTGCTGTTCCACCACGGCTTCCACCACCAGTGTGCAAAGCGACAGCGCTTGCAGAGTCGCAACCGGGCGGATGCGGGCCGTGAAGATGTCCACATCACTCGCAGCGATGCGGCCCTTGTTTGCCAGGGTGCGCCATTGCATTTGCAAGGTGGTACAGGCAGCTTGTGCGGTGCCTGGGGCTGTGTCAAACAGCCAGACGGTGCTGCCGGCCTCGGCTGCTATTTGGGCAATGCCGCGCCCCATGGCGCCGGCACCGACGATGCCAATGTGTTCAAAGTATGGATTCATGCCCGAATTATCTGGCGCAGCAGCCCAGGTGTCAGGGGTGTTGCCGGTGGCTCGGCCCCTTTTTCAGGCCGTTGGGGTGTGCGAGAATCGATTGCATCAATGAAGCCGGTCTTTCAATTCAACCATTCCGCCCTTGGGGTGGTGCTCCTGTGTGCCGCCATGGGCAGCAGTGCATTGACCCTGGGCCGCGCCCGGGGTGCTGCCTTGTTGGGGCAGCCCTTGCAGATCACCGTGCCAGTGCAGATTGCCGCGGATGAAGATGCCAGCGGCGTGTGTTTTGAGGCCGATGTGTTTTACGGTGAGGTGCGCCAAGAGTCCACCCGGGTGTCCATCACCCCTGAGCGAAATGCCGCAGGTAAGCCGACGGCTGTGCGTATCCAGGCTCGCATGCCGGTCGATGAGCCTGTGGTGTCGGTGTACCTTCGGTCGGCCTGTGGAGTTTCCACATCCCGCCGTTACGTGCTGTTGGCCGACTTGGTCTCCGAGCTCAGCCCGGCACTGGTTCCCAGCGCACAGGTCCAGCCCGCACGTCCGTCAGCGGTGGTGTCATCCGGGGAGCGTGCCCCATCCAGCACCCCGGCTGCGGTAGATACGGGGAATATGGCTCCCACCGCAACGTTGGTGGTCAAACCAGCACCGACGCCTGCGGCACCTGCCAAAAGAACAGCTCCGCGCACCGATGCCGCCCAACCCAGCGGCAAGACGCCAACCGCCAGTCGGCCACGCCTCAAACTGGCACCGCTGGATTTGTCGCAGGATTGGGATCCGGCGCTCAAGTCGTCTTCTGAGTTGTTGGTGCCGCCGGTGGAGGATTTGCAAAAACGCCTTGCGGCAGCGGCACTCTGGAAAACCCTAAACCTCACCCCAGAAGAGGTCTTGCAAGATGCTGCGCGTTTACAAGGGCTTGAGCAAAGCGTAGGCAAGCTCTCTGAGCAAACTGCACAAAACCAACGCCAGATGCAGACGCTGCTGGCGCGCCTGGAAAAGTCAGAATCCGAACGCTATTCCAATCCGCTGGTCTATGCCCTGGTCGCCGGATTGCTGGCCTTGGCTGGTGGCATGGTGTGGTTGTGGCTCCGCTTGCGCAATGCTGGCGATTCTCCTTGGTGGCGTGGGCAGGGCGAATCGCAGTCGACACCTGTGGAGCGCGAAACTACGGCTCCAGACACCCCTGCAGTCAGTCTTCCCGCCGTTTCTGCGCCTGTGCTTGCCACGGCGGCCCGCGCTAAGCCAGTGCCAGCGGATACCCGCAAGCCCTTGAAAGATGTGGACATCGATTTGCATCTGGATGAGCTGTCGCCGCCAACTCCGGTGGTGGTGCCGACGGCATCGGCGCCGCTTTCTTCCCGCATGATGGGGCTGCGCGATTTTTCGCCCAGCATGTCCGGCTCACTGCGTTCCATCAACACCCAGGAGGTGCTGGACGTACGCCAACAGGCCGATTTTTTTATGACGCTGGGGCAGTACGATGATGCCATCGCCCTGCTGGAGCACAACATTGCCGACCACGCGGAGTCCAACCCGCTGGTGTATCTGGATCTGCTCAAGGCCCTGCATACTCTGAGTCGCAAGGAGGCGTTTGACCGCTACCGCGACGAGTTCAATGCCTTGTTCACGGGTGAGGTGCCGCCCTATACCCAGTTCAATCAGCCCGGTCAGGGCCTGGATGCCTATCCCGAGTTGTGCGCCCACATCGCCTCGGTGTGGCCCAGCAAGGCCGCGCTGGAATTCATTGAAAAATGCCTGGTGCGTGCCCCTAATGCGGCCGCCGACGTGCGTTTCGATTTGGAGGCCTTCCGCGAGTTGCTGCTCTTGCATGCGTTGCTGACACGCTTGTCAGGGGAGGCGACCAGCGGTCTGGCACCGTTCAGTGCCGCCAAATCGGTGGAATCGTCGCTTCAGCCTTCTGCAGACACGGGGGCGGTTCCGGTGGAGGCAGCTTTGCCCTCCATGGACATTGACTTGGATTTGTCCGAGTCCGTGCCCGCGTCGGACAATCTCATCGAGTTCGACGCCTCAGGCCTGTCCCTCACACCACCGTTGACCTCGCGTCGCTAGAGCGGCGGCGTGGCCCGAGGTTCAGCGCCGCACCTGAAGCGCGCCGGGATTGATGATGTTGGATGGTGTGCCCTTGATGAAATTCACGACATTGTCGAACGCCGCACCGAAGTACATCTCATAGCTATCCTGCTCCACATAGCCGATGTGGGGCGTGCAAATGCAGTTCTCCAGACGCAGCAGTGCGTGGCCTTGCAAGATGGGTTCGGTTTCAAACACATCCACTGCGGCCAGGCCCGGGCGACCACGGTTCAGGGCACCGATCAGGGCGTCTGTTTCAATCAACTCAGCCCGTGAGGTGTTGACCAACAGGGCCGTATTCTTCATGCAAGCCAGGTCGGCGCTGGTGACGATGGAGCGAGTGTTGTCATTGAGTCGCAAATGCAGGGTCAGCACATCGCTGCGCGAGAAGAAGTCTTCCCGGTCTGTGGCGCTTTGGTAGCCATCTTGCACGGCTTTTTGGCGCGAACCTTCGCTGCCCCAGACCAGAACGTGCATGCCGAAGGCGCGGCCATAACCCGCTACCAATTGGCCAATGCGGCCATAGCCCCACACCCCCAGGGTTTTGCCGTGCAGCACGTTACCTAGCCCGAAATTCGCGGGCATGGAGCCCGCCTTGAGTCCGGACTGCTGCCAGGCACCATGCTTGAGGTTGCCAATGTACTGGGGCAGGCGGCGCATGGCCGCCAGAATCAAGGCCCATGTCAATTCCGCAGGGGCGACAGGGGAGCCCACGCCCTCTGCCACGGCAATGCCACGCTCGGTGCAGGCTTGCACATCGATGTGTGCGCCAGCGCGACCGGTTTGGGCGATGAGTTTGAGACGAGGGAGCTTCTCGATGAGGGCGCGGGTGATTTGGGTGCGCTCGCGGATGAGGACGATGACGTCGGCATCCTTGAGCCGGATGGACAATTGACCCATGCCTTTGACGGTATTGGTGTACACCTTGGCCGGGAAGGCATCCAGCTTGGCGGAGCATTGCAGCTTGCGCACGGCATCCTGATAGTCATCCAGAATCACAATATTCATGCCTGCCATTGTGCCTTGGGATGCTGGCTGCCCGGGCGGGCGCAGGGCAAATTTGCCCTGCTTTTGTTACGCAGTTTCGCAGGCAGCCAGACGGTCCAGCTCGGCGCAGACGTCGGCCATGCGCCCCGAGATGACCATGCGACCGACCTCGGAGCGGGATTGTCCGCTTTCCAGGACGCGAACCACCCGCAAGGGCTTGGATTTACAGGAATTTTGGCCTCTAGCCCCCGTGGAATCTGCGCGCATAGCTATCAAATGAGGAGCATTGCAATGCTCGGTAGATCGGGCTGAGGCGTAGCGGGGGGCACGCTGGGGCGGACTCGGCAGCAGCCATGTCAGCAGTAGTCGCAAGGGGGCCAGAAAGTCGGGTTTCATCACGAGGGCGGTATTCATGGTGGGTGCTTTCTGTCTGCGTTACATCAACATGGTGTTACGAATCAGGCCTACGGCCAGGCCTTCGATTTCGAAAGGTTCACCGGGCTCAACCACGATGGTCTGGTAGTCGGGGTTTTCGGGGTGCAGCTCGATCAGGTGCTTGTTGCGGCGAAAGCGCTTGACGGTGACTTCTTCACCCAGGCGGGCGACGACGATCTGGCCGTTTTTGGCATCTTTGGTGGCTTGTACGGCCAGCAGGTCGCCGTCCATGATGCCGGCGTCGCGCATGGACATGCCGCGCACCTTGAGCAGGTAGTCGGGCTGGCGCTGAAACAGGCTGTTTTCGACGTAGTAGGTTTGGTCCACATGCTCTTGGGCCAGGATGGGCGAACCGGCGGCCACACGGCCAATCAGGGGCAAGGCCAATTGGGCCAGGCCTGGCAAGGGCAGGGCGAACTGTTTCATGCGCGACTCTTGCATGGAGCGCAGCACCTCGCCCTTGAGACGGATGCCGCGGGAAGTGCCACTGACCAGTTCGATCACGCCTTTGCGGGCCAAGGCCTGCAAATGCTCTTCGGCTGCGTTGGCGGACTTGAAGCCCAGCTCGGTGGCGATTTCCGCCCGGGTGGGGGGGGCGCCGGTGCGCGCAATGGCGCCCTGGATCAGATCCAGAATTTGCTGTTGGCGGGCGGTGAGTTTGGGACTTTCAAGCATACTGACTCCTTCGTGGTGGGTCGGCGCTGGCTGTGTGTCTGTACACACTGTTTTCTCATCCAGTAACTGTATTTTTAACCAGTTTTTTGATTAATGCAAGTGGGGCAGTGATATATGGGTAAAAAAGTGGTGGTTTTGGGCACGGGCGGCACGATTGCAGGCCGATCGGAACGGGGATCGGACAATGTGGGCTACAAGGCCGGGCAGGTGGGCGTGCAGTCATTGCTGCAGGATATTGCCCCGCTGCAAGCTGCGCTGCAGGGCCGCACGCTGGTGGCCGAGCAGGTGGCGCAGGTGGACAGCAAGGACATGGGCTTTGCCGTGTGGGCGGTGTTGGCGCAGCGTTGCGCCCAGCACCTGCAGGACGCCGAGGTGGATGCCGTGCTGATCACCCATGGCACTGACACGCTGGAAGAAACCGCTTTCTTCCTGGAGCAAGTGCTGCCGCCAGCGCTATTGCAGGCCAAGCCTTTGGTGCTGACCTGTGCCATGCGCCCGGCGTCAGCGCTGACGCCTGATGGTCCGCAAAACGTGCTGGACGCAGTGGCTGTGGCGCTGGATGGCACGGCGCGGGGGGTGCTGGTCGTGTGCGCGGGCGCTGTGCACAGCGCCCGCTTGGTGCAGAAGAGCCATACCTACCGCGTGGACGCGTTTGACTCGGGGGATGCCGGGCCGCTGGCTGTGGTGGAGGAGGGGCGGGTGCGTTGGTTTGGCGTGTCAGCCTCCACAACCCCGTCGCATGCGGTGGACTTGCAGGCCTGGGCCAAGGTGGCTTGGCCGCGGGTGGAGATTGTGATGAATTACGTGGGGGCGTCGGGGGCCATGGTGCGCAGCCTGGCCCGGCCGGACGACACCGTTGCACCATTGCGCGGCCTGGTGGTGGCCGGAACCGGCAATGGCACGCTGCATGTGGACCTGGAGGCCGCTTTGCTGGAAGTACAGGCGCAGGGTGTGCAGGTGGTACGCGCTAGCCGCTGCGCGCGTGGCCAGGTGGTGCAGGGCGAGGCGACTGCCGCTCTGCCGCATTCCCGGGGCCTGTCTCCGGTCAAGGCACGGATTGCGTTGACGTTGCAGTTGATGGCGTAAAAAAAGCCGCTGACGCGGCTTTTTTTGGGGGGGAGGCAGGTCGCTTACGCAGACAGTGCTTCCATCACCCGTTGGGTAATGGCATCTACATCGCCCATGCCGCTGATGGCGCGGTATTGGGGGGCGGCAGTGGGATCTTTTTGGGCCCAGCCGGAGTAGTACGCCACCAGCGGGCGGGTCTGGGCGCTGTAGACGTCCAGGCGTTTCTTGACGGTTTCTTCTTTGTCGTCGTCACGCTGAATCAGCGGTTCGCCGGTCACGTCGTCCTTGCCTTCTGCCTTGGGCGGGTTGAACTTGACGTGGTAGGTGCGGCCCGAGGCAGGGTGAGAGCGGCGGCCGCTCATTCGCTCAATGATGGCGTCGAAGGGCACATCGATTTCGACCACGTAGTCCAGCGCCACACCGGCGGCCTTCATGGCGTCGGCCTGGGGGATGGTGCGGGGGAAACCATCGAACAAAAAGCCCTTGGCGCAATCGGGCTGGGCGATACGTTCCTTGACCAGGTTGATGATCAGGTCGTCACTGACCAGGCCACCGGATTTCATGACGGCATCGGCCTGCAGGCCCAGTGGGGTGCCGGCCTTGACGGCGGCACGCAGCATGTCGCCAGTGGAGATTTGCGGAATTCCGTACTTTTGACAAATGAAGGTGGCTTGCGTGCCTTTGCCAGCGCCAGGTGCGCCCAACAGAATCAGTCTCATGGATAACCTCGGGTAAAACAAAACTTTGGCGCTTGTTCGGCACCTTGCTGGTGCATTTTTTTTGTGCGCGTGTAGCGCTGGAGAATAGCACGGGCTGTCCCGTGCTTAACTTACAGCTTGGGAGCCAACCCTGCGAGGATGGCACGTACGCGTGCCAGGTCTTCGGGGGTGTCTACGCCAGGGCCTGGAGCGTGCTCGCTGACATGCACCACGATGCGGTGGCCATGCCACAGCGCGCGCAGTTGCTCCAGCGCTTCCACCACCTCAATGGGGGCCTGGGGCAAGCGCGGAAACTCGCGCAGAAAACCCACGCGGTACGCGTAGATGCCAATATGGCGCAAGGGCGCCGGCGAGGGCAGGCTGCCGATGCCATTGGCAAAACCATCGCGCCACCAACTGATGGGCGCACGGCTGAAGTACAGGGCAAGGTGGGCTGCGTCATGCACCACTTTCACCACATTGGGGTTGGCAAAGTCGGCCACCTCGGTGATGGCGTGGGCGGCCGTGGCCATGCTGGCCTGCGGGGTCGTTTGCAGCAGGGCTGCCACTGCCTGCACCAGGTCGGGGCTCATCAGGGGTTCATCCCCCTGCACGTTGACCACGATGTCCTCGTCGGCCAGGCCCAGAATGTCGCAGGCTTCGGCCAGGCGGTCGCTACCGGAGGGGTGGTCCTGGCGTGTCAGGATGGCTTGCACACCATGGGCGGCGCAGGCCTGCACGATGGAGTCGCTGTCGGCGGCCACTACCACGCGGTTGGCCTGGGGGACGCCTTCACTGACCCGTTGGGCTACCCGCACCACCATCGGAATGCCCCCCAGGTCTGCCAGAGGCTTGTTGGGCAGACGGGTGGAGGCCAGGCGGGCCGGAATCAGAACCGTGAAGCTCACAGGCCGAGCTCCGCGTCACTCAGAACACGTGCCTCGTTTTCCAGCAGGATGGGAATGCCATCGCGCACCGGGTAGGCCAGGCGCGCGCTGCGGGAGATGAGTTCCTGCTGGTCGCGGTTGTATTCCAGGGGGCCCTTGGTGACGGGGCAAACGAGCAATTCGAGAAGTCTGGTGTCCATGTCAGGATGATAGCGGGGCAGGGCGAAGGGGTTGCAGGCAGCGGTCCAGCGCGGCATAGAACTCGGGCGGTGCGGTTTGCACCAGCGGGACAGCACGGGCCAGGGGCACATGCTGCCACAGCTTGGATGCGTCTTTTTCGGTACAAATAAGGGTGTAGCCCTCGTGGATATTACGCGACCAGCTATCAAAATCATAGTGATCTGGCAGCGCCATGGTACTTTCCAACGTCACTCCGCGCGCGCGTAGCAGCGCAAAAAACGCCTCGGGTTGGGCGATGCCCGCCACTGCACGCACAGGGCCGGCCCCTGGTGCACGCAGCGCGGTCAACGGTTGGATATCTCCCTCGGCACCCACGGTGTGATCGGCCAGCTGGCGCTGTGCCGCATAACCCGTCAGGGCACTAGGGCCGGTTTTCAGCACCAGCAAATGTCCGCTGCGCTGGCCTACTGCGGGCAACGCGCGCAGCGGCCAAGGCTCGCGCAGCGGGCCGGCCGGCAACAGCCAGCCATTGCCCGTGCCGCGGCTGTCGAAGACGCAGACCTCCACGTCGCGGTACAGCGCGTAGTGCTGCATGCCGTCGTCGCAAACGATGATCTGGGTGTGAGGATGGTCTTGCAGCAGGGCCCGTGCGGTAGCCGCGCGCTGGCGGCCCACGTACACCGGAGCCCCGGTCTTGCGCTGCAGCAGCAAGGGTTCATCACCCACCTCGGCCGGCGTGGCGCCATCGTGCACCGCCAGAATGGCATCACCCTGGCGGCCATAGCCACGCGAAACAATGCCCACCCGCCAACCCTGCGCCTGCAAATGTGCCACCACGCCAATGACCGTGGGGGTCTTGCCGGCCCCACCTGCCACCACATTGCCCACCACTACCACGGGCACAGGCAGGCGCTGGGTGGCCAGCCACTGTTGGCGGTACAGCCAGCGTCGCAAGGCAATCAGGGTGCCATAAAGAAACGCCATGGGCTGCAGAGCCCAGGCCAGCGCACCGCGGCCTGTCCAGGCCCGCAGCAAGGCCTGTTGCAGGCCGGGGTGCATGGCTTACTGACCGCCCGCCTGGGCGGAAGATTGGGTGGCGAAGGTGATCTGGTTCAGCCCGGCACGGCGGGCGGCCTCCATCACGGTCACCACGGCTTGGTGCTTGGCACTGGCGTCGGCGCTGATGATGACCACGGTGTCTTTGCCTGCTTTTGCATTGTCGGTCAGGGCGATGGCCAGGCTGTCCAGGTTGCGGCCCGCGATGGCGTTTCGGTTGATGCTGTAGCTGCCATCGGCACTTACTGCCACGATGAGTTCCTTGGGGTAGTCGCGCTGGGCATCGGTGTCGGCTACGGGCAGCTTGAGCTGCAGCTCGGTGAACTTGCTGTAGGTGGTGGACAGCATCAGGAAGATGAGCACGACCAAGAGCACGTCGATAAACGGGATCAGATTGATTTCGGGCTCTTCGTGACGACGGGGACGGAAGTTCATGGGTTGGCGGCTCCTGCGGGCATGCCCGGCTTACTTGCGCATGGCCTTGAGGTGGCGGCTCAAGTGATCGGCAGCCAGCTCCAAGGTCAAGAGGTAGCCATCGACGCGGGCTCGGAAGTAGCGCCAAAAAATCAGCGAAGGGATGGCCACAATCAGGCCGAAGGCCGTGTTGTAAAGCGCAATCGAAATGCCGTGTGCCAGCTGGGCCGGGTTGCCGCCTGTGCTGCCGCCGGGCGCCTGCGAGCCGAAGATCTCGATCATGCCCACCACGGTGCCGAACAAGCCCATGAGGGGGGCGGCTGAGGCGATGGTGCCCAGGGCGCTCAGGTATTGTTCGAGGCGCTGCGAGACCCGGCGGCCTGCGCCTTCCATGGTGGCGCGTACATCGTCTTCGGAAATCTGCGGGTCGGCGTTGACAGCGCGCAAACCGCTGGCCAGCACTTCGCCCAGGGCCGAATTCTTTTCGAGCTGGGTGACAACGTCGGGAGCCGGGACGCTGGTGCGGGTGACGCTGAGCACTTCTTCCAGCAAGCGGGGGGGGGCCACCTTGGCCACTTTGAGGCTGAGAAATCGCTCAATCACGATGGCCAGGGCCAGGATGGAGCAGGCAATCAAGGGCCAGATCGGCCAGCCTGCGGCTTGTATGATGGAAAACAAGAGTGAAACCCCACGCAGAGTAAAAGCTGGCTGATTATGGCGTACCCCAGTGCGCCCATTTTTCACAAAATGTGTGGATAAGTGTGTGGGCAACTGCACTTGGGATACCTCTCGGGCCCGTCTGCATGCGGGTGCCAACAGTTTGATGACAAATACAGCAGTGAAAAATCCAATCAATTCAATGACTTGCTACGCACGCCCATGCGTTGGCGTGTGCCGGTGGCGTGTGTATGGCAGCGTTTGAGTCTGCGCCCCCCGTGCGGCGGGTGTGGCCGGTGTCGGCCTTGTGCCGCGCGCTGGCTGACACCCTGGATGCGCGCTTCAATCCGGTACGCGTCACCGGGGAACTGGCCAGCTTCATGCGGGCCAGTAGTGGCCACTGCTACTTCACCCTGAAAGATGCACAAGCCCAGCTGCGTTGCGCCATGTTCAAGCGAGCAGCGTCACAGCTGGACTTTGCACCACGCGAAGGTGAATTGGTGGAGCTGACCGGACGGTTGGACATCTACGGCCCGCGCGGCGATTTGCAGCTGATTGTGGAAAGCATGACGCGCCAGGGTCAGGGCAATCTGTTTGAGCAGTTCATGCGCCTCAAGGCGGAGCTGGAGGCCGAGGGTTTGTTTGACGCCGCACGCAAGCGCCCCTTGCCAGCAGTGCCACGCACGATTGGCCTGGTGACGTCGCTGGGGGCTGCGGCCCTGCACGATGTGGTGACCGCCCTGCGCCGACGTGCGCCCCACGTGCAGGTGGTGCTGGCGCCAGCCTTGGTGCAGGGTGAGGGCGCGGCCCCCGCGCTGGTGCAGGCCCTGGCGTCGCTGTACCGCTACCGCGATGCGCAGTCGCAGGGGGTGGATGCCATTTTGTTGGTGCGAGGTGGCGGCTCCATGGAGGATTTGTGGGCTTTCAACGACGCGACCCTGGCCCGTACTATTGCCGCCAGCCCAGTGCCAGTGGTCAGCGGCGTGGGGCACGAAACCGACTTCACGATTGCTGATTTTGTGGCTGACGTGCGGGCTCCCACGCCCACGGCGGCGGCCGAAATGGTGAGCCCGGCCACGCAGCAGTTACAGGACTTGGTGGACGGCCAGCAAGACCGCCTGCAAGCGGCCCTGATGCGTGTGGTGGACCGGCAGGCGCAGCGTCTGGATGGTGTTGCGGCGCGCCTGGGGCGGCCTTCGTCCATCGTGGCTCAGCGCAGTGCCGGTTTGGTGTATCTGCGCCAGCGCATGCTGCACGCCATGGCCTCCGATGTGCAGTGGCGGCGCTCTGCCTGGCAGCACATGCAACAAGGCCTGTTGCCCAGCTTAGCACGGGCACACCAGGCCCAGCAGCAGCGCACCGCAAGCGCGGGCTTGCGCTTGGAGCTACTGGACCCCAGCCTGGTTTTGCGCCGGGGTTATGCCTGGCTCAGCGACGCATCCGGGCATGCGGTGACCCGCGCCGCCCAACTTCAGGCAGGTGCGTCCGTGCGGGCCACCCTTGCCGACGGTGCGGTTGATCTTGTTGTCACCCAACAGGTTTCCAATTAGTTTCTACAATTCCGTTTTCTTGCTAACCAACTCAGAGGACTCCATGGAACATACCTTGCCCGCCTTGCCCTACGCGATCGACGCTTTGGCTCCCGCCTACTCCAAAGAAACCTTGGAGTTCCACCATGGCAAGCACCACAATGCCTACGTGGTGAACCTGAACAACCTGCAAAAGGGCACCGAGTTCGAGAGCATGACGCTCGAAGAAATCATCAAGAAGTCCAGCGGCGGCATCTACAACAACTCCGCCCAAATCTGGAACCACACCTTTTTCTGGAACTGCATGAAGCCCAACGGTGGCGGCGAACCTACCGGTGCGTTGGCAACTGCCATCAATGCCAAGTGGGGCAGCTATGCGGCCTTCAAGGAAGCGTTTGTGAAGTCGGCCGTTGGCAACTTTGGTTCCGGCTGGACCTGGCTGGTAAAGAAGCCTGATGGCTCAGTAGACATCGTGAACACTGGCGCGGCCGGCACGCCCCTGACTACCGCTGACACAGCACTCTTGACCGTGGACGTGTGGGAACACGCGTACTACATCGATTACCGCAATATGCGCCCCAAGTTTGTCGAAACCTTTCTCGACAAGTTGGTGAACTGGGAATTTGCGACACAGAACTTCGCCTGAAGCGCGTTTTGTCTTAGCCGAAAGGCCAACAGGGTGACCTGTTGGCCTTTTTTACGTTGGGGTCATACTTTCATCTCGAAATTTTTTTCGCCAGAATGAAGTTAAATTTCGTATCGTGAGAATGCATTGCAAAAAACAGGGTTTGGGTCAGACCACTGAAAGCACAATCACGCACTATCCGGTGAATAAAGTCGGTGGGGAGTGCAGACCCACGGCGCCACACCTTTCTATTTTTTGGAGACAAGAGATGAGTACCCAGCAACCCACCATCATCTACACCCTGACCGATGAGGCGCCTCGCCTGGCCACGGCGTCGTTTTTGCCCATCATTCGCACCTTTGCGGCGCCTGCGGGCATCAATGTGACCGAAAGCGATATCTCGGTGGCTGCCCGGGTGCTGGGGGAGTTCCCAGAATGTTTGCCCGAAGCCCAAAGACTGACCAACACCTTGGCCGAGCTGGGCAAAAAGACGCTGCAGCCGGATGCCAACATCATCAAATTGCCCAATATCAGCGCCTCGGTGGGCCAGCTGCAGGCTTGTATCAAGGAGCTGCAGTCCAAGGGCTACGCCATCCCTGACTACCCCGAAGCCCCTCAAACCGACGAAGAAAAAAGCATTCGCGCCCGTTATGCCCGCTGCATCGGCTCGGCTGTGAATCCCGTGCTGCGCGAAGGCAACTCGGACCGCCGTGCGCCCAAGGCCGTGAAGGAGTACGCCCGCAAGAATCCTCACAGCATGGCCGAGTGGAGCCAAGCTTCGCGTTCGCACGTGTCGCACATGCATGCCGGCGATTTCTACCACGGTGAAAAATCCATCACTCTGGACCGTGCCCGTGAAGTGAAGATGGAGCTGATTACCAAGAGTGGCCAGACCATCGTGCTCAAGCCCAAGGTGTCGCTGCTGGACCGGGAAATCATTGACAGCATGTTCATGAGCAAGAAGGCCTTGCTGGAGTTTTACGAGAAGGAAATCGAAGACGCACGCAAGACCGGCGTGATGTTCTCACTGCACGTCAAGGCGACCATGATGAAGGTGTCTCACCCCATCGTGTTTGGCCATTGCGTCAAGATCTTTTACAAGGAAGCGTTTGAAAAACACGGGGCCTTGTTCAAGGAGCTGGGCGTCAACGTCAACAACGGTATGGCCGACTTGTACGGCAAGATTGCTACCCTGCCGCAAAGCAAACAGGACGAGATCAAGCGCGACCTGCACGCTTGCCACGAGCACCGCCCCGAGCTGGCCATGGTGGATTCGGCCAAGGGCATCACCAACTTCCACTCGCCCAACGACATCATCGTGGACGCGTCCATGCCCGCCATGATCCGTAACGGCGGCAAGATGTGGGACGCCAACGGCCGCCTCAAGGACGTGAAGGCGGTGATGCCTGAGTCGACCTTTGCCCGCATTTACCAGGAGATCATCAACTTCTGCAAATGGCATGGCAACTTTGATCCCAAGACCATGGGCACTGTGCCCAATGTGGGTCTGATGGCCCAGCAGGCCGAGGAGTACGGCTCGCACGACAAGACTTTCGAAATTTCGGAAGATGGCGTGGCCAACATCACCGACTTGGCTACGGGTGAAGTGCTGCTGAGCCAGAACGTGGAAGCGGGCGATATCTGGCGCATGTGCCAGGTTAAGGACGCTGCGATCCGCGACTGGGTCAAGTTGGCCGTCAACCGTGCGCGCAACTCCGGTATGCCAGTGGTGTTCTGGCTGGATTCGTACCGCCCGCACGAGGCGCAACTGATCACCAAGGTGAAGATGTACCTGCACGAGCACAACACCGTGGGGCTGGACATCCAGATCATGAGCCAGGTGCGTGCGATGCGTTACACATTGGAGCGTGTGATCCGCGGCCAGGACACCATCAGTGCCACCGGCAACATCCTGCGCGACTACCTGACCGACCTGTTCCCCATCATGGAACTTGGCACTTCGGCCAAGATGCTGTCCATCGTGCCGCTGATGGCCGGTGGTGGCATGTACGAAACCGGCGCCGGCGGCTCTGCGCCCAAGCATGTGCAGCAGTTGGTGGAAGAAAACCACTTGCGCTGGGATTCACTGGGTGAATTCCTGGCCCTGGCCGTGTCGCTGGAAGACCTGGGGCTGAAGACTGGCAATGCCAAAGCCAAAGTGCTGGCAAAGACCTTGGACGCTGCGACAGGCAAACTGTTGGACAACAACAAGAATCCTTCGCCCAAGACCGGCCAGCTTGATAACCGTGGTAGCCAGTTCTACCTGGCCCTGTATTGGGCGCAGGAACTGGTGGCGCAGACCGAAGATCCTGCGCTGGCGAAGCTGTTTGCTCCTCTGGCCAAGCAACTGGCAGACAACGAGCAAACCATTGTGGCGGAGTTGGCTGCGGTGCAGGGGAAGTCGGCGGACATCGGCGGCTACTACCTGCCAGACACCAGCAAGCTGGATGCCGTGATGCGCCCCAGCCAGACACTGAATGCTGCTTTGAAATCGGTCAAGGCCTGATGCCGTGTGCGGGCCTCCCAAGGCCTGCCACCAAATAGTGCAAAGCCCCAGCAGACGCGCGTCTGCTGGGGCTTTGCACTATGGGGGCGGAGCGCGCCTGTTACTCAGTTGCGCTTGTCAAATGGTGCGCCACCCAGCTTGCTTCCCGCCTTGAAACCACGTTTTGCAAACCAACCCTGGTTCATTTCCAGCACGTAGCGCACCGGTTTGCTGGCGCAATGGGTATCGGTCGTTTGTGGCTTCATGTCTGCCAGGTTGACGATGGTGCCGTCGTCAGCAACAAAGGCGGCAGTCAGGGGCAACAACGTGTTCTTCATCCAGAAGCACAAGCCAGATGGGCGTTCAAAGACAAACAACATGCCCTCGTGGTGTGGCATATCTTTGCGGAACATCAGGCCGATGCTGCGCTGGTCGGGCGTTTGTGCCACTTGTGCGTCGATGCGATGCATCCCGGCTGTGAGCTGAACGCGGGGCAAATCCATTTGGGGAGCCTCTTGCGCGAGTACGGCCCCGGCTGTTGCCATACACAGTGTGAGGAGGTAGTGGCCGAGAGATTTCATGTGGTGTCAGTGTTCGAGTGGGTGGGCGAATACGATTTGAATTGTGCGCCATGCGCAGAGGCATATGGCCAGGCATTTACAACTAAAATTCCATGGTTCCAGTCTGGGTGCTGCGCGTTGTCATGCGGGCTCAGGCATCACATTGTTACCGTACTGAACACGGAGTCCTGTTTCTATGTACCAGCACATCAAGGTGCCTGAGCAAGGCAAAAAAATCACCGTCAATGCCGACATGACATTGAATGTGCCGGATCAACCCATCATTCCCTATATCGAAGGTGACGGCACCGGACTCGACATCACACCGGTAATGCTCAAGGTCGTTGATGCGGCGGTCGCAAAAGCCTATGGTGGCCAGCGCAAGATTCAGTGGATGGAAGTGTATGCCGGTGAGAAATCCACCAGAATTTATGGCCCCGATGTTTGGTTGCCCCAAGAGACTCTGGATGTGGTGCGTGAGTACGTGGTGTCCATCAAAGGGCCGCTCACAACTCCGGTGGGCGGTGGTATTCGCTCGTTGAACGTCGCGCTGCGCCAGGAGCTCGATCTGTATGTGTGTCTGCGTCCCATCCAGTATTTCAAGGGTGTGCCCAGTCCGCTGAAGGAGCCCGAGAAGACCAATATGGTTATCTTCCGCGAAAACTCGGAAGACATTTATGCGGGTATCGAGTTTGAAGCTGAGTCGGACAAGGCCAAGAAGCTGATCAAGTTTTTGCAAGACGAATTCGGTGTCAAGAAGATCCGCTTCCCCAATACTTCCGGAATCGGTATCAAACCGGTATCGCGCGAGGGAACCGAACGCTTGGTGCGCAAGGCCATCCAATACGCCATCGACAACGACAAGCCCAATGTGACGATCGTGCACAAGGGCAACATCATGAAATTCACCGAGGGTGGTTTCCGGGACTGGGCCTATGCGTTGGCGCAAAAAGAATTTGGTGCCGAATTGATTGATGGTGGCCCATGGTGCAGGTTCAAGAACCCCAAGACCGGCAAGGACATCATCATCAAAGACAGTATTGCGGATGCCTTTTTGCAGCAAATTCTGTTGCGCCCGGTGGAGTACAGCGTCGTGGCGACTCTCAACCTCAATGGGGATTACATCTCTGACGCATTGGCTGCCCAAGTCGGTGGCATTGGCATTGCCCCTGGTGCCAATTTGTCCGACACCGTGGCCATGTTTGAAGCGACCCATGGCACCGCCCCCAAGTATGCGGGTAAGGACTATGTGAACCCTGGGTCCGAGATTCTGTCGGCTGAAATGATGCTGCGCCACATGGGCTGGAAAGAGGCAGCGGACCTGATCATCCGTTCGATTGAAAAGTCGATTGCCAGCAAGAAAGTGACCTACGACTTTGCCCGCCTGATGGATGGCGCCAAGCAGGTCAGCTGCTCCGGCTTTGGCCAAGTCATGATCGACAATATGTGAGTTTTGTGGTGCGGCACTGTCTGCTGTGCCACTCCAATCGTTCAAACCGCTGTGGGGCATGGCCTTGCAGCGGTTTTTTCTTGGTCGGGCTTGAAACCCCTGCGTTTGCCACCAACTCCAGACAACATCGCCAGCGTGCACGCAAGCAAGCGCCCGATAAAATCCAACGCATGGCTACCAACAAACCAACCCAACCCACGATTTCGCCGCCCTCCACTGGGGAGGGAGATGGCTCCGTCGTGATGGAACGACTGACGCAGAAGGTGCAACCACCCTCCATGTACCAGGTGGTGATGCTCAATGACGATTACACCCCCATGGAGTTCGTGGTGGTGGTGATTCAGGAGTTTTTTGGCAAGGATCTGGAGGCCGCGACACAAATCATGCTCAAGATCCACTTGGATGGACGGGGGGTCTGTGGTGTCTATTCCAAAGACATTGCGGCAACCAAGGTGGATCAGGTGATGGAAGCGGCACACAAGGCCGGCCATCCTCTGCAGTGCGTGAGCGAACCGGTGGATTTGTAGGGTATTTGCGGCGTGAGCGCTTCGGGCGACGTAAAACGCATTACAGTTATTCAACACAGCAAGGCAAAAAGGAATTCATATGATTGCCCAAGAATTGGAAGTCAGCCTGCATATGGCGTTTGTCGAAGCGCGGCAGCAGCGACATGAGTTCATTACCGTAGAGCACTTGCTGTTGGCCCTGCTTGACAACCCCAGCGCTGCCGAAGTGCTGCGGGCCTGCGCAGCCAACATCGATGATTTGCGCAAATCCCTGAGCAACTTCATCAAGGACAACACGCCCCAGGTGGCGGGCAGCGATGAAGTTGATACCCAGCCGACCTTGGGCTTTCAGCGCGTGATTCAGCGTGCCATCATGCATGTGCAGAGCACTGGCAGTGGCAAGAAAGAGGTCACGGGCGCCAATGTGCTGGTGGCCATCTTCGGCGAGAAGGATTCGCATGCGGTCTACTACCTGCACCAGCAGGGCGTGACACGCCTGGATGTGGTCAACTTCATTGCCCATGGCATCAAGAAGAGTGACCCGCCAGAAGCCGCCAAGTCCAGCGAGAACCCTGCGGAAGCAGAAGAGGGTGGTTCTGAAAAGAACGAGAAAGCCTCCCCGCTGGAGCAGTACACCCAGAACCTGAACCAGCTTGCCAAGGAAGGCAAGATCGATCCGCTGATTGGCCGTGAGTACGAGGTCGAGCGGGTGATCCAGATCCTGTGCCGCCGTCGCAAGAACAACCCCTTGCTGGTGGGCGAAGCCGGCGTGGGCAAAACGGCCATTGCCGAGGGCTTGGCGTGGCGCATCTCCCAGAACGACGTGCCGGAAATTCTGGCTGATTCCGTTGTCTACTCGTTGGACATGGGCGCCTTGCTGGCAGGCACCAAGTACCGCGGTGATTTTGAGCAACGACTCAAGGGCGTCTTGAAGGCACTGAAGGACAAACCCAATGCAGTGTTGTTCATTGACGAAATTCACACACTCATCGGTGCCGGTGCCGCATCGGGCGGTACGCTGGACGCCTCCAACCTGCTCAAGCCGAGCCTGAGCTCGGGCCAACTCAAGTGCATTGGTGCAACGACATTCACGGAGTACCGCGGTATCTTCGAGAAGGATGCTGCACTGTCCCGCCGTTTCCAGAAGGTGGATGTGGTGGAGCCCACCATTGACCAGACCGTGGAAATTCTCAAAGGGTTGAAGTCGCGTTTTGAAGAACACCACAATGTCAAGTACGCCCTGGCTGCATTGCAGGCTGCGGCGGAACTGAGCGCGAAATACATCAACGACCGCCACTTGCCGGACAAGGCGATTGACGTGATTGACGAGGCGGGCGCTGCCCAGCGAATCCTTGCCCCCAGCAAACGCAAGAAAACCATCAGCAAGACCGAGGTGGAGGAGATTGTGGCGAAGATCGCACGCATTCCTCCCGCCAATGTGTCCAACGATGACCGCAGCAAGCTCAAGACGCTGGAGCGTGACTTGAAGAGCGTGGTGTTTGGTCAGGACAAGGCGTTGGATATTCTGGCCTCTGCGGTCAAGATGGCGCGCTCGGGTCTGGGCAAGGGTGACAAGCCTATTGGCTCCTTCCTGTTCAGCGGCCCCACGGGGGTGGGCAAGACCGAGGCTGCCAAACAGTTGGCCTACATCATGGGTATTGACCTGATTCGCTTTGACATGAGCGAGTACATGGAGCGCCATGCGGTGAGCCGTCTGATTGGCGCGCCTCCCGGTTATGTGGGCTTTGACCAGGGCGGTTTGTTGACGGAGGCTGTGACCAAGAAGCCACATGCCGTGTTGCTGCTGGATGAGATTGAAAAGGCCCATCCGGACATCTTCAATGTGCTGTTGCAGGTCATGGACCATGGCTCATTGACCGACAACAATGGCCGCAAGGCGGACTTCCGCAACATCATCATCATCATGACGACCAATGCGGGCGCCGAGACCATGAACAAGGCGACCATTGGTTTCACCAACCCCCGAGAAGCGGGTGACGAGATGGTGGACATCAAGCGACTGTTCACGCCGGAGTTCCGTAACCGTCTGGACGCCATTGTGGGCTTCAAGGCCTTGGACGAGGTCGTGATCCTGCGCGTGGTGGACAAGTTCTTGTTGCAACTGGAAACCCAGCTGGCCGAGAAGAAGGTGGATGTCACCTTCACCGACAAGCTGCGCAAGCACTTGGCCAAGAAGGGCTTCGATCCATTGATGGGCGCACGTCCGATGCAGCGTCTGATTCAGGACACGATTCGCCGTGCCTTGGCAGATGAGTTGCTCTTCGGTCGTCTGGTCGATGGTGGTCGACTCACCGTGGACTTGGATGATGCTGTGGCGGACAAGACGGAAGTGATTCTGGATATACAGCCGCTTCCCAAGAAGGAAGGCAAGTCAAAGCCAGAAGAGGCTACGGCGGGCTGAGAACTTTGCGACAGGCAAAATAAAAAGGGGCGCTTGAAGCGCCCCTTTTTATTTTGCCGTTAGCCATTTCAGTTGGTGTTGAGTTGGGCTCGGATCGCCTCTATACGCTGGCGGTTTACACCAAAGTCTTTGCGCCCGATGCGGCTCGCAGAGCGCACCTGAATTTTCTGTTGCGCGGCATCCAACCAAAACTCGACATCGTCGGTAAAGCGCAGCAGCTGGGTCGTACTTTGGGCATACAAATAGTCATCGGTTTGCGACACGATCACTGTACCTGACTGAGCTTGCAGCACGCCCACCAGTTTGGCCATGGCCGCTTTGGCATCACCCTGGTAATCCAGGGGCGCAATTGCTGCGTACTGGGCTTGTGGATGATTTGGGTAAAGGTCGGCCTGGCTGCTCACACTGTTGGGTGTGTGGGCCGGTGGTTTCAGTCGACCGTCTTTGACTCCCAAATCGGAGGGCTGTGTCCCTTTGAGCCAGCCCAACTGGCCTGCCAGAAAGAGCAGCGCGGCAATGACTACGGCCACCAAAGCAATGAACCAAACGACTTTCATGGCGAACCTCCTCTAGGCAAGTGTGTTGTGGTTGCACCCTGCCATTGGGACAAGGTGCAACCAAACCCAAGCTTACTTGAAGCCGACGCGGTCCAGCATCTGCTGAACCTTGACTTGGTTCATCCCCACCACACTGATGGGAATGGTTTCGCTCTTGAATGAACCACCGCCCATTGCCTGCAGTGCGGGGTTATTGGACTTCACGCCTTTTGCCGTGGGCCATTCATTGTTGCCATTGGCAAAGTGCTCTTGGGCAGAGGGGCTGGCCAGGTACTCCAGAAACTTGACCGCATTGGCCACGTTCTTGGAATTCTTGGCGACTGCGCCGCCTGCAATGTTCATGTGGGTGCCCCAGGACGCTTGATTGGGGAATACGACGCCGACACGCTCTACAACCGCCTTGTCGGCGGGAGCCTCAGAGCGCATCAAGCGCGCCAGGTAGTAAGAGTTGGTCACGGCAATACCGCACTCTCCGCTGGCCACCGCCTTGATTTGGTCCGTGTCGCCACCTTTGGGCGCACGTGCCATGTTGTCGACCATGCCCTTGAGCCATTGTTCGGCGGCGGCGTCGCCCAAATGCTCGGTCACGGAGCCAAACAGTGACAGGTTGTATGGATGTGAACCGGAGCGGATGCACAGCTTGCCTTTGTTCTTGGCGTCACCCAACTCTTCGTAGGTGTCCACGTCTTCTTTTTTGACCTTGACCTTGTCGTACACAATCACGCGTGCGCGGGTGGAGAAGCCATACCAGGGCGTGCCACCGTCGGCGGCGGTTTTTCCGCGCAGCTGTGCAGGAATTGCGTCTTCGAGCAGCTTGGATTTGATCGGCTGGAACAGACCATCCACTTCACCGCGCCACAGGCGGCTCGCATCCACCAGCAAGATAATGTCAGCCGGAGATGCAGTACCTTCGGCCTTCAAGCGCGCCAAAATACCGGCATCATCGGCGTCCACACGGTTGAGTTTGATGCCTGTGGCCTTGGTGAAGTTGGTATACAGGGCTTCATCTGTGGGGTAATGGCGTGCTGAATAAATGTTCAGCGTTTGCTCTTGCGCCATGGCGCCCGTTGCGTAAACGGCCATCAGTGCGGCCAAGGTAATGCGAGAAATTTTCATGGTGTGTCGCTTGGATGTTGTGAGAACCAGTCGCATCATAGAGCAAACACGAATCATTCGTAATAAAGGTAGATTGATGCTGATCACGGAGTGGATAAAAAGAGGATGGATGACGTCTGTCGTCTCGGGGAGCGTCTGGGTTTTGGTGGGCTGCGCATCGGTGCCGGTAACAGAGGCTCCCGTGGTTGATGTCGTTCCGTCTGTGCCTGTACCCCCCGTCTTGGTGGTGAAGCCTCCGCCAAAGATAGGGCTGGCACTGGGTGGAGGGGCTGCGCGCGGTTTTGCGCATGTCGGCGTGATTCAGGTGCTTGAAGAGAACGGCATCCGCCCAACCCTGGTGACAGGCACCTCTGCAGGTAGTTTGGTTGCGGCCATTTATGCCAGTGGCAAGACTGGGGCGCAACTGCAGCGTGTAGCGGAAACAATGGAGGAGGCCGCCATTGCGGACTGGACCCTGCCGATCTTCAGTCGGGGCATGCTGCGGGGGGAGGCACTTGCGCGCTACGTGAATACCCAGGTGGGCTCGCGCCGGATCGAAGACATGCCTCTGCCTCTGGGCATCATTGCGACGGACCTGAATACCGGCAAGGACGTTATCTTCCAGCGCGGCGACACTGGCACAGCGGTTCGGGCTTCCAGTGCTGTGCCAGCAGTGTTTCAGCCCGTCAAGATTTCGGGGCGTGAATATGTGGATGGCGGACTGGTGTCGCCCGTTCCCGTGGGGGCTGCGCGCAAGATGGGGGCAGATTTTGTGATTGCGGTGGACATTTCCAGCCCACCCGAAGGTAGCTTGACGGGGGGAACGCTGGAAATTCTGCTGCAGACCTTCTCCATCATGGGCAAGAGCATCAACACCTTTGAACTGCGCGATGCCGACGTGGTGGTACGTCCCGCCCTGCAGGGTATTGCCAGTTCCGATTTCAGTGCCCGCAAGCGCTCGATCGACGCTGGCCGCCAAGCCATGCTGCGCGCGATTCCCGAACTCAAGGCGGCATTGGCCGCCCGCATGCGTTGAGCGAAGGGGGGGGGGACTGGCGGGGCCAAAAAAAAGGCCCCGTTTTGCAACGAGGCCTTGAAGGGATCCCTGAACCTGAAGGTTTCGAAAGGACCCGAGGAGACAACCGGTGGAAACAAACTTTGTTTCCGATGATTGAATTATCTCAGGGTTTTCCCTTGGTAGCTAGGGAAAAGGCTCAAATTGTTGAAAAAACTTCGAGCCCTGGCCTGAATTAACGCTTTTTGGCGGCGGCCTTGGTGGCGTTGGTCGCGGTAGCGGCCACAGCGTTGAAGTTGGCTTCGGCCACATCAGTCGCTTGCTTCACAGCTTTTTGCACGGATTCCAGGGCGTTGTTGGCAGCAGCCACCGAGCTCTTCAGAATCGCCACAGCGGCTTCGGAGCCGGCAGGTGCGTTCTTGGCAGCGCTGTCGACCAGGCCGGCAAACTTCTTCTGGGCTTCGGCAGCCTGGCCTTCGACTGTCTTGGTCAGCTCGGCGCTGGCGCCGGAAGCGATGTCGTACAGGTGGCGGCTGTAAGCAGCCGTCTTTTCAGCCAAGGGCTGCAGCAGGCTGGATTGCAGGGCCAGCAGCTCTTGGGCGTCTTTCACGCTCAGGATGGACTGGGTGTGGCCAGCGACTTCGGACAGGGCAGCCTTGGAAGCAGTCAGGTTCAGTTCAACGATTTTTTCCACGCCTTCGAAGGCCTTGTTGGTCAGGCCAAACAGGGTTTCGATGTTGGCTTTGTGGGAAGCGATTACTTGTTCAACGGTCAGCATGTTCATTCTCCAGTAGTTAAGGTGAAAATCACTATCTGCTCCGTAACCTGGCCCCTTGGCTCTGTTTATGTTGCAGTGCAGCATGGGGTGAATTGTACCGATGCTGCACTGCAATGCAAGCATTATTTGTTGCAGTGCAACAATTTAGATGCGAAGGCCTAGTTCGGCACTTTTTCATGCCTTTGTCACCGCAGGCCACTAGCGTGCCATGCGCTGGCAGAATGGACCCATGGATCACGTTCCTGCCAAACCCCACGCCGAACCGCGCAGCGCCTACAAGGCATTCCGTCCCATCTCCACCCGCTGGTCGGACAACGATGTCTATGGCCACGTGAACAACGTCGTCTATTACAGCTGGTTCGATACCGCGGTGAACGCCTACCTGATAGAACAGGGGGTGCTTGATATCCACCAGGGCGCCACGATTGGCCTGGTGGTGGAGACGCAGTGCAACTACTTTGCCTCGCTGGCTTTTCCGCAGGCGGTGCAGGCCGGCATCCGGGTGGCAAAGCTGGGCAATTCCAGCGTGCGTTACGAGGTGGGCATCTTTGGCGAGGGGGAGCTCACCGCCGCCAAAGGCCACTTTGTGCATGTGTATGTAGACCAGATCACCCGCAAACCGGTGGCGTTGCCACCGGCCCTTAAAAAAGTACTGGAGACCCTTGTATGACCGCTTCCGTGGTGGACGATGCCATTAGCTCCCGCATGTCGGTGCGGGCCTTTGCCGGGCAGCCGGTGGCGCGTGCGGACCTTGAAGCGATTCTGGAGGTTGCCAGCCGGGCGCCCAGTGGTACCAACTGCCAGCCCTGGAAGGTGTATGTGCTGCAGGGCGCCAGCCGCACCGGGCTGGTGGACAAAGTCTGTGCCGCGCACGATGCCATCCGCGCCAACCCGGCGCTGGCGGCCGAGTACCAAGAAGAATACGACTACTACCCGGGCCAGTGGGTCAGCCCCTACATTGACCGGCGCCGTGAAAACGGTTGGGGCCTGTATGGCTTGCTGGGCATTGGCAAGGCCGACAAGGACAAGATGCACGCCCAGCACCAGCGCAATTTCCGCTTCTTCGACGCACCTGTGGGCCTGATGTTCACCGTAGACAAGGTCATGGGCCGCGGTTCACTGGTGGACTATGGGGCGTTTTTGCAGAACATCATGGTGGCCGCGCGTGGGCGTGGCCTGCATACCTGTCCCCAGGCGGCTTGGAACGGGTTTGCCAAGATCATCTTGCCGCACATTGGTGCGGGCGAGGGCGAGATGCTGGTGTGCGGCATGTCGCTGGGTTACGCGGATGCGCAGGCCCCCGTGAACGGTTTTCACACACCGCGCGTGCCGGTGGCCGAATTCACCCATTGGCTGGACTAAGGTCAGTAATTTATAAGAAATAGGGCCATAGCTCTCGTGGATGCTGCGCAAGCAGCTATTAAAAGCATAGCAAATCAAGGTGCCACAGCGGCGCCGCCTGTCACACCATGATCATCGCCAGCCTTCTGGATACCGACTTGTACAAGTTCACCATGATGCAGGTGGTGCTGCACCAGTTCCCGGGTGCGCAGGTGGAGTACCGCTTCAAATGCCGCAACCCAGGGGTGAACCTGGCGGCCCATGCCGAAGAAATCCGGGAGGAAATTCGCAGCCTGTGCAACCTGCGCTTTCAGGACGACGAGCTGGCCTACCTGCGTTCGCTGCGCTTCATTAAAAGCGACTTTGTGGACTTTCTGGGCCTGTTCAAGCTCAACGAGAAATACATCACGGTCACCCCCTTGCCCACAGGTGAGCTGGAGATCGTGATCGAAGGGCCTTGGCTGCACACCATCCTGTTCGAAATTCCGGTGCTGGCCATCGTCAACGAGGTGTATTTCCGCAATACCCAGCCACAACCGGACCTGGAGGAGGGGCGCCGCCGCCTGGACACCAAGATTGCCGAGTTGCGCGTGGCCGGGTTGGGTGACCTGAAGATCGCCGACTACGGCACGCGGCGGCGCTTCTCGCGTGCCTGGCACGAGGAAGTGTTGCAGGTGTTGGCCGCCAAGCTGGGTACGGTGCGCAGCCCGGGCCACACCGGTGCTGCTCCGGGTCAACTGGCCGGTACCAGCAATGTGCTGCAGGCCATGCGCATGGGACTGTTGCCGCTGGGCACCATGGCGCACGAGTACCTGCAGGCTTCGCAGGCACTGGGGCCACGCTTGCGCGACAGCCAGATATTTGCCTTCGAGTCCTGGGCCCGCGAATACCGGGGCGACCTGGGCATTGCGCTCAGCGACGTGTATGGCATGAACGCCTTCCTGCGCGACTTCGACATGTACTTTTGCAAGTTGTTCGATGGGGCACGCCATGACAGCGGCGATCCCTTCACCTGGGGCGAGCGCATGCTGGAGCACTACCAACGCAACCGTGTCAACCCGCGCACCAAAACACTCATCTTCAGCGATGGCCTGACGGTGCCGCGCACCATCGAGCTGTACCTGCAGTTCCGGGGGCGTTGCCAGCTGGCATTTGGGATCGGTACCAATCTCACCAACGACCTGGGTTACGAGCCCTTGCAAATCGTCATCAAGATGGTGCGCTGCAACGGCCAACCGGTGGCCAAGTTGTCGGATACTCCATCCAAGAATATGTGCGATGACGAAAAGTACCTGGCCTACCTGCGCCAGGTCTTCGAGATCACGCCACTGGCCTGACAGCTGCGGGCTGTTCAGTGTTTTTTAGGGAATCACCAAAGCATGTCTACCAAGCCCCGCATTCTTGTGGCCCGCGCCATTTTTCCGGAGGTGCTCGACTTCCTCTCCCAGCACTTCGAGGTGGAATCCAACCAGGATGACCTCGACTGGAGTCCCGAGGAATTGGTCCGGCATTTGCAGGACAAGGATGGCGCGCTGACCACTGGCAGCGTCTCCATCAGCGCCGCACTGCTGGCGGCTTGCCCGCAACTGCGTATTTGCGCCAACATGGCGGTGGGTTTCAATAACTTTGATGTGCCCGCCATGACGGCCGCCGGTGTGCAGGGCACCAATGCGCCCGATGTGCTGACCGAAACCACCGCCGACTTCGGCTTTGCCCTGCTGATGGCCACCGCCCGGCGTGTGACCGAGAGCGAACACTACCTGCGCGCCGGCAAATGGACACGCTGGAGCTACGACATGTTTTGCGGCTCCGATATTCATGGCGCCACGCTGGGCATCATCGGCATGGGGCGCATTGGGCAGGCCATTGCACGCCGTGGTGCCTTGGGCTTTGGCATGCAGGTGATTTACCACAACCGCAGCCGCCTGGATGCGGCCACCGAAGCTGCCTGTGGCGCCCGCTATGTGGACAAGGACACTCTGCTGCAGAGCGCCGACCACGTGCTGCTGGTGGTGCCGTACTCGGCGGCCTCGCACCACACCATTGGCGCCGCCGAGCTGGCCCGCATGAAGCCCACGGCCACGCTGATCAACATCGCTCGGGGCGGCATCGTCGACGACGCGGCCCTGGCCGTGGCCCTGCGCGAGGGGCGCATTGCCGCCGCCGGACTGGACGTGTTTGAAGGCGAGCCCAAGGTTCACCCCGACCTGCTGACCGTCCCCAACGTGGTGCTCACCCCCCACATTGCCAGCGCCACACGGCGCACGCGCCTTGCCATGGCGCAGCTGGCTGCGGATAACCTGGTCGACTACTTTTTCCGCGGAACGGTGCGTACGCCCGTCAACACGCCACTGCCCGTGGCCCGCAGCGCATGAAGTGGTGGCCACAGACCGATGCCGACAGTGGCACGGGTGGCACTCCATCGGCAGACGAGCTGGTTGGCATCGGTGCGGTAGCCCGCGGCTTCAACGCCAGCATTTTTGTGGTGTGTGGCCTGGTGATCATCGCGGCCTACGCGCTGGGCCTGTTCACCGACGGCCTCAACATGCGCAACATGGTGCTGCTGGTGTGCCTGGCCGCGCTGGTGCAGGTGTTCCTGATCCGGGGCTGGGTGCGGTCCAGCTCCGCGGTGGTGTTGGTGTTGCTGTTTGTGGGCGTGTTCTCCAGCATGGTGCGCTTTGGCTCGGTCAGCATTGCGCAGGCCGCGCTGGCCGGCATACCGCTGATTTACTGCGTCATCATCCTGGGAGAGCGTGCGGGCCTGCTGCTGCTGTCCTTGTCGATCGGTGCCAGTGCCTGGATCACCTGGGCCCAGCTGTCGGGCAGCCTGCCACCGTCGTCCCCCACGGTGCCGCAAGCCCAATGGGCCATTTTGGCCGCTGGCCTGTTTGTGGCCTACCGCATGGCGGTGCTGATCAAGCGCCACCTGCTGGATGCCTCCCAGCGCATCAACGCAGCGCAGAAGATGCTGCTGGACGAGCGCGACGCCAGCAACGCACGCGTGCTCAAGGCCTTGTCGGAACTGGAGCGCCAGCGCTATGTGATTGACCAGCACGCCATTGTCACCATCATGGACCTGGGCGGCCACCTGACCTATGGCAACCAGCGCTTTGTGGAAATCAGCGGCTACGCGCCCCAGGAGTTTTTGGGCAAGAGCTACCGCATGATGGACTCGGCCCAGCACGACGACCGCTTCTATGCCGACCTGCTGCACACCATTTCCCAGGGCAAGGTGTGGCGCTCGGAGTTGTGCAACCGCGCCAAGGACGGCACCCTCTACTGGCTGGACATCACGGTGGCCGCCTTCATGCACACCGATGGCACGCCGCGCGAGTACATCACCGTCAGCACCGACATCACCCAGCGCCGCCAGGCCGAGCAGTCCGCGCTGGCGGCCAGCCAGGCCAAGTCACAGTTTCTGGCGAACATGAGCCACGAGATTCGCACGCCCATGAACGGCGTGGTAGGCATGGTGGACTTGCTGCGTGCCACCGAACTCACGCGCGAGCAGCGTCGCATGGTGGGCACCATCCACGACTCCTCGATTGCACTGCTGCAAATCCTCAATGACATCCTCGACTTTTCCAAGATCGAGGCCGACAAGCTGGAGGTAGAGGCCATGCCCACCCACCTGCGCGAGCTGGTCGAAGGTGTGGCCCAGCTCATGGTCACCATCTCGGCCGGCAAGGACATTGACCTCTCGGTGCTGGTGGACCCCGACCTGCCAGCCTGGGTCTGGGTAGACCCTACGCGCCTGCGCCAGGTGCTTTACAACCTGGTCGGCAATGCCCTCAAGTTCACCCTGGGACGGGCCGAGCGGCGGGGCAATGTGCGCCTGTACGTGCGCGCGGCGCAGCAGACCCAGGGCGTGCCCATGCTGGAACTCAGCGTGATGGACAACGGCATTGGCATGGCACCCGAGCTGGTGGAGCGTTTGTTTGAGGCCTTTACCCAGGCCGACGTGAGCACTGCACGCCAATTTGGCGGCACAGGGCTGGGCCTGACCATCAGCCGTCGCCTGGTCGAGATGATGCATGGCCGCATCCTGGTGCACAGCACCCAGGGGGAGGGCTCCATCTTCACCGTGCTGCTGCCACTGCAGGTGGCCACCGTGGGGGGCGAAGTGGTGCCCGGCGTGCGCCTGGAAGGCACGCAGGTGCTGCTCGTCACCGACGACCCGGACTGCGCGCAAAACCTGCCCGGCCATCTGCGTCTGGCCGGTGCCCAGGTGCAAAGCGTGCACACGCTGGACCAGGCCGGCCCCTGGCTGGCAGCAGCCCCCCACCAAGCGGTGCTGCTGCTGGATGTGGAGGCGGCCTGGGACGAATCGGTGGAGGCCTGGGCCCAGGCCGGCAGTGGCCGCGGTGTGGTGCGCCTGGTGCGGCAAAACCAGAGCAGCCTGCCTGGCCGCTCGGTCACCGTCTGCGCCCGGCCGCTGCTGCTGCAGGAGTTGCTGCGTGGCATTGCGCTGGCCTGTGGGCACCTGTCGGTACCTGCCGTGGTGCCCAGGCCCGTGGCGGCATTACCGCTGGGGCCGGCTTCCTTGTCGGTCGAGGCCGCGCGCGATGCGGGCCGCCTGATTCTGCTGGTGGAAGACAACGAGACCAACCGCGAAGTGATGCAGGAGCAACTGCGCATCCTGGGCTATGCCGCAGAGGCGGCACCAGACGGCGCCACCGCACTCACCATGTGGCGCACCGGCCGCTACGGGATGATGCTGACCGACTGCCACATGCCACACATGGACGGCTTTGCGCTGACCGATGCCATCCGTCAAGCAGAGGACCCACAGGAACACATGCCCATCGTGGCGGTGACGGCCAATGCCATGGACGGCGAGCTGCAGCACTGCCTGGAGCGTGGCATGGATGACTACCTGACCAAGCCCCTGCGCCTGAGCGAGCTGGGCGCCATGTTGGTCAAATGGTTGCCGCGCAACACCGATGTGCAGACCGCACCGCCGCAGTGGGACAGCCAGGCACTGAGCCGTATGGTGGGCGATGACCCCACCATGCACCGCCGTCTGCTGGACCGCTTTGTCACCACCACGTCCACGCAGATGGGCGAGCTGGAGGTGCTGCGTGCAGCGCAGGACCTCAAGGGGCTGGCCGCAGTGGGGCACCGGCTCAAGTCATCGGCCCACACGGTGGGGGCGATGCAACTGGGCGCTCTGTGCCAAGACCTGGAAACCCTGGCCCGCCAGGGCAAGGCCGAGGAGGCCTTGGCGCTGGTGCCGGCCATCCAGCAGGCGTTTGCCGCGGTGGAGCCGATGCTCCGTGGGGCATAGGCTGCTATAAATTCAGGAGCTGCTTGCGCAGACTCCACGGGGGCTAGAGTGGTTTTTATTCATATTTGACTGGGTGTGGCAATGCAATGGTTTGAAGGGCTGCTCGTCGGCTTGGCGGTGGTGCAACTGGCGGTGTTGCTGGTGCTGCTGGTACGGCGTGCGGCAGTGCCGCCGCCCAGCCCCTTGCAGGAAGCGCAGCGCCAGGAGCTGCTGGCGCTGGTGAAGACCAGCAGCGAGCGGCTGGAGCGCGAGCTGCGCCGCGAGGTGACCGAGTCCGCCCGCGATGGCCGCCAGGAGTTGTCGCACAACCTGGCCACCTTTCAGAAGGCCTTTGTAGAGCAGGGCGCCGAGGCCACACGCACCCAAAACACGCAGATCGACGCCTTTGGCCAGCAGCTGGCCCTGCTGCAAAAAACGCTGTCGGACACACTCACCAACCAGCTCTCAGGCTTGAGCGAGTCCAACGCACGGCGCATGAACGAAGTGCGCGAGACGCTGGAGAAACAACTCGCCCAGCTGCAGACCACTAACGCCGCCAAGCTCGACGAGATGCGCGCCACGGTGGACGAGAAGCTGCAGACCACGCTGCAGGCCCGCCTGGGCGAGAGCTTCAAACAGGTGGCCGAGCGCCTGGAGCAGGTGCACAAGGGCCTGGGTGAGATGCAGACGCTGGCGCAGGGCGTGGGCGACCTCAAACACCTGCTGACCAATGTGAAAACCCGCGGCATGTTTGGCGAAGCGCAACTGGCCGGCCTGCTGGAGCAGGTGTTTGTGCCCGACCAGTACGCCACCCAGGTGGCCACGCGCCCGGGCAGCAAAAACGTGGTGGACTTTGCGATCAAGCTGCCTGGCAAGTCGGACGACGGCACGCCGCTCTGGCTGCCCATCGACGCGAAGTTTCCCAACGAAGACTACGAACGCCTGCTCGATGCCCAGGGCCGCGCCGATGTGCTGGCCGCCGAGGTGGCAGGCAAGGCGCTGGAAATGCGGATTCGGCTGGAGGCCAAGTCCATCTCCGAAAAATACGTGGAGCCGCCGTACACGACCGATTTCGCGATTTTGTTCTTGCCCACCGAAGGTCTGTACGCCGAGGTGCTGCGCCGCCCTGGCCTGATGGAAAGCTTGCAGCGCGACCACCGCATCACGCTGGCCGGCCCCACCACCTTGTTGGCCATGCTGAGCTCCTTGCAAATGGGCTTTCGCACGCTGGCGCTGGAGAAACGCTCCAGCGAAGTCTGGCAGGTGCTGGGCGCCGTCAAAACCGAGTTTGGCAAATTTGGCGATGTGTTGGCCAAGGTCAAGGCGCAGACCGAGACGGTGCTCAAAACGCTGGACAGCGCCGAGGTGCGCAGCCGTGCCATGGGCCGGGCCCTCAAGAAGGTGGACGCATTGCCAGATACGCAGGCGCAAGCCTTGTTGCCCACCGACCGCGACTTTGACCGTGACGCCGACGCGGCCTCGGCATGAGCCGTTCTGCTGACGAAACCTCTGGGGCACACGCCAACGGCAGCATTGGGGGGCTGCTGCGGCTGGTGGCCGGGCAGGTGTGCCTGCATGCCAGCATGGCCGGTATGCGCATGGCGGCACCGCTGTGGGCTCTGCAGCAAGGGTATGGTCCGCTGGCGGTGGGCTTCTTGCTGGCCTTGTTCTCGCTGAGCCAAGTGTTTCTGGCCTTGCCGGCGGGCCGGTATGCCGACCGCCACGGCTTACGGCGTCCGGTGGCGTTGGGGATTGGGGCGTCCATGCTGGGGGGCGGGCTGGCTGCGCTGCTGCCCCATTTTGCGATGCTGTGTTTGAGCGCCTTGCTCATGGGCGCCGCCACCGGGGCTGCCTCGATTGCCCTGCAGCGGCATGTCGGGCGTGCGGCGCATGGTGCGCAAGAGTTGCGGCGTGTGTTCAGCTGGTTGTCCATCGGACCGGCCGTCTCCAACTTTCTGGGGCCGGTGTGCGTGGGGCTTTTGATTGACCATGCCGGTGTCTGGTTGGGTGGGCATGCCGCAGACGCCAACGGTTTTGTCGCAGCATTTGCCCTGACGGCTTTGGCGCCCGCACTGGCCTGGCTGTGTGTGCGCCATGCCGTGGAGTTGCCCAGCCTGCACACCAAGCCCGGCGCAGCAGCGCCCAGCGTGTGGCCGCTGCTGCGCGAGCCACTGATGCGGCGTTTGCTGTTGGTGAATTGGTTGCTCTCCAGCTGCTGGGATGTGCACACTTTTGTCGTCCCGGTGTTGGGCCATGAGCGGGGTTTCAGTGCTTCGGTCATCGGCACCATCCTTGGCGGATTTGCGGTGGCGGCAGCTGCGGTGCGTGTGGTGATGCCACTGCTGGCGGCCCATTTGCGGGAATGGGCGGTCGTGACCGGGGCCATGGTCGCCACAGCCGGGTTGTTTGCGGTTTACCCCTTCATGCCAGGCGCCTGGTCCATGGGCCTGTGTTCGGTGCTGCTGGGGCTGGCCTTGGGCATGGTGCAGCCCATGATCATGAGTACCTTGCACCAGATCACGCCCCATGCCTTGCATGGCCAGGCCATCGCGCTGCGGCTCATGAGCATCAACCTCTCCAGCGTGATGATGCCCATGCTGTTTGGCACGGCTGGTGTGGTAGTGGGCGTGTCGGTGGTGTTCTGGACCGTGGGCACCCTGGTGGGCCTGGGGGCCCGCGCCGCTTGGGCGTTGCGGCCCCGGGCGGTGTCTTAGCGGCGCTTTTTACACGGTCAGGCTGTAGAAAGTGCGGATGGTGTCCCAGGCGTCCTGCGGGTCGTCGGTGTAGTGGAGCAAGTTCAGGTCTTCGGGCGAGATCGCGCCTTCTTCCACCAGCACGTCCATGTTGATCAGCCGCTTCCAGTAGTCGGTGCCAAACAGCACGATGGGCACGGGCTTGGCCTTGCGGGTCTGTACCAAGGTGATAACTTCAAACAACTCGTCCAAGGTGCCAAAACCGCCAGGGAAGGCCACCAGGGCCTTGGCACGCATCATGAAATGCATTTTGCGCGTGGCGAAGTAGTGGAACTTGAAGCTCAGTGAGGGCGTGACATAGGGGTTGGCCCGCTGCTCGTGGGGCAAGGCGATGTTCAGGCCCGGGGTGGGGGCGCCCATTTCAAATGCGCCGCGGTTGGCCGCCTCCATGATGCCGGGGCCACCACCGGTGCAGATGAAGAGCCGGTCTTTGAGTGGCTTGCGTGCGCTGTAGCCCGCCACCAGGCGGGCAAACAGGCGGGCGTTTTCGTAGTGCTTGGCGTTGCGCACGTGGCGCTCGGCCAGCGTCAATTGCGCCGCGTCGCCGCTGGCCTTGGCGGCCCTGAGTGCCGTGTTGGCGTCTTCGGGGGAGGGGAAGCGGGCGCTACCAAACACTACGACGGTGTTCTCCACTCCTTGGGCGGCCTGGTCCAGATCGGGCTTGAGCATCTCCAATTGGATGCGCATGCCACGGGTCTCGCGGCGCAGCAGAAATTCAGGGTCGGCAAAAGCCAGGCGGTAGGCATCGGCCTCCAGCATGTTGCCGAGGTCGGCGTGGGCTTGCAGGTCGGCCCAGGCATTGGCCAGGCGGGCTTCGTTGAGGTTTTGCGTGTTTTCCATGCGTGCATTGTGCGGCAAATGCAAGGCAGCAAAAAGGCTCCCGAGGGAGCCTTTTTGCGGAGCACGGAGCGTGGTTTAGACGCGTTTGCGATATTCGCCAGTGCGGGTGTCGATTTCGACCTTGTCGCCTTGGGCCACAAAGATTGGCACACCGATTTCGAAGCCGGTAGCGATCTTGGCGGGCTTGAGCACCTTGCCGGAGGTGTCACCCTTCACGGCGGGTTCCGTCCAGGTGATTTCGCGCTCAACGCTGGTGGGCAGTTCCACCGAGATGGCCTTGCCTTCGTAGAACACCACTTCGGCAGTCATGCCGTCTTCCAGGTAGTTCAGCGAATCGCCCATGTTTTCGGCTTCCACTTCGTACTGGTTGTAGTCTGCGTCCATCCAGACATACAGGGGGTCGGCAAAGTAGGAGTAAGTGCAGTCCTTCTTGTCCAGAATGATCTGGTCGATCTTGTCGTCGGCCTTGAACACGACTTCGGTGCCGAAGTTGGCGATCAGGCTCTTGAGTTTCATGCGCACGGTGGCAGAGTTGCGGCCGCCGCGGCTGTATTCGGTTTTCAGGACGACCATGGGGTCTTTGCCGTGCATGATCACGTTGCCGGCGCGGATTTCTTGAGCGATTTTCATAGGATTGCGAGAACGTATGTCGCGTGGTGCGACTGTAGGCCGCTGTCTGCGGCGGGGCATGACTTGCCCCAAAACTCAGGCGGCAAATTCAGCAAAGCCTTGGATTTTATCTTTTTTTCTGCACGAAATCGGTGAGCTGGCTGGTCAAGTCGTCCATTTGTAGCAGGCGGTGGCGCCAAGCGTGTGCAGCGGCGGACCATTCCGCCAGGGGCAGGGCTCCCCAATCCAGGGCCTGGGGGCCCGCCCCCGCCGTGGCTGCCAAGCCATTCCAGGCGCATTGGGCGGCATGCAGTGAGGCGGGGGCCTGCATCTGGTCAAGCAGCGCCTGCAGCTTGTCGGCGTGGGCGCCATCGTCCTGGGGGTAGATCTGCCACAGCCACGGCTGGCCGGCCCAGATCGCGCGCACCAGCGAGTCTTCCCCGCGCACCAGGTTCAGGTCGCAGGCCCAGAGCAGTTCGTCGAAACCGCATTGGGTCAGCGGCTGCAGCCAGTGCAGGGCCAGCGATCCCTTGCCCGTGCTGGGCCAGCCCCACTGTGCGAGCAGGACTTCCACCGCCTGGCGTGCCCGGCCCGGCGTGACCAGCAACAGCGTGGGGATGTCGCTCTCTACAAGCCCTTGCAAAAATTCCGCCAGCGCGGGTGGTTCGTAACAAAACAGGGAGACCACGCGTTGGTCTTGCCATGCAATCCCCCGCTGAGCCAGCCAGTTCCGGCGTGCCTCCGTGTCAAACGCAGCCTGACGGGCCAGGTAATCCGGCTCGCGGATCAGACCGCCCGTGCCTGCAGTGAAGCCGGGGTAGTAGAAATGCTTGGTCCAGCCTTGGGCCGGCCCTTGCATCACCGGTGAGGGCAGGGCGTGGCAACGTTCCACATAGGCCTCGGCCGAGAGGTACTCCAGGTTGATCCACACGGGTGGTTTGTGGTCATTTTGGCCGCTAGCCCTTGTATTCATTACGCAAGTAGCTATGAATTCAGGAGCAATTTCGCAGCCAAAGCCTTCTACCCATACATCGGCAGGAGGTAGCGCCTGCAGCACGGCCGGGGTCTGTGCGTCCCCCCAGGGGTGCACCTGCACACCGGGCCACTGGCCCTCCGCGGCGCCAGGCGCCATCCAGGCCAGGGCGCTGGTGTCATCCACCCACAGGCGCACCGCGTGGCCGCGGTGGGCGAGGTCGGCGCACAGGCGCCAGCACACGCCGATGTCGCCAAAGTTGTCGATAACTCTGCAGAAAATATCCCATTGCATGGCGGCTATTGTCCATGCGGTGCTGGCTTGCCCAAGGAGCACGCACAATAGCGTCCCATGTCTGAAGCACCCTCCGCAGAAACCCATTCCGACGCGCTGCTGCGCGAAGTGGCGGCCCTGCCGTCGCTGCCCGGGGTGTACCGCTACTTTGATGCGGACAACCAGCTGCTCTACGTGGGCAAGGCCATCAGCCTGAAGAAGCGGGTCAGCAGTTATTTCCAGAAGGACCACGGGGGCACACGTATCGGCCACATGGTCAGCAAGATTGTGCGCATGGAGACCACGGTGGTGCGCTCCGAGGCCGAGGCCCTGCTGCTGGAAAACAACCTCATCAAGACGCTGAACCCGAAGTACAACATCCTGTTTCGGGATGACAAGAGTTATCCCTATTTGAAAATGACCGGCACGCCGCCCGTGCCCAAGAACCTGGCGCCCGCTGATGCGTCCGGCAAACCGCGCCCACCGCAGCCCGTGGAGTTTGCCCGTGTGTCGTACTACCGCGGCGGGGTTGAGAAGAAACACCGCTACTTTGGGCCTTACCCCAGTGCCTGGGCGGTGAAAGAAGCCATCCTCCTGATGCAAAAGGTGTTTCGCCTGCGCACTTGCGAAGACCCGGTGTTCAGCAACCGCACCCGGCCCTGTCTGCTGTACCAGATCAAGCGATGCTCCGCACCCTGTGTGGGCCACATCAGTCCGTTGGATTACGCACAGGACGTGGCCAATGCTGAACGCTTTTTGCGTGGCGAGGCGCAAGACGTGATGCGGGGCCTGGAGGCCCGCATGATGGCGCACGCGGACAAGCTGGAGTTTGAGCAAGCGGCCGAACTGCGCAACCAGGTGGCGGCGCTGTCCAATGTGCTGCACCAGCAGTCGGTGGACAACGTGTCGGACCGCGATGTGGACATCCTGGCCGTGAAGGTGCAGGGCGGCAAGGCCTGTGTGAACTTGGCCATGGTGCGTGGCGGCCGCCATCTCGGCGACCGACCCTACTTTCCCGTGCATGTGGAGGACGCCACGGTCATGGGCGAGGCCGATGACAGCGAGGTGAAGAAGTCGGTGGAGGCCCAGGTGCTGGAGGCATTTTTGGCGCAGCACTATATCGATGTGCCCATGCCCGGTGCGCTGGTGGTGAGCGAGCCGGTGAGCAAGGGGCTGCTGCAGGCGCTGTCTGAACAAACCGGCATCAAGGTCACCGCCGTGCACCAGCCACGCGAACAGCGTCGCGCTTGGCTGGACATGGCACAGACCAATGCTGCATTGCAACTGGCCCGCCTGCTGGCCGAAGAGGGCTCGCAGCAGGCGCGCACGCGCGCTTTGGCCGATGCGCTGGACTTGGCGCTGGAGGACCTGGATGCGCTGCGCATCGAGTGCTTTGACATCTCGCACACCGCTGGCGAGGCCACGCAGGCGTCGTGTGTGGTGTTCCAGCACCACAAAATGCAGAACAGCGAGTACCGCCGCTTCAATATAGAAGGCATCACCGGCGGCGACGACTATGCCGCCATGCGCCAGGTGCTGACGCGCCGCTACAGCAAGCTGGCCGAGGCCCTGCGTGAGGCCAAACACCAGGGCACCACACCCAGCGGCACGGCGCGGCTGCCCGATCTGGTGTTGGTGGATGGCGGCAAGGGCCAGGTGGCCATGGCGCGCGAAGTGTTTGAGAGCCTGGGTCTGGACCTGTCGCTCATCGTGGGTGTGGAGAAAGGCGAAGGCCGCAAGGTGGGGCTGGAAGAGTTGGTGTTTGCCGATGGCCGTGAGAAGGTCTACCTGGGCGCCGACTCCGCAGCCCTCATGCTGGTTGCACAGATCCGTGACGAGGCACACCGCTTTGCCATTACCGGCATGCGTGCTGCACGTGCCAAGGTGCGCACCGGCGGCGGCAAGCTCGAAGAAATTCCGGGCATTGGCCCCAAGCGCCGCGCCAAACTGCTGCAGCGTTTTGGTGGTGTGCGCGGTGTGGCGCTGGCCAGCGCACAGGACATTGCCACGGTGGACGGGATATCGCGCGAACTGGCCGATGAAATCTACCGGGCCCTGCATTAGCCGTGCCACAATCCCGCCATGTTTATGACCATCCCCACCCTCATGACCTGGACGCGGATCTTCGCGATTCCCCTCATCGTGGGTGTCTTCTATTTGCCCGACTCCATGGCGTCGGTGTACGAGCGAAACCTGGTAGCCACCATCATGTTTGTGGTGTTCGCGGCGACGGACTGGCTGGACGGTTACCTGGCCCGCAAGCTGAACCAGACCTCGTCATTCGGAGCGTTTCTGGACCCGGTGGCAGATAAGTTTTTGGTGTGCGCCTGCGTGCTGGTACTAGTGCACCTGCAGCGCGCCGATGTGTTTGTGGCCCTCATCATCATTGGCCGCGAGATTGCCATCTCTGCCCTGCGCGAGTGGATGGCACAGATTGGTGCATCACGCAGCGTGGCCGTGCACATGATCGGCAAGGTCAAGACGGTGGTGCAGATGGTGGCCATTCCCTTTCTGCTGTTTGATGGCCGGTTGTTTGGTGTGATCGACACGCACCAGTGGGGTGTGTGGCTCATTTGGGCCGCTGCGGTGCTCACGGTTTGGTCCATGGTCTATTACCTGCAAAAGGCCTTGCCGGAGATCCGTGCACGAGCCAATTAACAAGTTCGCCATGCGCGCGCCCCTAAGCGGTGCATCCCGCATGGCGCCTACACTTTGTTGCATTTACAGCGGCCCCCCGCAGCCGAAAAAACTTCCAGCCTGCGCCAAGTTTTAGAAAGAATTGCGTCTAGAATTCGCCTCCGCGCTGTTGCAATGTTGCAGGGCATATTGACACGGAATTAGGCCGTGGCTTTAATGCAATGCAGCAGCTTCGACTGCTATCGCCAAACCACTGTGTGCCTGCGTTGTGTTCCATTGCGCAGTCCTTGGTGGGACTGGGCGGTACAACCAAATTTGAAGAGACAATCCATTAATTTGCTTCCGTACAAGGGGTCTTTGTGAATAAAACAGAACTGATTGAGCACATCGCAAAACACGCCGACATTTCCAAGGCTGCTGCAACACGTGCTCTGGAATCCACCATCGGTGCAGTGAAGACCACCCTGAAAAAAGGCGGCACAGTTTCCTTGGTCGGTTTTGGTACTTTTGCCGTGGGCAAGCGTGCTGCGCGCACGGGTCGCAATCCACGCACTGGCGCTGCGATTAAAATCAAGGCTGCCAAAGTGCCAAAGTTCCGTCCAGGCAAAGCATTGAAAGATGCTCTGAACTAAAATTCGGTTTCGGTTTGGGTGATTAGCTCAGTTGGTAGAGCGTCTGCCTTACACGCAGAATGTCGGCGGTTCGAGCCCGTCATCACCCACCACCCACCCAGCAAAGGCGAACAGTGTGTTCGCCTTTTTTGTTGTTTACATGGAGAGTTAGTGCATGTTTGAATTTGTCCGCCGGAACACCAAGTTCATCGCGGCGCCATTGTTCTTGCTGATCATTGCCGCTTTTGTGTTGGTGGGGATTGACGGTTACAAAGGTGTCGCCTCCACGGGAGCCACCGTGGCCCAAGTCGGCAACACCAGCATTACCCAAGAAGAATGGGACTTCGCACACAAGAATGAAGTGGACCGCTTGCGTGCCTCCATTCCGAACCTGGATGCCAAGTTACTCGACTCTCCGGAGGCCCGTTATGCGACGCTTGAACGTTTGGTGCGTGAGCGGGTCATGGCTGCTGCTGTCAATGACGCGCATCTCACCACCTCGGATGCGCGCTTGGCCCGTGAGCTGCAGCAAAATCCGACAATCGCCGGTTTGCGCAAGCCCGATGGCTCGCTGGACATGGACCGTTACCGCCAGTTGGCAGCTAGTCAGGGCCTGACTCCGGAAGGTTTTGAAGCCCGTGTGCGCACGGATCTGTCGCTGATGCAGGTGGAGTCGGGTGTGACGTCCACTGCCTTTGCGTCCCATGCGCTGGCGGACATGGCCTTGAATGCTTTTTTTGAGCGACGCGAGGTGCAGATCACACGTTTCAGCCCTGCCGATTTCGCCAGCAAGGTCAGCCTGTCAGACGCAGATGTCGACGCCTTCTACCAAGCCAACCTTTCCCAGTACCAGTCGCCTGAATCCGCCACCGTTGAGTATGTGGTGTTGGACTTGGATGCGATCAAGAAATCGGTGGTGCTGAATGAGGCGGACCTCAAGTCGTACTTCGAACAGAATGCCAGCCGCCTGAGCGCCAAGGAAGAGCGTCGCGCCAGCCATATTCTGATCAATGCCCCCAAAGACATGCCTGCCGCCGACCGTGAAAAGGCCAAGGCGAAGGCACAGTCCCTCTTGGAGCAAGTCCGCAAAGCGCCTAACAGCTTTGCCGATCTGGCCAAGAAAAATTCGCAGGACACCGGTTCTGCGCCCAACGGCGGCGACCTGGATTTCTTTGCGCGTGGTGCGATGGTCAAACCCTTTGAGGACGCCGCTTTTGCCATGAGCAAAGGTGATGTCAGCGATGTCGTCGAATCTGATTTCGGTTTTCACATCATCAAGTTAACGGACGTCAAAGCTTCCAAACAACCCGTGTTTGAAGAAGCACGGGCGGGACTGGAGGCCGAGTTGCGTCTGCAGCAGGCTCAGCGCAAATTTGCCGAAGTGGCAGAAACCTTCACCAACGCGGTGTACGAACAATCGGACAGCCTGAAACCCGTGGCCGAACGCCTCAAGCTGGACGTTAAACAAGCCACCAATGTGCAACGTCTGCCTGCAGGCGATGCCAAAAGCGTGCTGGCCAATGAGAAATTGCTGGCTGCCATTTTTAGCGCCGATTCACTCGAAAAGAAACGCAATACCGAGGCGGTGGAAACTGGCCCCAACCAGTTGAGCGCAGCGCGTGTGGTGTCATACAGTCCCGCGGCTGCATTGCCCTTGTCCGTGGTACGCGCGCAGGTGCGTGAGCAACTGGTGGCGAGCCGTGCACAAGAGTTGGCCAAAAAAGAAGGTGTTGCCAAGCTGGAAGCATGGAAGGCAACGCCCGCATCCGCCAGCTTCCCCGCTGCCGTGACCGTATCGCGCGAAGCCAAGCAGCCCGTGCAGGGCCTGTTGCTGGATGCCGCCTTGCGTGCAGACCCCGCTAAGCTGCCTGTTACCCTGGGTGTGGATTTGGGACGTCAAGGCTATGCCATTGTGAAAGTCAACAAAGTGTTGCCACGCAATCCGGTCGCCGACGATGTGACCAAGCAAGAGCGCAATCAGTACGCCCAGTGGACCGCCAATGCGGAGAGCTTGGCCTACTACGCGGCCCTCAAAGAGCGCTTCAAGGTGCAAATCAAAGTGCCTGCACCCACAAGTTCTGCCCCGTCTGAGGCTCCATAAGGGTTTTATCGGGTTATAATTTCGGCTCTGCGGTGGCTGTAGCTCAGTTGGTAGAGTCCAGGATTGTGATTCCTGTTGTCGTGGGTTCGAGCCCCATCAGCCACCCCAAGGTATGTAAAAACCCTGTTTTCGCGAGGAAACAGGGTTTTTTTACGCCTGGTCGATTCCCTTGGCCTGCGTGCGCTTGAAGAAACTTTTTCTGCCATCCGATATCTCATCCACCTGACCCGGGTGCGCGCAGCGTTTGGTCGCTGCTGCAGCCACCGGGCAGTCGTTGGATGGAGAAAACACATGGTTGAAGACAGCATCTTTTTCAAGACGATTGATGCGGCCTTTCCGAACATCGGAAAGAAGATCAAGCTGTTCTGGGGGCACCCGGAATTTGTGGCGCTCATGCACGAGCTGCAGCACGACATGGGCGAGAGGCCGCGGGCCGGGTTTCCTGCAGAGGTGTTGATGGCCATTCATGAGTTGTCGAATGACCACGATGCAATTTACCCGCAGCTCGCCCGCAAGGATGCCAATCTCTGGCACCTTTGAGGCGCTTTGACGTACGCGGCCTAGTTCACCATTACCAGCTTGCCCATCACGCCGCGTGAGCCCATGTGGGCGTAGGCAGCCTTAAGCTCGGCCATGGGCATGGTGCGGTCGATGACCGGCTTGATCTTGCCTTGGCCGTACCACTGGGCCAATTCACCCATCATGGCGGCATTGGCCTTGGGTTCCTTCTTCGCAAAATCGCCCCAGAACACGCCGACGATGGATGCGCCTTTGAGCAATGCCAGGTTGAAGGGGAGCGCGGGAATGGGGCCGGACGCAAAGCCCACCACCAGGTAGCGGCCGCGCCAGGCGATGGAGCGGAAGGCTGGTTCAGCAAAGTCACCACCCACCGGGTCGTAAATCACGTCCGGGCCCTTGCCGTCGGTCAGGGACTTCAATGCTTCGCGCAAATTTTCTGTGCTGTAGTTGATCGTGGCGTCTGCACCAATGGATTTGCAGAGGTCGCATTTCTCTTGTGTGGAGGCCGCGGCAATTACCCTGGCTCCCATCGCCTTGGCAATCTGGATCGCGGAGGTGCCCACACCACCTGCGGCGCCCAGCACCAGCACCGTCTCACCGGCCTTGAGCTGTGCGCGGTCCACCAGCGCGTGGTACGACGTGGCGTAAATCATGATGAAGGCCGCGGCATCCACCATGGGGAATCCTGCGGGGAGCGGCATGCACAGGGCTGCAGGGGCGATGGTGTGGGTGCCAAAGCCGCCGGTACCGCTCAGGCAGGCCACGGATTGGCCGACTTTCAGATGGGTGACACCTTCGCCCACGGCTTGCACGATGCCCGCGTACTCCGAGCCTGGCACAAAGGGCAGGGCAGGTTTCATCTGGTATTTGTTTTGCACGATCAGGATGTCGGGAAAGTTCAGGCTGGCGGCTTTGATCTCCAGCAGCACCTCGCCGGCCTTGGGCTGCGGTGTAGGCAGCTCTTGCCAGGTCAGGGCGTCGATGCCGGTGGGGTTGTCGCATAACCAGGCGTGCATGGGGTGTCTCCAAAAAAGTTGGCAAATCATAGGTGGGGGCAGGCTTGAAAAATGTCTCTCGTGCGACCAGGTTTCACCCCCCCCACCTACAATGCCAGCACACTCTGCACTCCTATGAAAATCCTGATTTCCAACGACGACGGCTACCAGGCCCCCGGCATCGTGGCGCTGTATGAAGCACTCAAAGACATTGCCCAGGTGGAGGTGATTGCCCCCGAGCAAAACAACAGCGCCAAATCGAACGCGCTGACCCTGCATTCACCGCTCTATGTGCACCACGCGGCCAACGGCTTTCGCTACGTGAACGGCACCCCTGCCGACTGCGTGCACATTGCGCTCACCGGCCTGCTGGACTACCGGCCTGACTTGGTGGTGTCTGGCATCAACAACGGCGCCAATATGGGTGACGACACGATTTACTCCGGCACGGTGGGTGCGGCCATGGAAGGCTTTTTGTTCGGTATTCCGGCGATTGCCTTCTCTCAGGTCGAAAAAGACTGGGTGCACCTGACCTCGGCTGCCCAAAAGGCACGCGAGCTGGTGCTGTCCATGCAACAGCAGCAGCTCATCACCCCCAAGCCCTGGCTGCTTAACGTCAACATTCCCAACCTGCCGTTTGACGAGATTGGCAGTGTGAAGCTGTGTCGCCTGGGCAAGCGCCATGCAGCGGAAAAAGTCATTCAGCAGCAAAGCCCACGTGGCGAGACCATGTACTGGATCGGTGCGGCCGGCCCGGTGAAAGACGATGCCGATGGCACCGACTTCCATGCCACGGCGCAGGGCCATGTGGCCATCACACCGCTGAAGGTGGACCTGACCGACCACGACAATCTGGGCTACTGGGCGCAAACCGCATCCCGGTTGGCACCGCACCCTCCCGTCGCCGCATGAAGCCACGCCCGTCCTTTCCTGCCCGGCTTGACGCCACGCTGGCCAAAACGCGGCCCAATCCGCATGGCGCCGTGGTCAGCACTGCGGTGGCCGCGTCCAAGTCCGTGGCGCAGGCTGCGCTGGCCAAGCCCACGGTGGTGCCGACAGCGCGCGCCAAGGCCCCACTGCCTCACGCGCCCCACATGCCCCAGGGCCATGGCATGGACTCCCAAGCCGTGCGCCAGCGCATGGTGCAGAAGTTGGCCGGGCAGGGCGTGACCGACCCACTGGTGCTGGGTGCCATGGGCGCGATCGAGCGCCACCGGTTTGTGGACAGCGCGCTGGTCAACCAGGCCTACGAAGACACCAGCTTGCCGATTGGGTTGGGACAAACGATTTCCAAGCCCGGTGTGGTGTCGCGCATGATCGAGCTATTGCGCAATGGCGCCACCGGACGTGTGGGGCGTGTGCTGGAAATCGGTACGGGCTGCGGATACCAAGCCGCGGTGCTGAGCCTGGTGGCCGATGAGGTGTACAGCATCGAACGCCTGCGCGGCCTGCACGACAAGGCACGCGAGAATCTGCGCCATCTGCGCCTGCCCAATGTGCACCTGTTGTTTGGCGATGGCATGGCAGGCTACGCCAAGGGCGCGCCGTATGCCGGCATCATTGCCGCAGCCGGTGGCGAGGCGGTTCCCCAAGCCTGGGTGGACCAATTGGTCGTGGGGGGACGCCTGGTGGCACCGGTTGTCACAGGCGGGGGGACGCAGGCCTTGTTGGTGCTGGACAAGACCCCACAGGGCGTGCGCCAGACGCTTTTGGAGGCTGTGCATTTTGTCCCCCTAAAATCGGGCATTGCCTGAAGGGAATTAAACATATGTTTGGTGTGCGTCGTTTAGCGTTGGCCGGGGCTTGTGTGGCCGTGGTGGTCTTGTCCGGCTGTGGCTCTACGGCTGTCAACCGGGCACCGGTGGAAGACCGTGGCAGCTCCGCTGGCAAGGCCGGCACGGTGATTGACCCACGCACCCAGGCAGTGAAGCAGCCGCCGGGGTTCGAAAACGCGGGCAAGGCGGGTTACTACACCGTCAAGCCCGGCGACACCCTCATGCGCATTGGCCTGGAAACCGGCCAGGGCCACAAAGATATCGCGCGCTGGAATGCGCTGGATAATCCCGACAAGATTGAAGTGGGTCAGGTGTTGCGTGTGGTGCCGCCCGTCGCCGACACCGTGGCGGTGGCCAAACCCGTGGCAAGTTCGTCGGCTACGACCACCTCTCTGCCCGCCGCGGGTGCGGCGTCGGCACCCGCCAAAGCTGCGTCCACACCGGTGGCGGCCGCATCGGCACCCAGCACACCAGCGCCAGCGGCAGCCGCCTCTGGTGAGGATGAGCTGGCCTGGATCTGGCCCGGCAACGGCCCGGTGGTGGCGGGTTTTGACGAGGCAAAGAACAAAGGCCTGGACATTGGCGGCAACGCGGGCGACCCGGTGCTGGCGGCTGGCGAAGGCAAGGTGGTGTACGCCGGTGCTGGCCTGCGCGGTTATGGCAACCTGATCATCCTCAAGCACAACAACACTTACCTCACGGCCTATGCCCACAACCAGACCCTGCTGGTCAAGGAAGACCAGACGGTGAAGAAGGGCCAGAAGATTGCCGAGATGGGCAGCAGCGACGCCGACCGGGTGAAGCTGCACTTCGAGGTACGCCGGCAAGGCAAGCCAGTGGACCCGGCCAGGTACCTCCCCGCCAGATAGCAGGCCCCCATGAAAAAGCCCAGCCCCCCCGCCCCGGATGACGCTCCCGCCCGTCCGAATAACGCGGGAGGCAGTTGGGCATCCCATGTGCCTCCAGAGCGCATGGAATCTGCGCGAGAAGCTCCTGAAAATATAGCAAGTGCTGCTCCCGAGGGCTGGCCAGCAGAGCTGGCCCCGTCCGCTGCGGGCGAGGAAGTGGCCGATGCACTGGCGGTTTACCTGCGCGGCGTGCGGCGTACCGAACTGTTTACCCCCGAAGAAGAGTTTGCGGTGGCTACCCGCGCCCGTGCGGGTGACTTCGCGGCGCGGCAAAGCATGATCGAACACAACCTGCGCTTGGTGGTCAGCATTGCCAAGGGTTACAACGGGCGTGGTGTGCCCATGTCCGACCTGATCGAGGAGGGCAACCTCGGGTTGATGCACGCCATTGACAAGTTCGAACCCGAACGGGGATTCCGCTTCTCTACCTACGCCACGTGGTGGATACGCCAGTCGGTGGACCGGGCGCTCATGTACCAGGGCCGTGCCGTGCGCTTGCCGGTCAATGTGGTTCGCGAAGTGCAGCAGGTGTTGCGTGCCCGCCGGGCGCTGGAAAATGACGCGGCGCTCGTGGCGCAGCGACCCGAGGGTATCCGCGTGGAGGACATTGCTGCGCTGCTGGGCCGTGAGGCGCCCGATGTGGCCGATTTGCTGGCCATGTCCGAGGCGCCACGTTCGCTCGATGCGACGCTGGACCCGGGCGGCGAGGAGCATTCGCTGGGGGACAGTCTGGTGGATGAGCTGGCACTGGACCCGCAGGCGCAGGCCCATGCCCACGAGGTGGATGGGCTGCTGGAGGAGTGGATTGCCACACTGTCTCCGCGGGAGCGCGAAATTCTGGAGGGTCGCTTTGGCCTGCATGACCGTGAGCCTGAAACGCTGGACGTCATCAGTAGCCGGCTGGGCCTGACGCGTGAGCGTGTGCGCCAGGTGCAGAACGAGGCGCTGTTCAAGCTCAAAAGGCACCTGGCCCGCCGCGGCATCAAGCGCGAATTCCTGATGTAGCCCGTGGCCCCCACGCTCCGCCACTGCGTGGGGCGCTGCCCCCCCCCGAGGGGGCTAATTTCCCTCTTTCGGAGCTGGCCGCCAAGTGGTTCAGCACTTGGGGTGGCCCGGCGATACATTGCCCTCTCTCCGACCTGAGACAATTGGGGTATGAGCGACGTTATTTCTCCAGACACCCTGTCCCCGATCTCCCCCGACACTCCCACAGAACCCGCACTGCCTGAGGGCTGGTTGCGCGTCAAATCCCTGGACCTGGAAGCCCAGGGCGTGGCCCACCGGCCTGATGGCAAGGTGGTGTTCATTGACGGTGCGCTGCCGTTTGAGGTGGTCAGTGCCCAGATCCACCGCAGCAAAAGCAGTTTTGAGAAGGGCACGCTGACCGAGATTCACCAGGAATCGTCCCAGCGCGTGCGCCCGGCCTGCCCGCACTTCGGCCTGCACGAAGGCGCCTGCGGCGGCTGCAAGATGCAGCACCTGCATGTGAGTGCCCAGGTGGCGGTGAAGCAGCGTGTGCTGGAGGACAACCTGTGGCACATCGGCAAGGTCAAGCCCGACAACATTCTGCGCCCCATCGAAGGGCCGGCCTGGGGTTACCGCTACCGTGCGCGCCTGTCGGTACGCCACGTGCGCAAAAAAGGTGCGGTGCTGATTGGCTTCCATGAGCGCAAGAGCCGCTACGTGGCCGACATGAAGGAGTGCCATGTGCTGGCACCCCATGTGAGCGCCATGCTGGTGCCGTTGCGCCGCCTGATCGAGTCCATGGACGCGGTGGAGACGTTGGCACAGATTGAGCTGGCCATGGGGGATATGGCGCCTACCGCGGGTGCCAATGGCGGTGCGGGCGAGGTGATTGCCATGGTGCTGCGTCACCTGGAGCCTTTGTCAGAAGCTGACTTGAGCCGCTTGCGCGAATTTGCGGCGGCCAATCCTGGCTTGCAATGGTGGTTGCAGCCCAAGGGGCCGGAAACCATCCACCGCCTGGACGAACTGCCCGGCCACACCACGGGCCAACTGGCCTACCAGTTGCCCGACTTTGGCATCACCATGCCGTTTCGCCCCACGGACTTTACCCAGGTGAACCCGCATATCAACCGCGTGCTGGTGTCGCGTGCATTGGGTCTGTTGGCGGTGCAGAAGACCGAGCGTGTGATCGACTGGTTCTGCGGCTTGGGCAACTTCACGCTGCCGCTGGCTACCCAGGCGCGTGAGGTGCTGGGGGTGGAAGGGGCGGAGTCACTGGTGGCGCGTTCGCGCGAGAACCTGAAGCTCAATATGACTGCAGATTCTGAGTCAAATCGCACGCAAGCCCCTGCGAAACCTGCGCTGGCAGCTACCAAATTTGTAGCGCGCAACCTGTTCGAGATGACGCCTGAGCTGCTGATCGGTGATGGCGCTGCCGACAAGTGGCTGGTGGACCCGCCGCGCGAAGGTGCTTTCTCCCTGGTGCAGGCGCTGGCCGCTTTGCACCAACAGCCCGAGCTGCGCAAGGGCTGGACGCCGCCCCGGCGCATTGTCTACGTGAGCTGCAACCCCGCTACGTTGGCGCGTGACGCGGGAGTGCTGGTGACGGAAGCGGGCTACCGCTGTACCAAGGGCGGGGTGGTCAACATGTTCCCTCACACGGCGCACGTGGAGAGTATTGCGGTGTTTGAGCTGGCGGACTGAGCCGCCACACCACACAAACTATCGGGGAAAAGATCAGGACTTGCCGCTGGCTTTCGCGGTGGGCTTGGTCTTTTCTTCTTTGGTTTCGGTGACGATTTCTTCTTGCGGTGGGGGCGGCTTCAGGCCCGAGGGCGCAATGCCTTCGATCTTGTTGTCCCGCATGTATTGGTCCATGTCCTTCCAGCCCGCAAACACCGCGGCCTTGGAGGCTTTTTCATTCAGCGCATAGCAGTCTTCAATGCTGCGCAGGCCGTGGCGGCAGGCGCTGCCTATGGCTTTCGCATCGGCCTCACGCTGGGCCACGCGCGGATCCGCCAGCAGGGCCTCCAGGTCGCAGCCGGCCAGCAGCAGGGTGAGGGTGATGGGGAGTAAGCGCAAATACATGGGTGCAAAGAGTGGTCTAGGTCATTTATCGGCAGATTTTGCGCCTTATTGAGCGCACCATGCAAAAAGGCCCCGAAGGGCCTTGTGTGCAGGGGGTGTGCGGCGTTTAGTCGCGTTCACCACCGAAGATGCCCAGCAGGGCCAGCAGGCTCTGGAACACGTTGATGATGTCCAGGTACAGGGCCAGCGTAGCACTGATGTAGTTGGTTTCACCACCGTCAATGATCTGCTTGATGTCGTAGAGCATGTAGGCGCTGAAGATGCCGATGGCAGCCATGGACATGGCCATCATGCCGGCCGTGGAGCCGACAAAGGCGTTGATCACGCCACCCACCATCAACACGATCACGCCCACAAACAGCCACTTGCCCATGCCGGACAGGTCACGTTTGATAACGCTGGCCAGGCTGGCCATCACCAGAAACACACCCGCTGTGCCGCCAAACGCGGTGAGCACCAGCTCGGAGCCGTTGCGAAAGCCCAGCACCTGGCCAATCAGGCGCGACAGCATCAGACCCATGAAGAAGGTAAAGCCCAGCAGCACGGGCACGCCGGCCGCAGAGTTTTTGGTCTTTTCGATGGCGTAGATGAAGCCGAAGGCACCGGCCAAAAACACCACCATGCCCAGAATGCCGCCCAGCGACTGGGTGATGCCGGTGGCCACGCCCACCCAGGCGCCCAGCACGGTAGGCACCAGGCTCAGGGCCAGCAGCCAGTAAGTGTTGCGCAGCACTTTGTTGCGCTGTGCGGAAGATGCGCCATAGCCCAGGCTGTGGCCCATGGTGGTTATGCGATCAGTCATAGTCTTAGCTCCTTGTAACTGCAGTCTGCAGGTGCGGACATTCTAGGGATAAACAAGGTGCTCGCCGCATTTGGCCTTGTGATTGGCCGGGTTTTGTGCAGGGCTGTTCTTCGATGGCGATGGCCAATGCGCTTTCTGCAAACGGTATGCTTGGGGTTTCTCCCTATCCGCATCATTTCTACCTACAGGGTCTCGCCATGAAAACCAAATCCGTTCTCGAATTCTCCGACGTCAAAGCCATCGCCGCGGCTGCCGAAGCCGAGGCCCTCAAAAACAACTGGGCTGTGAGCATTGCTATCGTGGACGATGGTGGGCACCTGCTGTCTTTCCAGCGTCTGGATGGTGCTGCCCCCATCTCGGCACACATTGCGCCAGCCAAGGCCCACACCGCGGCCATGGGCCGCCGCGAAAGCAAGGTGTATGAGGACATGATCAACGGCGGCCGTGTGTCTTTCCTGAGCGCCCCCAACCTGGAAGGCATGTTGGAGGGGGGCGTGCCCATCCTGAAAGACGGCCAGTGCCTGGGCGCCGTGGGTGTGAGCGGAGTGAAGTCCAACGAAGACGCCCAGATCGCCAAGGCCGGCATTGCCGCCATCGGCTTGTAATGTCTGGCGTGTAGCAATCAATAGCTACAAAAATAATAGCTGCTAGCGCACGATGGACGTGGGCTAGCAGCTATTTTTATGCCTATTTGGTGAGAATCAACTTGCCTGAGCGGGTGCTCTGCAGGCGGTAACGCTGCCCGTTGTGCTCAATTTCAATGGCCTGGCGTGGACCGAGCAGAGCACTGGAGTGCAATACCTCTTGCGACGCTGCCATGGGTGGCGCTGCGGGCTCTGCGGGTGCAGACCCACCGGGGTGGCTGGGGGCGCTAGGCATACGAAAAACTCCGGCGGACCAGCTGCTGCCAACGCCGTTGGCGGTGCTTGTAAAAGCCCCAGGCAAACAGCCACACCAGAGGCGTAAGCCAGCCGGCCTGGATGTCCACCTGGTCGGTGTAGTCACAGCCCTGGTCCGCGGCCTGGATGAAGATGCGGTGGTCCCAGCGCGAGATCAGCGTGCCCGAGCCGTTGTCGCGCAACTCCACGGAGAAGTGGCCGTCGCGCTGCGAATGGTCCTGGCCCGAGATACGCACCATCTGCCGCCCTAGCGGAATACAACTCAGCAGGTGCATGGCGACCTCGTACTCCCGCGCCTCCCACCGCGCGGGCAGCTGCGGCGGGGTGATGGGCGTGAAGTGCACCAGCGGTTGCGCAATGTGCATGAGCAGGCGCGGCGTCTGCACCTCGTCAAAGCAGCGCTCTGCGGTGCAGTCCAAGCGGGTTTTCAGGGTCAGCAGCATGGGCGCCCTGCCTCAGGGTTTGGGTTCGGTGATAAAGCCGATCTTGCGCAGCCCGGCTACCTGGGCCGCCCCCATGGCTTGCGCCACAAACTCGTAACGCACAGCCTTGTCGCCGCGGATATGCAGCTCGGGCTGGGGCTCCTTGGCGGCCTCGGCCTGCAGCACGGCAGGCAGGGTGTCGGGTGCCACCGGGTTCTGGTTCAAAAAGTAGCCGCCCTGGGCGTCCACGCTGAGCTGGATGGTTTCGGGCTTGGTGTTCTGGGGCTGGCTGGTGGCGGTGGGAAGCTCCACGTTCACCGCGTGTTTCATCACTGGCACGGTGATGATGAAGATGATCAGCAGCACCAACATCACGTCCACCAGGGGCGTCATGTTGATCTCGTTCATCACCTCGGATTCACCGTCGGCGCTGGCGTCTTGCATTCCAAAAGACATACGCTGCCTTACGCCTTCTTCATGGCAACAACCTTGCCGTCTGCCTGGTGCTTGCCCACACGGGCACCGGTCACAAAGTAGGCGTGCAGGTCATGGGCAAAGCGGTTGAGCTTGGTCAGGATGGACTTGTTGCCGCGCACCAGCGCGTTGTAGCCCAGTACCGCAGGAATGGCCACCGCCAAGCCCAGTGCCGTCATGATCAGCGCCTCCCCGATGGGGCCTGCCACTTTGTCGATGGTGGCGGAGCCCGCAGCGCCAATGCCCATCAGTGCGTGGTAGATGCCCCAGACGGTGCCAAACAGGCCCACAAACGGCGCGGTGGAGCCGACCGAGGCGAGGACGGCCAGCCCGCTCTGAAAGCGTGCTGTGCTGTCGTCAATGCTGTTGCGCAGGGCGCGGCTGATCCAGTCGCTGATGTCCAGCGCGTCATGCAGCTGGGTTTGGGTGTTGCGGTGGTGGGCGGTGGCTTCTTGCCCAGCTTGGGCCAGTTGCACAAAGGGGTTGTCTTGCTGGGGGCCCAGGGCCTTCAGGCCGGTAGAAAAGTCTTCGCTGTGCCAAAACGTTTCGGTGCGCTGGCCGAGGGATTTGAACTTGAGAATGTCCAGCGCCTTGATGAGGATTACGATCCACGAGGCCAGGGACATGCCCAGCAACAACACAGCGACAGATTTGGTAACCCAGTCACCTTGGGTCCAGAGGGTGACGAGTCCGAGTTGCGATTCCATGTACTACTCCACTAAAAAGATTCAGAAAAATTACTGCAGTACCCAGTTCACGGGTACGTCAAACCACATGGCCTCGGGCACGCCACCGCGCTTGCCGGGCACGTAGCGCCATTTGAGAACGGTGTTCACCGCTGCCTGGTCTAGCCGCTCGAAGCCGCTAGACGTTTTCACGGAGGCCTGCGAGGCCTGCCCCTCTGTGCTGATATACACCCGTACCACCACCTTGCCCTGTTCCTGCAGACGCTTACTCAGGGCTGGGTAGGGCGGTTTGGGGTTGTTGAGGTAGTCCGCATCGCTGGAGGGCAATTCCACCTTGGGCGGAGCGGGTGGTGATGGGGGCGCGTTGGTAGCGCTGCCGGTGTTGGTGCTGGCAGCCGCCGCGGTCGGGGCTGCGGCAGAAGGAGCGGGTGCGTTGGCTGAAGGCGCAATCGCCAAGGGCGCAGGGACGGGCTGCTGGGCCACCGCGGGTGTTGGGGTTGGTGTCACGGGTTTGGGGGTAGGGGCCTTCACCTCAACCTTGGGTTGCGGCTGGGGCTTGGGTTGTGGCGCCGGCGGAGCAGGTGGCGCCATGATTTCCACCAGAATTTCGGCCGGCACCACGGCCTCGACCACCCGGCGCAGCAGGCCCGCTTGCATGGCCCACAGCACCGCCACGTGCAGGGCAATCACGCTGATAACAATAGTGGTATTGCGGCTCATGGCAGGAAGCGCGTAGGGGCGGGGCAAAGCGGAAGTGGACATTGTGGAGGAGGGGCGGCAGGGGGGACGGAGGGCTCAGGTGTCGGCCCACATGCGCAACATATTGTGGTAGACGCCAGTCAGCGCCGTGGTGTGGGCGTTATCGCCATGCTGCTGGCGTAGGGCCAGCAGGTTCATATCCAACTCGTACAGCATGCGGCGCTGCTCATCGCTGCGCACCAGGCTCTCAATCCAGAAAAAGCAGGCCAGGCGGTAGCCTCGGGTAACGGGTTTGACTTGGTGCAGGCTGGTGCCGGGGTACAGCACCGCGTGGCCGGCTGGCAACTTGACCGATTGCTCACCATAGGTGTCGGCAATGCAGAGTTCACCGCCGTCATAGTCCTCTGGGTCTGACAAGAAGATGGTGCACGACACATCGGTGCGCAGGCGCCCACTGCCGTCCGGCAGGTAGCGCACCGAGCCATCGATGTGGTTGCCGTAAAAGTTGCTGTCGCCGCCATACCGGTTCAGGCGGGGCGGAAACACCTTTTTGGGCAACGCTGCCGAAAAGAAGGTCGGGCTACGGTCCAGCCCGCGCAACACCATCGCGCGGATGGTGCGCGCTGTCTCGCAGTCGTGGTCCAGTTGCTCGTTGTTCTTGACCTGCCGCGCCAGCTCTCCAGTCCCCTTGCGGCCGTCCGCCCACGGCGCCGTGGCCAGCAGGGCTTGGGCCTGGGCAACTTCGTCGGCAGAAAGGATATTGGGTAGTTGGAGGAGCATGGCGTGAGGCGGGTTGTGCGGTAAGGTTCAGAACTTAATGTTCATCGTGGCTTGGATGTTCCGACCCGAGCCAGGGGTGTAGTGGCCGGTATACAGCGAGTCGGCGTAAAGTTTGTCCAATGCATTGGTGACATTGACCTTGAGAACATAACGCTCGCTGAACTTGTATTCGCCCATAAGGTCAAGCGTGGCGTAGCCGGGGGCCATGAATCCAGGATTGGTGGCAGGCGACTGTTCGCTGCGGAAATTTACACCTGCGCCCATGCGCAGTTCGGGGGTGAATTGGTAGGTCGTCCACACCGTGCCGCTATGAATGGGTGTAAGACCGGGACGTTCACCCTCGCGTGCACCGTTGCTGGTGGAGTTGGATTTGTCGATCATGGCATCCGGCATCCACATATAGGAGCCATAGACCTCCCACTTGGGTGTCAGGTAGCCAGTGACATCAATCTCCAGACCGGTTGTGTGGCGTGCTCCCGAAAGCAGGAACTGGGTTGCTGCGGAATCGGGGTCCGTGTTGCGTTCATTGAATTTTGTGGATTGAAAAATCGCAAAGCGGGCGGTGTAACGCTTATCCGCCGAGTCCAGTTTGGCGCCGAACTCAACGTTTCTGCTCTGCTCCGGCGGTGTGTTTGCACTGTTGGCGCTGTAAGAGTAGGTGTCAGCCGAAGTGTTGAACGAAGTACCCCACGAAAAGTGGTAAGAACTAAGCTCGTTGGGTTGGTATAGCGCTCCAACACGTTGACTCCAGTTGCCGATTGTTTGCTGGTAGGCGCCATTGAGCACGCCTGCTGCGCTGTAGGAGGCATAGTTGCCTCGCATACGGTCAAAGCGCAGGCCGCCAAGAAGCTTCCAATGTGGGGCCACTTGCATCAGATCTTGTGCATACAGGCCCAGGTTGTCGGCATTGAACGTATTGCTCAATCGGACGCTACGCGAATTTTCGTTTACCGATGCACCGTCGTCTGGAGTTCCAATAGAGGTGGTTGGTTTGGTGATGCTCGACAAAGCATAGACGTGCTTTGTTTCCGTGGAGACTTCCACGCCAGTGATGACTTCGTGCTTGAAGCCCAGCGCAGAAAACTTGGTGCTGTAGTCGCTTTGGGCATAGATCGAATCAAAGTCCTGGACCTTGGCCTGCTGCCCGCGGGTCAGCCTTGTCGCGTCGGAAAAATTAGACAAGGTCGTGGCGTTCTGGAAGCGAATGATTCCGGAGCGAAGATCTCGGGTGTACACACCTTTGCGGACTTGAGTCTTCAGTTCGCTGTCATCGTCAAATCGGTGTGTGTGAGCCAGGGTTCCAATATTTGCGACTCCGTCATTCCGGTCGCTGTCCAAACCATAAAAGCTGTTCGGGTTGATGGGTACCAGAGAGGTTTCTGACGCGGGGGCACCAGTGTAGTTGCGGATGAATGGGATGCCGTAGTTGATCCCATTATTGTTTTCCAGTGTAGACAGGCTCAGGGAAATCTCGTCTCTGGTACCGATGCCAAAGCGGTAATTGGCTGCCAAGCCGCGTTTGTCGATGGAACTTCCCGCCCCGTTATTGTCTGCGGTCGTGACCATGGCATTGATGCGCAGGCCTGCGTCCTCACCGGTATGGATGTTGAAGTCGCCTGTGACCCTGCGGTATTGGTAGCTGCCAAGCGTCGTGGTGATTTCGTGCTCGTTGATGGCACGCGCTTGTTTGCCGACCTGGTTGACTGCACCCCCTGTGGATCCCCGACCGAACAGCATGGAGGCAGAGCCGCGTAACAACTCGATACGGTCGTTGTTGAAGGTGTCACGGTCATAAAACGCGGGGTCACGCATGCCGTCCAAAAAGATGTCGCCGCTGGTGGCCAGCGAAAAGCCGCGTAGTCGGATGTCCTCTTCGCCACCTTCGGCAGCAAGGAATGTCACACCAGCCGTGTTGTGCAGTACGTCCTTCAGTGTGTCGAGATTTCGGTCATCCACCAGTTTTTCGGTAACCACCGTGATGGACTGCGGGATGTCGCGCAAGTCCTGCTTGCCTTTGCCGATCGTGGTGGTCGTGGCACGTACGGAATCCTTGCCTTGGGCTTCTTCCGCTTTTTCCGTGATGGTGACCGGTTTGAGGGATTTCACCTCCGCGTCATTGGCTTGCTGCGCCAGCGCACTGCCGGAACTGGCAAGCAGCATGGCGCCCAAGGGCAACAGTGGCGCGGTGTAAATGGGGGATGGGCGAGCGAAAGCAGGGGCAAGGTGTGGCATGGCGCGTAGTCTTCAGGGTAGAGGGCTGGCTGGCTATGTCATGGCTGCCGGACGGCGGCCAGGTGTGGCTTGCTGCTGTGGGTTAAAACCAAGTAAACAAGAAGCGTTCTTGTTTACTGTCAAAAAAAAGCGGTCGATTTACCGGGACATGGATACAGCAATTGGCATCCAGCTTTGCTGGGCGATGCTGGCTTGGGCATGGCATTTGTCGATCACATCACGGGCGCAATCTTCGCAGCGGCCACACTGGGTCGCAACGCCAAGTTCAAACTGGATGTCGTCAAATCCTTTGCCCTCGCTGGCGTGCAGAGCAATCTCTTTCTCGGACACGCGGCGGCAAACGCAAACAATCATGGCAAATCGGGGTAGCTGATATTGATGGATGAATTTTAAATGAGAATCTGTCTTATTTGTATTCTGTGTAAAGAAAAATGTCTGAAAAAATTTGATATGGGTCAATGGGGGCTGGCCGCTGGCATGAATTGCGACGTGCTTACGCGTGGGGTAGCAACGCGGCGTGGTTATCCCACGGCAGGGGAACCCCAAAGCGCTGTGGTTGCGGAGTGTGGCTCCGGTAGAGCAGGGCTGCCGTGCCGCCACCGACGATCCAGCGCCCACTATGGGCGGCCAGCGCGCCAGCACCCACCAGGGCCTGGGTGTGTAGCTCGTCTCCCGCAGCAGACCACGATGCCAGCCAACCGGCATGGGGGGCGCTGACCCAGAAGCGCCCCTCCGCCCAGCACACGTCACCTGCATACCCGTCCCAGGCGCTGGGTGCTTGACGGGTTTCCCAGTCCACTGTGCGCAGCTCCTCGCCTTTGAGCAAGGCCAGCGCGGGCGCGCGTTCACGGTCCAATGGCTGCGGGTGTTCTGCCTGTAGCGCAATGCCCAGCGTGCCGTCGGGCGCGAAGGCCAGGTGGCGCAAACTCAGATAGTGGTCGGCCAGACGGTACTGGGCTAGCACCTGGCCACTGGCCACATCCAGCCGCGTCAGGTTGGAATCCATGCGGCCAATGTTGAGCTTGCGGCGCCCGGTTTCGGGCAGGTTCAGGATGCCACCATTGGCCACCATCAGGGTGCCTGCGGGCTCCAGCAGCAGTGCGTGGGGGCCAATGCCGCCGCTGAGAAACTCGCGTATCTTTTCCAGCGTGTGCTGGTCACGCTCGGCAATCAGGCCTTGGCCGGTGTCGCCATCGGTCTCGGTGGTGAAAAAGGTGTTGCCGTTGGCGGACAGTGCTGCATGGCCACCGAGGTAGCGGTCGTCTTCCATGGTGTGCCACTGTAGGGCTTTGCCGCGCAGCGGGTCCATGCGCAGCAGGTATTCACCGGGGCGGCGGGCCAGCACCAGTGCTTGCAGCGGGGTGCCTTGCGTGCCGGGCACCAGCAGCAGTTGGTGCGCGCGTGCGGGCAGGGCGATGCCACGCGGCGTTTGCCCCGGCGTCCAGACACCGGCCCAGGATTGCTCGCCGCGCATCCAGGCGGTCAGCACGCGGGGGGCGTCCGGGGGGGGGGGTGTGGCGGCCCAAGTGTGCATGCCGCTGCAAGCCACGCCCAGCACGGCGGCAGCTTGGCCCAGAAAGGCACGGCGAGAGGGCAACACAGTCATGCAGGCTCAGTCCCCATCGGCGTCGGTAAAGCCCATGGTGATGGTCAGCACGTCGCTGGCCAGGCCATTGGCCAGTGCTGAGGCCTGGGCCAGCGCGGCTTGTGCGGCGCGCACCGAGGCGGGGTTACCGGGTCGTGCGGACTGCACGGCACGCAGCATGGCCGCGCTGCGCTCTTGCAGGGCCAGGCCGTCGCGCAAGTGGCCGCGACCCAGCAGCAGGCTGTGGAGGCTGCCCGCCACTGGCCAACCCGGTGTGGCGGTTTGGGCGGCGGCCTGCGCGGCGGGTGAGCCGATCAGGAACGCCTGCAGGCCCTGGGCCTGGGCTTGCCAGCAGGCGGCGGTCTGGCCGCTCAGGCCGCGCACCCAGGGGGCGCTGTCTTTGCCACGGGTGTCTGGCACCATTTTTTTGATGCGCAATTGGTCCAGCCCGCCCACGGCTTGGCCAAACCATTCGCCGTACAGAGTCCAGGCGTCTTCCTCTTCCCGCTCGGTGTTGGCCAGTGTTTGGTAGCCAGTTTGCAGGGCATCGCTCTCGGCCAGCACCTGCTGGGCGAGCACGCTGGCGTAGGCGGCGGCGTGGCCGCTGCCGTCGGTCTTCCAGAGCAGCCACTCCAGCGCGGGCAGGCCGCGTGCCGTGGCGCCCACGGTGTCCAACTGCTGCACGCGGGTGACGCTGCCGCTTTCCAGCAAGCGCTGGATTTGGGCCGGGCGGGTGGGCCAGAAGTCGATGGCTCGCGCCGAGCGCCGCTCCAGCAGCGGCCCCACGGCCACCGCCGCCAGCCGCTCCCAGGCCAGCATGGTGGCCACCCACAGCGTGCGGTGCTGGGCCCAGGGCGCCTTGGCCTGCGCCAGAGACTGCGCCAGCGCCTGTGCGGCCTGCTGCAGGGCGGCGGCGCTGGGCTGCAGGTGCTGGGTCAGCAGGCCCTGCACCATCTGGCCCGCCGAGATGTAGGGTGCTGCCACCTTGGGGGTTGCTATGGTTTTAGTAGCTGCTTGCGCAATATCCACAAGGGCTAGAGCACTAAAAGGCATCGATTTTAGAAGTGCACGTCGTTTCACAAAGACTCCACAAAAGCGACCAGCGCTTGCCGGTCGCGGGCATTGAGTTGCAACACCTGCTGCCGGGCCGCCTGGGCTTCGCCGCCGTGCCACAAAACGGCCTCCAGTACGCCATTGGCCCGGCCGTCGTGCAGCAGGCGGCGGTGGCCGTTGACGTCATGCACCAGGCCCACGCCCCACAGCGGCGGGGTTTTCCACTGCTGGCCGTTGGCCGCGTAGTCGGGGCGACCATCGGCCAGGTCGGGGCCCATGTCGTGCAGCAGCAGGTCGGTGTAGGGCCAGATTTTCAGGCCCTGCACCTTGGGGCTGGACAGGCGCGGAAAGGGCGCCGCACCCGTGGTGTAGCTGGGCCGGTGGCAGGCGCTGCACTGGGCTTGGGCAAACAGGGCTTGGCCGCGCAGTACCTGCGCGTCATTCACATTGCGCCGCGCAGCCGGGGCCAGGGTGGCCTGGTAGAAGATCACGTCGCCCAGTGTGCGCTCGTCAATCTCGGGCGCCTTGCCCTGTGCGCCGCGCGGGGCAACCTGGCAGTCTTTTTGCGCAGGCATGCAGGCTTCGTCCGGGTGCTGGGCCGAGGTGATACCGATGTCACCCAGGAAGGCACCAGCCGTTTGGCTGGCCACACTGGCCTGGTTGGCCTTCCAGCCAAAGCGGCCGACACGCTTCGCCTGCGCAAAGTCATCCCACACGTGGTTGGGCTGGCCTTTGATGGGGCCGGGGCTGGCGGCCTGTAGCGACGCGTTGGCCAGGATGTCGGATTCGGGTATTGCTTCGAGCAGGCCCACGCCGGCCATTTGCGGCGCAATACGCGGGCTGATCATGGCCCCGGGCGCCAGTGGGCCATAGGCCAGATTCGTCAGGCTGTAGAGGGGTTTGCGCAAGGTGTAGCGGGTGCCGTCAGCAAATTGGCCGCGCAGGGACTGGTAACGGATGCGCACTTGACCCTCGGGCGCGACGCCCTGGATGGCTGCGTTGTTGAGCTGGTCGCCATAGACCGGGTCGGGCACCACACCGCCGTGGGCGCCGATGCCGGGAATGGACAGGCGCATGAGCAGTGCCACAGGCGGCTCGCTCAGGCGTTTGCGGAAATCGGGTGGTGCACCGCGGCCGTCTTGCACATGGCAGCCCCCACAGGAGCGGGCGATGAAGTGCGGGCCCAGGCCGTCGCGGGCGGTGGTGGAGGCGGGGGCTTCCACCCAATTGCGGCGGAAGAAGGAGTTGCCCACGGCAAAGCGGGAGCGCTCGTCGTCGTCCAGCGTGGGCAGGGGCATGGAAAAGGCGTTGCGCCCGGTGGCAAAGGCTGTCGCCTCTCCGGCCGTGAGTTCACCCTGAACGGCACCGGAGAGGTCTGCTTCGCCATGGCCCCATAGGGGCCACAGCAAACCCGCCATGGCGCCCGCCGCAGTCAGCGCCAGGCCGACTTTTTGACGGGTGCGCAACTTCATTTGGCTTGGGCCAGCTTGGTGATGCCCAAAGCGGCTGCGGCTTCGGTGATGTCCTTGGACTGCTGCACCAGGCTGTCAATCGTCTTCTGCACGCGGATACGGCCGGGGGCGTCTTTGGCGCCCACGATTTCGCGGTCAAACGGGGCCTGGATGGCGGTGGCGTTGGCCACGCTCTGGGCGATCTGCTTGCTCACCTTGTCGGCCAAGCCGGCATTTTTGGCGGCTACCAGGTCCTTGAGTGACGCGCCTTGCAGCGTGCTGCCGTCCAGGCGCTTGTAGCTGCCCAGCCAGACGTTCTCAATGCCTTGCGCATTGGTCACCACGTCGCGGTGGGTGTTGTCGGAGAAGCAAGAGTGTTCGTCTTCCTTGTCCTGGGTGTTCATGGCGACCTCCAGGCGTTCACCGGCCAGTTCGCCGCGCGATAGCGAGCCCATGCCCACGATCATTTTGCGCACCGACTGGATGCCACCTTGTTCAAACCTGGCGCGGTAGTTCTTGGCGCCGGGTGTCCAGGCTTTCACCAGAAAGCTGAGGTCGTCGATCAGCAGCTCGGTGGCGGTGACTAGGTAGGCGCGGCGGCGGTCGGCGTTTGCGGCCTTGCCGTCCACAAAGTCTTCGAACGATCGGCTGCCGGGGCCGGTGTCGCTCTGGTCCTGGCCCCACAGCGAGAACTCGATCGCGTGCCAGCCGGCTGCAATGTTTTCCTCACCACCACGTTCGTTGAGCTTGGCCAGGTTGGCCTTGGTGATCTTGACCTTGGGGTTGTTGACCAGGCCCGCCTTGGGCTTGCTGGTCACGCTGTCGATGTAGGACTCGTCCAGCGGCCAGGCGTTGATACGACCTTCGGGGCCGTTGTCGTCGTCAATCGGGCCACTGTAGAAGCGGAACACTTCGGTCTGGCCATAAAACTCGCGCGCGGCCAGCCAGGCTTTTTTTGCGTCTTCCAGGCCTTGGGCCGAAGGTGCGGCGGCAAAAGCGGTGATGGCCTTTTGCAGGGTCTGGGCACTGGTCAGCACGTCGCTGTAGTTGGCATGCACCAAGGTGGCGTAGTGCTGAACCACGGCTTTGGCATCGACAGATTGGGCCTGGGCCGGAAGTCCTGCTAGCAGGGCTGCGCCGAGCAGGGTGGCGGTGAGGAAGTGTCGCTTTTGCATGAACGTCTTTCTGGAAAATACAAAGAGGCTGCTGGGCAGAAGGCTGCGTGGCAGGAACGGGCCGTATGTTAATACAAATCGTTCTCATTTGTAGATCGAAAAAAGCGCCAGCTTGATCTGGCGCAAAAGCGAAGAGCGCAGGGGAGGGTTACGACAGCTCGCCCATCTGGCTCTGCAGGTAGTTTTGCAAGCCCACTTTGCCAATCAATTCGATCTGGGTTTCCAGAAAGTCGATGTGTTCTTCGGTGTCATCCAAGATTTTTTGCAGCAGGTCGCGTGACACATAGTCACGCACTGATTCGCAGTGGGCGATGCCGGCTTTGACAGTGGCCTGGGCGCCGACTTCGGCCTTCAGGTCGCATTCCAGTGCCTCAGGCACGTTTTCGCCGACCAGGATTTTGGCCAAGTCCTGCAGGTTGGGCAGACCGTCGAGCATGAAGATGCGGTCCATCAGCATGTCGGCGTGTTTCATTTCGCCAATCGACTCGGAGTATTCCTTTTTGGCGAGCTTCTCCAGGCCCCAGTGCTTGTACATGCGGTAGTGCAGGAAGTACTGGTTGATGGCGGTCAGCTCATTTTTGAGTTGGGCCTGTAGATGGCCAATGACTTGTGCGTCGCCTTTCATGGGGGGCTCCTTGTAGTGAAGGGGTAATTATCCCCAAGTGCCAGGATCCCAACGAATTCTCCCGCAGTGAATAACCCCCAAATAGAAACCATAAAAATATTGCAAATGAGAACGATTCGCATATACTAAATTCATTCGCAATGAATCAGACGCACTGATCAGCCCAGGAGAGACCATGCAAAGCATCCCGCAAGCCCACCCCAACGAGGAGTACACCCTGCCTTGTGCCGAAGCCCTGTTGGCCGGCACGATGGCGCTAATGACGGGCCACGTGCAGGCCTGCTGCGGTGCGCACCGCGAGGCCATGGTGGGCAAGATCGTCGCCAACCTGACTGCGCTGGCCGAAGACCCCTTGCTATCGCCCGGCTTCAAGACCTTGCTGTGGGCCCTGCGTCAACGCTGGCAGAGCCAGGGGCAGGGCGCCGCACTGGCGCAACTGCCAGCCACCGAGCGTAGCTTGTGGCACAGCAGCCCGGAGGCTGTGCAATGAGCTCTGCAGTGCAAGCCTTGCTGGAGGGGCACAGCCCGGCGGCCCGCCATGGCAAGCGCAGCACCTACCGCGCGATGTGCGCGTGTTGTGCACCCGAGCCGGCAGCCCACGACGGCAAGCCCCAACGCCAGGGCGCCAAGCGCCCGGTCTTGGCCTGGCGCACCCGCCTGGCGCTGCAGCAGACCGAGGCCGCAGGTCTGGAAACCCCTGCCGTATAAGCAAAAAATAGAGCCAAAAGTGCCACTAGCCCTTACAGATGCTGCGCAAGCAGCTATTAAAAACATAGCATTTGGAGGCCCGCCCATGCTGAAGAATCTGCCTAGCCCTGAGATCCATTGCCACCACGACCACGTGGCACCCCCGGCATCCGGCTCGCGCCGTCGGCGCCTGTGGGACCTGGACCACCATTGCCATTGCCCACTGGTGGGGGTGAGTTTGCCCATGGACACGCTGCGCCGTTTGGTGAACAAGGCGCTGGGCGGCAGTGCCGTGGCCAATGACTACGAGGTGCACGCTGGCGCCGTGTCGGAGTGCGCGCGCCGATGCAAGCTGTCAGAGTTGATGCAGGCCGAACTGGACGCGCGGTATGCCCGCGAAATACAAATTTTCAAAGCGGCCAAAAGCGCCCTGGCGGTGGCGGAGCTGTGGATCAAGTACCTGAAAGCCGGTGATGTGGCAGGCGCCTTTTGGGCGGCGCTGAGCCATCCGCGTTGTGATGTGCCGCTGCAGGAAGCCATGTGCAAAGACTTGCACATGTTTCAGCATCAGGCAGGTGCCGGGGTGCGTCTGGAGATCGCTCGCTTCAATGCACTGGCCGAAGAGAATGCAGTGCTTGGGCGCGAGCTGGGCAAGGTGCAGGAGCGCATCACCCGGGTGATGGCGCAGAAGACAGCGGATATGGAGCGCCTGCATGCCGAGCTGCTGCAGGCGCGCGCCGACGCGATTGCCAAAGACAGCCGTATCGCCTTCATGGCACAAGACCTGGAAACGCTGCAGGCCTCCATCCCGCAACTGGAGGACAAGCAGCGCCTGCAAAAGCGCGTGGACCAGATGGCCCAGCGCCAGCAGGAGCTGGAGGCGAGCAACGCGGACCTGCGCCGCCGGCTGGCTGTGGCAGAGCGCGCAGTTGCAGAGCGATCAGGCGTGGAGCGTTCTGTGGCTGAGTCGCCTGTCGTGCCAGATGTGCAGGCGGTGGTGGTGCAGCTGCACCAGAAGGTGGTGTTGTGCGTGGGCGGACGCAGCGGCAACATTGCCAACTACCGTGACGTGGTGGAGCGCGTGGGCGGCAAGTTTGCTCACCATGATGGTGGCGTGGAGGACAACGCCTCGGTGCTGGACGCGAACTTGGCCGCTGCGGATTTGGTGATATGCCAGACCGGCTGCATCAGCCACAACGCCTATTGGCGCGTCAAAGATTTTTGCAAACGCACGGGCAAACGCTGCGTGTTTGTGGAGAACCCCAGTGCGTCGTCGCTGGAGCGCGGCTTGGCCCAGATCACCTTGCCCAGGCCGGTAGCCGATGTGTTGGCGCCTGAGCTGCCGCGGTGAAATAAAGTGTCGGCAACAATGTAAATGCGAATACTTCTCAAGTAGAATAAGTTACTTAGAGTAGCAAGCCAAGCCAATCAAGGGCGTCTATCCAGGCGCCCTTGGCATGCCCAGCCAGCCAATGTGAAACAACCGTTTTTCCAATAGGTGGTGTATGGCAGGTATCCGTGTGTCCGGGCAGTTTTCGCTGACCCGGTTGTCCTTGTGTTTGGGCTTGGCGTTTGGCGGCAGCGGCGTGTGGGCCCAAGAGGCGCCAGTCACAGAGCGCCCGGTGGCGACGCTGAAGGAAGTGGTCGTCAGTGCCAGCCGTGTCGAGCAGGAGTTGGAGGAAGTGCCTGCCACTCTCACCGTGATTACGGCCGAAGACATTGCGCTGGAAAATCCCACCGATCTGGAGGAACTGCTGGCGAACGAAGTGGGTGTGTCGGTGCGCTCCCAGCCCAACCGTTCTTCGGGTGTGTTTTATGCCACCGGACGTGGTGGAAATGAGGGCGTGAATATCCGTGGCCTCGAGGGGGATCAGGTTCGCTTGCAGGTGGATGGCGTGAGCTTGCCCTCCACCTACGCCAGTGGCCCTTATGCGGCAGGCCGTGGTGACACGATCGACCCGGAAGGGTACAAGCGGGTTGAAATACTGCGTGGGGGCTCCAGCAGCCAGTTCGGTTCGGATGGATTGGCTGGAGCGGTCAGTTTTGTCACCAAGGAACCGGAGGACTTGCTCACCTTGGGCAAGCCCCAGCAATTCACCCTGAAATCCGCCTATGCATCGGTGGACAACTCGTTCCAGCTTGCGCCCAGTTTTGCGTTTGCGGGTGATGGCGTTAAAGGCATGGTGTTGGCGAGCATGCGGCGCAGCCACGAAACCGACAACATGGGCACCAACGATGCCGCCAACACCAGCCGTACCACGCCTAACCCGGCCAACAACCAGGTGGACTATGTATTGGCAAAACTGGTCTTGTCGCCCAGTGCTGCACACCAGGTCAAGCTGAGCGCAGAAACCATTCGGCGACAGAACAACACGGACATCAAGAGTTTCTTCGGTGATCCTTTCACCGTGGCCACGTTGACAGACGTGGATGTGCGCGAAGACATTTCCCGCGACCTGGTCAAGCTGGATTACCGTTATGCGCCCAGTGGTGCGTGGTTTGATGTGTTGAGCGTTGGGGTGTACGCACAGCAATCCAAAAACCTGCAGTACGGCTATGAGGCGCGTTCGACAGCCCCGCTGGTGCGCACGCGGGACACCAGCTATGGGGAAAGCACGCTGGGGGCAAATCTGCAAATGGAAACCAACCTTGGTGATCGCATCAAGCACCGATGGGTTTATGGCCTGGATACATCCGTCACCGACGTCACTTCGTTGAAAGAGGGATACAACAGCTCCGGCACCGCCTTTGTGCCCAACAAGAGCTTCCCGGATACCGACTACCGTGTGTTGGGTGCATTCATCCAGGATGAAATCAACTTGGGTTCTGTGAGTGTGACGCCTGGTTTGCGATACGACAGCTTCAAGCTCACTCCCAAGCCCGATGCCCTGTACCGGGTCAACAACTCGGCAACCCCATCGGAGTTGAGTGACTCTGCACTTTCTCCGCGCTTGGGTGCTGTGTGGAAGCTGGCGCCCATGGCCCAGTTGTTTGCGAACTACGCGCATGGCTTCCGGGCTCCCAAGGCGAGCCAGGTGAATGGTGGTGTCACCAACTTGACGGCCGCAGATCCTTACACATCAATTGGCAATCCGAACTTGAAATCAGAGACGAGTGACTCCGTGGAGTTGGGGTTGCGTGGCCATATTGCCGACACCAAAAATTCTTACAGCGTCTCCGTTTTTCACGGCAAGTACAAAGACTTTATTGCCAGCAATGTCAAGGTGACGGATAACGCGGCGCCCACGCCGGATGTGTACCAGTCCATCAACTTGAGCAAGGTCACCATCAGCGGCTTTGAGGCACGTGCCAACTGGGCGCTGACGAAGAACTGGAACGTGTCGGCGGCCTATGCCCACGCCGAAGGTGATTCAGAGAGCAATGGTGTGAGCACGCCTTTGGCCACCATTGATCCGGACAAGTTGATTGTGGGTTTGAGTTATGCCCATGGCACGCACTGGGGCTTGGCCACACAGATCACTGCGGTGGAGCGCAAGCTGCGCAACCCCGATACCACCAAGGTGACGCCAGGCGGTTACAGCGTGACTGACGTTTCAGCTTGGTACAACTTCAGCAAGGCAACCCGCTTGACTGCCGGCATCAACAACCTGTTCGATAAAAAGTATGTGGAATGGGCGGATGTGCGTGACCTGGCCGCTACCAGCACCATTGTGGATGCTTACACCCAGCCCGGCCGCAACTTCAAAGTGAGCTTGACCCACAGTTTCTAACGGTGAGGGCACCGTTTGCCGGAGGCGCTTTCGGGTGCTTCCGGTTTTTTTACTTCAAAGAACGCAATGACTGACTTGACGTGGTGGAAGGGCTGGCGCCCGCTGTTTTTCTGGCTGGTCCTGATGTTGGGTGGCTGGCTGTTGCCGTCTTTGGGTTTCGCCGCCTCCTTGTTGTTCGTAACGACTGGTCCCATCACGCCCGGCAAGTTCAAGGTCTTGTCAGAAGCCGCTGCCCCCTATGGTGTCAAGGTCGAGGCCAAGTTCATTGAAAAACTGGGTGTGGTCGATGCCCGCCTCTGGGCCGGGCATGACATGGTGTTGTTTGACGCGCCGCGCGACCATATCCAGGAGTCCATTGCAGCCAAGGTGAATGATGCGTTGCCTGCGTTGGCGCAGGCCAAAACACCGGTGTTGTGGCTGCACACCAGCAAGCCTCAATGGTCCCATCTGCCGGATGATCTGGCCAGGCGCTTGCATGCCTATTACGTGAATGGCGGGCGCGCCAACAGTGCCGGCTTTTTTGCAACCGTGGCGGCCCACTTTGCCAAGAAGCCCTGGAAGGGGATTGCTGCGCCACAGGTGTTTCCGGCAACCGCGATCTATCACCCCAAGGCTCCTTCGCTGGTGTTTGCCGACACGGCATCGTATCTGCGCTGGAAGGGCGCGCCCAAGGGCAAGCCGGTGATTGCCGTGGCCTTCCACCAGCAAGCCATTGCGGCCGAGCAGACCGGCATGATTGATGACTTCATTGCCCGCATAGAAGCTGCGGGCGCCGTGCCGCTGGCCTTCTATAGCCCGGTGATGGACAACGATGCCAACACGCGGGTGCTGGCGCCCGAGGGCAAGCCGCTTGCCGATGTGCTGATCACCACGCAGATCATGTTGAACCCTGAGGGGCGGCGCACCGAATTCGAGAAGCTGGGCATCCCGGTGATCCAGGCCATGGCCTACCGCAAGGGCAGTGCCGATGCCTGGTGGAATGACAACGCGGGCATTGCGCTGATGGACGTGCCGTTTTACCTGGCCCAGCCCGAGTACGCGGGAGTGCACGACATCATGGTGGCGGCAGCCACTGACAGCGACGACCAGTTGCGCGCGATTCCGGAACAAGCCGATGCGGTGGTGGGCAAGGCCCTGGGGCTGGCCCGCCTGGCACGTGCCACCAATGCTGACAAAAAAGTGGCCATCATGTTCTGGAACTACCCTGCGGGGGAAAAGAACCTGGGTGCTTCGTTCATGAACCTGCCCACCAGCTTGCACAGCACCTTGGCCGCCATGAAGGCCGAGGGTTACCGCACCGAGGCGATGGACGCGGCAGCACTGACGCGCAATCTGCAACGCCTGCTCACACCGTTTTACCGTCCGGGCAGCGTGGCGCAAGAGATGGAGGCGCTGGTGCGCGATGGCTTGGCCGAGTTGATGCCCTTGGCCACCTACAAACAATGGCTGGCCAGCCTGCCGGACGAGCGCCGTGAGGTCTGGTCGTCTGCCGTGGCACAGCCCGAGAAATCGGTATTTTGGGTGCGCCGCAATGGCGAGGCCTACTTTGCCATTCCGCGCCTCAAGTTGGGCAACGTGGTCATCATGCCGCAGCCCCCGCGTGGAGAACCGGTTGGCGGCGGCCTGTATGCCAAGGGCAAGGAGATTTACCACTCCACCACCGCAGCGCCACCGCACTCCTACATGGCCGGCTATTTGTGGACCCGCGCGCAGTTCAAGGCCGATGCCCTGATCCACTTTGGAACCCATGGCACGCAAGAGTGGTTGCCCGGCAAGGAGCGCGGCCTCTGGGTGCATGACTACCCGCTGATGGCGCTGGGCAATGTGCCCGTGATCTATCCCTACATCGTGGACAACATTGGCGAAGCCACGCAGACCAAGCGGCGTGGCCGCGCGGTCAACATCAGCCACCAGACGCCGCCGTTTGCGCCGGCCGGTCTGCATGCCGTGTTGACCAAGTTGCATGACGACCTGCACGCCTGGCTGGCCCAGGACCAGGGTGCGGTGAAGGAGCAACTGCGCCTGTCCATCACCGCCCAGGTGCGCAAGGAGCGCTTGGACCGGGATATGGCGTGGACACCCGAACGCATGGAGCGCGAGTTCCCCGTTTTTATCAATGCGCTGCACGATCACCTGCACGAACTTGCCCAAACGGCACAGCCCCTGGGCCTGCACACCTTTGGCCAGGGCTCAGATGAACAGGGCCGCCTCTACACCGTGCTGATGATGCTGGGCGCCCCGTTCTGGGAGGCCGCAGCCACGTTGGCCGATGGCGATGACTTGGAGGCCGACGAGGCCATCATTGCGGACTACGCCAAGATGACGCAAACCGCACCCTACAAGTTGCTGGTCAGGCATGCGGTGCAGGGCCAGCCCACCGACGGTTTGCCGCCCAAGCTCAAGGCCATGGTCGAACAGGGGCGTCGATGGGTCGCTGATCTGAAGGCAGACGGCGAAACCCGCAACCTCCTGGCCGCCCTGAGCGGCCGCTACATCCCCACGTCCTACGGCGGCGATCCGATCAAAAACCCTGACAGCCTGCCCACCGGGCGCAATCTGTATGGTTTTGACCCCTCCCGGGTACCCACCAAAGCCGCCTGGGAAGCCGGCAAGGAGGCGCTGGACAAGCTGGTGGCGGCGCACAAGCAAAAATCGGGCGTGACGCCTTCCAAGTTCACCTTTACGTTGTGGTCAGTAGAGACCATGCGCCATATGGGCATGCTGGAAGCCCAGGCGCTGTGGGCCATGGGGGCGGAGCCCGTCTGGGACGCCGGCGGCCGCGTGACCGACGTGAAGCTGGTACCGCGCAAGGACCTGGGCCGGCCACGCATTGACGTGGTGCTGTCGGCCACAGGCCTGTACCGCGACCACTTTCCCAACGTCATGAAACAGCTGGCGCGTGCTGCCCAACTGGCTTCGCAGGCGACGGCCGAATCCGACAACGTGGTGGCCAAGAATGCCAAAACCATCACCGGCCAACTGCAGGCCCAGGGCTGGCGCGCCGATGCGGCACAGCGCGCGGGTGAGACGCGCATTTTCTCGGGCGCCTCGGGCAACTACGGCTCCGGCCTGGACGACGCAGCCTTGGCCACCGACACCTGGAAAACCAAGGAGGAGGGCGATCGCAAGATGGCCGAGCTTTACCTGCGCAAGATGCAGTTTGCCTACGGGCCGGTAGAAGCTGATTGGGGCAAGAGCGGCGCCGACCTGGCGCGCGAGGCCGGGGGCAGCAGCGGGGGAGCAGGCTTGAATCTTTACGCCACCCACCTCAAGGGCACCCAGGCTGCGGTATTGGCCCGCAGCTCCAACCTTTACGGCATGCTCACCACCGACGACCCGTTCCAGTACCTGGGTGGTATTGCCACGGCGGTGCGGTATCTGGATGGCAAGGCGCCCGAGCTGTTTATTTCGAACCTGCGCGGTTCGGGTTCGGGCAAGGCCGAGGATGCGGCGGGTTTTCTGTCCAAAGAGCTGGCCACGCGCAACTTCCATCCCGGCTACATCCAGGGCCTGATGAAAGAGGGCTACGCGGGCACCCTGCAGATGCTGGATGGCATCAACAACTTCACCGGCTGGACCACGGTGGCGCGCGAGATTGTGCGGGATGACCAGTGGCAGGAATTTGCCGATGTGTATGTGCGTGACAAGCACCAGCTCGGCATGCGCCAGTACATGGAAAAGAACAACCCCCACGCGCTGGCCCAGATGATGGAGCGCATGCTGGAGATGGCCCGCCAGGGGTACTGGCAGGCGGATGCCGCCACCGTGGATGAACTCAAGGCGCGTTATACCGACCTGGCCCAACGGTTTGATGTGCGCACCAGCAACACCACCTTCCAGGAGTTTGTCGGTTTGTCAGGCTATGGTCTGGGCCAAGCGGTGGACGGCGCGGTGACCGCTGCAACCCCGGCATCCGCCCATCCGGCCACGGCGGCCCCGCCATCTGCGGCCCCCGCCGAAGCAAGGCCTTCGGAACCTTCTGCCCCTCCCCTGATTGAAGGCATGAAGCTGGAGAAAGTGAGCGAACCTGTGGTTCAGGCCTTGAGCACCATGCTCTTGTTGGCCATGGGTGTGTTGTTGATGACGCCGGCCATCGGGGCCTGGCGCCAATGGAGAAAAGCATGAAAACCCAACGATTGGCCAGGGCCTTGAACCTGTGTCTTGGCTTGTGCCTGGGCGGCACGGCAATGGCCCAGGTGCCCAGTCAGCCCACCCAGGGTCTGCAAGGCCGCATCTGGGACACGCGCACCCAGGCGTTTATCACCGAGTCCGTGTTGTACCAGCGTGCCGCGGCTGCCCGCTATGTGCTGCTGGGCGAAAAACACGACAGTGAGGCCCACCACGCGCGGCAGCTGGATGTGCTCCGGGGCCTGGCGGCCCTGGGCACCCAACCCGCGCTGGCCATGGAACAGCTGGATTCAGAACACCAAGACGCGCTGAGCCGCGCACAGTTGGCCGGGCAGACCGATGCAGAGGCGCTGGCCGATGCGGGCCAGCTCAACCGCAAGGGCTGGCGCTGGCCCATGTACAAGGATCTGATGGCCTTTGCCGCCCAGCGCCAGTGGCCATTGCGTGCGGCCAATCTGTCGCGTGCAGATGCCCGCAAGATCGCGCTTGGCGAAGTGACACCGGCTTTGCCTGCTGCCACGCCAGCGCAGCTGGCGGCATTGGAAAACGATGTGGTGCAAGGCCACTGCGGCCACCGGCCCGAGCCGGCACGCTTGGCTGGCATCGTGGCTGCACAACGCGCGCGTGACGCACGCATGGCCCAGGTGCTGGACGCCGTGGGTGGCCCCGTGGTGCTGATTGCCGGTGCGGGCCACGTACGCAGCGACCGCGCGGTGCCGCGCTACCTGGCCGCACCCGACAAAGCGCTGACCATTGCCCTGGTTGAAACGGTGTCGGGCAAAGCCGCGCCCGCTGATTACGACCACGCCGGCTTCGATGTGCTGTGGTTCACCGCACCCGGCGAGGTGCGCCCCGATCCCTGCGCCACTGCATTGCCAGGCCTGGCGGCACCTGCTGCTGTGGCGCCCGTTGCCCCTTCAACCCCGTCTCCCAATCCCAAGCCTTAAGGAAACCCCATGAGCCAAAGCTCGATGATCGAAATCTTCATGTACCAGGTGGGGCAGCTGTTCTTGCTGCCGGTGCTGACCCTGGTTGCCCTGCTGTTTGTGTATGCGCTGTATGTGCTGGGCTCTTTCACGGTGCAGGCACTGCAGCGTCGCAATCCCGCCAAGTTGGGCGGCTACCCCTTGATGCGTTATGTGGAAAGTCGCCCCGAAGCCACCGAAGACGAACTCGACCTGTTTGCCCACAAGTTGCTGGAGCCTGAACGTCTGGCCAGTCGTATCGCCCCCATGCTGGGCTTGGTGGGCACCATGATTCCCATGGGGCCCGCGCTCAAGTCGCTGTCGGATGGCAACCTGGCCCAAGTCTCCGGCAGCCTGACCGTGGCGTTCTCTGCGGTGATCCTGGCGCTGATTGCCGCCAGCATCACCTACTGGGTGGCCAACGTGCGCCGCCGCTGGCTGGCCGAAGAGCTGGTGACCCTGCAGCAAAGGAAGACAGCATGAGCGCCGCGCAGGGCCGCCCCAAGCAAGCTCGCATAGCAGTGCGCAGCGCGGAGGTTTTCCAATGAGCCTCAAGCTGTTGCACGAATCCGAGAGCGACGATCCCATCCTGTCGGTGGTGAACATCATTGACATTTTTCTGGTCATCATCGCCGCGCTGCTGATCACCGTGGCGCAAAACCCCATGCTCAATGCCTTCAGCAAGCAGGAGGTGACCGTGATTACCGATGCCGGCAAGCCCACCATGGAGATGATGGTGAAGAAGGGCGAGAAGATCGAGCGCTACAAGTCCAGCGGCCAGATCGGCCAGGGCGAGGGCGCCAAGGCCGGAACCGCCTACCGTATGAAGGATGGCGGCATTGTCTACGTGCCGGAATAGCCATTTACATATGAAATAGGCCTCTAGCCCCCGTGGAATATGCGCGGGTAGCTATGGAATTCATAGTGAATTGGGCGGGGCCACTTCAGTACACCAGCCGCTCCGGGTGGATCTCCTGCAGGATGGTGGTGGCGATCTCTTCGATGGACTTGGTGGTGGTGGACAACCAGCGGATGCCGGTGCGCCGCATCATGGCCTCGGCTTCGCTGACTTCCATGCGGCAGTTCTCCAGGGCGGCGTACTTGGAGTTGGGGCGTCGCTCGTTGCGAATCTCGCTCAGCCGCTCGGGCTGGATGGTCAGTCCAAAAATCTTGCCTTTGTGGGGCACCAGGGCCGGCGGCAGTTGGCGGCGCTCAAAGTCTTCGGGAATCAGCGGGTAGTTGGACGCCTTCAGGCCGTACTGCATGGCCAGGTACAGCGAGGTGGGCGTTTTGCCACTGCGGCTCACGCCCACCAGAATCACATCACTTTGCTCCAGGTCGCGGTTGCTCTGGCCGTCGTCGTGCGCCAGGGAGAAGTTGATCGCCTCGATGCGGTCCTGGTACTCCTTGCTTTTGCTGGCGTCGCTGAAACGGCCAATGCGGTGGTTGGACTTGATCTGCAGCTCGTTTTCCAGCGGGTGCACAAACATGCCAAACATGTCCAACAGCATGCCCTGGCAGCCTTCCTGAATCACTTTGAGCACTTCCATGTTCACCAGCGTGGTGAACACAATCGGTTTGTTGCCGTCCACCACCCCGGTGTGGTTGATCTGGCGCACGGCCTGGTGCGCCTTGTCGGCGGTGTCCACAAAGGGCAGGCGCACATGGCGCGCCTTCATCTCAAACTGGGCCAGGATGGCGTTGCCAAAGGTCTCGGCGGTGATTCCGGTGCCGTCGGAAATGAAAAATACGGTGCGTTGGGGCATGGTGGGTGGGTCCGGGTGTCAGTGAATTGCAAGCGCGCGCGGGTTTTCAGGTGTCTGGCGGGGGGCGCCTGCCACCTACAATCACCGCAATTTAGCGCATTTGGTAACCGCGTCGTAATTCCATAAGAGCAACAACAGAAAACGAACGGTCGTGCGTTTCGGCAGGCGGGTGATATTTCCCCGCGGGGCCATGTAAAGGTTTTAACTTCTGGAGCATTCCTATGTCTAATCTTTTCAACCCGACCGACCTGGTCGTCCCCTTCGAGCTGCTGCGCATGGCCGATGTGGAATCCGTGGGAGGCAAAAACGCCTCCCTGGGGGAGATGATTTCCCAACTGCCACAGGGCGTGAAGGTGCCCACTGGCTTTGCGACCACGGCGCACGCCTTCCGCCAGTTTCTGGCGCACGCGGGCCTGGCCGACAAGATCAGTGCCAAGCTCAAGGACCTGGACACCGAGGATGTACGCGCCCTGGCGCAGGTGGGCGCCGAGATTCGTGCCATGGTCGAGGCCCAGCCTTTCCCCGCGGACCTGGAGAAAGCCATCCGTGAGGCTTTTGTCACCCTGTCAGGCGCCAACGCACAAGCCAGTTTTGCCGTGCGCTCCTCCGCCACGGCCGAAGACTTGCCCGACGCCTCTTTTGCCGGCCAGCAGGAAACCTTCCTCAACGTGGTGGGCATCGAGGACGTGCTGCACAAGATGAAAGAGGTATTTGCCAGCCTCTACAACGACCGCGCGATCAGCTACCGCGTGCATAAGGGTTTTGCCCATGATGTGGTGGCGCTCTCGGCTGGCGTGCAGCGCATGGTGCGCTCCGACCTGGGCGCGGCCGGTGTGATGTTCACCATCGACACCGAGTCCGGCTTCGACCAGGTGGTGTTCATCACCTCCAGCTACGGCCTGGGCGAAACCGTGGTGCAGGGCGCGGTGAACCCTGACGAGTTTTACGTGCACAAGCCCATGCTCAAGGCCGGCAAGCGCGCGCTGATCCGCCGCAACCTGGGCTCCAAGTTGTTGCAAATGGTGTTTGCCAGCGCGGAGGAAAAGGCCGCCGGCGGCAAGCTGGTCAAGACGACGGATGTGCCCACTGAGCTGCGCAACCGCTACTCGCTGACCGATGCCGATGTGGAACAACTGGCCAAGTACGCGCTGGTGATCGAGGAACACTACGGCCGCCCCATGGACATCGAATGGGGCAAGGACGGCGTGGACGGCCAGCTCTACATCCTGCAGGCCCGTCCCGAGACAGTGAAGAGCCAGGCCGGCAACCAGGCTGAGTACCGCTACAAGCTCAAAGGCAAAGGCACCGTGCTGGTGGAAGGCCGTGCGATTGGCCAGAAGATCGGCACCGGCCCGGTGCGCATCGTGCACAACATCAACGAGATGGACACCGTGCAGGCGGGCGACATTCTGGTCACCGACATGACCGATCCCAACTGGGAGCCGGTGATGAAGCGCGCCAGCGCCATCGTCACCAACCGCGGTGGCCGTACCTGCCACGCTGCCATCATTGCGCGTGAACTCGGTATCCCGGCCGTGGTGGGCTGTGGCAACGCCACCGACCTGCTCAAGGACGGCATGCTGGTGACAGTGAGCTGCGCCGAAGGCGACACCGGCTTCATCTATGACGGCCTGCTGGAGACCGAGGTGTCCGAGGTGCAGCGCGGCGCCATGCCCGAGATCCCGGTCAAGATCATGATGAACGTGGGCAACCCCCAGCTGGCGTTTGACTTCTGCCAGTTGCCCAACCAGGGCGTGGGCCTGGCGCGCTTGGAGTTCATCATCAACAACAACATCGGTGTGCACCCCAAGGCCATCCTGGACTACCCCAACATCGACAGCGACCTGAAAAAGGCGGTCGAGTCCGTAGCCCGTGGCCATGCCTCGCCGCGGGCCTTCTACGTGGACCGTGTGGCCGAAGGCGTGGCCACCATTGCAGCAGCTTTCTGGCCCAAACCCGTGATCGTGCGCCTGTCAGACTTCAAGAGCAACGAGTACCGCAAGCTGATTGGTGGAAGCCGCTACGAGCCCGAGGAAGAGAACCCGATGCTGGGTTTCCGCGGCGCCGTGCGTTACACCAGCACCGAGTTCGGCGAGGCGTTTGCCATGGAATGCGAGGCCTTGAAGCGTGTGCGCAACGACATGGGGCTGACCAATGTGCAGGTGATGGTGCCTTTTGTCCGCACCCTGGGCCAGGCCAAGAAGGTTACCGAGTTGCTGGGGCGCCATGGCCTGCGCCGCGGCGAGGATGAACTCAAGCTGGTGATGATGTGCGAGATTCCGAGCAACGCCATCCTGGCGGACCAGTTCCTCGAATACTTCGACGGCTTCTCCATCGGCTCCAACGACCTGACCCAACTGACCCTGGGGCTGGACCGTGATTCGGGTCTGGAACTGCTGGCTACCGACTTTGACGAGCGTGACCCTGCGGTCAAGGCGCTCATCAGCTTGGCCATTGCGGCGTGCAAGCGCCAGGGCAAGTACATCGGCATCTGCGGCCAAGGCCCCAGCGATCACCCCGACTTTGCGCAGTGGCTGGAAGAGCAGGGCATCTCGTCCATCTCCTTGAACCCCGACTCGGTGGTTGCCACCTGGCAGCAGCTCGCCAGCAAATGACGGCCGTGGCAAGCCCACGCCGGTGGCACCTGCATGCAGGGCTGCTGGCGTTGTGGTTTGCCGTGTCGTTTGGCGTGGTCTTCTTCGCCAACGACCTGCAGCAGGAAGTCCTGGGTTGGCCGGTGGGTTTCTGGTTCGCGGCCCAGGGCGCTGTGCTGGCTTTTATTGCCATCGTGGTGGTGTTTGCCTGGCGGGTGAACCAGCGCAGCACCGAAACCCTGGGCTTTGACCCGGAGGCCTATCGCGGCTACGAGCGGCGTTTGCATCGCCGCTTCGGGTTGTATGTGCTGTTGGTCTTGTTGTTCATTTCCGCATTGGCCTGGGCCGAGAGCATGGGCTTGTCCAAGCCCTGGGTTGCCGGCATTTTCCTGTCGACCACGTTGGTGCTGTATGCCGTCATTGGCGTGATCGGACGCACCGCTGATGCGAATGAGTACTACGTGGCCGGACGCCGTGTGCCCGCCATATACAACGGCATGGCGACTGCTGCCGACTGGATGAGTGCAGCCTCTTTCATCAGCATGGCTGGTGGTCTTTACCTGCAGGGTTTTTCAGGGGCGGGGGGGCAGCCCGGCGGTCTGGCCTATGTGCTGGGTTGGACGGGGGGGTTCTGTCTGGTCGCGCTGCTGGTGGCACCCTATCTTCGGCGCATGAAGCTTTACACCGTGCCTGACTATTTCGCGGTGCGTTTTGGTGGGCGTTGGCCACGCATGCTCGCGGCCATGGCTGCGGTGTTGTGTTCGTTTACCTATGTGGTGGCCCAGATCTATGGGGTGGGGTTGATCACCTCGCGTCTCACCGGCGTGCATTTTGAAATCGGCATTCTGCTGGGCCTGGGGGGCGTGCTGGTGTGTTCGTTTTTGGGGGGCATGCGGGCGGTGACATGGACCCAGGTGACGCAGTACGTAATCATCATCCTGGCCTTTCTGATTCCGGTGTCCTGGCTGTCATACAAGCAGACCGGAAATCCTCTGGCCCCCCTGGCCTATGGCCAGCAACTGGGCAAGATTGCCGAGTTGGAGCGGCAGTTCAAGGTGTCCCCCGTCGAGCAAGAGGTGATTGGCATATACGCCCAACGCGCCCGCGATCTGGAGCGCAAGTTGCTCAACGTGGAAGAGGCTTTGCAACAGGAGCGTCAGGTACTACGCCAACAGTTGCGTGCCTTGGGGGACCAGAAGGCGGATGATGCCCGCGCCCAGCATTTGCGTCGTGAATTGGCTGCCTTGCCCAAAGATGCCAACGCGGCACGCGAGCGCTGGACCAAAGCGCTGGCCGACAATCTGGAACGTGCCCAACCCTTGGGCGGCATGCCGGCCCATACGCGGCCTTACGCGGGAAGTCCGGATGGCACCGCCCAGGAGCGAGCCGACTTTGATGGCGCCCGGGCCAATTTCCTGGCCCTGATGTTCTGCTTGATGGTGGGAACGGCTGGACTGCCGCATTTGCTCACGCGGTACTACACCACGCCCTCGGTGGCCGAGGCGCGGCGCTCGGTGGCGTGGTCCCTGGTGTTCATTGCCTTGCTGTATTTGTCGGCCCCGGCGCTGGCGGTCTTGGTCAAGTACGAGGTGATGGCGCACTTGGTGGGCCAGCCCATGGATGCGCTGCCCCACTGGATGGCCCAATGGGCGCGCGATCCCTCCCTGCTCATGGCCGTGGATGTCAATGGGGACCAAATATTGCAGTTTGCAGAGCTCAAGATCGGCCCGGACCTGGTGATGCTGGCCACCCCCGAGATTGGCGGCTTGCCGTATGTGGTGTCGGTGCTGGTGGCCGCCGGTGGCCTGGCAGCCGCGCTGTCGACGGCCGATGGACTTCTGCTCACCATCGGCAATGCGCTGGCCCACGATGTGTACTTTGAAGGCAACAGCAACAAGGCGCAGGCCATGCGTCGCGTCATGTGGTCCAAGTTCGCCTTGTTGGTGGTGGCTTTGGTGGCCGCCTACGCAGCGGCGCAACGACCTGCCGGCATTTTGTACCTGGTGTCCGCTTCCTTTTCCTTGGCGGGGGCTGCCTTTGTGCCCGCCATGGTGTTGGGCATTTTTTGGCCGGGCATGACCCGGTCGGGCGCCGTGGGCGGCATGCTGACCGGCTTGGGGGTCACGGTGTACTACATGGCCATCAATTTGCCGGTGGTGCGCCACACCCTGGGCTTGCAGGACGACGGACTGTGGTGGGGCATTCAGCCCATTTCGGCGGGCGTGTTTGGAGTTTCTGCGGGTTTTGTGGCTTGTGTGCTGTGCAGCTGGCTGGGTCGCCCCGACCCGGTGCCTGAGCGCGATTTGGCACCCCATCTGGGCTGAGCTATAATCATGGGCTTCGCCTTGCTGCACCCTGTTTAGACGCCGGGGGCAGCTTATCCAACCCAAGCCGCTAGGCAATGGGGAAATCCTCAAGGAGTATCAATGCGTCATTACGAAATCATCCTCATGATCCACCCGGATCAGAGCGAACAAGTTCCTGCCATGCTGGAGCGTTACAAGGGCATGATCACCGCTGGCGGTGGCAAGGTGCACCGTGTTGAAGACTGGGGCCGTCGTCAGATGGTGTACATGATCAACAAGCTGGCCAAGGCCCACTACCTGTGCGTCAACATCGAAGCCGACCAGGCCGTGATGTCCGAACTGGAACACGCGTTCAAGTTCAACGACGCTGTGTTGCGCCACCTCACCGTGCTGAAGAAAAAAGCCGAAACCGGTCCTTCTTCCATGATGAAGACCGTGGAACGTGAAGACGCACGCAAGGCCCAACAGGCCGAGTACCAAGCGTAAACACGTATTTGCCTGAGAAGGAGTGCAAACCAACTCACTGGTTTTAAGTGCCTGTATCGCAGAGGTTGAATCCATGCGTTACACGCCAGCCGGCATGCCCGCCCTGAATTTGCGGCTCGAACATGAGTCCCAAGTCTCTGAGGCAGGTGGTCAGCGAACCGTGAAGGTGGTGGTGAAAGCAGTGGCTTTCGGCACATTGGCAGAGCGGCTTGCAAAGCAGGCCATCGGCAGTGTCTGGAAGTTCAATGGTTTTCTTGCCAATGCACGCCAAGGCAAATCCCTCGTGTTTCACATTCAAGATTTTTTGCAAGACTAATTTTTAGGAGTCCATCATGCCCGGACCAAAACGTTTCAACAAAGACAAGCGCCCCAAGCGCAACACCCAATCGCTGCTGTTCAAGCGCAAGCGCTTTTGCCGCTTCACCGTGACTGGTGTGGAAGAGATTGACTACAAAGACATCGACACGCTGCGTGACTTCATTGCTGAAAACGGCAAGATCATTCCCGCACGCCTGACCGGCACCCGCGCAATTTTCCAGCGCCAACTGAACACCGCTATCAAGCGCGCTCGCTTCCTGGCGATGCTGCCTTACAGCGACCAGCACAAGATCTAAGGAGTCCCGACCATGCAAATTATTCTGCTCGACAAGGTCGTGAACCTCGGCAACCTGGGCGAAATCGTCAAGGTCAAAGATGGCTACGCACGCAACTTCCTGATCCCTTCTGGCCGTGCACGCCGCGCTACCGAATCTGCCAAGGCAGAGTTCGAAGCCAAGCGCGCTGAACTGGAAAAAGCAGCTGCTGCCAAGCTGGCTGAATGCCAGGCTCTGGGCGAAAAGCTCGGTGGCACCACCATCAAGCTGACCCAAAAGGCTGGCGTGGATGGCCGTTTGTTTGGTTCCGTGACCAACTACGACATCGCCGAAGAACTGGTGAAGGCCGGTTACAAGGTTGCCAAGGCCCAAGTGCGCATGCCCAACGGTCCCATCAAGATCGTTAGCGACAGCACGGTGAGCGTGGCTCTGCACACCGACGTGGTGGTGGACATCACCGTGTCCGTGTACGGCGAAACCGCTTAATTGCACCCAGAAGGCTGACCCGCGGTTGCGGGGCAGCCCTCTCCAAAAGCCGCCGGGGCTGGTCCCTTGCGGCTTTTGTGTTTTTGGGGGCGGACTTATCCTGAGCTTTGCACAGTTTGCCCACATCTTGCCCCCAGCTTTTGCTATCGACGTGCCCCTGCGGGCCGCTTAGGATGCAAGGTTCCAAGGAAATTCACCATGTCTGCCGTTTTGTCTGCCAGCGACGCTTTTGAGCCCGACCGCCAAATTGCCCAACTGCGTGTTCCACCACATTCCATCGAGGGAGAGTCCAGCGTGCTGGGTGGTCTGTTGTTGGACAACGAGGCCTGGGACCGGGTGGGCGATGTGGTGGTGGACACCGACTTTTACCGGTATGAGCACCGCCTGATTTACGCCTCGATCGGCACGCTCATCAACGGTAACAAGCCTGCCGACGTGATTACGGTGTTTGAGCATTTGCAAAGCCAGGGCAAGGCCGAAGACATTGGCGGGCTCACCTACCTGAATTCGCTGGCCCAGTATGTGCCCAGTGCCAGCAATATCCGCCGCTACGCCGAGATCGTGCGCGACCGCTCCATTCTGCGCAAACTGGTCAGCGCCAGCGACGAAATCGCCACCAATGCCTTCAACCCCAAGGGGCGGGCGGTGTCTGAGATCGTGGACGAATCCGAGCAGAAGATTTTCAACATCGGTGAGCAAGGCAAACGCAACAAGCAGGGCTTCCAGGGCATGGACACGCTGGTGGTCAACCTGTTGGACCGTGTGCAGGAGATGGCCGATAACCCCAACGACGTAACCGGGGTGCCCACGGGCTTTATCGACTTTGACCGCATGACGGCCGGTCTGCAGGCGGGTGACCTGATTGTGCTGGCCGCCCGTCCCTCCATGGGCAAGACCGCGCTGGCCATCAATATCGCAGAGCATGTGGCATTGAACGAAGGCCTGCCGGTTGCCATCTTCTCCATGGAAATGGGCGCCGCCCAGTTGGCGGTGCGTATCGTCGGTTCCATTGGCCGCATCGACCAGGGCCACTTGCGCACTGGCAAGCTCAGCGACGACGAATGGCCGCGTCTTTCTGAAGCGATCGAGAAGCTGCGCACCATTTCCTTGCACATCGACGAAAGCGCGGGTCTGAACTCCAGCGAGGTCCGGGCCAATGCACGCCGTCTGGCACGCCAATGCGGCCAGCTCGGCCTGATCGTTGTGGACTATTTGCAGCTCATGAGTGGCAGCAGCGGCGATGGTGAAAACCGTGCCACTGAGCTCGGTGAAATCTCCCGGGGCCTGAAGATGCTGGCGCGTGAACTCAAGTGCCCGGTGATTGCGCTCTCGCAGCTCAACCGCTCGGTGGAGCAACGCCCCGACAAACGCCCCATGATGAGTGACTTGCGCGAATCTGGCGCCATCGAGCAGGATGCGGACATCATCATGTTCATTTACCGCGATGAGTACTACACCAAGGACCAGTGCAAGGAGCCCGGCGTGGCTGAAGTCATCATTGCCAAACAGCGTAACGGCCCCACGGGCACGGTCAAGCTGGCCTTCATGAACCGCTTCACCAAGTTCGAAAACCTGGCCCATGGCGGCGGGGGCGACGACTACTGAGCACGCTCCGACGCCAACGACAAGGGCTGGATGCCAAATTGGCCTCCAGCCCTTGTCGTTATTGCGCGAGCAGCTATTAAATCAATAGCGTTCCAGTCCGTGGGACTTGGGGCACGTCACTGCGTGAGTGGTCTGCCCTACAAGTATTAGAGAACCTCACTCGCAAAGTCCGCCAGACGCGAACGTTCGCCGCGCGCCAGCGTGATGTGCCCGCCGTGTGGCCAACCCTTGAACTTATCCACCGCAAAGGTCAGGCCCGAGGAGCCTTCGGTCAGGTAGGGGGTGTCAATCTGCGCGAGGTTGCCCATGCAGATGATCTTGGTGCCAGGGCCCGCGCGTGTGATCAGGGTCTTCATCTGTTTGGGCGTCAGGTTTTGCGCTTCGTCGATGATCACGTACTTGTTGAGGAAGGTGCGCCCGCGCATGAAGTTCATGCTCTTGATCTTCACGCGGCTGCGGATCAACTCGTTGGTGGCAGCGCGGCCCCACTCGCCCGCACTGGTGTCGGTCTTGCCCAGGACTTCGAGGTTGTCGTCCAGCGCACCCATCCAGGGGCCCATCTTCTCTTCTTCGGTGCCTGGCAGGAAACCGATGTCCTCTCCCACGCTCACGGTGGCGCGGGTGACGATGATTTCGGTGTAGCGGCGGTCGTCCAGCACCTGGGTCAGGCCGGCGGCCAGGGCCATCAGGGTCTTGCCGGTGCCGGCGGTACCGGTCAGGGTCACAAAGTCGACTTCGGGGTCGGTCAGCAGGTTCATGGCGAAGTTCTGCTCGCGGTTACGGGTGGTAATGCCCCACACCGCATTCTTCAAGTGGTTGAAGTCCTTGAGCGTCTTGAGCACGGCGGTGGTGCCGCGAATTTCGGTCACGCGGGCATAGAGGCTGGGTTCGCCGGGTGATTCGAAATACACAAACTGGTTGATCATCATGCTCGGCACGACAGGGCCATCCACCTTGTAGAAGGTGTGGGGGCCTTGTTGCCAGCTTTCCACCGCCTGGCCGTGTGTGGCCCAAAAGTCGGAGGGCAGGGCGAGTGCGCCGGAGTACAGCAGATCGCCGTCTTCCAGCGTCTTGTCGTTCTGGTAGTCGTCCGTGGCCAGGCCCAGTGCGCGCGCTTTCACGCGCATGTTGATGTCCTTGGACACCAGCACCACCTCACGCGGCGCATAGTGCTGGCGCAAGGCTTCCACCACCCCCAGGATCTGGTTGTCGGCCTTGCCTTGAGGCAGGCTGGTGGGCAGGCTGTAGTTCAGCGGTTGGGTCTGAAACATCAGCTTGCCGCGCGCATCCTTGTGGCCGGTGCTGTCGAGCTGGAAGCCCGCTGTGATGTCGGCACCGGGGGTGCCGGCCAAGGCGTCGAGCGTGCGGCTGGTCTGGCGGGCATTGCGCGCCACTTCGGTCATGCCCTTTTTGTGCCCGTCCAGTTCCTCCAGCACGATCATGGGCAGGTAGATGTCGTGTTCCTCAAAGCGGAACAGGCACATCGGGTCGTGCATGAGTACGTTGGTGTCCAGCACAAACAACTTGGTGGGGCCGGTTCCGCCGGTCTTTTTGGCACGGCGTACGGGTGATACGGCGGTCTTGGCGGCGGGGGCGGCCAGCACAGGGGTACTGACTGGTACGTTGACGGGGGTGTGCGTCAAGGCAGCTGTTTGCGGCTTTTTGTTGGCTTCTGCCGCTACTGGCTTGCTGCGGGTGGCAGAGGCAGCGGGCGCCAGGGGTTCTGTCTGCGGGGCTTTGCGCTGGGGGCGCTGGGAGGCTCGTGCGGGTGCGTCAAAGTCTTTGGCGGTCAGGCGATCGGCGCGCTTGGACGGGGCAGTGGGCAATGGCATGGAGTGGGCTCGCAGAGAATGGAAAGTGAGAAACCGTAGCCGGAAAAACGAAAAAGCCGCCTTGAGCCAAGGCGGCTTTTTGTGAGAGCGCGGTTGCGACGTTCAACGGCATGAAACCATTATGCATGAGCCCCATGGCGGTCTTGTTTTGGTGGTGCACCAAAACAACAGTGAACGATCAGCCGGCTTTTTTGAGTGCTTTGACAGCCTTAAGCACATCATCCACGTGGCCGGGAACCTTGAGGCCGCGCCATTCTTCCTTGAGCACGCCATCGGCGCCTACCAGGAAGGTGCTGCGTTCAATGCCCTTGACCTTCTTGCCGTACATGATCTTGTTCTTGACCACACCGAACATGTGGCACATTTTTTCTTCGGTGTCGGCAATCAGTTCAAACGGCAGTTCCAACTTGGTCTTGAACTCGTCGTGCGACTTCATGTTGTCGCGGGAAACGCCGAACACCTCGGCGCCGGCTTTGACAAAATCTTTGTACTTGTCGCGGAATTGCATGGCTTCCGTGGTGCACCCGGGGGTGTTGTCCTTGGGGTAGAAGTACAGCACCATGGTTTTTCCGACATGGGTGGTGTTGCTCACCTTGATGCCGCCGGTGGCGTTGGCTTCAAATTCGGGTAGGGGTTTGTTGACAACGATCGCCATAGGGTATTTCAGTCTCGCGTGCTTGATGTGTCAGTCGTAGTGCGGGGCGCCAAACGTGACAGCAATTCGTCGCCCCAGACCGCAACCCGCGATTTTACTCTGAAATGCCTACCACCTCGCTACGAATTGCTGGTGGATCCCCTAGACCAGCAGAGCGGCGACTACCTTGCGGCCTTCGCCCGCCAGAAAGTTGTAGGTGCGGCATGCGGCGTGGGTGTCCATGGTTTCCACGCCAATGCGCCTGCCAAACAGGGCGGTCAGCCACTGGGGCGGCGGAAACTGGATGCGCGGGCCGCTGCCAAACAGCACCAGCTCGGGCTCCAGCGCTGCCAGTTCGTCAAAGTGACCGCCCAGCAAATCGGCAAAGCTGCTTGCGCCCCAGGGGCGGCACAGGCCCTGGCTGCTGACCAGGATGCTGGAGTGGTGTTGCTCGCCGTTCACGGCCACCCAGCCCGGTCCGTAGCCGGTGATGGACGGGCCTTGGGCCGCATCGGGGATGAATTTCATGGTGGGTTCGGGCCTGTAGGGGGTAGGAAGCGGTTTGCGCTGTGGCAACGCGGGTGTGGGCCCGTCGTTCTGTGGTCAAATTATTACTTTACCGCAGCGCACAAAAGTGGGCCTAGGACAGGACGTTTAGGACCGTATTTTCGATGGTTTGGGTTCTGAGACTGGCAGATAACCCGATCGACGACCCAGCGGCCAACCCCCAGTTTTT